>Ga0209963_1000043_pt1 | contig 675091 bp, 593 predicted proteins | sample ThiBio_1000_biof_2_FD_183957 | JGI IMG/M metagenome (GOLD analysis project Ga0209963, IMG submission 183957) | Wastewater bioreactor microbial communities from Cape Town, South Africa - Thiocy_cont_1000_biof (SPAdes) | ecosystem: Engineered > Bioreactor > Thiocyanate-remediating >...
ATTACATCGAAATGTTTTATAACTCGGTTCGTCGGCATGGCTCCGCCGGCGATCTTTCACCGATTGAGTTTGAACGGCGCTACGCGCCAAACGGCTCGTGAGTGTCTATGAAACTCTGGCCGGTCCATCCCTAAAGCAAAAGGCACCCGACATCAGACACAATAGATGCTTCGCAAACCGATCCGCACAATCGAAAGAAATCGCATGGGAAGCTGGCCTGCCCAGAGGGATTCGAACCCCCGACCGTCGGCTTAGAAGGCCTCGCCCTTGGGCGGCGGCGGGGCTGGAAGCCCCTTGCCTTCATCCAACTGAGACGCGTGTGTGGGCGGATTATAGCGGGCGGTGTGATGGGGGTGTGATGAAAACCAGCACGAGGCTCGGTGCTCGACCTGTAGGTATCGCGTGAAACTGCCCAAGTAACGGGCCATCATAACGTCATGCTGACGTTCCTTTCCCAGCCGCACCTTTTCGCCCTCCTTGCGTAGTCCACGCTATACGCCCGGGTCTTGCTCCACCACAGAATTGCCAACTTCCGGCAGAATTTTGGCAGAGCGTCTCGGATGACGTCGTCTTCGGGAGATGACGCGAAGGGCATCTTGCCCGCCACTCCGCATCAACTTAGGTTGCACGTTGAAGTCGTTTGCAGTGTCTGTGAGCGTTTGCGGGGCGGAGGTAAGGATTCTGAGCAGACGACGTAATTCCAAGGAGCGGAAACGATGTGTTGTGTTTGCTGCGGGTAAGTCCGGGTGCGCCCATTAGGTTCGGGTTGCTTTGTCACAGGCGAACATGGTGATGTGATATCTTGCGATAATGGAGATTTACGAGCCTCATTCTTTCGGACACGCCTCCCATGACAGAAGAAGATATCCAAATTATTAAATCCGAAATATGCCCTTTAATAGAAAAGGGAGAAGCTTCGTTACTTCTAGGCGCCGGATTTAGCTACGGCAACGACGCGAAACTCGGAAAAATTCCAACGGGCGATGGACTTCGTGACGCTTTGCTTGCTAAGTGCGGCACGACTGCGGGAGGGAAGACGACCCTTAAGGATGCGTACACTTACTCATCAAAAAGAATCCAAGACTTTAATAATTATTTAAAAGACTTTTTCACCGCCGAAAAAGCACATCCATGGCAGGACAAGATATTTCAATACGCCTGGAGTCGCGTCTACACAACCAATATTGACAACATCCTTGACGTCGCATATGCGACAACAAAGGGACGAAATCAATTGGCCGGTGATTTTGTTTTTTTCAATTACTGCGATCAAGCTTCCGCCTCAAACACAATTGGAAGCATTCCGGTTGTCTCCATACACGGGAGCATTTCAGATATCGAATCTGGATTTATATTCTCGAATCTCGAATATGCCATTGCATCCAATAAACTATATGATTGGCACAACGAACTTGCGGCGAGAATGCTTATCGGCGGCTTGATCGTCGTCGGAAATCAACTAGATGAATCCGATATCGATGCCTACTTGTCTCGGAGAACTCAAACCTACGGCAGATCCGAGAATAATGTGGGAAACTGGATCGTCATGCCGAATCCAGATCCGATCAAACGAGAAAATTATATTGAGGCGGGGTATAGGGTAATTGATGCGACTGCCGAGGATTTTTTCAATGAAATTTACCGACACGCTCGCCCCAGAAAATTAGTCGATATTGTTCTTGAGACGATCCCCGCCGCGAGAACAAAAATTGCGAAAATTGGCGCAATGACTTGGTTTAAAGAGGCATTTTCTCCGGTTCTTTCCGCAATCGAGAAATCGCGCACCGAATCTGGAATACTTAGACACTTTGTTACTGGAGCCCATCCAGAGTGGATCTATATTACAAATTCCGCCCATGCTCGGACACCAAGAATTGGACACCTTGCAGGAAAGCTAGTTGATAAATTGACATCGGCAACTGAGGGGATTGGCGTTCTACACGTTATCGGCCCCAGTGGTTCCGGGAAAACGACAGGTATTCGCGCTGCGCTGATGGAAGTTGTTGAAAAATACAGCTACATCTATGAGTTCGACTCCACAAACGGAATTGATCTTGATAAATTTTTATCAATAATCTCCGGATTCTCCGATAAATCAAAAGCTGTTTTTGTTTTCTACAATGCTGCGGAATTTTATTATGCCGTAAATTCAATAGCACTGGAACTCCGAGACAAAGTTCGATCTTATTGCCTATTTATTCTCGAAGACAGAACAAACAATTACAAAACAAATCTAAGACATCTTGCCGATGCCGATTCGGTGTCTGAGATTTTTGAATTTGGGTCGCTTGATTACGCAGATGCCATTTCTATTTGCGAGAGAATCGCCAGTCATGCGATCAAACTTGGAGATTTCTCTGACCTATCAATTGAAAAACAGGCAGGAAAACTGCTTGACCGGGAACGGGGATTTAAAGGCGACTTGTTGTCCGCACTGTACTCCTTGACGACTCATGAGAATTTTGAGACGAAAATTTTCAATGAATATCATTCCGTTGCTGATGGAGATGCAAAAAAGGTTTTGCGAATTGTTGCAATACTAAATCACCTTGGATTTACCATACCAATAAACTATGTCGCCGGAATATTGAATTACTCGGTTGGCAAGATTCAAAATCAGATCAACGAGAACCTATCCGGAATCGTGGTCGACTACAATTTAAGAGGGCAGCTATCCTGCCGCCACAGAGTTATTTCTGATTGCTACTTCGAAAACTGCATATCTGGGAACGGTGATCAGACCGAGATTCTTGCCGTTCTCGAGTACCTTTCCAATAAATTCACTATTGACGACATCAAATTTCACCCCCTCCCGTATCAAATCTACAGACGCATAATTTCGCTTGATTTTCTTTACGAAAATTACTTCCCGACTGACACGAGGGCGGCGGATACGGAAATGACGTACCATCAGGCCCAGAAAATTTACGGCCACGACGGCGTTTTCTGGCTTCAGTTTGGGAGATTTTATAGAAAGCTCGGGCGTTTTGATGAAGCAATTCAGTGCTTTAGAACAGGGTTGGAATTTTATGATTCATTTCAAACCAGACACTCCCTCGGCACCGCACTGATTGAAAAATATATAAGTGACAACTACGAAGATCGCGAGCTTTACGTCGAAGGCATTGAACTTTTAGAGTATGAGCGCTTGCGGCGCGGCTCATCTGACCCGTATCCGACGTCAACCATGGTTTCATTTCTTATAAAAATTTGCCGGGCCATGCCTGATGATAAAGATGCAACCGACAAGCTAAAAGAATGTATCAACTACGGCATTAAGTATTTTCCAGAGGATGATTATTTCTCTCGCCAATTGAAACTCTATCTTCGTGGCGCGCAAAAGCCCTGAGCCGTTGCTGCCCAAGATGCAATCTCTTATTGACTTTCCGAGCAAGTTCTTGGGATTTGTTACGATTCGCTGGGGGTGGCTCGCTTGTAGCAAGTGAACGATGAAATTTTGCTGCGATTTTCTGCGGGGATTGCGCCATTCGCCGCGAGCCGGTTTCCCCGTGCCGGGGTCGGACGGATGACTGTCCGGCTTCTGGCGATGCCGGTTGCCTGCCGGAGCCCGTCTGCTGATCGCTGATCGCCTGTGTATGGCGTAGGTCGCGTCTCCCCCGAATCCCGTGCCGTTCCTGGCTGTTGGCCGGTTTGCTGGGCCGTCTCTATGGACCGGGCAGTGACTTCCGGTGTAGTGTTGCCTCGGCGAACTGAATGTTGGCGAGGATGCCGGTGCCGGGCCGTCATGCGGACTGCGCGCCAGCAACGTCTACGTTTCCGGTTGGCGCTTGCATTGGACGACGACAGGGGTACGGCCGAGGAGTGCAGTTCCTATTTCGGTTCTCTATATCTCTATAAGACGCAGACACCATGACCGGTCGACGTTGCCGCGTATCTGTACGCCTGACGAGCAGACGCGGGGGCTAGCGAAGCGAGGCCGGTCGGGGAACCAGACGGGAAGCGGGGGCCGAAAGGAACGCCCAATAGAGTTTCCGGACAATGCGGCAATGGGACGCAGTTTGCGGGTAACCCACAATCAGTCGCGAGGTGGGCCTTCGAGTAGCAATGCCTACTGGGGACGAATTCATGCTCAGGGCTAGGACTGAACATTTGCTCGTGGGCTGTTAATCAATCGTCCGTTTGTCTACCACTCCGGAGAGGTGCACTGATGCGGTAATTAAATCCTTGTATACGAATTAATTACCGACTATGATTGTTACCACGTTTAATTACCGCGCAGTGTAGTGTCCGCGCTTTCTATTGGAGCGATCATGTCCCGTGCCTTCCTGTACGCCCGCGTGTCCACAGCGGAGCAGACGACCGACAATCAGGTGCTTGAGGTCGAAGCTGCCGGGTTCCATATCCAGCCCCGTCATGTCATCGCTGAAACCGTATCGGGTAATGTCCCAGCAGCAGAGCGCCCCGGATTCGGGGCACTGCTGCACAAGCTGGACCAAGGCGATATGCTGGTAGTTACCAAGCTGGACCGGCTGGGCCGGAACACGACGGACGTACTGGCAACGATTGAGCGGTTGGCCGGAATGGGCGTGCAGGTGCATTGCCTTGCCCTCAAGGGAGTTGACCTGACCAGCCCCTCCGGGAAGCTACACATGACGGTGCTGGTAGCCGTGGCACAGTTCGAGCGGGATTTGCTGATAGAGCGGACGCACGCTGGATTGGCGCGGGCAAAGGCCGATGGCAAGAAGCTGGGACGGCGAGCCACACTGACCGAAGAACAGAAAGCTGAGATACGGGGAAAGTTGGCAGGCGGGGCCACAGCGCGGGGACTTGCGAAGGACTACGGAGTGTCCCATCCAACCATCCTGAAGGCGGCGCAGGTCGAGTAGGTAGTTACCGACGCAGACACATGGGGCCGGTTCCGGGCAGTCGGGCTGGCCCTTTTGTATTTCGGTTTCCTAGAAAGACACGAGTAGTTACCTTCCGCCTTGAAGCTAGTTACTTCCACCAAGGAGAGCCGAATGCACGTTTTGGAGTTGAACCGCGAAGAACGCGATTATTTCCTGAAGGGCAACAAGAATGCTAAGGCGGCATGGCGGCGAGCAGTCAGGGTAACTACCGGAACCGTGCCGACGTGGGCGGTAACTACTCGGGCCACCCGTGGACTCCGTGACGATGCGCAAGTAACTACCCATAACCCCGCCGAAGTAACTATCGAGTACACAGCGCGGGAGCTAGAAGTGATCCGTGCCGACAGGGAGCGAGCAGCCCGAATGCTTGACCCGGATTACGACCCGCTCGTGGACCTGTAGCGCGGTATGTAATGTGATGCTAACGCTGGCGGCCTGGAGCCGCTGGCAGTAGCCTGACAGAGACATCCCCCGATTGCGTTCGCTGCGCCCGTGTCCGCCATCTGTTTCTGCTTTTTTTTTCTACTTCCTCCGCGACCGCTTGGGTTCCAGCGCCGCCAGCAAATTCTTCACGGTCGGCTGAATGTACGGATACTCCCGGCCATTTGCTCTACGCGTCACGATCTTGCATACCAAGCCATTGATCGTCACGGTGTCCTCCGACACCACAACCTTTGCCGTGAACTCTTTTGCGCCGCCCCATGTGCTTGCCGCCGCACGAAGGGCGCGACGGAACTCAGACAGAGTGGTACATCCGGCGAGGTCCGCGCTCCGGAACGGTTCTTTGGCCCGTCGGATGATTTTCCGCAACTCCTCTGCTGCCCATGCTTTCTGACGGTACGCCCATATGTTCTTCGACAGTACCAAGTCGGGGAATGTGAGTGATATCGCGTCCAGAACTTCTTGTTGAGTCCGGCCCAGCCAATCGCCCTCCAGCAGCTTTGCCACAATCGCCGGAGGAACCCGATAGAAGCCTTCGGGACTTGGTTTGTACACCGTCGATGCATCCCGGACTTTGAGGCTCGCAGCGGTCGGATTTGCTTCCTTGTATGCGATTTCCGCACGAGCTGCCGCTTCCGCTCGTGCTTTCAGGAGTCCTGTCCTGTGAATGATCTCTTTGGGATCAAATGCTCGTTCGGCCGGGTCTGCTGGATCGCCATGGTTTGGCACTCTCATATCCGGACTGAACCGGACTGCTTCAGCAATGGCGGCCGCCAGTTCAGGGCTAACGGGTTTCGTCACGGTGCAGCCTTATCCACAAATATAAATACACATAATACATTTAGGGAATTTTACACAAAAAAGATCCGCACTCAACCCCCATGCAATGTTATAGCAGTCCAAAGTAGTTACCGCTACGAGGTGAACCTGTACCGGGACTGACCGCTACTGTCCGCAATCGTGGTGTCAGTCAGCGCGTCCGTCGTCACCCTAGCCGGGAAAATCTAATGAGCGGCTTCGGCATCGTGATCGGGCTGGTAATCATCGCGTACCCTCTCATCCCGGAAGGGCGTACCGGACAGGAGGGTGAACTGTGAAGATTCTGTACATTCTCGTGCTGGTGTATGGCGGGTCATACGGCAAAGCCATTGACCATGTACCCGGCTTCCAGACGGTGGAGGACGGCACCCGTGCCGCTGCGTTCGCGGAGCAGCAGATGAAGTTCAGCTTCGGGTCGAATGCGTTCTGCATCCGACAGGTGCAGCCATGACGGCCCTTGTACTGTCCGGCATCGGTATCCGTCAGGACGCCGAGGGCCGGTACTGCCTGAACGACCTTCACCGTGCGGCTGGCGGGGAACGAAGGCACGACACCCGCGAGTTCCTTACGCGGCAAGGGACGCGGGAATTGATCGATGAATTGACGGGGATTGCCGTCATTTCCCTGCGCGGCCGCTACGGCGGCACGTTCGTGGTCAAGGAACTGGTCTACGCCTACGCCATGTGGATAAGCCCGGCCTTCCACCTGAAGGTAATCCGCGCCTACGACCAGCTTGTGACGGCCCCGCCTCCGCGACCGGTAGTGAACCTAGCCGACCCTGCCGCGCTGCGCGGCCTGCTTCTCTCGTACACCGACGAGGTAATGGAGTTGGAGCAGACCGTGCAGGAGCAGGCACCGAAGGTTCTGGCCTTCACCCGTATCGCGGAAGACAACGCGTCACTGTGCATCACCGATGCCGCGAAGACGCTCCAGTGCGGCCCGCGTTAGCATGTTTTCTGTATTATTTCGGCGTTTCCTGTTGATTGGAATCCATAACAAATGGGAGAATTCGCCATCTATATGAGCACTAAGATAAACAAGGAAAATGGAATGCACCCTGTGATAGCAAAGACCTTCGGCGGCCTGTCTGCGCGGTACTACGTTCGCCAGTTTCTCTTTGGCCTGATTTTTCCTGCACTTATCCTTTTCGTGCTGACGCGTGGTAGTCAGCCACATGCGTCAGCATTTGGGGCTTATGCACTGTTTGCGGTCAACACTTTGTTATACCCGTACTCTCGCTTCGTCTATGAGAGCATCATCGGCTACATCATGGGCAGCAACGTCTTCTTTGTGAACGCCATTCTCATGCTATTCGTAAAGCTGATCACGATGGCAATCTGCTGGTCATTCGCGATCTTTATCGCTCCGTTCGGCCTCCTGTATCTTTATATCCACCACAGCCGAAAATCGACCGTATAAGTGAGCGAGTCCTGACGTCGCAAGCACCACGAAAGCCCATTGTTCAAATTCCGGCGCATCTTAACTCAGCGGCCCCCTCTCCCTTGGTATCGCCGACAAAAAGTGTTGGTTCGTAATTGAAACGGGTAAACCGGGCGCCGTAAACTTCTAGCATCACGCAAACAACCGTGATATCGGTTTGGCGACCCGGAATGCCAAAGGCGGACAGCCGCCGTGGAGAACTCGCATTCGTGAGCAGCCTCCGGCGGTTTTCTTTTGGGCGCTCGCACGCTCAGATGCTTTATGCTGTCCGCACAGCCTCTTCGTCGGCGGCGAGTCTGCGTTCTCGGGGAGGATTCGATCTTGGCTTGCGGAAGTTGTGCAGCGGGTTCTGGGGCAGTCGAACGTCCCATTCAGCGCGAGCGACCCGAACTACATGCGCGAGAATCGTTAGGTCCCTGTTTACCGTTGAGCCGCTAACCGAACGCAAACGGGCATCTCGCCATGCCGCGAAGTGAGCTTGCGTCAGGCTTTCGACCAATATGTTGCTGATCGGGGTCTTCAGGAAGGCTCTTATGCGAGTGGCTTCTACAGCGGCTCCGCGCTTATGAGGAACGACTTCTACCAAGTAGCGATGGAGTATGTCGCCAAACGTGCGATGCTCGTTACGGCAGCGTTCACGCAATGCATCCAGCGCTTTCTGTCGCTTAATCTCGTTCTGCCGCTCGCGGGCGTCGGTGTCAACTACACGCACCCACTCCTCGGCATCGTCCCTTACATCGAAATACGCGACTTGCGTTGGCACGCCTGCACGTCGAACCACGCCCTTCCAACGCACGCCGAAGCCTCGCTTGATTTCAAACATGCTTGCCATTTGACGCCTCCCGGTTAGTCCAACTTCTTAGCCAAATCTTCGGCGCGGAGATGTGTGTAACGCTTCAGCATCACGAGTGTTTTGTGACCGGCGATAGCGGCCACCTCCATCATGGACAGTCCCTTCTCGAACAGGCGACTAATAGCTTCGTGTCGTAAGTCGTGCAGTGTGAGGTCAGTGATTCCGGCTCGCTCGACGGCTCGTATGTACGCAAGGCGGTATGCGTTCGCGGTCAAGTGGAGGAACACTTGCCCGTTCCTTGGAGTACGCACGGTTTCCAGTACTTCAATCGCCTTGCTGGATAACGGCACATAGCGCTTCTCCCCGTTTTTGGTCATTTCCAAGCGGACTACCCGCCGCTCCATGTCAATCTTCCTCCAGTCCAGGGCAATGATTTCGCCCCGCCGCATAGCGGTCTCAAGGGCGAGCACAACGGCGGGATACAGGAAGTCACCAATGCCTGACCGGCACGCGGCCAAGAGCCGCACCTCTTCTCCCGGCATTAACCGACGATCACGAGCAGGATTCTGCTTCGGACGCCATACGTCGTGCACGGGGTTCAGGGGAATGTGCAGACCCCATTCTTTACGTGCGACCTCCAGCACGTGCCCCAACAGGTTCATGTCACGATTTACGGTGCTACCCGTAACAGTGCGAAGTCGGGCATCACGCCATGCCGAAATTACAGGCGGTTTCAGGTTCCCTAGGCTGTACTGCGCAATCGGCTCTTGAATGAACCAGTTAATGCGGACCGTCTCCGCCGCATGGCCGCGCTTACTCGGGGTTACTTCGTCGCGATACCGAATGAATAGGTCTCGCAGAATTGCGGCCTGCGCCGGACGTGGGTCGATGAACGTACCGGCGATCATCGTCGCTTCAGTCACTGTTACCCAGTGCTTCGCCAGCGTTTTAGAGGGGAATGTTTTCGATAGTGCCGGGAAGCCTTTGCGTCGGATTACTGCGGTCCAACTGACTTTTCCGGCGGGACTGACGCGTCGTCTGATGGTCGCCATAGGGCAACGCCCTCCCTCGCATATAAGCGATAGAGAGACATTGCCGTGTCACACTTCTGCATGGTCGGCGTGAAAACGACCAAGTTCCGCGTGGGACTTCAAAGCCCTGAGCGATACGGCTGTCGATATGAGATTACGCCACCCGTCACGTGACGATTTTCCGATCAGAATACCGGGACATAATCCGCACGCAAGTGTGTCAATATTATCAGACGAGAACTGGCGCTACCCAAGCTTCTTAGCCAAGTCCTCCGCTCGCAAGTGTGTGTACCGCTGCAACATGGAGAGAGTCTTATGGCCCGTTATTGCTGCGACCTCTATCATCGCAAGACCCCGCTCGAACAGCCGACTCGTCGCCTCGTGCCGTAAATCATGGAAGCGAATGTCTGTCAGGTATCCCGGACTCGCACCGCTCTCGCCGACATACAGATTTCGAGCACGGACCGACGAACGGTCGAATGCCTGAGTAATTGAATCAGCAGCAAGCCCGAACACAAGGCCAGCGTCACGCGGACCGATTCCCTTCAGCACAGCAATAGCTCCAGACGAGAGAGGGACGGTGCGAGGTACATCCGTCTTGGTGCGCGGGAGGTGCGCGGTGCGTCGCTGTAGATCAACATGCTCCCAGCACAACCCCGCGATTTCGCCGCGCCGCATTGCCGTCTCGACCGCAAACCGGATGACAAACCCAAGCACCGCAGAATGCGACGCACGGCCGATTGCTGCCATTTCGGCCTCCGTCACCCTACGAGTTCGGCCGGGAGGTTTCTGAGGCTTCCTGACCAGTGCCGTCGGGATTCCCGCAGGCAACGCGATACCCCATTCGGATACGGCGTGTCGCAAAGCGCGACTTACGAGGTTCAGTTCATGGATAACGGTCTGCGGACCGACTGTGCGCAGACGCATGTTCCGATACTCAGCCAACACAGCCGGGGATAGCGCGGGAAGACTGTATGCGCCGAGAGTCTGCTTAATCGTCCTAGCCCGACCGAGGTCACTCTTGCCGCTCCGCTTCGTCGGGGATACCTCGGCACAGTAGCGGTCGAGCAACGTCGCCAGAATCTCGCCGTGCACAGGCGGCGGGAGGAACTGTCCGCGATCAATTTGCGCTTCAAGCTCACGCCCCCATTGGGCGGCATCTGCCCGGGTACTGAAGGACTGAGTACGGGGCGGGTGACCCTTCTTGCGCACTTGGCATTGCCATTTCGCGCCGAGCTTTCGGATAGTCGCCATGTGTCCTCACTGTGATGAAAGTGTGATGAACACGCGACTCGATGGAACCGGGCGACGGTAGGCCCTTATGAATACTGGCCTGCCCAGAGGGATTCGAACCCCCGACCGTCGGCTTAGAAGGCCGATGCTCTATCCAACTGAGCTATGGGCAGTGCGTGATGGCAGCGACAAGACGTCGCTGCCGGCGGGTCTTGCTGTGGCGAGATAACGCATCACGCCCAAGCAATCGACGATTATAGCGCACGCGCATGCCAATTTCATCGGCGTCGCTTCAGGAGATGTCCCCCTTTGCGTGCCGTCTCGTTCGCCTTTAGACTGGCAACGTGGAGGAGCGCGAGCATGAACGAAATCGAACGCGAACAACGCTTTGGCGCCCACAACTACGCGCCGCTGCCCGTCGTGCTCTCGCACGCCAAGGGCGTCTGGGTCTGGGATGTCGAGGGCAACCGCTATCTCGACATGATGAGTGCCTACTCCGCCGTCAGCCACGGTCATGCGCATCCTCGACTGGTCGCCGCGCTCACCGCGCAGGCACAACGCCTCGCCGTCGTCTCCCGCGCCTTCTACACCGACCGGCTCGGCGCCTTCCTCGAACGGTTGTGCGACCTCACCACACTCGGCGGCGCACTGCCGATGAACACCGGCGCGGAAGCCGTCGAAACCGCCATCAAGGCCGCCCGCCGCTGGGGCTACAGCGCCAAACGCATTCCCGCCGACAAAGCCGAAATCATCGTCGCCGACGGCAACTTCCACGGTCGCACCACCACCATCGTCGGCTTCTCGTCCGAGCCCGCCTATCGCGCCGACTTCGGCCCGTTTGCGCCCGGATTCGTGCGCGTGCCCTTCGGCGATATCGACGCCGTGCGCGCCGCCATCACCCCCAACACCTGCGCCGTCCTGTTCGAAACGATTCAGGGCGAAGGCGGCATCGTGGTCCCGCCCGACGGCTTCCTGCGCGCCCTGAGACAGCTCTGCACAGAACACAACGTGCTCATGCTGCTCGACGAAATCCAGTCGGGCCTCGGACGCACCGGCCGCTGGTTTGCCTATCAGCACGAAGACATCGTGCCCGACGGCGTGATGCTCGGTAAAGCACTCGGCGGCGGCCTGCTCCCTGTGTCGGCCTTCGTGGCACGACGCGACATCATCGACCTGTTCGAGCCCGGCAGCCACGGCTCGACCTTCGGCGGCAACGCCCTCGCCGCCACCGTCGCGCTCGAAGCGCTCGACGTCATGGCCGACGAAGACCTGCCGGGACACAGTGCCGAGATGGGGGAATACCTGCTCTCGCGATTACACGCGATTCACTCGCCGCTCATTCGCGAAGTCCGGGGCCGCGGCCTCTGGGCCGGCATCGAAATCGATCCCGCACGCGCCGACGCACACGACCTGTCCCTGCGCATGCTGCGCCGTCGTGTGCTCGCCAAGGAAACGCGCGCGACCGTGCTGCGCCTCGCACCGCCGCTCGTCATCGAACGCTCGGAGATCGACACCTGCATCTCCGCCCTCAAGGCCGTGCTGGCCGAAGCGGAAAACGAGGCCCGACACGAAGCCTGACGCGAGGCCAGGTCAGGCGCATGCGCGCCGGAGCGCTCGTGCATTCAAGCACCGCGCCCGTCAATGCGTCGACGACTTCGACCAGAGATTCATCACCAACACGCCCGCGATGATGAGCGCCATGCCGATCAGCGCAGGGGCATCGAGCTTCTGACCGAACAACACGCGTGCGGTGATCGAGATGAGCACGATGCCGAGCCCCGACCACATCGCATAAGCCACGCCCACGGGAATTGTGCGCAGTGTGAGCGACAGCATGTAGAACGCCACGCCGTAGCCCACGACCACCAGCGCCACCGGCCCGACGCGCGTGAATCCCTCCGAGGCCTTCAGCGCCGACGTGGCAATCACCTCCGCCACGATTGCCACCAGCAGGTACAGATACGCCATCGACACTCCTTTTCCTCGAATTCGCGGCCGATCATCATAACCGACGGGTTCTCCGCCTGGCCCCGCAAAATTCACTTGCCCAAGCGCCCCGCGTCGCGCTACAGTCACCGTCACGGTGTGGCCAGCACACCGGCGTCGCTCGGACGGTTCCGGGCGCTTACGTTCCAGGATTCTCATGTCCAGCTCTCAGGGCTCGCGCAGCTTTACGCGCATCAATCGTCTTCCCCCTTACGTTTTCAATATCACCGCCGAGCTGAAGATGGCCGCGCGCCGCCGTGGCGAGGACATCATCGATCTCTCGATGGGCAACCCCGACGGCGCGACCCCGCCGCACATCGTCAACAAGCTCGTCGAAGTCGCGCAACGCCCCGACACCCACGGTTATTCGACGTCGCGCGGCATTCCGCGTCTGCGCCGCGCGATCACACGCTGGTACAAGGATCGTTACGACGTCGACCTCGATCCCGAGCGCGAAGCCATCGTCACGATCGGCTCGAAGGAAGGCCTCGCTCACCTGATGCTCGCCACGCTCGATCAAGGCGATACGGTGCTCGTGCCGAATCCGTCGTACCCGATTCACATCTACGGCGCGGTCATCGCGGGCGCGAACATCCGCTCCGTGCCGATGACGCCCGGCATCGACTTCTTCACCGAACTTGAGCGCGGCATTCGAGAAAGCCATCCGAAACCCAAGATGGTGATCCTCGGCTTCCCGTCGAACCCTACCGCCCAGTGCGTCGAACTCGAATTCTTCGAGCGGGTGGTCGACCTCGCGCGCAAGCACGACATTCTCGTCGTGCACGATCTGGCCTACGCCGATATCGTCTACGACGGCTACAAGGCGCCCTCGATCATGCAAGTGCCCGGCGCGCAGGACGTGGCCGTCGAATTCTTCACGCTCTCAAAGAGCTACAACATGGCCGGCTGGCGCATCGGCTTCATGGTCGGCAATGCCGAACTCGTCGCCGCGCTCGCGCGCATCAAGAGCTATCACGACTACGGCACGTTCACGCCGCTGCAGGTCGCCGCCATCGCCGCGCTCGAAGGCGATCAACACTGCGTCGAAGAGATTCGCGCACAGTATCAGCGCCGCCGCGACGTGCTCTACAAAGGCCTGACGGAAGCGGGTTGGGACGTCGATCTGCCGCGCGCGTCGATGTACATCTGGGCGCGCATTCCCGAACCGTATCGCGCGCTCGGCTCACTCGAATTCGCGAAGAAGCTGCTCGCGCAGGCCAAGGTCTCGGTCTCACCAGGCATCGGTTTCGGCGAGTACGGCGACGAGTATGTGCGCTTCGCCCTGATCGAGAACGAGTCGCGCATTCGTCAGGCCGTGCGCGGCGTCAAGCACATGTTCCGTGAAGACGGGCTGGTGCACCCGACGGTCGCCTGAGCCGCTACGGCGTACGCCCTAAAGCAACGGGGAGTCCGAAGACTCCCCGTTTGCCTTGCCCTGATCGATGCCTACGCCCCCTATGCGGGCAACCACTCCTGCAGCGTCACTTCAATGGTGATGAACGAGAGGTTGCCGCCGCGCACGAAGCGCCCGGCGAACATGCGCCCGTCGGTATCGGCGACCATCCCGTGCAGCGTGGGAAGCTCGCTCACGGCTTCGGGCCGTACGTCGACCTCACCGAACACATTGAGGATTTCCACCCCGGGGCCGCTCACCCGCTGTTCGCGCCAGCCGTCGCCCGCGCGAAACGCCAGCCGCGCGTCGATCAGGCTTCCCACGGCACCGCGCACGATGGCGCGCGAGATGGCATGCTCCACACACAGCGCTTCGATGCTTTCCGTCAAGTCCTGATTGGGTTTGAGACGCGCCACGACCAACCTGCCCAGCGTGCCGTTCTCGATGTCGACCGGGATATCCAGTTCGGCGCTCATGAGAGATCTCCCGCGATGGGATGCAGCAGACGGAAACGCGTCTCCTCGTCATCCGCGCTCACGTAGCCGCCGCGCTCGAACAAACACAGGCGAATCACGACCGGCTCGTCGCCGGCCCACGTGTGATCGAGAATCAGATGGCCGCCATGCAACTCGCCGCTCGGGTCGGAAAATCCCGCATGGCAATGCAGCAGCGTGGCGCCGTCGGCCGTGCGGCCCACAGTGATCGCGCCACCGATCAGATCCACCTCCCGGATTTCGTCGACCGGTGCCCCATAGCCAAAGGGACGCTCCGCGTCGGCGGTGGTCTCGATCATGTGATACCGCAGACCTCGCGCGGTGCCCGCGCAGAAACGGCCGACGCCGCCACCATACGCATAGCGGGATAACGCTTCGCGTAAGGACTCGCCGAGATTCGCACCCGACCGGATCGTGACGCGCAGTTCGTGCTGCCCGCTCAACACGCAGTCTTCCACACGGGGTAACGTGGGGGCGCCTGCATGTCGATAGATCCGTGAAAGCGCAGGTTTCATAGTCGATAGTCTCCTTGCTCTTCGAGCATCGTCTTGATTTGCTTCTTCACGATCTTGCCGTAGCCCGATTTGGGCATGGCATTCCAGAATACGAAGCGCCGCGGCCACTTGTAGCGGGCGATACGCGCTTCGAGATGTCCGAGCAGTTCATCGGCCTGAGCGGCCATGCCTTCCCGGGCGACCACCACGGCAAGCCCGCTCTCGCCCCATTTGGGGTCGGGCACGCCAAGCACCGCGCACTCCGACACGGCCGGGTGCGTGAGCAACGCTTCCTCGATCTCGCGCGGATAGACGTTCGAGCCGCCCGAGATGTACATGTCCGACGCGCGGCCCGTGATGTACAAGAACCCCTGCGCATCGACGTGTCCGAGATCGCCTGTGTGAAACCAGTCGTCCTTGAACGCCTTGGCATTCGCCTCCGGATTATTGTGATATCCCATGAAGACCGCCGGACCGCGCACGCAGATCTCGCCCGACGCGAACGACGGCTGACGCTCGCCACGCTCGTCGAGAATCGCCACCTCCATACCGGTACGCGGCACGCCGCAGGTGCCCACGCGCGCGTCGGGTGCGTCGTCGTCATCGGTGTGCAGCCACGGCGGCAACACGGTGATGTTGCCCGTCACCTCGCCCAGCCCGTAGTACTGCACCAGCACCCGCCCCAGCTTGCGCAGCGCATATTTCTGATCGGCGCGATACATCGGCGCCCCGGCGTAAATCACGAACCGCAGCGAGCGATGGTCGTAGCGATCGACGGCCGGGTCTTCGACCAGCATCTTGACGATGGTCGGCACCGTGAACATGTTGTCGACGCCATGACGCTCGATCGCCTGCCAAACTTGTTCGGCATCCATCTTCTCGCCCGGCAGCAGCACGCTGGCCGCCCCACGCGCCGTATTGACGATGGCGTGAATGCCCGCACCGTGCGAGAGCGGCGCCACCACCATCGAGCGGCTGCGATAGGTGATGCCGGGCATCAGGTCGGCCAGGTGATTCGTCACGACGAACGCCATCTGCCCATGCGAGAGCACGCCCGCCTTCGGATGCCCGGTCGTGCCCGACGTATAGAAGAACCACAGTGGATCTTCGTACTCGACTTCCGCCTCGTAGCCGGGCGCGCCTTGATGTTCCGTGACCAGCGTCTCGTAATGCAATTCCCCTGCGCGTGGCTCGCCCAGCGCGATCACATGGCGCAACGCGGGCGATGCGGCGCGCACGGCGTCGACGTGCCCCTCGAAGCCAGCGTCGTAGATCATCACGCACGCACCGCTCGATTGGCCCAGGTACGCCGCCTCCGGTGCGGTAATACGGAAGTTCGTCGGCACCCACACCGCGCCCAGTCGAAAGGCGACCCATGCACTCTCGAAGATGGGCAGGTTGTTGCGCGAGTGAACCAGCAGCTTGTCGCCCTTGCCCACGCCCAGTTTGCGCAGCGCATCGACGGCGGCGTTCACGCGCGCATCGATCTCGCCCCATGTGCTGACCTTGTCGCCGACGATCAGGCCGGGCTCGTCCGGATGACGTCGGGCAACGTCGGCCAGCAGGCGGCCGAGATTCATGACCTTCTTGAGCATGTCGCTCGTCTCCTCGTTCTTTTCGCTCAGTCCCGCCCGGCAAATGCCGGGCAGCCTGCCTCACCGCCGTTCAAGCGAAGCATCAGCGCGCTTCGAGAATGCTCACGTAATTGGCCACTGCCGCACCGCCCATGTTGAACACGCCCGCGAGCCGCGCGTTGGGAATCTGCATCTCGCCCGCGGTCCCCGTCAGTTGCATCGCGGCCATCACGTGCATCGACACGCCCGTGGCGCCGACCGGATGGCCCTTCGCCTTCAGGCCCCCCGACGGGTTGACCGGCAGCAGACCGTTCTTCTCCGTCACGCCCTCGGCGACCAGGCTCGCACCCTGCCCCGGTTTGGCCAGGCCCATCGCCTCGTATTCGATCAGCTCAGCGATCGTGAAGCAATCATGCGTCTCGACCAGCGACAGATCCTTCAACGACACACCGGCCACCCCCAATGCCTGACGCCACGCATGCTGGCCGCCTTCGAACGCCAGCGGATCGCGCCGCGAGAGCGGCAGGTAGTCGTTGACCTGCACCGCCGCGCGAAAACCGACCGCCTTGGGCATCGTGCGCGCCACGTCGGCCTTCGAGATCACGAGCGCCGCCGCGCCGTCGGACACCATGGAGCAATCGGTGCGCTTGAGCGGCCCGGCCACGAACGGATTCTTCTCGGAGACGTTGCGGCAGAAGTCGTAACCGAAGTCGCGACGCATATGCGCGTAAGGATTCACCGACCCATTGCGATGGTTCTTCGCCGCGATGCCTGCCAGGGCATCGGACTGATCGCCATAGCGATCGAAATAGGCCTGCGCGATCGTGCCGAACACGCCTGCGAAGCCGCCCGGAATGTCGGCCTCTTCGCGTGCATACGAACACTTGAGCAGGACTTCGCCAACCTGCGGCGTCGCCAATTCGGTCATCTTCTCGAACCCGATCACGAGCACGTGGGTGGCCTTGCCCGCCTCGATGGACTGCAAACCGCCGTGCACGGCCGCCGACCCCGTTGCGCACGCATTTTCGTAGCGCGTGGCCGGCTTGAAACGTAGTCCAGGAATGCGATTGAAAACGAGCGACGACGGAAAGTCCTGGTACAGGAAGCCACCGTTGAACGTGCCGACGTGAATGGAATCGATCTGCTCGGGCGCGAGACCCGCGTCGTCGAGCGCGGCTTGGGCGACATCGGCCAACAGGACTTCGGCATCGACGTTATCGAGTTTTCCGAACTGGGAGTGGGCCCAGCCGGTGAGGCATGCAGCAACCATGAAGTGTCTCCGGAAAAATGAGGTCATCCCGCTCCGGTGAGCAATTTCAATGCCAGACCTGTGCGGCACAGCCCCGCCGTGCGTGGCGCACGAGCGCCCGCGCTCCATCGCCGTCTCGTTGCGTCCTCCTCGCCGCGTTCGCGTGCGTGGCGCACTCGCCGTTGACGTAAGCGTAAAGCCGCCGTCGATGGCCCATCAAGCGAATTTGTCGGCGCGCCGGGTCAGCGCTGTTTGCTGCACCGCAACGCGATATCTCGTACCTGAAACCCAGCGACACCTGTCGCATCGTTGTCGCCTGCCGCATGCGACAGGTGTCGCAGCACGGGCGGCCGATGCGACAGGTGTCGCACGACCTGTCGGCCAACCAAACAATGTCCGCGGCGCGGGAGGTCAACAATCCTTAATAACGTAAGGGTTTTCCCGTTCGAACGACGATCTGGCACTCGATTTGCGTAAGATAGCCAAGCCACTTGCGAGCCACTTCACGCTCGCCTTACGAGATGGCCGAGGCGTTGCAGGGCAACACGTCCGCCCACCTCGCGCTTCAGACGCAGTCACCAAACCTAAAAACAGGAGACATGCAGTATGAGCAACATGGATCGCCGCCACTTCATCAAAGTCGTGGCCGCCACGTCGGCCGCCGCCGCCACGGGCTTGTATCAGACGCAAGCGCACGCTGCCGAATTCACGCTGAAGTTCGCCAACAATCTTCCCGTCAGCCACCCGATGAACGTTCGCGCCAAAGAGATGGCGCAAAAGATTGCGGAGCAGTCGAAAGGTCGCATCGACTTCCAGATTTACCCGAACAATCAATTGGGCAGCGACAGCGACATGCTGAGCCAGGTTCGCTCGGGCGCCATCGACTACTTCACGCTCTCGCCGCTGATTCTCGGCACGCTCGTGCCCTCGGCGCAGATCTCCGGCGTGGGCTTCGCGTTCAAGGACTACGGTCAGGTATGGGCCGCGATGGATGGCGACCTGGGCGCCCACGTACGCAGCCAGATCGCAAAGACCTCGGTGTTCGCCTTCGACAAGATCTGGGAAAACGGGTATCGCCAGATCACCACCAGCAGCCGCCCGATCAATTCGCCGGCCGACCTCAAGGGCCTGAAGATCCGCGTGCCGACGAGCCCGCTGTGGACGTCGATGTTCCGCGCCTTCGACGCCGCGCCCACGTCGATCAACTTCTCCGAAGTGTATTCGGCCCTGCAGACGCACATCGTCGAAGCCCAGGAAAATCCGCTGGCCATTCTGACCACGGCCAAGCTGTACGAAGTGCAGAAGTACGTGTCGATGACGAACCACATGTGGGACGGCTTCTGGTTCCTTGGCAACAAGCAGAAGTGGGACAAACTGCCGAAGGACCTGCAGGCGATCGTCACCGCCAACGTGAACGCCGCCGCGCTCGCGCAACGCGACGATGTGCGCAAGCTCAACGACAGCGTGACGACCGAACTCAAGCAGAAGGGCCTCGTGTTCAATGCACCGAACAACGAGCAGTTCCGCGACAAGCTTCGCGCCGCCGGATTCTATGCCGAATGGCACAAGAAGTTCGGCGATGAGGCGTGGTCGATGCTCGAAAAGTACACCGGGAAGCTTGCGTAAATGGAAACGTTGACGATGACGGCCGAGCCGACGCACGCGCTTGCCCGCCTCTTCTGCCACGTCAACCGCGCGGTGATGAAAGTCACCGAAGCGGTTGCCGTGCTGCTGGTGGTGGCCGAGACGCTCATCCTGCTCGCGGGGGTGATCTCGCGTTATGGGTTCGACAATCCGCTCACCTGGTCGGACGAACTGGCACAGATCCTGTTCATCTGGTTATCGATGCTCGGTGCCGTGCTCGCGCTCGACCGGGGCGAGCACATGCGGCTGTCCGCCATCGTCAACAAACTCCCGGCGGCATGGCGTGACTGGTTTCAGACCATGGCCGCGCTCACGGTCTGCGTATTCGTCGCACTCATTATCGTGCCCGCGTATTCGCATGCCATCGAGCAGATGGACATCACCACGCCCGCACTGGAAATTCCCGACGGGCTGCGCGCCGCGGCCCTGCCCGTGGGCGCGGTGCTGATGCTCATTGCCGCCGTCTCGCGCCTGGCGCGCTGTTCGAGCCTGCGCCAGCTCGGACTCGGTGTGCTGGTCGTGGCCACGCTGGGTGCCGCGCTCTGGCTTGGGCGCCCCGCGCTCATCGCCATGGGCAATTACAACCTGCTGGTGTTCTTCGTGCTGATCGTCGGCGTCTGCGTGGCCGGCGGCATTCCGATTGCGTTTGCGTTCGGGACGGCAACACTGGCGTATCTGGCGCTCGTGACCGACGCCCCGCTGCAGATCGTCGTCAGCCGCATGGACGAAGGAATGTCAGGCCTCATCCTGCTGTCGGTGCCGCTGTTCGTACTGCTCGGCGCGCTCATCGAAATGAGCGGGCTGGCACGCAGCCTGATCGAATTCATGGCCGCGCTACTCGGGCACGTGCGCGGTGGCCTGCAATATGTGCTGCTCGGCGCCATGTTCCTGGTCTCGGGCATTTCCGGATCGAAAGCGGCCGACATGGCGGCCGTCGCGCCCGCGCTCTTCCCCGAGATGCAGCGACGCGGCTCGAAGCCGGAAGATCTCGTGGCGCTGCTCTCGTCGACCGGCGCCATGACGGAGACGATCCCCCCGAGCCTGGTGCTCATCACGATCGGCGCCGTGTGCGGTGTGTCGATCACCTCGCTCTTCGTCGGCGGCCTGCTGCCCGCGGTCATCGCAACGCTGGCCATCGTCGTGGTGTGTTTCGCACGTTCGCGCAAGGAAGCGCCGAGTGCGGCCCGCCGCGCGCCGTGGCGCGTGATCGGCAAGACGTTCATCGTGGCCTTGCCGGCGCTCGCCCTGCCGATTCTCATCCGCACGGCCGTGATCGAGGGGGCCGCCACGGCCACCGAAGTCTCGACCGTCGGTATCGCCTACACGGTCGTGATCGGCCTGATCGTGCATGCGTTCAAGAAGCACCTGAACTTCAAACGTCTGTATCCGCTGTTGACGGAAACGGCCGCGCTCTCCGGCGCGATCCTGCTGATTATCGGCATGGCCACGGCCATGGCCTGGGCGCTCACGCAATCCGGGTTCTCCGCCGCGCTGGTCAGTCTGATGCATGGCATGCCCGGCGGTCAGGTCGGCTTCCTGCTCATCTCGATGGTCGTGTTCATCATCCTGGGCAGCGTGCTCGAAGGCATTCCGGCCATCGTGCTGTTCGGACCGCTGCTGTTCCCGGTGGCACGCTCCCTGGGCATTCATGACGTGCATTACGCGATGGTCGTAATTCTTTCGATGGGCATGGGACTGTTCGCCCCGCCGCTGGGCGTTGGCTTCTACGCTGCGTGCGCCATCGGCAAGACATCGCCCGACAAGGTTTTCAACCGGATGTGGACCTACATGGGCGCGCTGTTCATCGCATTGCTGCTCGTGGTACTCGTCCCCTGGATCTCGATCGGCTTTCTGAAGTAACGCAAATCCGCTAACGGTTTCGCAATCTCACCGACGGGCTCCGCCGCACTGCGGGCGGCGGAGCCCGGACTGTAAAAATCATTACATTTAGGAGTCCGTATTATGATGGGGAAAGTGGCGGTGGTGACGGGCGGCGGAATGGGCATTGGTGCCGCCATCTGCGAACGATTGATGAATGACGGCATGACCGTGGTGGTCGCCGACCTGAACGAAGGCGCCGCCGCCGAAACAGCGGAGAAACTGAGCGCGGCGGGCGGCACGGCGTGGGCGCTGGGCATGAATGTGGGCGACGCGGCGTCGATTGCCGACGGCTTCGCAAAGATTGCGCAGCGCCATGGCCGCTGCGACGTGCTCGTGAACAATGCCGGTATCGCCAAGACGTTTCCGTTTCTCGACTACCCACTCGATCACTGGCATCAGGTCATGGCCGTGAACCTCACGGGCACGCTGTTGTGCGGGCAGCACGCCGCACGACTTATGCGTGAGCAACGCTGGGGGCGCGTCGTCAATCTGGCGTCGGTGGCGGGCATTCTGGCCAGCGCCGGACGCACCGCCTACGGCACGTCGAAGGCCGCCGTCATCGGGCTCACGCGTCAGATGGCCATCGAACTGGCACCGTTCGGCATCACCGCCAACGCGATCGCTCCCGGTCCCGTCGACACGCCGCTCACGCAGGCACTGCATTCCGACATTTCGCGTCGCCACTACACGGAGACGACACCGCTCGGCCGCTATGGGCAGCCGCGTGAGATCGCTGGCGCCGTGAGCTTTCTCGCGTCGGACGATGCCTCGTATGTGACCGGCCATATCCTGCCGGTCGACGGCGGCTTCGTGGCCGCCGGCATTCTGGAAATCTGACGTCCCGCTTGTCTCTCGCGCCGCCTTCAGCGCGCGCTGGTGTCCGGCCCATCGGGCACCAGCCGAGCGCCCGGCGCGCGCTGCATGTCGCGCCACACCGCTCGCGCGTTCTCCACAAACGTCTCGACGCACGGATTGTGATTGTCGCGGCTCCACAGTAGCGCCACTTCCGCCACCGGGGCGTTGCGCAACGGTCTGAAAACCGCATTGCCGAACGCGCTCGTGCTGCTCATCGACATCGGCACCATCGCCACGCCCAGCCCTTCGCCCACCAGGTTGATGATGGTCTGCTGCAGGTTGGTTTCGAGCCGGATATGCGGCGAGAATCCCGCGCGACGGCAATGGTCGACGACCAGGTCATAGACAAGCGGCGCGATTTCACGCGGAATGCTCACGAACGACTCTTCGGCCAGTTGTGCGGCGTCGAGCACCCGCGCCTTCCCCAACGGGTGCGTGCGTGGGAGCACCGCCACCATCTCCTCGCGAAACACGGTCGCCGTATCGAGCCCGGTCAGGTCTTCGGGGCGATACATGATGCCGACGTCGGTCTGCCCAGCTCGCACGGATTCGGCGAGCAGATTCGGTAACGTTTCCGCCAATTTCATGTCGACGCGCGAATATGCGGCGGCATACGTGCGCGTGAGCGCGGGCAGGATGTTGTACGCCGAGGACATCATGAAGCCGACGGTGATCGCGCCATCCTCTCCCCGGCTCGCCGCCACGACGTTGCGGCGCGCCCGATCGACCGAGTTGAGAATTTCCACCGCGTCCTGATAAAGGCGAGTACCGGCGCGCGTGAGGCGCACGCTGCGGCGCGTTCGCTCGAAAAGCTGCACACCCAGCTCTGCTTCCATCAGCGCAATCTGGCGCGACAGCGGCGGCTGGGAGATATGCAATTGCTGGGCGGCTCGGCCGAAGTGAAGGGTCTCGGCGAGCACCACAAAGTACTGGAAATGGCGCAGCTCAATCATCTGATACCCCAAAGGTATTAATGGCGCATCTATATTGTATTGGATGTTATGACTGGGCAGTCGTATCCTGCATCAGCGGTTGGCCACCCGAGCTGGCTGCGACATAAAGAGACGTCAGGAATCGCCAGGCCACAAGCCACCGACGGCGCCCTTTCGTACCGATACGAGAAGGAGACAAGTCATGCCCGCTCACCTTGCTGTAGCGTCAGCCCCCGCTCGACCTGTCGGCCCCGCCGCCCCCCTCGGCGCCGCCACTGCCAGTACCGCCTTCAGCCACGTCACCGCGCTCGCCGAGCGCATCCATCGGGTACCGGCCGCCCCCGCCGCCGCACCTCAGATGCGCCCCGACTATCTCGCCATTGACGATCTGTGCGGCACCGACGCCCGAATGCGCGCGTTGCTCTCGCGCGGCAAGCGCTTCGTCGATCGCGGACTGCCGGTATTGATCCTCGGCGAGACGGGAACGGGCAAGGAGTTTCTGGCCCGCGCGCTGCACGAGTACAGCGCGCGGCGCGCGCAAGCGTTCGTCGCGATCAATACGGCATCGCTGCCGGAACATCTCGTCGAGAGCGAATTGTTCGGCTATCAGCGCGGCGCGTTTTCGGGCGCCCTGCCCGGCGGAATGAAAGGCAAGTTGCAGCAGGCAGACGGCGGCACGCTGTTCCTCGACGAAATCGGAGACATGCCTTATGCGCTGCAAACGCGGCTACTGCGCGTGCTCTCGGAGCAGGAAGTCACGCCGCTGGGCGCGAGTCGCCCGGTGCCCGTCAACGTTCAGCTCATCTGCGCCACGCATCAGGATCTCGCCGGTGCAGTGGCACAGGGCACGTTCCGCGAAGATCTTTACTACCGCATCGCCGTGGGTGTACTCACGCTGCCGACACTGCGCGAGCGCGACGACAAGCGCGAGTTGATCGCGCGCATGCTATGCGACGAGTGGCCGGGATTGCGCGCTGATCAGGCACTGGCTCGCGTAGCGCCGCACGTCTTGGCGTGCCTGCTCTCCCACGCGTGGCCGGGAAATCTGCGCCAGATGCGCGCCGCGTTGCGTTACGCGTGCGCAGTAATGGCTGGCAATATGCTGGAGATGGACGACCTGCCGCCAGAGCTTGTCATGCCGTCGCCGGCGCGCAATGTGGATGGCAATGTCGCGATGCGTGCCCTGGAAGCGCGAGATGTCGTGGCGTCGAGCCCCGTCGCCGCCCCGAACGAAGCAAGTGCGCAGGCATCGCCGCACGACCACCGAGAGCGCGACCGCATTCTGCAGGCGCTCGCGCAACACCGCTGGAACATTTCCGCAGCGGCACGCACCCTCGGCTTCTGCCGGGCGTCGCTGTATCGCAAGCTCAAGCAGTTGCGCATTCCGCACGTGCGCGATTGCGGCGACGCCCTCGGCGCGAGCCATTACGCGTAGCCGAACACGCGGCAAAAAACGCAGACAAAAAAAAGCGCGGCCAATGAGGCCGCGCCAAGGTTTGGAGACTTTTCACTCAACGCAAAAGTCTACTTCTCGCGGAACGTAGTATAGGGTCTGGCCTCCCGAATCATTCTCATCATTCGGCGCAATGCATTATTCGGCGACTCGCAATAGTCCGTAAAACGCTATCAACAAATGACTTTTTGGCGCGAGTCAATTGTTCACGCCTGTCGGCATCTCGGATTTTCCTCATCGCGTGTGCTTCAGTACGCGCAATGACGCGATCATGAGGTCTACCCGCACCGCCCCCCTACACCTCGCCGTATAGCCATCACAAAACCTCACCGATCGTGCAACGGAAGGTACCTTTATCGAAGGCATTATTTCGTTCGGCGCGTGACGTGGGTCAATGATCGCCATCGCGGAGATCACGTGTCGCTGGAACTTAACGCCTTGCCCCATGTCGCGTGTAGATCCAGTGCTGGCAATGCTTCGCGAGCGATGCCGCTTGCCCTCTGCACTGTGTCCCAAGCGCAACACACGTCGCTTGCGTGGTCATTTATCGCCTAGGCTTAATCAAGCCAATCCCTTATTGGACAACGCTTTTCGGCACATTCGGCGGATTCTTCCCGTATCTGAAATAGATTCTTGCGGATTCTGAAATAGGCGCGGGTCTCGCTCACTCATACACTGCCCCCTGTCAACAGAGCAGTGCCGATACTTGATCGGGTCCGCGAATGACAAACCGTCACCTCGACATGTTCTGTTTCGCCGCGTTCTGTTTACACGCGAATTCTGCGATTCGTGTCACGTTACTGGAGCTTAAACCATGAAAAAAACTCTTCTTGCCGCTGCCGTTGTCGGCGCGTTCTCCGCGAGCGCCCAAGCGCAAAGCAGCGTCACCCTGTATGGCTTGATCGACGCTGGCGTCGCTTACACCAGCAACTCGACGACCTCGACGGCTTCGGGTTCGAAGAACTTCCGCGCAACGAGCGGCCTGATCAACGGCAGCCGTTGGGGCCTGAAGGGCGCGGAAGATCTGGGTGGCGGTAACAAGGCCATCTTCGTGCTGGAAAACGGCTTCTCGATCAACAACGGCACGTCGGGCCAAAACGGCCGCATGTTCGGTCGTCAGGCGTTTGTTGGCCTGCAGAACGACAAGTTCGGCTCGGTGACGATCGGTCGTCAATACGACTCGCTGGTTGACTACCTGGCACCGCTGACCCTGAACGGTTCGTCGTTCGGCGGCACGATCGCAGCGCACCCGTACGATAACGACAACACGAACAACTCGTTCCGTGTGAACAACTCGGTCAAGTACTCGAGCGCCAACTACAACGGCCTGACCTTCGGCGGCCTGTATGGCTTCTCGAACAAGGCTGGCGATTTCGCCAACAACCGCGCCTTCAGCGCCGGCGTGAACTACGCGAACGGCCCGCTGACCGTGGCCGCTGCCTACCTGGAACGCCAAGGCAACACGGGCGCCAACAACACCAGCGGCGCAGTCGACACGTCGACTGGCGGCGACTCGGTGTTCAGCGCCTCGAAGCAACGCGTCTGGGGTATCGGTGGTAACTACGCCTTCGGCCCGGCAACCGTCGGCCTGGTGTACACCCACACGCAACTCCAAGGCCTGACCGGCCTGAACTTCAACAGCACCGCAGTTGCCTTCGGCAACGACGGCCTGAAGTTCGACAACTTCGAAGTCAACGGTCGCTACATGCTGACCCCGGCAGTCTCGCTGTCCGCCGCGTACACGTACACGATGGCCAAGCAAGATTCGACGGACAAGAAGCCGAAGTTCCACACCGTGACGCTGCAAGCCGACTACCGTCTGTCGAAGCGTACCGATGTGTACCTGACCGGTTCGTACCAGCACATCTCCGACAACGAAGGCACGGGCCTCCAAGCCGGTGTCGGCGCTGCCGGCGGTATGTCGTCGACCAGCTCGCAAACCGTTGTGGGCACGGGCATCCGTCACCGCTTCTAATCGACGCGGCGCGCACACCGGCGGCATGATGCCGGTGCGCCTGACATGAAAATGGGCAGCCTCGCGGCTGCCCATTTTTCATTGCGTCGATCGCGGTGCGATCAGAAGCCCAATCAGAACCGCGTTTCGCGCGCGGCGCGCAGGAAGTTGTCGAGCACCGGTGTGCAATCGAGATACTCCGGCCCACCCGCCCGGTGAAATTCCGGGTGCCATTGCAGCCCCATCACGAACGGCGCCTTGCGATAGCGAATGGCTTCCACCACCCCATCTTCCGAGCACACCGCCTCCACACTCAGGTCGCGCCCAAGCGTTCTCACCGACTGGTGATGGATCGAGTTGACGATCGGCACGTCGACCGGCCCCAGCATCTGCGCGAGCGATGACCCCTCGGGGAACGTCAGCGTGTGACGGTTGTGTTCGTAGGTATCGGTCACGTGCGGGATCGCGTCGGGCAGATCCGTAGCAATGTCCTGGTGCAGCGTGCCCCCAAATGCCACGTTGATGAGCTGGCAGCCTCGACACACACCGAGAATCGGCTTGCCCTGCTCCACGAACTCATGCAGCAATTCGAGTTCGTACATGTCGCGCATGCGATCGCCTTGCCATTCGTGGCGCGTCGCCACTTCGGAATAGCTGTGCGGCGAGACGTCCGCCCCGCCCTGCAACACCAGTCCGTCGAGATGCTTCGCGTAATCGTGCAGACGGATATGGCTCGGGTGCAGCAGCCCCTGCGTGTCGACCGTGGGAATCATGAACACCAGCACATCGCGCGACATCACCCAGTGCGCGATCGACTCTTCAAGGTACTGAAGCGTCTTGCTGCGCAGCCCCTTCGACCCCGGCTCCGGATGAAAGATGCGCGCTGAAATGCCGATCTTCAGGGTGCGCTGCGTGATGCGCTGCCCCGCGCGGTCGTACCACGCGCGAAATCGTGCCGACGTGATACGACGCAGCACCGACCACGGCGAATCGCCCGCCTGCAGGTACGACGGCTGGGTGCCCATCGAGGCAGGGCTGCCAGGACGCGCGGCACCTGGGCCGAATGTCGGCTGATGCGGCGGCTCGTCGCTGCCGGCACGGCAGGTCGCAGTCTCACTGCCCGTGCCACCGACGCCGCTGGGCACGCTGGTCGCTTCGCTCGGCTTTGGCGCCGGCGTGCCAATCGGATTACGGTCGGCCGCCACTTCGGCTGCCGACGCCTGAACTGAGGGGCTCGTCGCCGAGGCAGGAGCCCCTGGCGGCGCCTCGGGCGCGGGCGCCGGACGCGTGAGCGTGTCGGGGTTCGCTGGCATGTTGCCCGAAGCCTCGGCCGTGCCCGCAACGGGTTTCGCCGTCGCATGAGACGTCGCCGTTGTCGGCGGCTCCACGTACTCGGACGCGCCCTGCGAGGCCGGCGTTGGCGACGTACCGGCGTCGGTGGACGGCGGCGTCTGCGGTGGCGTTGCGCTCTTGCTCGTATCGGACTCTGGCTTATTCGACGGCGGCGACGGCTGCGGCGATTTCGGATCTTGAGCGTCAGTCATGGTGGCGTTTGGATGGCGTCCGCGAAGGGGGAAAAATGGATGGACCACTGCGGCTGGCAAATTATCCCGCCGGCCTGATCCTGCCGCAACCGGGAAAGCCGATCGACCGCCAGATCCGGCACCCCGGCACCGGACAGGACTCGATGTACGATGAAACCACCCCGCCTCGGCGGGGTCGAACCACAATATCACGCATCGTGCGTATGAGCCCGCACGCTACGGGCGATGCAGCACGGCAGAGAGATAAGCGCGCGATGCGACAACTTAAAGAATCAATGAGCGACGTTTCCATCAATACAATGAAGACACCTGCCACATTCGGCGGCGATATTCGTTCAGGAGCCTGCAAGTGAAGCGTTTTCTGCGTCTGTGGCAAGTTGCGCGCCACGATTTCCGGGTTCTCTGGCACGCGGCTCGCGATCCGCGCCGCCCGCGCTGGTTGCTGCCCGCGCTGGCGCTGCTCGCCGTCTATTTAGTCAGTCCATTCGATCTGATTCCGGACTTTGTGCCCATCTTCGGCCTGCTCGACGATGTCGTGGTGATCGGGCTGGTCGCGCATTGGCTCATCAACCGTTTGCCCGAGGAGGTGCGCGAGGATGCGCGCGCCCACGGCGCCCACGGCTTCAGGCAGCGAGCCTGAGTCGGGACGTTGACGACGCCGTCGGCCATGAGCAACGGACCTTGGCCGAGTCTCCCCGAACGTTGGACCAGCGTCCGGCGTCCGGGAGCACATCGCATTGATGCCTGCTGGCGTTAGCGTCATTCGCCCCCACTCAGGGCATGAGCAACGTCGACCCGGTGGTTTTGCGCGCCTCGAGATCGCGATGGGCCTGGGCCACGTCGGCCAATGCGTAACGCTGATTGACCTCGATCTTGACCGCCCCCTTGGCGACGACATCGAACAGGTCGTTGGCCGTGGCTTCCAGGTCGGCCCGCTTGGCCGTGTAGCTGAAGAGCGTCGGTCGCGTGAAGAACAGCGAGCCGCGCGACACAAGGTCGGCCGTGTTGATCTGCGCGACGGGCCCCGACGCGCTCCCGAAGTTCACCATCATGCCCAGCGGCCGCAGGCAGTCGAGCGAGCCGATGAACGTGTCCTTGCCGATGGAATCGTAGACGACCGGCACACCTTCGCCACTCGTGATCTCCTTCACCCGTTCGACGAAATTCTCACGCGTATAGACGATCGGATGGTCACAGCCATGCTGGCGCGCGAGCGCCGCCTTCTCATCGGAGCCGACCGTGCCGATCACCGTCGCGCCCAAGGCCTTGGCCCATTGGCACACGATGAGCCCCACGCCGCCAGCGGCCGCATGGATGAGGATCGTGTCGCCCGCCTTGACCGGGTAGGTGCGGCGCAACAGGTACTGCGCGGTCATGCCCTGCAGCATCATCGCGGCGGCCTGATCGTCGCTGATGCTGTCCGGTAGACGCACGAGCGAGGCCACCGGCATCACGCGGGCCTGCGAGTAGGCGCCACAAGGACGGCTGGCATAGGCGACACGGTCGCCCGCCTTGACGAGTGTCACGCCTTCGCCCACGGCCTCGACCACGCCGGCCGCTTCCATGCCCAGACCGGCCGGCAGCGGCTGCGGATACAGGCCGGTGCGGAAATACACGTCGATGTAGTTCAGCCCGACGGCGTTGTGGCGCACACGCGCCTCGCCCGGCCCAGGGTCGCCCACTTCGACGTCGACATACTTCATCACTTCCGGGCCGCCATTCTGTTCGATGCGAATTGCCTTGGTCATCCTCGCTCCTCTCACTCGTGTGAAGTGTGTTGTGAACTGTCGGTTCTCGGCGTCACGCCACCGGCTGCGCGGCCAGACGCACCATCAACTGCTCGAGCAGCATGCGCGCCGTGGCGCTGTTGGTCGCGCACGGCACATTGTGTACGTCGCACGCCCGCACGAGGGCGTTGATATCCGGTTCGTGCGGTTGCGGCGTCATCGGGTCGCGCAGGAACAGCACCATGTCGACACGCCCCTCCGCCAGTTGCGCGCCAATCTGGAGGTCGCCGCCGTGCGGACCGGAGAGCATGCGCTCGACGTCCAGGCCAAGCTCGGTGGCGATGCGTCCGCCCGTCGTGCCCGTTGCGACGAGCTTGCACTGGCGCAGCACGTCGACGTAGTCATGCGCCACCGCCAGAATGTCGTCTTTTTTCTTGTCGTGCGCGATGAGCGCAATCCGGACGCTGGGTACCGTCGATACAGTCATTGAAGCGATCTCAAAAAGGTTAAAACGTGCCCGGGTACGCGCCACCGTCAATCAGCACGTTCTGTCCGGTAATGTAGCCCGCCTGCGCGCTGCAGAGAAACGCGCAGGTCGCGCCGAACTCGTCGGGCTGCCCGAAACGGCGGGCCGGAATTGCGGCAGCCCGCTTGGTGCGGACTTCTTCGACCGTCTGTCCGCTCTTGGTCGCCGATGCCTGCAAGGTGGCCGCGAGGCGGTCGGTATCGAAAGCGCCCGGCAGCAGATTGTTGATGGTCACATTGTGCCCAACGGTCGTGCGCGCCAGTCCTGCGACAAACCCGGTCAGACCGGAGCGGGCGCCATTGGACAACCCGAGAATGTCGATGGGCGCCTTCACGGCCGACGACGTAATGTTCACGATGCGGCCGAAGCCGCGTGCCATCATGTCGTCCACGCACGCCTTGATCAGTTCGATGGGGGTGAGCATGTTCGCGTCGAGCGCGCGAATCCAGTCGTCGCGTTGCCAGTCGCGGAAGTCACCCGGCGGCGGGCCACCCGCGTTGGTCACGAGAATGTCGAGTTGTCCGCACGCCGCCAGCGCCTGCGCGCGCCCCTCTGGCGTGGTGATGTCGCAGGCCACGGCGGTCACGCTCACGCCCGTGGCCGCGCGAATCTCGTCGGCCGCCGCGTTGAGCGTCTGCGCCGTGCGCGCGACGATCACGACGTTCGCGCCCGCTTCGGCCAGGGCCCGCGCGCACGCGCGCCCCAGCCCCTTGCTCGCGCCGCAGACCAGCGCGGTGCGCCCCTTGATTCCCAGATCCATGTTCAGCCTTCAAGACAAGTGACACGTTGGACAACGGCGGTGACACCGCCGTCTTGCAGCGATTCTAAGGGAATCGTGCGCGCGCCGCTTTATGGGGGCAATCGCTTGGGCAATCGGCACGGGCCGACACCAAAACCCGGACCGACGGCGCCCGCATCGGCTAAAATCGCGGCCATGCGGGCCACACCGGCCCTGCCCCAGATTGCCAGCCATGAAACAAGATCTCCGCTTCCCGAATCTCTTTATCTGCGATCACCCGCTGATCCAGCACAAGCTCTCGCACATGCGCGACAAGGAAACGTCGACACGCACGTTTCGCGGCCTGCTGCGCGAGATCACCTTGCTGATGGGCTACGAGATCACGCGCGACCTGCCGCTCACGACCGAGCGCATCGACACGCCGATGGTCGCCATGGACGCGCCCGTCATCGCGGGCAAGAAACTCGCGATCGTGCCGGTGCTGCGCGCCGGCGTGGGCATGAGCGACGGCCTGCTCGATCTGGTGCCGTCGGCACGCGTCGGTCACATTGGCGTGTATCGCGACGAGCAGCATCGTCCGGTCGAATATCTCGTGCGCCTGCCGGATATCGCCGAGCGCCGCTTCATCCTGTGCGACCCCATGGTGGCGACCGGCTATTCGGCCGTGCACGCCGTGGACGTGCTGCGCAAGCGCGGCGTGGCTTCGGAAAACATCGCGTTTCTCGCCCTGGTGGCCGCGCCCGAAGGGGTGAAGGTGCTGCATGACGCGCATCCGGACGTGAAGCTGTATGTCGCGTCGCTCGACGAGCGTCTGGACGATCACGCCTACATCATTCCGGGTCTGGGCGACGCGGGCGACCGCCTGTTCGGCACCAAGAACTGACGCAGGCGGCTCTCACGCCCCGGCCCGCCGGTGCCGGGGCGACCCTCCCCGCCCTACCGCTCTCCCCGGCGTCCCCGGCCCGGGCGCCGCGTGGCCATCGCCACGCCAACGGCTGCCAGCCCCATCCCTCCCCACGCGAGCGGCGGCATGTGCTCCCCGACCATGAGCCACGCAGCAAGCGCCGCTGACGGCGGCACCAGGAAAAACAACGCCGAGACACGCGACGCTTCGCCACGCCGGATCATCGCCAGCAGCAACGAAATCGCGACGATCGAGTTGCCGATCACGAGGTAGACGAGCGCCGCGCCGAGCTGCCACGTCCATTCGATGTGCATCGGCTCCAGCCATGCGGCGAGCGGCAGCGTCGCCGCGAAGCCCACGGCGTATTGCACCAGATTGGACGTAACCGGGTGCTGGCCCACGCCGAAGCGCTTTTCGTAGAGCGTGCCGCACGTGATCGCGCCAAGCGCCACGAACGTCAGTACCAGCCCCAGCGCGGAAGTCGCCTCCACCGCCGAGCGCGCCACAATGACCAGCGCCGCCCCCGCCAGCCCCAGAACCAGTCCGACCCAGTTCAGCCCGCTCACGCGCTCGCCCACCAGGTGCGGCACGGCCAGCGCCACGAGAATCGGTTGCAGCGAGGTGATCAGCGCCACGCTGCCGGCCGACACGCCCAGGCGTAGCGCCAGATACGTCATGCTGAAGTACAGCGCCTGAATGAGCAGACCGATGACGACGAGATGGCCCCAGGCGGCCACGGTCTTCGGCAATGGCGGGCGCATGACGAGGGCCAGCGGCGCGAGCAGAACAAGCACCAGCCCGTAGCGAAGCGCGAGGAACGTGAGCGGGTCGGCATAGGTCAGGCCGATCTTGGCGACGGTAAAGCCGACCGACCAGAGAAACAAAAAAATCAGCGGCGCGGCGCGCAGCCACAACGGGTCGTGGGCGACACCGGTACGCACCGGTTCCAGCGAAGATTTCAGCGACATGAGGGGACGAGCGTTCGATGTAGGGGAGGCGGTGCCGGCGATACGTCAGTGGCAAGGCGTGCGCCACTCGCCACCGATCGTCGGACGGGGGTGTTGTCGCGGCGGCAGACAAGCCCGGTCATCGCCGCCTGCTGCCGCCGAGAATGCTGCCCAGCACGCCGCGCACGATTTCGCGGCCCAACTGGCTACCGATGGTGCGCGCCGTACTCTTGACCATCGCTTCGACGACCGTGTCCTTGCGCCGCGAGCCGCCCGCACCGCCCAGCAAACCGCCGAGCGAGTCCCTGACCGCGTCGAGCAGGCCACCGCCGGCCGTTTCGCCGGTGGTCGGCGGCGCGTCCGGCGCCTGCGGCACCGCCCCTCCGCCTGAGGCGGGCGGCACGTCGCCCTGGCGCGTCCGGGTGCGCCCGACCAGCACTTCGTAAGCCGACTCGCGATCCGCCGTTTTTTCGTACACGCCAGCCACGAGCGACGCGGCGATGAGCGCTGCACGCTCCTGCGGGGTAATCGGTCCGATGCGCGAAGCCGGCGGCGCGATGTACGCGCGCTCCGTCACGGCGGGACGCCCCTTCTCGTCGAGCAACGACACCAGCGCTTCGCCCACGCCCAGCTCGCCGATCACCGTTTCGATATCGAGCGACGGATTGGCGCGCATTGTCTGCGCCGCCACCTTGACCGCCTTTTGATCGCGCGGCGAATACGCCCGCAGCGCATGCTGCACGCGATTGCCCAACTGACCGAGCACGGTGTCCGGTACGTCGACCGGATTCTGCGTCACGAAGTACACGCCAACGCCCTTCGAACGAATCAACCGCACCATCTGCTCGATCCGCTCGAGTAACGGCTTCGGCGCCTCGTTGAACAACAAATGTGCCTCGTCGAAGAAGAACACGATCTTGGGCTTGTCGGGATCGCCCACCTCCGGCAGACGCTCGAACAGCTCGGCGAGCAGCCACAGCAGGAAGGTGGCGTAGATGCGCGGCGCGGCCAGCAGTTTGTCCGCCGCGAGAATGTTGACGATGCCGCGCCCTTGCGCGTCGGTCTGCATGAAGTCGTCGATATCGAGCATCGGTTCGCCGAAGAACTTGTCGGCGCCTTGTTGCTCGAGCGTGAGCAGCCCGCGCTGGATCGCGCCGACCGACGCGGCCGAGATGTTGCCGTACTGCGTGGTGAAGGTCGAGGCGTTTTCGCCCACGTGCTGGAGCATCGCGCGCAGGTCCTTGCTGTCGAGTAGCAGAAGGCCGTTGTCGTCGGCAATCTTGAAGACGAGATTGAGCACGCCGGTCTGCGTCTCGTTCAAGCCCAGCAGCCGCGAGAGCAACAGCGGACCCAGATCGGAGACCGTTGCGCGCACCGGGTGGCCCTGCTCGCCGAACACATCCCAAAGTGTGGCGGGGCTGCCATGCCAGTCGGGCGTTTCGAAGCCGAACTGGGCCATGCGCTCCTTAAGCTTGGGCGTTTCGGCGCCGGGCTGCGCGATGCCCGTCAGATCGCCTTTCACGTCAGCGAGGAACACGGGCACGCCGATGTCGGAGAAGGCCTGTGCCATGACCTGGAGCGTGACGGTCTTGCCCGTGCCGGTGGCCCCGGTAATCAACCCGTGGCGATTGCCCATGGCGGGCAGCAGGCCAAGAACGTGCTGGTCGTTGCGTGCGATGAGAAGCCGTTCGCCGGGGTCGCCGGCAGGGCTCGCAGCCCCGGTGGAGGCGGGCGGGGATGCCGTTGAGGAAGCGGCAAGCGACGAGGCTTGCGGCGGCACGGGCTTCTGGGGCATGAGAGACCTCGGCGGTAGACGCAGCGTGGCTCGTGACACGGCGCAGCAAACACCCGTGGCACGGTGCGGCGGCATGATAAAATTGCCTCCGATTATAGCGGCACGATGCCGCTCGGACTGCCCTGGCCCCGAAACGACGGGGGGACCGATGGGTCGACACGACCCATGGGCGCCAACGAGGCGATTCGGCAATTCGCGCCCGCGACCCCAGTGGTGGCGGGCGCGCCTGTTTCAATGGTTGGCCGCGCCGCACTGCGCTGGCCGGCAGAGGCTACTTCGCCGCACAGCGCGGCACGACGGAGAAATTCATGGCGGGTCATTCCAAATGGGCCAACATCAAACACAAGAAAGCGGCGGCAGATGCCAAGCGCGGTAAAGTCTGGACACGCCTGATCAAGGAAATCACGGTGGCCGCACGCCTGGGCGGCGGCGACGTCGACAGCAACCCGCGCCTGCGCCTGGCCGTGGAAAAGGCTGCCGACGCGAACATGCCCAAGGACAACGTCAAGCGCGCGATCGATCGCGGCGTTGGCGGTCTTGACGGCGCCAACTACGAAGAAATCCGCTACGAAGGCTATGGCATCAACGGCGCCGCGGTGATCGTCGATACCATGACGGACAATCGCGTGCGCACCGTCGCCGAAGTGCGCCATGCCTTCTCCAAGTTTGGCGGCAACATGGGCACCGACGGCTCGGTGGCGTTCCTCTTCACCCACTGCGGCCAGTTCCTGTTCGCGCCGGAGACGCCGGAAGACAAGCTGATGGACGTGGCGCTCGACGCCGGTGCCGACGACGTGATCACCAACGACGACGGCAGCTTCGAAGTCATCTGCCCGGCGAACGACTTCCAGGCCGTGAAGGCCAAGCTTGAAGCGGCCGGTCTGAAGGCCGAAGTCGCGGAAGTCACGATGAAACCGCAAACCGAAGTGGTCTTCACTGGCGAAGACGCCGTGAAGATGCAAAAGCTGCTCGACGCGCTCGAAAACCTCGACGACGTGCAGGAAGTATTCACCAACGCCGTCATCGAGGAATAAGATGAAGATTCTGGTTGTCGGCTCGGGCGGCCGCGAACACGCGCTGGCGTGGAAGCTTGCCCAATCGCCTCGTATTCAGTTGGTTTATGTCGCCCCGGGTAACGGCGGCACGGCGCTCGACGAGCGCCTGCGCAATGTCCCGATCAGCGATCCGAACGTGCTCGCCGAGTTCGCCGCGCGCGAAGGCATCGCGCTGACCGTGGTCGGCCCCGAAACGCCGCTCGCCGCCGGTATCGTCAACATCTTCCGCGCGCGTGGCCTGAAGATTTTCGGCCCGACGAAGGAAGCGGCGCAGCTCGAATCGTCGAAGGACTTCGCCAAGGCGTTCATGAAGCGCCACGGCATTCCCACCGCCGATTACGAAACGTTCTCCGACGCGGCCAGCGCCCACGCCTACATCAACGCCAAGGGCGCGCCGATCGTCATCAAGGCAGATGGCCTCGCCGCAGGCAAGGGCGTGGTCGTGGCGATGTCGCTCGACGAAGCGCATCACGCCGTCGACATGATGCTCGCGGACAACAAGCTCGGCGACGCCGGTGCCCGCGTGGTGATCGAGGAGTTCCTGCAAGGCGAGGAAGCCAGCTTCATCGTGATGGTCGACGGCAAGAACGTGCTGCCGCTCGCCACGTCGCAGGATCACAAGCGCCTGCTCGATCACGATCAGGGACCCAATACCGGCGGCATGGGCGCGTATTCGCCCGCACCGATCGTCACGCCGCAGATCCATGCGCGCGTGATGCGCGAGATCATTCTGCCAACCGTGCGCGGCATGGAAACCGACGGCATCCGCTTCACGGGCTTCCTGTACGCCGGTCTGATGATCGACGCGCAAGGCAACGTCAAGACGCTCGAATTCAACTGCCGCATGGGCGACCCCGAAACGCAGCCGATCATGGCGCGCCTGAAGGGCGACTTTTCGGTCGTGGTCGAGCACGCGATTGCGGGCACGCTCGACAAGGTCGAACTCGACTGGGACCGCCGTTATGCGCTGGGCGTGGTGCTCGCCGCGCACGGCTATCCGGACACGCCGCGCAAGGGTGACCGAATCTCCGACGTGCCGGCCGAGACCGCCGAATGCGTCACGTTCCACGCGGGCACCCAGCTCGAGAACGACGTGCTGACGGTGACGGGCGGGCGGGTGCTGTGCGTGGTGGGCTTGTCCGACACCGTGCGCGGCGCGCAGAGCGTGGCCTACCAGACCGTCAATCAAATCAATTTCGACGGTATGCAGTATCGTCACGATATCGGCAACCGCGCACTGGCGCGCAAACCGGAGTAAGCCCGCCGAAGTCAGGCAACGGGCGTCAGGTCGGCCACGCTTGAAGGCAGACCTTGAAGCGCCAAATCGTTGTGCTACGGCCCGGAGACGTCATGTCGTCCGGGCCGTTGTCGTTTTGGCGGGCGTTTTAGCGGCCGTTCTGGCGGCACCACGACCGCGAATGCCGTCACGGCGTCGCGATTGACAAGCGCGGAGCAAGTTGGCACGCTGACACGGCGCGGGTGCGTCACCACCGCGCGTCCGGCCAGCCCCGGCGGAATGCATACAGTTTTCCCGACAGACCCTCGCTCGACGGAGACTTACATGTTCGATCTCGACAAGCTGGTCAACGATTATCTGATGCCGTTCGGCCTGAAGATTGTGATGGCCGTCGTCATCTGGATCGTCGGCGGTATCGTCATCAATGTGGTGGCGCGACTCGTGCGCAGCGCCATGACTCGCCGGGCCATCGATCCCACCCTCGTTCGTTACACCGAATCGACGCTGCGCATCGCCTTGCGCATTGCGCTGATCATTTCCATCCTCAGTGTCTGCGGCATCGAGACGACTTCGTTCGCCGCGCTGCTCGCCGCCGCCGGCATCGCCATCGGGGCGGCCTGGTCCGGACTCCTGTCGAACTTCGCCTCCGGCATCTTCCTCATCGTGCTGCGCCCCTTCAAGACCGGCGACATGATCAGCGCAGGCGGCGTGACCGGGGTGGTCGACGAGATCGGCCTGTTCGTCACCACGCTCACGACGGCGGACAATCTGCGGGTGTACGTCGGCAACACGAAGGTCTTCGGCGACAACATTACGGTGTACGACGCCAACGCGTTTCGCCGCGTCGACTTGACGGCGCAGCTCGCCCACACGGTCGATGTGCAGGACGCGATAACGCGCCTGAAGGCACGCATCGCGCAGATCCCGAACGTGATGAGCACGCCCGTGATCGATGTGGTGATTCTCGAATTCAATCCCGCCGGGCCGGTGCTCGCGGTGCGTCCGTACTGCCACAACCGCGATTACTGGCAGGTATATTTCGATACCAACCGGGCCATCGCCGAGGTGGGTGGCATGGCTCAATGGCCGGTGCCGGCGCCGCGTCAGATCCTCATGCCGCCGCCGGGCGACCCTGGCAAAGGCATGCCCATTGCGCCCGCGGGCGGCGCGCCAGCGGCCAGTCCTCTGCCCAACGCGCCAGCGCCGTGACCGCCAACGCTTGATGCAGGTCATTCGGGCGGCATTCGGCGCCACCGTTTGCCGCGTCGGCCTGCCCCCGACCGCGTGGCTGCCGGTACAATCGCGGTTATTACCACGCATCGGGACGTCACAGAATGACAGCGCAAGACGCCGCACCGGCGCCGGATACGGGCGCAGTGCGAACTTATCTGCTCGGGCTTCAGGACCGCATTGTCGAAACGCTCGGGCGCCTCGACGGCAAACGCTTCCTCGCCGACGACTGGCAACGTCCGGCCGATAGCGCACTGCGCGGGGACGGCCGCACCCGCGTGCTCGACGATGGCGACTTCTTCGAGCGCGGCGGCGTGAACTTCTCTCATGTGGTCGGCGACAAGCTGCCAGGTTCGGCCAGCGCCTCCCGCCCGGAGTTGGCCGGGCGTGGCTTCGAAGCCCTCGGTGTCTCGCTCGTGCTGCATCCGCGCAATCCGTACTGCCCGACTGTGCACTTCAACGTGCGCATTCTGATCGCCACGGCTCCCGGCCAGTTGCCCGCGTTCTGGTTCGGCGGCGGTATGGATCTCACGCCGTACTATCCGTTCGAAGAGGACTGCCGGCACTTTCATCAGACCTGCAAGGACGCGCTCGATCCGTTCGACACCGCGTGGTATCCGCGTTTCAAGACGTGGTGCGACGAGTACTTCTACCTGAAGCATCGCCAGGAGCCGCGCGGCATCGGCGGCATCTTCTTCGACGACTTCTCGGGCGGCGGTTTCGACACGGGCTTCGCCGTCATGCAAAGTGTGGGCGATGCCTTCCTCGACGCTTATGTCCCGATCGTCGAGCGCCGTCGCGGCATGCCCTACGGTGAGCGCGAACGGGATTTCCAGGCCCACCGGCGTGGCCGCTATGTCGAATTCAACCTGGTCTGGGACCGTGGCACCCATTTCGGCCTGCAATCGGGGGGGCGCACCGAATCGATCCTGATGTCGATGCCGCCGATCGTGAAATGGCACTACGACTGGAAGCCCGAGCCGGACACCCCGGAAGCGAAGCTCTATACCGACTTCCTCGTGCGCCGCGAGTGGGTATGAAGGCCGGCCGCGAATGACCGTCTCCTCCGCTACTGGGCACGACGCCACGCATCCGTCGCCCGCCAGTCCGATCCGGTGCATCGGCGTGCTCGGCGGCACGTTCGATCCGATTCACACCGGGCACCTCGCGCTCGGCGCACTGTTCGCGCGCACACTCGCCCTCGACGAACTGATCCTGATGCCAGCCGGCCAGCAGCCGCAAAAGCAAGGCAGCACCGCGGCCGAACATCGTCTGGCTATGACACGCCTCGCCGCGGAGCAACTCGCCGCAGCGCTCGCGCGCACGCAACCGTCCACCCGGTTGCGCGTCAGCACGCGCGAGATCGAGCGCGCCGGGCCGAGCTACACAGTCGATACGCTGCGCGAGATGCGCCGTGACCTGGGCCCGCAGGTCTCGCTCTCGCTGCTTATCGGCTCCGACCAACTGGTGCGCCTGGATACCTGGCACGCCTGGCGCGAGCTGTTCGACTACGCGCACGTCTGCGCGGCCGCGCGACCCGGTTTCCGCTGGGCCACCGCCTCCTCGGAACTGCGCCAAGTCTTCGCCGAACGGGAAAAGTCCGCGCTCGGGGTACAATCCACGCCATGCGGCGGCATACTGATCGACAACTCACTGGCTGTCGACATCTCCGCCACCGAGTTGCGCGCCACGCTGGCGCACGCGCGAGACGCGGCCACGCCCCCGGCGAATCTGCCCGAATCCGTGTGGCATTACATCCGCGCGCAACACCTGTATCGCGCCTGACGGCCCTTGGCCCTTACCCGGTCGCCGCTTCGGCGCTCCCTGTTTCACCAAAAAGACGCACTATGGATATTCGTAAACTTCAGCGCCTGATCGTCGACGCCCTCGAAGACGTCAAGGCCCAGGACATCAAGGTGTTCAACACCGAGCACCTCACCGCCCTGTTCGAGCGCGTGATCATCGCGAGCGGCACGTCCAATCGCCAGACCAAGGCGCTCGCCGCAAGCGTGCGGGACAAGGTCAAGGCCGCCGGCGGCGACATCGTCAGCATGGAAGGCGAAGACGTCGGCGAATGGGTGCTGGTCGACACGGGCGACGTCATCGTGCACATCATGCAGCCGGCCCTGCGCCAGTACTACAACCTCGAAGAGATCTGGGGCGAGAAGCCCGTGCGCCTGAAAGCGGCCGGTACCAAGGCCGGCGCCAAGGCCAGCGCGGAAGATCACGAAGACGACGAGGACGACGCCGTCGACGCGCCGGCCCCCGCACGCCGCAAGGCAAAGTAAGCCGGCACTGCGCGGAACTCAGCCGACATGCGTCTGTTCATACTCGCGGTCGGGCACAAGATGCCCGGCTGGATCGAGACCGCTTTCGCCGAGTACGCCAAGCGCATGCCGCCCGAGCTGCGTATCGAACTCAAGGAAATCAAACCGGAGCAACGCTCCAACTCCCGCACGGCCGAGACGGTGATGGCGGCCGAAGCGCAGCGCATCGATGCGGCCCTGCCGCGTGGCTGCCGCCTCGTGTGCCTGGACGAACGCGGACAGGACCTCACGACGATGCGTCTGGCCCAATCGCTCACCGGCTGGCAGCAAGACGGGCGCGACGTGGCGTTCGTGATCGGCGGCGCAGACGGCCTCGACCCGGCCCTCAAGGCGCGCGCCGACACCCTCATCCGGCTCTCCAGCCTGACGATGCCCCACGGTATGGTGCGGGTATTGCTCGCCGAGCAGCTCTACCGCGCGTGGAGCATCAATGCCAATCATCCCTATCACCGCGTCTGACGACACACCAGGTCAGAAATAAGTCGGAAATAAGTCAATTCGTCTTGTGCGGTGCAACGTCGCGTTGCGCCGCACGCCAAATCGCGCGCAACGCCTCGCTGCCCGGCATCCCCAGACGATTGTCAATCCCCTTAGACGCCGCCATGCAACACGCGTTGTGCGCTGCGGGTGGAAAAAACACAATGACGTGGTAGTCTAGCCCGCGCTGCAAGGTTCGCACCGCGAACAACAACTAGACTTCTCGTGAACCACCGGAGATTGGCATGAAGCAACCGTCCCTGCGAAGTATCGTTTTGGCCGGCGTTGGCGCTGCAATGGCGTTCGGCATGAGCACGTCGGCCCTGGCCGCAACCGAGATTCAGTTCTGGCACTCGATGGAATCGGCCCTCGGCGATCGCGTCAATCAGATCGCCAACGATTTCAACGCGTCGCAAAGCGACTACAAGATTGTCCCGATCTACAAGGGCAACTACGAGCAGGGACTGGCCGCCGGTATCGCCGCGTTCCGCGCCGGTAACGCACCGGCCATTCTTCAGGTGTACGAAGTGGGTACGGCCACGATGATGCAAGCCAAGAAGGCGGTCAAGCCGGTGTGGCAAGTCATGAAGGACGCCGGCGAGCCGTTCGACGAAGCGGCGTTCGTGCCGACCGTGGCGAGCTACTACGCGGACAGCAAGACCAACCATCTCGTGTCGATGCCGTTCAACAGCTCGACGCCGGTGCTGTATTACAACAAGGACGCCTTCAAGAAGGCGGGCCTCGATCCGAATACCCCGCCGAAGACCTGGGCCGACGTGAAGACCGACGCCGAGAAGCTCAAGGCCGCCGGCCTGTCGTGCGGTTTCAGCACCGGCTGGCAGGGCTGGACGCAACTCGAAAACTACAGCGCCTGGCATGCCCTGCCGTTCGCCACGAAGAACAACGGCTTCGACGGTCTTGACGCCAAGCTGAACTTCAACGGCCCGCAGCAGATCAAGCACATCCAGTTCCTGGCCGACATGGCCAAGGAAGGCACGTTCACGTATGTGGGCCGCAAGGATGAAGTGACCTCGAAGTTCTACAGCGGCGACTGCGGCATTGCCATCACCTCATCGGGCGCCCTCGCCAACATCGCCAAGTACGCCAAGTTCAGCTATGGCGTGGGCATGATGCCGTACGATGCCAACGTGAAGGGTGCACCGCAGAATGCCATGATCGGGGGCGCCAGCCTGTGGGTGCTCGCTGGCAAATCGTCCGCCGAGTACAAGGGCGTGGCCAAGTTCCTGAACTACCTCGCGTCGCCCGCGGTGGCGGCGAAGTGGCACCAGGATACCGGTTACCTGCCGGTGACGAAGGCCGCCTATGAACTGACCGAGAAGCAAGGCTTCTACGCGAAGAACCCCGGCGCCGACGTGGCCATCAAGCAGATGCTCAACAAGCCGCCTCTGCCGTTCACGCGGGGTCTGCGCCTGGGCAACATGCCGCAGATTCGCACGGTGGTCGACGAGGAACTCGAAGGCGTGTGGAGCGGCAAGCAAACGCCCAAAGCCGCGCTGGACAAGGCCGTTGCGCGTGGCGACGAGCTGCTGCGCCGCTTCCAGAAACAAGGCGGCTAAGCCGTCCTCAAAACGCACGATCGCGCACGCCAAGCCGGCGAATTGGCGAATGAATGGCGTTCGCGGCGCGCATTGCGGCGTTACCGTCGCGACGTTACTATGACCACCCGGCCCGTCGACAACACGGGCCGGGTTGGTTTTTTCTGCTCATTACGTTATGGCGCATAACTCCAGAGAACGCCCTCGCTTCGGAACCGGCTGGCTGCCCTACGCGCTCGTCGCCCCGCAGCTCCTCATTACCGTCGTGTTCTTCCTGTGGCCCGCGGGCGAGGCCCTGTGGCAATCGACATCGGCGCAGGACGCCTTTGGGCTGTCCAGTGAGTTCGTCGGCCTGGACAACTTCGTTTCGCTATGGCGCGACCCGCTCTACCTCGCGTCGTTTCGCACCACGATGATCTTCAGCGGGTTGGTGACGGTCTGCGGACTGGTCATCTCGTTGCTGCTCGCGGCCATGGCCGACCGGGTCACGCGGGGCAAGCGCACCTACCAGACGCTGCTCATCTGGCCCTACGCGGTGGCACCGGCCATCGCGGCCGTACTGTGGGCCTTCCTGTTCAATCCGAGCATCGGGCTTGTCACCTACGGCCTGGCGAAGCTCGGCATCGAGTGGAATCACGCGCTCAATGGCGGCCAGGCGATGTTCCTCGTCGTGCTCGCCTCGATCTGGAAGCAGATCAGCTACAACTTCCTGTTCTTCTACGCGGGTTTGCAGGCGATTCCGCGCTCGCTCGTGGAAGCGGCGGCCATCGACGGCGCCGGGCCGATCCGGCGCTTCTTCGGGCTGGTGTTGCCGCTGATTTCGCCGACGACGTTCTTCCTGCTCGTGGTCAACCTCGTGTACTCGTTCTTCGACACGTTCCCGGTGATCGATGCCGCGACCGGCGGTGGGCCGGGTCAGTCGACCATGACGCTGATCTACAAGATCTACTCGGAAGGCTTCAAGGGGCTCGACCTCGGCAGCTCGGCTGCCCAGTCGGTGGTGCTGATGGTCATCGTCATCGTGCTCACGGTCGTGCAGTTCCGTTTCATTGAACGCAAGGTGCAATACGCATGATCGAGAATCGTCGCGGCCTGGATATCTTCTGCCACGTCATGCTGGTCATCGGCGTGCTGTTGGTCGTCTTCCCGCTCTATGTGGCGTTCGTCGCCGCCACCATGAACGAGCGCGAAATCTTCAACGTTCCGTTGTCCCTCATCCCGAGCACGCACCTGCTCCAGAACCTTGCCACCGTGTGGAATCAGGGCACGGGCGATTCCGCCATGCCGTTTGGGCTAATGCTCGGCAACAGCCTGTTCATGGCGCTGGTCATCACCATCGGCAAGATCTCGGTGTCGATCCTGTCGGCCTTCGCCATCGTGTATTTCCGTTTCCCGTTGCGCAATCTGTTCTTCTGGCTGATCTTCGTCACGCTGATGCTGCCGGTCGAAGTGCGGATCTTCCCAACGGTACAGGTGATCTCGACCCTCGGCCTCATCAACACCTACACGGGCATGACGTTGCCGCTTATCGCGTCGGCCACGGCCACGTTCCTGTTCCGGCAGTTCTTCATGACGCTGCCCGACGAACTCGTCGAAGCCGCGCGCATCGATGGCGCCGGCCCGATGCGCTTCTTCGTCGACGTGGTGTTGCCGCTCTCGAAAACGAACATCGCGGCGCTGTTCGTCATCACCTTCATCTATGGCTGGAATCAGTACCTGTGGCCGATTCTGGTGACCAACGCCCCGTCGATGACGACGGCCGTGGTCGGCATCAAGAGCATGATCGGCAGCGGCGACACCGCCACCCAATGGCAACTCGTCATGAGCGCCACGCTGCTCGCCATGTTGCCGCCCCTCGCGGTGGTCCTGCTCATGCAGCGTTGGTTCGTGCGCGGTCTGGTCGATTCGGAAAAGTAATCATGGCAAATCTCAAACTCCATCGCGTCAAAAAAACCTACGACCGGAAGAACTATGTCCTGCACGGTGTCGACATCGACATCGAAGACGGCGAATTCGTGGTCATCGTCGGCCCCTCCGGTTGCGGCAAGTCGACGCTGCTGCGCATGGTGGCCGGCCTCGAATCGGTCAGCGAAGGCAGCATCCTGATCGGCTCGCAAGTCGTCAATGAACTGGAGCCGAAGGATCGCAATATCGCGATGGTGTTCCAGAACTACGCGCTTTATCCGCACATGGATGTGCGCCAAAACATGTCGTACGGCTTGAAGATCCGCGGCATCGACAAGAAGATCATCGACGAGCGCGTGCTCACCGCCGCACGCATTCTGGAACTGGAACCCCTGCTCGCACGCAAGCCGCGCGAACTCTCGGGCGGTCAGCGCCAGCGCGTGGCCATGGGCCGCGCGATCGTGCGTGAGCCCGCGGTATTCCTGTTCGACGAACCGCTCTCGAACCTCGATGCCAAGCTGCGTGTGCAGATGCGTCTGGAAATCCAGCGGCTGCACGCGCGCCTCAAGACCACCAGCCTGTATGTCACCCACGATCAAATCGAGGCGATGACGTTGGCGGATCGCGTGATCGTCATGAACAAGGGCTACGCCGAGCAGATCGGCACCCCGACGGATGTGTACGAGCGCCCCGCATCGCTGTTCGTGGCGAGCTTCATGGGCTCGCCCGCCATGAACCTGCTGAAGGGCCGCGTAGACTCGGAAGGCCGTACGTTCGAGGTCGACGGTGGCGGGCCGGCCCTGCGTCTGCCGCCCACGAGCATGGCGTATGCCAACCGTGAACTCGTGCTCGGCGTGCGCCCCGAACATCTGGTGCCCGCCGAGCAGCACAACGGCCTGGGTGCCTTTGCCGCGCAGACCAACATCCTCGTCGATCAGCTCGAACTGCTCGGCGCCGACAATCTGGCGCATGGCCGCTGGGGCGAGCAGCCCGTCACGGTGCGTCTGCCGCACGAGATGCGGCCGGCGGCGGGTACGGTGGTGCCGCTGGCCATCTCGGCCAAGGCGTTGCACCTGTTCGATCCGACGACCGGCAAGCGAGTCGAAGCATGACCGCCCCCTCGACACCGACGCGTTTGTGGCCCGCCTGGCCCTATCCCCGCATCGTCGCGCACCGTGGCGGCGGTAAGCTGGCCCCGGAAAACACGTTGGCCGCGTTCGAGATGGGGGCCTCGCTCGGCCTGCGCATGGTCGAGTTCGATGCCAAGCTCTCGGCGGATAACACCGTCTTCCTGCTGCACGACGACACGGTCGATCGGACCAGCAACGGGCACGGCGCTGCCGCGCAAATGACCTACGCCGACATCGCAAAACTCGATGCCGGCAGTTGGTTTGGCGAGCGCTTCGCGGGTCAGGCGATGCCGACCCTCGCCCAGGTGGCCGAGCGCTGTATTGCGCTGGGGCTGGCGGCGAACGTCGAAATCAAACCGTGCCCGGGCCGCGAGGCGGAAACGGGCAAGCGGGTCGCCCAGGCCGTGCAGGCGCTGTGGGCCGGACAGGCCCAGCCGCCGTTGCTCTCGTCGTTCTCGTACGACGCGCTCGAAGCCGCGGCGGCCGCTGTCCCCGACCTGCCGCGCGGCATGCTGTACGAGGCCATTCCGGCGCATTGGCGCGAGGACGCCCGCCAGCTCGGCACCGTCTCGCTGCACGCGAGCCATCAGCCGCTCGACGGCCCGCAGGTCGCACAGATCAAGGCGGCCGGCCTGCAAATGCTGGTCTACACGGTCAACGATCCGGCCCGTGCACGTGAACTGGCGGCGTGGGGTGTCGATGCCATCTGCACCGACCGCATCGACCTGATCGGCGCCGACTTCCTCGCCGACGCTTGAACGCTTGCCCCGCGGAGTCCTCGGCAATCCGCGGCAATCCGCCCGTTTTCCCGTCGACATCGCCGTCTGCCCCCCGCGCGCGCTGGCGGGCGTGAGCGCAAGGCGGCATAATAGGGCGTTCCCCCTCGCCCAGCCCATCCCGCGGCCCGGTGCACGCGCTTGCCAGTCGTTGCGAAGCCGTGTGCCGGGCTGGACGAATTCAAGCCAAGCCGCCATGCCGTACATCTATCTCGCGTCGCAAAGTCCCCGCCGCCAGGAACTGTTGCAACAGCTCGGCGTTCGTTTCGAGCTGCTGCTGCCGGGCGCCCACGAGGACGCCGAAGCACTCGAAGCCGTGCTGCCGGGAGAGCCACCGGACGACTACGTGCAGCGCGTCACGCGTGCCAAGGCCGAAGCGGCGCTCACGCGTCTCGCCCGCGCAGGCCTGCCTGGCGCCCCCATTCTGGCGGCCGACACGACGGTATGCCTGGACGGCACCATCCTCGGCAAGCCTTTCGACGACGCCGACGCCTGTGCCGTACTCGCCCGTCTGTCGGGCACACGCCATCGTGTGCTGACCGCCGTGGCCGTCTGCGCCGACGGCCAGATCCATCAGGCAGTGAACATCTCGCATGTCTGGTTCCGGCCGATGCGCCGTGAAGAGATCGAGCGTTACGTCGCCTCGGGCGAGCCGAGAGGCAAGGCCGGGGCATACGGTATTCAGGGCAAGGCCGCCGAATTCGTGCTGCGCATCGATGGCAGCTACTCCGGCATCATGGGGCTACCGCTGTGCGAGACCGCCGCGCTGTTGCGCCAGGCCGGCGTCGACTTCTGACGCTTACCGAATTTGCCAAGCCTTATTGAGTCGGGTCGACACTCTATGAACGAAGACATTCTGGTCAACATCACGCCACAGGAAACCCGTGTGGCACTCATGCAGCTCGGTGCCGTGCAGGAATTGCACATCGAGCGCACGCTCTCGCGCGGCCTGGTCGGCAACATCTATCTGGGCAAGGTCGTGCGCGTGCTGCCAGGCATGCAATCGGCGTTCATCGATATCGGGCTGGAGCGAGCGGCGTTCCTGCACGTGGCCGATATCTGGCATCCGCGTACGAACAACGACACCTCCACGCCTCATCCGCAGCCGCCAATCGAGAAAACGGTGTTCGAGGGGCAGACGCTGATGGTGCAGGTCATCAAGGATCCGATCGGCACCAAGGGCGCGCGCCTGTCGACGCAGATCAGCATTGCCGGGCGCACGCTCGTCTACCTACCGCAGGAGCCCCACATCGGCATTTCGCAGCGCATCGAGAGCGAAGCGGAGCGCGAGGCGCTGCGCAGCAAGATCCAGGCGCTCGTGCCGGCCGACGAGAAAGGCGGCTTCATCGTGCGCACCATCGCGGAAGACGCGGCCGACGCCGAACTGGCGAACGACATCGCCTATCTGCGCAAGTCCTGGCAAACCATCGGCGAGCAGAGCACGCGCGTGCCTGCGCCTGCCCTGCTGTATCAGGATCTGAACCTTGCCCAGCGCGTGCTGCGCGATTTCGTGCACGAGGAGACGGGCAAAATCCTGGTCGACTCGCGCGAGACGTTCCAGAAGCTGGCCGAATTCGCGACCACTTATACACCGGCGGTGCTCGGCAAGCTCACGCATTACACCGGCGAGCGGCCGCTGTTCGACCTGTACAACGTCGAGACGGAAATCGAGCGGGCGTTGTCGCGTCGCGTCGATCTGAAGTCCGGCGGGTATCTGATGATCGATCAGACCGAGGCGATGACGACCATCGACGTGAACACCGGCGGCTACGTCGGCGCACGCAACTTCGACGACACGATCTTCAAAACGAACCTCGAAGCGGCCTTGATGATCGCGCGCCAGTTGCGGCTGCGCAATCTGGGCGGGATCATCATCATCGACTTCATCGACATGGAGAACACCGAGCATCGCGATTCGGTGCTCGCCGAACTGAAGAAGGCGCTCGCCCGCGACCGGACGCGCATTACCGTGAACGGCTTCTCCCAGCTCGGACTCGTCGAAATGACCCGCAAGCGCACGCGCGAGTCGCTCGCCCATGTGCTGTGCGAGCCGTGTGCCGTCTGTCAGGGCAAGGGACAGGTCAAGACGCCGCGCACGCTGTGCTACGACATTCTGCGCGAGATTCTGCGCGAATCGCGTCAGTTCAATCCGCGCGAATTCCGCCTGATCGCCTCGCAGGAAGTCGTCGATCTGTTCCTCGAAGAGGAGTCTCAGCATCTCGCGATGCTGATCGACTTCATCGGCAAGCCGATTTCGCTGCAGGTGGAGTCGTCGTTCCATCAGGAACAGTACGACATCATTTTGATGTAACCGCACTCAACGCTCCCACGTTCCGACGTCATGCCCTACTCGAACTACGACAACCTGGCGGCATCGAGCGAGGCGCTCGACAAACACGCTGTCGCGCGCAAGACAACCTGGGTCAGCATCTGGGTCAATATCGTGCTCACGACGGCGCAGATCGTCATCGGCATCTTCGCCCGTTCGCAGGCATTGATTGCCGACGGCATTCACTCGCTCTCGGACATCGTCTCGGACTTCGTCGTGCTGGCCGCCGCAAGGGGCAGCGCCCGTGCGCCGGACGCCGACCACCCCTACGGTCATAGCCGCTACGAAAACGCGGCGTCGTTGTTTCTTGGCGTCATTCTGCTCGTGGTGGGGGCGGGAATGCTCTGGCGCGGCATCGAGCGGCTGCTGCATCCGGAAGACATTCCGGAAGTGCACATGATCGCGCTGGTCGTTGCGGTTCTGGTGCTGGTCAGCAAGGAAGGCCTCTTTCGCTATATGCTGCGCGCCGCGCAGCGCGTGCGCTCGGCGATGCTCGTGGCCAATGCGTGGCACGCGCGCTCCGACGCGCTCTCGTCGCTCGTCGTGGCGTTCGGTATTCTGGGCAACCTTGCGGGCTATCGCATTCTCGACCCGCTGGCCGCCGCCCTCGTGGGACTGATGATCGGACGCACCGGGTGGAAGTTCGGCTGGAACGCGTTGCAGGATCTCATCGATCGCGGCGTGGACGACGCCACGACTGTCACCATTCGGGAACGGCTACTCGCGACGCCCGGCGTGCGCACCATCGACATGCTGCGCACGCGGCGCATGGGCGATGAAATCGTCGTCGATGTGCACATCCTCGTCGATGCGCGTCTGTCGGTCTCGGAGGGACACTACATCGCGGAACAGGCGCGCGCGACGGTCATGCTGGAGCCGCAGATTCTCGATGTACTCGTACACGTCGATCCGGAGAGCGACACCAAGGGCACCGCATTGCAGCAATGGCCTGCGCGCTCGGTCGTGGTCAGCGCGGCAGAGGCGCTGTGCCGCGCCAATGCGCTGGCGCTGCACGACGTCAAACTGCACTATCTGAACAACGGGCTGGAAGCCGACGTGATTGTCGAAGGGCTGCGTGAACCGGCAAGTTCGGGCGCGGAGGGCGTGCCCATCGACGACGGCATCGAACCGTCGTCGCAGAGCGTGGCCGATGCGCTCACCGCGCGCTTTGGCCTGCGCGCCGTGAGAATACTGCGGGTGACGGGCGACACGTCTGCCGCACCGGGCGAGGCAGACGTCGCCAACCGCGCAGCGCCGCCCGCAAAAGCCACGGCCGCCGCCGGCCCCGCCGTCGATTGACGACCGGGCTGAAGCGGCCGAGGGTACCCCTACGGAACGGTGTTCCGTAGGCGACATCAGTCTTCGTGCCGGTACTCCGAGAACAGCATGCCCTGCCGATCCTTGTCCGAGACGATCGGCGTGATGCCGTCGAGCGGCCAGGGAATCGCAAGCGTCGGGTCGTCCCAGCGAATGCAGCGCTCGAACTGCGGCGCCCAGTAATCCGTGGTCTTGTACAGCACTTCGGCCGTCTCCGACGTCACCACGAAACCGTGGGCGAAACCTACCGGGATCCATAGCTGCTTCTTGCTTTCGGCGCTCAGCACCTCCGCGACCCACTTGCCGAAGGTCGGCGAGCCTTCACGAATATCGACCGCCACGTCGTAGATTTCGCCGTGCAGCACGCGCACGAGCTTGCCCTGTGGTTGCTTGACCTGGTAGTGCAGGCCGCGCAGTACGCCACGGACCGAGCGCGACTGGTTGTCCTGCACGAATGTGAGCGCCTCGCCGAGCGCGTTGTCGAAGCCGCGTTGGTTGAAGCTCTCGAAGAAATGGCCGCGAGCGTCGCCAAAGACCTTCGGTTCGATCACGCGAACGGCAGGAATGGCGGTGGGAGTCACTTGCATAGCGAGATACCGGTTAGGATCGAAGGAAAGCGTCGCGGCAAGCTCAGAACAACCGCTCGCGCAACATCGAGAGCAAGTATTGGCCGTAACCGGTCTTGGCGAGCGGTTGCGCGAGTGCCTCGATGGCGGCGGCATCGATCCAGCCGCGCCGGTATGCGATCTCTTCGGGGCATGCGACCTTCAGGCCCTGACGGCTTTCGATCGTCTGGATGAATGTGCTCGCCTCGAGCATCGATTCGTGCGTGCCGGTATCCAGCCATGCATAACCCCGCCCCATGATCTGGACGTTGAGCTTGCCGCGACGCAGGTATTCGTTGTTGACGTCGGTGATTTCCAGCTCACCACGCGCCGACGGCTTGATCGAGCGAGCAATCTCGATGACGTCGTTGTCGCAGAAGTACAAACCGGTCACGGCGTAGCGCGACTTCGGCGCCTTGGGTTTCTCGACGAGGTCGATGGCTTTGCCGCTTTCATCGAACGTCACCACGCCGTATCGCTCGGGATCGTTCACGCGGTAGGCGAACACGGAAGCCCCTTCCGTCTGGTTATTCGCAGCAGAAAGTAGTGACGCGAAATCGTGCCCGTAGAACAGATTATCGCCAAGCACCAGCGCGCATGGGTCGCGACCGATGAAGTCCGCGCCGATCAGGAATGCCTGCGCCAGTCCGTCCGGCGACGGTTGCACGGCGTATTGCAGGTTCAATCCCCACTGACTGCCGTCGCCCAGCAGTTGCTCGAAGCGCGGCGTGTCCTGCGGCGTCGAGATGATCAGCACGTCCCGAATCCCCGCCAACATCAGCGTGGACAACGGGTAATAGATCATCGGCTTGTCGTAGACCGGGAGCAACTGCTTGGAGACCGCGAGCGTCGCCGGATACAGTCGCGTACCGGAGCCGCCCGCGAGAATGATGCCCTTGCGCTTGATACTCATGCGTGCCTCAGTCGTTCTTTTGATAGTGCGTTTCGATCCAGCGCTGGTATTCGCCTGACTGCACCTGGCGCACCCACTCCCCGTTGGCGAGGTACCACTGTACCGTCTTGCGCATGCCGGTCTCGAACGTCTCGGCCGGGCGCCAGCCCAGTTCGCGCTCGAGCTTGCGCGCGTCGATGGCATAGCGGCGGTCGTGGCCCGGGCGGTCGGTGACGAACGTGATCTGATCGCCGTACGATTTGCCGTCGGTGCGCGGCGACAGTTCATCGAGCAGTGCACACAGGTGCTTCACGACCGACAGGTTGTTCTGCTCGTTCCAGCCGCCCACGTTGTACACCTCGCCCGTGACGCCTCTGGCGAGCACCTCGCGAATGGCGGAGCAATGGTCGCCGACATACAGCCAGTCGCGCACGTTGCTGCCGTCGCCATAGATCGGCAACGGCTTGCCGGCCAGCGCATTGGCGATCACCAGCGGGATAAGCTTTTCGGGGAATTGGTACGGGCCGTAGTTGTTCGAGCAGTTGGTCGTGAGCACCGGCAGGCCATAGGTGTGGTGATAGGCACGCACCAGATGGTCGGAACCGGCCTTCGACGCCGAGTACGGGCTGTTGGGGGCGTACGGCGTGGTCTCGGTGAAGGCCGGATCGCTCGGGCTCAGTGAGCCATAGACTTCGTCCGTCGAGACGTGCAGGAAGCGGAAGGCATCGCGCGCCTCGCCGTCGAGCGTTCCCCAATAGGCGCGTGCGGCTTCGAGCATCGTGAACGTGCCGACGATGTTCGTCTGCACGAAGTCACCTGGGCCGTGGATGGAGCGGTCGACGTGGCTCTCCGCCGCGAAGTGCAGCACCGCGCGCGGCCGATGCGCGGCGTACAGCCGACCGAGGGCGTCGCGGTCGCAGACATCGACTTGGGCAAAGCGATGCCGCCGGTCATGCTCGATACCCGCAAGATTGGCGAGATTGCCCGCGTAAGTCAGCTTATCGATGGTCAACACAGGTTCGTCATGCTGCGCGAGCCAGTCAAGAACGAAATTCGCACCGATAAACCCGGCACCGCCAGTCACAAAGATCATGGGCTAAAAATAAAGAAGGGGGAGCGGCCTTACTTGCGCGGCACGCGTCCCATCAAAAAGAATTCGTCGTTCGGCCGCATCGAAATGGCGTTGGCGATGCGGTTGGACATGCCGAAAAACGCCGTGATCGCGGCGATGTCCCAGATGTCCTCGTCGTCGAGACCGTGTTGGCGCAGCGCCGCGTAATCGTCGTCGCCGACTTCGTGGGAGCGCTCGCACACCTTCATCGCATAGTCGAGAATCGCCCGCTGACGCGCGCTCAGGTCCGCCTTCAGATAGTTGACGGCCACCTGATCGGCGAGCAGCGGCTGCTTTTCATAAATGCGCACCAGCGCACCGTGTGCAACGACACAATACAGACACTGATTCACCGCGCTCGTGGCGACCACGATCATCTCGCGTTCGCCTTTGCTCAGATTGCCTTCTTTGGCCATCAGCGCATCGTGATACGCAAAAAAAGCGCGGAATTCAGCGGGGCGATGCGCCAGCGTGAGGAACACGTTCGGGATGAAGCCGGCCTTTTCCTGCACGTCGTCGATACGTGCCCGAATATCGGCCGGCAACGCGGCAAGGTCGGGCACAGGGAAACGGCTGATCGGCGGCTGACTCATCGTGATCTTCTCCAGGTCGGGCGGATAAGCGCTGACGTTCGCGACGCGACGGCGACGTCAGGCGTCCTGCTGCTGCGCGTACTGAATACGGTGCAGATGCGCGTAGAGGCCATTATGCGCCACCAGCGCCTGGTGCGAGCCCTGCTCCACGATGCGGCCGTGTTCAAGCACGACGATCCGGTCGGCGCGCTCAATGGTCGAGAGGCGGTGCGCGATCACCAGCGTGGTTCGCCCTTCCATCAAGACTTCCAGCGCGGCCTGCACGTGGCGCTCGGACTCCGAATCCAGCGCGGACGTTGCTTCGTCCAGGATCAGGATCGGGGCATCCTTGTAAATCGCGCGTGCGATGGCCAGACGTTGACGCTGACCGCCCGACAGGCGCATGCCGTTGTCGCCCACGAGCGTTTCGACGCCTTCGGGCATGGCCGCGACCGCATCGGCCAGATTGGCCGCCCGCAGCGCTGCCTGCACGCGCTCGGCGTCGATCTCTTGGCCGTAGGCCACGTTTGCGGCGATGGTGTCGTTGAACAGCACGACGTCCTGGCTCACGAACGCAATTTGACGACGCAGATCGGCCAGGCGCAGGTCCGTCAGCGCAATGTCGTCGAGCAGAATCCGGCCACCGGTCGGATCGTAGAAGCGCGGCACCAGATTGACCAGCGTGGTCTTGCCGCTGCCGGAGGGCCCCACCAGCGCCACCATCTCACCGGGCGCCACCTCGAGCGAGATCCGATCGAGCGTCGGACGCTCGCTGGCACCATAGTGGAAGCTCACCTGATCGAACGTCACGCGCCCCTTGGCGCGCTCGAGTGTGCGCTCGCCGCCGGTCGGCTCGACTTCGACGTCCATGACTTCGAAAATCAGCTCCGCGGCCGTCACGCCACGCTGCAGCGGCTGGTTGACATCCATCAGATGCTTGAGCGGGGAGACGACCAGCAGCAGCGCCGTGACGAAGGCCGTGAAGCCGCCCACGGTCATCTCGCCCGAGGACGACTCGATCATCGCCACCGTAATGACGATGGCCAGTGCCAGCGAGGCGAGGGCCTGCGTCACCGGCTGCGCCAGACCGCCTGAGACGGTCACGCGCATGGCATAACCGCGCAGCGTGCTCGTCATCTTGTCGAAGCGCGACTTTTCGTACGCTTCGCCGTTGTGAATCTTCACCACCTTGTAGCCGCCCACGGCTTCTTCGACCACGTATGACAGCGCATTGGTCAGCGTTTGCTGCTCGCGGTTCAAACGACGCAGGCGCCGGTTGATCTTGCCGACGAGCCAGCCGATGAACGGCAGAATCACAGCCACGACGAGCGTAAGGCGCCAGTTCAGATAGAACAGGTAGCCCAGCAGGCCGACGACAGTGAGCGAATCGCGCACGAGCGTGATGAGCACCGTGGTCAGTACGCCGAGCACCTGATTGACTTCATAGACGAGTGCATTGATGAGCGTGCTCGTCGTCTCGCGTTGATAGAAGACGGCCGGCGCATGCAGCAGGCGGTCGAACATGCGCACGCGCAGGTCGAGCAGCACGCGGTTGGACACCCACGAGAGCATGTAGTTGGCCGAATATTGCGCTACCCCCCGGATGACAGCCAGACCGATCACGGCGGCAGGCACGTACCACAGATTCCATGGATCCTGGCCCGAGAACCCCTTGTCGAGCACCGGCTTGAGGACGGCCGGAATGGCCGCTTCGGTCGCGGCCACGAGCGCCATGGCGAGAACGGCCAGCAGGCCCATGTGCCAATACGGCTGAAGATAGCCCAGCAGACGCCGAAGAATCGGTCCGACGGGCTTGTGCGGTGCGCTCATGTAGGTGGGGGACGACGGAAAAACCGCTATTCTATCGTACCGGCCGGTCTTGCCGGGACACGTCCGAGCCTGACTCGGACATCACCGCAAAATTCATCACAATGGCCGCGCTCGGGGCCGATGCGCGCCGCAGCCGGGGGGGAACCGGTATACTCCCGCCCATGGCAAGCGCACTCGAAGTCCTCCGTACCGTATTCGGCTATAACGCATTCCGTGGCGATCAGGCCGCTATCGTCGACCACGTAGCCGACGGGGGCGACGCGCTTGTGCTGATGCCGACCGGCGGCGGCAAGTCCCTGTGTTATCAGATCCCCGCGTTGCTGCGCCCCGGCGTCGGCATCGTCGTCTCGCCGCTCATCGCGCTCATGCAGGACCAGGTCGATGCGCTGCTGCAAGCCGGGGTGCGCGCGGCCTATCTGAACTCCAGTCTCGGCTTCGACGAAGCGCTCGATACCGAGCGCCGCGCCGCCCGCGGCGAACTCGATCTGCTCTACGTGGCGCCCGAGCGCTTGCTGACCGATCGTTTTCTCGACCTGCTCGACCGACTCGACGCGCGCGGGCAACTGGCGCTGTTCGCCATCGACGAGGCGCATTGCGTCTCGCAATGGGGGCATGACTTCCGTCCCGAATACATTCAGCTCTCGGCACTTCACGAACGTTATCCGCGCGTACCGCGCATCGCGCTGACCGCCACGGCGGACGCCGCGACGCGCGAGGACATCCAGACGCGGCTTGGCCTGACCGAGGCGCGGTTGTTCGTCTCGAGCTTCGACCGGCCGAACATTCGCTACGAGATCGTCGATCGCGACAATCCCCGCAAGCAGTTGCTCGCGTTTCTAGGGCGGCACCGGGGCGAGGCGGGCATCGTCTATTGCCTGTCGCGCAAGAAGGTGGAAGAAACCGCCGCCTGGCTCGAGACGCAGGGCATTCCGGCCCTGCCCTATCACGCCGGGCTGGACGCGGACGTGCGCCGCACGCACCAACAGCGCTTCCTGCGCGAGGAAGGGCTGGTGATGTCGGCCACGGTTGCCTTCGGCATGGGCATCGACAAGCCCGACGTGCGTTTCGTCGCCCACCTGGATTTGCCCAAGAGCCTCGAAGCCTACTATCAGGAGACGGGGCGCGCGGGGCGCGACGGCGAACCCGCCGAAGCCTGGATGACGTATGGGCTGAACGACGTCGTGGTGCATCGCAGCCGCATCGACGAGTCGAACGCTCCCGACCAGCAAAAGCGCATCGAACGCCAGAAACTCGACGCCCTGCTCGGCTATTGTGAAGCGCCGCGCTGCCGCCGCACCGTGCTGCTGTCGTATTTTGGCGAATCGAGCGCGCCGTGCGGCAACTGCGATGTCTGCCTGAGTCCGCCCGAAGTCTTCGACGGGACCATCGCCGCCCAGAAGGCCCTCTCGGCCATACTGCGTACGGGCCAGCGTTTTGGCGCCGGGCATCTGGTCGATCTGCTGCGCGGGCGCAGCACCGACAAGATTCGTCAGTTCGGGCACGAAGCCCTGCCGACGTTCGGCGTTGGCGGTGAACTCGACGATCAAGGCTGGCGCGCGGTGTTCCGGCAGTTGATCGCGCATGGCATCATCGAGCCCGACAGCAGTCAATACGGCGCGCTGACGCTCAACGCGGCGGCACGCCCGGTGCTCAAGGGGGAAACGACACTGTCGTTGCGGCGCCAGCGGGCCTCCGTCGGAAAGAAGAGCCGTTTTGCCGGGTATGCGTCGTCGCAGGCGATCGAGCTGGATACTGCCGATCAGCAACTGTTCGAAAAGCTGCGGGCCTGGCGGCAGGAGATCGCCAAGACGCAGCAGGTGCCCGCCTACGTTATCCTGCACGACCGGACACTGCGCGAACTCGCCCAGCGTCGCCCCCGCCATCGCGAGGGGTTGGCCGATATCACCGGACTCGGCGAAGCCAAGATCGAACGCTACGGTGAAGCGCTTGTCGAGTTGCTCAACGACGTTGCCAACGCTTGATCACCGCGCGGGTCCGGCAATCGGACGCCGCCATTTCGTGAGTTGTCATGATTGAAGCTTCATCGCCTGCCACCTCGCTCGAATGTTCGCCGCGTCTGCCGCTCACGGTAACGATTCTCACGCGCAACGAGCGTCACAACATTGCCGATTGCATCACGTCGGTGCAGTCGTTGGCGTCGCAGATCGTCGTGCTCGATAACGCGAGCACGGACGGCACGACGGACATCGCTCGCGCCGCAGGCGCCGAGGTGCACGTCACCGCCGACTGGCCCGGCTTCGGCCCCCAGAAGAATCGCGCGCTGTCGCTTGCGACACAGCCCTGGGTGCTGTCACTCGACGCCGATGAACGCGTCACGCCAGAACTGGCGGCCGAGATTGCGGCGGCGATTGCCAGCAGTGACCGCGGCGGCTACGCGGGCTTCCGCATGCCTCGCCTGTCGCAGTTCCTCGGACACTGGGTGCGGCATTGCGGCTGGTACCCGGACTACGTGTTGCGACTGTTTCGGCGCGAGGCCGGACGCTTCTCCGACAATCTCGTGCACGAGCGGGTGATCGTCGACGGCGAGATCGGCACCCTTGCGCATCACCTGCTGCATTACAGCTATACCGAGGTTCGTCAGGTCGAAGACAAGGTTCAGCGGTATGCGCGCGCGGGGGCGACGGAGATGGCGTTGCGCGGCAAACGCGTCTCGCCGCTGAAACCTTGGATCAATGGCGGATGGGCGTTCGTGCGCACGTATTTACTGCGCAGAGGATTTCTCGACGGCGCCACGGGCGCCGCGATTGCGCGGATGAATGCCCGCAGCGCGTTTCTGAAGTACGCGCTGCTGCGGCGCGCAGACGCCTGACGCACCCTCGGCCCAATTACTTGGCGAGCGCCCGCTTCACACGCGAGCGGAACAATTCCCAGCGCAGCTTGCCGTCATTGACCGGCTCGGGCAGCCGTCCGTCGTTACCTGCCGGCACCGGCTTGCCACGGCGCAGGTAATAGCGGTCGAAAATGGACTGTGTCATGCCCCACTTGCGCAGAAACTGCGTGCGACCGTCGTTCTTCACCACCTTGCCCGTACTCTTGCACTGAAAGTGGTACACAAGGCTCGCGCCAACGCCAACGAAACGGCGTGCGCCCGCTGCCCACATCTTCATCGAGAAGTCATTGTCGCTGCTCATGCCAGGGCTAAGCTCGGTGCTGTAACCGCCGACGAGAAACCACCAATCGCGGTGCACGAGCGTCGGCGGCCAAGTGGCGCCGAACCAGTCCGGCTTGCGGTAGGTCGGCACGGCAGCGAGCAGCCCCGCCTCATCGAACGTATCGACGTCGCGGCCGAAGTCCTGCACAAGCACGCAGGGATTGCCGGTGTCGACCGGCTCGATCATAGTGCCCGAGAGCATGAAGGCCTTGTCGGGCATGGCTTCGGCACGCTCGATCAGCGCACGATCCCAGCCCGGGCAGCAATACATGTCGTCGTTCAGGTAGACGATGTACTTTTCACGGGCAAGCGCTGCCGCCTGATTCACGGCGTAGCAGATACCGATGTTGTCCGGCGACGCCGTATGCTCGATCCCCTCGGCCCGCACCCAGTCGAGCGAGCCGTCTGAGCCGTCGTTGATGTGGACGATGATCTGATGCGGATGACTCGAATTCTCGCGAATGCTGCGCACGCAAAGTTGCAGCAAGGCGAGATTGTTCCACGTCGGAACGATGATGGAGAACATCCGGATTTCCTTGTTGTATCGAAAGACGCACGGCATCTCGCGGCGTCATGCAACGCCGCACCGCCTCGCCTGCCTCAATAGATGATTTGCACCGAATCGGTCGTGAGCCACTGGCGAAGCTCGCCGAGCAATTCGTCGCCCGGCTGGACCTTCCAATCGTCACCCAGTCGCGACTCGCATTCGGCATCAGGACGGCGATACACGATGTGCACCGGCAAGCCGTTCTGCTTGTCGTTGTCGTCGTCATTGCGACGTCCGAAGGCACCGCTCCGGCCACCGCCACCGCCGCCTCCGCCGCCGTTGAAGCCGCCGCCGCCCCCACGGGAACCGCCGCCCGCGCCTGCCATTGCCGCGACGCGGTACATCGTGCAGTGCGGTTGCAGCGTGGCGCGCAGGCGCGTCCAATCGGCATTGCCGTTGAACGACAACTTGAGCGCACGCGCGAAACGCGCCCGCGCACGGCCGAGATCCATCAAGCTCTCCACGGTGAAGCGCAGGCCGCCGGTGAAGCTGTCCGGGCGTGCGTTGCCCTGCACGATGAGTAGTTCGTCTTCCTTGAAGAGGTGCTTGTTCGCTTCGAACTGCTCGTTGAAGATCGTGACTTCGAGCGTTGCCGTGCCGTCGTCGAGCTGTACGATCAGCATCTTGCCGCGCTGGGTCATCATCGTGCGCATGCTGGCAATCACGCCGGCGACCAGCCTGTCGCGGCCCTCTGTCAGGTCTCGAATGCGGGTCCGGACGAAGCGCCGCACTTCCTCGGCGTAGGAATCGAACATGTGGCCCGACAGATAGAAGCCGAGCGCCTGCTTCTCTTCCTGCAACTTGCGCTTGTCGGTCCAGGCCGGCTCGTCGGCCAGCTCGAGCGGCGCCTGCAGGCTTTCGTCACCAAGATCGAACAGGCTGACCTGATTGGCCGCCGCACTCGCCTGCTCCGCGGCTTCCATCGCCAACGGCACCGACGCCATCAACTGCGCACGATTGGCATGAATGCTGTCGAAGGCACCGGCACGAATGAGCGCTTCGATCGTGCGACGGTTCACCACACGACGATCGATGCGGGCGCAGAAGTCAAACAGATCGGTGAACGGTTTCCCTTCGCGCGCCCGCAGAATTTCCTCGATGGCCGACTGACCGCTCCCCTTGATCGCGCCCAGGCCGTAACGCACCGTCTTCGCGTCGGCCGGCTCGAATCGATAGGCGGAGACGTTCACATCCGGGGGCAGCACGCCCAGGCCATTGGCGCTGGTCAGGCAGTCTTCGTAGAGAATCTTGACCTTGTCCGTGTCGTCCATGGCCAAGCTCATATTGGCGGCCATGAATTCGGCGGGATGGTGTGCTTTCAGCCACGCGGTGTAATAGGCCAGCAGTGCGTACGCCGCGGCGTGCGACTTGTTGAAACCGTAGCCCGCGAATTTCTCCATCAAGTCGAAGATCTCGTCCGACTTTTCGCGTGTGAGGCCGTTCGCCGCCGCACCCTGCGCGAAAATCTCGCGGTGCTGAGCCATCTCCTCAGCCTTCTTCTTGCCCATAGCGCGACGCAACAAATCGGCGCCACCTAGCGAGTAGCCGCCGATGATCTGCGCCATCTGCATCACCTGCTCCTGGTAGACCATGATGCCGTAGGTCTCCTGGAGCACCGGCTCGACGCGCGGGTCCGGGTACTCTACCTTCTCGCGGCCGTGCTTACGGGCGCAGAAGCTCGGGATCAGGTCCATCGGGCCCGGACGATACAACGCCACCAGCGCGATAATGTCCTCGAACCGGTCCGGCTGGGCGTCCTTCAACATGCCCTGCATGCCGCGGCTTTCCAGCTGGAACACCGCCACCGTATTGGCTTTCTTCAGGATGCTGAAGGCGGCCGGATCTGTGAGCGAAACCTGGTCGAGCGACCAGTCCGCCATCTCCGGATGCAGCCGCTTGATGTAGCGCTCGGCCCAATTCAGGATCGTCAGCGTGGTCAGACCCAAAAAGTCGAACTTCACCAAGCCGACGGCTTCCACGTCGTCCTTGTCGTACTGGCTCACCACGCCGCTGGCATCTTCGCCGCTGCCCTGCGTGTACAGGGGACAGAAATCCGTCAGCTTGCCCGGTGCGATCAACACGCCGCCCGCGTGCATGCCGACGTTACGCGTGAGGCCTTCAACGCGCTGCGCCAGCTCGATCAACTGCTTGACTTCGTCCTCGGTCTGGAAGCGCTCGGCAAGTTGCGGCTCTTCTTTGAGCGCGTCGTCGATGGTGACGTGCTTGCCCGGCTTGAACGGAATCAGCTTGGAGATACCGTCGACGAAGTTGTAGCCCAGATCGAGCACGCGGCCAACGTCGCGCACCGCCGCCTTCGCGGCCATCGAGCCGAACGTTGCGATCTGCGAGACGGCGTCGGCGCCGTATTTGTCCTTCACATACTGAATGACGCGATCGCGCCCGTCCTGACAGAAGTCGATGTCGAAGTCGGGCATCGAAACGCGTTCCGGATTCAGGAAGCGCTCGAACAGCAGGTTGTACTTGAGCGGGTCGAGGTCGGTGATGCCCAGCGCATAAGCCACGAGCGAACCCGCCCCCGACCCGCGCCCCGGCCCTACCGGGACACCATTGTTCTTCGCCCACTGGATAAAGTCCGCCACGATCAGGAAGTAGCCGGGGAAGCCCATCTTGATGATCGTGCCGGTCTCGAAGTCGAGCCGCTTGTAATACTCGGGACGCTGCGCGTCGCGCTCGGCCTCGTCGGGGAACAGTTGGGCGAGACGCGTCTCCAGCCCTTCCTTGGACAGGTGCACGAGATAGTCGTCGAGCGACATGCCGTCCGGCGTGGGGAACAGCGGCAGCTTCGGCTTGCCGAGCTCGAGTGTCACGTTGCAGCGCTTGGCAATCTCGACGGTATTCGCCACTGCAGAGGGCACGTCTTCAAACGCGGCGATCATGTCGTCCTGCGTGCGGAAACTCTGATCCTGCGTGAACCGCCGCACACGGCGCGCGTTGCCCAGCATCTCGCCTTCGGAAATACACACGCGCGCCTCGTGCGCGGTGAAGTCGTCCGACGTCATGAACTGAATCGGATGCGTGGCAACGACCGGCAGGCCCGCTTTCGCCGCCAGCTGCACCGCCTGCTGCACGTACATCTCCATGCCCGCCTGGCCGGTGCGCTGCAACTCGATATAAAACGCCCCGGGGAAAACGCTCGCCCAGTGCTGCGCGCATTGCAGCGCCTGCTCGGGGTTGCCGGCCGCCAGCGCCGCACCGACATCGCCCATCTGGGCCCCGGAGAGTGCCAGCAGACCGCGCGCCAGACCGTCGGCCTGGAGCCATGACGATTCGATCTCCGCCCGCCCGCGCCACTGGTTGCCGAGCCACGCCTTGGAGAGCAACTGGCACAGGTTCAGATAGCCCTCTCTGTCGCGTGCGAGCAGCAACAGCCGCGACGGCTTGTCGCGGTCGACCGGATTCGTGATCCAGGCATCGCAGCCAATGATCGGCTTGACGCCCTTGCCGCGGGCTTCCTTGTAAAAACGGATGGCGCCGAACATGTTCGCGAGGTCGGTCAGCGCGAGCGCGCCCTGACCATCCTTGGCGGCGGCCTTGACGACGTCGTCGAGCCGCACGATGCCATCGGCGATCGAGTATTCGGAATGGAGACGGAGGTGGACGAAGCGAGGTTCTGACATGGGCCGTATTGTAACGCGCCGCCCCCGGATACAGCGCCCCGCGTCGCGAAACGTCCCACTTTGGCGCGCTTTTCGGATGAGACCGGGCGGGCACTCGGAATTCCTCCCCGCCGTGACCGGGATGCTGTCCGATTCGGCGAAATCCGGGGTGAAATCAAAGTGCGTTCGCGCCGAATCGGCGATAATGGCGCTTTATTGCTTCACGCTTTTGCGAAATCCCGTTGCCATGTCTATCGTCAACATCGCTGCGTACAAGTTCGTCACGCTCGACGACATCGCGACCCTCCGTCCCGCCCTGCAGGCACGCTGCCAGGCGCTCGACCTGAAGGGCACCATCCTGCTCGCGCCGGAGGGCATCAACCTGTTTCTGGCCGGCTCGCGCGAAGCCGTCGACGCCTTCCTCGCCGAACTGCGCGCCGACGCCCGGTTCGCCGATCTGGCCGTCAAGGAAAGTCTCTCCGAGGCGCAGCCGTTCCGCCGGATGCTGGTGCGCCCGAAGAAAGAGATCATCACGATGAAAATGCCGGTCATCAAGCCGGCGGACGGCCGGGCGCCCGGCATCGATCCGGTCACGCTCAAGCGCTGGCTCGACGCCGGCCAGGACGATGAAGGCCGCCCGGTGGTAATGCTCGACACGCGCAACGACTTCGAAGTCGATGTCGGTACGTTCGACAACGCCGTCGACTATCGTCTGACCAAATTCTCGGAATTCCCCGACGTCGTTGCCGCTCACCGCGATGACTTCGAAGGCAAGACCATCGTGTCGTTCTGCACCGGTGGCATTCGGTGCGAAAAGGCCGCGATCTACATGCGCGACATCGGCCTCGAGCATACGTATCAGCTCGACGGCGGCATTCTCAAATACTTCGAGGACGTTGGCGGCGCGCACTATCAAGGCGACTGCTTCGTGTTCGATTACCGTACGGCGCTCACGCCAGACCTCACGCCGTCGACGACCCAGCAGTGCTTCGCCTGTCGCGCCGTGGTCACCGCCGAGGATCAGCGCAGCCCGGCTTACGTCGAAGGCGAGCATTGTCCTGCGTGTGTGGGCAGCCGCACGGCGGCCAACACGCTTGAGAAGGCCATCACTGCCGCCCCGTCAGCGCCATCTGCCCCGTCTGCCTGAGCGCGCCGGTGGCTCACGCCCGCCCGCACGACGCCGCGCCGCCCGCCAGCCCTGATGCGTGCTACCGGGGTACGCGTTACCGGGGCCGCTTCGCGCCCTCCCCGACTGGGCCGCTGCACCGTGGCTCGCTCGTCACCGCCCTGGCCAGTTGGCTTGATGCCCGCGCGCACGACGGCGTCTGGATCGTCCGTATGGAAGATCTTGACGAACCGCGGTGTGAGCCGGGGGCGGCCGACGCCATTCTCGCGACGCTGACGCGTCTGGGCCTGCATTCGGACGAGCCGGTCGTCTGGCAAAGTCAGCGACACGCGCAGTATGAACAGGCGCTCGCCTCGCTCATCGCGCGCGGCCTCGTTTACCCCTGTGGCTGCACGCGACGCGAAATCGCCGATTCGCTCACCCGCGTGCACGCGCGCCACCGCACGCTCGCGTATCCGGGCACGTGCCGCCACGGCCTTCACGGCAAAACACCTCGCGCCTGGCGCTTGCGAGTCCCGGACGGCGAGGCCGCTCGCATCCGTTTCGAGGATCGCTGGATGGGCCCGCAGACGCAGGATCTGGCGACCGAGGTCGGCGACTTCGTGCTCAAACGTGCCGACGGCCAATGGGCCTATCAGTTGGCCGTGGTCGTCGACGATCAGACACAAGGCATGACCGATATCGTGCGCGGCGCGGATTTGCTGGATTCGACGGCGCGCCAGATCTATCTGCAGGCGTGTCTCGATGCCCCCACGCCACGCTATCTGCACGTACCGTTGGTCATGGCCGACGACGGTGAAAAGCTGAGCAAACAGAATGGCGCGGCCCCGCTTGTCCTCGACACGGCAAACGCGACGCTCTGCGCGCTCAAGGACGCCGCGGCACATCTCGGATTACCGGCGACGCTCACCCACGTCTCCCATCGTGAAGACTTCTACGCCGCAGCGATACAGGCTTGGCGGGCTCAGCACAGGCAATGAAGCCCGCACCTGCCTTCGTTACCGTTCCCCAACATGAAAAAAGCCAGCGCAACTACGCTGGCTTTTCAACTTCAACACGCATCTTCAATGCGCGCCGCCATCCATCATCGACTCAGTGGCTCGCCTTGCGCGGGAAGCCGGCAAGCAACGCCGCCACCTGACGCTTCGGCGCCTTGTCAGGCAACCCACCAAACGACGTCGGCACAGCGGACTCCTGCGACGAACGAGCATCATGCTGCGGCTCACTCGCCGACGGCGACGGCTCGTACGGCTTGTAGAAGAACTCGTCTTCCGGACGAACACGGCGCGGTGCGGCACTGCCGCCGCTACGGCTGGCCCGCAGGCCGTCGTGGCGACTGTGGCGCTCGCTACGGTCACTACGCTCACCGCGCTCACTACGGTCACCGCGATCGCCGCGGTCAACAACGCGCTCGCTGCGGTCGTCGCGCGACCGGCTACGACGCTCCAGCACCAACTCTCCACGCTTGAGTTCGTGCTTGATCAGCTTTTCGATTTCCACGATTTGCTTGCGTTCGTCGGGGGCGCACAGCGAGATTGCCTCACCCGACGCACCCGCGCGGCCCGTGCGACCGATACGGTGCACATAGTCTTCCGGGTTGTACGGCAGATCGTAGTTGATCACGCCCGGCAGATCCGAGATGTCCAGCCCGCGCGCTGCAACGTCGGTGGCCACAAGCGCCTGAATACCGCCTTGCTTGAACGCTTCGAGCGCTTGCATACGCTCGTTCTGCGACTTGTCGCCGTGAATCGCGGCCGTTACGATGCCCTCGCGCTCCAACTGGCGCGCCAGTCGGCTCGCACCGACCTTGCTGTTGACGAACACGATGACCTGCTTGAGATCGCGCTCCTTCAGAATCTGCACCACGGCGGCGCGCTTGTCGTCTTCATCCACTTGATAGACAACCTGCTCGACATTGTCGGCCGTGGCATTGCGGCGGGCGACTTCGATCGTGAGCGGATTCGTGAGATAGCTCGACGCGAGTTTTTTGATCTCGTTCGAGAACGTGGCCGAAAACAGAAGCGTCTGGCGCTGCTTCGGCAGCAAATTCAGAATGCGCTGAAGGTCAGGCAGGAAGCCCATGTCCAGCATGCGGTCGGCCTCGTCGAGCACGAGCATCTTCACCTGGCTCAGATTCACCGTCTTTTGTTCGACGTGATCGAGCAAGCGACCTGGCGTGGCGATCAGTATCTCAACGCCGCGTCGCAACGCATCCTTCTGCGGATTCATGTCGACGCCGCCGAACACCACCGTATTGCGCAACGGCGTGTGCCCCGCGTAGGCGCGCACGTTCTCGGCAACCTGATCGGCAAGTTCGCGCGTCGGCGTAAGAATCAGCGCACGCACCGGGTGACGGGCAGGCGATGCACTCGTGTTGGCTTCGGGCAGCAAGCGCTGGATGATCGGCAGCGAAAAGCTGGCGGTCTTGCCCGTTCCCGTTTGCGCGGCGCCCATGACGTCACGTCCGGACAGCACCACCGGGATGGCCTGCGCCTGGATCGGCGTCGGCTGGGTGTAGCCCTGCTCGGCGATGGCCCGCAAGATGTCCGCATGCAGCCCAAAGCTATCGAAGCCGGGGGTCGGAACAGCATTTACATCAGCCATGGTGGAGGGACATCTCTTTTAAAAAACGGGGGCCGCCACGCGGAAGGATTCCGCATCAAAGCTCACTCGCGAAGATTCAAGGGGCGCTGCGCGCCATGCTCGGGGCTGGCGCGAGAGGGGCCTGTCGAGGGACAGATGCGTCGGGCGCCGCCGGACCAGGGAGGTCATGAAGAAGCAAAACAAGCGCAATTCTAGCACTTGCGCACGACCAACGTGTGACAGTCGCCGTTGACGGGCTGTGTTCTGCCCGGATTCCGCGCTCAGCGGCCCGCGCCGGCGTTGGCGCTATTGTCGGGCTTGCCGTCACGCAAGGCCGGCTTCGCCGCGCCCGCCTTGATCGTCCTGCCCGCCTGGGCCGCGCGCTGGCGATTGGCGTAGCGCTGCGCGAGTACGGCGCACACCATCAGCTGCATCTGGTGAAACAGCATCAGCGGCAACACGATGGCGCCGAGCGGCCCGGTCGCAAACAGCACCTTTGCCATCGGAATACCGCTCGCAAGGCTCTTCTTCGATCCGCAGAAGACAATAGTGATCTCGTCCTCGCGGGAGAACCCGAGCCAGCGGGCGGAATAGGTGGTGAAGGCGAGCATGATCGCCAGAATCACCGCGCAGCAACCCAGCAGGCCGAGCAACGCCAGCGGCGAAACCTGGTGCCACAAGCCCGTGTTCACCGCTTCGCTGAACGCCGTGTAGACCACCAGCAGAATCGAGCCCTGATCGACGATCTTGAGCAATCCGCGATTGCGCTCGACCCACTTGCCGATGGCCTTGCGCGACACTTGCCCCGCGATGAATGGCGCGAGCAGTTGCAACATGATGTTGCCGATGGAGGCGAACGGCGACGCGCCGTTCGCACCGTTGTGATGGATGACCACCAGGCCGACGAGCACTGGCGTGATGAATATACCGAACAGGCTCGACGCCGACGCGCTGCACACCGCCGCCGGTACATTGCCCCGGGCGATCGAGGTGAATGCGATGGCGGACTGCACCGTTGCCGGCAGCGTACACAGAAAGAGGATGCCCAGATACAGATCCGGCGTCACCATCCACGAGAGCATCGGCTTGAGCGCCAGGCCGACGATCGGGAAGACGGCGAACGTGCTGGCGAACACCAGCAGGTGCAGACGCCAGTGCGTCGCACCGGCGAGCACCGCCTCGCGCGAGAGCTTGGCGCCGTGCAGGAAGAACAGGGCGGCAATCGCCACGTTGGTGAGCAGGTTGAAAGCGACTCGCCCTTCGCCGTGCGCTGGCAGGAAGCTGGCAAGCGCGACAGTCGCCACAAGCATCAGCGTGAAATTGTCGGGAAGGTAACGCGGTCTGGCCATCGTCGATCTCGAATCCGTCGGAAAAGACAAAGCCCGTCCGCCAGCACACAGGACGCGACGGCGCGGCGGCCGCCAGCGATCGTCGGTCAGCCGATCGACAAACGATCGAGGATGACCGGAAGTGTGCGCTCGCGATACGGGTTTTTACGTATTAGAGCGCAAGGGCAGTTAAAATACAAATTCATTTAAAAAAATTATTCATACCAAACACGCATGAATATTTCGCTGCGCCAGCTCAAAGTGTTCCTCGCAGTGGCCAACCACGGGAGTTTCAGCCGTGCCGGCGAGGACATCGGCCTGACCCAGCCTGCCGTCAGCCGATGTATCCGTGAATTGGAGCAAGAACTCGGACTCAAGTTGGTGGACCGGACCACGCGGGAGGTCACCCTGACCGAAGTGGGCGCTAGCCTCTCGGCAACGCTCGCCCGGGTGCTCGACGAGCTGGAGAGTGCCCTGCGCGACACCCATGGTTTGGCCGAAGAGCGGCGAGGCCGGGTACGTGTCGCCAGCGCGCCCACGATTTCCGCCAATCTGATGCCCGAATGCATCTCCGCCTGTGCGGCCCGCTACCCGGACATCACGCTCTTGCTGCGCGATCAGGTGCAGACGCTCGCGAGCGACAGCGTGCGACACGGTGAAGTGGATTTCGGCGTCATCGTCGCGTCGGAAGGAACCGAGGATCTGGTCGGCGAGCCCATCATGGTGGAACCGTTTCTCGTCGTGTGCGACCGCTCACATCGTTTTGCGACACAGACACAGGTGACGTGGGAGGAACTCAACGGCGAAAAGCTCGTACTGCTCGACTACGCGTCGGGTAGCCGACCGCTGATCGACCGGGCGTTGGCCGAACATGGCGCCTATTGCCAGGTGGCGCAGGAAGTCGGGCATGCGATCACGGTCTTCCGAATGATCGAAGCGGGCATCGGCATCAGCATCATGCCGGCTCTGGCACTTCCCGCGATGCCGGGACTACCGGCGCATGGGGACCGCCTTGTCGCCCTGCCGCTCGTGCCGCAACTCGACCGCACCATCATGCTCGTGCGCCGCAAGAACCGCACGCTCTCGCCCGCCGCACAGTCGGTCTGGGCATTGATCCAGGAAATCACGGCCAAGACGTCGCACGCGCTGACTGCCCCGCCGGGAAAACGTGGGGAGGCACACGACAGCCCAACCTGACCCTGACATGATGGGAGATGCGACATGATGTCGAAATTTCGAGCAGAATTGCGCGAACTTCGGTGAAATTTTCTCTTGTCCCACCGCACGCCAGCACCACTATGTAAGTGAGTGCCTGCTACAATTATCGAGCGTCGACTCCTACAAAGCGCATGACTGTGCCATCGGGCGTTTGCCCCGCCATCGTGCCTCGACGACATGCCCGCGCCCTGCGGGCATTATGTTTCCGGTATGGCGTCATGGACTTGTTCATCAAATACTTCAGTCCGCTGTGGCTCTTCCACGCGGCGGCCGATCTGTCATTCTGGCAACGGCATCAACTCGACGCGCGCATGCATGTCATCAGTCGCTTCATGTGGCGATATGTGATGCGTTGGTGTGTCGTGAGCGCCATGTTGCTCGTGCCGGCCGCAGTCATGGCGCATGGCATGGCGGCCACTGGGCTCGCGCTGGCGGGCGGGGTATCGGCGAGCGTGACCGTGCTCATCGCGGCACTCGCGCTCGGTTGCCTCATCGGTGCGCGCCTGCGTTAAGCGCGGCTGGCCCCCAACGAATTCGGTGTTTCGTCCCGAGCGTCGACTATCATGGAACGGCTCGCCTCGCGCGGCGAATTGCCCGTGACGCCGGCCTCTCTCGACCCCTAAGGAGATTCACATGGCCAACGCCAAGATCCTGGTGGTGTTCTACAGCATGTTCGGGCATATCCACACGATGGCCGAAGCTGTCGCCGACGGCGCACGCAGCGTCGCCGGCACCGATGTCACCGTCATGCAAGTCCCTGAGCTGGTACCCGACGAAGTGCTCGAAAAGAGCGGCGCGAAAGCGGCGCGCGCCGCCTTCGCGAACGTGCCCGTCGCCCGCGTCGACCAACTGGCCGACTACGACGCGATCCTGTTCGGCACCCCGACTCGCTTCGGCAACATGACCGCACAGATGCGCAACTTCCTGGATCAGACCGGTGGCCTATGGGCCAAGGGCGCGCTCGTCGGCAAGGTCGGCAGCGTGTTCGCCAGCACAGGCACGCAGCATGGCGGACAGGAAACGACGATCACGAGCTTTCACACCACGCTGCTCCACCACGGCATGGTCATCGTCGGCGTGCCCTACACCGAGCCTGGCCTCACCAACATGGGCGAAATCACCGGCGGCACGCCTTACGGGGCGACCACGCTCGCCGCGGCCGATGGGTCTCGCAAACCCAGCGAGAACGAGTTGAAGATCGCGAGGACGCAAGGCCGTCACGTGGCGGAAATCGCGTCCGCACTTAAGCACGGACGCGCGCTGTAGCCCGCTTTCGTCGAGCGGCGCGCCGCCGGTTGGCTTACGCACCGCGCGAGGCTTACCACGGCGCCCGCCGTCCTCAGATCAGCTTCAGATCCTGCAACACGGCCCGCACGATGCGCGCGCGCTTCGGCGCATCCGCGGCCCCCGCCATATCGATGTGCAGCGCCACGCTCGTGATATTGCCTTCGCGCTCGATCCAGCCGACCCACCAGCCGATATTGGGCGTCTTCTCGTCGAACCAGCCCGTCTTGGCGTGCAGCACATAGTCCGGCGTGGCTTCGACAATCGAGATCTGACGCACGATGTCCTGCGTGTGCGCCGAAAACGGCAGTGTGCCGCGTGCGAGCCGTTGCAAGAAGTCGACCTGTTCGCGGGCCGAGATCCGCAGGCTGTCGTCGACCCAGTAGGCGTCGGCGGCGCGGCCGATGGTGCGATTGCCGTAACCGGTTTCGTCCAGCATTGCCTGCGCGTATTCACGCGCGATCTTGTGCGAGACGACCTGATAGCACGGCAGACACGACACCCGGAACGCACTGCGCAGATCCATCGCGGCATTCCAGGCCTTCACCTGACGCGGCTTGCCATCCCAGGGAATGATCTCGCGCTCGTTCTCGAGCGCGCCCGACTCCAGCGCGAGCAGACTGTTGAAGACCTTGTAAGTTGATGCGGGCGATACCCGTCGCTCGGCACGCGCGGTATCGAACGCCTGATACGTTCGCGTGTGACCGTCGAGCACGATGATCGTGCCCTTCACCCCTTCCGCCGCGAAACGTTCGCCCCAGTCGGCACGCTCGATAATGCGCACCGGTGCCGCCTGCGTCGATGCCTTGGTTTCCTCTGCCTGTGCCGGCGGGGTGAACAAAGTCGCCGAGACGAGTGCGGCAGCCGCAGCCGCAGCCGCCGGTAGGGCAACAACACCGCGTCCCCAGCGAGAGATCTTCATTTTCATTTCGTTATCCTGATTTAAATTCGTGCCATCGGGGTGGCAGGAAGAACGTCGGTGGCGCCGGCCAGGCGCCCGCTTCCGGGAGCGTTTGCAGCATAGTCTGCGTTTCGGCAGGCACAAAGCAACGCTACCGTAACCGTCGTAACCGCCGTATCATCGGTGCACCCCATTCGTAGATTCCGTCGCGTGTGCGGCCGTCGTCCGTGGCCCGACGCCACTCGACTCGCCTCGACGCCATGTCCGACACCCCTCCCTCGCGCAGCACAACGCCCGTCACGTCGGCCTCCGCCACGGGCGCACCTACGCTCGTCGTCCGCCTCGACGCCCCCCAGCACATCGACGGCCAACCGGTGCGATATCAGAGCCTCTGGTTGTTGATGCGGGTCTACTATGCGGCGCATTACGAGATGTCGTCGGTCTCGCTTGCCTCGTTGAAGATCCGGTTCAGTCAAGCCGGCGCGGCGGGCGATCTGCGTATGCTGGTCAGCCGCGCGTTCTCCGACTTTGCACGTTGGGGCGTTGCCGTGGGCTGGGGCGACGATGTACTCGCCGATGCGCGTCTGCTGCCGACGCGCGGACGGGGCAAAGGGCCATTCTGGCTCGCCCGCGATGAGATGTCGCGCATCGCCGTGACGATCGAGGACTCGACGCCCGCCGACCCGCGTCGCGCGATCGCCTCGTTTCTCGGGCTTGCACAGGATGCGGCGTCGGATACCCCATCGCCGGCGCTCGATTACGTCATGCAGGACATTGCGTTCTGGCATCACCTGACGCTGGGCAAGCGCGATATGCAGGATGGCGTGTTCTTCGCGCCGCCCCAAGCGCCATCGCAGAGCGAGGTACGCCGCCAGCCGCGCACCGGCGCGATTCCATCGTTTCATGCAGCGCAGGTGTGTGCCGTGGACGACGTGCAACGCGGCATCGCCCTGCTTGCCGAGACGATCGCCTGGCGTCGCATGGGCGACGCGGCACGCACGAATCGAACGCTGGCAACGCTCGCCGCGACCTTTGGCGCGAACCCGCCGGGCTCGCCCACGTTGCGCGCCATGCACTGGATCGTGCAGGCTTGGCAAGCCTACGGGTCACGCGACGAGGCCGGCGCGTTCGCCCACCTGCAACGCATCGCCGACGATGCCTCGCTCGCCCCCTGTCTCGTCTATAACCCGCGCATTCGCTTCGAGAGCCGCAACCTGCAGGCGTTGCTGCACAAGTCGCACGCCGCGCGCGGCGGCCCGATGCCCGCGCGGGAGCAGTCGGCGGCGAACGCGCTGGCCGCCTTTTCCGACGCCCTGCAAGCCGCGTTCGAAGCCGACTCCATTGAACTCGCGCAGCATGTCGCGGCCAACATCGGGCTGTCGTTGTGGCTGTTTTGGCAAGGCGCGCTCATCGATCCCGGCCGACGGCTCGCCGCCACGGACGTTCAGCGGCAGGCGCTGCGCTGGATCGGACTCTCGGAGTGGATCTGCGACCGGTTCGGTGTCGGTGGCAATTCCGTCTGGAACACAGTCTTCCTGTTACGCATTGCGCGCGGTGCCGTGCCGGCGCGGCGCGACCCCGATCTGGCGACGCTGCGCGCGAGCACGCCGTTGACTGTCGACGCCTTTCTCGACGCCGTGCAGCCATTCGGCGCGCCCTTCTCGCGGGCGAAGGGTTTCCAGCGCTGGACCGATGTCCTGGCGACGACGCTCGCCGACCATGAAGAGGGACGCGTCTGCTTCGAGCCGTTGCAGCTGGCCAACTTGTGGTTCGAGATGTTGTGGTTCGCGCTGCACCAGGACGGCGACTCGCCGCAGGCGGTGCATGCCGCCCAGTCGCTGGGCCGCGTGCTGCCACTCCTGCCCCCGCCCGACCGGCGGTTCTTCCGCGACGCGTTACGGCTGATGCCGCGCGAGTTTCAGCGCGAAGTGCGCCTGGCGCAGTAGCGATGGCGTCAGGACGTACGTGGCGCCGGGCCTGCCCTCACCGCACGCCGTGCGGCGTCTTGGGCAGCGGCGCGCGAAACGCGATCGCCATACGGTTCCACGCATTGATGGTGGCGACGGCGAACGTCAGATCGGCGATCTGCTTGTCGTCGTAATGCGCACGCAGCTCGGCGAACAGGGGGTCCGGCACATGCCCGTCCTGGACGTTGGTGACGGCTTCCGTCCATGCCAGCGCCGCACGCTCGGCCGGCGAGTACAGCTCGGTTTCACGCCAGGCGTCGAGCAAATGCAGACGGCGCGGTTCGATGCCCGTTTTCAGGGCGTCGACCACGTGCATGTCGATGCAGAATGCGCAGCCGTTGAGTTGCGAGGCTCGCAGCCAAACCAGCTCGACCAGGCCGCCCGGCAGGCCGCAGTCATGGAAATACTGGCTCAGCACGCTCATTTGTTCGTAGGGGCGCGGCGCGGCCTTGATGTAGTTCAGTCGTAGCATGAATCGATTCTCCGTTCCGTTCAATTCCGTTCAGAATAGGCTTCACCCACCGGTGGCATGCCGTTGTCACGCTTGCCATGCCTCCACGCCTTCGACGATACGCAGCTCTTGTCGCCCCCGGAAGGGCCAAGACCGGCGAAAATTGTCAGGCCAAAGTGAGCCAAGCCGCACATCCGGGAATGCGGTGCCCAAGGCGCCGGCCGGTGACATCGCACTACGACTGGCGCGCACGCTCGGTGACGTCAGCGCGCGCGCCCTCGCCTGACGCCGCCGCCCAACCAGCGTTTGCGTCCGCCCGCATGTGTTATGCCGCATCGCAGCATTGGCCGTTCACGTTTTTCGGGACGTATCGTGCTTGTGTTTGCCGGGCATGTCAGTGTATTGTTGCCGCAAAGCTAGCGCAGGGGTCCTGCAACGTGAGTTGTGGGTGAGAAATACCCTTAGAACCTGATCTGGATAATGCCAGCGCAGGGAGCGTAGAAATTCCTCGCCCCCGTTCATGCTCCTGAGCCGCTTTTCGCCGAAATTGTCGGCGTCAACACGTGCCCCGCCAGGAGACATTGCATGAACGCCAATCCGAAGTTCCTCTCAGCCAATGCGCGCGTGGATGAAGCCGCGATCGCACCGCTGCCGAATTCCCGCAAGATCTACGTCGAAGGCTCGCGCCCCGACCTCCGTGTCCCGATGCGCGAAATCTCGCAAGCCGACACGCCGACAAGCTTTGGCGGTGAAAAGAATCCGCCGATCTTCGTATACGACACCTCCGGTCCGTACACCGATCCGGACGCCCAGATCGACATCCGCTCCGGCCTGCCCGCCCTGCGCGCGGCATGGATCGAGGAGCGCGGCGACACCGAAGCGCTGCCGGGCATGACGTCCGCCTACGGCCGCGAGCGCGCCGCCGACGACGCCACCGCCGAGCTGCGTTTCCCGGGCCTGCATCGCACGCCTCGCCGCGCCAAGGCCGGCAAGAACGTGACGCAGATGCACTACGCGCGTCAGGGCATCATCACGCCCGAGATGGAATACATCGCCATTCGCGAAAACCTGCGCCGTCAGGAATACATCGAGAGCGTGCGCAACGCCGGCCCGCAGGGCGAGCGTCTGGCCAAGCTGCTCTCGCGCCAGCATCCGGGTCAGCATTTCGGCGCGAGCCTCCCCGCCGAAATCACGCCGGAATTCGTGCGCAGCGAAATCGCACGCGGTCGCGCCATCATCCCGAACAACATCAACCACCCGGAATCGGAGCCGATGATCATCGGCCGCAACTTCCTCGTGAAGATCAACGCGAACATCGGCAACTCGGCCGTGACCTCGTCGATCGGCGAGGAAGTGGACAAGATGACGTGGGCGATCCGCTGGGGCGGCGACACGGTGATGGATCTGTCGACCGGCAAGCACATCCACGAGACGCGTGAATGGATCCTGCGCAACAGCCCGGTACCCATCGGCACGGTGCCGATCTATCAGGCGCTCGAGAAGGTGAATGGCAAGGCCGAAGACCTGACGTGGGAAATGTTCCGCGACACGCTCATCGAGCAGGCCGAGCAAGGCGTCGACTACTTCACGATTCACGCCGGCGTGCGCCTCGCGTACGTACCGATGACCGCCAACCGCATGACTGGCATCGTGAGCCGCGGCGGCTCGATCATGGCCAAGTGGTGCCTCGCGCACCATAAGGAAAGCTTCCTGTACACGCACTTCGAAGAGATCTGCGAAATCATGAAGGCCTATGACGTCGCGTTCTCGCTGGGCGACGGCCTGCGTCCGGGCTCGATCTATGACGCCAACGACGAAGCACAACTCTCGGAGCTGAAGACGCTGGGTGAGTTGACACAGATCGCGTGGAAGCACGACGTGCAGGTGATGATCGAAGGCCCGGGCCACGTGCCGATGCAGCTCATCAAGGAGAACATGGATCTCCAGCTCGAGTACTGCGACGAAGCCCCGTTCTACACGCTCGGACCGCTGACGACGGACATCGCCCCCGGCTACGACCACATTACGTCGGGCATCGGGGCGGCGACCATCGGCTGGTACGGCACCGCCATGCTGTGCTACGTCACGCCGAAGGAACACCTCGGTTTGCCGAACAAGGACGACGTGAAGGAAGGCATCATCACGTACAAGCTCGCCGCGCACGCCGCCGATCTCGCCAAGGGCCACCCCGGCGCGCAGATTCGCGACAATGCGTTGTCGAAGGCGCGTTTCGAGTTCCGTTGGGAAGACCAGTTCAATCTGGGTCTCGATCCGGACAAGGCGCGCGAATTCCACGACGAAACGCTGCCGAAGGACTCCGCCAAGGTTGCCCACTTCTGCTCGATGTGCGGACCGCACTTCTGCTCGATGAAGATCACGCAGGACGTGCGCGATTACGCCGCCAAGCAAGGCATTTCCGACGAAGCGGCGCTCAAGCAGGGCATGGAAGTCAAGGCCGTGGAGTTCGTCAAGAACGGCGCCGAGATCTATCGTCGTACCTGACGATACGCACGCGGCGGCGAGGGTTTCGCCTCGCGCCGTCGCACGGTTGCCCGTCGTCAACGATGGCCGCTAACGCGCCCGGGTCAAACCGGGCGCGTTTTATCATGGATGACGCCTGGCCATCAGGCGGCGAACGCGCTTAGCCGTGCGCAGACGGGTCGATCGTGGTGCTGGCCGGAACCGTCGGCACACCGCGCATCGTCAGTTGATTGCGCAGGCGCTGCGTCGCGATATGCGGCGGCCGCGACGACAGCGTCGTCGCCAGTGCCGTGAAGGCCTTCGTGTTCGTCGCGGGCAGCGCCGCCGCGTTCATCACCTCCGTGTGACGAAGCGCCCAGTGGCGCTCGCCCAGTTGCTCTACCCCGAGGGCGAGTTTGATCCACTCGTCCGTGCCCAGTCCGACGGACGGCGGCAGATCGGCGCGCACCATGGCCTGATGCATCGGCAAGCCGTCGGCGAACCCCACGCGAAGCATCCATTCGGTGCTCTCGCGCGACGGCAGGACCCGCGATCCCTGGTGCAGCCGATCGTTCACTTTCCCGATGAACGTGGCGGGCGACTCCAGTTCCTCGCACGCCTTCGACCACTCCTTTCTCCCTGCCAGCGCCGGCTTGCCCGTCCATCGGCGCGCGGTATCCGCGACGATCGTCGCCACGTTGTCGCGACGGGTATCGAACGCCACCGTTCCGTTGCGACCGCCCGTGCCGAGCAGCGAGCCGCTCACAATCTCCCGGCAGATCTGTGCCCGCTCGCTGCGCCCGTCTGGCATGACCACAGGATGATTGCGACCGTCCGGCGATACGCCTCGTGTGCCGGTGTCCTGCGCACTGGCGCACACATGAAGCGTTTGCACGGCGGAAGCGCTCAGGACCGGTTGCGCGCCACGCGTTGCACCATTCGCGGGAACGTCGAGCGCAAGTGCGGCCAGTTCGCCGCTGTCAATGCCGCCCCCCTCGGGTATGAACCGTCCGGCAGCGACTTCGCCCGACGCCTCGATTTCCGCCGATGCGCCCAGGAAATCGCTGCCGAAGGCCTTGTCCATGCCGCGGGATACTGGCACGGCACGCACCGCGCTCGCGGTCCAAGGGTGCGTCAGGCTGTCGGCGCGAGCGTTGGCGATGCGCACCAGCGGAATGCCGGCGGCGTTGGCGAGCCCTGCTCCTGGCGTCAGCGCAATGGGGGCTGCTGCCGCAACGTTGCCCAACCCCGGCGAATAGTGGAATGCCTGGATGCCGTTCATCATCGTGAGATCCTCAGTAGGGAGATACGTGGCCGGTCGCCACGGCCTCGACAAGGTGTCGCGGCGAAGTTCACGATGCCCGAGGCGGCGTGCGCCCATTGTCGGTTCTGAACACGGTGTCGCGCAGCTCGCGCAAGCCACCGTCCGAAAGTAGACAGCGGCGCCCCAGCGCTCGCCCAATCGTTGGGGCATGGGTGTCGGCAAGCCCCGAACTTATGGCATGCTATCGGACAGCGGCACAGCCTACGCGGCTGACGCGGCCCGCAAAAATGGCGTCGGCGGCATTTTTGGCTCGCAGACGACACCGCACCGGGTACGCGCCTTCCGCGCACCCGCCTGAAGGCATCTCAAAATGACGGCCCGCCGGGCTTGTTTTGAAATGTCTCCCTGCCCACCGGACCCGCTCCCTTGCTCATCGGTCCGGCCAGCGTTGCGGCTGTGTACCCGCCTTCGCATTTACAGGGATGACAACATGAGTGGTTACGGCTTTCTTTTCAGTATCTTCGTGCTGGTTCTGGCCAGCGCATTCTTCTCCGCCGCCGAAATCTCGTTGACCGCCGCCAAGCGCACCAAGCTGCACGTGCTCATGGAAAAGGGAAACCCGCAGGCAATCAAGGTGCTCGCCCTCAAGGGGCAGCCAGGCAATTTCTTCACCGTTGTGCAGATCGGCGTGAACGCGGTCGCCGTGCTCGGCGGCGTGCTTGGCGAGAGTTTCCTGACCGGCTATCTGTTCGCGTGGCTCTCGCCGCTCACCGATCAGGCGCTGGCGTTGCGCCTGGCAGGCATTGGCTCGTTCCTGTTCATCACGATCGCTTTCATTCAGTTCGCCGACCTGATTCCCAAGCGTCTCGCAATGGTCAACCCCGAGCGCGTTGCCATGGGCATCATTGATCCGATGTTGCTGTGCCTGAAGGTGCTTCGGCCCCTCGTCTACCTCTTCAACGGCGTGGCGAACCTGTTTCTGCGTCTGTTCAAGCTGCCGACGCATGCCATCGAGAACATTACGTCCGAAGATGTCGCGGCGATGGTCGGCGCGGGCGCGCAAGCCGGCGTGGTGCGCAAGCATGAACTCCATTTGATCGAGAACGTTTTCGAGCTGGAATCGCGCACCGTCGGCTCGGTCATGACCTTTCGCGACGACGTGGTGTACTTCACCATCGCCGAGGACGAGCGCAGTATTCGCGAAAAGATCATCCAAAGCCCGCATTCGAAGTATCTCGTGTGCCGGGACGAAATCGACAACGTGCTCGGCTACGTCGACTCGAAGGATTTGCTCCAGCGCATTGCGAGCGAAGACCTGTCGAGCGTGATTCGCAATCTCGACCGCCTGTATGCGAAGAAGCTGCTGGTGATCCCCGACACCCTGAATCTTTCGGAAGCGCTGGCCCGCTTCAAGGAAACCCGCGAAGGCTTTGCCGTCATCATCAACGAATACGGTCTGGTGGTCGGTGTGGTGACGCTCAACGACATTGTGGGCGCGCTCATGGGCAACGTGATTCACCCGGCGGACGAAGATCAGATCGTGCAGCGCGACGAGCACTCATGGCTCGTGGACGGTGTCACGTCCGTCGAAGACGTGAAGAAAGCACTCGATATCGACGAGCTTCCTGGTGAAGGCGAGTTCGAGACCATTGCGGGATTCATGATCTATCAGCTCAAGCGCATTCCGAAGAAATCGGAAGCCACCGAGGCCGCGGGCTACAAGTTCGAAGTGGTCGACATCGACAACTACAAGATCGACCAGTTGCTCGTCACGCGGCTGGGCTCGGTGGCCGAGGCTGCTATCGCGGCAGCGGCGGCGCAGGCACCGAAGGAGGCATCGTAGCCAGCACCTCCATCAACCGGTCGGTCAAGCCGCCGTCGCGCTGCGTGGGCCGCGCGATGGCCGACGCGACGACCTGCCACGGCGCGTAAAGCCATACCTGACGGCGCGCTCGCGTCACCCCCGTATAGATCAGCTCCCTCGACAGCACTCGGCTCGCCTGTTCTGGCAGCACCATCGCCACGCGTTCGAATTCCGATCCCTGCGACTTGTGGATCGTCATGGCAAATGCGGTCTCGTGCGCCGGCAGACTGGCCGGGGAATAAAGGCGGTATCCCCCATCCGGCGTGGCAAACGCGACACGTAGTGTGCCGGACGGCCCGAGCGGCAACGCGATGCCAATGTCGCCGTTGAACAGGTTCAGCGCGTATTCGTTCTGCGTGACCAACACTGGGCGCCCGGCAAACCAGGCGCCCCCGCCAGCCCCGAGCGCCATACCGGCTCGACGCCCGAGTACCGCCGTCAGTTGCGCGCCGAGCAACTCGACGCCGCGTCGCCCGCCACGTGTCGCGCACAGCACGCGAAACTGACCGAACGCCGCAAATACCGGCTGCGCGACCATGGCGACATCGGCGGCGGTTACCGTCGCCGGATCGCCCAGTTGCTCGATCGTCGCGACCGCTTCGGCCAGCGCGGCGAGATAGGCCGAATACCCGTCCGCCAGCGCGTGCAGACTGGCGGGCGACAACTGCACGCCGCCGTCCTCACTGAACATCACGCGGTCGGCGTCGCTTGCCGCTGGTGCTGAAGTCGAACCGATGCCGGCGAACGCCCCGTCGTCCGCAAGGGTGCAGGCCTTGCGCGCCTCAATCACTTTGCCCGACTTGATGGCGGTTGCAAGGCGACCAATCGCAGAATTCTCTCCAAAGCGATAAGTTCGCTCCAACCAGACGACGGTGTCTTCCAGCCCTTGCGACACTCGGGCGCTTCCTGCGGCCGCATCCGGCGCGCCGTTCCCTACGACGGCCGCCAACGGTCCCGACCGGGGCAGCGCATCGACGGGCCATTCGAGCGCGGACAATAATCGCCTACGCATGTCCGGTGAGAACCTGCGGTGCGCGCTCAACTCTCCGAAGACGGCCCCCGCTTCAACCGCCGCCAACTGATCCTTGTCGCCCAACAGGATCAGGCGGGCGCTTTCCGGCACGGCTTCGAGCAATTGTGTCGCCATCGACAGATCGATCATCGACGCCTCGTCCACGACGATCAGATCGTAGGGCAGCGGGTTGGCCGCGTGATGTCGAAAACGCCGCCCCGCTTGCTCGGCCGACTCCGGCAAGACACCCAGCAGGCGATGCAACGTGACCGCCGCCTCGGGCAATGCCCTGCGCACCGTTTCCGGGAGATCCCGACGGGCCGTCAACGCCTCCTGCATGCGCTGCGCCGCCTTCCCCGTGGGCGCGGCCAGCGCCACGCGCAGGTTGGCGTCTCGCTCGAGAAGACAGGCGAGCAAGCCCACCACGGTGGTCGTCTTGCCGGTGCCGGGACCGCCGCTGAGCACAACCAACGAGCGTTGCAGCGCCAGCGCCGCCGCCGCCATCTGCCAGTTCGGTTCCTGCTGCCCGTCGGACGACACAAGCGCGCCTTCGCCAAAGTAACGATGCAGACGAGCGCGATCCGCCGCGGTGACCGGTGTGCGTTCGGTCAGCGACAACTTACGTCCGAGCGCCGTCGCCAACCGCGCCTCATAGCTGTAATAACGTGCGAGATAGAGGCGATCGTGGTCGTCGAGCAAAAGCGGGAAGGCGTCGGCCTGGACGTCGTCGGTGCGCGCCAGCGCCAAGCTGGCGGGGGCACACAAGCCGCTGGCAAAGAGTGCCTCGCGCCAGACGGACAAGGCGGGGGCGTCACCCGGAAACAGTTCGCCGCTGGCTTGCCCGTCGAGCAGGTTATCGAGCGGCACGCAGACGTGCCCCTCGGCCGTGGCGAGGCTCACCGCGAGGGCGGCACGCCACACATAGCGGCACGTCGGCTCGTCCGCCCCGTGACCGCGCGCGAGCAGTGCCATTCGACGCGCGAACCCCTGCGCCAATCGCACCACGCCGCTGTCGGCCAACGGTGCCCCGGCCACGTCCCCCCGATCTCGTCGATCGCTCATGCGCCCTCCCGGTCGGCAGCGCCCGCGTCGTCACCTTGAACGTCCGGCGACAACGCTTGCGCCAGCGCAGCGTTGTCGCCCGAGGCGAAGAGCCGATCGAGCGCGTCGACCATCTCACGCGACGGCTTGTCGAAGAAGACACCCGGCACATCGTCACCGGCCAGATGCGCACGCGCCCAGTCGGGCCGAACGCCCCGGACAAACAAGTAGAGGCTGCCGCCCATATCGCGGTCGTATCGGTAGTCGGGTAATCGGCGTTGCAAGTAGCGATGCAACGCCAATGTGTAGAGGAGGTATTGGAGGTGATAGCCGTGCTCGGCCATCGCTTCGCGCAGGCCGTCGGCGCCGTAGTTTTCCGGGGCAGTGCCGAGGTAGTTCGACTTCCAGTCGAGGATCCACCACTGGCCGCCGTGCCGGAACACCAGATCGATGAACCCCTTGAGGTAGCCGCGCAGCACCGTGGCGTCGAGCGGCAAGTCCGGGTAACCGAACTGGCGCAACACGCCGCGCAGCGCCTCGAGCGACACGGCATCGGCCGGATACGTGAATTCCATTTCGGTGAGCCGTTCGGTCATCGCCACGTCAGCCAGTTGCATACCCGGTCGCAACGGTGTAGCGAGCGTATCGGCCAGCATGCTCATCATCATGGCGCGCCACGTATCGTTGTGCTCGGCTCCGCGCCCGGGCGGTCGTTCGCGCAAGGCTCTAGCGACCGCATGTGGCCATTGCGCGCGCGCCTGAAAATCAGCCAGTTCGAACACACGGTGCAAACTCTCGCCGGCCGCCGGTCCGCGCGGAAAACGAAGAATGTCATCGGCGGGCGGCCAGGCATCGTCCCCCTCCGGCGGCAGGGCGAACGTCGGCCCGGCATTGGCCTGCGCGTCGTAATCGGGACGCGTACGCTCCGGCGCACTGAGTTGACCGCCGCCCAGTTGCGGACCGGCGTGCATCCCCGCCAACAGCCCCGAGAAGCTCCCGATCCGCCAGACTTCGCGCAACGCGCGAGCACTCGCGCGCGGGGTGAGTTGCGGCGCCGCGTCGTGGACGACACGCATGTCGGCATCCAACGCATCGCCCATTGGCAACGGCACCACCGCCAGTGGGCCACCGACCAGCGCCTTCCATGCCGACCGGATCGTGGCCACCCGCTCGTCGGTATCGAGCGTCGGCGAAACCCACGTATCGAACGTATTGCCTTGCCCTGCCGCGAGCCAGTTGAGCATGCCGCCGCACGCTTCCTTCACGCTGCGTCGCGACGCATAAATGCCGGCCGCCAGGTAGCAACGGTAGACCGCGCGCGTCAGCGCTACGTATAGCAGTCGTGCCTGCTCTGCCGATTGCTCCTGCCGCAGCGCGGCGGCGGCGGGCGACCCCTTGCCCGCCGCATCGGTGAAGTCGATGACGGCCGTGGAACCATCGTGATACTCGAGTCCGTCGAGACGCCCACCGTCGCGCACTGCGCCGTCCCAAAGAAACGGACAGAACACCACGCCATACTCAAGCCCCTTCGACTTGTGAACGGTCACGATCTGCACCAGATTCTGATCCGACTCGAGACGCAACTGCGCGTCTTCACCGCCGCTCGCATTGCGCTGCGAGGCCAGCCAGCGCAGCAGCGCCGGCATGCCGGGCTGCTCGGCCCAGCGGGCCTGTGCAAGCTCTGCCAAGTGCATGAAGTTCGTCAGACGCCGCTCGCCGCCGGCCTGAGCGACCAGACGTGCCGCGAGGCCCAACTCGCGCATCAACGTGCGCCACATCGCCGAGAAGCCGCGGTCGATCCATAACTGACGATAGCGTTGTAGTCGCTCGATCCACGCGATCGCCTCGGCATCGGAGGCTTCGCTGGTCTGCATGCGATACAACGCCGTGGCATCGAGCCCGAACAGCTCGGTCGCCAGCGCAGCGCGCAGCGCCCGCACGTCGCCGGGAGACTCCACTGCACGCAACACCCGCAACAGCGTTTGTGCCTCGTCACTGGCAAACACCGAGTCCTGCGTCAGCTCCACGCTGCCCACCGCGTGCTCGGCAAGCATCGATTTCATCAGCGCGCCCTGCCGGTGCGTCTGCACGATCACGGCAATATCGCCCGGCGCGAGCGGTCGCTCGCCCACGCGCACGTCACCGCGCGCCGCGCCCGCGAGCAAGCGCGCCACCTCGGCCGCCGTCGCCCGCGCACACGCCTGCTGCGCGTCGTCCTTCGACAGCGGCTCGTCATCGTCCGGAAGCCACCAGACAGTGAAGTCGGCCACTTCGCGAGCGTCGGTGAACGGCGCTCGCTGCCGCGCCCCCGGGCGCACCGGCGGGTACTCGAGCCCGTCGAGCACGAACGCCCGGTCGTTGGCCCCGAACAGGCGATTGCCCGCCTCGATGATGGCCGGTGTCGAGCGTTGATTCACCGCCAGTGTGTACGCCGCGTCGGCGTTCTCGCGCGCGGCCAGATACGTATGCAGATCCGCCGCCCGGAAGCTGTAGATCGCCTGCTTCGGGTCACCCACCATGAACATCGGCCCCCGCCCGACGTTCGATGCGGCCGTCTCCCGCCGACCGTACACGGCGCTGAAAATGTCGAACTGCAGCGGATCGGTGTCCTGGAACTCGTCGATCAGTGCGCAGGGGTATCGCTCGCGCAAGGCCTCGGCCAGATCGGGGTGCTGGTTCAGTGCCCGTGCAATATTGCCAAGCAGGTCGTCGAACGACACCACCCGCAACTCGCGCTTGCGAAGCGCCAACTGGTCCGGGGCTTGCATCAGCCACTCGCGCAGCATCCGCAGCCACTGAATCGCGTAACGCTCGTGCGCGTCGGCGCGCGCTTGCACCAGCGCATCGGCCATGCCGAAAAACCGGTGATCGGGCGGCGTTTCGCCCTTTTTGATGTCCTTGGCGAGGCGCGTGGTGGTCAGCAATTCCGCCTTCGGACTCAACGGCGCCCCGGCATCGCGCGCGCCAAGATAGCGCGCCCAGGCCGATACGGCTTGCGCAAGCGATACCGCGTCGTAAATGTTTTTCTTGTACGACGGCAACGCCGCGCGCATCAGATCGGTAATTGCCGCGGCCTCGGCGTCCCAGCACTCGCAGGCCGCTGCGTAGGTCGCGAACCATCCCGGGTCCGACGACGCTTGAGCGTCTGACTCGACCGCCGACGGCCAGCGCAATTCCGACATGGGTTTCTTCAGCCGACGCGCCAACTGGTCGGTGAGCGTGCCGGGCGAGCGTTTCGCATCGACCAGCCACGCGGCGAAGCCGTCGTCCTGCGCTGCCAGCGGTTCGACCACACGGCGCCAGAATTCGACCGCGAGATCGTGCCGCACGCCATTGTCGTCCGGCACCAGCTCGTAGGCGAACGGCAATCCGGCCGCAAACGGCACCTCCGCCAGAGCACGTTGGCAAAACCCGTGAATGGTGTGAATCGAGGCCTGATCGAAGCCGCGCAATGCCGTTTGCAAGCAATCGCGAATGGCCTTCGGTGTCACGTCACCGCGCTCGATCAACCCCGCGATCATGACATTGAACAACGGATCGTCGCTGGCGTCCGGATCGAAGTCGACGATATCGTCGTTCTCGTCCTCCTCGAAGACCGGCGCCATCGCAGCCACCAACGCAGCCAGCCGTGCGCGAATCCGCTCACGCAGCTCGGCCGTGGCCGCGTTGGTGAAGGTGACGACAAGAATCTGCTCGACCGTCAATCGCTTCTCGAGCAGCAACCGCACGTACAGCGCGCAGATGTTCCAGGTCTTGCCAGTGCCGGCCGACGCTTCGATCAGGCAAACGCCGTCGAGATCGCAACTGAAGACGTCGAGGTCGATGAGCTGCGTCATGCGCCCTCCGCCACGTCAAGGTGTTGCACCAGAGGGCCGAGCAATAGATTGGCAAGAGAATCGAACGGCGGCGCCAGCGGATCGTCCACGCCGCGCCAGATCAGTCGCGTGTACGGGTCGTCCGCGTCGCCCCGAGCGAATGCCGAACCGAGCCACGCACCTTGCGCCTCGCCCGGCTTGCCGGTACTCGCCAACTTCCACGCGCTTCGCGTAAAGAATGGCAACGGCCGCGTCTGCCCGAGGCGGTACAGCGCCACCCATTGCCCCAACAGCGTCGCCGCGTCTTCCACCGGCCGCAACGCGAATGTCTCGTCTTCGCCGTACCAGAGCGTTCTGGCGGCTACGTCCAGTCCTGCGTGCTCGGGCTGCTGGAGATGCGCACAAAGCGCCAGATGGGCCAGCCATGCGGCAAGCAGATCGCTCGGACGCTGGCTGCCGAATCGATACATGACCAGTCCATAGCGCGACACCGGGGCCAAGCGTCCCTGCAACAGGCAGGCTGCGCGCAACGTGGCATCGCCATGCCAGGCGGCCTGCGTCGATTCGCGCCATGACGGCGGCAGCGCCGGCGTCAAAGGCAGCGTCACCAGCAGCTCCTGCGTGCCTTCCGCCTGCGCGTCTCGCACCTGCGACGCCAGCGCGCGCAGGCCGCCCAACGCTCTGCGGCGCCAGACGGCACCGGTCGCCCCGCCCGGCAACTCGTGACTGACCTTCGCAATACGCTCAATGGCGTCGGCATGCGCGCGGGCGTCGCGTGCGTCGTGGCGCATCAGGCGCGGCAGCAGACGCGCCGCCAGCGCATCGCGTCCGGCCCAGTCGAGCATGAACGGCTCTTCGTCGTCGACCTCCGTGAGCAGTTCGCCGAGCGAGAGTCCCAGCCGGTCACGCGCCCACGCTCTTCCGGGATGACGCCAGAAACGCAGCAGGTCGTCCAACGTCAAATGGGTTTGTACGACAGCGGGCAACGGTTCACGCACGAATGGCGCGGCGCGGGCATTCGGTGTGGGGGACGCCAGTTGATCCGCCAATTGCTGCGCCGCCTCGGCATTGGCCACGTCGTAGCTGTAGAGCGACGGGTCGTGCCCATCGAAATACGCAGGAGAAAACGGTTGAAGCGGATGCGACACCGCAAGCCGCTCGCGGGCTTCGCGCTGATCGTCGAGGCAGTACCCCTGGGACACCGGTGCGAGCAACTGCCCGGCGAAGTCAAGCAATTCGTCCACAGCCGTCGATGGCGGCAGCGGCGCATTATCGCGCACGCTTCGGCCCGTGTAGGTGATCAGGAACCGGTCCTGCGCACTCAACATCAGATCGAGGAAAAGATTGCGCTCGTCGTCGCGCCGCTGGCGATCGCCACGTTGCGGCAACGCGCGCATGAGGTCGAATTCGTCGGCGCGCACGCGTCCCGGCAGCACCCCGTCGTCCATGCCGATCATGCACACCACGCGGTACGGCAGCAGGCGCAGGCTGGGGATCGCCGCAAACGTCACACGCCCCGATGGCACGCCGCCACGCGTCGGATCGTCGAGGGCATTGGCCAGCACGCGCGCCACCACGTCAACCGGTACCCGCACTTCGGGCGCTCCATCAGCGATAGCCGAGCCGATCTGTTCGATGGCCACGCGCACCTCGGCAACATCGTCGGCAAAACGAGGCTCGTCGGAAAAGAACTGTTCCAGCATCGCCAGCAGCTGATCGCGCCACGCGAGCCCCGTGCGCATCGTTTGCAGCGTGACGGCGGTGGCATCGAGATCGTCGACGAGCCGCGCCAGCTGCCCGAGCCATTCGGCACGGCCGCCCTCGATTCCCCCAACCGGTAGCCAATCGTCGACCGGCAAGGCGTCATCAGGCAAGGCGTAGCCGAGAAACAGCCGCATCATCGCATCGCCCAGGGTGTGCCGCTCCAACGCCGGCGAGACATCGGCCCCGGTCGGCGCGCACGCCTGCGGCGCGTCGAGCCGCAGCAGGGCATCACCGCGCCAGCCGCGTCGTGCACCGGCGGCATGCAACCAGTTTTGAACGGTGTCGAGCGCATTGCCGCCGAGATCGTAGCGTTGTGCGATGGCCTCCGTGCGTGCCAGTTCCACCAGACTCGACACCGCCACCCGCTGCTGCGCCAAGGCCAGGATGGCGGCGAACGCCCGCGCGACGGGGTTGGTCCGCGTCGGCGGCAACCCCGTCACCAGATAAGGAATGCGAGGTGTCGCGGTACCAAACACGGCGTCGATCAGCGGGGCCGCGCGCCCCAGATCCGGCACGGTTACGAGCACATCATCGGGACGCAAATCGGGAATCTCGTCGAAGCACGCCAACAACCGGTCATGCAGCACTTCGATCTGACGCGCCAGGCTGTGGCACACATGCACCTGCACCGACCCGTCGACGCTCACGCCATCGGGCGCGCCGTGACGGCCATCGTCCAACGTGAGAATGCCGTTTTGCAGGGCGGCGAGCAGCGTCGGTGCGGGATTGGGCTGGAACAGCGCCCGGTCCTCCACCGCCTGCGGTGCGAGGTCGGCATACAGCGCATCGATATGCGACTGCGTCTGGCGCCCCCATTCGGCGAGCAACGGATGCCCCACTTCCCGGTGCGCCCCCCCATCGCGCCGCGCCAGATACGACAGTCGTGACGGCGACACGATGTCAAACCAATAGCTCTCACACGGATTCAGGACATACAGGTGCACCTCGATCAGACGAGACATCGCCTTGAGCAGCGCCATCGAAAGCGGCGGCATCGACGACAGCGCGAACACCGACACGCGTGACGGCCATCCGGCAGGCACCGTCTGCGGCGTCAACGCCTCGATCCGGTCGATGGCCCGCAACGTTGGGTGACGCTCGCGAATCTCCAGATGCGCCAACACCTGCCGCCACAAGGCGCTCTGCCACACTTCGTCGGCACGCTGCGTCTCACCCCAGCCCGTGGCGGCGCCCGGCGCGATCGTCTCCCCGGATTGCCACCGCTCAAGCCAGTTCGGCCGATAGGTCAGATATTGGTCGTAGAGATGCGCCAGTCGGTCGGCCAATTCGAAGCGCATGACATCGTCCGCGCCCGTCAGATAGCCCGCCAGTCGCGGCGAGGCGTCCCCCCACGGCTGGGCGAGGCACTGATACAGCGGCCAGACAAGCCGGTCCGGCGCAAACGGCGAACTCTCGGGCACCGTGACCAGTTGCCCCGCCATGTCCCACAGCCACTGGGCGAGATAGGTCAGACGAACGTTGGCACACACGCCGAACACATCGGCATAGTCCAGTTCGAGCCGGCGCCGCACGGCCACACTTGGCACGACGATGGTTTCCGTCTCGAACGGATTACCGGCTTTCCCCGTGCTGCCGGGCGCCTGGGCGAGATCGCGCAACAGGGCGGCTTCAAGGGTGGTGAACCGGTTGGAAAAGAATAGGTGGAGCATGCGGGCGTGGCGGCTGAGCGAGTCTGTTCGCAAGCATAACAAAAGCCTCCTCGCGAAGCCCATCGGGCAGATCCGAAAACTTGCCCCGACATGAGTGACGGCAGCGTCAGGCGCCGTTACCGGTCCGTCGGCATGTGGGCCGTCACCGGCGGCATCCCCTCTTCGCGCCACGCGGGGCTTCGGCTAGACTCTGTCTGCACCGCGCCCTCCCCCCGCCGCGCGGCCGGCTTTGCTGCGGAACCCTCGCACCCGACGCATGGACTACCAGACCGATATCAAGAAATTCCTCTTCAGCCATTACTTTTTCACCGGCACCCGTCAGGCGTTGGGGGTCGTGTTGCCGGCGCTCGTGCTGTTCTGGGGGATGGACCAGCACCTGCTCGGCATCGAGGTCGCCTCGGGGGCGCTGTGCGCGAGCGTGGTCGACATCAACGGACCGCTGCGTCACAAGCACGCGGAGCTGCTCAGTTGCACGCTGCTCGGCGCCCTTACGGTACTGATCACCGGCATGGCCACCGCCGCGCAACCGTGGCAGCTCTGGATCACGTCGCTAACCCTGACGTTCGGCCTGTCGATGCTCGTGATCTACGGCTATCGCGCGTCGCTCGTGAGCTTCGCCTGCCTGATGATGATGGTGCTCAACGTCGAGGGCGATCTCACCCGGCATCAGGCCGTGCTCGATGCCGGCGCCGTGCTCGCGGGCGGCCTCTGGTACACCTACTTCAGCCTCGTCGTCTGCCGCGTCTGGTGGTTTCGCATCGAACAGCAGACGCTGGCCGAGTGTTTCTTCGTCACGGCGCAGTATCTCGAAGCCAAGGCGGCGTTCTACGACACGTCGACCGACATCGACGAATGCTACCGGCGACTGATCGCCGCGCAGGTCAACGTCGTGGAAAAGCAGCAGGCGGCGCGCGAGATCATTCTGCGCAACCTGCCCCGCCTGCGCACCGGCACGCTGGAGCCGCGCCGCACGATGCTGTTCAACCTGTTCATCAACATCGTCGACCTGCATGAGGTCGTGGTGTCGGTGCACACCGATTACCCGATGCTGCGCCGGGAGTTCGCCGACCATGACGTGCTCCTGTTCTTCCGCGACATGATCCGAAAGATCGCCAACGAAGTCGATGCCATCGGCTACGCCATCGCCACCAACGAACCATCGCGGGCGCAGCGCAGTTGGCGCGCGGAATTGCGGGCCATCGAGTACGAGATCGAGCTGATGCGCAAGCAGTCGTTGCCGCAGCGCGCGCCCGAAGCCTATCAGGCGCTGACGAGCACCTTCCGCCGCGTCTGGAGCAGCACACGTGTCGTGGAACGCATGCACCGCAACACGAATCTCGCCACGGCAGGGTCGGCCACCGAAGTCCAGATCGATCAGGCGCTCGTGCGCTTCACCTCACGACAGAGCTATTCTCCGAAATTGCTCTGGAAGAATCTGACTTTTTCGTCACCGAGCTTTCGCCATGCCTTGCGGGTGACGATCGCCATCACGGCCGGAATGATCATTTGCGAGAACTGGTCGCTGCTCGCCGGGCAGGCCCACAGTTACTGGGTGTTGCTCACGATCATCGTGATTCTGAAGCCCGGTTTCAGCCTGACCAAACAGAAGAACGCGCAACGTCTGACCGGCACGCTGGTGGGATGCGTAAGCGTGCTGATCATTCTGGCCTTCGTGCACAAGGCGTGGGTGCTGCTCGCCCTCATGTTCTTCTGCATGGTCATGGGCAACAGCCTGTCGCTGTTCAATTACGGCCTGTCGGTCGTATTCATGTCGTCCTACGTGCTGTTGCTGTTCCACTTCCTGCTCCCCGGGTCGCTGTCGGTGATCGGGGAGCGCGCGATCGACACGCTGATCGGCTCCGCCGTGGCGCTGGTGTGCTCCTATCTTTTCCCGTACTGGGAATACCGCCTGATGGGGCCTCTCATCCGGCAGGCGGTGCAGTCGACGCGCGCGTACCTGGAATCGTGCACCGGCCGCGACGGCAAGCGCGACGAGCTCGCCTATCGCATGGCGCGCAAGGACATGCACATTGCGTTCGGAAATTTCGGCGCGGCCTTCAGGCGCATGATGCTCGAGCCCAAGTCCAAACAGGTCTCGGTCGGGGAGCTCAACGATCTGCTGGTGCAGAACCATGTGATGGCGTCGTACATCACGGGGATGTCGGACGTGCTGCCGCGTCAGATTGCAGCGGACAAGAGCGGCGAGCTGGCGCAGGTCGTCTCCGCGATCAGCGATCTGCTTTCTCAGGCCGTGGCGGCCCCGGCCGCCTCGGTGCCAACGGATGCGCAGGCCGCGAGCGAAGCGATGCGCGACTACACGCGGCGCCTCGACGCGCTGGTCGTCGCCCAGGAGCAGCAATCGGACACGCCGGAGGCCCACGTCCAGGAAATCAAGCAGGTGGTGCATCAGCTCAAACAGATGCTCCGGGCGGGCGAGTTGATCCTGCGCGATATGCGAGCCATTCGCCTGCCGGCCTGACCGCGCGCGGGGCATCGCGGCCCCGCCGCCCCCTTCGCCGGCGGGTTCAACGATTCCGTCAGGCGATGCCCGTGCGCGTGGCGTAGTGATAGAGGTCGACGTCGCGGTCCAGCCCGAGTTTGCGCATGGCGTTGGTCTTCTGTGAGCTGACCGTCTTGACGCTGCGACTGAGCTGGAATGCGATTTCGCTGATGGTGAGCCCGGAAACGAACAGCCGCACCACTTCCACTTCGCGACCCGAGAGCTTCGACGCATCGATCTCGGTGTCGTCGACCACCGAGTCGTGCAGGCGCGTCGCCAGTCCCGCCGGAATATAGCGGCTGCCGTCCGCGACCACGCACACGATATCGGCAATCGAACTCTGCTCGTCGAGCTTGGAGAGAATCGAATGCACACCGAGCTTGAGCATGCCACGAAGAATCGCCAGATTTTCCAGCATCGTGACAACGATGATCTTGATGTTCGGGAAATATCGGCGCACATATCCGATCAGAAACAGGCCGTCCTTGAAATTTCCCCCTGGCATTGAAAAATCGGTCACGAGAATGTCGCATGGCGCCTTGGCCAGCAAATTCACGAGTTCTGACGAATTGGCCGCCTCGCCGACCAGATGAATCATTTCCCGCTCTTCGAGCAGACGTCGTATTCCATACCGCACAATCGGATGGTCGTCCGCGACCACGACATTGATCGTCATCGTTGCCCCCTCCCCTTATTCGTCATCTGGCAGCACCGTCATCGCCGCACGACACGTACGGTGCTTCGCGCCTGCCATTGCCGCGAAGCGAGTCCATTCTGGCAAAAAGGGATCCTCTCGACCGGCTGGGAAACGTCACATAGACGATGCGCATGGGCCGCCTTGCCACGCGGTGTGGTCAATGCGCGCGCGGCCCGCATGCTGCCCGATAGAGCGGGTACTGCGGCCTAACTGCTTGACGGGACTCGCCCGGAGGTGAAATTGCTCAGACGTCCGGCAGCACAGTCTGTGCTACTCGCGTTACCGGTATTCGGACGATTCGCGGTGAGCGCTTCCGACATTCCAATCTCGAAGTTCGGAATTACCTTAAACACCAACGCCCGATTTAGTGATCGGCTCGTTGTGCGCGTCGGAATATGCGTAGTTGGCGCAGGGGGACATTCCGAGGGTGTGCCCCGGTCGCGAACACCTCGACCGGGCGCTGACGAGGCGGTTCGGACGGCGCGTTACGCACGTTACGCGCGTTATGCACGTTACGCACATTAGGCGCGTTACTTCTGCCCGTCGCGGCCATCGGCGGAGCTGGCGTTCGCGGACGCCTTCACCGCCTGCGACGCACCAGGGTTCTCGCCCGCGGACGACAAACCATGCCAGCCGCCGCCGAGCGCGGTCACGAGCAGCACGTTGGCCGTGAACTGACGGCCGAGAATCGTCAGCGCCGTACGCTCCGTGGTGTACGCCGTCGTCTGCGCCGTCAACACGTTCTGGAACCCGACAGTGCCCGCCTTGTACTGATTGAGGATGAGTTGCAGCGCCTCGCGCGACGACTGCACCGCCTGGTTCTGCACGGCAGCCTCACGGCCCAGATAGTTCAGCGCGGCGAGGTTGTCTTCGACCGACTGGAATGCCGTGAGCACCGTCTGACGGTAGGTCGCGACCTGTGCGTCGTACGCCGCGATGGCCGCGTCGGTCTGCGCACGACGCAGGCCGCCGTCGAAGAGCGTGGCCGCCAACGCCGGACCGACCGACCAGAAGCGGCTCGGCAGCGTCAGCCAGTCGGCGAAGCTGCTGCTTTGGAAACCGCCCGTCGCCGAGAGCGTAAGGGTCGGGAAGAAGGCCGCCTTGGCGACGCCGATCTTCGCGTTCGCCGCCGCCACCGAGCGCTCGGCCGCCGCAATATCGGGTCGCCGTTCCAGCAAGGTCGACGGCAGGCTCACCGGCGCCATCGGCAACGCGGCGCGCAGCGGCATCGGCGTAAGCGAGAACGTCGCCGGCGCCTTGCCGACAAGCAGCGCGATCGCATGCTCCAGTTGAGCGCGCGTCACCTCGATATCGAGCGCCGAGGCCTGCGCCGATTGCAATTGCGTCTGCGCCTGAATCACGTCGGAGCGCTGCGCCACACCGACGGCGTATTGATTCTGCGTGAGCTTGAGCGTTTGCTCGTATGCCGCAACCGTACGGTCGAGCAGCGCCCTCTGAGCGTCCGTTACCCGCAGGTCGAAGTAGTTCTGGGCGAGCAGCGCCTGCGCCGACAGACGTGCATTGGCCAGATCCGCCTCGCTCGCCTCGGCGCTCGCGTTGCCGGCCTCGACCGAGCGGCGCACGCTACCCCAGATGTCCGGTTCCCAGCTCGCCGTGCCCGACAGGCTGTAGCTGTTCGAGATCCCGCCCGCCCCCGATCCGCTCACCGCCGAGCTGCTCACGCGCGAGCTGGCGCGTGTGAGACCGGCGTCGGCGCCGATCGTCGGAAAGAAGGCAGAGCGCGCCTGCGAGGCCACGGCCAGCGCTTGCCGATAGTTGGCCTCGGCAACCTTGATGTTCTGATTGTCGACGTTGACCTGCGCCATCAGGTCGGCGAGCACCGGGTCCTGATAGATCGCCCACCACTCGCCCTTGGACGCCGCATCGCTGGGCTCGGCGAGCTTCCAGTCCCCCGTCTCCTTGAACGCGGCCGGCGTGTCGATGGCTGGACGCACATAGTCCGGCCCCACCGCGCAGCCCGCGAGCCACAGTACGGCGCTTGCCGCAAGCCACGTGGCGGCGCGACGCATGCGCGGCGGCGTCCTCGCGCCTCGCCCTTGCAGCGCAACCGCTGCGGCTGCAGCGGGCGGATGAGATCCAGCGGTGGCGACTTGACGATTCAGGTTACGGGACATGGCACGCATCGGCCCTTCGGCCAGAACAGAAGTTTCAAAAGACGCTCCGGGACGCGACGCCCACGGACGCGCACGGTGCAGGCAGCGCGCGGCATCAGCCATGCCCCACCTCCCCGACGTCGCCCTGGCCGCGTTGACCACGCGCACGCCATCGCGCCCAGCGCAGCCGCAAGCGATCGAGATAGAGGTACACCACCGGCGTCGTATAAAGCGTGAGCACCTGGCTCACGAGCAGGCCGCCCACGATGGAAATCCCCAACGGCTGACGCAGCTCCGCCCCATCACCCGTGCCCAACGCAAGCGGAATCGCACCGAGCATGGCGGCCATCGTCGTCATCATGATCGGGCGAAAGCGCAGCACGCACGCGTGGTAGATGGCCTCGCGCGGCGGCATGTTCTGGCGCCGTTCGGCATCGAGCGCGAAGTCGATCATCATGATCGCGTTCTTTTTCACGATACCGATCAGCAGAATCACCCCGATCAGCGCGATGATGCTGAACTCGGTATTGAAGAGCAGCAACGCGAGCAACGCCCCGACCCCCGCCGACGGCAGCGTCGACAGAATGGTGAGCGGATGGATATAGCTCTCGTAGAGCACGCCGAGCACGATATATACCGTGAGCAGCGCGGTCAGGATGAGTATCGGCTGCGACGACAAGGCCGACTGGAACGCCTGCGCCGTGCCCTGGAAGCTGCCGTGCACCGACGTCGGCATGCCCAGCCGGCCGACGGCGTCCTGGACCGAGGCTTGCGCCTGCGACAGCGATATCCCCGGCGGGAGGTTGAACGAAATCGTACTCGCCGCGAATTGCCCCTGGTGCGAGACCCCCAGCGCCGTATTGGTCGGCCGATACCGCGCGAATGCCGACAGCGGCACCTGCGCCCCCGCCGAGGTCACCACATAAATGTCCTTGAGCGACTCGGGGCTTTGCCACCATTGCGGCGCAACTTCCATTACAACCTTGTACTGATTGAGCGGATTGTAGATCGTGGAGACCTGCCGCTGCCCGAACGCATCGTTGAGCACGCTATCGATCTGACTCATCGTCAGACCGAGGCGGGACGCCTGATCGCGATCGACGTCGAGCGTCGTCTGCAAGCCTTTGTCCTGCTGGTCCGTGTTGACGTCGACGAGATTCGGCAGATGCGAGAGCGCATTGCGCACCTTCGGCTCCCACTCGCGCAACTGCTGTAGATCATCTGCCTGCAGCGTGTACTGGTACTGCGCGTTACTCGCCCGCCCGCCGACGCGAATGTCCTGCACGGACTGCAGATAAAGCATTGCGCCAGGCTCCTTGGCCAGCTTGCCCCGCAATCGCGCAATCACCTGATCGGCCGAGATTTTGCGCTCGCCCAACGGTTTGAGCGTAACGAACATCAAGCCCCCGTTTCGGTTCGATCCGCCGGTAAAGCCCGTGACGGTCGACACGTCCGGATCGGCCTGCACGATCTTGATGAAGTCGGCCAGCTTCTTTTCCATCGCCTGGAACGAGATCGCCTGATCGGCCTGAATGAAGCCGATCATCCGCCCCGTGTCCTGCTGCGGGAAGAAGCCCTTCGGCACGACGGTATACAGCCAGACGTTCAGGCAGATCGTGGCAAACAGAATCCCCAGCATGAGCGGCCCGTGGCGCAACGCCCACGAGAGCGAGCGCTCATATTCGCGCAGCATGCCGTCGAACATACGCTCGGTCCATCCGCCGATCCGCGTCCAGACGGATGGTCGCGGCGGCGGCGCGGAAGCGCCCGGCGCAGACTTGCCCTTGAGCAGACGCGCGCACATCATCGGCGTCGCTGTGAGCGAGACGACCAACGAGACCAGGATAGCGGCCGAGAGCGTGACGGCGAACTCGCGGAACAGGCGCCCCACGATGCCGCCCATGAGCAGCAGCGGGATGAAAACCGCCACCAGCGAAATGCTCATCGAGAGCACCGTGAAGCCGACTTCGCGTGTGCCCTTGAGCGCGGCGGCGAACGGACTCAGGCCATCTTCGATATGGCGGGCAATGTTCTCGAGCACCACGATGGCGTCGTCGACCACGAAGCCCGTCGCAATGGTGAGCGCCATGAGCGACAGGTTGTCGAGACTGAAGCCGCACAGGTACATCACGCCGAACGTGCCAATCAGCGACACGGGCACCGCGACGCTCGGGATGAGCGTCGCCCGCCAGTTCCGCAGGAAGAGGAACACCACCATGATGACGAGCGCAATCGAAATCAGCAGCGTGCGCTCGACTTCCTTGAGGGATGCCCGGATCGTCGGCGTGCGGTCCATCACCACGTCGAGATTGATGGCTGCCGGGATCGAGGCGCGCAGCACCGGCAGGATCTTGTTGATGCCGTCGACCGTCTTGATGATGTTCGCGCCGGGCTGCGTCGTGATGATGAGCACCACCGACGGCTTGCCATTGGCCGACCCGGCGTTGCGCAAGTCCTGCACCGAATCGACCACGTCGGCGACATCGGACAGGCGCACCGGACGGCCGTCCCGATAGCTGACGACGACCGGCAGATAGTCCTTGGCCGTCTTCGCCTGATCGTTGGCGAGAATCTGCCAGCGCTGATCGCCGTCTTCGAGCGCACCCTTCGGGCGGTTTGCGTTGGCGGCCTGAATCGTCGTGCGCACCGTCTCGAGCGGAATCTGGTACTTGTTGAGTGCCGTCGGGTTGAGTTCGACCCGCACCGCCGGCAGCGAACTGCCGCCCACGGTGACATCGCCTACGCCGTCGAGCTGAGAGATCTTCTGCGCGAGGATGGTCGACGCGGAGTCGTACATCTGCCCGCGCGTCATGCTGTCCGACGTCAGCGCAAGAATCATCACCGGTGCGCTCGCGGGATTCACCTTGCGATAGGTCGGATTGCTCGGCAGGCCCGACGGCAGCAGACTGCGCGCGGCGTTGATCGCCGCCTGCACGTCGCGCGCCGCGCCGTTGATATCGCGCGAGAGATCGAACTGCAGCGTGATGCGGGTCGAGCCCAGCGTGCTGTTCGACGTCATTTCCGTCACCCCGGCAATCCGGCCGAGCGAGCGCTCCAGCGGCGTGGCCACGCTCGCGGCCATCGTCTCGGGACTCGCGCCGGGTAGCGACGCCGTAACGGAGATCGTCGGAAAATCGACCTGCGGCAGCGGCGAGACGGGCAGCAACCCGAACGCGACGATGCCCGCCAGCGTCACCCCGATGGTGAGCAGAACGGTCGCGACCGAGCGCTTGATGAAGACAGCCGACAGGTTCATCGCGCTGGGCCGCCTGTGGTGGCCGGGCCGTCACTGCCGCCGCCCGGCGTGCCATGATCGCCGCGCCCCGGATCGTCCGGCGGCCCCGAGGTACCGAAACGCCGATCGCGCCAGGCGCGCGCCCGTGCGGCCAAGCGGTCGAACCACAGGTAGATCACGGGCGTGGTAAAGAGGGTGAGCACCTGACTGACCATCAGCCCGCCCACCATGGTGATCCCGAGCGGCTGCCGCAACTCGGACCCCACGCCCGAGCCAAGCATGAGCGGCAGCGCCCCCAGCACAGCGGCCATCGTCGTCATCAGGATTGGCCGAAAACGCAGCAGACAGGCCTGATAGATCGCCTCGCGCGGCGCCATGCCGCGTTCACGCTCCGCCTCGAGCGCGAAGTCGATCATCATGATGGCGTTCTTCTTCACGATGCCGATCAGCAGGATGATGCCGATGATCGCGATGATGCTGATGTCGTTGCCCGAGACCATCAGGGCGAGCAGCGCACCGACACCGGCCGAGGGCAGCGTCGACAGGATCGTGATCGGATGGATGTAGCTCTCGTAGAGCACCCCCAGCACGATGTACATCGTCACGACCGCCGCGAGAATCAGCCACAGCGTGTTCGAGAGCGACGCCTGGAACGCCTGCGCCGCACCCTGGAAGGTCGTCTGCGTGCTCACCGGCAGGCCGATGGACGCCTCGGCCGCGGTAATCGCCTTCACGGCATCGCCGAGCGATGCGCCCTTGGCGAGGTTGAACGAGATCGTGGCGGCCGGGAACTGGGCCTGGTGGTTGATGGCCAGCGGGGTGGGCTTCTCCACGATCTTCGCGAACGATGTCAGCGGCACTTGCACCCCCGAGGTCGACGCAACGTAAATGCCCTTCAGCGCGTCGGGGCCGCGCTGGAAATCGTTACCCACTTCGAGCACCACGCGGTACTGCGACGCCTGCGTGTAGATCGTCGAAATCAGTCGCTGGCCGAACGCGCTGTAGAGCGTCTGGTCGACGGCCGCCGGCGTCACGCCCAGGCGGCTCGCCGTGTCGCGATCGATGTCCACGTAAGCCTGCAAGCCATTGACTTGCAGGTCGCTCGTCACGTCGGCCAGTTGCGGTACGTGTTGCAGCTTGTCGACGAGCTTTGGCACCCAGATGCCGAGCGTATCGAGACTCGGATCCTGCAGCGTGAACTGATATTGCGTTCGGCTGATGCGGTCTTCGATGGTCAGATCCTGCACCGGCTGCATATAGAGCGCGATGCCGGGCACGTTCGCCACCTCGGGCTGGATGCGGCGGATCACCGCCGAGGCGTCGAGTCCGCGCACGGCCTTGTCCTTCAGATTGATGAGCAGCCGCCCGCTGTTGAGCGTGGTGTTCACCCCATCCACGCCGATGAACGACGACACCGATTCGACGGCCGGGTCCTTGAGCACGGCGGCGACCAATGCCTGCTGGCGCTCGCCCATTGCCGCGAACGAGATCGACTGCGGCGCTTCGGAAATCCCCTGGATCACCCCCGTGTCCTGCACCGGGAAGAAGCCCTTCGGCACCCACAGATACAGCAGCACCGTGAGCACAAGCGTGCCGAGCGCAACGAGCAGCGTGGCCGTTTGACGATCGAGCACCCATGAGAGCCACTCGCCGTACTTCGCGATGATGCGGTCGAATATCTCGCCGGTCTTGCGGTAGAACTTGCCCTGCTTCTCTTCGGGCACGTGACGCAGCAGCTTCGCGCACATCATCGGCGTGAGGGTGAGCGACACCACAGCCGAGATCAGGATCGACACCGCCAGCGTGATCGCGAACTCGCGGAACAGGCGGCCGACAACGTCGCCCATGAACAGCAGCGGAATGAGCACGGCGATCAGCGAGAACGTGAGCGAAATGATGGTGAAGCCGATCTGTTCCGCGCCCTTGAGCGCCGCCTGCAGCGGCTTTTCCCCCTGCTCCATGTAACGCGCGATGTTCTCGATCATCACGATCGCGTCGTCGACCACGAAGCCGGTCGCGATGGTAAGCGCCATGAGCGTGAGGTTGTTGATCGAGAAGCCGGCCAGGTACATCACGCCGAACGTGCCGACGAGCGAGAGCGGGACGGCCACGCTTGGGATGATCGTCGCCGAGACGTTGCGCAGGAACAGGAAAATCACCATGACCACCAGGGCCACCGCGAGCAGGAGTTCGAACTGCACGTCGGAGACCGAGGCGCGGATCGTCGTTGTGCGGTCGGTCAGCAACTTCACGTCGATGCTGCCGGGCAGCGAGGCCTGCAACTGCGGCAGCAACGCCTTGACCCGATTGACTGTCTCGATCACATTGGCGCCCGGCTGACGCTGCACGTTGAGCACGATGGCCGGCGCGGTATCCGCCCATGCGGCAAGCTTGGTGTTCTCGGCGCCATCGATGACGTCGGCGACATCGGAAAGACGGATCGGGCCACCGTTCTTGTACGCGATGACCAGGTTGCGGTACTCGTCGGCCGACGCGAGCTGGTCGTTGGCGTCGATGGTCGAGGCACGCAGCGGACCGTCGAAACTGCCCTTCGCCTGGTTGACGTTGGCCGCCGCGATGGACGTGCGAACGTCCTCGATACTCAGCCCGTACGACGTAATCGCGCGGGGATTGACCTGAATGCGCACCGCCGGGCGTTGGCCACCCGAGAGGCTCACCAGACCGATGCCGGGCAATTGCGAAATCTTCTGCGCCACACGTGTGTCGACCAGATCTTCGAGCTTGGGCAGCGGCAGGGTCTTCGACATGATCGCCAGCGTCAGGATCGGCGTATCGGCCGGATTGACCTTGCTGTAGATCGGCGGCATCGGCAGATCGGTGGGCAGCAGATTGCTGGCGCTGTTGATCGCGGCCTGCACTTCCTGCTCGGCAACGTCGAGCCCGAGATTGAGCGAGAACTGCAGCGTGATCACCGACGCGCCGCCCGAACTGGTCGACGACATCTGGTTCAGGCCCGGCATCTGGCCGAACTGACGCTCCAGCGGGGCCGTCACCGACGAGGTCATCACGTCCGGGCTGGCGCCCGGATAGAGCGTGACCACCTGAATGGTCGGATAGTCGACTTCCGGCAATGCCGAGAGCGGCAACAGCCGGTACGCGACGAAACCGGCAAGCAGGATCGCCACCATCAGCAACGAGGTGGCGACCGGTCGGAGAATAAACGGGCGGGACGGATTCATTGGCTACGTCGAAGGGCGTCTCTGGGGGGCCGTGGGCCAAACGTGGGCGAGGCGTGGACGCGGGAGGTCGTGCGACGTCACGCGAGACCGCCCTATTGCGCCGGACGGCGATGACCGCCGTTGCGCTTGTCCCCCGGCGCGGGCGGCGCAACGGCCGCCGCACGGCTCGCGGCCGTGATCACCTCGACCTTGGCGCCGTCGCGCAGCTTGTCCATGCCGTCGATCACGAGCTTCTCGCCGGGCGCGATGCCAGACTCCACCGCGACGTTGGTGCCGTCGGTCGGTCCGAGCTTCACGGTCTTGAGCTTGACCGTCTGATCCGGCTGTACCGTGTAGACGAAACTGCCCTGCGTGCCGCGCTGTACCGCGGCGCTCGGAATCAGCGTGGCGCCCTTGAGCGTGTCGACGAGCATCTTCACGTTGACGAACTGGTTCGGAAACAACAAGCCGTCGCGATTGGCGAATTCGGCCTTGAGCTTGACGGTGCCGGTTGTCGTGTCGATCTGGTTGTCGATGGAGGCGAGCCTGCCGGTGGCCAGCTTCACCTTGCCGGCGCGGTCGAAGGCTTCCACGGGCAGCGTCTCCCCGTCTCGCGAGCGTTTGAGGACCTTCGACAGGTTGTCCTCGGGAATCGTGTAGACGACGGTAATCGGCGTCACCTCGTTGATGATGACGATGCCGTTGGTGTCCGACGCGTGAATGATGTTGCCCGGATCGACCTGGCGCAGCCCCGCGAGCCCCGACACCGGCGCAATCACGCTGGCATAGTTCAGTTGCAGGCGGGCGTTGCCGAGCTGCCCCTCGTCGGATTTGACGGTTCCTTCGTACTGCTTGACGAGCGCACGTTGAGTGTCCACCGTCTGCGCGGCGATCGAATCCTGCTTGAGCAGTGTCTCGTAACGGGCGAGGTCGAGTTGCGCATTTTTGAGCAACGCCTGGTCGCGGGCGAGTTGGCCCTCCATCTGGGTGACCTGTACCTGGAACGCACGCGGATCGATTTCGGCGAGCAACTGGCCTTCCTTGACGATGTCGCCTTCCTTGAAGTGCACCTTCATGAGCTGTCCGTCGACACGCGAATGCACGGTCACACTGCGCGTGGGCGTGACGGTGCCCAGCCCGTTGAGGAAGACCGGCAGGTCGCCCGTCTTCGCCTCGACCGCCGTCACCGGCGTGGCGGGTGCACCCGCACCCGCCATGCCGCCCGGCGCTGCGCCGCGACGCCCGCCCGCTTGAGCAGGACCTTGCGCACTTTGGGAATGCAGGCGGTAATAAACACCTCCGGCGATGAGCACGACGATCAGTCCGATCACGGCGGGCACGAGCCAGCGGCGCGTGCCAGAAGCCACAGGGGCTGGCCCGGTGTCGCGTTGCGTGCCAGCAGTGGCGGGTGCGGGCCGATCAGAACCGTTCGGTGGTTCGGAACCGTGGGGACCGTGCTCGGTCATGACTTCCTCATTACAGCGCAGTGGTAGGTGGATTCGTCCCGTGTGGACGATGGTCTTGCGATCGAGTGCCGCGGCACAGCAAAGCGTCCGTCAACCCCGGGGGCCTTGCCTCACGCCAGATCCGGCCAATCAGCATAGCAGACCGTTGTCGAAGCCCGATAGGACGGCTGATTACACCCGCTTTCCCCAAGGGGAATCGCGCTTGGCGCGGCAAAGGAAAGACCGGCCGCGCGCGCGATGGTTCGCATGACAGCGTTGGCACCGCGCGTCGCGATGCGCTGCATTGCCTTATCGCAGCGCTCTCGCAACGCGAGACGTACGACTGGGTGTGCGGAATCGGCCACCGGCAGGGTGGCTTGCCGGTTAGATCGAACCTTATGCGATGGGGACGAATTTCGTGTATCACCGGCGCTGGCTCTATTATTACGCAACGTTACGGGTGACCAATGCTGTAATGTCTGGAAACAATACCCGCGTCAAGGCGCGCGGGGAGGCCACTATCATGACAACACTCCCTGTCCGAACGAATATGAAGATTCTTGTTGTCGACGACGATCCCGATCTGCGTGATCTGCTGCGCGAATACCTGAGCCGCCACGGCTTCTCGGTGGCGGTGATGCATGACGGCGACGGATTGGCCGCACGCCTGGAGCGTGAGCGTCCGTCGCTGATCGTGCTTGACCTGATGATGCCCAAGGTCGATGGCCTCACCGCCCTGCGGGACCTGCGCGCGCGCAACGACGATGTGCCGGTGATCCTGCTCACCGCGCGCAGCGACGAGATCGACCGCATCGTCGGACTGGAAATCGGTGCCGACGACTATCTCGGCAAGCCGTTCAGTCCGCGCGAGCTGCTCGCCCGGATCAATGCCGTGTTGCGCCGTCGCAAGCAGCCCGATGCCGCGGTGCCCGAGCAGCGCGAGAACTATACATTCGGCCCGTTCGTGCTCGACTTCCGCAGCCGCACGCTCACCCGCGATGCGCAGTTGCTCACGCTCTCGGACGGCGAATACGGCTTGTTGCGCCTGCTGGTCAACCACGCGATGCAGGTGCTCTCGCGCGAGCGCATCATCGAACTGCTCTACGGCGCGGACAGCGATGTCAACGATCGCGGCATCGACGTGCAGATCTGGCGCCTGCGCCGTCTGCTCGACGAAGACGCGCAGAGCCCGCGCTTCATCCAGACCGTGCGCGGGCGCGGTTACATCTTCGTTCCCGACGGTCAACGCGCCGACATGGCCACCGGTTGATGGCCCGGCGCCGGACACAACGCTGCGTCGTCGCCCTGTTCGACGACGTCACCTCCCCGTCTGACAAGGACGCCGGCATGCTGCCGATACTGCTTACCCCAGCCCACAGGCAGAGCCCTGCATGAAAGGCCGTTTCGACACTTTATTTGGCCGGCTCGCGCTACTCATCATCGCAGCGCTGGTCATCAGCCATTTCTCATATCTCACGATCCTGCGCAGCGATCACGATGAGACGCGTGTGCAAAATGCCGCTGAGCAAATGGCCTTCATCATCAAGGCGGCGGCCGAAGTGCACGACGGCAGCTCGACGCTCACATTGCCGGATCTCGTGCAGGTCGTGCCGGTCTCGTTCGCGCATGGCGACGTCTTCGAGGCCGCCAGCAAGACCGCCCGCCTGACGACCGAACTCGCCCGGCGCCTTCCCGCGGGCACGCAGTTGCGCGTGGAGCGCACGCCACCGCCTCGCATCTGGGCCCGCCTGCCGGGCCGCGACTACTGGATCGCCACGCCGGTGCTGTCCGTGCGTAATCCGCCAGGCACGGCCATGATTTTGCCGGGTCTGGCCGCAGTCCTCGGCATTACCGTCATCTTTGCGTTGTTCGCGGCGTGGCAATTGCAGCGGCCGGTGCGGGACATGGCCGCCGCCGCCGAGCAACTCGCCACCCATCGCATTCGCACCCAGGTCAAGGAGCGCGGCCCGTTGGAGTTGCGTCAACTGACCGAGCGCTTCAATCGCATGAGCCACGACATCGTGCAAACCGACCGGGAGCGCAACACCATGCTTGCCGGCATTGCCCACGATCTGAAAACGCCGCTTGCACGGTTACGTCTGCGTGCCGAAATGCTCGACGACGCCCAGATGAGCGAGGGCATTACACGCGACGCCGAATCGATGACTCGCATCGTCGATCAGTTCCTGCTGTTTGCCCGGGGGATCGAAATGGAAAGTGCGACGTCGCCGGTGGAAGCCCGCATTCCCGCACTGGTCGCCCCGTTCCTCGATCAAGGTTATGCCATCGAACTGGATCTTCAGGCCGGTCCGGGCTTCAAGCTCAGGCAGACCTATCTCGAGCGCATCGTAAACAACCTGCTCGATAACGCGGTGACGTACGGACAGGCGCCGCTCGCGATTCGCACGTCACACGACGCGAGCGGATGGCGTCTCGTGATCGAAGACAGCGGCCCGGGCATTGCCAATGAAGACATCAATCGCATCGTGCGGCCGTTCGTCCGGCTTGACCCGGCTCGCGGCGGCAATGCGCATTGCGGGCTCGGTCTCGCCATTGTCGATAAGCTCACCCAGCAACTGGGCGGACGCGTATCGTTCAGCAATCGGCCTACCGGCGGCTTACAGGTCACGCTGATGTTTCCGCCGGAAAATCCGGGCTCGGAATAAGCGGACTCTGCGTACGACGCGTGCCGGATACACGGCACACACCATAAAAAACCCGCCGTCGGTGTACGAACGGCGGGTTCTGTCCTTTACGGCACGGCATCACATCAAGCCACAGCCAGACGATCCGGGTTGGGGGCAATGCGACGACTGGATGGCTGCGCTAGTGCGCACAGGGACACGGCGGCCAACGCTCGCCGCCGCGGACGTGACCGCGGCGCAGCGATGGTGGCTCCCCGACCACCCTGACATGTGACCGGCAGTACCGGTTCGGATTGGGTCAGCGAATTACTTGATCAGGAATTTCTCTTTGTTCTTGCCGACCCACTTCGGGGCGCGGCCACGGCCCGACCACGTTTCGCCCGTGGCCGGATTCATGTACTTCGGCGCAATCTGGGCTCGCGCGGCACGGCGACGGCCATCGGTTGCGACAAGCCCCAGATCCTTGGCGGACAGTTCATATTCCTGAATCTTCTGTTTGACTTCAGCGATGACCTGAGCGACTTCACGGGCCCGAGCCTCTTCGATTTGCTTTTCAATCTTTTCGCGCTGCGCGACGAGTTCTTTATAGCTTGCCATCTGGCCTGTCCTTGGGTTGTTAAAATGGATCGCCACTTAAAATAGCACGAGTTTTAATAATTTGAAAACCGCATTTCCAGAGAATGAGTCTGGAAACGCCAAAATCGCATTGAATCGTCCGATCGATGCTTCCGACAATGCACAGAATCGGAGCGCGATTCCGGGAATATCATCAGATCGGCCTCGTCGATATCGAGGCATTAGCGTGCCCCATTGCCGGCAATCGCAAAAGCATTCCCGCCATCGTGCGATGTGGACGCGAGGCGGCGTGATAAGTTCACACTTTCTCCTGCAAGTTTTCGTAAGGCTTTTTTGCCGGGCGATGTTTGGCGCCGACGACGCAGATGGCATCATCGCTCGATGCCTCAGACAATAGGTGCTCCCCAAACATTCAATCGCTATCCGATCGTTCCGCGATCCGAAAGACTTCACTTATTCGGATTATTCGCATCCCAGCGCCGTAATTCACGGATAACCCGAGTGCCCCCCGGATCCATGCGATTCGCCGGACGTCGTCTCGGACGTGCCATTGGTGTCACCCTCGATTTTCGAATCGTAGCCATCAAACGCGTGCGTCGATGCCATCTCCCGAGTCGATCGCATTTTCGTACAATAGAACCGTCGCGCCTGACGCTACTGCGCATCACGGTAGGTATGGCAATATTGACGGGCACGAACACAATGTTCGCGCAAATCGAATTAAGTCAATCCAGAATTGTCACAATCGGCGATTTGCCATTCGGATTCGGGCGAATTCAACGGAATTTTGAGCGCATGAGCACGTCGACGCTGGCTGAGGATTCGCATTCGCCGTTCGGTACCCCCGCGCGCGCGCTCACTACCGAGCGCACGGTCTTGCGTCAGTGGCGACCGGAGGATTTGCCACTTTTCGCTGCGCTCAATGCCGATCGAGATGTCATGCGCCACTTTCCGACGACACTCGACCGGCCCCAGAGCGACGCCGTCGCGCACCGGCTGGCCCAACATATCGAGACGCATGGCTATGGTCCCTGGGTGCTGGAAATCCCTGGCGTGACGCCGTTCGCGGGATTCGTCGGCCTGATGCGCGTGGGTTTCGACGCCCCTTTCGCGCCGGCCGTGGAAATCGGCTGGCGGCTGGCGCGTGCCTGGTGGTCGAAAGGGTACGCGACCGAGGCGGCCTTCGCCGCCGCACATTTCGCGTTCGACACGCTCGGCCTCGAAGCACTGGTGTCGTTCACCGTTCCCGCGAACGTTCGCTCGCGCGCGGTCATGGCGCGCATCGGCATGCGCCATTGCCCCGACGAAGACTTTCTGCATCCGCTGATTCCGGCCGGCCACCGAATGCGCCGTCACGTGCTGTACCGGCTCAACGCCGACGAATTGGCGGCCAACCAGCGCTAGGCGTCGCCTCGGCGATTGAAGCAGTCGCTTAAATCGTGGGACAATCCGAATCTTTGCGCCAGCCATTCCCCCATTGTGTCGCGCGCCGTCATCATTCCGCTCATCATCGCTTGCGCCCTGTTCATGGAGAACATCGACGCCACGGTGATCACCACCTCGCTGCCCGCCATGGCGCGAGATCTTCATCAAGACCCGATTTCGCTGAAGATGGCGCTCACCGCCTACGTGGTCGGGCTCGGCATCTTCATTCCGATCTGCGGCTGGGTCTCCGATCGCTTTGGCGCGCGCAACGTCTTCCGCACGGCGATCGGCATCTTCATGGCCGGCTCGATTCTCTGCGCGCTGTCGTTTTCGCTGCCGACGTTCGTGTTCGCGCGCTTTCTGCAGGGCGTGGGCGGCGCGATGATGGTGCCGGTCGGCCGTCTCGTCATCTTTCGTGCGGTGCCCAAGCACGATCTGGTCAAGGCCATCGGCTACCTGACGATGCCAGCGCTGCTCGGCCCGGTCATCGGCCCGCCATTGGGCGGCGCGATCACGGCCTATCTGCACTGGCGCTGGATCTTCTTCGTCAACATTCCGGTGAGCCTGCTCGGCATCTACCTCGCGGGCAAATACATCGACAACGAGCGCGGCGGCGACGCCGGACGCCTCGACACGCTGGGCTTCGTCCTCTCCGCGCTCGGCAGCGGCCTGCTCATGCTCGGGCTGGCCATGATCGGCGAACCCCACATCGACGGCAGCGTTGTCGTCACCCTGTGCGCCGTGGGGGCCCTCTTTGTCTATGCTTACTGGCGCCATGCCAATCGTGTGCAAGCGCCTCTGCTCGACCTCAGGTTGCTGCGCATCCCGACGTTCCACGCCAGTGTCGTCGGCGGATCGCTCTTTCGCATCGGGTTGGGGGCCGTGCCGTTTCTGCTGCCGTTGGCGCTGCAGGAGGGGCTCCACATGGATCCGTTCGAATCCGGCATGATTACCTGCGCGTCGGCGTTCGGGGCGATTTTCATGAAGGCGATTGCACAGCGCGTGCTCGCGCGATTCGGTTTTCGCCGCGTGCTGATCGTCAATGCGGCGTTGGCCGGTCTGGCGCTGTCGTCTTACGGATTCTTCTCGCATGACACGCCGGTGATCGTGATGCTTGCCGTCGTGGCGTTCGGCGGCTTCTTCCCGTCGCTGCAGTTCACTTGCCTCAATTCGATCGTGTACGCCGACATTGCCAGCGCCGACGCCAGCCGAGCCACGAGTCTTGCGAGCGTGGTTCAGCAGTTGTCGCTGGGGCTGGGCGTGACGATTTCGGGAATGGTGCTGCAGGCGAGCAGCCGGCTGGCCGGCCACGAACACCTGACCACCCGCGATTTCCTGCCGGCGTTCCTCGTGATCGGCCTGTTCTCGTGGCTATCGATTCCGGTCACCCGCCAACTGGCTGCCGACGCGGGCACGGAGTTGGCGAGAAAACACTGAGCCGCGCGCGTTACTTCGCGTCGGCCCGTGTCATGACCGCGTGCAGCGCCATACCGGCGATCATGGCGACGACGAACAGCAGTCCCTTGCCCGAACCCGCGCCGAGCAGCACCAGCGCAGGTCCCGGGCAAATCCCGGCGATTCCCCAGCCGACACCGAACGTCAGCGCCCCGAGCACCAACCGTTTGTCCAAACCTTTCGCCCCCGGCCAGGCACGCGGCTCGCCCGTCCAGGCCAGTGCCTGCGAGCGTGCCAGCCGGAACCCGACCAGCCCCACCGCGATGGCCCCGCCCATCACGAACGCCAGCGACGGATCCCACCGGCCGGCCAAATCGAGAAAGCCCAGCACTTTCGCCGGATTCGCCATCCCGGCAAGTATCAGCCCCAGCCCGAAGACGAGCCCGCCAATGAACGCAAAAAGCAGCTTCTTCATGCCGCACCTCCCAGATTGAGTGCGTGGCGCACGACGAACACGGTCAGGAAACCCATCGCCATGAAACACAGCGTGGCGACGAGCGAGCGCCACGACAGCCGCGACAAGCCGCACACGCCGTGGCCGCTCGTACAGCCCGACCCGAGTCGCGTGCCGAAGCCGACCAGCACACCCGCCGCCACGAGCATCGCGGCACTGGCGTCGATCTGCGCCGCGGGCACGACGGCCACGGCGCGGTACGCCCAAGGGGCTGCCATCAACCCGACGACGAAGGCGATGCGCCAGCCCACATCGCCGGCGCGAGGACGCAACAGGCCTCCGGCAATGCCGGAGATGCCTGCAATGCGCCCGGTCGCCAGCATCAGCCAGACGGCGGCAACGCCAATGAGCAAACCGCCGGCCAACGCGGTCCATGGGGTGAAGTGAAGGGTATCGAGGGTCATGTGCGGAGCGTCCCGTCAATTAATCAGAATTTCGGACAAAACTGGTCGTAGAGGCATGCCAGTAAGGCAAGCACTGCGCCATCGGCGACCGAATAGTAGATACGTTTGCCGTCACGCCGGGTCGTCACCAGCGACTCGGTACGCAGCACGGCGAGCTGCTGGGAGAGTGTCGGTTGCCGAATGTCGAGCTGCGCCTCCAGTTCCCCCACAGACAGTTCGCCCTGTGTGAGCTGGCACAGGATCAGCAGACGGTCTTCGTTGGCCAGCGCACGCAGCAGCGCGGTGGCATCGCACGCGGCGGCGCGCAACCGTGCGACATCCAGCGGCGCGGTGTCCGCGGAGGCCGTGGCCCGTTCGACAGGGGATAGCGCAGTCACTTTTGGCATGGCAGGATCGAACCATTCAGAGCATTGCGGCGCGGCGAGAGGTCACGTCGCCATAAACATTATACTAGACTATAATATATCAATTAATAAATTAATGCAGGAGCCGATCATGCCAGCCACGCCCGCCAACATCGAAGCCTTCTTCGACACCACCACCTCCACGGTGACCTATGTGGTGTTCGATGCGCCGGGCTCACGCGCGGCCATCATCGATCCGGTGCTCGACTACGACCCCAAGGCCGGCCGAACGCATACGGAATCGGCTGAGCGCGTGCTCGACTTCGTGGCCGCACACAAGCTCACAGTCGACTGGATTCTTGAGACGCATGCGCACGCCGATCACCTGTCCGCAGCGCACTGGCTCAAGGAACGCGTCGGCGGACGCATTGCCATCGGCGCGCACATCCGAGAGGTGCAGCACGTCTTCAAGACGCTGTTCCATCTGGGCGCCGACGTGCCGCCAGACGGCTCGCAATTCGACCATTTGTTCGAAGACGGCGAGACGTTCGCCATTGGCGCGCTGCAGGCCGAAGCGATGTTCGTCCCCGGCCATACGCCGGCGGACATGGCCTATCGCGTGGGCGACGCCGTGTTTGTCGGCGACACCCTCTTCATGCCCGATGTCGGCACGGCACGCTGCGACTTCCCCGGCGGCAATGCCCACACGCTCTTCCGCTCGATCCGCCGCCTGCTGGCGCTGCCGGCGTCGACGCGTCTGTTCATGTGCCACGACTATCCGCCCGCCGGACGCACGGCGAACTGGCAAACGACCGTGGACGAGCAACGGCGCGCCAACATCCACGTGCACGACGGCATCGAAGAGCACACCTTCGTCGCCATGCGTGAGGCCCGCGACAAGACGCTCGAGATGCCGACGCTGATTCTGCCCGCCGTACAGGTCAACATCCGTGCAGGCGACATGCCGGCGCCGGAAGCCAACGGCACGCGCTATCTGAAGATCCCCCTCAACGCGCTGTAAGCTGCTCGGCCAACGCATCGCGCGCGTGCGTGACCCACTCAGGCTCGCCACGGCGCGCGGGAAGCAAATGAAATTCGGCGTCCGGCAGTGCGGGCAGGCGCCGCCCGGGCATCAACGTTTCGATACGCGCAAGCGACGGCCCCGACGCCGACGCATTCAGGCACGCCACCCCGAGCCCCGCGCTCAACGCTAATTGCAGCCCCGCCACGCCCGAGGCCACGTGCGCAATCGTGAAGGGCACACGGTGGTCGTCAAGCCATTGCGTGGTGAAGCGATGCAGCGCACAGCTATCGGGCAGCACCAGCAGCGGTAGCGGCGCGCCGGCCGCCAGAACGAGGTCCGGCGATGCCACCCACTCGAGCGACTCGCGCCCCAGCGTGCGCGTGCCGGCCACCGCCTCGCGAGCGAGCGCCTTGCCGAGCACGCGCATCGACAGACCGATGTCGAAGTCGCCCGTGTCATAGCCCGCCTCGATCTCCCCGCTTTTCAGAATCGTGACGTGAATGCGCAGCGACGGATACGCCATGCCGAGATGCCGCAGCATGCGCGCGACTTCGGCCGGACGGAAGTAGTCTGTGATCGCCAGCCGCAATTCGCCGGCGAGGGAGAATCCGCGCACGTCATGCCACGCCCGTTCGGACTGCGCGAGCAACTGCCGCGCGTGTCCGAGCAGCCGCTCGCCCGCCGGCGTCGCGCTTACGCCAAATTTGCCGCGCGTGAACAACGTCACGCCGATGCGCACTTCGAGCTTGCGAATCTGCTCGCTCACTGACGACTGCGACAGGAACACGCGCGGCGCGGCGGCCGACAGACTGCCCGCCTCGGCCACCGCCACGAAGGTGCGCAACTGATCGAAATCGAAACCGGGCGTCATGCATTCATCCATTGACAAAAACGATGGATCAAATCGTAAATTCCCGCTTTTCCGATGTCAATCCTCTCCCTAGACTTAGGGCGTTGTCTTCACATCACCCAACACCGCTTAATCTTTGGGAGCCGCACCATGCCGCACATCGTTCTGCAACTCTCGGGCACGCCCGACGACGCCCTCACCCGCAACGCCGTTCGCGCGGTCTCGCAACTGACCGTCGACACGCTGCACAAGGCGCCGGAGGTCGTCGCCGTGACCGTCGACTATATTCCGCACACGCGCTGGTTCATCGGCGGAGCGCCCCTCTCGGAGCAAGGGAAAAACGCCTTCCATCTGGACATCAGCGTGACCGACGAGACGAATACAAAGGCCGAAAAGGCGCAATTCATTGCTCAGGTGTTCGAAACGTTGTCGGGCCTGCTCGGCAACGTGCACGAGTGCTCGTACATCCACGTGATCGATGCCCGCGGCGCGGCTTATGGTTACGGCGGACGCACGCAGGAATATCGTCATCAGCACGCGTCGAAGTCGTGACGCCTCGGCGCTCACATTGACTGGCGAGGCGCTCCCGAGCGTCTGCCAGGCGATGCAAAGCTCCGGCTTGCGCTACGTCATCTCACGTCACGTTTCGACAAACAAAACGAAACAATTCCAACACTTTTTTACGACTATTCGCTTCGCGGCAGACGCGGCTCCTCGTACGATGAAGACGTACCCAAAAATCGAACTCAAAGGGAGCCATCATGAAAAAAATGACGCTGACCGTTGTCCTCGTTACCGCGACGCTCGGGGGCATTGCCACCGCCCCGGCCCATGCACAGGTGGGCGTGTCCATCAACATCGGCGCGCCGCCGGCGCCGCGCTATGAGCCGATGCCGCCGCCGCGCGTCGGATATGTTTGGGCGCCGGGTTTCTGGGACTGGGACGGCCATCGCCATGAGTGGCGCGGCGGTCACTGGGAACGTGACCGTCCGGGCTACGCGTATCGCGCGCCGGCCTGGCATCAAGGCCCGAACGGCTGGGCACTGAGTCGCGGCGGCTGGGATCGCGGTGATCGCGGCCGGGGACCGGATCGTCGTGACGACCACGATCATGGCCGCGGCCATGGCCACGACGGCCGAGATCACGGCCGCGACCACCGCAACTGATTCGGGCCGCGAGGCTTGAAAACGAAAAAAGCCCCGGCGTGGCCGGCAGCGTATCGGATCGATACGTCTGCCGGACCGGCCGGGGCCGTGACGGGTGTCACACCCAGGAAATTCTCCCCAAGCGTGCCCCCCGTGTAGTCATCAGTCGCGATTGGCTTGAATAACGGTCAGCGCCGTCATGTTGATGATGCGGCGCACGGTGGAGCTCGACGTCAGCACGTTGACGGGTGCTCCGACACCCAACAGGAACGGTCCTACCGCCACGTTGCTGCCCGCGCCCGTCTTGAGCAGGTTGTAGGCAATGTTGCCCGAATCGACGTTCGGGCACACCAGCAGGTTCGCCGCGCCCTTCAGACGCGACTGCGGCAGAATGCGGCTGCGCAGACCTTCATCGAGCGCGCAGTCGCCGTGCATTTCGCCGTCGATCTCCAACTCCGGCGCCTGCGCCTTGACCATCTCCAGTACTCGACGCATCTTCGTTCCCGACGCGGCGCTGCCCGAGCCGAAATTCGAACGCGAGAGCAGCGCGACCTTCGGGTTCAGGTTCAGCCACGACATCTGCTTGGCGGCGGCCATCGTGAACTCGGCGATCTGCTCGGCCGTCGGGTCATCGTTGACGTGCGTGTCCACGAGCGCCACGGTGCGCTTGTCGAGCAGCAGGATGTTCATCGCCGCGTAAGTATTCGCGCCCGGCTGCTTGCCGATGACTTCGTCGACGAAGCGCAGGTGGTCGTGATACGCGCCCACGGTGCCGCAAATCATGCCGTCTGCATCGCCCAGGCGCACCATCATCGCGCCGATCAGCGTGAGACGGCGGCGCATCTCGACACGCGCCATTTCCTTCGTGATGCCGTCACGGCAACGCAGCTCCCAGTAGTTGGTCCAGTACTGGTGGAAGCGCTCGTCGTAGTAAGGATTGGTCACCTCGACATCCTCGCCCAGACGCAGGCGCAGACCGAACTTCTCGATGCGCGCGAGCAGCACTTCCGGGCGGCCCACCAGGATCGGACGCGCCAGCTTTTCGTCGACGATCACCTGCACGGCACGCAGCACGCGCTCTTCCTCGCCTTCCGCGAACACGATGCGCGACTTGCCGCCGTCGCGCACGAGTTGCTTGGCCGCCGAAAAGATCGGCTTCATGAACGCGCCCGAGTGGTACACGAACTGTTGCAACTGATCGGCATACGCGTCGAAGTCGGCGATCGGGCGCGTGGCCACGCCATCTTCCATGGCGGCGCGCGCCACGGCCGGCGCAATGCGCACGATCAGACGCGAATCGAACGGCTTCGGAATCAGGTACTCCGGCCCGAACGACAGGTCATACGCGCCGTAGGCGGTTGCCACGGAGTCGTTCGGCTCTTCCTGGGCCAGCGCGGCAATCGCGTGCACGGCGGCGATTTCCATGTTGCGCGTAATCGTGGTCGCCCCCACGTCGAGCGCGCCGCGGAAGATATACGGGAAGCACAGCACGTTGTTGACCTGGTTCGGGAAGTCCGAACGGCCGGTGGCGAGCACCACGTCGTCGCGCGCGGCGCGCGCTTCTTCCGGGAAGATTTCCGGCGTCGGGTTGGCGAGCGCCAGAATCAGCGGACGCGCCGCCATCGTCCCCAGCATTGCCGGCTTGAGCACGCCGCCGGCGGACAGCCCGATGAACACGTCGGCGCCCTCGATCACTTCCGCGAGCGTGCGCTTGTCGGTCGGCTGCGCGAAGCGCGCTTTGTCCGGGTCCATGCCCACCGTGCGGCCTTCGTAGACTACGCCGTCGATGTCGGTTGCCCAGACATTCTCGACGGGCAGGCCCAGGTCGACCATCAGGTCCAGACAGGCAAGCGCGGCGGCGCCGGCGCCCGAGGTCACGACCTTGACTTCGCGGATGTCCTTGCCTACGACCTTCAAGCCGTTGATAAACGCGGCGCAAACGGTGATGGCGGTGCCGTGCTGATCGTCGTGGAAGACGGGGATCTTCATCCGTTCACGCAGCTTGCGCTCAACGGTGAAGCACTCCGGGGCCTTGATGTCTTCGAGGTTGATACCCCCGAACGTGGCTTCGAGACTCGCGATGATCTCGACCAGCTTGTCCGGGTCGCTCTCGGTGATTTCGATGTCGAACACATCGATGCCGGCGAATTTCTTGAAGAGGACGGCCTTGCCTTCCATCACCGGCTTGGAGGCCAGTGCGCCGATGTTGCCCAGACCCAGCACGGCCGTGCCGTTCGTGATCACGCCGACCAGATTGCCGCGACCGGTGTACTTGAACGACTGCGCGGGATCGGCGGCAATTTCCTGGCACGGGATGGCGACGCCCGGGGTGTAGGCGAGCGCCAGATCGCGCTGCGTGACGAGCGGCTTGCTGGCCGTCACGGAAATCTTGCCCGGGGTCGGGAACTGGTGATATTCCAGGGCGGCCTGGTGATCGTTACTTTGGCTCATGGGGGTGTCGTCCTCGGTCGATGTCTCGGCTCTGCCTTGCGCCGCGGACCATTCTGGAGACGGTTACCGCCCTGGCGCATCAGAGGTGAGGCCATTCTAGGCAGCCGCCAGCGGGGGACGATTCTGAATTACTATGGGGGCATCATGTTTTCGTTATAAGCCCGGAGCATCGGGGGTTTCAGGGGATTGGGGACAGATGGGGGCGGTGCCTTTCGACACGGGGGAAGTGGTCCGGCGGTTGACCACTCGGCTCAAGATGCGTCATCTCGTGCTGCTGCTGCAAATTCAGCAGCACGGCTCGCTCACGCGAGTGGCCGAACATATGGCGACGAGTCAGCCGGCGGTCACCAGTGCCCTCGCGGAGCTGGAAAGCATGCTCGGTGGCCCGCTGTTCGACCGCACGCCGCGCGGCATGACGCCCACGCCGCTCGGCGACGTCGTTCTCGCCCGTGCGCAAGCGATGGTGCACGACCTGGATCACCTGACCCGCGACATCGAGGCCGTGATGGCCGGACACGCGGCGCGACTGCAGGTGGGCGTGATTCCCTACATCTCCGGCAAGACGCTGGCGGCCGCGATTCAGCAAACGCTCGCCGAGATCCCCCAGCGACTGACCGTCACCCTCCATGAAGGCACCAGCGAATCACTGATGGCGCAACTGCGCGACCACTCGCTCGACGTGGTGATCGGACGCGCGGGCGCCGGCCTCGACCTGACACAGGTGCAATTCGAAGTGCTGCATCACCAGATGCCGCGCGTTGTCGCCAACCGCCGTCTGGCCGCCCGGCTCGGACGAAGCGCCCCGGTGTGGGCGCAGCTCGCCGAACTCGACTGGGTGATGGGCGCGCCCCACACACCGATGCGCGACCAGTTATCCGATCTGTTCCTGCACGCGGGCGTGGTACCGCCGGTGCCGGTGGTCGAGAGCTTCTCGTCGCGGCTGACGGGGGAGTTGCTCGCCAGCAGCGAGCGCGCGGTGTCGCTGTTGCCGGCAGACATTGCCGAGGAGCTGGTGCGTATCGCCGGCGTGGCGATCGTACCCTGGTCGCTCACATGGACGCTGCCGCCGGTGGCGATGTTCACGCGCCGGGAAAATCCGCGCGAGACGCATCGTCTGTTCACGCAGGCGCTGCGCGCGCAGTACCAGGTGGTGGCTGGCGCGGCATGAGCGTTTGCCGCTGCGGCCCCGGTTACGGTTGCGTTCGAGTGGCGCCATGGACCGGGCTTGGCGTCGTCGAATGGGTCTGCGGGCCCGTTGCCGGACGGATTACCGAAAGGGTCTGAAAGGCCTTTGGACGCCAAAACCAGCCAATTTCCAGAAATAGACCCTTTTCCGCTCGTTCGCCGCGCAATCGCTCGCGCTATGTCCGGCGTATGGTGTCGGGCATGACCCATGCCATGCCCGCCCCGCCTCACTCCGATACTGCACCCGCCGACCCTTCGCCGGCAGTCACGCCGTTTGCGCCCTCACCGCACCAGATTTTCCTGTCGCCGGCCCTGCTGCCCACGCAAGTCGGCCCGGCCGGCCTGCGCTTCGATTTCAATGACGGCGCACGCGTGGTCATTCCCGATTTCGGTCAGCCGCTGCCGTGGCGCGTGCGGATCAGCGACCTGCGAGACGACAGCACGCTGGCCGATGTCTCCCTCTCCTCGGGCGTCGTGCGCAGCCCGGCCAAGTATTTTGTGCGCTATGGCATCACGATCTGGCTGAACGACGTGGAGGTCTTTGCGCATCGTTACGATGCACGCGAGCAGGCGGTACTGGTCCAGTTTCCATTGGCCGCCCTGGGCGATGTGCTCGGCTGGCTGCCTTATGCGCTGCGTTTTGCACAAGTGCACGGGTGCCGTCTGGCCTGTGTCGTTACCCCGGCCGTGGCGTCGCTGTTCCGCGACGCGTATCCGGACGTCGATTTCGTCCCGCAGGACAAGGTGGAGCGACGCAAGTATTACGCGACGTACAACATCGGCCTGTTTTTCGACGACGTGGCACGCGTGAAACAACCGCGCGACTTCCGCGCGACAGGGCTACATCGCACCGCGGCGCACATTCTTGGCGTAGACGATGCCGAGGCGCGCGCGAAGACGGTGCTGCCGGACGCGTCGCGGCCGATGGCGGCACCTTACGTCTGCATCGCCGTGCAAAGTACCGCGCAATGCAAATACTGGAATCGGCCGGGGGGATGGGATGCGGTGGTGGCCGGACTGCGAGAACGCGGTATGCAGGTCGTGTGCATCGATCAGAAGGCGCGGCACGGCAAGGGGGATTTCTGGCAGTCGATCCCGGCGGGCGCGATCGATGCCACGGGCGACCTGCCGTTGACCGAACGCGCGCGCTGGCTGATGCACGCGAGTGCCTTTATCGGCTTGTCGAGCGGACTGTCGTGGCTCGCTTGGACGATGGGCACGCCTACGGTGCTGATCTCGGGTTTCACCCTGCCGCACAACGAGTTCGCCACGCCCTACCGGGTGAGTGCGCGCGACGTCTGCACCGGCTGCTGGCACGACCCGGCGCTGCGCTTCAACCACGACGACTTTCACTGGTGCCCACGGCATCGCGACACGCCGCGCGCGTTCGAGTGCACGCGGGAGATTCGCCCGGAAGATGTGTTGGCCGCGCTGGATCGCGTGCCGGGGTAAAGGAAGCGCTTGCGCCAAGTCGCCCCCACCGGTAGCGCCTCGCTATGAATGTTTCCGGAAATTGAATTGCAGCCGGTTGTCGATGAACGGCAGACTGCTTAGGGCGTCCTCGCCGACTTCCGCGTCGATAAGGGCATTCAGTTTGCCGTTCATCGCAAGCAGCTCGGTCCCATATCGCCCCGGCTGCGACGCCAGATTATTCATTTCGTCCGGGTCCGATTGAAGATCGTAAAGCTCCAGATCGTTGTGTTGCATCAACGCATCCAATGTCGTCGGACGATTGAAATCCGACAACGCAAAATACCGGCTGAAACGATAACGACCGTCAAATACACTCCGTATCGCCCCCCTGAGCGTTAGATTGGGTTGCAGGGCGCATGCGCGTCGATGCATCTCCTGCGGCGGCACACCGCGTTGCCGCATGGTGTTGAACTCCGCGAGCATCCATTCGCTGTCGTAATACAGCAGCATCGCGTAGTTGAACAGCGCTGCAGGACGAACGGCGTCCACGGGCGCCGTGTCCGGCGCCTTCAACAGATGCGCGAAACTGCGGCCGACCGATGCTTTTCCCGCGATGGCGCGCACCTTTTCCTCCGGCAACCCGGCCAACGCCAGCAACGTGGGCGCTATGTCGACGTGCGATGTGATGGCCGAGCATTGTTTCCCACCTTCGTATGCCGGGTGCGCGACGATGAATGGCACATGGTTTTGTTGGCGGTAGGCGTTCGCCCCCTTGTCAATCATTTGATGGTATCCGCCAAGCTCCCCATGATCTGACGTCAGGATCACGACGGTCTGGTCGGCAATGCCGAGGTTGTCCAATTCTTCCAGAATCCGTGCGACGTGCCGATCGCAATCGCGAATGCAATTCAAGTAATTGTCTTGATAGAGGCCGACACTCCTGTCGCTGAAGTCGAACCTGCCGATCAGCGCTGCGTGCGCCGCGCCGTACATGGCATGGGCTGCCGGTCGCCCCTGACCGTTCAGTGGTTGCTTGCGCGACGGCGGTAGTGGCACATTTCGCCATGGCGTTTCATACAGCTTGTCGTTTGGCGCGCCGCGGGTAGGCAGCAACCCCGCATGCCCTTTGTCGCTCGGTGCAGGGTCGAACCACATCGCGTCGTGCGGATTCACCAGATTGACCGCGAGAAACCAAGGCTTGGCTGACGTTTCGGAGGTGCTCGCGTTCGGTCGGCGATTCCGAAGCCATGTCACCGCCGCCTCGGTCGTCGTGCCATCGTACATATAGCCACCATGAGCGGCCCCGACAAGATCGCCCACGCCAAAGTAATCGTCAAAGCCATATACCCGCATCGTCTTCGCATAATCCGCGACGGGGGCATCGTAAGGGCTGCGCGACTCATGCATGGTCGCGCTGAGATGCCATTTGCCGAAGTACGCTGAGTGATAGCCGGCATCTTTCATCATATGCCCGACCGTGCGGACGTCCTGCCCCAGATCGGGTTGCCATGGCAGTCCCGCATTGTCGAAGATACCGGTGTGCTGCATATGGCGGCCCGTGTAGATGTTCGATCTTGACGGCGAACACACACACGACGCGATCTGGTGATTGACGAACGAAATCCCGCGCCGCTTCAACTTTTCTCGTCCAGGCACCGGCATCGGCCACTCGTCGAAGTAACGTTCCTGGTCGACGAGGATGAACAGAACGTTGTAACCCGTCGGTGGCGAGGCCGGAGGAGATTTTGCAATGTGCTGCGTCGGAGCGGCGGTCGCAGGCACGAGATTGCTGATCGATGTGGACAGAAGTGCGGCTCCCGTCGTCTTCAGGAACGCGCGGCGGCGCTCACCCTCCGGCCGTAAATCGGCATCGGTCTCTGTCGTGCTCCGAGTATCCATTTGCTTCCTTTGTTTTACATACGAAACATTGATTCACGAATGAGAAATTGTAGCCATCACGACCTCCCCTTTCGCTACTGGTGAAATCACTAGCATCTCGGAAATTTTGAGTATGTAACCATCCGCCTCGAAATCTCAAATTTTGTTCTACATGTTCATATTTGAACATTTAACAACACCATCTCGACTAACTAACGAAGTCTCGATTTGTCCGGACTTCCGTTTCGAATCGACGGGGAAATATGAAGGTCTCGATCGCAACTGGATTACTGATGTGCTCACTCGCCGGCAATGTCTCGGCGCAAACTGGTGTCACGATGTACGGGAGCTTGGATGCAGGGGGCGCTTATGTCAGTAACAGCGCGGGCAGTGCCCTGTTCAAATTCAATCAGAGCAATATGCAGCCGGATCGATGGGGGTTCAGAGGCGTTGAAGATCTCGGGGGTGGCCTACATACCGTTTTTCGACTGGAGAACGGTTTTTTCACAGGCACCGGAACTTCCGTCTCAAGCGGAACCATGTGGAATCGCCAGGCATACGTGGGACTCGCCTCGCCGACCACCGGCACCCTTACCGTCGGGCACCAAAGTTCTCTTAACTTCGATTTGCTCACCCCGCTCAGTAACGCCTATCTCGCACAGTCATGGAACGCGTTCCATCCTGGCAATATCGACAATCTCGCAAACTCGGCGACGTCATCGATCGACAATGCGATCAAGTATCGTTCTGCGAACTATCACGGCCTCTCCGCGAGTTCGGTGTTCGGCCTTGGCAATACGGCCAATTTCGGCTTCGGCAACACCTTCAGCATCGGCGTCGATTTCGCGTCCGGGAATCTGAAAACGGCAGCCATTTTCTCCAACCAGCACAATCGCGCCTTTGGCGTGGCGGCAACAGGTCTCACCACATTTCAAGGAAGCGCAGCTTCTGCATACGTTGCAGACCATTCGCAGACATTCGGTTCAGGCCTTCTGTACACATTCGGCAATCTTCGCGTTCACGGGCTTTACACGCGCGTTCGCCTTAAAAAAGGCGTTGCCTCAGACGTGTATCAGAGCTACGAAGCCGGTGCCGAGTACCAGCTAACGCGCTCCAATCAAGTGACTGGAGGCGTTGCGACGACGACGATGTCCGGTCACCGATGGTCGCAGGTCGAGGTGGGATACATCTACTCGCTGTCCAAGTCGACGCAACTGTATCTGCAAGCGCTGTGCGAGCACACCAACGCCGGAACAAAGGCGTATCTGTCGATCGCGGGGGCATCAAGCAATGAAAATCAGGTGCTTGTGCTGAGCGGCATGCACCATACGTTCTGAAGACATCAGGAATTCGGCCTCCGGCGGCGCCCGCCGCCGCCCCTTGCGCACATGGCCATACCCGCCCCCCCTTGTTTCGCCTAAACTGGGCGGATCTCGTCTGTGCCGTTGGAACTCATGGCCCCTCGCGAATGCCGTCGTGACTCGATGCCAGCCCCGTCTTCGGCCCCGTGCGCCGAATCGGCCGACACCGCGCCGTTGGAAGACCCGGCCTTGCTGCGGCGTCTGCTGCGCGCCAAAGACCGCATGGACTCGGCCTCGCACGAGGCCTGGCCCGTCAAGCGCCTGGCCGCGGTCAGCGGCACTTCCGAAGCGCACTTCGCGCGCTCGTTCAAGCGAGCCTTCGGTATTCCTCCGCATCGCTACCTGCTGACACGGCGCATCGAGCAGGCCAACACGCTGTTGCGCGACACCGATCTGAGCATCACCGACATTGCCTTCGCCACCGGCTGGGAGAGCGTAGGCACGTTCGGCCGCATCTTTCGCGACATCAATGGACAAAGCCCGAGCGCTGTCCGACAGTCGGCGCGGACCACCGCGCCCAACTGCCCGGATCGTGTTCCCGCATGCGTCCTGAAAGCGGCGCAGCGGCCCGATCTCAAGATCGCAGTTTTGGAGAAGCGCCGCCGCGCAACCCAAGGTACAGTCCCTCCATCAACCAAGGAGGTCTTATGAAGCCAGGCATTCAAGTGGTCGGTGTGTACGTCGACGATCAGGATGAAGCCCTCGCGTTTTACGTCGAGAAGCTCGGATTCCGTGTTCACACAGACGTGCGCAACGGGCCGTACCGTTGGCTGACAGTCCAGCATCCGGACCAGCCCTCGTTCCAGCTCGGCCTGTTCACCCCTGGCCCGCCCATCCACGACGACGCGACCGCGCAAACGTTGCGGGCGATGGTCGCCAAGGGTGCCATGCCGCCACTGGTACTTCACGTATCGGACTGCCAGGAAAGCTACGCCAGACTGAAAGCCGGCGGCGTCGAGTTCACGCAGGCGCCGGTCGAGCGCTAGGGCAGTGTCGACGCGGGCTTTCGCGACCCGGCCGGCAACGGATGGAAGATGATTCAAGCCGCGCCGGACGGTCAATGAGCCGCCCGTGTTGGCGTCGCGGTTCGACGTGACACCATCAATCCGGCCGCCGCCGAAACGCCCATCCGCCAGCGGCGGCGGTCCCCGTGGCGACAATCGCGACCAGAACCCAGAAGCCGTGCGGGTGATCCGCCAGCGGTATACCGCCCACGTTCATGCCGAAGAAACCCGCCACGATGTTGATGGGCAAGGCGAGCACGGTCACGACGGTGAGCGTGTAGATCGTGCGCTCGGTGCGCTCGCTGACCATTGCCGCAATCTCTTCCTGCAGCAGCTTGATTCGCTCCAGCAAGGCCGACAAGTCATTGAGCACGACGGCAAATTCTTCGGTTGCCTGACGAAACTCCTGCACGTCCTCGACATGCCCCCAGGGCGGAGGACGGCTCAGCAGACGAAAAAGCGCCGCCGGCTCCGGTGCCAGCAATCGCTGCAAGCGAACGAGCACCCGGCGCAACGACCCCAGATCGGCGCGATTGCTCTCGATACGCTGCTGCAATAGCCGGTCTTCCACCATATCCACGCGCCCGCTCGTCTCGCGCACGATGCGTTCGAGCACATCCGCCTGATCGCGCAGCAAATGCACCAGCAACGCCAGCGGCGAACGGAAGGCTTCGCCACGTTTGACCGATGCGCGCAACTTATCGATGGATCGCAGCGGCTTCACCCGGCCCGTGACCAGCAGCCGGGCATTGGCCGCGACACGCAGCGTTGAAATCTCCGACTGCGCAATGTCGAACGCGAAAATCACATCGTTGATGACGGCCAGCAGCCAGTCGTCGGAATGTTCGATGCGAGTCGAGCGCGAACCTTCGCTCAGATGCTCGTAGAATTCGTCCGGCAAGCGCAGATGCTGCTGCAGCCACCGCTCGCACGCGGCATGCGCGAAGTTGAAATGCAGCCACAGGAAGCCGGGCGCACGCTCGCCCTGCGCCAGCCACGCGAGGGCCTCGCCCGAATCGATGGGCTCAGGCGAGGTGCCGTCGGTGAATCGATAGCCATAGATCAGACCCGCCTGATCGCAGCCATAAGCGTTGTGAACCAAGTCGGCGAACATGCGCGCGGTGTGTAGGCGAAAGTGGGGGCGGCGTGACCCGTACCTCAGCGCGGGCCGACCTGACATCATGGCCCCGTCACATGGCTTTTTTGTGACAACGCACACACCTCGCACACCGCCTGTCAACGCCGCTTTCGCCCACCGGGCGAGGCGGAACGCAAACGCCTTGGCGCGGCGTTCGTCCGCGCCATGCTAATGTCATAAAATCGTCGCAGACTTTGGCTCACTCTCGGGTGCGCCCTGCACGCGGGACTGCGCCGTGTGCCGGCCTGTCTTCACCCACGCTGGACGGGTGCCTTCCGTATTTTTTGGTCCGTAAGAGTCCGTCGCCATGACCCAATTCGATTCCGATGCCGACCGCGACGCCTCGCTTGCGCGCCGCCTCCAGGATGACCTGATCGACAGCTACGATGAAGAGATCGAGATGGAGATCGACGATCTTCGTCTGCCCGGGCTGAATGACCTGAGCGCCGAGGCCCGCAGCGACCGCCTGCACTATTTCAGCGAACTGTTTCGTCTGCAGGGCGAACTCGTCAAATTGCAGGATTGGGTGATCCGCAGCCGCCACCGGCTCGTGGTGATCTTCGAAGGCCGCGATGCGGCCGGCAAGGGCGGCGCGATCAAGCGCATCACCCAACGGCTGAACCCTCGCGTGTGCCGCGTGGCCGCCCTGCCCGCCCCGAACGACCGCGAACGCACGCAGTGGTATTTCCAGCGCTACGTTCAGCATCTGCCCGCCGCCGGCGAAATCGTGCTGTTCGACCGCAGCTGGTATAACCGCGCCGGCGTGGAGCACGTGATGGGGTTCTGCACCGAGAGCGAATACGAAGAATTCTTCCGCTCGGTGCCCGAGTTCGAGAAGATGCTCGTTCGCAGCGGTATCCAGATCGTGAAGTACTGGTTCTCGATCTCGGACGATGAACAGGAGGCGCGCTTCCTCGCACGGATTCAGGACCCGCTGAAGCAATGGAAGCTCAGTCCGATGGACTTGGAAAGCCGCCGTCGCTGGGAAAGTTACACGCGCGCCAAGGAAGTGATGCTCGAGCGCACGCACATTCCGGAAGCCCCCTGGTGGGTCGTGCAGGCCGACGACAAGAAGCGCGCGCGCCTGAATTGCATGCATCACTTGCTCGCGCAAGTGCCGTATCACGACGTGGAGCGCTCGTCGGTGATATTGCCCGAACGCGCCCGCAGCGAAGACTATATGCGTCACCCGGTGCCGGATGAAATGATCGTGCCGGAGGTCTACTGACGCGCCTGGCGCGATGGCGGCTCAGCGCGGCAGCACGCCGCCTGAGGCATCATCTCAGCCGCCGGTAAGCCCAGGTGCGGGCGTCACGGGCAAGCGCAGCGTGACACGAAGGCCGCCGTCCGGCGACCTCGCCAGACGCACGGCGCCGCCCAGCCCCTCGACCAACCGCGCCACCAGCGACAGACCGAGTCCGCAATGGCCCTCGCCACCACGCGAGGCGTCGAGCCGCACGAACGGACGCATCGCCAGCGCCACCTGATCGTCCGGAATCCCCTCCCCGCAGTCGCTCACCTCGATACAGCCCACCGCGCCCTCGCACCACGTCGCCAGACGCACGGGCGGCGCGCCGTGCTCGAGGGCGTTGTCGACGAGATTCATCATGACGCGGTCGAGCAACGTGCGCGGCAACTGGAACGCCGGGCCCGCGCGCAAATGGCTGGCGAACAGCGGCGCGCTCTCGGCCAACTCGGTCGCCGTGGCCGAGGATGCCGTGGCTTCGTCGCCCCCCTGCGCCGGAAACTGTTCGCGCAAGAACGCATCGACGCCCACAAGCGGACTCGTATCGGGTTCGTCGCGAGCGTAGGCGAGGAACTGCTGGACGATGTGATCGATGGACGCGATGTCGCGCACAAACCCGTCGCGCGAGCTGTCGCTGTCGATCAAATCGGCGCGAAGACGCAAACGCGTGAGCGGCGATTTCAAGTCATGGGCAATGCCCGCCAGCATGATCGCCTGATTGTCCTCCGCTTCGGCCAGGCGCTTGGCCATGTCGTTGAAGGCGTGCGTGAGGTCGCGCAACTCATGCGGCCCTTGCTCGGGCAACAAGGCGGGACGACGTCCACGCGCGATCACGCGCGCGGCGTGGGCGACGCGCGCAATCGGGCGCTGCATCTGCCAGGCCACCAGCAACGCCAGCAATACCGCGCCGATCAGAATACCGACCGTCTCGCGCACGAAGGGTGGCATCGGCGGCAAATCTAATCCGATGACGATCCACTCGCTGCGTTGGGGCAGCAAGACCCACAAACTACCCTGCTTGCGCTCGTCGACCAGATGCAGCTGCGTGCCGGCCGGCAAGCGCGCGAGCAATTCGCTGCGCAGGCGCGCGGTGCGTGTGTCGTCTGCGCGATCGGCGAACGCCGGCGCCCGCGTCAGCGGCACGCGACGCAGGCCATGCGGCGGCGCGAGGCTGCCGGGGTCCACTGCGCGTTGATCCACGCTCTGGATGGCAATGAGCAGGCCGCGCGCAAATCCGTCCACCTGCTGACGCGGACGCTGATAGAAAACCAACGCACTCCACACGAGATGCATCACCAGCAGGACGGCAATGCCTAGCCCTGCCATGCGCGCGAAGAGCGAGTCGCGCAGCCGCCAACGCATTGTCACGCCGCCGACTCCCGCCAGCCGCGCACCGTACGCTTGACCACTGGCGCGGGCGAAGCGAGCGCCCGCCCGTCGTCTTGACTGCCTACGCCGCCAGCCCTGGATCGCTCACGCGAGTCCGGCGTCGCGCCATCGGACAATTCGCCGCCCGGCACGAAGACGTAACCCTTGCTGCGAATCGTCTGGATATAGCGAGGCTCGGACGGATCGGCCTCGACGAGCCGTCGCAGACGCCACACCGGCACGTCCAGGCTGCGATCGCGAAACGTGATGCCGTCGCCATAGAGCATGGCGTGCAGCTTGACGCGCGGGAGCACCTGCATGGGGTGCTGCGTGAACGCCTTGAGCATGGCGAACTCGGTATCGCGCAGCGGTAAACGCTCGCCTTCGCGCTGCAACGTGCGCAGCGAGTAATCGAGTTCAAACGGACCGAAGCGGTACGGGGCGCGCGCGTCGGGGGCGCTGGCGGCCACCGGCCCGCGGCGGCGCAGCACAGCGTGAATCCGCGCGAGCAACTCACGCGGATCGAACGGCTTGGCCAGATAGTCGTCGGCGCCCAGTTCCAGCCCGAGCGCCCGGTCGAGCGGCCCGCCACGCGCCGAGAGCATGATCACCGGGATGTCTTCGCCGGCCGCGCGCAAATCCTGCAACGCCCGCAAGCCGTCACGCTCCGGCATCATGATGTCGAGCAGAATCACCGACGGCCGCTCGAGTTCGAGCCGGCGCAGCAGCGAGGCCCCGTTGTGCAGCACCGAGACCTGCATGCCGTTGGCATGCAGCAATTCGCGCAAGAGGTCGCGAACGACAGGATCGTCGTCGACCAGCAGAACATGCAGACTCATGAAATTCTCTCGGTGGTTTAAGTTTGACGCCGGGCGCTCGCGGCGTGCGACAGTGTCACGGCACTGTCTTGCGTCACCGCAGACGGCGCCGAGGTCGTGGACAGCGCCCGCAGCGCATTCGTAAATCGATCCGGCGCCGGCGACGCGCGACGTGTGCCGAGCGTCGCGGCAGGTCCCTGCCCCGGCAAACGCCAGGCGCGATGTAGCGCCGAACCCGGCGCGCCTATGCCTGTGGTCATGTCGTGTGCTCCCTTGGTGTCGAGATGCACCGAAGTGTGTGCGTTCATCCAGACCGGCATTGGCCGAAGCATCTTACAAAATGCAGCTCAATCCTTATTTCAGAAAGGATTGGAAAGGTGCGTCGATGTCCATCATCGGCGTCGCCCTTGATTGGCGCGCACAAATATCGACAATTCACCGATGTTAGCCGACGTAAAAGTAAATTATAGAGAATTTAGTGAGGGCACGCCGAGGCCGCCGAGGCCGCGATTGACATCGGAGGTCGCGCAGCGCGTGCGATCTTCACATTGTGCAGCCGCGTGGCGACGCGCTCCGCTGTGCGTCCCACCCTGCTCACCAACGCCCCCAGCCCCCTGCCCGGCTGGGCTATCGCAACCGCCGCCCCCCCCCTGCTCGCGGGCGATTGTGCCGATGGCAACGCGCAACGTTGACCCCGATCCGCATCTCCACATTTCTCCTGCCGTTGCCGATCTTCCCGCTCGGCGCTGCCATGCACGAATCGAACTGGCGTCGTGGCCTCAACAACGTCAAACCGTGGGCGACACCTCGTTCAATCAGGATCGCGAATCGATCAGCGGGAGAGCGTGACGAGCAGCGCCGCCACATCGGGATACTTCAACCGGTAGCCCAGTTCGCGCTTGAGCCGCGTGTTGGCGAGCCGTCGCGACTCCGACATGAACGACAGCAGCGTCGGCTCCAGCACGCGCTGCGCCTCGTCTCGCGAAATCCGCGGCGGCCGGGGCAGCCCCAGCGCATCGGCCACATGGTCGAAATACTCGCCCATGCGCCATTCGGTGTCGTCGCTGGCATGCACGATCCGCTGCGACTTGCCGCGCCACATCGCGCGCACCAGGATCGCGGCGAGATCGTCGGCATGAATATGGTTGGTGAAAACGTCGTCGGACGCCTGTAGTGCCGGGGTGCCCTTTTGCAAGCGCGTGACCGGAAGACGATCCGCCGCGTAAATCCCCGGAATGCGCACGAGCGTCGTTCGCCACGGCACGCGCGCACGCTCGGTGAAACGCCAGACCGCTGGCGTGGCGCTCACCGATGTCGCACGGGCGCGTGCCGGCCCAGCCGCCAGCACACGATGCACGTCATGCCCGTGCCGCGACGGTCGGCCGAGCGTGCGCACCGTGCGCTCCGCGTCCACACGACGCTGGCCACGCGGCGATCGCGGCCGCGGTGTGCGCGTTTCATCCACATGGGCGCCGCCGCAGTCGCCGTATACGCCGCTGGTGCTCGCGTAGACGAGAATGCGACGCGGCGCTCGAGGCAGGCGCGACAAGGCGCGCCGCCCTCCCTCGGGTACAATTGTGGGCTTGGGCGGCTGGGCGAGCGCTGCGCGCAAACGGCGAGTTCGCCGGTCCAGAGTGCCGCTGCCGGCAACCCCGGTGGGCGGGGCGAGATGCAAAACTCGCGGCGCCAATCGGCCGATGCGATGCAGGCTTGCCGCGTCGTCCAGGTTGGCGACAACGGGCACGGCCCCCGCCGCGCGCAATGCCGCATGGCGAGCATCGCTCGACGTGACCGCAAAGACACGAAAGCGTTTGACGAGGGCCGGCAGCGCGCGCATGCCGACGTCGCCGCAGCCCACTACCAGCAGGCGCGGGCGACCGAAGGGTTTTGACGATTTATTCATTTTTCGGATTGTAGTATGGCTTACAACGTTACCCTCGTGCCGAGCGGGCGCGAGTTCCAGGTCGAAGACGGCGAGGCCGTACTCAGCGCTGCGCTGCGTCAGGGCGTCGGCCTGCCTTACGGGTGCAAAAACGGCGGTTGCGGGTCCTGCAAGGCCAAGCTGGTCGAGGGCAACGTCGAGCACGGCGCGCATTCCAGCTCAGCCCTTTCGAAGGACGAAGAAACACGCGGTTTTGCGCTGCTTTGCTGCGCCCATGCCAAGGGCGACCTCGTCATCGAATCGCGCGAAGTCAAAGGCTTCGGCGACATCCCGGTCAAGCGCCTGCCCTGCCGCGTGAACGCGCTGGAGCGCCGTGCCGACGACGTCATCGTCATGCGCCTGCAACTGCCTGCCAATGAGCGCTTTCAATATCTCGCCGGGCAGTACATCGAGTTCATTCTGAAAGACGGCAAGCGTCGCAGCTACTCGATGGCCACCGCGCCGCACGAAGAAGGTTTCCTTGAGCTTCACCTGCGTCACATGCCCGGCGGTGTGTTCACCGACCACGTCTTCACTCAAATGAAGGAACGCGAAATCCTGCGCTTCGAAGGCCCGCTCGGCACGTTCTTCCTGCGCGAAGACACCGACAAGCCGATCGTGCTGCTCGCGTCGGGCACCGGTTTCGCGCCGATCAAGGCCATCGTCGAACATGCGGTGCACAAGGGACTGAAGCGCCCCATGACCCTGTACTGGGGCGCGCGACAGTTGAAGGACATTTACCTGCGCGAGCTGGCCGAACAATGGGCGCGCGAGATTCCCGGCTTCAGGTTCGTGCCGGTGCTCTCCGACGCCGCACCGGAAGACCAGTGGCAAGGCCGCACAGGGTTCGTGCATCGTGCCGTGGTGGAAGACTTGCCGGATCTGTCGGAGTACGAGATCTACGCCTGCGGGGCCCCCGTGATGGTGGAATCGGCGCGCCGCGACTTCATCGCGCATCACCACCTGCCCGACGCGGCATTCTTCGCCGATGCGTTCACCACCGAGGCCGACAACCCGGGTGGCGGTCTGTGAGCCGCACGAATCGAGCGATGCTGACCGGGCGCCACGCGGCGCGCACGCCACAGTGCGCGCGAACCCTTTGACAAGCGCCGCGTCACCGACTTATGCTTGCCGACATGAACCTGATTGCCATCGCCTCGATCCGACGTCGCCATACGCTGCCCCAACCGGGATGCCGCGCGGCACGCTATCGACTGCGATAACTCGCAGGTTCTCAAGCACAGCGAAGCCACGGGCAACCCCCGTGGCTTTTTTTATTGTTCCGTCTCGCTCACCCTCGTCCTTCGGAGACCGTCATGTCGCTTGCCAACCCGTCCGCCGCTGCATCGCCCATGGCGTCCGCCGCCCCCAAGGCGGCACGCCACGCCAGGTTCGCTGAATTCCCCACGCAGGCGTTGCTGCCCATCACGTCGCGCCCCGAGCTCGTGTTCACGCACGGCAAGGGCGGCTGGCTGTATGACCACGAGGGCAAGCGCTATCTCGACTTCATTCAGGGCTGGGCGGTCAACAGCCTCGGCCATTGTCATCCGGTGATGCGCGATGCGCTCGCCACACAAAGCGCGTTGCTGCTCAATCCCAGTCCCGCGTACTACAACGTGCCGATGATCGAGCTGGCCGGCCTGCTCGCCACGCTCTCGGGACTCGGCAAGGTCTTCTTCGCGAACAGCGGCGCCGAGGCGAACGAGAGTGCGATCAAGCTCGCGCGCAAGTGGGGCCAATTACATCCGAACCCGTCGGGCGGTGCTCGTTTCGAGATCATCACGTTCAAGGATGCCTTCCACGGCCGCACGCTCGCCACCATGTCGGCGAGCGGCAAGCCCGGCTGGGACACGATCTTCGCGCCGCAGGTGCCGGGCTTCCCGAAGGCCGAACTGAACAATATCGCCTCCGTCGAAGCCCTCATCGGCCCCGACACCGTCGCGGTGATGCTCGAACCGATTCAGGGCGAAGCCGGTGTCGTGCCGGCCACCGACGTGTTTCTGAAGGAACTGCGCACACTCACGAAGTCGCGCGGACTGTTGCTGATCGTGGATGAAGTGCAAACCGGCTGCGGGCGCACCGGCACCCTCTTCTCGCATCAGCAGGCGGGCATCGTGCCCGACATCATGACGCTCGGCAAAGGCATTGGCGGCGGCGTGCCGCTCGCGGCGATGCTCTGCGGCGACGAATTCGCGGTCTTCCAGCCGGGCGATCAGGGCGGCACGTACAACGGCAATCCGCTCATGTGCGCCGTTGGCCTCGCGGTCATGCGCACGGTCAGCGCACCGGGCTTCCTCGAATTCGTCCGCGCCCAGGCCGACTACCTGAGTGCCGGATTGCAGCACCTGTCGTCGCGTTACGGTGGCGAGGGCGAGCGCGGTGCCGGCCTGCTGCGAGCATTGCTGCTCGGGCGCGACATTGGCCCGCAACTGGTGGAAGCTGCGCGTGAGATGACCCCCGACGGGCTGCTGCTCAACGCAGCGCGTCCGAACCTGCTGCGCTTCATGCCCGCACTCAACGTGAGTCGCGACGAGATCGACCAGATGCTCTCGATGCTCGACACGCTGCTCGCCAAGCACGCTTAACGAATCGACGTGATGCGCGCCGCCACATGCCCGGCACTGCCGGGCGGCGCGGCGCGGCGCTCACCCTATCGCACAGGAGGCACCCTCAATGAACGATCTGAGTCACGCGCACCCGACACCGCCCGCCGACGCCATCGTCGACATTTCTTCCGATCCGGCACGGCTCGACATCGGCTTCATCCATCACGCGCTCGCGACGCAAACCTATTGGGCGAAGGACATCCCACGCGTGACGCTCATGCGCGCCATCGCGCACTCTCTGTGCTTCGGCGCCTATGCCACACAGGTTGAAGGCGGCGCGGCGCGTCAGGTGGGCTTCGCGCGCGTGATCACCGATCGTGCAACGTTCGCCTACCTGGCCGACGTGTTCGTTGATCCGTCAATGCGCGGGCTCGGCATCGGCAAGCGCCTGTGCGAGAACGTGCTGGCGCATCCCGCCTTGCAAGGGTTGCGGCGTTTCCTGCTCGCCACCACCGACGCGGCGGGCCTTTATGCCCGCTACGGATTCGAACCGCTCGACCCGGTGAACAAGATGATGCAGATCCATCGCCCCGACATCTACACCGGTCAACAGGACGCGCCATGATCGCCCCGCCCGCCGACATTCATATCCGCGGCTTCGACGACGCCGACACCGACGCCGTGCTCGCTCTCTGGCGCGACGCGTTTCCCGAATACCTCTCGGCCGACAAGCCGCACCGCGAGCCACGCCGCTCGATCGCCAACAAGGTTGCCATGCGTGACGGGTTGTTCTTCGTCGCCGTACGCGAGCAGACAATCGCGGGCACCGTCATGGCCGGGTATGACGGCCACCGCGGCTGGGTGTACTCCCTGGCGGTAGGGCGTGCGCTGCGACGTCGCGGCGTGGCCAGCGCCCTGCTTCGCCACGCAGAATGCGCGCTGGCCGAGCGCGGCTGCCTCAAGCTCAACTTGCAAGTGCTCACGCAATCGCGCGATGCGCTGGCGTTCTACACCGCGCACGGCTATGCGGCCGACGATGTCGTGAGCCTCGGCAAACGCTTGCCGCTCGCGCCGGGTGCGGCGCCGTCGACATCGCTATAGTCCGGTTCGACGGGACCGCGTTGCGCACATAGCGCTCGACGAAAAACACAAAGGGCGCCGGAGTTGCCTTCGGCGCCCTTCGATCGTCGTCCGGCTCACGCCGGACGCTCATGCTTGATTATTCCCCCAGATACGCGGCGCGCACCTTCGGATCGTCGAGCATGTCTTTCGCATCACCGGTCATGGTGACCAGACCGCTGTCCATCACATAGGCGCGGTGCGCGGCCTGGAGCGCCAGGCGCGCGTTCTGCTCCACGAGCAGCACCGTCACCCCTTCGCCCGACACCGTACGCACCACCTCGAAGATCTTCTCCACCATGATCGGCGAGAGTCCCATCGACGGCTCGTCGAGCAGCAACAGCTTGGGCTGACTCATGAGCGCGCGCGCCATGGCAAGCATCTGCTGCTCGCCGCCCGACAACGTGCCGGCGAGCTGGTCACGACGCTCCTTGAGGCGTGGGAAGATGCCGAACATCTTGTCGACGTCCTGCTTGATCCCCGCGGTGTCGTTGCGCAGATACGCGCCCATCTGCATGTTCTCGAGAATGGTCATGCGCGTGAAGATGCCGCGCCCTTCCGGCACCATCGCGAGCCCTCGCTTGAGCAGATCGAACGCCTTCACACCGCGAATCGACTTGCCCAGATACTCGATGTCGCCATCGGCCCAAGGCAGCAGACCTGTGATCGCCTTCATCGTGGTCGTCTTGCCTGCGCCGTTCGCGCCAATCAGCGTGACCAGTTCGCCCGGCTGGATGCTCAGGTCGATCCCCTTGACCGCCTTGATCCCGCCGTAAGCGACTTTCAGGCCCTTGATCGTCAACATTGCGCTCATCAATGGCCTCCCGAACCCAGATACGCTTCAATCACCGCCGGATTTTTCTGCACATCCTGCGGCAAACCCTCGGCAATCACCTTGCCGTAATCCAGCACCGTCATGCGGTTGCACAAGCCCATCACCAGCTTCACGTCGTGCTCGATGAGCAGAATCGTCTTGCCGTCGCTACGGATCTTGTCGAGCAAGCCGCGCAGCTCCACTTTCTCGGTCGCGTTCATGCCTGCGGCCGGCTCGTCGAGCGCGAGCAGCTTCGGGTCGGTCGCCAACGCACGCGCGATCTCCAGACGGCGCTGGTGGCCGTACGAGAGGTTCGCCGCCGTGTAGTTGGCATACTTCGCCACGCCCACATACTCGAGCAACTCCATCGCGCGATCGCGAATGGCACGCTCCTCGGCCTTCGCGCCCGGGTAACGGACGATCGCGCCGATCACGCCCATCTTCGTTCGCACGTGGCGGCCGACCATCACGTTCTCGACCACGGTCATGCCGCCGAACAGGCGGATGTTCTGGAATGTACGGGCAATCCCCGCCTTCGCCACTTCGTGCACGGCGGTCGGCTTGTAGGCCGAACCATCGAGCCTGAATTCGCCGGAGTCCGGCGTATAAAGGCCGGTGATCACGTTGAAGAACGTGGTCTTGCCGGCACCGTTCGGGCCGATCAGCCCGTAGATTTGCCCCGGCTTGATCTCCAGGCCCACATCGGTGAGGGCCTGCAGACCGCCGAAGCGCTTGTTCACGCCCTTGACGGACAGAAGAATTTGTTCGCTCATAGTCAGGTCATCTCCCTCAACTTACAGTGTCCGCTCTTCTGGACGCGGCGACGGCCACAGGCCGGCCGGACGGTACAGCATGATCAGGATCATGGCCAGACCGTACAGCAACTGCCGGATCACTTCGGGATCGACGATGACGCTGCCAAACAGGCTCGTTTGCAACGGGCCCATGGTTGAGCGCAGAACTTCCGGGAACGCCGAGAGCAGGATACCGCCCAGGATCACCCCCGGAATGTGGCCCATGCCGCCGAGCACCACCATCGAGAGCACAATGATCGACTCCCAGAAGGTGAACGACTCGGGCGAGACGAAGCCCTGGAACGCTGAGAACATGCCGCCGGCCACACCACCGAACGACGCGCCCATGGCAAACGCGAGCAGCTTGATGTTGCGCGTGTTGATACCCATCGCCTTGGCGGCAACTTCGTCTTCACGGATGGCCACCCAGGCGCGTCCGATGCGCGAGTGCTGCAAACGCACGCAGACGAACGCGATCAACAGCGCCAGGAAGACGAACAGGTAGTAATACATGTACACCGAGGCGACCTGGATCCCGAAGAAGTTGTGCACCTTCGAGAAATCGAAGCCGGCAAACGACGCGGGCTCGATGCCGGTGATCCCCTTCGGGCCGTTGGTGATGTTCACCGGCCGGTCCAGGTTGTTCATGAAGATACGGATGATCTCGCCGAAGCCCAGTGTCACGATGGCCAGATAGTCGCCGCGCAGACGAAGCGTCGGCGCGCCGAGCAGGATGCCGAACGTGGCCGCGACCGCCGCCCCGATCGGAATCGTGAACCATATCGGCACATGCAGCCCCCCCGGGAACAGATGCGCGATCCACGCGAAGTGGAGCGTGAGGTGAGGCGAGCTGAGGAAAGCGGTGACGTACGCACCCACGGCATAGAACGCGATGTACCCCAGGTCGAGCAGGCCGGCGAAGCCCACCACGATGTTCAGGCCCAGCGCGAGCATGATGTAGAGCAGCGCGAAGTCGAGCACGCGCACCCAGTAGTTGCCGCCGGCGTAGCCGACGAGCACCGGCGCGACAATCGCCGCAATGAGGAAGAATGCGAGGCCGCGATAGGCCTTGCGCGTGGCCGCCGCCGCAGAGATCTGCGTGGCCTCGCCAGTGGAGGTTTGCACGGGTTGATTCATGATGTCGTTTCTCCCCGCTTATGCACGATCCGCCACGCGCTCGCCGAGCAAACCACTCGGACGGAACACGAGCACCGCGATCAGGACAATGAAAGCGAACACGTCCTGATAGTTACTGCCGAACACACCACCGGTCAGATCCCCGATGTACCCCGCACCCAGCGCTTCGATCAGGCCCAGCAACACACCGCCGACCATCGCGCCCTGCAGGTTGCCGATACCGCCCAGCACCGCCGCCGTGAACGCCTTCATCCCGGGAATGAAGCCCATGTAGAAGTGCACGTTGCCGTAGTTCGACGCCATCATTACGCCCGCGAGCGCCGCGAGCCCACCGCCCAGCGCGAACGTTGCGGAGATCACGAAGTTCGGGTTCACGCCCATGAGGCCGGCGACGTTGCGATTTTCCGCGGTGGCCCGCATGGCGCGGCCAAGCTTGGTGCGGTTCACAAGCTGCGTGAGACCGAACATCACGAGGAAGGCAACGACCACGATCACGACACCCGTGCCGTTGGTCACGGCGCCGATTTGGTCGCCGTGTTGCGGAATCACGGTCATGGCGTCGGTCGGCAGCAGTTGCGGGAACGAGAGCGGGTTGCGCGACCAGATCAGCATGGCGATCGTCTGCAAGAGCAGCGACACACCGATCGCGGTGATCAGCGGCGCCAGACGCGGCGCATTGCGCAACGGCCGGTAGGCCACGCGCTCGATCACGAAGTTGGTCAAGGCACACACGGGCATACACACGAGCGTGGCAATGGCCAGCATGAGCGCCGGGTTCATGTCCGGCGCGATTTTCAACAAGAGATTGATGGTGGATAGCGCGACCATCGCGCCGATCATCATCACGTCGGCGTGGGCGAAATTAATGATGCCCAAAATGCCATAGACCATCGTATAGCCCAGTGCAATGATCGCGTAGACGCTACCAAGCACGAGGCCGTTCAAGATTTGTTGGATAAAGATATCCATGAAGCTAACTCCTTGTCCCGAGAACGGGCTCTCGACACGCTTGCCCGATCGGGCGCGCGAGGGGGTCGAGAGAATTGCGGGTAATGAGGCGTAATCCTGTGTCAGGAGGGGGGGCCGTGCCCGTCATGCAGGCACGGCGTATTTCCGCAGAGATCGAAACGGCACCGAACGGGTAGGCAGCGGTGCCGTTTCATGGCGCAAATGCCTTAGAGTTACATCTTCACCACGTCAAGCACGCTCTTCTTTTTGTCCTTGTAGTTGTAGAGCGTGATCACCGGTTCCTTCATGTCGCCCTTGCTGTCGAAGGCGATGTGGCCGATAACGCCCTTGTAGTCGGTGGCCGGCATGGCGGCCAGGATCTTGGCCGGATCGGTCGAGTTGGCACGCTTCATGGCGTCGATGATCACGTTGACAGCGTCATACGTGAACGGGGCGTAGATCTGGATCGGCTGGTTGAAACGGGCTTCATAACGCTTCGAGAAGTCCGCGCCGCCTTCCATCTTCGACAGCGCCATACCCGCTTCCGAGCAGACGATGTTGTCGATCGCGTCGCCGGCCAGTTCGGCCACCTTGTCGGTACACACGCCGTCGCCGGCCAGCACCTTGGCACCAATGCCCAGTTCCTTCGACTGCTTGGCGAACGGGCCGCCGGTCGCGTCCATACCGCCGTACATGATGATGTCCGGACGCTCGCCCTTGATCTTCGTCAGAATCGCGCGGAAGTCCGTGGCCTTGTCGTTGGTCGCGTCGTGCGAGAGCACCTTCAGGCCGTTAGCCTTCGCGGTCTTCTCGAACTCGTCGGCCAAGCCCTTGCCGTAGGCCGTTGCGTCGTCGACGATGGCCACCGATTTGGCACCCAATGCCTTGGTCGCGTAGTTGGCCAGTGCCGGGCCCTGCTGAGCGTCGGTAGCCACCACACGATAGGCCGTCTTGAAGCCCTGCTGGGTGTAGGCCGGGTTAGTGGCCGACGGGGAGATCTGCACGATGCCAGCATCGCTATAGATCTTCGAGGCCGGGATCGTGGTGCCCGAATTCAAGTGGCCCACCACGGCAACGACCTTCTCGTCGACGAGCTTCTGGGCGACCTGCGTTGCGGTCTTCGGATCGGCCGCGTCATCTTCAGCCAGCAGTTCGAGCTTGACCGGCTTGCCGTCGATGGTCAGGCCCGCCTTGTTGGCTTCTTCGATAGCGAGGCGTGCACCATTTTCGTTATCTTTGCCCAAGTGAGCAATTTGGCCCGTCAGCGGCGCAACGTGACCAATTTTAACTACAACCGCATCGCCGCCCCCGCTGGCGGCAGTCGTCGCGGCGGGCGCCGAAGCGGCGCCCGAATCGGCCTGCTTTTCTTCCTTCTGACCGCATGCCGCCAACAGCGTCACTGCGGCAACGACGGGCAGTACCTTCGCGAACTTGAGTTGCATGTGATTATCTCCAAATTGTCGGCGGATGAATAACGCCAGTAACGCCAATTCAACGTTTCGTATGCGAAACGCGCGCATTGTAACTCCATTCTTTGCGGATGCGATGCTCGCCGCCACAGGGTTTTCCATAATGGAGGCCTAAGGTTTTATACCGACTTGTGCAACCCGATTTTTTCAAAAGCGCAACCCCGGATTGGTTAAAGGTTTTACACACCGTGCCCACCGGTGCGGGTAACGTCATGGTGCAACCGATGCACCAGTCATGGGCTCGGACACAGCAATAACTAGATATGCAAGTTGCATGCCCGCGCTATCTGGAGCGCTTGTTCTAATTAAGGGAATAAATAAATAATTGATTTTCTGGAAAGCGAATGCTAATTGCTCAATCAATTCTGTATTCGCTGAATTGCGTGTCGAGTCGACAAGTTTTATCTAACAAGACGCCAAAATCGATGAAATGCGTCGCGCGGATTATCCGCGAAATTCAATTTGATTTTGCATAGATTCCGCAAGACGAATCCCGAGCGCGATCTGCGATTCGGTGAGCGACGCGGCGCTTGCGTCAGGGAGGGTCGACGCGCGGGGTCGTGGGGAATCCGGCGCGGGGAGGCGAGGCAAAGGAAGGAGGCATAAAAAAACCGGGGCCACGTAATATGGCACCCGGTTTGTCAGCCATGCGGGGTTACCGCTGGCCGATCGGCATTGTTGCGACGACGGCGCTTAGCCGGCCGCCACCGGCACAAGACCCTTCGGAAGCGGGAACGCAATATTTTCTTCCACGCCATCGAGCACTTTGACCTGATTGACGCCCAGCTCACGCAGACGCGAAACGATCGATTGCGCCAGCACTTCCGGGGCCGACGCCCCCGCCGTCACGCCAATCCGGCGTTTGCCGTCGAACCACTCCGGCTTGAGTTGCTCCGGCGCATCGATCATGTACGCGGGCACGCCCATCTTCTCAGCCACTTCGCGCAGGCGATTGGAGTTGGAACTGTTCGGGCTACCAACGACGACCACCACGTCGCACTGCGGCGCCATGAACTTCACTGCATCCTGGCGATTCTGCGTGGCGTAGCAAATATCCTGCTTCTTCGGCTCGGTAATCGAAGGGAAACGCTGCTTGAGTGCATTGATCACCTCGGCGGCGTCGTCGACGGATAGCGTCGTCTGCGTCACATAGGCGAGCTTGCTCTCATCGGCGACCTGGAGCGCCAGCACGTCGTCGATCGTCTCGACGAGGAACATGCCCTCGCCCGACTGCCCCATCGTGCCCTCCACTTCCGGGTGCCCCTTGTGGCCGATCATGATGATCTCGAGCCCTTGGCTACGCATCTTCGCGACTTCGACGTGCACCTTGGTGACGAGCGGGCAGGTGGCATCGAAGATGCGCAGGCCGCGCGCTTCCGCCTCGGCCCGTACGGCCTGCGACACACCATGGGCACTGAAAATCAGCGTGTTGCCCGCCGGCACGTCGGTCAGCGCCTCGACGAAAATCGCGCCCTGCTTACGCAGGTTGTCAACGACATAGGCGTTGTGCACGATCTCGTGGCGCACGTAAATCGGCGCGCCGTACATCGCGAGCGCGCGCTCGACAATCTCGATCGCGCGGTCGACGCCCGCGCAAAAACCGCGCGGCTGGGCCAGAAGAATTTCCGCATCCGACAGGGTCGGTGCTACGACTTGGGTGGCGCTCATTTCGATTCCTACAGAATGCCGATAATCTGGACTTCGAACACGATCGGCTGGCCGGCCAGCGGATGGTTGAAGTCGAACAAGGCCCAGCCGTCACCCAACTCTCGCAGGATGCCCGCATAGCGGCCGCCGCTCGGCGCGTTGAACTCGACCAGATCGCCAACGCTATAGGCTTCGCCAAAATTGCTGTTTTCCTGCAACGTCTTCATCGAAACGCGTTGCAGCAGCTCCGGGTTGCGCGGGCCGAATGCCTGCTCCGGCGCCAGCTCGGTCCGGCGGCGCTCCCCGACCGTCATCCCCAGCAGCGACTGCTCCAACGTCGGCGCCATCTGGCCGCCGCCGAGTTGCAGCGTCGCCGGCGTACCTTCAAAAGTGTTGACAATGTCCGCGCCGTCGGGGGCGGCGATCCGGTAGTGGAGCGTCAGATAGGAATCGTCTTGAACCACAGGGGTTACGGCAGAACTCATGGGGGTCTCACAGCAAGGTCAAGCTAATATTGTAAAGGACGGCGCGTTGCGCGTCCGGCTCCCCATCGAAGCAGCCCCGATTTTTTCCTGTCGACGGCATCGTTTGTGATATTCGTGGCACCCGCGATCATGCGCGCGATGGTGTCCCTCCTTGGAGTCGTCATGTCCATCGCTCAATGGCCGCTCGCCGAGCGTCCCCGTGAAAAAATGCTGGCCCGCGGTGCCGGTGCGCTGTCCGATGCCGAGTTGCTCGCCATCCTGTTGCGGACGGGCTCGCACGGGCGCAATGCCGTCGATCTAGGTCGCGAATTGCTGGCGCGAAGCGGATCGCTGACTCGGCTGCTCGCCACGCCCTTCGAGACGTTACGGCAAATTCCGGGGCTAGGTCAGGCCAAAATTCTGCAATTTCAGGCCGCCCTCGAAGTGGCGCGCCGCATGCTGGGAGAAGGCATGCAGTCCGGCAATCTGCTCGATTCTCCGGCGCGCGTGCACGACTATCTGCGCCTCACATTGCAGGATCGGTCGCGCGAGCGCTTCGCGTGTCTCTTTCTGGATGCCGCGCATCGGCTGATCAGCACGCGCGTCATGTTCGAGGGAACGCTCACCCAGACCTGCGCCTATCCGCGCGAGATTGTGCGCGCCGCGCTCGACGTGCACGCGGCGGCCGTCATCGTCGCGCACAATCATCCGTCCGGCGTGCCTACCCCAAGTGCGGCCGATCTGGCGCTCACGCGCCAGTTGGGCGACGCGCTGGCGCTGCTGGAAATCCGGCTGCTCGACCACTTCATCGTGGCCGGAACCCGCGTGTATTCACTCGCGGAGAACGGCGAGCTGTGACACCCCACAACAACATCTGCACAGAATTTTGGCAGTTGGGTCGCGTTCGCGCAGCGCTTGCGCTATAATTCGTCCCTTCCCGAATCTCCGACAGACGTTTCCCGCCAGGGACTCGCATCCTGCATCGCGAAAGCGATTGATTTGTCTGGGATTTTTGTGGTATCATCGCGGTCTGTCTTTTCGACTCACCTTTTTTTACACAGAATTCTGGGTTAGGAGTGCTTCATGGCACGCGTATGTCAAGTGACCGGGAAAGCGCCGATGGTCGGCAATAACGTTTCCCACGCCAACAACAAAACCAAGCGTCGTTTTCTTCCGAACTTGCAAAATCGCCGGTTCTGGGTTGAGACCGAAAACCGCTTTGTGCGCCTGCGCATTTCGAAGGCCGGCCTGCGCCTGATCGACAAGAACGGCATCGACGCCGTTCTGGCGGACCTGCGTTCGCGCAACGCCATCTAAGTTTTAGGAGATCATCATGGCAAAAGGCGCTCGCGACAAGATTAAGCTGGAATCGACCGCTGGCACGGGTCATTTCTACACGACCACCAAGAACAAGCGTACCCATCCGGAAAAGATGGAAATCAGCAAGTTCGATCCGGTGGCTCGTAAGCATGTGGCTTACAAGGAAACCAAGATCAAATAAGATCAACAGGTTTTCTCGCAGCGGTTCGCTGCTGCGTTCGATACCCCGCCACAGGCGGGGTTTTTCGTTTGGGCGTCCCGAAATTCGCAACGCTACGCTATGCGTAGTCACGCAACATAGAATTTCTCCGATGTGCGCATAGGGTCATGTGTCGCGCGCGTATTGACTCGCTATACTGGCTCATTTCCCATCACGAGAATGGCACCACGCCCGTGGCGTCGATTCCAGAGAGCGCGCGTATCATGAATTTCGATGTCGTCATCGTCGGCAGTGGGCTCGCCGGCCAGTCCGTCGCCCTGCACCTGGCCAAAACCTGCCGCGTAGCGCTGGTCGCCAAACGCCCCATGCCCGAAGGGGCCAGCGACTGGGCACAGGGCGGCATCGCCGCCGTGCTCGACTCGACCGATAGCGTCGACGAGCATGTTGCGGACACCCTCATCGCCGGCGCCGACCTGTGCGACGAAGCCGCCACGCGATTCATCGTCGAACACAGCCGCGAAGCCATCGAATGGCTCATTGCGCAAGGCGTGCCGTTCACCCGCGACGACGCCGCCGAACTCGGCTTCCATCTGACGCGCGAAGGCGGCCATAGCCACCGCCGCATCATTCATGCCGCCGACGCCACTGGGCACGCCGTGATCGCCACGCTCACCGAACGCGTGCGCCAGCATCCGAATATCACCGTCTTCGAGAATCACTTCGCGGTCGATCTGATCACCTCCGACCGTGCCGATGCGGCACCGACAGCCGGGCGTCATTGCCAAGGCCTTTACGTGCAGGATCTCGGCACCGGCGAGGTCCACGCCATGACGGCGCGGCACACGGTGCTGGCCACGGGCGGCGCGGGCAAGGTGTATCTCTACACGACGAATCCCGACACCGCGACCGGCGACGGCATCGCGATGGCGTGGCGTGCCGGTTGCCGCATCGCGAACATGGAGTTCATCCAGTTCCACCCGACCTGTCTTTATCATCCGTACGCCAAGTCGTTCCTGATCACGGAAGCCGTGCGCGGTGAAGGCGGACGCCTGGTGTTGCCCGACGGCACTCGCTTCATGCCGCAACACGATCCGCGCGCCGAGCTGGCACCGCGCGACATCGTGGCGCGCGCCATCGATTTCGAGATGAAGCGGCACGGTCTGGACTGCGTGTATCTCGACATCAGCCACCAAAGCCCCGAATTCCTGCACGAGCATTTCCCCACGATTCTGGCGCGCTGCGCTGAACTGGGCATCGACATCACGAAGCAACCGATTCCGGTGGTGCCGGCAGCACACTATACGTGCGGCGGCATCGTCACCGACATGCGCGGCCGCACGGACCTGCCAGGACTCCATGCCGTCGGCGAAGCCACCTACACCGGCCTGCATGGCGCCAACCGTCTTGCCAGCAACTCGCTGCTGGAATGCCTGGTACTCGGCAAGGCGACTGCCGAAGATATTCAACGGGGCGAAGCGACGCCGCCGCCGGCAGAAGACGTCCCGGCGTGGGATGAAAGCCGTGTCTCGGATGCCGACGAAGAAGTGGTGGTCGCGCATAATTGGGACGAATTGCGCCGCATGATGTGGAACTACGTCGGCATTGTGCGCACGACCAAGCGGCTGGAGCGGGCGCAGCATCGTATCGCCCTGCTGCGCGAGGAAATTGCCGAGTACTACGCAAACTTCCGCGTGAGCCGCGATCTGTTGGAATTGCGCAACCTGGTCGACGTGGCGTCGTTGATCGTTGACAGTGCCCTGTCGCGCCACGAGAGTCGCGGCCTGCACTTCTCGCGAGACTTCCCCGACACCCTGCCGAAGGCCCTGCCGACCGTGCTTTCGCCCGTGTTACCGCGTCGCGCCCGCTGATCGGCCACCGATCGACGCACACCGCCGCACCGGCGAAAGCAAAAAGGCCGCAGAGGGAAACCCTGCGGCCTTCGATCTTGCGCATGACAGGCGCGAACGGCGCTTACCCCACCGTCTCCAAAATCCGCATCGAAAAATCGGTCGCGCGAACATCCTTGGTCAGTGCACCGACGGAAATCCGATCGACGCCCGTTTCCGCAATCGCTCGCAGCGTTTCGAGATGGATCCCGCCCGAAGCCTCGAGCACGGCGCGGCCATCCGTGACGCGTGCCGCCTCGCGCATCATTTCCAAGGTGAAGTTGTCGAGCAGGATCGAGGTCGCGCCGCATTCCAGTGCCATTTCCAGCTCCTCGAGCGACTCCACCTCGATCTGCACCGGCGCACCGTCGGCCAGACGGTCGGCGTTCGCCAGCACTTGCCGAATGCCGCCGGCCGCTGCGATGTGGTTTTCCTTGATGAGAATGCCATCGTAGAGCGCCAGGCGTTGATTCGCCCCGCCGCCCACGCGCACGGCGAACTTCTGCGCGAGGCGCAGGCCCGGCAATGTCTTGCGCGTGTCGAGCACCCGCGCCTTCGTGCCCTCGACGATATCCGAATAACGACGCACCGCCGTCGCGACGCCGGAAAGCAATTGCAGGAAGTTCATCGAAGTGCGCTCCCCCGTGAGCAGCGCGCGCGCCGGGCCGTGGATATCGCACACCGCCGAGTCGGGCGTCATGCGCTCGCCTTCCCGGTAGTGCCACTGCACGCGCACCGAGGCATCGACCCCTTGCATGCAGCGCTCAAACCAACGTACGCCGCACAGCACCGCCGACTCACGCACGATGATGCGCGCGTGCGCCATCTCCTCGGACGGTACAAGCAAGCCGGTCAAATCGCCGGCGCCGATGTCTTCCGCGAGCGCGTCGCGCACGTTGCGCGCGAGTGCCGCCTCGAGCGGCTCGCCGAACGCGGCGAAATCGGGCGAGAGCGCCTCGTCGGTATTCAGCATTTTGGATGACGTCATCATGCGGGGCCCACGCCGGCAAACAGCGCACCATCGCGCGCGAAATCGCCACTGGCGCGGACGTTCTGCTTGCGCGCCTCGGCGAACTTCAACATTCGGTCGATACAGGTGTGGGCGCGACGGCCGATCTCCGCATCCACGTGAATCTCATTGCGCCCCGACGCCAGTACGTCGGCCAGATTCTGCAAACTGTTCATTGCCATCCAAGGGCAGTGGGCGCAGCTCTTGCACGTGGCACTGTTGCCGGCCGTCGGCGCTTCGATGAAACGCTTGCCCGGCGCCGCAGCGCGCATCTTGTGCAGAATGCCATTGTCGGTCGCCACGATGAACTCGGTTGCCGCCATCGTCTGAGCGGCCGTGATCATCTGCGACGTCGAACCCACCACATCGGCCTGTTCGACGACCGAGGCGGGCGACTCCGGATGCACCAGCACCTTGGCGTTCGGAAATTCCCGACGCAGCACTTCCAGCTCGGTCCCCTTGAATTCGTCGTGCACCAGGCAAGCGCCCTGCCACAAGAGCATGTCGGCGCCCGTCTGCTTCTGGACGTAACTGCCCAGATGACGATCCGGCGCCCAGAGAATTTTCTTCCCCTGCGCGTGCAGATGCGCCACGATTTCCAACCCGATCGACGACGTCACCATCCAGTCGGCTCGCGCCTTCACGGCAGCACTGGTATTCGCATACACGACGACCGTTCGGTCGGGATGCGCATCACAGAATGCAGCGAACTCGTCGGCGGGACAACCGAGATCGAGCGAGCAGGTCGCATCGAGATCGGGCATCAGAATGCGTTTTTCGGGACTCAGAATCTTCGAGGTCTCGCCCATGAAACGCACGCCGGCCACCACGAGCGTCTTGGCTGAATGGTCTCGGCCGAAACGGGCCATTTCGAGCGAGTCAGCCACACAACCGCCCGTCTCTTCGGCGAGATCCTGCAAGTCGGCGTCGACGTAGTAATGGGCCACCAGCACAGCATTCTGCTCTACGAGCAGGCGCTTGATTCGGGCCTTGAGGGCTGCGCGTTCTACTTGCGATGGCGCATCCGGGACCCGTGCCCACGCATGGGCAACACACGTGGCGCCGCTCGGTGCGGGGCGCTCGAATTGTACGGATTTGATTGAGGCGTTCATTTTCACGTGGCCCGCGGGGGGACCGGGAATGACAAAACCCCGCCTTGGCGGGGTTTTGATTATGCGTCAAAAACGAATTTCTGGCTGAGCCCGTTCATGCGTAACGGCGCAGACGCGTCGCAAACTCCTGCAGCGCGTGAATACCGCTCTGTTCCGCGCGATGGCACCAGTTCTGCAACTGGCCCAGGAGCTGTTCGCGCGATGCATTCGAGCGCTCCCAGATGCCGGCCAGCTCACGACGCAGTTCGTAATACGTCTTGACGGCATTGCTGTGCGCGAAGATCTCGCCCAACTGTTGTTTCTGCGGCTCTTGCAGCGAAGCTTCGTCGTGATGCAGCCACTTGCTCGCGCCACGCAGCAACTGATACTCGCCAAGCTGACGCTTTTCCTTGAAGCGCGCCAGTTCCTGACCGTAGGCACGCTTGAATGTCTTGGCGTATCGCTCCATCACTTCGTAGCGGTTCGAGAGCACGGCCTGCAGCGTGTCGTCGTCGCACGCTGCCTTGTTCTTCGCGAGCTTCGGCGTCGGCGCGATCTTCTTCACCTTGGCCAGACCCAGCGCAGACAACACACGGATATAGAGCCAGCCGATGTCGAACTCATACCACTTGTTCGAGAGCTTGGCCGACGTCGCGTACGTGTGGTGGTTGTTGTGCAGCTCCTCACCGCCGATGATGATGCCCCACGGCAGCAGGTTGGTCGACGCGTCCGCGCAATTGAAGTTGCGGTAACCCCAATAGTGGCCCAGACCGTTGACCACGCCGGCCGCCCAGAACGGAATCCACACCATCTGCACGGCCCACACCGTCAGGCCGACCGCGCCGAACAGGGCGATGTCGATGATCATCATGAAGCTCACACCCAGAATCGGATAGCGCTTGTAGAGATGATTCTCGATCCAGTCGTTCGGCGTGCCGTGGCTGAACTTGCGCAGCGTTTCTTCGTTCTTCGCTTCGGCGCGATAGAGTTCGGCCCCTTCGGCCAGCACTTTCCACAGGCCGCGCGTTTGCGGGCTGTGCGGATCTTCCGGCGTTTCGCACTTGGCGTGGTGCTTGCGGTGAATGGCAGCCCACTCGCTGGTGACCATGCCAGTGGTCATCCACAGCCAGAAACGGAAGAAATGGGCGACGATCGGATGCACGTCGAGCGCGCGGTGCGCCTGGCAACGGTGCAGGTAGATCGTCACGCCCGCGATCGTCACATGGGTGACGATCAACGTGAACAAGGTGATCTTCCAGCCGCTCCAGTCGAGCAGGCCGGTCGAGATGAATCCAAGGAGACTGTCCAGCAAAATATCACTCCAAACTAATCAATACGGTAGCAATCACGGCATCGCTGCCGTGTCTTGTCTTGTCGGGCCGGTAGGGCATCGATGGCCGTCGCGTCAGGTCTCGTTCTTGAGCTCGCTTGACGCTTGGATTCGCTGAAGATCGGCTAGTTGCTGAATGCCGGGGCGAGATGGGCGGAAAACGTGCCAGTGAACGTCGGGTTTTTATGGTTTGGCAAGCATTTTACCTGACGGACTGACGCCCGTGTGTAACGTCCCCGCCACGCATTTTGTCGCAGGTCAACCCGCTGCCCGGGGAAAAGCATCAATTCCGGGCTATGCAGGCCGCTTGGCGCCGTCTTCGGCCGGCTGTGGCGCGCGTTCAGACGATTCTGCCGGCAACACCGTCGGATGCGCACCGCCGACCGGCACGCCATCGGTCCAATCATTCAGAATGCGTATTTCGCGCTGCGCATACGGAATTTCAATACCATGCTCACGAAAAGTGCGCCAAATCCGCAAATTGATCTCAGAACGAATCGCGCCACTGCCCTGAGCCGGATCTTGTACCCAGAAGCCCATTTCGAGATCCATCCCATCCGCGCCGAAGTTCAACAACAACGCCGAAGGCGCCGGATCGGCCAACACGCGGGGAATGCCCACGGCCGCCTTGAGCATCAGCGACATCGCCAGTTCGACGTCGGCACTGTAAGCCACCTGCACATTGACCTTGGCGCGCCCGCGGGTCTCGGTAAAGGAGTGATTCTGGACGACGTTCGTCACCAGTTGCTCGTTCGGCACCAGGGCTTCGACGCCGTCCAGCCCCCGAACGACCGTATAGCGCGTATTGATCTGCGAAACCGTGCCGTGGTACGGGCTGACGGTAATGAGGTCGCCAATGCGCACCGAGCGGTCGAGCAAGATAATGAAGCCCGACACGAGATTCGACGCGATCTTCTGCAAACCGAAGCCCAGCCCCACGCCGAGCGCGCCGCCGAACACCCCGAGCACCGTAACGTCGATGCCGACGAACGACAGCGTCGTGAGCACCGCAATCAGCGTCAGCACGCCCTTGACCAGCCGCGAAAGCACCACCTTCAGATTGCCGTCGAGCGTGGCCGTGCGCATGATCCGGTCTTCAATCAGCGCCCCCACCCACATCGCCAGCACGAGCGTCACGCCGATCCAGAGCAGGCCGGAGAGGATCGAGAGCAACGTCAGATGGCTCGAGCCCACGGCGAAGCGCACGCTGGCGAGCCACTTCAGGATGTCGTCGTGGACACCGAGCACGTACGCCAGCATTGACAGCCAGGCGAGCGCCGTGAAAACGCGCTCGAAGACTTTCAGCAGCCCCGACGCGTGGGGAGACGACGCGAACAATCGGCGCGCGAAATAAAACGCCAGATAGATGAGCGCAGTGCCGAAGAGCGGCACCTCCGCGAGCATCAGCAGCGAGACGTGCGTGTAGTCCTGCAGCACCACGCGCGTGAGCGCCACGCAGATCCAGCCGAAAATCGGGAAGAAGGCGCGACGCAGGCTCGACGACCCCGCCCGGCGCGCCGGTGCGACACGCTCGAAATGACGGTCGAGCCGGCCGATCATCCAGCGCCGCAGCACGAAGGCAACGACAAGCGCGAGCGCGAGCGCCACGACCTGCCAGACGACCTGCGGTTCGCCGACATCACGCACGACATCACGCACCAATCTCGCGAAAGCCGGACTTTCCTGCATCGCTCTCTCTCTTCTTGTTTTTTGTTAGCCGACGCCGAGCACAGCGTTACGCCGAACGTCGCTCGAACACGGCGGCGAAAAAGCCGTCGGTCGCGTGGCGGTTCGGCAGCAATTCGAGATACTCGCCCGTGTCGATGTCGATTTTCTGCGCTGCAAGCAACGCATTCGCCGGTAACAGCGCGAAATCCGGATGTGCGGCCGCAAACGCCTCGGCGATGGCACTGTTCTCTTCGTTCAGCAGGCTGCACGTAGCGTACACGAGACGGCCGCCCGGCTTCACCAGACGTGCTGCGCTCGCGAGGATCGACGCCTGCTTTTGCGTGAGCTCCGCGACCGACTGTGGCGACTGACGCCATTTCAGATCCGGATTGCGACGCAGCGTGCCAAGCCCACTGCAAGGGGCGTCGACCAGCACGCGGTCGATCTTGCCCGCCAGACGCTTGATCTTGCTGTCGTTCTCGCTGTCGATCATGACCGGATAGACGTTCGACAGGCCGCTGCGCGCCAGACGCGGCTTGAGCTTCGCCAGGCGCTTTTCCGAGATATCGAACGCGTAAAGGCGCCCCGTCGAACGCATCTGCGCGCCGATGGCGAGCGTCTTGCCGCCGGCCCCGGCGCAGAAGTCGACGATCATCTCCCCGCGACGCGGCGCGACCAATTGGCACAGCAACTGGCTTCCCTCGTCCTGAACTTCGATCGCACCGGAAATGAACAGCGGATGCTTTTGCAGTGCAGGCTTGCCGGCCAGACGAATGCCGTTGGGCGCGAACGGCGTCGGCTCGGCCGAAAAGCCGTCCACACGCAGTTGCGCGAGCACATCGTCCCGGTTCGCCTTGACCACGTTCACACGGCAGTCGAGCGGCGCGGGCTGGTTAAGGGCCGCGGCGAGCGCTTCGAGTTCAGTGCCGTCGAATCGCGTGGCCAGACGCTCATAGAGCCATTCCGGCAAATTGGTGCGCACGCGAGCAGACAGGCTGGCCGGGTCGATCTGACCGACGTGCTCGAGCCACGAGACTTCATCGGGCGTTGCCACCAGTTGCACCGACGCCAGACCGCGCGTGAACGCCAGACCGAGCAATGCCAGGCGTCGCTCCAGCGGCCCGGAGCCACTGCCTGCATGCTGACCGAATTCGAGCTTGCGGCGCAGAATGGCGAAGACCGTTTCCGCCAGCACACCGCGCTCGCGGTGGCCCAGCTTGGCGTTGGCGCGGAAGTACGTGCTCACAAGCGTATCGGCCGGACCGCTGAACGTCAGCACGCTGCCGAGCAGGCGTTGCGTGTGCTCGAAGAGTGCGGGCGACAGGTGCTCGCCGCGCATGCGGGCCGTCTCGGCGGGCGGCGCCTCCGGGCGGCGATCGTTGCGTGAACGGTCGTAGCGGTCAGGGCGGACATATCGCTCCTGACGCTCTCCCGCCTGCCCGCCCTTTGACGGCTGACGGGTATCGGTGGATCGGCCACCGGCGCGATGACCGGATTGATTGGCGCCATCGCGGCGCTGTGTCGGGCGGGTGCTCATGCGTCCTCACCAAAAAGCCATTGCGGATCGGGCGTGCCGTCGGCCCCGGGCGTGGTCGTCACGCGGCCATCGGCCACGACCAGACGATCTTCCACGAACCAGCGCACGGCGCGCGGATAAATGATGTGTTCCAGCGGCAGAATGCGCTCGGCCAGCGTCTCGGGGGTGTCTCCTGCCCGCACCGGCAAGGCCGCCTGCAGGATGTACGGGCCGTGATCGAGCTCGGCCGTGACGAAATGCACGGTTGCGCCCACGACCTTGCAGCCGGCGTCGAGCGCGCGGGCGTGCGTTTGCAGACCCGGGAAGGCAGGCAACAGCGACGGGTGAATGTTCAGGAGTCGGCCGGCGTAGCGCTCGGTAAAGCCCGGCGTCAGAATGCGCATGAAGCCGGCGAGCACCACCACATCGGGCTGATGGCGATCGATCTCGGCGGCAAGTTCGGCGTCGAACGCCTCGCGCGTCTTGCCCTGGCTGGGCACCACGGCCGTAGCGATGCCGTTTTCCTGGGCGAATGCCAGGCCTTCGGCGTCGGCGCGATTGGTGATGATGGCCGCCACGCGGGCCGGCCAGCCTTCTGCGGTACAGGCACGGACGATGGCCTGCATGTTGCTGCCTCGTCCGGAAATCAGGATGACAATGTTCTTCATCGCAGGATTTTATCATTGGTGCGACGCACCAGACACGTGGCATTGACCGCGTCGTGCGCCGCGATGGCCCCGAAGCGTTTATAATTCAACGTTCTGCGGCGCCGCAATGTCGGATCGGCCGTCCTGCGCCGCCCTGGGCTCGCCCCGTCGCCGCAGGCCGGTGGGTCTTCGCATCCGCGCCGCGCGGGATTATCCACCAACGCTCAATTCGACGTCCTGACCTGACGCTTCCATTATCGTGCGAGTCTTCCGGGGTCTACCCAACGCGCAGAGCAAAGCGCCCTGCGTGCTGACGATCGGCAATTTCGACGGCGTGCACCTGGGCCACCAGGCGCTGCTCGCTCGCGTTCGCGCCTCGGCGGCCGCACGCGGCCTACCGGTGTGCGTGATGACGTTCGAGCCGCATCCCCGTGAGTATTTCATGCCCGACCGGGCGCCCGCGCGCATTTCCAACCTGCGCGACAAGTTCGAGGCGCTTCGCTCGCATGGGGTCGACCGCCTGGTGGTGGAACACTTCAACGCCCATTTCGCCGGCCAGTCGCCTGAAGACTTCGTGCGCAATATCATCGTCGACGGGTTGCACACCCGCTGGCTGCTCGTGGGCGACGACTTCCGCTTCGGCGCGAAACGCGCGGGCGACATCGAATATTTGCGCGATGCCGGCCGTCGCTTCGATTTCGTCGTCGAACAAATGCCGACCTTCGCACACGACGGCGTGCGGATTTCCAGCTCCGAAGTGCGCACGGCGCTCGCCGACGGCAATTTCGAGCGCGCCCACGCGCTGCTCGGCCGTCCGTACGCGATCACGGGCCACGTCGTGCATGGCATGAAGCTCGGCCGCAAGCTGGGCTTCCCGACGCTCAATCTGCGCATCGCCCACAAGCATCCGGCGTTGACGGGAATTTTCGTCGTGCAGGTGCATGGCCTGGCGGACCGACCGCTGCCCGCCGTGGCCAGCCTGGGTTGGCGCCCGACCGTGGACGATTCCGGGCGCGTGCTGCTCGAAGTCCACCTGCTCGATTTCGACGGCGATTGTTATGGCAAGCTGGTGCGTGTGGAATTCTTGCAGAAGCTGCGTGACGAAGCCAAATTCGACGGTCTGGCCGAACTGGAAGCGGCCATCGCGCAAGACACGCGCGAGGCGCGCGCCTACTTCGCGCATGCGCTTGATGCCAACAGCCCGAGCGCACGACGCGACTTTGCCACCTCAGCTACCGACCGAATTAGTTGATCTTCGCCCGCGTGCGCCGGCGCCCAGCGCCTCGCGCGCGGCCCGCCGCCGCCACTGGCACCTGCCCGGGCGTTGCCGCTTCCGGCCCACAAGGCCCGCCTGCAACGCCAACGGCGCGAGCGCCCTACACCTGATATTCCAAATTCGTAGCGAAGCCCCATGAGCGAAAAGAAAGCCCCGAGCAAATATCCCGTCAACCTGCTGGACACGCCGTTCCCGATGCGCGGCGATCTGCCCAAGCGCGAGCCTCAGTGGGTCAAGCAATGGCAGGACAAGAAGATCTACGACAAGATCCGCCGCGCAAGCAAAGGCCGTCCGAAGTTCATCCTGCATGACGGCCCGCCGTATGCCAACGGGGACATCCACCTCGGCCACGCGGTCAACAAGATCCTCAAGGACATGATCGTCAAGGCACGCAGCCTGGCGGGCTTCGACGCCGCCTATGTACCGGGCTGGGATTGCCATGGCATGCCGATCGAAATCCAGATCGAAAAGCAGTTCGGCAAGCACCTGCCGGTGCGCGAAGTACAGGAAAGGGCGCGCGCCTACGCGGCGGAACAGATCGAACGCCAGAAGCCCAACTTCAAGCGTCTGGGCGTGCTCGGCGACTGGGACAACCCGTATAAGACCATGAACTTCTCGAACGAAGCGAACGAGCTTCGTGCGCTCGCGAAGATCATGGAGAACGGCTACGTCTACCGTGGTCTGAAGCCGGTGAACTGGTGCTTCGACTGCGGATCCGCACTCGCCGAAGCGGAAGTCGAGTACAAGGACAAGACCGATCTGGCCATCGATGTCGGCTTTGCCTTCGCCGAGCCGGAGAAAGTCGCGAAGGCCTTCGGCCTGCCGAAGCTGCCGCGCGAAGACGGCCACATCGTCATCTGGACGACCACCCCGTGGACGATCCCGTCGAACCAGGCGCTCAATGTTCACCCGGAAGTCGAATACGCGCTGGTCTCGACCGAGCGCGGTCTGCTGATTCTGGCAAGCGAACGCGTTGAAGACTGCCTGAAGACTTACGGCCTGCACGGCGACATCGTCGCGCGCACGAAGGGCGAAGCGCTCTCGCTGATCCGCTTCCGTCACCCCTTGTCGACGGCCGACGCCGGCTACGAGCGCACCTCGCCGGTCTATCTCGGCGACTACGTGACGACCGAAACGGGGACGGGCATCGTCCACTCGGCCCCCGCCTATGGCGTGGAAGACTTCGTGTCGTGCAAGGCGCATGGCATGTCCGACGCGGATATCCGCATGCCGGTGCTGGGCGACGGACACTATCAGGACAGCCTGCCGCTGTTCGGCGGCCAGTCTATCTGGGACGCCAACCCGCAGATCGTCGAAGCGCTGCGCGAAGCCGGTACACTGTTCCACTCGTTCAAGTACACGCACAGCTACATGCACTGCTGGCGTCACAAGTCCCCGATCATCTATCGCGCGACGAACCAGTGGTTCGCGGGCATGGACGTGAAGCCGGTCGACGGCGCGCCGGGCGGCGGCAACACCCTGCGCGAGATCGCGCTCGCCGGCATCGAAGCCACCGAGTTCTTCCCGGCGTGGGGCAAGCAGCGTCTGCACAACATGATCGCGCACCGCCCGGACTGGACGCTCTCGCGCCAGCGCCAATGGGGCGTGCCGATGGCCTTCTTCGTGCACAGGGAAACCGGCGCGCTGCATCCGCGCACCCCGGAACTGCTCGAAGCCGTGGCCAAGCGCGTGGAAACCGAAGGCATCGAAGCGTGGCAAACGCTCGACCCGGTTGAGCTGCTCGGCGACGAGGCCAAGGATTACGTGAAGAACCGCGACACGCTCGACGTGTGGTTCGACTCGGGCACGACGCACTGGCATGTGCTGCGCGGCTCGCACGCGCATGAGCTGGGCTTCCCGGCCGACCTGTATCTGGAAGGCTCGGATCAGCACCGCGGCTGGTTCCATTCGTCGCTGCTCACGGCCTCGATGATCGACGGCCGCCCGCCATACAAGGCGCTGCTCACGCACGGCTTCACGGTCGACGGTCAGGGCCGCAAGATGTCGAAATCGATCGGCAACACGATTCTGCCGCAAGACGTCGCAGACAAGCTCGGTGCCGAAATCATCCGCCTGTGGGTGGCGTCGACCGATTACTCGGGCGAGCTGTCGATCTCGGACGAAATCCTCAAGCGCGTCACCGAAGGGTATCGCCGTATCCGTAACACGCTGCGCTTCCTGCTCTCGAATCTGGCCGATTACGACCACGCGAAGCACGCGCTGCCGGCCGACCAATGGCTGGAAATCGACCGCTACGCCGTGGCATTGGCCCAGTCGCTGCAAACCGAAGTGCTCGGCCACTACGACCGCTACGAGTTCCATCCGGTCGTGGCCAAGCTCCAGACGTTCTGCTCCGAGGACCTCGGCGGCTTCTACCTCGACATTCTGAAGGATCGTCTGTACACGAGCGCACCGGACTCGCCGGCCCGCCGCGCCGCCCAGAACGCCCTGTACCACATCACGCATGGCCTGCTCAAGCTCATGGCCCCGTTCCTGTCGTTCACGGCCGAAGAAGCATGGCAGGTGTTCCAGCCGGGCAATGACACGATCTTCACGGAGACGTACTACGCTTATCCGGACGTCGCGGAAGGCTCGCGTCTGCTTGAGAAGTGGTACCTCCTGCGCACGGTGCGCGGCGACGTCACCAAGGCGCTCGAAGAGGCACGCGCGGCGGAGCAGATCGGTTCGTCGCTGCAGGCCGAAGTCGACGTGCGCGTCTCGGGGCGCAAGTACGAGGTGCTGGCGAGCCTCGGCGACGACCTGCGCTTCGTGCTGATCACATCGGCGGCGGCCGTCACGCAGGTGGCGACCGAAGCCGACGAAGGCGTGATGGTCACGCCGTCCTCGCACCAGAAGTGCGAGCGTTGCTGGCACTATCGTGAAGACGTGGGCGCAGACGCGGCCCATCCCACCCTTTGTGGCCGCTGCGTGTCGAATCTGTTCGGCAGCGGCGAACACCGGAGCGCGGCATAATGGCAAGCAAGGCAGGCGCCCGTACGGGCGCACGACGCAGCAATGGCAATGGGGGCGCGCGGGGTGGCGCCGCTTATGGCTTGGCCCCGTGGCTTGGGGTCGCGGTCATCGCGATCCTGATCGATCAGGTCACCAAGCTGACGATTCTGAAGACGTTCCAGTACGGCGAGTTTCATCCGTTGACGTCGTTCTTCAATCTGGTGCTGGTGTACAACAAGGGCGCGGCGTTCAGCTTCCTGGCGGCCGCGGGCGGTTGGCAGCGCTGGTTCTTCACGCTGCTCGGTCTGGTGGCGGCGACCGTGATCATCTTCCTGCTCAAGCGCCATCACGGCCAGAAGATGTTCTGCCTGTCGCTCTCGCTGATTCTGGGCGGCGCGCTGGGCAACGTGATCGATCGGGTGATCTACGGCCACGTGATCGACTTTCTGGACTTTCACGTCGGCGGCAGGCATTGGCCGGCGTTCAACATGGCTGACTCGGCAATTTGCGTGGGCGCCGTACTGCTGGTGATCGACGAGCTGCGACGCGTGCGGCGCGGCAAATAGCGCACCGCGGATCGAGGCAAAACACCGTCGCGGCGCCCAGGAGGCGCCGCGCAGCACTTTGGAGGAGGCACTTCCTATGGATCGCGGTGAACTTGCGGGCAAGACCATCGTTCTCGGCCTGACCGGCGGCATTGCCTGCTACAAGTCGGCCGAACTCACCCGGTTGCTCATCAAGGCCGGTGCGACGGTGCAGGTCGTGATGACCGAGGCCGCCACGCAATTCATCACCCCGCTCACGATGCAGGCGCTCTCGGGCCGCCCGGTCTTCACCAGTCAGTGGGATGGCCGCATCGACAACAACATGGCGCACATCGACCTCTCGCGCGAGGCCGACGCCATTCTCATCGCCCCGGCCTCCACCGACTTTCTCGCCAAGCTCGCGCACGGCATGGCGGACGATCTGCTGTCCACGCTGTGCGTGGCGCGCGATTGCCCGCTGCTGGTGGCGCCCGCGATGAACCGTCAGATGTGGGCCAACCCGGCCACTCAGCGCAATGCGGCGACGCTGCGCGGCGATGGCGTCGCGATCCTCGGCCCCGGCAGCGGCGAGCAGGCCTGCGGCGAAATCGGCGACGGACGAATGCTCGAACCGGAGGACCTGTTCGAGGCGCTTGCCAGCTTCTTCCAGCCCAAGCGACTCGCCGGGCGCCGCGTGCTAATTACCGCCGGCCCGACTTTCGAGCCCATCGACCCGGTCCGCGGCCTGACCAACCTGTCCAGCGGCAAGATGGGCTTCGCGCTCGCGCGTGCCGCGGCGCAGGCCGGTGCCGAGGTGCATCTGATCGCCGGCCCGTGCTCGCTGGCGACGCCCTACGGTGTCACGCGCCGCAACGTCCAGACGGCGCAGCAAATGTATGACGCCGTGATGGCCGACATCTCGCACAACGACATCTTCATCGCGGTGGCCGCCGTGGCCGATTGGCGCGTGCGCGATGTGGCCCGCGACAAGATCAAGAAGGCGGGCGACGCCGACGTGCCGACGCTCGAATTCGTGCAGAACCCCGACATCCTCGCGGCCGTCGCGCAGCTGCCGACGCCGCCCTACTGCGTGGGGTTCGCAGCCGAGTCAGGCGATCTGGAGACGCATGGCGCCCAGAAGCGCAAACGCAAGCAGGTGCCGCTGCTCGTCGGCAATCTCGGGCCGGCCACGTTCGGGCAGGACGACAATGAGGTCATCCTGTTCGACGAGGCCGGGCAGCAACACCTGCCGCGTGCCGACAAGGCATCGCTCGCCCAACGCCTGATCGCCGAAATCGCCGCCCGGCTTCCCTCGCGCGCGCCGGGCTGACGATCGTCTGCGCCCAACCACGTGCCGCACACCGTCTCATCGGTGTCTCGTCTGTCATCGTCGTTGTCCGACGACGCTGACAGACTGGCGGCAACGCTCGACGTCACGGCCTCAGCACCGCGGCCCTTCGGCCCTTCCGCCGTCGGCCCTCGAAGGCCATCGCAAACAATAACAAGCCCAATGACGCAACCTCCTACCTCCGCGCGGCCCGCCGTCAGTGTCTACGGGACCCTGAGCATGCTCGCCGCAATCATGTTCTTCGGTTTCATGACGATCGGCATGCCGCTGCCCGTACTGCCGGTCTACGTGCACGAAACGCTCGGCTACGGCGCCTTCGTGGTGGGCGTGACCATCGGCATCCAGTCGGTCGTCACATTGCTGCTGCGCTCCTACGCCGGACGCACCGTCGACACCCGCGGCCCGCGCCGCGCCGTGCTGACCGGCCTGTGCGGCTGCGGCGTGGCGGGCGTGCTCTATCTGGCGGCGTCGATGGTGCCGCACCCGGCACTTGCGCTGGGCATTCTCATCGCGGGACGCGTTGTGCTCGGCTTCGGCGAAAGCCTGATCCTGACCGGCGGCATGTCGTGGGGCATCGGCCTGCTCGGCGCCGCCCACGCCAGCAAGGCGATTTCGTGGCAAGGCGTGTCCATGTACACGGCGATCGCCATCGGTGCCCCGTTCGGGGCCTACCTGCTGCAATCGGCCGGCTTTACGGCGGTCTCGCTGGTGAACATCGCGCTGCCCGCCATCGCGTTCGCGATCGCGCTGCGTCTGCCAGCAGCCGCGCCCATTGGCGGGAATCGCTTGCCGTTCTTCCGTGTGGTGGGACTGGTATGGCGCCCGGGACTGGCCATGACGCTGGGCAGCATCGGCTATGCCGTCATTGCCGCGTTCATCACGCTGTACTATGCGAGCCACGGCTGGTCGGGTGCCGCGTTCGCGCTCACGCTCTATAGCGCATGCTTTATCGGCATACGGATCGTGCTCGCGCACGCCGTCGATCGATTCGGCGGACGCCGCGTGGCTATGGCCTCGCTCGTGTTCAGCGCCATCGGCCAGTTCCTGCTGTGGGGCGCGGTGAACCCGGACATGGCCCTCGTGGGCGCCGGACTCACCGGCGTGGGCTTCTCGCTGGTCTTCCCGGCCCTCGGCGTGGAGGCGCTGCGTCAGGTCCCGCCGCAGAACCGCGGCGCGGCGCTGGCGGCCTACTCGGCATTCTTCGATCTGGCGCTTGGGCTGATCGGTCCGATGGCCGGTCTCGTCGCCAACTATTTCGGCTATGCCTCGATCTTCCTGTGCGGTGCCCTCGGCGGCATCGTCGCGATTCTCATGATTGCGCGCCTGCCGCACGCAGGCCCGGTCGCGACACCGGCGGATTCGTCCGCCGGCAGCGGCCACTGATTCCGCACCACGACGACGTCGATGGCCCGACGCCATCGACTTGGAGCCTCGAATTCATGACGACTACGGCCGCGGCACGCATCAAGCTGTCGATCCTCGATCAAACTCCCGTAATTCACGGCCACAGTGTGGCGGACGCCATCGCAGCGACCGTGGAACTGGCGCAGGCCGCCGACGACCTGGGCTACACGCGCTACTGGTGCGCGGAGCATCACGGATTGCGTGGTGTGGCCAATCCGGCACCGGAGGTCATGATCGCCCGGCTCGCCAGCGTGACGAAGCACCTGCGGGTCGGCTCGGGCGGCGTCATGCTGCCGTACTACAGCCCGTTCAAGTTGGCCGAGCAATTTCTGACGCTCGAGGCGTTGTTTCCGAATCGCATCGACCTTGGCGTCGGACGTGCCCCCGGCGGCGACATGCGCACGGCGCGCGCCGTGGCGAAAGGGCCGTACGACGCCGGCGAGCACTTCCCGCAACAGGTGGCAGAGCTGGCCGGCCTATTCAACGACACGCTGGCCGACGATCACCCATACCGCGACGTGCTGCTGCAGCCGGCGGTGGCAACACGCCCCGAGCTGTGGGTACTGGGCTCGAGCGAGTTCGGTGGCCTGCTTGCCGCGCAGCTCGGTCTGCGCTACTGCTTCGCCCACTTCATCAATGCCCATGATGGCCATCGCGTTACGCAGGCGTACCGCGAGCGCTTCACGCCGGGCGCGCCGCGCAAACCCTATTGCGCCGTGGCGCTCTTCGTCATCTGTGCCGATACCGACGCCGAGGCCGAAGCCCTGGAGGCCGGCGTAGACCTTCGGCGCGTGCAGATGGCTTACGGCATGAACGAGCCGATTCCGAGCCTTGAGCAAGGCGCGCAGGCCATGGCACAGTATCGTGAGCGGGAGTTGTCCGTGATCGCGCGCGAGAAGCCGCGTAGTATCATCGGCACCCCAGAGCGCGTGACTGAACGCGTGTTGGCGTTGCAGGAACAGTTCGAGGCCGACGAAATTGTCGTGTTGACCGTGGCCGGCAGTTATCGCGCCCGGCTGCGCTCACATGAACTGCTCGCGCAAGCGTTTTCGTTGCGCAGCGCCGACTGACGGGCACCGGAGACGCGCCCGCCTGTGCGCGAAGCGTCCCTGGCCGCATTTTTCGACAGCCATCCCTCATCCAACGCCATACGACCATGAACCTCGACGTCAAGATTCTCGACGAACGCCTGCGCTCGCAGTTGCCCGCCTATGCCACGCCGGGCAGTGCCGGGCTCGATCTCCGGGCGTGCCTCGACACACCGATGACCATTGAACCGGGACAGACGGTGCTCGTGCCGACGGGGCTGGCGATTCATCTGTCCGATCCCGGCTACGCTGCGTTGATCCTGCCGCGCTCGGGCCTCGGCCACAAACACGGCATCGTGCTTGGCAATCTAGTGGGACTGATCGACTCGGATTACCAGGGCCAATTGATGGTCTCGACCTGGAACCGGGGTCATGTGCCGTTCGTGCTGAATCCGTTCGAGCGTCTGGCGCAACTGGTGATCGTGCCGGTCGTGCAGGCCACGTTCAACCTCGTCGACGCGTTCCCCGAGAGCGATCGCGGCGCGGGCGGTTTCGGCAGCACCGGCAAGCACTGACGCCACGCGGCGGCGGCGCGACCCGGCCGACGAGGACCACGAAAAAGCGCCGCATGAAGCGGCGCTTTTTCATTGGGCGATGCCGTGACGATTACTCGACTTCGGCCGCTTCCGGTTCGGCACGGGCGTTGCCATCCTGCGGGAACGACAGTTGTACCTGATCGTGCTCATCCAGATTCACGGTGACGCGCCCGCCGCTGGTCAGACGCCCGAACAGCAATTCGTCGGCCAGCGCACGACGGATCGTGTCCTGGATCAAACGCTGCATCGGACGCGCACCCATCAGCGGATCGAAGCCCTTCTTCGCCAGGAACGCGCGCAGCTTGTCGGTGAAGACCACTTCGACCTTCTTCTCGTGCAACTGGTCTTCGAGCTGGATGAGGAACTTGTCGACCACGCGCAGGATGATCTGTTCGTCGAGCGGCTTGAAGCTGATGATCGCGTCCAGACGGTTGCGGAACTCCGGCGTGAACATGCGCTTGATGTCGGCCATTTCATCGCCGGCCTGACGCTCGTTCGTGAAACCGATGCTCGCGCGGTTGATCGTCTCCGCGCCCGCATTCGTCGTCATGATGACGATGACGTTACGGAAATCCGCCTTGCGACCGTTGTTGTCGGTGAGCGTGCCGTGGTCCATCACCTGGAGCAGCACGTTGAAGATGTCCGGGTGCGCCTTCTCGATTTCGTCGAGCAGCAGCACGCAATGGGGCTTCTTCGTGACGGCTTCGGTGAGTAGCCCGCCCTGATCGAACCCCACATACCCCGGGGGCGCGCCAATCAGACGACTCACCGCGTGACGTTCCATGTACTCCGACATATCGAAGCGGATCAGCTCGATGCCCAGCGTGAAGGCGAGCTGCTTCGCGACTTCGGTCTTGCCGACACCGGTCGGGCCCGAGAACAGGAACGCGCCGATCGGCTTGTCCGTCTTGCCCAGCCCGGCGCGCGACATCTTGATTGCGGCCGACAAGGCGTCGATGGCCGGGTCCTGCCCGAACACCACGCTCTTGAGGTCGCGGTCGAGCGTCTGGAGCTTGCCGCGGTCATCGGCCGACACGCTCTGCGCCGGAATGCGCGCAATCTTCGACACGATGTCCTCGATCTCGCCCTTGCCGATCGTCTTCTTCTGCTTGGACTTCGGCAGAATGCGCTGGGCGGCGCCGGCTTCGTCGATCACGTCGATGGCCTTGTCAGGCAGGTGACGGTCGGTGATGAACTTGGCGGACAGCTCGGCCGCGGCCGACAGTGCACTCGACGAGTACTTCACGCCGTGGTGCTCTTCGAAACGCGACTTCAGCCCGCGCAGGATCTGCACGGTCTGCTCGACGGTCGGCTCGTTCACATCGATCTTCTGGAAACGACGCGACAACGCGGCGTCCTTTTCGAAAATGCCGCGATACTCGGTGAAGGTCGTGGCGCCGATGCACTTGAGCTGCCCCGACGACAACGCCGGCTTGAGCAGGTTCGAGGCGTCGAGCGTGCCGCCCGACGCGGCGCCCGCGCCGATCAGCGTATGAATCTCGTCGATGAACAGGATCGCGTTGTTGCGCTCCTTGAGTTCCTTGAGCACCGCCTTCAGGCGTTGCTCGAAGTCGCCGCGATACTTCGTGCCGGCGAGCAGCGCGCCCATGTCGAGCGAGTAGACGGTGGCGTCCTGCAGGATCTCGGGCACTTCGCCGCGCGTCACGCGCCAGGCGAGGCCTTCTGCGATGGCTGTCTTGCCCACGCCGGCTTCGCCGACGAGCAGCGGGTTGTTCTTGCGGCGGCGGCACAGCACCTGCACCACGCGCTCGACTTCCGCCTCGCGCCCGATGAGCGGATCGATCTTGCCGTCGCGCGCCAGTTGGTTGAGGTTCTGGGTGTACTGCGCGAGCGGGCTCTCCTTGGCGTTCGCCCCCTCTTCCCCTTCGGCACTGCCTTCGCCGGCCTTGGCCGACTCGCCGGGCGCGCCCGTCTTGGTAATGCCGTGAGAGATGAAATTGACGACATCCAGACGCGTCACGCCCTGCTGCTGCAGGTAGTAGACCGCGTGGGAGTCCTTTTCACCGAAGATGGCGACCAGCACGTTGGCGCCCGTCACTTCCTTCTTGCCGTTGGAAGTCGATTGCACGTGCATGATGGCGCGTTGAATCACGCGCTGGAACCCGAGCGTGGGCTGTGTGTCGACCTCGTCGCTACCCGGCACCGTCGGCGTATTGTCGGCGATGAAGTTGCGCAGGTTCTGCCGTAAATCCTCAAGATTTGCGGCGCAGGCGCGCAACACTTCGGCAGCGGTCGGGTTATCCAACAGGGCGAGCAACAGGTGCTCGACCGTGATGAATTCGTGTCTTGCCTGGCGCGCTTCCATAAACGCCATGTGCAGGCTGACTTCCAATTCCTGGGCAATCATGCTTCCTCCATCACGCACTGCAGCGGGTGCCCGGACTGCCTTGCATGGCTAACAACTTGCTCAACTTTGGTCGCCGCGACGTCGCGCGTAAAGACCCCACAAACTCCCCTGCCCTCTCGGTGAACCTTGAGCATGATCTGCGTGGCAGACTCCCGGTCCTTATTGAAATATTCCTGAATGACCATCACCACGAATTCCATCGGGGTGAAATCGTCGTTCAACAGTACCACCTTGTACATCGATGGCGGCTTGAGCTGTTGCTCCTGCCGCTCCTGTACGGTGTCGTCATGCGTTGTCGGTAAGGTTGCCATACGTGGATTCTAAACAACTCCCGGGTTCAGCAAGCCATCGGCGTCCCGATTGCCGCCTGCCGTCCGGTCGTCCACCGGAATGCCAACACTCGTCGTTCCGCGCGTTGTCCAGCAAGGCGCCGCAGCCCCGACCACCGGGGCGTGCCACACCCATATGAGTCAGCTTAACCCAAATTTCAAGGGCGTGTCTCCGCAGGCCCGGCGCGCGCACAAGCATCAGGGTAAAACCTGATCGAGCACAACTTCTATCGTTCAAAAAGGGCTTGACACTATTGGTAGTTAGCGAAAACAATCAACGTGGCGCTTTTCCTCAATAAGGGTTTTAAAAGAAAAGATGCCTGGGTGAGCCTAAGAAGCCGCCGCCAGCCGGCGGGATTTTCAGATGTGCTCGTTGTTGCGGTGATATGTAGTAGTCGTAATTGTTCAGGGGAAGTTCGTATGGCAACCGGTACGGTCAAATGGTTTAACGACGCCAAGGGTTTTGGATTCATCACGCCGGATGAGGGTGGCGAAGATCTGTTCGCGCACTTCTCGGCTATTCAGATGAACGGCTTCAAGACCCTCAAGGAAGGTCAAAAGGTGCAGTTCGAGGTCGTTCAAGGCCCGAAGGGCAAGCAGGCTTCGAACATTCAGGCGCCCGCCTGAGGTAGCGCCGCTCGTCGTATTGAAGACCCGGCTCCGGCCGGGTTTTTTATTGCGTCGCAACAATGCAACACGCACCGGTGAATTTTGCAGTTCGCTTTGCGAATATCAAAACCGACGCCGCATTCCACTCCGGCCCGGCAGCTTTTTGAAACGCGATGGCGTTTAATCCATTTGCTACCTGGCTTCATCGATATATTCCGCTCCCAAATTAAAATGGGACCGGACATTGTTGCTCTGCGGAAACCCATTACGCATTCGACCAATTTGACTCGGCATTCCTATGCAGCCGGCCGGTCAACCACGACTCAATCGTCGCGAGTTAAGTATCGGAATGAACGGGTTGTTTAAGGACTGTGCAAACCGAATCCGTGACAGCTATGCGATTCACGCATGAATATTATTTGTTTCATACAAAATAAAAATGCAACAAATGATACTTCGCCATGTGCACATCGCTCCCCACCGTAGCGTTGACCGGCGGCCCCGCCGCGGAAATGCGACGGGCCGCCCCGAACCCTCTCAAGTTCGATAGGCGGCCCGTGCAGTCGTGTTGCCCCTAGGCGGGGCAACCCACCGGTCTCACGGCAAAAGCGTTAGCTCAGATCGACGTAGACCTTATCGGCCTCGATGCGAATCGGATAGCGCCTCACTGCTGCGGTGAGCGGCGCGCACATCGCTGCGCCGGTTCGCACGTCGAATTTCCCCTGATGCAGAGGGCACTCGATCTCGTGCCCGTCGAGAAAGCCGTCGCACAGGCGGGCGTTTCCGTGTGTGCAGGCGTTGTCCGTGGCATACACCTCGCCGTCCACGCCGTACAGGGCAATCTCCCGTCCGCCCACGATCACGCCGATCACGTCGTCCTCGGGAATGGCGTCGCGCGACGCCGCCTCAATCCAGTTGCCGCTCATCGTGTGCCTCGCTTCAGATCGGATAGATCAGCGAGTTGGGAATCATCTCGCTGTCGAAAATGCATTGGCGGGACGCGAATTTCCATCCGTCGCCCGTTCGTTTGACGACGTCCAGATAGCGCCCGACCGACAGAATGTCGGTGAGCTGATCCGGCTTCGTCCGAAATACGGCGTAGTTGGCCTCGACCTGGAGCGTGTCGTCGTCGCGTCGCCGAATGGCCGGCAGTCCGATCACGTGGCGCTGGTAGTAAGGGTCGTGGAACAGCGTGTCGCGAATGCCATAGATGCGATCGCGCAGCATGCCGCGGCTCTCGAACGACAGGGTCGCCAGCGGCAGGCCCATCTCGAAATTCTCGCGCGGCTGAATGCGATACACGCAGTCATCCAGGAAGAAGTCGGGCCAGGCATCCCACTGCTGCGTGTCGAGCGCCGCCGCATAAGCGGCGTTGAGGTCGATCACGGCCTGAAACGTTGCAAAATCCACCATCGCGTCGTCTCCTCAAACGCCCATGACGCGGCGCCAATAGGCGTACATGCCGCGAATCAGGGTTTCCGTCACCATGTGTTCCGTGTTCTCCACCCCTGTGCCGCCCAACTCGGCGAGGGCGCGGTGCCAGGGCTTCTGCGCGAAACCTTCCTGCGAGCACTCGATGGCCTCGCCGTCGTCGGCCGACACAAAGCCGGCCGGGCCAAACAGATTGGCCTGACGCAAACGGCGCTGCGTCATTTCCTCGGTGTCGTCTTCGAAACCGAAATGCGTCCAGACGAAGTCGAACGCATCGTGGCCGCGCGGCTGGATGTGACGCGTCGAGACCGAGTTGACTTGTTGCTGCAGAATCACGCTGGGGAAAAGCGTCATGAGCACGGCCGTCGGCCCCTTCCACCAGTCTTCCTGCACGATGTCGAGAAAGCGCGTGTCGTTGAGCGACATCGACGCCTTGAAACTCGACACCCCCGAGGTCACTTCCCCGCCACCGCCCTGCCCGCGCGTGGACACCATCGCGGCATGACGCCCGTGCTCGTCCATCACCAGACGCGATTTGTTATCCGCGCGCCACAACCCGAACGTGACGAACCACGTGTGCAAGAGACCTGGGTGGTAGGGGTCCTTGATGTTCTCCTGCATCAGCTTCCAGTTCCCCGGGATGCGCTGCTTGTTGTAGCCGAGCAGTTTGAGCTTTCGCCCGTTGAACAGTCGATCGAAGTAGGCGCAGATCTCCGGCCCGAGAAAGTTCTCGAGGGATTCGATGTCGTGATCGAATGACGCGAAAATCACGCCGCCGCGCGTGGCGACCTTGAGCCGGGTGAGGCCGTGATCTTCCGGCTTGAAATCCTTCGGCATGCCGCCGTTGATCTTGCCGTCCTGCTTCACGCCGCGCCGGAACGGCACGCCCTGCAGATTGCCCTTCAGGTCGTAGTTCCACTGGTGATATGGGCAGTGGAAGTCCGTGCGGTTGCCGCGCTTTTCGCGACAGAACTTCATGCCACGATGCGCGCAGACGTTTTCGACGACGTTGATGTCCCCCGCGGCATCTCGCGTCACGATGACGGAGCGCTCACCGATCACCGTGCGCTTGAAATCGCCCGGATTCGGCACTTCGGCTTCCAGCCCGACGTAGTTCCAGTGGTTGCGGTAGAAGCAGGCGTCCAGCTCGCGCCGATACAGTTCTGCGTCCGTATAGACGCGAAAGGGGATGCGGCTCGAGCCCTCGGCGGGCCAGACATCCGACGGCTGCGCGCCGGCGCACGGCGCCGGGTCGAACTCGGCAGTCTGCGGTGTGGTACTCATGATCGTCTCCTGAGGGGGATGCGGGAAAGACCGGGAACGCGCCAGTGCGCTGCTGGCGGGAACTTCACCGGCCGTCATGCCACCTTCGCGTAAAACGCGTCGGCATAGATATGGGCGGCATCAACACCGCGCTCGCGCAGCAGCCGGGTGGCGGCGTCGACCATCGGCGGCGCGCCGCACAAATAGGCGCGCCAGCCCGAGAGCGCATCGGGGCCGACGTAATCGGCAGCGAGCGCGTGCGTGACATGCCCCAGGCGGAATCCCGGATTCGGTGCGTCGGGTGCGATGGGTGTGATGGGTGCGCCCGGAGCGTCGGTCGTCGTCACGACATGCAGGCGAATGCCGTCGTGACGCGACGCGAGTTCGCGCAGCCACGTAAGGCCATACACGTCCGCCGGCGAGCGCGCGCCGACATAAATGTCGATGCGGTTGGTCATGCCACGGGCGAGCGCCCCGCGCACGATCGACAGCACCGGCGCCAGGCCGGTGCCGCCGGCGACGCAAAGCATCGGCCCGTCGTGCCGCGTGCGCAGATACGACGTGCCAAGCGGGCCCGATACCCGCACGGCATCGCCGACCTTGAGCTGTTCGTCGACATAGCCGGTCACGGCCCCACCGGGCACCCGGCGGATGTGAAATTCGAGCGTGTCGTCGGCATCGAGTCCGGCCATGGAATATGGCCGGATATGCGCGGGGGTGAATTGCAGCGTGGCGTACTGACCGGGCGAAAAACTGAGCGGCTTCGCCGTCGTGAGCACCACGCGCTTGATGTCGTGGGTCAGTGGTTCGATCGCGAGCACCGTCGCCTTGAGAATTTTCGCGGGATGCACGACGACTTCATCGACATCCGGCAAGGCGATCTCGCAGTCGCCGTGGACGGTCGACTGGCACGCGAGCACGTAACGCGCAGGGGATGCCGTGCGCCCCGCCCGCCCCGCCAGACCATCGCCATCGCCATCGTGATGACGATATTCGACGCCTTCGGCTTCGCGCACGGCCCCCGAAACGACGCGACAGCGGCAGGTGCCGCAGCGTCCGGACAGGCAACTGTACGACATCGGGATCTGACGATCGGTGAGGGCTTTGAGCAAATTGTCGCCGGGCGCGACCTCGAAGCGTTCGCCGAGTGGCTGCACGTGAACTTGCATGGGGAGGGTCTCCGTTCTGACGGCACCCGCCTCGGGCACCGCGCGTGGCGTTTGGACGCCGTTTGCAAGAAGCATCTCGCAAGCCGCGTTATAAACCAATAGAATTCAGGTTATATGTCCTATAAATCTCAGTGATTTAACTGAGCATCGAGACGCGTTCCTTCCCATGGACCTGCATTCCGTCGACCTGAACCTGCTGGTGGTCTTCCAGCATCTGTACAACGCGCGACGCGTGTCTCGCGTGGCAGAGACGCTTGGCGTGACGCAACCCGCGATCAGCAATTCGCTCGCGCGCCTGCGCAAGTTGTTCAACGACGAATTGTTCATCCGCACCTCGCGCGGCATGCTGCCGACCCCGATGGCCATCGAACTGGCCGAACCGGTCGCCGCGGCGCTGGATGCGCTGCACGGGGTCTTCAATCGTCAGCTCGCCTTCGATCCGGCAACGAGCCAGCGCGCGTTTCAAATCGCCATGACGGACATCGGAGAAGTGCACTTCCTGCCCAGGCTCATGCACGCGCTTGGCGAGCGGGCACCGGGCATTACGATCAGCACGGTGCGCAATACGGCGGTCAACTTGCAGGAGGAGATGGCGGCGGGTCAGGTGGATCTCGCCGTGGGGCATCTGCCGGATCTGACGACGGAGTTTTTCCAGCGGCGTCTGTTTCGGCAGAAGTATGTGTGCATGTTTCGCCCCGGGCATCCGCTCGACCGACCGGCGACGGCGAGGATGGCGCGCGAGGATTTCGAGCACGCGGAGCAGGTAATGGTGGTCGCCGCCGGCACCGGGCACGGCCGGGTCGACGATTTCATGGCGCGCGCTCACGTACAGCGCAACATCCGGCTGCGCGTGCCGCACTTCGTCGCGCTCGCCGACATTCTGCACGCCACGGATCTAATCGCCACGGTGACGGAGAAGTTTGCCCAGCGCAGCGCGCAGCACTTCGGCTTGCGTTACGTCGACCATCCGCTGGACCTACCGGACGTCCAGATCAACCTGTTCTGGCACGCGCGCTATCACCGCGAACCGGCAAGCCAGTGGATGCGCGCGCTCCTGTTCGAGCTGTTCTCGGAGTGAGGCGGCGAGCTGCCGCCCCGTTCCGAATCACGCGTTGAAACCGCCATCGATGGTCAGGCTGGCACCCGTCACGAAACCCGCCTCGTCGCTGGCGACATAAGCCACCATCGCTGCGATTTCCTCGGGATGCGCATGACGCTTGAGCGCCATCAGGTCGTGCATGGTCGCCGCGAAATCCCCGGTGGCGGGATTCATGTCGGTATTCGTCGGGCCCGGCTGCACGTTGTTGACCGTAATGCCGCGCGGCCCAAGGTCACGCGCCATGCCCTTGACCAGGCCGACCAGTGCCGCCTTGCTCATCGCATACGTCGCGGCGCCCGCAAACGGCATGCGCTCCGCGTTGCACGAGCCGATATTGATGATGCGACCGCCCTCGCCCATGTGCGCGAGTACCGCCTTCGAGGCCACGAACACAGCGCGCACGTTCACATCGAGCATGCGGTCGAATTCTTCCAGCGCAAGGTCGGCCACCGATGCCATCGAAAACACGCCGGCATTGTTCACCAGAATGTCGATCTTGCCGAGCGCGTGGGCGGCGTCGTTGATTGCCTGGGTCAGGGCGGTGGCGTCTGCTGCATCCACATGCAAGGCCATGGCACGCCCGCCGGACGCCTCAATGCGCTCGACCAGATCCTGCGCCGCGGCCTTCGATCCCTTGTATGTGAACGCGACCGCCGCACCGCCGTGCGCGAGCCGCTGCACGATCGCCGCGCCGATACCGCGCGAGCCGCCTGTCACGAAAGCCACCTTGCCTCGAAAGTTCGTTGCCATCTCATTGCTCCATTCGGTTAAGAGGTGAAGCCAGTATCGCGAGCAAATTACACCTCAACTAGACCATAATCCATATCATCACTTTCAACCCAACGGAATAGATGAACGATGGACGCCTTGCATCTGATCGAATCATTCGTCCTGAGTGCGCGTGCGGGCAGTTTCTCGGCGGCCGCGCGACGACTGGGGATGACCCCTGCAGCGGTGAGCAAGAATGTGGCGCGGCTGGAGGGGCAGCTCGGCTTGCGGCTGTTTCACCGCAGTACTCGCAGCCTGACACTGACGGCGGGCGGCGAGCGATTCCTGCTGGACGTCGATGGCCCGTTCGCGGCCCTGAACGACGCCTTTTCACGCGCCGCCGAGCGCGAAGGCACCCCGTCCGGGATCCTCAAGGTGAGCGTGGCCCACGCCTTCGGCCGCCAGTATCTCGTGCCGCTGCTGGGCGACTTTCTTGCCCGCTATCCGGATGTCGTGCCGGATTGGCGATTCGACAACCGGGGCGTGGACGTGGTGAGCGAGGGCTTCGACGCCGCGATAGGCGGCGGTATCGAACTCACCCCCGGCGTCATCGCCCGGCGCCTGGCACCGACGTACGCCGTGATTTGCGCGTCGGCCGACTATATGCGCGCGCGTCAGGTACCGGGGCATCCCGCCGAACTCGCGACGTTCGACGCGATCGTCCGGCGCTCCGGAACGTCGGGGCGGCTGCGCGCATGGGATTTGCGAAACGCGATCGGTGAGCGGGTCAACGTCGAGGCGCGAACCCGCATGATTTTCGACGACCCGGAGGCGATGGCGCACGCCGTCGCGCTGGGCTATGGCGTGGCGTTGCTACCGATGCCGCATGCCGCGCCCCTGCTCGCGTCCGGTCGAATTCAACGGCTGTTGCCGGGCTGGTTCGAGGAATACGGCGGGGTGTCCATCTACTATTCGAACAAGAAACAGCTGCCACTGCGGACACGCGTGTTCGTGGATCACGTTGTCCACGCGTTCGAAGCCCAACGCCTAGCCGCGTATTTCGACGGGCGGTGAGTGGCCTCGACAGCATCGCTCCCCCGTGCGCATTGCGACCAACCATGCGTGAGGCTACCGAGTCGAAGACCGAGCGGGTCGCGCGGATCGGCGCGCTGCGCGCCCGTCCCTTGCGTTACGCGTACGCATGCACTGTAATGAAAGCGTTGTACCGACGACTTGTGCGGGCAAGGAGAACGCCCACGTGTTGGCCGCAAAAGGGGGGTTGGGAGGTCCGGCATGGACACCACGACGACCGCATGGCGAGTCATGGTACTCGTCGCGTGCCTGCTGACGGCGGGCGCGGCGCATGCACAGTCAGCGTATCCTCCGCCGACCCTCGCGGTAAGCGTGGGCGTCGGCGAGAAGGTCGCGATCTGGGTACAACCCAACTTCAGTGTGCTGTGCCGCTCGTTGGGCCAGCCGACGTTCGAACTCGACTCGACGCCCGCACTCGGTAAAGTCACGCCGGAATGGATCGACTATGTGGTTCCGGACGGACAACGCTGCGAGACGATGCATTTTCCCGGCATGGTCGTCTGGTATCAGGCGGGATCGTCGCCGGGCACGGACACCGTCGTCTGGACCGTCGGTTTTCCGCGCGAACTGACGAGCCGTGTGCCAAGCACCGGCGACCACCGCGTGAGCACCACCGTCGTCGTGCACTAGGCCGAGCGCCCCCGGACGGAAGCGTCGGCGTTGCCAAACGAGCGGCGGCAAATCAGCGGCAACCCCGTGGCGCGTCACATGTTGGCGATCATCACGTTGCCGAAGCCCGAGCACGACACCTGCGTCGCCCCTTCCATCAGGCGGGCAAAGTCATAGGTCACCTGCTTCGACAGGATCGACTTTTCCATCGACGCGATGATCAGATCCGCCGCTTCCGTCCAGCCCATGTGCCGCAGCATCATCTCGGCCGAGAGAATCTCCGATCCAGGATTCACGTAGTCCTTGCCCGCGTACTTCGGCGCCGTGCCGTGCGTCGCTTCGAACATCGCAACCGAGTCGGACAGGTTCGCCCCCGGGGCGATTCCGATGCCCCCCACCTGCGCGGCGAGCGCATCGGAGATGTAGTCGCCGTTCAGGTTGAGCGTGGCGATCACGTCGTACTCTGCGGGGCGCAACAGAATCTGTTGCAGGAATGCATCCGCGATCGAGTCCTTGATCGTGATCTCCTTGCCCGTCTTGGGGTTCTTCAGTTTGCACCACGGACCGCCGTCGATCTCCATCGCGCCGAATTCGTTCTTGGCGAGCGCGTATCCCCAATCGCGGAATCCGCCCTCGGTGAACTTCATGATGTTGCCTTTGTGAACGATCGTCACCGAGTCGCGATTGTTGTCGATCGCGTACTGAATCGCCTTGCGCACCAGTCGCTCGGTACCCTCGCGCGAGACCGGCTTGATGCCGATCCCCGACGTCTGCGGAAAGCGGATCTTGGTCACGCCCATCTCGTCCTGCAAGAAGGCAATCAGTTTTTTCGCGCCGGCCGATTCCGCCTCCCACTCGATGCCCGCGTAGATGTCCTCGGAGTTCTCGCGGAAGATCACCATGTCGATCTTCTCGGGATGACGCACCGGCGACGGTACGCCCTTGAAGTACTGCACCGGACGCAGACACACATAAAGGTCCAGCTGCTGGCGCAACGCGACGTTGAGCGATCGAATGCCACCGCCCACGGGGGTGGTCAGCGGCCCCTTGATCGATACTACGTAGTCCTTGACAACCTGGAGCGTTTCATCGGGCAGCCATACATCCGGTCCGTAAACGCGCGTCGATTTCTCGCCGGCATAGACTTCCATCCAATGGATCTTGCGCTTCTCGCCGTACGCTTTGGCCACTGCCGCGTCGACGACCTTGAGCATCACCGGCGTAATATCCACGCCGGTGCCGTCGCCCTCGATGTACGGGATGATCGGATTGTCGGGCACGTTCAGGGAGAAATCCTGGTTGACCGTGATCTTCTCGCCTGCCGGGACCTTGATGTGCTGATACGACATGGTGGGCTCCAATGGGATGAATCGGACTGTGCGCGTCAAACGGGGTGAAGGATGCCACCGCTCGCCGCATTACGGCTTTATTGTAGTCACAGCGTCGTAGGGCGCGTTGACGCAAATCAAGTCTTATATAAGACATAAGACTGGCGATCTCGATTATGCATTAACATGACGGGGCTGACCAGCGCCGTACGCGCTCGGCGGGCGTAGCGCCATGGGGTCGAGCCCGGGTCGAGCGCCGATCGCGCCCGACGGCATCGGCAACTTCCGATTTTCTTCCCTTGGTATGACACTTCTCGCACTCAACAAGCCCTTCGGCACGATCTGCCAGTTTTCGCCGCATCCGACACGTCCCACGCTCGCCGAGTGCGTGACGCGCCCGGGCGTCTATCCGGCCGGACGGCTCGACGCCGACAGCGAGGGACTCCTGCTGCTCACCGACGACGGTCGTCTGCAGGCCCGCATCGCGGAGCCGGAACGCAAATTGCCGAAGACGTATTGGGCGCAGGTCGAGGGCGAGTACGACGAGGCGGCCGTCGCACGTCTGCGCGCCGGCCTAGATCTGGGCGACTTCGTCACGCTGCCGTGCGAAGCACGCGAGATCGCTGAGCCCGCCCAGCTCTGGCCACGTCACCCGCCGATCCGCTATCGCGCCAGCATCCCGACCCACTGGCTGGAAATCTCGCTCGTCGAAGGCAAGAACCGCCAGGTCAGACGCATGACCGCCGCCGTCGGCAAACCGACGCTGCGACTGGTTCGCATTGCGATCGGCCCGGTTGACGTCTTTTCGTTGAAGCTTGTCCCGGGACAATGGTGCGAGTTGCCGCAACAAATACTTACACTTCCCGGTCAACGAAGCCGTCGTTCACCTCGTTGAGGGAACAGGTGCGCAACATACGCACCACTCAGAAACGAGGAAACCAAGTCATGAAGAAACTGCTGCTTGCACTGACCGCCGGGCTGATCGTGTCCGGCGCCGCGATGGCCCAACAATCGGCGCCGGCCACGGCGCCCGTCGCACCGGCGGCACCCGCAGCAGCGGCGCCCGCGATGTCGGCACCGGCGGCCGATCGCGCAGCCCCCGCGAAAATGGCCCCCAAACACAAGAAGCATCACTACAAGAAGCATCACTACAAGAAGTATCACCACAAGAAGCCGGCCACCAAGCAACCGGCCGTCGGTAACAAGCCGTAATACGTTTCACCGAAAAAATCCGCGAGCGGGTTGTCAACCGATGTCCTGAACGGACGTTATAGGAAGTGACTCACTTCGCGGGTCAACGAGTACATCACCCCAACATCGAGCTCCAACGAGGAATCTCATGAAAAAACTGATCGCTGCCCTGGTCGCTGGCCTGTTCGCAACGGGCGTGTTCGCCCAAGCTTCGGCTCCGGCCGCTGACGCTGCTGCTCCGGCTGCCGCTACGAAGCCGGCTGCCAAGTCGACCCACAAGAAGGCCCACAAGAAGTCGCACAAGAAGTCGGCCAAGAAGGCTGCTGCTGCTGAAGCTCCGGCTGCTGCCAGCAAGTAAGTACCACGTCGCGCAGCCTCGCTGCGCAACGCATGGTAATAAGCAGGTTGCTCACGCAGCCTGCTTTTTTTTCGCCCGGCGGCTACAATGGCTCGCCACGTACCTGACGTTCCCCCGATCTTTCCAGGAGCCGTTTGTGATCCGGATTCCACGTCAACTGGCCGCGCTCGCCGCCAGCGCCACGTTTGCCGCTACCGCCGCCTTCCTGGCAATCGCGCCGGCCAGCGCCTCGGCACAAATCAAGCAGGCCGGGCAGTTCCCGACCGTTCAGCTCTCCGCCGGCATGTATCTCATCAAGGCCGAGGTCGCCGCGAATGAGGCCGACCGCGAACAGGGCCTGATGTATCGCACGACGATGCCCGCCAACGCCGGCATGCTCTTCGTGTTCGAACAACGCGCCGGTCACTGCTTCTGGATGAAGAACACCGATCTGCCACTGTCGATCGCGTTCCTGGCCGACGACGGCACGATCGTCAACATCGAAGACATGGCGCCGCAGACCGAAGACAATCATTGCCCGCGTGCCGCCGTGCGTTACGCACTGGAAATGAATCAAGGCTGGTTCAAAAGCAAACACATCGGCCCCGGCGCAAAGATCTCCGGCCTGCCGCGCTGAATGATGGCGTTGCGCTCAGTACGCGCCGCTCGATAGCCGCAACGCCGGTCCGAGCGAGCGCTCGAGAAAACGATCCAGCAGCCATGGATCGAAGTGACGCCCGCGCTCCGCGAGCATCGCCTCGACGATCTGCGCGGGACTGAGTGCCGCGCGATACGGACGGTGACTCGCGAGCGCGTCGAACACATCGACCAGCGCTACGATCCGTCCCGCCAGGGGAATACGATTTCCCGACAGCGCACCCGGATAGCCACCGCCGTCGTAACGCTCGTGATGCGTGCGGGCGACCGTCGCGGCCAACGCGCAGGCTGCGCCGCCGAGCGTGCTCAGTATGTCGGCGCCTGATTGCGGATGCATGCGCATCACGCGAATCTCATCGGGCGTCAGCTTGCCCGGCTTTTCCAATATCGCGTTCGGAACACACAGCTTGCCGGTGTCGTGCAGCGCGGCGGCGAGCCCGAGGGCCTGCGCCTCGACCGCTGGGATCCCCAACGCTTGGGCGAAACGCCAGGTGAGCGCGCCGACACGCCACATGTGGGTCGCGGTGCCGCCGCGCTTATGTTCGGCCAACCGGAAGAGTGCCCACGCTGCGGGCGGCAGGCTGCGCATGAGACGGGCGTCTGCGAGCCAGTGGCGGTGCGAGTGGGGTTGTGTGCGGTCGTGCGAGGCGTCGCGACCGGTCGCTGCCCGCGAGGCATCGCGGGTGCAAGAGGCGCTCGCCACGGGGATGGCGTGCGTTGGCGCAGGGTCGGGCATACATTGTTCGGTGAGTTTGAAACGCACACTCTAACGACGCGCAGATCCGCAAATATTGATTGCCATCAAGCCCAGGGCAGATGCCTACAGTCTGGCAACCGCAGTAAAAAGAAAGCCCACCGCGAGCGGTGGGCTTTCTTTTTGCCGGTGACGCCGGACGCTCGGGTCGGGCGCCTGACGTCACCTCGTTGGCACGTTGCCGACGTCGACCGGCAACGTCCGGGGCCTCGATTACGCGAAGTTCTTTGCGGCGAAGTCCCAGTTGACCAGGTTCCAGAATGCCTCGACGAACTTCGGACGGGCATTGCGGTAGTCGATGTAGTACGCGTGTTCCCACACGTCGATCGTGATCAGCGGCTTGTCCGCGCCGGTCAGCGGCGTGGCGGCGTTGCTGGTGTTGACGATGTCGACCGACCCGTCGGCCTTCTTCACAAGCCACGTCCAGCCCGAACCGAAGTTGCCGACGGCCGACTTCGAGAAGGTTTCCTTGAACGCGTCGAACGAGCCGAACTTGGCGTCGATGGCCTTGGCCAGATCGCCCGACGGCGCACCGCCGCCCTTCGGCGACAGCGTGTTCCAGAAGAAGGTGTGGTTCCACACCTGCGCCGCGTTGTTGAACACGCCGCCCGACGACTTCTTGATGATGTCTTCGAGGCTGGCGCTTTCGAATTCGGTGCCCTTGATCAGGTTGTTCAAGTTGGTCACATAGGCTTGGTGATGCTTGCCGTAGTGATACTCCATCGTTTCCTTGGAGATGGTCGGCGCGAGTGCGTCGATGGCGTACGGCAGTTCAGGGAGCTTGTGTTCCATGGCGATTGTCCTTTGTGCTCTGAGGGGAACCCGATTTTGCGTTATCCGGAGCCATCGATTCTAGGGCAGATGCGATAACCCCGCAAACCGCACGGTTACTCGCCGGGCCGCACCGGGTGGCTGCAACGCGACGATTGCTGGCCAATACCGCCTGATCGACGCATGATGCCCGCGATTGCCCCGGATTGCCGTACCAAGCCCCGCTAAAAAGTATCGTCTAGCCTGACCTGAACATCACCAATACCCACATCGGCCGCGCCGTCGGCCAGATGCATCGTCACGTGCTGGCCGCGCTGGAGTTTGCGGGGGTCGCGCAACGGCTGTCCCTTGGCGTCGAGCACGGCGGCATAACCGCGCTGCAGCGTGCGGCGCGGGTTGAGCAGCTCGAGTTGCGCCGTGGCATCGGCCAGCCGTTGTACCGAGCGCTCCGTGCGGCGTGACATCGCGTTTTGCAGGCGCTGCGAGAGGAGCGCAACGCGCTCGTGTTGCGGGGCGATGCCGGGCACGGCACGCGTCAGACGCAGGCGCAGCATTTCGAAGCGGCCGCGGCGCTGGGCCAACGGGCGCTCAAGCGCGTGACGCAACCGATCGGCCAAGTGCGCCAGTTCGCCCCGCTGGCGCGCCAGACGCTCGCGCGGCGACACCAGCGCGCGCGACACACTGTCGAGCTGCTGGGCGCGTTGCTCGAGCATGCGCCACATGGCCCGCGTCAGACGTTGGCGCTCACGGTCGAGCTCGCGCAAACATTCGTCGCGCGACGCACTGATCAGCTCCGCCGCCGCCGTCGGCGTGGGCGCCCGAACGTCCGCCACAAAGTCGGCAATGGTGAAATCGGTTTCATGCCCCACACCGGACACCACGGGCAACTCGCTGCGCGCAATGGCATGGGCCAGCACTTCCTCGTTGAATGCCCACAGGTCTTCGATCGCACCGCCGCCCCGGCAAAGCAGCAGGGTATCGACCTCGCGGCGGGCGTTGGCCGTGTCGAGTGCCGCCGCGAGCCGCATGGCGGCATCGGCGCCCTGCACCGGGGCGGGATACACCACGACCGAGACGTGCGGTGCGCGCCGGGCGAGCGTCGTCAACACGTCGCGCAGGGCTGCCGCCTGCAGCGACGTTACGACGCCAATGCGACGGGCATAGCGCGGCAACTCACGCTTGCGCGCCGCGTCGAACAGCCCGGCCGCCGCCAGCTTTTCCTTGAGTCGCAGAAACGCCTCATACAGATTGCCTTGCCCGGCGCGGCGGATCGCTTCGACATTGAGCTGCACCTCCCCGCGCGGTACATACATGGAGAGCAGCGCGCGGACTTCGACCCGATCGCCCTCCTTCGGCGAGAAATCGGCGTGCTGGGCGCGGCCGCGAAACATCACGCAGCGCATTTGCGCTTGCGCATCCTTGATCGAGAAATACCAATGGCCGCTCGCCGCGCGCGTGAAGTTCGAAATTTCACCGCTGACCCATGCCAGGGGGAAGCTCCGCTCCAGCACGCCGGCCACGGCTTTGTTCAAATCCGAAACACTTAGCACGCGATCCGCGCCACCAGCGGGCCGGGCGTCGTCGAAAGATAAGTTCATGCGTGTTTGCCGGCAAAAAACTGTCCACAGGCCCGCTAATTTAAGGGTTTTCTCGCCCGGTCGCCGCATTTTTCCTTCGCCCCGATGCCAAACCCTTGATTTATCGGCCCTTGCGGAGCGCTTCGCGGCGATGCGGCGAAGCGATATCAACGCGATCGTCACGCGATCGCTTGATTCGCCGACATGTTCACATAGTTATCCACAGGCGCGCGGCGATTGACTGGGAATCGTGAGTTTGCGGATATGTTCATTTCTGAAACGTTTTCCTGCCCATTTTTTCATCACGGAGGAAAAAATCACGTCGCATCAATCAGTTGCTGAATGTATCCCAAGCTTTTCCACATCCTTGTGCGCCTGTGGTGTGGAAAACGGTGCTTGCCCATCCCCCCCCTGCAAGCTACAGTTCGGACTCGTTTGCCCGATCCCCCGCAATAAGTAAGAGGTCGTCCTTGTTTGCCGTTATCCAGGCCGCCGGCTGGCCCATCTGGCCGCTTCTCATCGCCTCCGTTTTCGCGCTCGCCCTGATCGTCGAGCGCGCCCTGTCGCTGCGCCGCACCCGCGTGCTGCCGAGCGGCGTGCTCGAAAATGCCATCACGCTCGCCAGGCGTGGTTCGGGCAAGCAAGACGCGACCGACGCGTTGGCGCGCGGCTCGATGCTCGGGCGCGTGCTCGCCACCGGCGTTCGCTACGTCGCCCACAACCCGCAGGGTCCACGTGAAGGCGCGAAAGAAGCATTGGAAGAGACCGGACGTGCTGTCGCGCACGAACTGGAGCGTTTTCTGCCCGCGCTGGGCACCATCGCGTCGGTCGCACCGCTGATGGGCCTGTTCGGCACCGTCGTCGGCATGATCGAAATCTTTGGTGCGCAAGACGCCTCGGGCACGGATCCCGCGCAATTGGCGCACGGCATTTCGGTTGCGCTCTATAACACCGGCTTCGGTCTGATGATCGCGATTCCCGCGATGATCTTCTATCGTTACTACCGCACCCGTGTCGACGCGTTCCTGGTCGAACTCGAGACGCAGGCGGTCCATTTCCTCGATGCCACGCTGCCGCGGCATTGATCCGAGGGACGCACGATGAATTTCCGTCGAGGTCTCTCCACACGCGACGAACCGGAGATCAACCTGATCCCGCTCATCGACGTGCTGCTGGTCATTCTGATCTTCCTGATGGTCACCACGACCTACACGCGCTACACGGCGCTGAAGGTCAACCTCCCGACGGCCGATGCACAGAAGGCCGTCGTGCCGCCACGTCAGATCGTGGTCTCGGTCGGCGCCGACGGCAGTTACGCCATTGACCGGCACGCGCTCGCGCAGCGCGATGTCGCGAGCCTTACGACAGCGCTGCGTCAAGCGGCCGGTCCCGCGAACACCGACGCCGAGTCGCCGGTCGTCGTGATCAATGCCGACGCCAAAAGCGCGCATCAGTCGGTCATCAACGTCATGGAAGCCGCCCGCGAGGCCGGTCTGTCTCGCCTGACGTTCGCCGCACGCTCGACGACGGCCCACGGCGCGGCGGGTCAACTGTCCCGATGACGACACCTTCATCACACCCCAGCCATGCCGCGGGCGTGCGCTCGCGCGCACTGGTGCCGCGTCTGTCGGGCTCGTTGGTGCATTGGGTCAGCGCCCAGTGGCAGCGACGAGGACTCCTCGCCTGGCTGCTGTGGCCGATATCGTGGGTTTTTGCCGCCATGGCGGCCTGGCGGCGCCTGAGCTTTCGCCAGGGATGGAGAACGTCGACGCGGCTGCCGGTTCCGGTCGTCGTCGTCGGCAATCTCACCGTCGGGGGCACCGGTAAAACGCCGACTGTCATCGCGCTGGTCGGCGCGTTGCGCGCGCTCGGCTATACGCCCGGCGTTCTGTCGCGCGGATACGGGGCAACGCTGCCACGTCCGACCGAAGTCAGTCCAACGGCACGCCCCGACGCGGTCGGCGACGAGCCGCTGCTGATCGCCAAGCGCACGGGGGTGCCGGTGTGGGTGTGGCCGTCGCGTGTCGAAGGTGGCCGCGCGCTGCTGGCCGCGCATCCGGCATGCGACGTCATCGTTTGTGACGACGGCCTGCAACATTACGCGCTCGCGCGTGACGTTGAAATCGCCGTCTTCGACCACCGGCTGGGCGGCAACGGCTTCCTGCTGCCCGCCGGACCGTTGCGCGAACCGCTCTCGCGGCGACGCGACGCCAATCTGATCAACGACCCTTACGGCAAAACGCTCCCCCAGTGGCCCGACACCTGGCGGCTGACACTTACGCTGGGCGATGCCTGGTGCGTAAGCCAGCCGAGCCTGACCCGGGCGCTGGTGCACTTCTCGGGCAAACGCGTGTTGGCGGCGGCCGGTATCGGCGCGCCCGAGCGCTTCTTCGCGGCGCTGCGTGGCGCAGGTCTGCAGATCGAGACGCTGGCGTTGCCCGACCATTACGACTTTGCGACGAATCCGTTCGACGGCGCCGCGGCCGATGCCATCCTGATCACCGAAAAGGATGCAGTAAAATGCGTCACCTGGTCCGACCCACGCGTGTGGGCCGTGCCTGCGGAGGCAGCGCTCGACGCGCGCCTCGTATCCCTGGTAGTGGAGAAATTGCGTGGACAACCGACTGTTTGAGATTCTCGTCTGCCCGTTGTGCAAGGGCCCCCTGGAGTACGACAAGAAAGCCCAGGAGCTGATTTGCCACGCCGACAAGCTCGCTTACCCGATTCGGGACGGCATTCCCGTCATGCTGGCCGATGAAGCGCGCCAGTCCGTCGAAGGTACGCCCGTGCCGCTGAGCGGCGACAAGCCGGCATCGTGAGCGATTCGATGAACACCGTCGACTTTGTCGCCGTCGTGCCGGCGCGTCTCGCGTCGACGCGTCTACCGAACAAGCCGCTCGCCGATATCGGCGGCAAGCCGATGGTCGTGCGCGTGGCCGAGCGGGCGCGCGAATCGGGGGCGTGTCAGGTGGTCGTCGCGACCGACTCACAGCGTGTGGCCGATGCCGTCGCCGCGCACGGCTTCGATGTCGCCCTGACGCGTGCGGATCACCCGACTGGCACCGATCGTCTCGCCGAGGTGGCCGTCCAGCAGGGGTGGCCCGACGACACGATCGTCGTCAATGTGCAGGGCGACGAGCCACTCATCGATCCGCGTCTGGTGCACGCGGTAGCGGCGCATCTGGCCGAGCACCCGGAATGTGCCCTGTCGACGGCGGCGCATCCGATCACCGACAACGCGGAGATCTTCTCGCCGAATGTGGTCAAGGTCGTGCTCGACGCCCATAGCCGCGCCCTCTACTTCTCGCGCGCGCCGATTCCGTGGTCGCGCGATGCATGGTCCGCCGGGCTTGCCCACACCGCAACGTTACCCGCGGCGACCACGCCCGTCTTTCGTCACATCGGGCTTTACGCCTATCGCGCCAAATTCCTGCGCACTTATCCGAGCCTGCCGCAGGCCCCGATCGAAACCGCCGAATCGCTCGAACAACTCCGCGCCCTCTGGCATGGCGAGCGCATTGCCGTGCTCGTGACTGCCGACGCCCCGCTGCCGGGCGTGGACACAGCGGATGATCTCGAACGCGTTCGCGCGCTGCTGCGGAACTAACGCCCGATCCAGCACGAATGCCGGCGTTGGCACGCCGGCCAATCGCTCGCGCGCTTGTCCCGGAAATCGCACCGGTACGACGCCCATTGGTTGGCAAAACGCCGCCAGACGGGCTCATCGTGGCATAATCGCTCTGATTCTCGCGAGCAGCCTCCCCGGCCGCGCGCGACGCGCCCTGCCGACGCGTCGCCTGCGCGCAGCGCGGTTGGCCGGTCACACGACCCGCAACCGCCGCCGAATCCCGGGGACGCGCCTGCCTGCCGCACGCACAGCATTCACAAATCACAAACTTTCAGGAGTCATTGATGCGTCTGATTTTGTTGGGGGCACCCGGGGCCGGCAAGGGCACCCAAGCCACTTTCATCAAAGAGAAATTCGGCATCCCGCAAATCTCGACCGGCGACATGCTGCGCGCCGCGATCAAGGAAGGCACGCAGCTTGGCCTCGAAGCCAAGCGTTACATGGACGCGGGCGACCTCGTGCCGGACGCCGTCATCATTGGCATGGTGCGTGAGCGCCTGAGCGCCGACGACTGCAAAAGCGGCTACCTGTTCGACGGCTTCCCGCGCACGATTGCGCAGGCGGAAGCCATGAAGGACGCCGGTGTCGCCATCGACTTCGTGCTCGAGATCGACGTGCCTTTCGACGAAATCATCACACGCATGAGCGGTCGACGCACGCATCCGGCATCGGGTCGTACGTACCACGTCACGTTCAACCCGCCCAAGGTCGAAGGCAAGGACGACGTGACCGGCGAACCGCTCGTGCAGCGCGACGACGACAAGGAAGACACCGTCAAGAAACGCCTGAGCGTGTACGAATCGCAAACCAAGCCGCTCGTGGCGTACTACTCGGATTGGGCGAAGCATGGCAGCCCGGGCGCGACCGTCGAGGCACCGCAGTATCGCAAGATCTCGGGGCAAGGCAGCGTGGACGAAATTCGTGCGCGCGTGTTCGAGGCACTGAAGTAAGCACGCGAGCGTCGCCCCTTTGACTCCGTGCGGCATTCGCTGCGCCCGGGGTCAGGTCGGCGCGAACGACGACGTAGAGAAAGGCGGCCAGGTCACCCTGGGCCGCCTTTTTTGCCAATGTCAGGGAGTGTCGCTCCCGGCGCATCAACGGGGTGAGTCGAATTGCCGCAACGCAACAAACTGTCGTTACGGCGATGACTACAATGGAAATCCGAACGCACTTGCGGTCGGTTCAATCGCCGAGGCTGTCGGTGGCGATCCCGCGTTCTTCCCGTCCCCATGGCAGGAGGCTGGCATGAAATCACTGGCGCAACAGATGTCGTTCTACCAGCGCTATCACCGCAGTCCCAAGAATCGTCTGACCCATTTCTTCGGCGTTCCCATGATCATGCTGGCCGTGATGCAGGCGCTCTCAGCGCTGCCGCTAGGCCCGAGCGGCTTGAATGTCGCGCATGTGATCGTGCTGGTGCTGCTGATGTATTACTTCCTGCTCGATGTCCCGCTGGCACTTGCCATGACGGCCTTCTTCGCCGCGCTGCTGGCCATCACACAGCACCTGGCCACCTTGTCGTGGCCGTGGGCGCTGACGGTCTTTGGCGTGCTGTTCGTCGGCGGCTGGATCGTTCAGTTGATCGGCCATCATTTCGAGGGCCGCAAGCCCGCGCTGCTCGATAACGTCTTCCAGATCTTTATCGCACCGATGTTCCTGATGGCCGAGGTGTTCTTTCACTTCGGCTACAAACCCGGTCTGCAACGACGCGTCCAGGAATTGGCGGCACAGTCCGCGTAATGGCCCGCGCGTCCCGACGAACGACGCGCGATGCCGCAGCGCCAGCCGACACCGCGGGCGTTTTGCCTTAGAGACGACGGAAACGACAGGGGGAGAACAGGAAGCGCCGGTCGTTATCCGTGACTGCCCGGACGACGGCTCAGGTCGTCGAGAATCTGCCGAATCGCATTGGCGTCTTCGGCATCGGGGCGCGTGCCCAGGTAGTGCTCAAGGTCGTCCTGCGCCGGACGTACCAGCCCAAGGCGAGCATAGGCCAGCCCGCGATCGCGCTGCTCGACCGGCTGGTCGGGCAAGACGAGCACCATGCGTTCCTGCACCGCAAGCACGCGTTCCCATCGCTCGTTCTGCGTGTAGATCGCTCGCAGATTGCGCAACATCCGCGCAAGAATTTCGCGCGGCGTGGCGGGCTCCAGGAAGGGGTGCAGCAACGCCCAAAGCGCCAACTCCTGAATCGGCTCGGCGCTCTCGTCGCGATAGTGCTTCAGATAGGGCTCGACCATTTCGAGCAGTCGCTGCGGCGAAAGCGAGTTGCCCGAAATCGGGTCGATGACCACGTCGCCGGCCGGTACCGCAAGCCGTAGCAGGAAATGCCCCGGGAACGACAAGCCTCGCAGCGGCAGGCCGATCTGGTGCCCAATCTCCATGCAAAGCACGGCCAACGAAATCGGAATGCCGCGACGCCGGTCCAGCACCACATGCAGATGACTGTTGTCCGGATCGTAGTAATCGTTCTGGTTGACGGAGAACCCGAGTTCGCGGAAGAAGAAATGATCGAGCAACTGGAGCTTCTGCAGGGGCCCGGCGTCGGGCGGCAGACGCTTGGCCAGACGCGCGGCGAGCGCGTCGATCCGGGTCAGCGTGTCCTGAACGTCGAGATCGGGATAGACGTCTTGCGCGATGGCGATGGCCGCTTCGGTCAGCGGTAGACCGTCGTCGGACGCGACCAGCGCAGCAAAATACTCGAGAAATCGATTCGCCATGCGGTATCCGTGAAGTCCACCGTGCCAGTGGCGCGCGAGCGAATCGCTAGCGAGTGCGTCGGCGGAAGAACGAGAAGTTGAAACCCATGAGGAATAATGCCCCGAAATACACCACCGCGCATAGCACCAGACTGGCGCCAAGCAGCGCAATGCGCGAGAGCGGGCGCGCGCCCATCGCCACCCAGTCGAAGCTTTGGGTGAACCACAGCAGCAAGCCCGCCAGAATCAGGCAGGCGGCCAGCAATTGCACGAAGAACAGACGCCATCCGGGCGCCGGCCGGTAGATACCACGCTTGTAAAGCCCCGCGAACAGCAACACCGCGTTCATGCACGCGCCCACGCCGATCGACAGTGAAAGCCCCGCATGGGCGAACCACCGAACGAAGAGCAGATTGGAGAGCTGCGTGGCAACGAGCACCACGACGGCGATCTTCACCGGCGTCTTGATGTCTTGCTTGGCATAGAAGCCGGGCGCCAGAATCTTGATGAGAATCAGGCCAACCAGCCCGACGCCATAGGCGGTCAGCGCGTGCGCCGTCATCGCGACGTCGGTCGCGTCGAAACGGCCATATTGATAGAGCGTTGCGGTCAGCGGCTCGGCGTAGACGAACAGCGCGACGGCACTCGGCATCGCCAGCAGGAAGGTCAGGCGCAGCCCCCAGTCCAGCAAGGCTGAATACTCGGCGCCATCGCCATCGGCATGGGCGCGCGAGAGGCTCGGCAGCAGGATCGTGCCCAGCGCCACACCGAGCAATGCCGTCGGAAACTCCATCAGCCGGTCGGCATACGCCAGCCACGACACGCTGCCCTGCGCGAGGCGCGACGCGATGTTCGTGTTGATGATGAGGCTCACCTGCGCCACCGACACGGCCAGCGTGGCCGGCACCATCTTCGCCAATACCCGCTTCACGCCGGTGTTACGCAACGCCGCCGCGATATTGATCGTGATGCGCGGCAACATGTCGATGCGCGCGAGCGCCGGGAGCTGGATGACCAATTGCAGCACGCCGCCAACGATCACCGCGAAGGCCAGCGCGTAGACCGGCTTCGCCAGATGCGGCGCGACCCACAGCGAGGCGATGATCGAACAGAGATTGAGCAGCACGGGCGCGAACGCGGGCATCGAGAATCGCCGCCACGTATTGAGCACGCCGGCGGCAAGGGTCGTGATCGAGATGAGCGTGATGTATGGGAACATCACGCGCGTCATGAACACGGCCGAGTCGAACGTGCCGTTCTCACGCGAGAGCCCGGTCGCGACGGCATAGACGACCCCGGTCGCGCCGAGCACCCCGGCAATCGTGATCGCCAGCAACCCCCAGAACAGCACGGTGGTCACTGAATCGACGAGGGTTCTCGTCTCCTCATGACTGCGCTGCGACTTGAATTCGGCCAGAATCGGCACGAAGGCCTGCGAAAACGCACCTTCGGCGGACAGGCGGCGCAGCAGATTGGGGATGCGGAATGCGACGTTGTAGGCGTCGGTCATGGGACCGGCGCCAAACATGCGTGCAATAAGGATTTCACGGACCAGACCGGTGATGCGCGAGAGCATCGTGAAACCGCTGACCGTAGCGAGAGCTTTGAGCAAATTCATGTTGCGCGTATTATACGCACAGCATTGCAGCAAAGAAGTTGCAATTTCCATTGGCGTTCGGCTATAATCGACGGTTTCGAAGTCAATGGATTGCTTCCTGGCCACCGTGTCTCCCAGGGAGCCGAGCCAAACTGCATAGAAGCCGCATCAGGCGGAGCAATTCAAGGAATTCACCGAACATGGCAAATACCGCACAAGCACGCAAGCGCGCGCGTCAAACCGTTAAGATCAACGCCCACAACTCGGCACTGCGCTCGCGTCTGCGCACGGCAGTCAAGGCGGTCCGCAAGGCCATCGCCGCTGGCGACCCCACCGCTGCCAAGGAAGTGCTGCGCAAGTCGGCCAAGACGATCGACATCATCGCTGACAAGAAGATCGTTCACAAGAACACCGCCGCTCGTCAAAAGAGCCGCCTGTCGGCCGCCATCAAGGCGATGTCGGCTGCTGCCTAACCGCGCAAGCGGTCAAGCAGACTCAAGTTGCTTGCCGGTTCCGATTTCGGTCGGAACACAAAAAAAGCCCGCTTCGTGCGGGCTTTTTCTTTTCGCTGAAGCCAAAGAACGCCGACCACACTCACGCGGCGCGCGCGCAAGCCACTGTACGGCTGCGAGAGAATCCGGGACGAATGCGTGAATGGCGTGAACCACGAGGCCGGTCACCGCGCGACGGGCGACGACGGGGTAGAACGACGGTGAGTCGGGGCCAAAGGCCCGACACTCACGTCTGGCCGCAAAACGGCCACGGGGGATTACTTGACGTCGGGAACGAAGCAGGCTTCGGTCAGTTGCAAGTCGTTGTCACGCGCAAAATTCATCACGAAATCGAAAGCCATCGGCTCGATGTCGCGCAACCGCTCGTCAACAACGACGCATTTGACGTCGCCCACCATGATCGGACGCACGTAGGGGGAGTACTGCATGTATGCGTTCGGGCCGGTATCGCGCCGGCCACAAAACGACACGGCGCCGCACAGACGTTCCGCCCAGTCACTCGGACGGAACTTCTTGCCACCCCGGGTGAGCCCCTGGATGAAATACTCGCGCGCGGAAACCTGGTCGGTCATATCGCTCAATCACCTCAAAAAGCACCTGGCCAGCCATACGCGGGTAGCGTCGCTGACAGAGACAGTATTATATCTTATATAAGACTCAAACCTGTCCCCCACCCTCGCTGCCGATGTTTTTTTCGGTCTTGCCAGCCGTTTTTGGCCGTGCAGCATCGCGCTCGATCATACGCTTTTCGTGTGACGGCAAAACGATTTGGTAGACTAGCGGCTGTTCCCCTGATGCCAGCAACCGGTAGAACACCTTCACGCGCCTGACCGGGGGACAGGCCTCAAGGCTTGTTCGTCGTGCCGCCAGCGAGAGAGTTCCCTTTGAATTCCCGCGCTATCGGCCTCCAGCAGAACATCCAAATGACCACCGCCAAACCCATCAAGCATTACCTTCAGTTTTCGGATTTGACGCTCGACGAGTACGACTACGTGCTTGAGCGCACCCGCATTCTCAAGAAGAAATTCAAGAACTACGAGACCTACCACCCGCTTCACGACCGCACGCTGGCGATGATTTTCGAGAAAAGCTCGACACGCACGCGACTCTCGTTCGAAGCCGGGATTCACCAGTTGGGTGGCCACGCCGTGTTTCTGAACACGCGCGACACGCAGCTTGGCCGTGGCGAGCCTATCGAAGACGCGGCCCAGGTGATCTCGCGAATGACCGACATCATCATGATTCGCACGTTCGGTCAGGAGATCATCGAGCGCTTCGCGCAGCACTCGCGCGTACCGGTGATCAACGGCCTGACCAACGAATATCACCCGTGTCAGGTGATGGCGGACATCTTTACGTTCTACGAGCATCGCGGCCCGATCAAGGGCAAGACCGTGACTTGGATCGGTGACGCGAACAACATGTCCTACACGTGGATACAGGCCGCCGAGATCTTCGGCTTCCAGTTCAACATCTCGACACCGCCCGGCTACCGCCTCGATCAGGCGATGGTGGCCGAATCGAGCCGCCCGTTCGTGCGCGAGTTCGACGACCCGCGCGAGGCCTGCGAGGGCGCGGACCTCGTGTCGACCGACGTCTGGACGAGCATGGGCTATGAAGCGGAGAACGAGGCGCGAAAAGCGGCCTTCGCTCAGTGGTGCGTGAACGCCGACCTCATGCAGCGCGCCAAACCGGACGCACTGTTCATGCACTGCCTGCCCGCGCACCGTGGCGAGGAAGTGTCGGCCGACGTGATCGACGGCGCCCAAAGCGTCGTCTGGGACGAAGCCGAGAACCGTCTGCACGTGCAGAAGGCGCTCATGGAATACCTGATGCTCGGTCGCGTCTAACGCGTCGATCAGACCACGCCCGGACCAGCGCAACGCCGTCCGGGCGCGTTATCTTTGGCCACCGCGCCAGCGCCTCCCCCGTACGTCCTCCGCACCTCCCTCGCGTCACCTTCGCGTCACGCTCGCCGCCCGCTCCAACATCCGGCATCCCCACCGCGACCAACGTTCCGCTATCATCGCTCACGCGCAGGCGTCCCTCGTAGACGCGCGCTTCATCACCGCACGTTGTAGTCGTTACCCTCCGTCAGAACATTTCGCAATTTGCACCACAACGGGGCAAATTCGTTGTGCATCGCACAAAATGCAGACGGGTGGACGTTCGAAACGTGCTAGCATGAATTCACGTTTGCCCCGTTGGGGCAGGCTTATCGACCCATCATCGCGACTTTCCATCGCATTCGACTCCGCATTCGGTCATGACGCAAAACGCAACGCAGTTCGACAACGTTTCCGTAATCAAGCGCGCCAACACCTATTTCGACGGCAAGTGCGTGTCGCACACCGTGCTGTTCCCGGACGGCACGCGCAAGACGCTGGGCGTGATTTTCCCGGCTATGCTCCAGTTCGGCACCGATGCGCCCGAAATCATGGAAGTCACGAGCGGCCGCTGCCGCATCCGTCTGGCCGGTCAGGCCGAGTGGCAGGAATACGCCGCCGGTCAGCAGTTCTCCGTGCCGGGCAACAGCAAGTTCGATATCGAGGTCTTGGAGACGCTCGATTACGTCTGCCATTACGGCTAACCGACCGGCCAGCATCGCGACTGCGCGGGGGGTCTCCCCCGGCGTCGCCCTCTCGGCCGGTTCAGCGCGGCCCGGCGCCGCTACTCACTATGTCGCGTCTGCCCCCCGAATCCGCCGACGATGCTACCGGCGACCGAGCTGATGCCCCCCCTGCCGATGCGCAGGCCGCGGCTTCGACCGCCTCGCTGTCCTCTCACTCGGTGCCGGCCGAATCCGCTGCCGAATCAGTGAACGGCACGAGCACCGATCTCGAGCCGACCGACGTACCGTTGCTCCCGCCAGATGGCCTCACCCGGCCGGCACGTACCGGCAACGCGCCCCAGAAATCCGCCGCGCCTCGCGCTCGCAAGCGCACCTCCGCCACGGATGTGCCGAGCGGCACCCTCTCGGCCAAGGGCGCTACCGAGACACCTGAGGCTCCCCGTGCGCGCGCCCCCGCCAAATCCACGAAACCCTCACGCAGCCGCTCCGCGAAGCGAAAAGGCATCGACCTGGGGCTGCAAGGGGGCGGTGCGCATGGGGCCTACACCTGGGGCGTGCTCGACAAATTGCTGGAAGACGGACGCCTGGAGTTCGAAGGCATCAGCGGCGCGTCCGCAGGCACGATGAACGCCGTCGTACTGGCGCACGGCCTGCTCGATCGTCCGGGTGTCGACCCGCGCGAGAAGGCGCGTGAGGCGCTGCACAGCTTCTGGCTCGGCGTGTCGCAGGCAGGTTCCTCGGCAACCGCCTGGGCGCAGACCGTCTTCAGTTGGCTCAACGGCCGTCCGACCGAATACCCGGTCTGGCACGACTGGATGCAGAGCATGCAGCAATGGATGACACCGTTCGCGCAGCCCCCGGCCGAAATCAACCCGCTGCGCACCGTGCTCGAAGCGCAGGTCGATTTCGAACGGTTGCGCGAAAGCACCGCGACGCGCCTGTTCGTGTCTGCGACCAACGTCCGCACCGGCAACATCCACATCTTTCGCACACACGAAATCACGCTCGACGTCGCGATGGCGTCGGCGTGTCTGCCGTGGCTCTTCAAGCCGGTGAAAATCGACGAGGATTTTTACTGGGATGGCGGCTATCTCGGCAACCCGCCGCTCTATCCGTTTTATTACGAGACGCTCACGAGCGACATCCTGATCGTGCACATCAACCCGATCGAGCGCAAAGAGAAACCCGTGCTGCCGGGGCAGATCATGAATCGCGTGAACGAGATCACGTTCAATGCGTCGCTGCAGCGCGAATTCCGTGCCATTTCCTTCGTGCACAAACTGCTTGACGAGGGATGGCTCAAGCCCGAGTTTCGCAAGCGTCTGAAGTACCCGCTGATTCACTCGATTCGCGCGGACAAGGCGCTGTACGACTTGTCGTCATCGACGAAATTCGTGACCGACTGGCACTTCCTCACCACGCTGCGCGACCGTGGCCGCGAGGCGGCGAGCCGTTGGCTCGATGCGCACTTCGACGACGTCGGCGTGCGCTCCACCGTCGACCTGCGGCGCGATTACCTGCAGCGCCTGCCCGACGCCACGTCGATCAAAGCATGAGCGGTTCGGGCTCGAGCGCGATACCGAAGCGCTCCTGCACGCTGGCCTGTATGGCGCGCGAGAGCGCCACGATCTCCGCGCCGCTGGCGCCGCCTCGATTGACGAGCACGAGCGCTTGACGCTCATGCACGCCCGCGTGGCCGAGCGACTTGCCGCGCCAGCCGCATTGGTCGATCAGCCAGCCCGCGGCGACTTTCCAGGCGCCGTCCGGCTGAGCATAGCCGACCGCTTCCGGAAACCGCTCGCGCAGTGCGGCAAACGTTGCGGCGTCGACCACGGGGTTCTTGAAGAAGCTCCCGGCGTTGCCGAGTTCGGCCGGATCGGGCAGTTTGCGGCGGCGAATGTCCGCCACGGCCTCGAAGATCTGCCGCGCATTCGGCTGCGCGATTCCCGCCTGGGCGAGCGTGTGCGACACGTCCGCGTAGCCCGTCACGGGCTGCCACGGCTGTGGCAGCCGCAATGTGACCGAGACGATGAGGTAACGCCCGGGTTCGCGCTTGAACAGCGAATCGCGATAGCCGAACGCGCACGCCTCGCGGGTGAGGGTGACGAATGCGCCCGTGGCCGTATCGAGCGCGCGCACCTCGGCGAAGCGCTCGGCCAGTTCCAGCCCGTAGGCGCCGATGTTCTGAATCGGGGCAGCCCCGAGGGTGCCCGGGATCAGGGCGAGATTTTCCAGGCCAGGACAATCCTGCGAGAGCGTCCAGTCGACGAAGTCGTGCCAGACCTCGCCGGCGCCGCCGCGCACATAGCGCGCGTGCGCGTCGTCGGCGAGCCGCTCACGGCCGCGAATCGCCATCCGGAACACCACGCCGTCGAAGTCGCGCGTGAGCACCACATTGCTGCCGCCGCCGAGCACGAGACGCGGCAAGCCTGCGAGTTCGGGCATGGCGAGCGCATCGAGAAGCGCCGCTTCGCTGTCGATCGTCACGACAAAGCGGGCGGAGGCGGGCAGGCCGAAGGTATTGAAGTCGCGCAGGCTGACGTCGCGTTGCAACTGAGGCATGAAGTCGGGAGAAATCAGTGGGTGATCCGTGGGGCCGCCGTCCCGGACAGCGCCCGGAAGGGACACCGGAGCGACGGCTGAATTACAATGTCGGGCGAAAGAATTTTGCGCACCATTATAGCGGCCACGCGGCCGAGGTTCGCGCTGCCCGCATGACCCGGTCGTCCCGTCCGGGTGCGCCGGCGCCACCATCCCCCGTGCGGCATGCCCGGCGTGCCATTTCACGAACCCTTTACCTTTCAGGAGAGCCAGATGCCATCGTTCGACGTGGTTAGCGAAGCCAACATGATTGAAGTCAAGAACGCCATCGAGCAGGCCAACAAGGAAATCTCGACGCGATTCGACTTCAAGGGATCGGACTCGCGAATCGAGCACAAGGAGCAGGAACTCACGCTGTTCGCCGACGACAACTTCAAGCTCGAGCAAGTCACGCAGGTGCTCATCAGCAAGATGGCCAAGCGCAACGTGGACGTGCGCTTCCTCGACTACGGCAAGGTCGAGAAGATCAGCGGCGACAAGGTCAAGCAGGTCGTCAAGGTGAAGAAAGGCGTCGAAGGCGATCTGGCCAAGAAGATCGTGCGCGTGATCAAGGACAGCAAGATGAAAGTGCAGGCGAGCATCCAGGGCGACAGCGTGCGCATCGCGGGCGCCAAGCGCGACGACCTGCAAAGTGCCATGGCCCTGCTGCGCAAGGACGTGACCGACACTCCGCTCGACTTCAACAACTTCCGCGACTGACAGACGCGCGCCGCAGACAAGCAAAACCCGCAGACTCGCTGCGGGTTTTGTATGGGTCGAGGCCGTGCCGGGTTCGGCCGAGCCGACGTAACGCCGGCCTTACTTCGCCTTCTTCTGCCCGATGCGGCTTTCCTTGCCCGCCATCAGCTTGCCGATGTTGGCGCGGTGCCGGTAGACCAGCAAGATCGCCATGACGATCACCGCGGGGGCGTACGGTCCGAAGCCAGACATGAACACGTAGTAAAGCGGCGCGAACACCGCCGCCACCAGTGCCGCGAGCGACGAATAGCGGAAGAAGATCGCGATGATGAGCCACGTCGCGAGCACGGCGAGCCCCAGCACCGGATGGATGGCGAACAGGACGCCGGCCGCCGTCGCTACGCCCTTGCCGCCGGCAAAGCGTAGAAACACCGGGTACAGATGGCCCATGAAGACCGCAAGGGCCACGGCCGCCAGACCGAAGTCACCTACACCCCACGTATCGGCGAAGCGTTGCGCAAGATAGACGGCAAGCCAGCCCTTGAGGGCGTCGCCGATCAGCGTGAGCACGGCGGCCTTCTTGTTGCCTGAGCGCAGCACGTTCGTGGCGCCCGGGTTGCCCGAGCCATAACTGCGCGGGTCGGCGAGACCCATCGTGCGGCTGACGATCACCGCAAACGGCAACGAGCCGATCAGGTACGCGAGAACGATAAAAACCAGTGTGGCCATGAACTTCGAGCGTGAGCAGAATGTGTAATGGCCGCCATTCTACTTGACGCGCTCCGTCCCTCCATTCTGGCAACCACGGGGTTGCGCCGCGACCGGATCGATCGGACAGACGCAGGCCGCCGCGCCGTGGCGACTACTCGTCGCTCAGCGCACACGACACCGGCTTGGCCGCCAATGTGTTGAGCAGCACCTGCGGGGCGATGCCAATGAGGTACCCGCGTCGCCCGCCGTTGATGAATATGCGCGGCAGATCGAGAATCGACGCCTCCACATACACGGTCATCGCGCGCTTCGTGCCGAACGGCGACGTGCCGCCCACCAGATAACCCGAATGACGCTGGGCGACCTCCGGCTTGCAGGGCTCCACGCGCTTGGCGCCGATCTGGCGCGCGAGGTTCTTGGTCGAGACGGTCCGGTCGCCGTGCATGAGGACGATCAGCGGCCGGGCCTTCTCGTCTTCCATGACGAGCGTCTTGACGACCGCATGCTCGTGCACGCCCAACTGGCGTGCCGACTCGCCGGTCCCGCCATGTTCGACGTACTCGTAGACGTGTTCGGTGAAGGCCACTTTCTTTTGCTTCAGAAACTGCGTGGCCGGCGTTTCCGAGACGTGTTTGGTCTTGCTCATGGGCGCCTATTGTAATGAAACGGCCAAGGACTGCGGTCCCGGAATGCGCGCACCGCGGTCATCCTCGACGGCGTGTGCGATGCTCGATGACGGCGAGCGCATTACAATGCCGGCATGTCAGCCTCTCCCGCCCCCTCTCATCCGGACACCTTCGCCTCCAGCTTGCTCGCGAATCTGCCCGCACGCATCGACACGCTGCCCGCGCGGATCGCCGCGCAAGCGCCCACGCGCATCGCCCTGATCGACGACTTCAGCCGTCTCACCTACGAGGCACTGGCGAACACCGTCAGCGCCTGCACCGAGCGCCTGCGCGCGCACGGCGTGCGGGGCGGCGATCGCGTGATGATCGTCGGTGAGAACGGCATCGCGTATGTGGTGCTGCTGCTCGCCGTGGCAGCCCTCGACGCTTGGCCGCTGCTGTGCAACGCGCGGATCAGCGCCGCGGAATTGAACGCCATTCGCGATCATGCGCAACCGCGCTGCGCGATCTACACCGTCGATGCCTCGCCCGATGCCGCCGCGCACGCCCGGGGAGACGCCGCCAAGGTCGCCTGGACCGACCTTGCGCTCGGCGCCATCGCGGTGTCCGACATCGATCCCGACAGCGCCGCCGAGCCGGTGCAGACTGATCCGGCGCTGCAATGCGCGGCGCTCATCTACACAACCGGCACGACCGGCACGCCCAAGGGCGTTCGTCTCTCGCATCGCAACCTGATGTTCATCGCTGCGGTGTCGAGCGCGCTGCGACGCGTCGGTGCCGACGATATTGCCTACGGCGTGCTGCCGATCTCGCATGTCTACGGCCTGACGTCGGTGTGTCTGGGCACGCTGTACGCTGGCGGCACGCTACGGCTGGCCGCGCGCTTTACTCCCGAAGCCGTGCTCGATTCGCTCGCCCACGACGGGCTGACGATCCTGCAAGGGGTGCCCGCGATGCACGCCCGCCTGATGGCCTATGTGACGGCGCAGAACCGGACACTCATCGCACCGCGGCTGCGCTTCGTCTACTCGGGCGGCTCGCCCCTCGATGCGGCGCTCAAGGCGCGTGCCGAAGCGTTCTATGGCCTGCCGATTCACAACGGGTATGGGCTGACGGAGAGTAGTCCGACCGTCTCGCAGACGCTGCTCGACGCCCCGCGCGACGACTGCGCCGTGGGACCGGCGATCCCCGGCGTGACGGTACGTATCGTGGGTCGCGACGGGCATGACCTGCCCGATGGCGACGTTGGTGAACTCTGGGTGCGTGGTCCTAACGTGATGCTCGGGTACTACCGTGCCCCAGCGCTGACGGCGGCAGCCGTGACCGACGACGGCTGGCTGCGCACCGGCGATCTTGCGCGGCGCACCGTCGACGGCGCGCTCTTCCTCGCGGGACGCGCCAAGGAACTCATCATCCACTCCGGCTTCAACGTTTATCCGCTCGAAGTCGAGCAGGCGCTGGCGAGCCATCCGGATGTGCTGCAAGCGGCCGTCCTCGGACGTCCCGACGAGGAGAACGAGCAGGTGATCGCGTTCGTGGAGGCGCGCCCGGGCCATGCGATCGACGTCGCAGCGCTGGCCGCGTGGGCGGCGACGCGGCTCGCACCGTACAAGCGTCCGGCGCAGATTCGGGTGCTCGATGCCCTGCCCGCCGCGTCGACGGGCAAGGTGCTCAAGCACAAGCTCAAGGCGTTGCTTTGAAGTTTGATGGCGCGGCGGCGTCGCTCGCCTACCGCGCCGGCCTTGCTTGCCGTACACGCGGCCCACGCAGCACGCGCTTCACACACGGCGCTCACCCGCGCGGATGATGCTGTGCGTGCAGCGACTTGAGGCGTTCGCGCGCGACGTGCGTGTAGATCTGTGTGGTGGAGATGTCGGCGTGGCCGAGCAACAGCTGCACCACACGCAGATCCGCGCCGTGATTGATCAGATGCGTCGCGAAGGCATGACGCAGCGTATGCGGTGAGAGCGGCGCACGAATGTCCGCCTGCAACGCATAGCGCTTGATCAGATACCAGAACGCCTGCCGCGTCATCCCCTGGCCGCGTTGCGTGACGAACAGCGTGTCGCAGGCGCGACCGGCCAGCAGCACCCCTCGACTCTGCGCCAGATATCGCGTGAGCCACGCGTTGGCCTCTTCGCCGAACGGCACCAGCCGCTCCTTCGCGCCCTTGCCGAAGATGCGCAGCACACCCTCGTTCAATCCCACTTCAATCGTCTTGAGCGCGACCAGTTCCGAAACGCGCAGACCGCTCGCGTACATCAGTTCGAGCATCGCGCGATCGCGCAACCCAAGCGGCTGGGCCAGATCGGGGGCCGCCAGCAACGCTTCGACCTGCGCCTCCGACAATGTCGAGGGCAACCGCTGGGCACGCTTGGCCGATGCGATGCGCAAACACGGGTCCTGGTGCACGACATGGTCGCGCAGTGCCCATTGATAGAACCGTTTGAAGACCGACAGACGACGATTGACGCTGCTCGCCAGACTCTCGCGGCGCCACGCCAGATAGGCGGCGAGCGCCGCCTCGTCCACGCCATCGAGCGAGGTCTCGCACTTGGCGGCGAGCCATTGCGCGAAGAGGCGCAAATCCCGTCGGTAAGCGTCGAGCGTATTGCGAGAGAGGCCGTCTTCGAGCCAGATCGTGTCGCAGAACTGGTCGATGAGCGTGACACTGCGCACATAGGTCGCGCCGTCGGGGTCGAAGGCCAGCGGAGACGACGGGTCATCGAGATTGTCGACGTCGGTGAGGTTCTCGCTCGCGGGGTGGGTGCCTGGGGTCAAACGGTGGCTCCTTCCTGGGCCAGCGCCCATTCGACATGCTCGCGCACCAACGCCGATGGGTGATCGCGTCGCGCGAGCAAGGCATCGCGCAGCGGCGCGCGCGCGGCGGCATCTGCCGAGTCGCGCAGCGCATTGCCAAGCCCCACGGCCAGATTGCGCAGCCATCGCTCATGGCCAATACGACGAATGGGGCTGCCGGCCAGCTTATCCATGAATTCCGTTTCGCTCCAGGCGAACAGTTCGACGAGCGAGGCGCTATCGAGCCGGTTGCGCGGAGCGAAATCGGCGAGCGGCGACGGCTGCGCAAACTTGTTCCACGGGCAGTAGAGCTGGCAATCGTCGCAGCCATAGATGCGATTGCCCATCTTCGCGCGCAAATTCTCGGGAATTGCCCCTTTGTGCTCGATCGTCAGATACGACACGCACAACCGCGCATCGACGCGAAACGCTTCGGTGATGGCGCCGGTCGGACAAACGTCGCGGCATCGCTGACATTGCCCGCAGTGCTCGCCCGGGTGCAGGCGGTGCCCCGTTGCCTTGCCTGGTACCTCGCTCGGCGTGCTTGGCGCATCGGCATCCACCGGCAGCGGCACGTCGACAAAGATCTCGCCGAGAAAGAAGAGCGAGCCCGCGTCGCGCGAGAGCAGCAGGGTGTGCTTGCCGCGCCAGCCCAGCCCGGCCTTCTGCGCGAGTTCGACTTCGAGCACGGGGGCCGAATCGGTGAATGCACGGTAGCCGAACGGCCCGATGGCCTGGGTAATGCGATCGGCCAGTTGTTGCAGCCGATGGCGCATGACTTTGTGATAGTCGCGTCCGCGCGCATAGATCGACACGACCGCCTCGGCTGGCATCGCCGCGCGCGCGGCTTCACGCTCGCGCCAGCTCGCCATGTCGGTGTCGTTCGGAAGATAGTTCATGCGTGCGCTGATGACGCGCACCGTGCCGGGAACCAGCTCCGCGGGCCGCGCGCGCTTCATGCCGTGCGCCGCCATGTAGTCCATGTCGCCATGACAGCCGTCGTCGAGCCATTGTTGCAGCCCCGCTTCGGCGTGCGAGAGATCGATGTCCGTGATGCCGACCCGGCCGAAACCGAGTTCGCTCGCCCATGCGCGAATCTGACCGGCAAGCGCGGCCAAGTCCCCGGCATCGAGGGCGGGAGACGTCGCATTGTCGCGCGAGGACGACACTTCCGAGGCATTCGGAGGTGCCGCCGACTCGACTTGTGCGGCGGTAGCGGGGAAAATCACGGAAGCTTTCATCGACTCCATTTTACGCAATGCCCGATTCATCAACGCCGACGCCCCTGGGCGAGCGCATCTTCGCGCTGCCGGACGAGGCCGCCACCGAGGCCTTCGCCGCAGCGCTCGCGCGCGCCATCGTGGCACGCGCGGCGCACACTGACCCGGCGCATGCGGGACTGCACGTGCAGCTCTCGGGCGACCTCGGTGCAGGGAAAACCACGCTCGTGCGTGCCCTGCTGCGCGCGCTGGGCCATACCGGACGCGTCAAAAGTCCCACGTATGCATTGTGTGAACCTTACAACATCGACACACCACAAGGCGTGTTGCCGGTCTATCATTTCGACCTGTATCGCTTCGCCGATCCGGCCGAATGGCACGACACGGGCTTTCGGGAGCACTTTGCAGGCGACGCCCTGTGCCTCGTCGAGTGGCCGGAGAAAGCCGAAGGTCTCCTGGGCACCCCCGATTTGGGCCTTTGGCTGGAACCTGTAGGCAACAGCCGCCGTCTGACGACGAGCGCCTACACGCCGGCCGGTCTTGCTTGCCTGAACTCATGCTGATCAAACGCTTTATTCGTACCGACGACGCCTCATCGCCCAATGCCGGCCGCCGCCGTGCATTGCGCGCCGGCGCCTCGACACTCATCCTCGCCCTCACCGGCCCGCGTCTCGCCTTCGCCAATGCCATCGTGGCGGTGCGCGTCTGGCCGGCCAAGGACTACACACGCGTCACGCTGGAGACCGACAACCCGGTCAAGTTCCAGCAGCAACTTATGGCCAGTCCGAACCGCTTTGTCATCGATCTCGACGAAGTGGATCTGAGCCCGGCGCTGCGCGATCTCGTGTCAAAGATCCAGCCGAACGACCCGCAGATCATGCAGGTGCGCGTGGGGCAGTTCAAACCCGGCGTCGTGCGCATGGTGTTCGATCTGAAGGCCGGCGTGAAGCCACAATCCTTCACGTTGCCGCCGGTCGCGGGCTACAAGTACCGCACCGTGTTCGACCTGTATCCGGCGGTCGAGCCCGACCCGCTCATGGAACTGCTCGCCAAGTCCAGCCACAAGGCCGAGGCATTGGCGCAGAACACACCGCCCGCTCAGCCCTCGAACCCGTCGTCGGGCACGGGCACGCCGAGCACGGAGGAGAGCGAAGCGTTCTTTCAGCGTTACGCGCAACGTGAGCCGGGCCCGCGCGTCTCACGCCCCCCGGCGCCCTCGACCACGGACAGAATGCCGTCGCTCGCCCAGCGCAACGACGACGGGCTGCTCACGCCACCGTCACGCGGACCGAAGACCGCCCGCCTGCTCACCATCGCCCTCGACCCCGGCCATGGCGGAGAAGACCCCGGCGCGATCGGTAGCAGCGGCACCTACGAGAAAGTGGTGGTGCTGCAGATCGCCAAGCGGCTGCGAGAGAAGATCGATGCGCAACCCAATATGCGGGTGATGATGACGCGCGACGCCGACTTCTTCGTGCCGCTCGGCGTGCGGGTGCAGAAGGCCCGCCGCGTGGACGCCGACCTGTTCATGTCGATTCACGCCGATGCGTTCACCTCGCCGTCGGCGAACGGGGCGTCGGTATTCGCCCTGTCCGAGCGTGGCGCCACGAGTGCGACGGCACGTCTGCTGGAAAAGACGCAAAACGCGTCCGATCTGATCGGCGGCGTCAATATCAAGACCAACGACCGCGCCGTAGCGCATGCGTTGCTCGATATGTCGACAACGGCGCAGATCCGTGACAGCAAGGTATTCGGCACGGCGCTGCTCGCCGAGATCGGCACCGTCGCGGACCGGCTGCACAGCAAGCACGTCGAACAGGCGGCCTTCGCGGTGCTCAAGGCCCCCGACATTCCGTCGGTGCTCGTCGAGACGGCCTTCATCAGCAACCCCAAGGAAGAGCAGGCGCTGAACGATCCGGCCTACCAGGAGCGGCTCGCCGATGCACTGCTCAAGGGCATCAAGGCCTACTTCGCCAAGAATCCGCCCCTTGCGAAGAATCGGACGGCCTGACGGCCGGCCACGGACGTTCGCGCAACGCCAAGACAAAAATGGCGCGCCCGGTCATCAACCGGACGCGCCATTTTTTATTCGACCTGTGCGAGGTCGCTGTCTGCCCGACGGTCGACCTTACTCGCCCTGGCCCTGCGCCACACGGCGACGACCGCGCGTGACCAGTTTCCAGAGCGCGCCGAGCGCGATCGGCACCACCGCTGCCGAAATGCCCACCAGCACGATGACGTTCAGGTATTGCTTGACGATCGGCAGGTTGCCGAACAGGTAACCGCCGCCCACGAGCAGAGTCACCCAGATCAGGGCGCCGAGCAAGTTGTAGAGCTGGAAGCGCACCCACGACATGGCCGACACCCCCGCCACGAACGGCGCGAACGTCCGCACGATTGGCACGAAACGCGCAATCACAATGGTCTTGCCGCCGTGATGCTCGTAGAAGTCGTGGGTCTTGCGCAAGGCGTCGCGATCGAGAAAACGCCAGTTCTTCTCGTACACGCGCGGCCCGATCTTCGATCCGATCCAGAAATTGAGCGTGTTGCCGGTCACTGCCGCAATGAAGAGCAGTACGCCGAGCAACCACGGATCCATCGCACCGGTCGCCGCAAATGCACCGCCAATGAACAGCAGGGAATCACCCGGAAGGAACGGAAAGAGCACCAGCCCCGTTTCCACGAACACGATCATGAACAGGAACAGATACACCCAGTTTCCGTATTGATCGATAAACACCCCCAGATGTTTATCGATGTGGAGCACCATCTCCACCAATTGCACCAAAGTATCCAAGTCGATTCCTCAAGATAAAGGACGCCGGCCCGTCCCTGCGGGCACGCGACGAACGCATGATACCAGCGCAAACGTCGGGCGTCGTGTCGTGCCCGTGACGGTCGGCGCCGACCGTCACGGGTATGTCGAATTCATGGTCCAGCCTACAACCCTCCCATGACAGGAATGAGTTGCGCTGCTACGGGCGCCGTTGCGGGTATTGCCCGCTGAAACCTGGCTCGACCTATGTCTTTGAGGGCAACCTTTATAATGGTTCCCATGTCTGCGACCCCGACCTCCTCCCCCCCTGCACACGACCCGGCCGGCGTGCCCGCCCCGACCGGCACCCAGGCCCCTGAGCGCCGCCCCGGCCCCCTGCCGACGGGCCTCGCGCCGTTGCGCGCCATCCAGGTCCTTCCCGACCAGCTGATCAGCCAGATCGCCGCGGGCGAGGTGGTGGAACGCCCCGCGTCCGTCGTCAAGGAATTGCTCGAGAACGCCCTGGATGCCGGCGCCCGCGCACTCCAGATCAAGCTCGAAGAAGGCGGCGTGCGCCGCATCGCCATCACCGACGACGGCGGCGGCATGTCCGCCGAACAATTGCCGCTGGCGCTCACGCGCCACGCGACGAGCAAGATTCGCTCGCTCGACGAACTCGAATCGGTGCTTACGTTGGGGTTCCGTGGGGAAGCGCTCGCTTCCATCGCGTCGGTGGCCCAACTCACGCTGTCGAGCCGCCAGGCCGATGCGCCGCACGCGAGCGCCATCGACGGCAACACCGGTGCGCTGACCCCCGCCGCAGGCCCGGTGGGCACGACGGTCGACGTTCGCGACCTGTACTTCAACACCCCCGCGCGGCGCAAATTTCTGAAGACCGAGCAGACCGAGTTCGGTCATTGCATGGACGTTATTCGCCGCAGCGCGCTCGCGCGTCCCGACGTCGGCTTCTCGATCCTGCACAACAACCGGGCGGTGGAGCACTGGAACGCGACTGACGCCGCGACGCGCGTCACGCGCGTGCTCGGCAACGACTTTGCCGGCGCGCATCTGGCGCTGGACGAGGGGGCCGCCGAGTTGCGCCTGTCGGGCTTCGTCGGGTTGCCGACCGCCAGTCGCGGGCGCGCCGACCAGCAGTATTTCTTCGTGAACGGCCGTTTCGTGCGCGACAAGCTGCTCACCCACGCGGTACGCGCGGCCTATGAAGACGTGCTCCACGGCGACCGCTATCCGGCCTACGTGCTGTATTTCGAACTGCCGCCGCAATGGGTCGACGTCAATGTCCACCCCTCGAAGATCGAAGTGCGGTTTCGCGATGCCCGCAGCGTCCACCAGTTCGTATTCCACGTCGTGCAACGCGCGCTGGCCCGAGCGGCGGGCAGCGGCGGCGCGACGCACGCCGCCCACCTGACCGACGGCGGTGGACTTGCCGCCGGGCCGGGTGCCGCTTTGGGCGGCGGCAGCAGCGGCATGATGGCTGCGCGCCCGGCCGGAGGGATCGGCGGCGTCGGCAGCAGTTGGAATCCCCGCATGCAGCAAGGCACGCTGCCGATGGCGCAACCGCTGTCCGTCTATGACAACTTGTTCGGACGCGCCGCGCCCCCCGCCCCGCGCCCGTATGGTCAGCCAGGCGTCACGGATGCACCCCCGCCGCCGTATGGCCATGCCGGGACAACGCAAGGCGACACGACACTCACCGGCAGCGACACCCTGCCGGCAGGCACCGGCGGCAACGCCGACGCCATGGCGCTGGAACAACCGCTCGGCTTCGCCCTCGGCCAATTGCACGGCATCTACATCCTCGCGCAGAACGCCTATGGCCTCGTGCTGGTCGACATGCACGCGGCCCACGAGCGCATTCTCTACGAACGCTTCAAGCAGGCACTCGTGGAACGCAGCGTGCCAGTGCAGCCGCTGCTGATTCCTGTGACGTTCTTCGCCGACCCGGTGGAAATCGGTACGACGGAAGAACATCAGGAAACGCTCACCGCACTGGGCTTCGACCTCGCGGCGATGTCGCCGACCACGCTCGCCGTGCGCGCCATTCCCGCCCTGCTCGACGGCGCCGACGCGCAAGCCCTGGCGCGCGCTGTGCTCGCGGACCTACGTCAGTACGGCGGTTCGCGCGTGCTCACGGAACGTCAGCATGAACTGCTCGGCACGCTCGCCTGCCACACGGCGGTACGTGCAAATCGACGGCTCACGCATGAAGAGATGAACGCGCTGCTGCGCCAGATGGAAGCGACCGAGCGCGCCGATCAGTGCAATCACGGGCGTCCCACCTGGTACCAGCTCACGCTCGGCGATCTCGACAAGTTGTTCATGCGGGGACGTTGAGCCGCTCATGACGTCATCGCCCCCGATCGTCTGCCTGCTGGGCCCGACGGCATCCGGCAAGACCGCCGCCGCCCTTGCGCTGGCGCAGGACACCCCACTCGAGATCATCAGCGTCGACTCCGCCCTCGTCTATCGTGAGATGGACATCGGCACGGCCAAGCCGAGCGCGGCCGAGCTGGCCGCCGTTCCCCATCACCTGATCGACATCATCGATCCGCGCGACGCCTATTCCGCCGCGCAATTCCGGGAAGACACGCTGCGTCTTGTCGATGAGATTGCAGCGCGCGGACGCCGCCCGCTGCTCGTCGGCGGCACGATGCTGTACTACAAGGCGCTCACGCAAGGCCTCTCACCGCTGCCGTCGGCCAACGCCGACGTACGCGCCCAACTCGACGATGATGCCGCGCGCGAGGGCTGGCCCGCCATGCATGCACGGCTGGCGAGCGTCGATCCGTCGACGGCCGCCCGCCTCGCGCCGAATGACGCACAGCGCATTCAACGCGCGCTGGAAATCTTCGTGCTGTCGGGCAAACCGATGTCGCAATGGCTTGCCGAAGAAGCCCGGGCACCTGCCGCGCCAACGCCCCATACGTTCGTGCCGGTGGCGCTGGAGCCGAGCGACCGCGCGGTACTGCACGCACGTATTGCCGAACGGTTTCGTCTGATGCTCGCGGCCGGCTTCATCGAAGAAGTCGAACACCTGCGCGCACGCGGCGATCTCGACCCGAGCCTGCCGTCCATGCGCTGTGTCGGCTACCGGCAGGTATGGGAATACCTCGACGGCGAGATCGATTACGACACGATGCGAGACAAGGGCATCTTCGCGACGCGCCAGTTGTGCAAGCGTCAGCTCACCTGGCTGCGCTCGATGCCCGAGCGCCACATCGTCGACTGCACGGCCGCCCACGCCTTGCAACACGCCATCGACGCCGTACGCGCGCTCTGGCAAGTCTGAGCGCATCGCCATCCCTGCGGAACGCCTCGCTGATCGTCCGGCGAGGCGTTCTGTGCCCGCGTGCGTCGCACGCTGCGAAACCCGCATCGCCTTATCGCCCCAGCCGTCTCCCGTCTCCGTTGAAACCCTGACAGCTTTCCGGTTTGCACGACGATTTTGATATGCTAATTTGCATATCAACGTTTCGTTCAATGCAAATTTGCATCGAATCCACGATACCGGGAAGGACGCCAATGACGCAGACTTCGATGGAGCCAAGTGGGGTGGCGGGTGACGGGCTGCGGCGGCCGACCGGCGGCGCGCGACGCGTGCCCGTCGCTAAATGGGCGGTGCGCGCCGGGGTCACGCTGATCTATCTGTTCATGCTCAGCCCGCTGATCTTCGTCGTCTGGCTGAGCTTCTTCAAAGACGCGATCATCACGTTCCCGCCGAGCGGCTACACGCTCTCATGGTATTTGAACGCCTGGCGCAATGCCGCGTTCGCCGACGGCTTCCTGCTCTCGCTCCAGCTCGCCGCCTGCGCGGCCATCGGCGGCGTAATCCTCGGTGTCGCCGCCTCTCTCGCCCTCGCGCGCTATCGTTTTCCCGGCCGCCGCACGCTCGGCAATGTGTTGCTGTTGCCGCTCGTGGTCCCGGGCATCGTCGCGGGCATCGCGACTTACCTTTTCTATCTGCGCGCCGAAAACGCGCTCGATATGGACATCGTCGGCACCTTCGGCGGTCTCGTGATCGCGCACGTCTGCCTGACCATTCCGTGGACGATGCGTCTCGTGGGCGCGAGCCTTGCACAGATCGACGGCACCATCGAGGAAGCCGCCCGCAATCTCGGCGCGGGCCCGTGGCGCACACTGTGGCGCGTCACATTGCCGATGTTGCGCCCCGCCGTCGTGGCGGCCGGACTGTTCAGCTTCATCGTGTCGTTCGAGAACCTCGAACTCACGTTGCCGCTGGTCGGACCGGGCAAAACCACCCTGCCCATCGCGATCATGCAGTACCTCGAATTCAACCTCGATCCGACGATTGCCGCCGTCTCCGCGGCGCAGATCGTCCTGCTCGGCATCGTCATGCTGATCACCGATCGCTTCGTCAAACTCAGCCAGGTGATCTGACATGGCCAACGTTTCATTGCGCGGTCTGCGCAAGCAATACGGCAACGCCGCCGCCGTGGCGGACTTCTCGCTGGAGATTGCCGACGGCGAACTCGTCGCCTTCCTTGGCCCGAGCGGTTGCGGCAAGACCACGACGCTGCGCATGGTCGCGGGCTTCGTCGAGCCGACGGCCGGCGAAATCTGGATCGGCGGCAAGGAGGTCTCGCGCCTGCCCGCGCATCGCCGCAACACCGGCATGGTGTTCCAGCGTTACGCGCTCTTTCCGCACATGACCGTGGCAGAGAACGTGGCGTTCGGCCTCGAGATGCGGCACGTGTCCAGTGCTGAGCGCGTTACGCGAATTCGCGAAGCGCTCGATATGGTGCGTCTCACGTCGCTGGCGGATCGCTATCCGCGCCAGCTCTCCGGCGGTCAGCAGCAGCGTGTGGCGATTGCCCGCGCACTGGCGATTCGTCCCGACGTGTTTCTGCTCGACGAGCCGCTGTCCAACCTCGACGCCAAGCTGCGCACCGAAGTGCGCGAAGAGATCCGCGCCCTGCAGCGACGGCTCGGCCTGACGACGATCTTCGTCACCCACGATCAGGAAGAGGCGCTGGCGATTGCCGACCGCCTGGCCGTGATGCACGACGGCTGCGTGCAGCAGATCGGCACCGCCGATGCGCTTTACGAACGCCCGGCCAATCCATTTGTCGCGAACTTCCTCGGCAAGATGAATTTCCTCGCCGGGCGGATGACCGACGGCCATTTCGTGACGGCCAAAGGCGAGCGCCTGGCCTTGCCGAGCGCCGCCCCCGACGCCACGACGCTCGGCATTCGCCCCGAGCGCCTGCGCCTGAGCGACACGCCTGTGCACAACGAAACGGCCATGCCGGTCACGGTCGACCAGACGATCTATCTCGGTTCCACGCTCGAACTCCGTCTGAAGAGTCCGCAGGGCGAGATGCTCGTCGCGCACGTGCAGAACACCGCACGCGACGACGTCGGCCGCTATGCCCCGGGCCGCGCCCTCAACGCGTGCTTCGCGAGCACCGATTGCCTGTTTTTCAACGCCTGACGACACTGCCTCACTTCCACCCGCTTCGGCCCATGTATTGGCCAACCTCGTGGCCAACGTTTTGAAGGATGACGACATGACGCACGCCCTGAACCGCCGCTCGTTTCTGAAGACCGCCTCCGGTCTGGTGATCGCCCCCGCGCTCGGCCTCGATGCCCTCTCGGCACACGCTGCCGCCGCCTGCCCGAACGTGGTCGTCGGCACCTGGGGCGGCGACTATCTGAATCTTCTCGAACAGAACATCGGCAAGCCGATCATCGAAGCCGCCGGCGGCAAGGTCACGTACGACTCGGCCGGTCAGGTCGAGCGCATGACGAAGCTGCGCGCCGAGAAGGCGTCGCGACGCGGCTCGCTCGACGTTGCATGCCTGGCCGATCTCGATATGTATGACATCAACCGCTCGGGCATTCTCGAAGCGGTCGACGCCAAGCTCGTCCCGAATCTGGCGAATGCGCTGGAGGCGCTGCGCCGTCCGTACTCGATCCCGCACATCTTCAGCGCGATGGTGATCGTCTACAACCCGGAGAAGCTCGGCACGAAGCCCGACTCATTCACCGCCGCACTCGATCCCAAGCTCAAGGGCCGTGTGGGTTTCTCGGACATCCTCTACAACTTCAACGTGGTGAGCAGCTCGCTCGCGGCCGGCCATAAAGACGGCGATATGGCCGGTGGTGTGCAATTCCTGCGCGAATTGCGCAAGTCGCAGCAGCCCAAGGTCTATCCGTCGAACGAAGCCGTGGCGTCGGCGCTCAAGAGCGGCGACATCTGGTTCACCTGTATGTGGAAAGCGCGCGCGCTGCAATGGAAGAAGGCGGGCGTGCCGATCGATTACGTGGTGCCCAAGGAAGGTGCCGTGCCGGTAACGTTCGAAGCCGCCGTGCCGAAGAATTCGCAGTCCAAGCTGTGCGGCTTCAACTACCTGAACGCGATGCTCGATCCGCGCGCCCAGATCGGCTTTGCGGAGACGATGGGCTATGCGCCGACTGTGACGAACGCGAATCTGCCGCCGTCGCTGCAGGAAAGCGTGGGCTTCACCCGCGCCGAACTCGATCGCATGGTCAAGCTCGATTACGCCCGCTTCACCGCCGACAAGCCCGCGCTGCTCGACTTCTGGAACAAGGAATTCAAGGTGGGTCTGTGAGCGTCGCCGACACCCCGGAGCCTGCGATGACGCCGTCCCCACCGGCTGCCGATGCCGCCCGAGCCGCCCGGGCCGCCACCGCGCGCGCGGTGCGCGGCGCGCTCACGGGCGGCTCGCTTGCCACGCCCGCCACGCTCGTGGTGTTGCTCGTCATCGTGCTGCCCGGGTTGCAACTGGTGCGCTACAGCTTCAACCGGTTCGATCCGGTCGACATGATGCAGGCGGCACTGACCGGCACGAACTACGTCAAGTTCTTCACCGATCCGTACTACCTCTCGGTGCTCTGGACGACGATCAAGGTTGCCTCGCTGTGCACGGCGCTCGCGCTCGTGTTTGGCTTCCCGGTCGCCTACGTGCTCGCGCGCACACAAACCCGCTTCAAGAGCCTGCTGGTGATGCTGCTGGTCTTCCCGCTGCTGGTGGGCAACGTCGTGCGCGCGGCCGGCTGGATGGTCATGCTCGGCACGGCCGGCTTCGTCAACGCCATGCTCGTGTCGCTGGGCATCGTGCCGCAGCCGATTCGCTTGCTGTACACGCCGTTCGCGGTCGTGGTGGGCACCACCGCCGTGGTGCTGCCTTACATGATCCTCACATTGCAAAGCGTGCTCGAAGGCATGGACTTCTCCGTCGAGGAAGCCGCGCGCAATCTGGGCGCCACCTTCTGGCAAACACTCACGCGCGTGATACTGCCGATGGCCGCACCGGGCATCGCCGCCGGCACCATGCTCGTGTTCATTCTCTGCATGAACGCCTATGCCACCCCCGTACTGCTCGGCGGCACCGGCATCACCATGATGACGCCCACGATCTACGACCAGATCGCGAAAGCGAACAACTGGCCGTTCGGCGCGGTGCTGTCCATCGTCTCGATGGTGGTGACGTTCGTGCTCGCCATTGCGTCGCACTGGATCATCCATCGGCGCTATGCGAAGACGATGATGACCTGACCGATCTGCCCGCCCTGATCCGCGCGACCTTGCGTGCCGACCGGCCCCATCCGTCGGTCATGCCCAACGCCGTCTGCCCCTGACATTTGCCCCAATTTGCCGATAAGGACTTCGTGATGCCGACTCTCTCCGATGCGACACGTCAGTACCGCCATCGTCTGATGCAAGACCTGATGGACCGCGCGCGCGTCGACGCGCTCGTGTTCACCGCCGCCGATTTCTTTCAGTGGGCCACGAACTTTCACGTCGATGTGCAGACGTGGGAGCGCCCCATCGCCGTGTGCGTGCCGCGCAACGGCGAGCCGTTCGCGGTGATGAACGAGCTGTCGACGCATCACCTGATGATGGCTCGCGAGCGGGGCCATCTGTGGCTCGATCTCGATCGCGTCACGCTTTACGCCGAGCATCCGCGCGTGACCCAGCGCCAGCCGCTGCTCGCCGATGTGCCCATGCTGATCGCCGACACGCTGCGCGCCGCCGGTCTGGCAGGCTCGCGCATTGGCGTCGATGCGGCCGGTGGCCCGCTCGCGCGCGCCGGTGGCCTGCTGCCCGATGCGAAGCTCGTGCCCATGCTTGCCGAGATGCGCGCCCTGCGCTGGGTCAAGCACGACGAGGAAATCGCCATCATGCGCGCCGCCGCCGAGTTGGCCGACTGGGTGCAGGACCGGTATCGCGAGAACATTCGTCCCGGCCGTCTAGTGCAGGAACTCGACTACGCGATGGCCGCGCTGATGGTCACGGAAGGGGCCAAGCGCTTCCCCGGCGAGAACCTCGAAGTGATGCGCTGCTGGACACTGCCCGGCCCCGCCTCGGCCTCGCCGCATGGCGATGGGGCATCGTGCGGAGCGCGCATCAATGCGGGCGACGGCATGGTCAACATCGTGATCCCGCGCCTGAACGGTCTCGTGATCGAAAACGAACGCACGTGGTTCTGCGGCAAGCCGTCGAGCGAGCAGGCGCGCTACTACGAGGTCGCGCGCGCCGCCAATGAAGCCGCAGTGAACGCGGCCGTGACCGGCAAGCCCGTCTCGGGGATCGACGCCGCGGCGCAGGCCGTCATCGAGAAAGCGGGGTGCGGTGAGTTCATCCGACATCGCACGGGCCACGGCATGGGCATCATCGGCCACGAGTACCCGGACGACATGGCGTTCAACCATCGTCCGCTGCTCGCGAACGAGGTGTATTCGGCCGAGCCCGGCATCTATGTCTACGGCCTGGGGGGCTTCCGTCTGGACGACTCGGTCGTCACCGGCGACACCCCCGTGATGCTCACGCGCACGCCCCGCACGCTCGCCCACGCCACGATCGATTGACGATTGCAGGCCCGCGAGTCACGGTTGCCCGCTGACCCGGGCAACCCCAGACACACCATCCTGGAGGAGAGGTCATGGAGTCGATTCTGTTGTCGAATTGTGCGCTGCTCGACCCGGTCAAGGGCGAGCTGCGCGAAGACCACGCCGTACTGATCGAAGGCGGACGCATCAAGGAAGTGTCGGACAAGCCGATTCGGGCGGCGTCGGCGCGCGAGATCGATGCACACGGGCGCACCGTGATGCCGGGACTGATCGATCTGCATGTGCACGTGCATGCCACGCAGCTCAACCTGGCCTCGCAAGCCCATCTGCCGAACGTGCTCGTCACGCTCCGGTCGGTGCCGATTCTGCAGGGCATGCTGCGGCGCGGCTTCACCACCGTGCGGGACGCGGGCGGTGCGGGACACGCCATCAAGCAAGCGGTCGAAAGCGGACTGGCCGAAGGGCCGCGCCTGTTCGTGTCGGGCCGCGCGATCAGCCAGACCGGCGGACACGGCGACGGTCGCGCGCGCACCGACTACCTCGGCACCGACGGGCCCTGCCCGTGCTGCGTGCGCGTCGGCGCGCTGTCGCGCGTGGCCGATGGCGTCGACGAGGTTCGACGCGCGGTGCGCGAAGAGCTGCAAATGGGCGCCGACCAAATCAAGATCATGGCCTCGGGCGGCGTGGCCTCGCCCACCGATCCCGTTGGGGCCTGGGGTTATGCCGAAGACGAAATCCGCGCCATCGTCGCGGAGGCCCGCGGGCGCGGCACCTATGTGCTCGCCCACGCCTACACGGCATCGGCCATCGAACGCGCCGTGCGCTGCGGCGTGCGCACCATCGAACACGGCAACCTCGTCGACGCCCCCACGGCCCGCTACATGGCCGAGCAAGGCGCTTACGTCGTACCCACCTTGGTGACGTACGACGCCCTCGCGAACGAAGGCAAGTCGCTCGGGCTGCCCGACGATAGCGTCGCGAAGATCGCCAATGTTCATGCGGCGGGCCTGCGTTCGCTGGAGATCTTCCGCGAGGCCGGTGTAAAGATGGGGTACGGCTCGGATTTATTGGGTGAGTCGCAGCGCCTGCAAAGCGACGAATTCCGTCTACGCGCCGAAGTGCTCTCGCCGGCGGAGATTCTGCGCAGCGCGACGGTCATCGGCGCCGAGGTGCTCGGCCAGTCGGGCCAGTTGGGCGAGATCGTGCCCGGCGCGCATGCCGACGTGCTGATCGTCGACGGCAATCCGCTGGCGTCGATCGATTGTCTACTCGGCCAGGGGGAGCGGATTCCGATGGTGATGAAGGGCGGTAGAATCCACGCTTTCGCGCTGTAGGCCCCATGCGCAAGGGCCCCGACAGCTAACCCTTCCGTGGAGAATCGATGGATTTCCGGCACATCGACGCCTTTCGGGCGCTGATGCTCACGCGCACGACTACCAAAGCGGCCCAGGTGCTCGGCACGTCGCAGTCCGCAGTCAGCCGTCTCGTGGCCGATCTCGAACGCTCGACGCGTCTCACGCTGTTCGATCGCGCGCGCGGACGGCTCGAACCGACGGCCGAGGCGTTCGCGCTCTTCGAGGAAGTCGAGCGCCGCTATGCCGGCCTCGACAACATCCGCGAATTCGCGCTGAATCTGCGTAACCCCGACACGGCCGTCATTCGCGTGGGGTCGGTCGTGTCGTTCGGTCTGGGCTTCTTTGCACGCGTGATGGCCGGCTACCGGGCGTTGCATCCGAGCGTGCAGCTCGCGCTGACCACGGGGGCCTCCGATCTGATTCGCGACCAGGTCGTCACGCATCAGCTCGCGCTCGGCCTCGTGACCAATACGATCGACGTGGCCGCGACCGATGCCGTCTCGTTCGCCAACCTCGACGCGATCTGCGCCCTACCCGCGGGGCACGTCCTCGCGCGCAAGAAGGTGATCCGTCTGGCCGATCTGAAGGGGCAGCCGATCCTGTCTTACGAGCCGACCGACATGGTGCGCTGGGGCATGGATCAACTCTTTGCCGAGGGCAATCTGCATCAGCAGGTCGTTGCCACGGCCCGCTACTCGGTCAACATCGGCACGATGGTGAAAGAGAACGTCGGCATCGGGTTGCTGCACCCGGTGTCGGCCTACGACTTCCTCGACTCCGATCTCGTGCTGCGACGTTTCGAGCCGTCGATGCCATTTCATACACTGCGCATCACGCCTCGCGCCGCGGCCCCCAGCGCGCAACTCGACGATCTCGTGCGCGTGATGGAGACCACGCTGGAGGATGTCATGCGAGCCGTGGAGGCGCGGATGAAGCGCTGACGCGGCCGATCTGCGTGAGCCCTTGGCCGACACCGCCGTACGTTGACCTCGCGCTGCCATAAAAAAGCCCGCCGAAGCGATCGCCGGCGGGCTCTCAGTGCATTGCGCATATCCGGAGGGCATCGCCCTCCCGGGGCTTACGACACGATCGTCTGCGCTTCACCTTCCTTGCGCTCGCGGATCGTGCCCAGACGGTAGACCGTCTCGCCCGACGCTTCCAGGTGCTTGACGGCCGCGTCGGCGTCAGCCGCCGCGACGATCACCGCCATGCCGATACCGCAGTTGAACACGCGGTGCATTTCGGCGTCGGCCACCTTGCCGTGCGCCTGCAGCCACTGGAACAACGGAGGCAGCGTCCAGGCGTCTTGCTTGATGTCGGCCGTCAAGTGGTCTTGCAGCACACGCGGAATGTTCTCGACGATGCCGCCCCCCGTGATGTGGGCCATGCCCTTGACCGGCAGCGACTGCATCAGCGCCAGCAGCGACTTGACGTAGATGCGCGTCGGCGCCATCAGCACGTCGCGCAGCGGTTGGCCGTGGAAATCGGCGTCCAGATCTGGCTTGGCAACGTCGATGATCTTGCGAACGAGCGAATAACCGTTCGAATGCGCACCCGACGAGGCCAGACCCAGCACCACGTCGCCCGGCACGATGGTCGTGCCGTCGATGATCTTGCTCTTCTCGACCGCACCGACCGCAAAACCCGCCAGATCGTACTCGCCGTCCGGGTACATGCTCGGCATTTCGGCCGTCTCGCCACCGATCAGGGCACAGCCCGCCAGCTCACACCCCTGGGCGATGCCCTTGACGACGGTGGCCGCGGTGGCCACGTCGAGCTTGCCGCAGGCAAAGTAGTCAAGGAAGAACAGCGGCTCGGCACCCTGCACCAGGATGTCGTTCACGCTCATGGCGACCAGATCCTGGCCGACCGTGTCGTGCTTGTTCAGCGTGAAGGCCAGCTTGAGCTTGGTGCCCACGCCGTCGGTCCCCGAAACAAGCACCGGCTCCTTGTAGCGCTTGGGTACTTCAAACAGCGCGCCGAAGCCGCCAATGCCGCCCAGCACGCCGTCGCGCAGGGTTTTTTTGGCAAACGGCTTGATCGCTTCGACCAATGCGTCGCCCGCTTCGATGTCGACGCCAGCGTCGCGATAGGAAAGGCCGGATGTTTCGTTAGGGTGTGACATGACGGGAATGCATCAAGGTTCGGTAAAATGCGATTTTACCCGATGCGCGTGCCCTTTCGGCATGCAAACCGGATATCGGACGCAAGCCGACGTCGGCTTGCCCTGTAAACCGCACTCCGCCAGCCTTTTGCCGGCTTTCCTCGTTCGTGATCCAGCAACTGTTTCTCGACCTCGGCACACCGCCGCCCGCCACGTTCGACAATTTCATTGTCGGGCCCAATCGCGAGGCGGCGCAAACGCTCGCCGGCCTGCCCGCCGAACTCTCGGCCGGCACGGCACGCGATCGCGGCATCTACCTCTGGGGGACGGCCGGGTCCGGCCGCACCCACCTGATGGAGGCCCTGTGCCATGCCGTGGGCCCAAGCGCGCGCTATCTGCGCCCGAACAGCCCGCTGGCCGCCTTCACGTTCGACGACGCGAGCACGGTCTACTGCGTCGACGATTGCGACCATCTCTCCCCTACTCAGCAGATCGCCGCCTTCAACCTGTTCAACGAGACACGCGCCCGCCCGCACTGTGCCTTCGTGGCCGCAGGCGCCCAGCCCCCTGTCGACATGCCGCTGCGCGAAGACCTGCGCACCCGCCTCGGCTGGGGCCTCGTATTTCACATTGTGGGACTCGATGACGACGGCAAGAAGCAGGCGCTGCAGAATGCCGCCCGCGAGCGCGGGTTGCAGTTGGCGACCGACGTGCCCGCCTATCTGCTCACGCACTTCGAGCGCGATATGTCGAGCCTGATGGCGTTGCTCGATCGTCTCGACCGCTTTTCGATGGAACAAAAGCGCGCGGTGACCCTGCCGTTGCTGCGCCAGATGCTGACCCACACCGATCCGGCCGTCCCCGAAGGGAAAAACTGACCGGTATCGCGCCGGTTCAGGTAAGCCGCCCCTAGCTTCAGGTAAAATTCGCGCAATGACCAATTTAGCCCTCTTCGATCTCGACCACACTCTGCTGCCCACGGACAGCGACAAGGAGTGGGGTCGTTTCCTCGTGCGCCAGGGTGCTGTCGAGCGTGATTCGTACGCACAGGCCAACGAGGCGTTCTATCAGGATTACTGCGAAGGCCGGCTCGATATGCCGGCTTATCTGCGTTTCTGCCTCGCGCCGCTCGCGCGCTATCCGCGCGACCAGCTCGACGCGTGGCATGCGCAGTACATGGAAGAAGCGATCCTGCCGCACATTCGTCCCGAAGCACTCGAACTGCTCGACACGCACCGCCGGGCCGGCGACCTGTGCGCGATCGTGACGGCCACCAACACGTTCGTCACGCGGCCGATCGCCCGGGCGTTCGGCATCGATCACCTGATCGGCACCGAACCGGCCGTGGCCGGCGACGATCCGAACGCACCGGACGCACGCTATACCGGCGACTATGTTGGTACACCGAGCTTCCGCGAGGGCAAGATCACGCGCACCGAAGGCTGGCTCGCCAGCCTTGGCAAGTCGTGGCACGATTTCGACCACGTCTTTTTCTATAGCGATTCCGCCAACGACGTCCCCCTGATGGAGAAGGTGAACCATCCGGTGGCAACGAACCCCGATGAGGCGCTGCGCGACATCGCGCTGGCGCGTCGCTGGCCCATTCTCGAGTTGTTCCAGTGATCCGCAAACTCATCAAGAAACTGCTTGGCAAAGACAGCCAGGCCATCCTGCCCCCGACCGGCAAGCCGGTTGTCATCCCCGCCTCGGTCCACGGCATCGATCCGAGCCTGCTCTCGAAGAACGCCGTGCGCGTGACCGACACGCTGCAGCAAGCCGGGTTCAAGGCCTTCATCGTCGGCGGCGCCGTGCGCGATCTGCTGCTGGGCATTGCCCCGAAAGACTTCGACGTCGCCACCAGCGCCACGCCCGAGCAGGTCCAGCGCCTGTTCCGCCGCGCGCGCATCATCGGTCGCCGCTTCCAGATCGTGCACGTGCAGTTCGGCCAGGAGATCATCGAGACCTCCACGTTCCGGGCGCTGGTCGATGCCGTCGACAGCGAGCAGATCGGCGCACGTCGTCCGAAAAAAGGCGAACTCGACCGCAAGACGCACGTCACCGACGAATCGGGCCGCGTGCTGCGCGACAACGTCTGGGGCGAGCAGGAGGAAGACGCTGCCCGGCGCGACTTCACCGTCAACGCCATGTATTACGATCCGGCGGCCCAGACGGTGCACGACTATCACCACGGCTGGGAAGACATTCAGAAGCGCGTGCTGCGCATGATCGGCGACCCGGCCACGCGCTACCGCGAGGACCCCGTGCGCATGCTGCGCGTGGTGCGTTTCGCGGCCAAGCTCGGCTTCAAGATCGACGACGCGACGGCCGAGCCGATTACACAGCTCGCGCCACTCATCGACAACGTGCCAGCGGCGCGTCTGTTCGACGAGATGCTCAAGCTGCTGCTCTCGGGTCACGCGTGGGCGTGTGTGCAGCAACTGCGTGAGCAGGGCCTGCATCACGGCCTGCTGCCGTTGCTCGACGTGGTACTGGAGCAGCCGTTGGGCGAGAAATTCGTCATGCTGGCGCTCGCCAACACCGATGCACGCATCCGCGCAGGCAAGCCGGTCTCGCCGGGCTTCCTGTTCGCCGCGCTGCTCTGGCATCTCGTGCTCGAAAAGTGGCAGGCCTATCAAAGTGCGGGCGAATATCCGATTCCGGCGCTGCATCTCGCGATGGACGACGTGCTCGACGCGCAAACCGGCAAGCTGGCGATCCAGCGGCGTTTCGTCGCCGACATGAAGGATATCTGGGGCTTGCAGGTGCGCCTGGACAAACGCGTTGGCCGCACGCCGCTGCGCATGCTCGAGCATCCGCGTCTGCGCGCGGGTTACGATTTCCTGCTGCTGCGTTGCGAATCCGGTGAAGTCCCGGCCGAAGCCGGCCAGTGGTGGACCGACTTCCTCGAAGGCGACGCCGCGACACGCGACACCCTGCTTTCCCAAGGCAGCGGACCGGGCTCCACGCCGGCCGCCAAGCGTCGCCGCCGACGTCGCAAACCGACGGGCGGAAGCAGTGGCGAAAGCTCGGGCGGCGAACGTGGCGACGGGGGCGGCGGCAACGAGAGCGCGACCAGCGAGAATCAGGGCAAGCGGGTATCATCGCGACAGCATGGTTCCGAAGGTGCTTCATGACTGTTGCCTACATCGGGCTCGGCGCGAATCTCGGTGACGCCCGCCAATCGATCAAGGACGCCATCGTCTGCCTGGCGCAGCAGATCGGTGTCACGATCATTGGCAAGTCTGACTTGTATCGCACGGCCCCCATCGAATCGAGCGGCGACGACTATCTCAACTGCGCCGTCGCCGTTGAGACGAGCCTGAGCGCTCATCAGTTGCTCACGCTGTGCCTGAAGATCGAGTTGCATTTCGGACGCGAGCGACCGTACAAGAATGCGCCGCGCACGCTCGATCTCGACCTGCTGCTGTACGGCGACGAGTGCATCGCCGAACCCGACCTGATCGTCCCGCATCCGCGCATGGCCGCGCGCGCCTTCGTGCTGCGCCCGCTCGCGGATCTCGCTCCTGAACTCGACATCCCTGGCCTGGGCCGCGTGAGCGCCTTGCTGCTGGGCGTCGCCGACCAGCGCATCGAGCGCGTCGCGCAGTGCTGCTGCCCGACGAAGCGCGCCTACGTGTCATGAGATCGCCCGTGCTCGGGCGTTTTCGCTACCTGGCCGTCGAGGGCCCCATCGGGGTCGGCAAGACGTCGCTGGCGCAGCGCCTGGCCGATGCCGCCGGCGCCACAGTGTTGCTCGAGCAGCCCACGCTCAATCCTTTTCTCGAACGTTTCTATCGCGACAGCGCACGCTACGCGATGCCCGCGCAGTTGTCGTTCTGTCTGCAACGGGTCGACGAGGCGACGGAAATTGCCCGGCGCGAGATCGACGGCAAACCGATCTTCACCGACTTTCTTCCCGAAAAAGATGGCCTGTTCGCACGCCTGACGCTCTCGGCCGACGAACTCGACCTGTATCGCAGGCTCGTGGCGCACATCGAGCGGCCGCACCGGGCGCCGGACCTCGTGATTCATCTGCAGGCGAGCCCCGAGACGCTGTTCGCGCGCATTCAGAAGCGCGCCATTCCGATGGAACAGCAAATTCCCGATACGTATCTGCGCGCGCTGTGCGACATCTACGGCGAATTCTTCTATCATTACGCCGCTGCGCCGGTATTGACGGTCGACACGGAACAATTCGACCCGGCGCATAACGACAATGACTTCGCCCTGCTGGTCGAACGCATCGATCAGATGCGCGGACGCAAGGAAGTCTTCGTCAAGGGCGCTCGCCCCTGATCGTCGCCCGCGCCGCGCAGGTGAGCGGGTGACACCTCATGAACCGAGGCTGACATGAGTTATCTGCAAGAATCCAACCGCAAGGCCGTGACCGTTCCCGGGCTTGCCCAGATGCGCGAGCGGGGCGAGAAGATCGCCATGCTCACCGCGTATGACGCAAGTTTCGCGGCGCTGCTCGACCGCGTGGGGGTCGACGCCATTCTGATTGGCGACTCGCTCGGCAACGTGATCCAGGGCCAGCGCACGACGTTGCCCGTCACGTTGCGCGACATCTGTTATCACACCGAATGCGTCGCGCGCAGTGTCGACAAGGCACTCGTACTGGCCGACCTGCCGTTCGGCACCTATGGCACGAAGGAGCAGGCTTATCAGAGCGCCGTGGCCGTCATGCAGGCCGGCGCGCAAATGGTGAAGATCGAAGGCGGCGCGTGGCTCGCCGAGACGGTGCGCTTTCTGGTCGAGCGCAGCATTCCCGTGTGTGCGCATCTGGGACTCACGCCGCAGTCGGTGCACGCGTTCGGCGGTTTCAAGGTTCAGGCGCGCGAAGAGGCTGCGCAAACGCAGTTGATCGACGATGCGCGCACGCTGCAAGCGGCAGGCGCGCAGTTGGTCGTGCTCGAAGCCATTCCGGCCGCCGTCGCGGCGCGCGTCACACCGGAAGTGCCGACGATGCCGACCATCGGCATTGGGGCCGGTCCCGAATGCGACGGACAAGTGCTGGTGTTGCAGGATATGCTCGGCGTGTTCCCCGGCAAGTCACCGAAGTTCTCGATGAACTTCATGGAAGGCCAGCCGAGCATTGCCGCCGCCATCGAAGCGTACGTGCAAGCGGTCAAGCACGGCACGTTCCCTGCGCAAGCGCATTGCTTCTGAGCGAGCGGACACCGCCCACGCGCTGACGAGACAGCGGTTCGCGAACGCGCCGCTGCCTCGCTCCACGCTGATGCGCCACGCGAGCTCGAACCTCCCGCGATCCTGCCGCACCCCTTGCGCCCCCTTGCGCAATCGCTCCGCGCTCATCCGGCCATCGGCAGCGTCAACACGACGGCGAACCCCGCGTCGTGGCCCCCCTCGAACGTCATCGTCCCGCCGTGTGCAAGCATCACCTCGGCCACCATCGCCAACCCCAGGCTCGCCCCTTCGCGTCCGTCGGCACGCGATGAGAACGGCGTGCGCACCCGCTGCCACTCCGACTCGGGGATGCCCGGCCCATCGTCGAAGAACCGCACGCGCCATTGATCGTCGACACGCGTCACATCGACGTGAAGCCGATGCGGTGCGCCATATGCCAGCGCGTTGACCAGCACGTTCTTGATCGCTTCGCGCAGGCTCAGGGCATCGCCGACGATCATGCAGGGCGTCGGCGGTGCGTGAAAGGCCACATCGATATCGCGTGTTGCATACGACAGCGTCTCGCGCATCGCCACCGGCAACAACGCCTTCAGATCGACCGGCGTGGGCGCCACGCTGTCGGCGCGATGCTGCACCATCGCGTGATTGATCAACTGGTGAATGAGTCCGCCCAGCCCACGCGCCTGCTTCTGGATGCGCGCGATATGTGCCTGACGCGCCGCCTCGTCCTGCGTCTGCGTGAGCATTTCCGCCTGCGCGGTGAGCGCCGTCACCGGCGTGCGCAATTGATGCGCGGCGTCGCCGATGACACGACGCATCAGCGCGCGCGAGGTGGCCAGCCGCTGCATGAAGTCATTGATTGCACCGACGAGCGCCAGCGTCTCGGCCGGCGCCGTCACCGCCAACGGCACGAGGTCGTTCGAATCGCGCGCCCGGATGGCCGCTTCGATCTGCTTGAGCGGCGCGAGCGCCTGACGCAGCGTCCACAACGCCGCGAGCATTGTCAGCACACCGGTGGCGATGGTGATGAGCAAAGTGTTGTCCGCCAATCCACGCGTGAATCGCACGCGTGCGTTCTGCGTGTGGGCCAGTGCCACCACGGCCCACGGATGCGGCGCGCTCACCGGCATGCGGCGACCGACGATGGCGATGCGGATGGGCATCTCCTGGTACGTGCCGTCGACCACGACCGGCCCGCCGGCCAGCTTGTCCCACGGAATATCGGGACGGAACTCCGAATCGCCCGCGACCGAGCGGCCGTTCGGATCGAGTACGTTGTAGAAGATCTGATCGCCCGGCGCGAGGGCGGAAAAGGCGGCGAGCGGTACGTCGACGTTGACCTCGCCATTCTGATACCACGTGTTTTCCGCGACCTGCAGCGCGCTGCCGAGCAGCCAGCGGTCGTACGCGCGGTCGACGGCCGCTCGCGTCGAGAACCAGATGCCGAGCAGCACCGCCGCCACGGCGAACGCCAGCACAGCGCCCATGCGAACGACCAGCCGCAGATACAGGGAACGGCCGGGAACGATCATGACAGCACGAGTTGATAACCCAGTCCGCGCAACGTGCGAATCTGGAATTGCGCGGCGGCCAGCTTCTTGCGCAGACGCGCCACATATTGCTCGATGGCGTTCGCATTCGGCGCCGGCTCGTCGCCATACAGGCGATCCATGAGTTCGTCTTTGCCGAAGATGCGTCCCGGGCGCGCCGCGAGAATTTCGAGCAGCGTCACTTCGCGACGCGTCAGTTCGATCGGCAGGCCATCCACCTCGACGCCGCGACTCTTGCGGTCCAACGTGAGGTTGGCGCATGTCAGCCGATTCGTGGCGTCCTGCCCGGTGCGCCGCATGAGCGCTCGCACGCGCGCTTCCAGCTCGCGAAAATCGAACGGCTTGGTGAGGTAGTCGTCGGCCCCGAGATCGAGCGCACGCACCCGTTCCTCGATCTCCGCGCACGCGGTGAGCATGAGCACGCGTGTGGACAGGCCGCGCTCGCGCACGCGTCGCAGCAACTCGAAGCCATCGATGTGCGGCAGCATGACGTCGAGGATCAGCAGGTCGTAATCGTCGCCGATGCGTGCCGCGGCGGCCGCGCCGTCGGTCTCGCAATCGAGCGCGTGGCCGAGCCTGCGCAACTGGGTGGCAATCGCTTCGGCGACATCGGCGGTGTCTTCCACCAGCATGATGCGCATGGTTCCTGAGTCTCCTTCGATGGTGATCACGGGGCGCCCGGTATTCTTCCCGGCGAATGTCCGTGATGGTCTCGGGATTCTCTCGGAAATCGCCGGCGACTTCCTCGGGGTTTCCCCTGAATTCGGGCGCTGCGCGCCCGACGTGTCAGCTTCGCTACAGCTTCGCTGCTTAGCATGGGAACTGATTATAAAAGCATCCCTCAGGAGACACGCAATGCACAACGCCCCCCATGCGGGCGCCGCCGGGACCCCTGCGCCCGCGGTGCCGCCATTGCTCGAAATCGATGGCGTCACGCTGCAATACAAGACCGACGATTACCTGGTGACCGCCGCGCAGCAAGTGAGCTTCAACGTCTATCCGGGCGACCGGTTCGTGCTGCTCGGCCCGTCGGGCTGCGGCAAATCGACGTTGCTCAAGGCCATTGGCGGCTATCTGCCGCCGGTCCACGGCGAGATTCGCCTCAAGGGCCGCACGATCACCGAACCGGGTCCCGATCGCATGATGGTGTTCCAGGAATTCGATCAACTGCTGCCGTGGAAAACCGTGCGTCAGAACGTGGAGTTCGCGCTGATCGCCAGCGGTCGCCTCAAGCGACGCGAAGCCGCCGAGCGTGCCGCCCACTACATCGAAAAGGTTGGCCTCGCGAAGTTCATCGACAGCTATCCGCACACGCTCTCGGGCGGCATGAAACAGCGCGTGTCCATCGCGCGCGGCATGGCGATGGAGCCCGACGTCTTGCTCATGGACGAGCCGTTCGCCGCGCTGGACGCCCTCACCCGCCGCAAGATGCAGGACGAACTGCTGCGCCTGTGGGACGACACGCGTTTCACGGTGCTGTTCGTCACGCACGGCATCGACGAAGCGATTCGCATCGGCACGCGCATTTTGCTCCTCTCGCCGCACCCCGGCCAGGTCAAGGCCGAACTCAATAGCATCGCCCCGGAGCAACTCGGTACGGCGCACCAGAGCGCGCTCGAGACGCGCATCGATCAACTGCTGTTCGCAGCCCACTGAGGAGACGGCCATGAACGCCATGACCTCGCAACACACCCCGTCGTCCGCCCAAGCGAGCGTTGAAGCGCCCCTCGAAGCCGTCTACCGGCCGGAATTCGTGCTGGAACCGACGCCCGCCGAGCTGTCGTCGATTCAGCGTCCGCTGTCGACCTTCGAAACGCTGTATCGGCTGAGCTGGCTGCGCAAGACGCTCATCCTGTGCGTGCTCGCCGTGATCTGGGAAATCTACGGCCGCTGGCTCGACAACGCGCTGCTCTTCCCGAGTTTCACCGACACGGTCAGCGCCTTCGCCGGCGGATTGACCAGCGGCGTGCTGCTGCTGCGCGCCGCCGTCTCGCTCAAAACGCTGCTCATCGGCTACAGCATCGGCATCGGGCTCGCGGGCGTGCTGACCACCGTCGCCATCAGCTCGAAGATCGGCAACGACCTGCTCGAAACGCTCACGGCCATGTTCAACCCGTTACCAGCCATCGCACTGCTGCCGCTCGCGCTGATCTGGTTCGGCCTGGGCAACGGCAGCGTGATCTTCGTGCTCGTTCACTCGGTGCTGTGGGCCGTGGCGCTCAACACGCACAGCGGCTTTCGCGGTGTATCGAAAACGCTGCGTATGGTCGGGCAGAACTACGGGCTCAAGCGTTTCGCGCTGGTTCGGCATGTGCTCATCCCGGCCGCGTTCCCGAGCATTCTCACCGGGCTGAAAGTGGGCTGGGCGTTTGCGTGGCGCACCCTGATCGCGGCGGAACTGGTGTTCGGCGTGTCGTCCGGCTCGGGCGGTCTGGGCTGGTACATCTTCGAGAACCGCAATTCGCTGGAGACGGCCAATGTGTTCGCCGGCCTGTTCTTCGTGATCCTGATCGGTCTCGCGGTCGAGAACCTGCTGTTCGCCCGCATCGAAAAGCGCACGCTGCACCGCTGGGGCATGCAGCACTGACTCACGATTCACACGTTTTTTGCGGCAGTGTCTGATTGACGCCCCTTCGGGGGTATGAATAATTCCAACTATCCGGAGACAACAACACCATGAACCGACGCCATTTCACCCGCTGGGCAAGCGCGCTGACGCTCGCTGCCACGACCGCCCTGTCCACGCTCGGCAACGTCGCGCACGCCGAAGCGAGCACCGTGCGTTTGTCGCACGGCTACGGCATTCTCTATCTGCCGCTGATGGTCATGCGCGACCAGCATCTCGTCGAGAAGCACGCGAAGGCATTGGGCCTGGGCGACGTGAAGACGACGTGGACCGTGCTCGACGGCGGCAACGTCATCAACGACGCCATGCTCGCCGGCAATCTCGATGTCGCGGGCACGGGCGCGCCGGGCTTCGTCACGCTGTGGTCGAAGGCGCACGGCATTCCGCGCTCGGAAGTGATCGGTCTGTCGGCCCTCTCGAGCGGCCCGCTCTGGCTCAACACGAACAATCCGAACGTCAAGTCGCTCAAGGACTTCACCTCGAAGGACAAGATTGCGATTCCGGGCATCAAGACGTCGCTGTCCGCCGTGCTGCTGCAAATGGCGGCGGCCAAGGCCTTCGGTATCGAGAACTACGCGAAGCTCGATCCGCTGACGGTCAGCCTGAGCCATCCGGAAGCCGTCAGTGCCCTGCTCTCCGGCAAGACGGAAATCACGGCGCACTTCACCTCGCCGCCGTTCTCGTACCAGGAACTGAAGGATCCGCGCATCAAGCGCGTGCTGAATTCCACCGACGTGCTCGGCAACATCACCATCGACGTGGTCTTCGCGCCGAAACAGTTCACCGTGCAGAATCCCAAGCTCGTGCAGGCGATCCTGGACGCCCAGGATGAAGCGGCCGCGTACATCGCCAAGGATCACGTCGGCGCCGCGCAAACTTACCTGCGCGTGTCGAAGATGAACGTGCCGCAAGCCGACATCGAGCAGATTCTGGCCGATCCGGGCATGAAATTCACCACCACGCCCAATGGCCTGATGCAGTATGTCGAGTTCATGAGCCGCGCGGGCACGATCAAGACGCGTCCCGCGAAGTGGAGCGAACTGTTCGTGCCGCAGATGGCAGCGCGTCAGGGCAGTTAATGGCATGACGCACGGCGGCGTGTGTTGGCGCCGCCGTGCCTCAGTTGCTTGCCGTCGTCGGTGGCGCTGTTGATGGCGCTGTTGATGCCATCGACGGTGGCGACGCCGGTGGCGTCGTCAGTGAAGCCTCCAGCAACGTCGCAGGCAGCGCGCCGCGCAGCGCATTGCACACGACGATCGCCTGTGCGCTCAGCACGTCGTCTCGCGTGAGCACGGCCTCCACCGCCGACCATTTCGCGTCGTCGAGCATCACCCCGCGCATCACGCCCGGCAACACACCGCATGACAGTCGCGGCGTCATCCAGATACCGTCGCGCTTGACGAACACATTGCTGCGCCCGCCCTCGGTCAGCTCGCCTCGCTCATTGAAGCACAGCATGTCGAACGCCCCATTCGCTTCCGCCTCCTTCCACGCCGAATCGTAACGCGCACGCACCGTGGTCTTGTGGCGCAGGAACAGGTCGTTCGCGCGCGTCGTGCTCGCGGGATCGTTGGCCGCCGCTAGCAGCACCTTGACCGACTTGCCCGGTAGCGGTGCCAGCACGGCGTGCGTTATCGCGACCGTGCCGTCATGCGAGAGCGCCAGACGCACGCGGTGAACGTCGTGTTCGCCCAGCGTGGCGACAACCGCATCGATCTGTGCACGCAAGGCCGCCTCATCGAACCGGAAGCCGAACCACTTCGCGGACGCCGCCAGGCGCGCCACGTGCCGCGCGAGATGGGCCACGCCCGACGCCTGCGTCGCCTGCATCGTCTCGAAGAGTTCGAAGCCCGGATCGAGCGCACTCAGGAAACGCGCCTTGAGCTTGCACTCTGCGCGCTCCTCGTGCGCCCGGCTGTCGAGCACGATGCCCGCCCCGACCCCCAATCGTCCGCGCCGCAACCCGCTGGCGTCGGGCGCATCGAGTTCCAGCGTGCGAATCGCGACGGACAGGCAGAAGTCGCCGAGCGCGTGCGGGTCGTCTTCGCGTGCATCCAGCCAGCCGATCGCGCCGGTATAGAGCCCGCGCGGCGACGCCTCGAGTTCACCGATCAGTTGCATCGCGCGATATTTCGGCGCACCCGTGATCGAACCACAGGGATACAGCGCGCGCAACACGTCGGCAAACGTCGTCGCTTGCGGCAGCGTCGCCGTGACGGTCGAGGTCATCTGCAGGACACTCGCGAATCGCGTCACCTCGAAGCGCCTCGGCACCGCGACTGAGCCGGGTATCGCGAGCCGTCCGAGGTCGTTGCGCAACAGATCGACGATCATCACGTTCTCGGCGCGGTTCTTCTCGTCGGCCGCGAGCGCGGCGCTGCGCTCGGCGTCCTCCGATGCGTCGCCGCTGGCCGGCGCCGTGCCTTTCATCGGACGCGCCTCGATCTGGCCGCGCGAATGACGCAGGAACAGTTCGGGCGAGAGCGAAAGAATCGCCCGGCCGGCCACGCCCGACGCGCCCGGCAACATGACGAGCGCACCGTACGGTACCGGCTGACGCGCACGCAGCCGGCGATACAGCGCGACGGGCGAGCCGAACGCGTCGAAATTCAAACGGTACGTGTAGTTGATCTGATAGCACTCGCCTTGCGAGAGCCAGTCGTGGATGCGGGCGATGGCGTCGTCGAAGGCTGCATCGCTCACGTCGCTTTGCAGCGCCGCGACCCCGGCCACGCCGGGCGGCGTAACGCCGTCGCCGTTACCGGAAATGACGGGTGCCAAGCTGCCGTCACAGGCATCGGCCGCTTCGCGTTGCGACAGCCACGCCTGCGTTTGCGTCGCGTCGAGCCGCTGCAACTCGCGAAACAGCAGGGCGCGCAATCGTCCCCGTGCTCGCCGCGCCGCCACCGTCTGTACGCCCGCGAGACGCACACCGAATTCGTAGTCGGCCAGCAACACGGCATGCAGGCCGTGACGCGTGGCGTCTTCCACTTCGCGAAGCGCGTCCGAAAGCACATCGGGCTCGTCGCAAGTCACCTCGCGCACGAGCCCGGTATACAGACGCGCCCCGCCGGCCGGATCCGCGCTGTCGTCCAACAGCGCGAACGCGGCCAAAGGGGCTTCACATGACATGGAATTACTCGAAGAACTGCTTCACGCGGTCGAACCAACCCTTCGTCTGTGGGCTGTGACGGGCGCCGCCGGCCTTGAGTGCGGTATCGAAGTCACGCAGCATTTGCTTCTGCTTGTCGTCGAGTTTGACCGGCGTTTCCACCTGCACATGCACGTATAGATCGCCCGGATAGCTCGCGCGCAGGCCCTTGATGCCCTTGCCGCGCAGGCGGAACGTCTTGCCCGTCTGCGTGCCTTCCGGCACTTCGAACGTCGCCTTGCCGTGCAGCGTCGGGGCGTCGATGTCGCCGCCGAGGGCCGCCGTCGCAAACGAAATCGGCATCTGGCAATGCAGATCGTCGCCGTCGCGCTCGAACACGTTGTGCGCCTTGATGTGGATTTCCACATACAGGTCGCCCGCAGGACCGCCATTCACACCCGGTTCGCCGTTGCCGCCCGAACGGATGCGCATGCCGTCTTCGATACCCGCCGGGATCTTGATCTCCAGCGTCTTGGTCTTCTTGATCTTGCCCGAGCCGTGGCAGTTCGTGCAGGGGTCGGGCAGGTACGAGCCCGTGCCGTGGCACTTCGGGCAGGTCTGCTGAATGCTGAAGAAGCCCTGCGACATGCGCACCGCGCCCGATCCGTTACAGGTCGGGCAGGTCTCGGGCTTCGTGCCCGGCTTCGCGCCGTTGCCGTGGCAGATCTCGCATTCGTCCCAGCTCGGCACGCGAATCTGCGTGTCGAAACCGTTCGCGGCCTGCTCGAGCGTGATCTCCATGTTGTAGCGCAGATCTGCGCCGCGATACACCTGCGGACCGCCCCGGCCACCACGGGCACCCGCACCGCCAGGGCCGCCCTGACCGAAGATGTCGCCGAAAATATCGCCGAACGCGTCCGCGAAGCCGCCGAAGCCCTGACCGCCTGCCCCGCCGAAGCCGCCCATGTTCGGGTCGACGCCCGCGTGACCATACTGGTCGTACGCGGCACGCTTCTCCGGCTCGGAGAGCATCTCGTACGCCTCTTTTACTTCCTTGAACTTCTCTTCGGCGTCCTTGCTGTCCGGATTGCGGTCCGGATGGTACTTCATCGCCAGCTTGCGATACGCCTTCTTGATTTCGTCGTCGGCGGCGTTCTTGGCAACGCCAAGCACTTCGTAGTAATCACGTTTGGCCATAAGTCTTTCCAATGTTGGCGCATGTCGCCATCAGGCAAAAAGCCGGGTCGAGATTCCCTTGGCAGAGAACTTCGATACCCGGCCTACACGCGACGCACATTCACGAGCGTCGCGCGCCATGCACGCCTTACTTCTTGTCGGTGACGTCCTTCACTTCGGCGTCGACGACGTTATCGTCATGCGGCTTGCCCGGCTCGGCGCCCGCGGCACCCGCAGCACCGGCTTGCGCCTGCATGTCGGCATACATCTTCTCGCCGAGCTTCTGGCTGGCAGTGCCGAGCGCCTCGACCTTGGCATCGATGTCCGCCTTGTCCGAACCGCGCAGCGCGCCTTCCAGCGCCGTGATGGCCGACTCGATCGCTTCCTTTTCCGAGGCTTCGATCTTGTCGCCGTACTCCGTCAGCGCCTTGCGGGTGCTGTGCACGAGGGCGTCGCCCTGATTGCGGGAGTCGGCCAGTTCGCGCGCCTTCTTGTCTTCCTCGGCGTTCAGCTCGGCATCCTTGACCATCTGCTCGATCTCGGCGTCCGACAGACCCGAGTTCGCCTTGATGACGATCTTGTTTTCCTTGCCCGTGGCCTTGTCCTTCGCGCCGACGTGCAAAATGCCGTTGGCGTCGATGTCGAAGGTCACTTCGATCTGCGGCGTACCCCGTGCGGCGGGCGGAATGCCTTCGAGATTGAACTCGCCCAGCGATTTGTTGCCGGCGGCCATCTCGCGCTCACCCTGGTACACCTTGATCGTCACGGCCGGCTGATTGTCGTCGGCCGTCGAGAACACTTGCGAGTGCTTCGTCGGGATCGTGGTGTTCTTCGTGATCATCTTCGTCATCACGCCGCCCAGCGTTTCGATACCGAGCGAGAGCGGGGTCACGTCGAGCAGCAGCACGTCCTTGCGGTCACCCGAGAGGACCGAGCCCTGAATCGAGGCCCCCGCGGCCACGGCTTCGTCCGGGTTCACATCCTTGCGCGGTTCCTTGCCGAAGAATTCCTTGACCTTCTCCTGCACCTTCGGCATGCGGGTCATCCCGCCGACCAGAATCACGTCGTCGATGTCGCTCACCTTCACGCCGGCATCCTTGATGGCCAGACGGCAGGGATCGATCGTGCGGGCGATCAGCTCTTCGACCAGCGCTTCGAGCTTGGCGCGCGTGATCTTCAGGTTCAAGTGCTTCGGACCCGAGGCATCGGCCGTGATGTACGGCAGGTTGATTTCAGTCTGCTGGCTCGACGACAGTTCGATCTTGGCCTTTTCCGCCGCTTCCTTCAGGCGTTGCAGCGCGAGCACGTCTTTCGACAGATCGACGCCTTGTTCCTTCTTGAACTCGCCGATGATGTAGTCGATGATGCGCTGGTCGAAGTCTTCGCCACCGAGGAACGTGTCGCCGTTGGTCGACAGCACTTCGAACTGGTGTTCGCCGTCCACGTCCGCGATTTCGATGATCGAGATGTCGAACGTGCCGCCACCCAGGTCATACACCGCGATCTTGCGGTCGCCGCCTTCCTTCTTGTCCAGACCGAATGCCAGTGCGGCAGCGGTCGGCTCGTTGATGATGCGCTTGACTTCCAGACCAGCGATACGGCCGGCGTCCTTCGTGGCCTGACGCTGGCTGTCGTTGAAGTAGGCCGGCACCGTGATCACGGCTTCCGTGACCGGCTCGCCCAGGTAGTCCTCGGCGGTCTTCTTCATCTTGCGCAGCACTTCGGCGGAAATCTGCGGCGGGGCCAGCTTCTGGTCGCGCACTTCCACCCAGGCATCGCCGTTGTCAGCCTTGACAATCTTGTAAGGCATCAGGCCGATGTCCTTTTGCACTTCCTTTTCTTCGAAGCGACGGCCGATCAGGCGCTTGACAGCGTACAGCGTGTTCGTCGGATTGGTCACCGCCTGGCGCTTGGCCGGTGCGCCGACCAGAATCTCGCCATCTTCCATATAGGCGATGATCGACGGCGTGGTGCGGGCACCTTCCGCGTTCTCGATGATCTTGACCTGATTGCCTTCCATGACGGCCACGCACGAGTTCGTGGTGCCCAAGTCGATACCAATGATTTTGCCCATGTTTATTTCTCCTAGCGTCCTTTGCGTCGTTCCGTGGGGCCTGTGGCCCGCTCAAATCGTTGATCTGCACGTCATATGGGTGCAGCCCGGTCCATTTCAAGACCCTTCTTGTCGTCCGGTTTTACCCCGCGTCATGCCAGCGTATCCATCGGCATGACGCCCGTGCAGTCCACGGCCGGGAATGCCGTGACGGTTGCCGGAACGCCGAAACTTGCCATGATGTCATGACGTTCGACGCCGGCGCGACCCGATTACTTGGCCGCCGCGACGGTCACGAGCGCCGGGCGCAGCACGCGATCGGCGATCAGGTAGCCCTTTTGCAGTACCGCGACGACGGTGTTCGGTTCCTGCTCGGCGGGCACCATCGAAATGGCCTGATGTTGATGCGGATCGAACTTCGCACCGGCCGGGTCGATGACCGTCACCCGGCTGCGTTCGAGCGCCGAGACAAGCTGGCGCAACGTCAGGGCGACGCCTTCCTGGAGCTTGGCCACATCGCCGCTCTTGTCGGCCGCGGCCGCTTCCAGGCTGTCGATCACCGGCAGCAGGTTCTCCGCGAAGCTCTCGACGGCGAATTTGCGCGCCTTTGCCACGTCCTCTTCCGCACGGCGGCGAACGTTCTCCATCTCGGCGCGCGCGCGCAAGGCGTCGTCGCGCAGGGCTGCCGCTTCGGCCTGGGCCGCCAGCAGTTGCGCCTCGACCGAGGGCAGCGCGTCGTTCGCGCCCGCCGCGTCGGTCGGGGCCGCTTCGGCCTGGGACGGAATCGGCTGATCGGGGGTGTTTTGCGGTTCAGTCATGAGCTTGAGTCGTCAAAAGGTTCTTGCGGCGCACCACGACGATGCGCCACCGGTTCAAATCCCTTTGGATAGTAGGGGCGTTCACACCGATTTCAAGGGCTGGCGGCGCGCTGTGCGCCATGCCGGTGCGCGCCGCGTGCCGATAAATATCCGGTTACACGCGTTACGAGTCCACTATTGTATCGGCCGTTGCTGCGACCTAACATGAAATACGGTTCAGCGGATGTATGTGCCGCGCTGAACCCGGCCGCTCGCCGGACATCCCCCGTCCCGTCGAGCGCTCTCTCAGGAGCGCATCATGAAGCTGCCACTGGCTGTTGTCTTCATCCTTGCGTTGGTGACGACGGTAACGATTACGATCTGCTTGTCCGGCGCAGTCACCCCCCGCGATACCGAATACGGTGGCGTGCGGGCGGTGCTGTATCACGACTTTGAAATGCCGGGCGTTCCGGTGCATTCGTCCAATACCGGAATTCCTTCGCGCTAGTCACCCGAGGGCGCGGCCGTCTCATCGACGGGTCAGCGCTCTCGCACGTCCCCTCTATTCGCCAACGCCACCGAGACGCCGTCGATCCCGTTTCGTCGGCCGCCCGTGCATTTGCGCCGCGGGCTCCTGAAACAAACGTCGGCGTTCACTCTCATCCGCACGCATGCGCCGACTGGCGTCGGTCTCTTCATACAGCGACTGTGCCACCGGGGCCGAGCCCCGGACTTCCGCGATGGCCTTCACACGCACTTCCCAGCGCGTGCTGCCGTTATCCACCGTGACAAGGTCCCCCGGGCGCACGTCGCGCGCCGGTTTGACCCGGGCGTCGTTGCACAGCACCCGCCCACGGTCGACGGCTTGCGTGGCGAGGGAACGCGTCTTGAAGAAGCGCGCCGCCCATAACCATTTGTCGATGCGGGTGGCGGCCTGCGGCGAATCGTCCACCTTGACGCTCACGTGTCCGCTCCGGGTTGGCCCTGCGCCGATAAGGCCGACGCTGCCGCCGCCGCATTGGCTTCGTCGAACGCCGCCACGGCCGCGACTTGCCGTTGCCGGGTCGATGCCACCGCCGCCGCCGACGCCTGAGCGGCGCCCTCGGGCGTGAGCACCGGCCACCCTTGCAGGTGACGCGCAGCAATTTCGCCAAGCGCCGTGATCCAGGCGCTCGCACCGTTCAGACATGGGATGAAATGGAATGCCTTGCCGCCGCTGGACAGGTACGCGTGGCGCCCTTCCATATTGATTTCCTCGAGCGTCTCGAGACAGTCCGACGTGAAGCCGGGGCAGAACACATCGACACGGGGTGTGCCGCCACGGCCCAGCTCTTCGAGCGTGGGTGCCGTGTAAGGCTGGAGCCATTCGGCCTTGCCAAAACGCGATTGAAACGTGAGACGACAGGTCGTCTCGTCGAGGCCCAGCGCGGCGCCCAGCGCACGCGCGGTCTTTACGCACTGATCATGGTAAGGATCACCTAGGTCGAGCGTGCGGCGCGGCACGCCGTGAAAGCTCAGCAACAGTCGCTCGCCTGCCGAGAAATCGGGCCGGCCGTGCTGCTGCCAGTAGCCTTCGACCTGCTGACGCAATGCCTCGATGTACGCCGGATGATCGTGATAGTCGCGCACCGTGCGCACATCGGGCTGATTGCGCAGCCGGCCGAGCACGCGGAATACGGCATCGGTCGCGGTGGCGGTCGTACTGCTCGAATACTGGGGATAGAGCGGCAGAACCAGAATGCGCTCGACGCCAGTTTGCCGCAGCGCACGAATGCGCTCCGGAATCGACGGGTTGCCGTAGCGCATGGCGTAGTCGACGACCACGTCGTAGTCGTTCGCGTGCAGCAAGGCCCGCAACGCGTTCGTCTGGTATTCGGTGTTCACCTTGAGCGGAGAGCCGTCGCGCGTCCAGATCGTCGCGTATTTCTGCGCCGACTGGCGCGAGCGGAACGGCAGGATTACCAGCCGCAGCAACGGCTGCCATATCAACGAGGGAATTTCCACGACGCGAGGATCCGACAGAAACTCGCGCAAATAGCGGCGCACGGCCGCGGGACGCGGCTCGTCGGGCGTGCCTAGGTTAATCAGCAGAACGGCCGTCTTGCCGGTCTGGCCATGCGAAATGGGTTCGGGATCGAAGCGCATGGAGCGTACTTTACCGCAAGGCGGGCACCGCGTGCCGGGCCCCGGCCGCCGCGCACCCGCCGTCCGTCAGGGGATGGCGGCGGGTCGCGGCGTTCGGTGCGTCAATTAGCCGCGCGGGGGCTCGCCTTCGCGTGACGGACGATGCGATGCGGTGGGACGCTCGACGCCATGCGCGGGGACCTGCGCACCCTCTGGCTTGCGTTCACGCGGCGCAGGCTGCGGATGTTCCTGCGGTTGCGGGTGCGGCACCGCCTGCGGTGGCTGCTGCGGCCGAACGGGTGCCTGCGGACGCTCCGGTTGAGGCTGCGGTCTCGGCGCGGCTTGCTGACGCTCGATCTGCGGTTGAGGACGAGGCTGCGGCTGCGGCTGAGGATGCGCCATCTGCGGTTGCGGCTGGACGGGTTGCTGCGGCGCTTGCGGCTGTGAGTGCGACTGCCACTGCTGCGGTCGACGCGACGCTCCGGCCGCGTCCGGTTGAACACGCTGCGGCTCGGGCGACGCCGCGGGCGTCTGCGGGAATGGGTGATTCCGCTGCATGTCCCGTTGCGCCGCGTCGTGCCCAGGCTGAGGCACCGCCTGCGGGACTTCGCCTCGCACGGCAGGTTGCCCCGGCACCATCACGCCCGGCGGGTGCGGCACGCCGGACGGCACGGCCTGGCCACCCCGGACTGGCGGTTGGGACTGCGGCGCGAGCTGCCCCGGACGACTCTGATAAACGCCACGCCCTGGCACCCCGGGTTCTCCCGGCCCCCCCGGCACGCCAGGTACCCCCGAGCGCCCCGGCACGCCTGGCATGCCCGGCGTTCCCGGCTCACCCTGCATCGGCGGTACGGCGTGGGTGGGCGGTAGCCCCCCATGCGCCGCTTCCGCGCCCATGGCCTTGAGGGGCGGTTGTGCGCGCGTTGCACCCGCCGCTGCGTTCGCCGCACCGACCGGCCCGTGCGTGTCGACCACCGTCACACGCGGCTGCACACGCCCCTGCGGGTTCGGCCCCACCGGCCTGCCGCTCTGGCGTGGATGTGCGTTCTGGCCGAACGTCAGCGGCGCGCCACCGGCATTCGGCACCGCGTGCAGCGTGCTCGTGAGTTCACGCGACGGCATCGCGCGACCGACCGGCGCACGCGTGGCCAGCACCTGCCGGTTGAACACGCCGGCCGGCGGCGTGACCGGCGCCGGGCGACTATTGCCGAACACGCTCTGCTGCACCGGTGCGACGCCAGGTGTATTCCCAACGCGCCAAGTCTGTCCGGCGCGCGGGGCGGCCAATGCCACCGGCGCGCCGACCCGCCGGCCCTGCACGAAAGCCTGTGCCGGCATCGTCGAGACGGCGCCGCGCACATTACGGTTCACATACACATTGTTGACGTTGATATTCGTGACGTTGGTCGTCTGGATCACCGTCGATCGATTGATATTGGTGACATACGACGGGCTGGCGCGATACGCCGGGCGGTAAGCGTCGTGCGGACCCAACGCAAACCACGCCAGTCCCGCGCCCCCTGCCGCAAACGTAATCCCCCATGCGTTCCCGCCGCTGTTGCCGCTCACCCAGCCGACCAGCGCCGGGGCATACACCGGCCGCACCGCGACCGGCCCCGGCACCCAGCACCAGCGGGCGTCGACATAGGCCCACCGTCCGTAGTGATAGGGCGCGAAGCCCCACGGCGCATCGTCGACCCAGGTCCATCCCCACGGGTCGACCCAGGCCCAATGGCCCGTGCGATACGGCGCCCAGCCCGTCGGCACGTCCGACGGCACCCAAACGGCGCCGTAGCCAGGGGTCTCTTGCCAAGCGCCGTAGTCGTCCAGACTTTCGAAGCCGGTCATGTCGCGCGACACATAGCGCGCGGAGATCGAGCCCTCCTCGCGCGCGTCGCGCTGGCGCACCCATTGGTCGAACCCATCGGCCACGAGTGGCCCGGCCGACTGCTGCGTGAGATTCTGACCCACGAAGGCCACCCGTTGGCCCGATTGCAACGGTACCGACGCGCCTTGACCGTAGACGGTCGCCGCCCCGCGCCAGACGCTCACGGTCGTCACCCCGCCCGGATCGACATCCAGACGATACTCCCCGGCCTGTTGCGGGACGAACGCCAGGTTGGGCGTGTCGATCTCGTAAGGCTGGTTCGGATCGAAAGCCCTCAAATGCAGGCCGACCGTGCCCTGCGTTACGTTCAGTTGCACATTCTGGTCGGTCACGGCCGAGAGAACGACGCTCGTGGACGCCCCCATGCGAACCGCCGTGCCGCCCACATGCATCTCGGCGCGGCTGTTGCGCTCGACCCAGACGGCATCGCCCGTGGTGAGCGGCCGGTTGCGATCGGCATAGCGCCAGTCGCTGGTACCTGCGGGGGCGTACGTGACGGTGCCGTCGAATGCATTCAGCCGCGCCACACGCCCCGGGGGATCGGCGCTCTGTGCCTGCGCCAGCGCGGGAAGTCCCGCCGCGCCAAGGGCGCCGAGCACGAGCCCGACGCCAAGACAGCGAACCACTGTCCGCCAGGAAATCAGGGATTTCATAGACACTCCGGGCACTGTCCGGTGTACGCGCCAAGCGTTGTCTCGGCCGCACCACCTTGTTGCTCTGTCCGAATCCTTCGGCGAACGCCATGACGACGGCTTCGCCACAAGTGACGCTTCAAGCGTAAGACGGCCGTGTGTGACAGCGTGTAAAGGAATGCTACGGGGGTGTAACGAGATGAGGCGCGGGGCCCCGGGACAATACGCGAGACGTTACGCCTGACGACGCGCAGGCTGGGGCGTCACGCCGCCCCCGCCGCCTAATGCTGGCTGAGCGCGCTGGAAAGCAGCTTGGCCGTGATGTCGACGATCGGAATCACGCGCTCGTAGGCCATGCGCGTCGGGCCGATCACGCCCAACGTGCCGACCACTTCGCCATCGACTTCGTACGGTGCCGTGATGACCGTCATTTCTTCGATCGGGACGAGGCTCGACTCGCCGCCGATGAAAATCTGAACACCCTGCGCCCGGCTCGACACGTCGAGCAGCTGCAGCAGGCCGGTCTTGGACTCGAACACGTCGAACAGCTTGCGGAGTCGCGCCATGTTCGACGATAGATCCTCCACGCCCAGCAGATTGCGCTCGCCCGAGATCAGCAAGCTCTCGCGCGAGGTATCGGCCATGGCGTCGCTGCCCGCCTGAACGGCCGCCTGCATCAAGGCACTCATGTCGGAGCGCAGGGCGTCGAGTTCGCCGCGCAAGCTGGCGCGCACCTCATCGAAACTTTGGCCGCCGAAATGGGCGTTCAGGTAGTTTGCCGCCTCGACCAGTTGCGCCGGGGAGTGATCCTTTTCCGTCAGGATGATGCGGTTCTGCACGTCGCCGTCGGGGGTGACGATGATAAGCAACACGCGCTTTTCGGACAGTCGCAGGAATTCGATCTGCCGAAAGATCTGGCTGCGGCGCGGTGTCAGCACCACACCCGCGAACTGCGAGAGATTCGAGAGCACTTCCGCTGCCGAGGCGACCAGTTGCTGCGGCCCGGCCGGCTGCAACCGGGTCTGCACCTGCGACGCCAGCTGATGCACGGCATCGCCGAGCGGGCTTACCGTCAGCATGGTGTCGACGAACAGCCGGTAGGCGCGCGGCGTCGGAACACGACCGGCCGACGTATGCGGGCTGGCCACGAAGCCGAGCGCCTCGAGGTCGGCCATCGCATTGCGGATGGTCGCCGGCGACAGATCGAGCCCGGAGTATCGCGATAGCGTGCGCGACCCCACCGGCTGGCCATCGGCGATGTACCGTTCGATCAGGGTTTTGAGTAGCGTTTGCGCACGTTGATCTAGCATGGCGAAAATTGTAACGCGAAATGTACAAGCACGGCGTGCGGCAAACCCCGAGGGGCCGGCAAGGCCGCGCGTGCCGATGGTTGCTGTCATCGACTTATGGTGTAATGGCGGCATGAAAACAGGGAGCCCTTTCAAGACCGTGGCGCTCGTCGGGAAATACCATGCCGACGGCGTTGCCGAACCGTTGCTCACGCTGGCGGCATGCATCGCCCAGCGAGGACATCACGTCATCTTCGAGCGTGATACGGCGCACAACATCGGCGCGGCCGCCGCCCCCTACCGTCCCCTCGACATTCAGGAAATCGGTACGCAGGCCGATGTGGCGGTGGTCATCGGCGGTGACGGAACGATGCTCGGCGTGGGCCGTCAGCTGGCCGCCTCGAAGGTGCCGCTCATCGGCGTGAACCACGGACGCGTCGGTTTCATCACCGACATTCCGCTCGACGAGATGCGTCAGGTCGTGCCGGCCATGCTCGAAGGGCATTTCGAAGCCGAGCAGCGCACCCTGTTGGCCGCGCGTATCGAGCGCGAAGGCCAGACGCTGTTCGAGACGCTCGCGTTCAACGACGTGGTGGTGAACCGCTCGGGCATCTCGGGCATGGTCGAGCTGCGTGTCGACGTCGACGGCCGCTTCATGTACAAGCAGCGCTCGGACGGCCTGATCGTCGCCACGCCCACGGGCTCGACCGCCTATGCGCTCTCGGCCACCGGCCCGATCCTGCATCCGCGACTTGGCGGCGTGGTGCTCGTGCCGATCGCCCCGCACGCGCTGTCGAACCGCCCGATCGTGCTGCCGGATTCGAGCGATATCGTCATCACGATCACCGGCGGGCGCGAGGTCGGCGCCAACTTCGACATGCAGTCGTTTGCCGAGCTGCGTCAGGGCGACCGGATTCTGCTGGGCCGCTCCGAACATCAGGTGACGTTCCTGCACCCGGTCGGCTACAACTATTACGCGACGCTGCGCCGCAAGCTGCACTGGAACGAGCATATCTCCGACGAAGATCCGTCGCAGACCTGACTTCACGCCCTCCCCGACCGCCCATGCTACGCAGTCTCTCGATTCGCGATTTCGTGATCGTCGATCGTCTCGACCTGGAATTCTCCGCCGGCTTCACCGTGTTCTCGGGGGAGACCGGCGCGGGTAAATCGATTCTGATCGACGCGCTGGCGCTGGCCATGGGCGAGCGCGGCGACACCAGTATGGTGCGCGCCGGACAAACGCGCGCCGACATTACCGCTGAGTTCGCCGCCGACGCCGAGGCCCGCCCCGATCTCGAAGCCTGGCTGCAGGCGCAGGCGCTCACGCTCGAAGAACACGGCGGCGTGCTGCTGCGCCGCGTGCTCGACTCGGGCGGACGCTCGCGCGCCTTCGTCAACGGCACGCCCGCCACCCTCGCCCAACTGCGCGAACTCGGCGAGATGCTCGTCGACATTCACGGGCAGCACGCCCATCAGCAGTTGCTGCGCGCCGACGCACAGCGCCGCCTGCTCGACGCCCATGCGGGCGCCACCGCGCTCGCGGCGGACACGGCGGCGGCGCACAAGGAATGGCGGCGTCTCGTCAAACGTTGCGAGGAAGCCCACGGGCGCGACCGCGAGCTACAGCTCGAGCGCGAGCGTCTCGAATGGCAGACATCCGAACTCGACAAGCTGAATCCGCAGGAAGGGGAATGGGACGACGTGAGCGCCGAGCATCGCCGCCTGTCGCACGCCGCCAGCCTCATCAACGGCGTGCAAGGCGCGCTTGACGTGCTCGCGGAAGCGGATGGTGCGCTCGTCCCGTCGCTCGGTCACGTAGTGCACCAGATCCGCGAACTGGCCGAGATCGATGCCGGGCTGGCCGACGCACTGGCCGCGCTGGAGCCGGCCGAGATCCAACTTCGCGAAGCCGTGCACTCGCTCACGCATTATGCACAACGCATCGATCTCGATCCGGAACGTCTGGCCGTGGTCGAGCAGCGGCTCGAGGCGCTGCACTCGGCGGCCCGCAAGTTCCGGGTTACGCCCGAGCAACTGCCCGCCGAGCAAGCCGAACGCCGTGCCCAGTTGGAAGAGCTGACCGCGTCGCAGGACACGGCCGCCATGCAGGCGGCCGCCGACGCCGCGCACGCAAGCTATCTGACACTGGCGGTCACCTTGTCGAAGGCACGCGCGGCGGCCGCGGCGTCGCTCTCGCGGGAAGTCACGCGCGCCATGCAGGACCTCTCGATGCCGGGCGGACGCTTCGAGGTCGCCCTGAGTCCCACGCCGGAGCCGCAGTCGTTCGGTCTGGAGACGGTCGAGTTTCTTGTCGCCGGTCACCCCGGCGTGCCCACGCGGCCGCTGGCCAAGGTGGCGTCGGGCGGTGAGTTGGCGCGCATCAGCCTGGCGTTGCAGGTGATCGCCAGCAGCGTGAGCCTCACGCCGACCCTGATTTTCGACGAAGTCGATTCGGGCATCGGCGGCGCCGTGGCCGAAGTGGTCGGCCGTTTGCTGCGGGAACTGGGTCAGGGGCGGCAAGTGTTGTGCGTCACCCACCTGCCTCAGGTCGCCGCGCTCGGCCACCAGCATCTGCGCGTGAAAAAACGCAGCGACGGCGATTCGACGATGAGTGAAATCGAGCCGCTCGGTCGCACGGAGCGCGTCGAGGAGATCGCGCGAATGCTCGGCGGCGTCGAGATCACCGCCACCACGCGCAAACACGCGCGGGAGATGCTCGCGCTCTGAGCGCGCACGTTGCCCCCACCGCGCGCCGATCGCTCGCAGGGCAATCACGGGCGGCGATGCATCGTCCGCCCGTGAGCGTCGTCAAACCGGCCCGGCGCTCGCGAACACCGAATCCCACAGCGCCATGACCGCGTCGCGTTCGGCTGCCACATCACTGGCCGGCACGCGGGCCGCTTCCACCCCATCGAGCCGCAACTTGTGCTGGCGTTTGCGATAGATCCGATAAGCAGCGGCTGCACCGTCCGCAAGCGTCGCGTCGATCAGCCCGAGTTGCGCCGCTTCGCGCAACAGCGCGATGTTGCCGGCATTGCGGAGCAGCGACGGATGTGCCCCCGAATGCAGCAGCACCAGGTACTGCACGGTGAACTCGATATCCACCATGCCCCCGCGATCGTGCTTCAGATCGAACAGCGAGGTCGGGTTCGGATGCCCCTCCAACACCTTGCGCCGCATCGACACAATTTCCTGGGCAAGCGGTAGCGCCTCGCGGGGCGTCGCGAGCACCTGCGCGCGGATCTTCTCGAACGTCGCGCCAATCGTCTCGTCCCCGGCACAGAAGCGAGCCCGCGTGAGCGCCTGATGCTCCCAGACCCACGCGGTGTTCGCATTGCCCTCGCGGAACTGGTACTGGCGGAAGCTCTCGACGCTCGTCACCAACAAGCCCGACAAGCCGTTCGGCCGCAGCCGCAGATCGACGTCGAAGAGCGTGCCCGCGCCGGTGTGCGTGGTGAGCCAGGTCACGAAGCGGCGAGCAAGTGCGGCATACGCGTCCGGCGCGCGGTCGTCATCGTCGTCGTAAAGGAAGATCAGGTCGAGGTCGGACACATAGCCCAGTTCCTTGCCGCCGAGCTTGCCATACGCGATGACCGAGAAACGCGGCACCTCGCGGTGGCGCGTGGCCACGTGCGGCCAAACGGTCGAGATCGTCACGTCGACAATGATGTCCGCCAGTTCCGAGAGCCGGTCGCCGATTGCCTCGACCGACAACGCGCCCTGCAAATCGAGCAGCAGGATGCGGAACACCTCGGCGTGATGCGCGCGCCGCAGAATGTCCATCTGCACTTCGACGTTGCCGGCCGCGCCCGACGCATTCAGGCTCAACAGCAACTGTGTTTTGAAAGACGCCCAGTCGAACGGCGCGGCGAGCGCTTCGTCGTCGAGCAGCTCGTCGAGCAATTGCGGGTGACGGATCAGGTAGCCTGCCGCCCAACGCGAGCCGGCCAGCACCTTGACGACGCGCTCCAGCGCGCGCGGATACTCAGTGAGCAGCGCCAGATACGAACTGCGACGGCTGATGGCCGAAAGCAGGTCGAGCATGCGCGCGAGCACGGCGTCGGCCTCGCCCGTGCCCGCCGCGCCTTGCACGGCGCGCTGCACCAGTTGATCGAAGCGGCGCCGGCTGGTTTCGCCCAGCGCCTTGTAGCGCGACGACGTCCAGACGGCGCGTAGCCGGTCGAGGGCACCGTCGGCGTCGGTAAAGCCCAGGCGCGAGAGCTGATGGCCGAGATCGCCCGTCTGTGTCTCGTCGGCCAGACATTCGCTCCACAATTCCGGCGGGCATTCGCATTCGCCCGCCCCCGACGCCGCCGCCTTGCGCCCGCTGCCGCCGGCCTTGTCCGCGAAGATCTCGTCGAACTGCGCGGCGACGAACTCGCGATGCTCGTCGAGCACCGTCATGAAGCTCGCCTCGTCGGGGAAGCCCATGGCGCGCGCCACCGCGAGACGATCGTCGCCGGAGGCCGGGAGGATGTGCGTCTGCGCATCGTCCAGATACTGAATACGGTGTTCGAGCTTACGCAGGAAGACGTAGGCGTTCGCGAGTTCGTCAGCCACATTCTGGGCGAGCCAGCCGCGTCGCGCCGCCACGCCCAGCACGGCGAGCGTCGGCCGCACGCGCAGTTCCGGCTCTTGCCCGCCCCGAATCAGTTGGAACACTTGTGCGGAGAACTCCACTTCGCGAATGCCGCCGCGCCCGAGCTTGATGTCGTTGATGCGTGCCGGCTTGGCGCGCGCGCGGCGCTCCGCCTCGTGACGAATCTGCTCGTGCAGCGCGCGAATCGCGCCGATCACCCCGTAATCCAGGTAACGGCGGAACACGAACGGCTGGACCAGCGCCGCGAGCAGCCGCTCGGTGCGCTTGCCGGGTTCGCTCGCCACCTCCGACACCAGCCGCCCCTTGATCCATGCGTAGCGCTCCCACTCGCGCCCCTGCACGTAGAAATACTCTTCGAGCATCGGCAGGCTGCACACCAGCGGCCCGGAATCGCCATTGGGACGCAGGCGCATGTCCACGCGGAACACATAGCCGTCCGGCGTGAGTTCGGAAATCATGCCGATCAGCTTGCGACCGAGCTTGGTGAAGAATTCGTGGTTCGAGAGCGAGCGCAAGCGGCTCGCCGCCGCCGGGTCGGCGTCGTCGGGCGCCGACGTATCGCCGTCGTCTTCATAGACGAAGATCAGGTCGATGTCCGACGAGACGTTCAATTCGCGTCCGCCAAGCTTGCCCATGCCGACCACCGCGAGCGTCTGTCGCTGCCCTTCCGCATTGCGCGGCACGCCGTGGATGGCTTCGAGCTCGCTCGAGAGGACCGTGATGCCCGCCTGGATGGCGAACTCGGCGAGGGCTGTCATGGCTTCGGTAACCTCGGCCAACTCGGCGCGACCGTCCAGGTCGCGCTGCATGACGGCGCACAAGGCTTCCACGCGCAGCACGCGCAGCGCGCGGGCGAGGCCCGCCTCGTCGACGCCCGCGACCCCCGTGGGTTGCTCGGGCGGCGATAGCTGCGTGCCGGTGATGGCTTCGAAGCGACGGGCGAGCCAACGCGCGTCCACAGGGTGCTCGGCCAAGGCGGGCAATGCCTCGACAAGCGCGGGACGGCTCGCCAGCATGCGCGCCGCGTAGCGCGAGTAGGACGGGATATCGATGGGGTTTTCGGGTGAACTCACTGGCGGGGTTCCGGTCATCAATGAGATTGAAGAGACTTTCGAAGGCTTACCCGTGCGCGATGAAACGCCGGATCACACGTCTGTTTCTCCTACGGCCGGGCCGTCGGGCGGCCTTGGGCTTGTGTTACAGTCTTTGCCACAGAAACTACCACATTCCCTCGTAGACGCGCAGCATGACCGACCGTAAGCCGCCCGCCTCGTCCACCGGCAACCGGTCCTGGTTCTCGTCACTGCCGCGTGGCTTGCGACTGGGCCTGGAATGGCTGCTGGCGCTCGTCGTCATCGCCTATTTCGGACTTGGCGCCGTCGTCCTCACAACCCGGTACGTCATCCTGCCGCGCGTGTCGGACTACCGAGCGCAGATCGAAGCGGCTGCCTCGCGTGCCATCGGCCTGCCCGTCACCATCGGCCGCATCGACGCCGTCTGGCACGGCTGGCACCCTTACCTGACGCTCGAAGACGTTCGCATCACGCGCCGCCCCCCCGCCGCGCGCGCACCCTCGCTCAGCGCTCGAACGACACCCGCGACGCGCGCGGCACGCCCCTCGCCGGACACGCCGCCCGGGGCGCCACCGCCCGCCGAGCCCAGCCTGACGCTCCACCGCCTCGATGCGGTGCTCTCGTGGACCAGCCTGATTCACCTCGACGTGCGCCTGTCGAACCTCACGTTGTCCGAACCCGATCTCACCATCGAACGCCTCACCGACGGCTCGATTCTCGTCGCGGGCATGCCGGTGACGGGCGGCGGCGCCGCGACCGACTCGACCGCCGCCGACTGGCTCATGCGTCAGTCGCGCGTCGTGATCCGCAACGGCACCTTGCGCTGGCGCGATGCCACGCGCAACGCGCCCGACGTCGTCGTCACCCAGGTCAACGCCATGCTGCGCAATCGAGGCTTCGACCATCGCTTCGGCATGCAGGCGACGCCGCCGACGGGCATCGTGGCACCGCTCGACATCCGGGCGCGATTCACGAATCCGCTGTTTGCTCGCCCCGGCGAAGTCAAACGGTGGCGCGGTCAGCTCTACGGCGAAGTCGGCACGCTCGACCTGACTGAACTGGCCCGCTACGTCGACTTGCCGGGCAAGGACACGCGCGGTCGCGTTGCCGCGCGGGCGTGGGTCGACTTCGACGATGGGGCGATCACGGGGGCGACGCTGCGCGCCGCGGGAGCGAATACGTCGGTGCAATTGGCCGACGATTTGCCGCCGCTCACCTTCGACGCCACGCAGGGCCGGATCGACGTGACCCGCGTAACGCCCCACGCCGACGCCGGCTGGCAATTGCGCGCCCGCGATCTGACATTGCAAGCCGCAGGCCGGCCGACGCTCGACGTGCCTGATCTACGCGGCACCTACGCGCCGGGCACGAACGAGCACGGACTGCACGCCACCTTTGCGGGCCCGCGCTTCGACATCGGCGCCGCGATGGCGCTCGTGCCGTCGCTGCCGCTCGCCCCGCAAACACGCGACGCGCTCGCGAGTTTTCGGCCGCGCGGCAGACTGGCCAATTTCGACATCAGCTACCAGGCCCCCAAGCCGCACGGCCCGGGCAACTGGCGCGACCTGCCGGGAATCCGGCAACTGCCGCCCGAGCGCGAACGCTATCGGGTGGTCGCCGACTTTGAAGATCTCGGTGTCGACAGCGCACCGAGCGAGCATCCGCCGGCGAATCCGGGGTCGCCCAATGCGGGACGCCCGGGCTTCGCCAATCTGAGCGGGCACATCGACGCCGATCAGTCGCGCGGCAGCCTGACCCTCAACGCGAAGCACGCCGCGCTCGACTTTCCCGGCCGCTTCGACCAGCCGCGCATCGATCTCGATACGCTCACCGCGCGCACGTCGTGGCGCGTCTCGCACTCGGCGACGCAACGCGACGCCCCGGCGGACGTAGCGGTGCGCGTGGACGCCCTGCACCTGCAGAACGCCGAATTGACGGGCGATGTGACCGGCACGTGGCGCAATGGCGGCAAGGGCAATGGCATCGTCGACCTGAAGGGCAACATTGTGCGCGCGAGCGCCAGCGCGGTGCCGCGCTATCTGCCGACCGACATCGGCGCGAGCGTGCGGGATTATCTGCAACGCGCGCTGCTCGCTGGCACGGTGCAGAACGCGCCCTTCGCGGTACAGGGCGATCTCGACAACTTCCCGTACGGCAAGGGCGGCGGCAAGTTCCGCATCGACATTCCGCTGGTCGACGTCGCCTTCAACCCGTCGCCGGTGCGCCCCGGCCACACGGAAGTCTGGCCGGCCTTTGACAAGGTGCGCGGCAATCTGCGCTTCGACGCCGACAAGTTGCATATCGCCATCGACAGCGGCACAGTCTTCGGCGTCACGCTCACCCAGGTGGTGGGCGACATCAACGACATCGGACAGGACGATTCCGTGCTCACCCTCAAGGGCGACGCGCGCGGCCCGGCGGCCGACTTCGTGAAGTACCTGAACGGCAGCCCGGTGGGGCACTGGATCGGCGACTTTACCGACGAAACACGCGCAAGCGGCACCACACAGCTCGCGATGCAGTTGTCGATGCCGCTCGATCACACCGATCGGTCCAAGGTCACGGGCCGCGCGCGCTTCCTGCGCAACGACATCACACTGCTGAACGGCCTGCCGACCTTCGGCGCCGTGGACGGGGAACTCGCGTTCACCGAGCGCGGCATTTCGCTCGACAATCTGCGCGGCACGTTCCTCGGCGGCGACCTGCGCGCGTCCGGCGGCAGTCGCAGCGACGGCACCATCGCGCTGAACATTGGCGGCACGTTGAGCGCGCAAGGCCTGCGCGACAATCAGGAAAGCGCCTCACTGGCGCAACTGGCCAAGCGCATGACGGGCGGCACGCCCTATTCGGCAACGGTCACGGTGCGCCAAGGCATGACCGAGGTGGCGGTCCAATCCACGCTCGTCGGCCTGGCCGTCAACCTGCCCGCCCCGCTCGGCAAGCGTGCGGAGACCTCGTTGCCCGCGCGCTTCACGCTGCGTCCCCAGCCGAGTCCGGGCGGCCGTCGCATTGATACACTCGACTTCGCCGTCGGCAGCGTTCAAGGCAATTACGTGCAAGAGCATAGCGGCGGGAGTGCCGGAAACCCCGCGCGCGTGGAGGTGCTGCGTGGCGGCATCGGCATCAACCAGCCCGTGCCCGCGCCGCGCGAGGGGGTTCAGGCAGCCGCCCAGTTCGATACGCTCGACGTGGACGCCTGGCGAAGCGTGATCGCGTCGCTCACCAGCGACGCCGGGAGCGCCAACGCGCCAGCCCCCCAAAGCGCCCCGGGCACGCCCCCCGCCCCGGCGGGGCCGTCGGCCACAGTCACGACGGCGCGCGACGAGTTCGGCGCGCTCACGCCCTACCTGCCGACGCGTCTCGCCCTGCATGCCAAGCAGGTGCGCCTGATGTCGCGCCAGTGGCCGGAACTGGTGGTGGGCGCCCAGCGCAGCGATCGCGACTGGCAGGTCAGTCTGGCCTCCGACCTCGTTTCCGGCTTTGCCGAGTGGCATGCGCCCGATGCGAAGAACCCGTCGGGCACGTTGCGCGCGCGGCTCGCGAAGCTGGTGATTCCGCGCGAGGACCACGGCAACGATGTTCTCACCCAAGTGCTCGATGAGCCGAGCGACGAGTTCCCGGCCATCGACGTCGTGGCCAATGAGTTCGTGCTGCGCGACAAGCCGCTGGGCCGGCTGCAATTGAACGCGCACAACGATATCGAGGACGGCGTGCCCGTGTGGCAACTCACCCAACTCTCGCTCAGCAACAGCGCCGCCACGCTCAACGTCAAGGGCAACTGGCGCACCTCGCGTCGCCGCGCAGCCCCCGCGGCGAGCGACGACGTGCCGCGCCGCACCATGCTCGACTTCAATCTCGACGTGAAGGACGCGGGTGGCCTGCTCGACCGCCTGGGGATGCCCAAGACCGTCAAGGACGGCTCGGGGACGGTCTCGGGCCGTTTCGGTTGGCGAGGTGGTCCCGACGCGATCGACTACCCGACGCTCGGCGGCCGTGTCACGATCGATCTCAAGCGCGGGCAGATCCTGAAGGCCGACCCCGGACTGGCCAAGCTGCTGGGCATTTTTTCCGTGCAGACACTCGCCAAGTTCCTGACGTTCAATTTCAGCAGCGTGATCGGCAGCGGCCTGCCATTCGACAGCATCGACGGGAACGCCACGATGCAGGGTGGCGTGGCCAACACCACCGATCTGACGATCAATGCCAATGCCGCGACCATCAGGATCGACGGTCATACCGACCTCGCGCGCGAGACGCAGGACCTGACCGTGCTGGTGCTGCCGAAGATCAATGCGGCGTCAGCGTCGCTCGCGTGGGCGATTGTCAACCCGGCACTGGGCATCGGTTCGTTTTTCGCGCAACTGGCGCTGGGCGAGCAGCTCTCGCGCACGCTCTCGACGACCTACCATGTGAGCGGATCCTGGGACAATCCCATCATCGAACAAGCCGACGGCAATAAGAGTAAGATCGTGCCATCCCCGGAAGCGCTGCCCGGCGCGCAAAACAGCGCGCAACTGTCCGGCATGCGCGGCAACTGAGGGCATTTCCGAGATGCCTGAGACGTTCGGTATGTGCCATATGCCGCTTTATTCGCCGGAAATGCCGGAGACACGGTTCCGCGCCACATCCACCGATGACATGACGAGTCCCGACACACCGTCTACCGCACAGTCCACCGCCGCGCCGGCGTTGCCATACGGACATTGGAAGCACGCCTTGCCGGGGTCTTCGATGGCCGCATGGGCCGGTCGGGTGGCGACGCCCTGCGTTTTCCCGAGTTGCCCCGTGCCATGGGCGACGGTACGCTCGGCGTCGTACCCGCGGCCCCTGTCGACCACGGGCCGTCGCGCATCCGTGCCGCGTGCTGGCGTGCGCGCAGGGCGGCCTGGCGTGCTGCAGGGTTGATTTCGCTATCTCCGCCCTCATCTATCGAACATATTTCCTTGGCCTGACACCGCATGAAAATCATCGACACCGGCATCCAGAACCTGGCCACGGCCCGCGAGCTGCTGCTCACGCCGTACGGCCTTGACGAAAGCCACCTGCAACGCGCACTGGGTGACATCTTCACGCACCGCGTGGACTATGCCGACCTGTATTTCCAATACACACGCAGCGAAGCCTGGAGCCTCGAGGAAGGCATCGTCAAATCGGGGTCGTTCTCGATCGATCAAGGCGTGGGCGTGCGTGCCATCGTGGGCGACCGGACGGCGTTCGCCTACTCCGACGACATCTCCGACATCGCGCTCAAGGACGCCGCCGCGGCCACGCGCAGCATCGCCACGGCCGGACGCGGGCGTGTGAAGGTCGGTAGCAAGCTCTCGAATACCAGCGGGCACGGGCTGTACCTGCCGTCCGATCCGCTCGCCTCGCTCGACGCAAACGGCAAGGTGGCGTTGCTCGAACGCATCGAAAAGCTCGCGCGCGCACGCGATCCACGCGTGTCGCAAGTGATGGCGGGGCTGGCCGGCGAGTACGACGTCGTGCTGGTCGCGCGCAGCGACGGCGTGATCGCCGCCGACGTGCGTCCGCTGGTGCGCGTGTCGGTCACGGTCATCGTCGAATCCAACGGCCGCCGTGAAATGGGCAACAGTGGCGGCGGGGCGCGTCTTGACTACGCGTTCTTCACCGACGATCTGCTCGAAAAATACGTCAAGGAAGCGGTCGACGGCGCGATCGTCAAGCTCGACGCCCGCCCGGCACCGGCCGGGGCGATGACAGTCGTGCTCGGGCCGGGCTGGCCCGGCGTGCTGCTGCACGAAGCCATCGGCCACGGTCTGGAAGGCGACTTCAACCGCAAGGGCTCGTCGGCCTTCTCCGGACGCCTCGGCGAGCGTGTCGCCGCCAAGGGCGTCACGGTGGTCGACGACGGCACACTGTCCAACCGCCGCGGCTCGCTGAACATCGACGACGAAGGCAATCCGACGCAGTGCACCACGCTCATCGAAGACGGGATTCTGCGCGGCTATATGCAGGACAGCCTGAACGCGCGTCTGATGAAGATGCCGGTTACGGGTAACGGCCGGCGCGAGTCGTATGCCGCACTGCCGATGCCGCGCATGACCAACACGTACATGCTCGGCGGCGACAAGGATCCCGAGGAAATCATCGCGTCGGTCAAGCGCGGGTTGTACGCCGTGAACTTCGGCGGTGGCCAGGTGGATATTACCAATGGCAAGTTCGTGTTCTCGATGTCCGAGGCCTACATGATCGAGGACGGCAAGATCACGTACCCGGTCAAGGGCGCCACGCTCATCGGCAACGGGCCCGAATCGCTCAAGGACGTCACGATGATCGGCAACGATATGTCGCTCGACTCGGGCGTGGGTGTGTGCGGCAAGGAAGGCCAGAGCGTGCCGGTGGGCGTCGGTCAACCGACGCTGCGCATGGAGAACATGACGGTCGGCGGCACGGCGTAAGGCTGGCGGCGCGTGCCATGTTACGCGTCGGATGGCGCACCGCAAAAAATGCGTCAAGCATAGCAAAGCGCCCGGCTCAAACCGGGCGTTTTCGCGTGTTTTTCGATAAACACGATTATTTGATGCAATTTGACGCCTTGAAATACGTAAAATCCGCGTGTTTTCCAGCCGATTAGCGGCCCCTGCGGTTGCGGCGTCATTCGATTAGGCGTATAAAGTGATTCCAGTGCACGGCAAATGCGTGCAATGCAATGTTGAACACATCTCTCATGACCGCCCATCCGTCTTACTTTTATTTTTTTGCGATTCTCACACCGCTGGCGGAAGGAGAGGGGCAGTTGCAGCAGTAAGCACCGAAACGAATCCTGAAAAACCGCCAGACAGCCTGGCGGTTTTTTTTTGACCCGAATCCCGAGAAACGAACCGCAGTTCGAACTGCGCAGGAGAAATGCCATGCCTCCCCACAACACCGATGATGTCCGTATTCGCGAACTCAAGGAACTGACGCCGCCGGCGCATCTGATTCGCGAATACCCATGCTCGGACAAGAGCGCGGACCTCATCCATCGCTCGCGCGGCGCCATCCACCGCGTGCTGCACGGCATGGAAGACCGTCTCGTCGTCATCATCGGCCCCTGCTCGATCCACGATCCGAAAGCCGCGATGGAATACGCCGCGCGCCTGGTCGAACAGCGCGAGCGCCTGAAAGGCGAACTCGAAATCGTGATGCGCGTGTACTTCGAAAAGCCGCGCACGACGGTGGGCTGGAAGGGTCTGATCAACGACCCGCACATGGACAACAGTTTCAAGATCAACGACGGCCTGCGCCTCGCGCGCGACCTGCTTGCCCAGATCAACGAACTGGGGCTGCCCGCCGGCACCGAGTACCTCGACATGATCAGCCCGCAGTACATCGCCGATCTCGTGTCATGGGGCGCCATTGGCGCGCGCACCACCGAATCGCAGGTGCACCGCGAACTGGCATCGGGCCTATCGTGCCCGGTCGGATTCAAGAACGGCACCGACGGCAACGTGAAGATCGCCGTCGACGCCATCAAGGCCGCGTCGCAGCCGCACCATTTCCTGTCGGTGACGAAGGGCGGCCATTCGGCCATCGTGTCGACCGCGGGTAACGAAGACTGTCATCTGATCCTGCGGGGCGGCAAGACGCCGAACTACGACGCCGCCAGCGTGCAGACCGCCTGCGACGACATCGCCAAGTCGGGCCTGGCCGCGCGCGTAATGATCGACGCATCGCACGCCAACAGCCAGAAGAAGCATGAAAACCAGATCCCGGTCTGCGAGGACATCGCCCGCCAGATCGCCGGCGGCGACGACCGGATCATCGGTGTGATGGTCGAGTCGAACCTCGTGGCCGGGCGTCAGGACCATGTGCCCGGCAAGCCGCTGACTTACGGCCAGAGCATCACCGACGCCTGCATCGACTGGGAAGACAGTCTGAAGGTGCTCGATACGCTGGCCGATGCCGTGCGTGCGCGTCGTCTGGCACGCGGCGCAGGTAATTGATGTGGCGGGCGGCCGGTGGCCGCCCGCTCTGCCCGCCTCCCCGCGCTCCCCGCCGCTCCACCCTCCCCGCGAATTCCCGCGGGCCTGGGGCGCGGTCAGCCGGTCGCGTCGTGGTTATGAGTTGCCTTCGGACCGATCGCGCCGCCACAGCACGTCAGTGCCGCCACCGGCCCCATTGAGCACCCGAGCGAGCACGAACATCAGGTCGGACAGGCGATTGATGTACTGACGCGGCGCGGGGGCCACTGTCTCCTCGACGCCCAGCGCCACCATGGCGCGCTCCGCCCTTCGGGCAACGGTCCGGACCACGTGCGCCAGCGCTGCCGCGCGCGTGCCGCCCGGCAGGATGAACTCCTTGAGCGGCGGCAGATCGGCGTTGTAATGCGCCAGCCAGCCGTCGAGCCTGGCCACCTGGGCATCGCCGATCAGCGTGTGACGCGGCATGCTCAGTTCTCCGCCGAGATCGAACAGATCGTGCTGAACGTCGAGAAGCACGGCGCGCACGTCCGGCGGCAAGTCTTCACACAGCAGCACCCCGAGGTGCGAATTGGTCTCGTCGATCTCGCCGATGGCGACGATACGCGGGCTGAACTTGTCCACGCGCGCGCCGTCCCCGAGGCCGGTCTTGCCGCCGTCGCCCGTGCGCGTGACGATCTTGCTCAAACGATTCCCCATCTTCTGCTCTCTACCCCTTGCGGCATCGCTTGCCCGCCAGCACGCAATCCGGCTGCGGGGGCCACTTGCCTTCATCGATTGAAATGCGCCGCGCAGGCCCCGGATGGCCACTTTTCGGGCGATTCCGATGGCGCGCATTGGCGGCAAGTCCGTATGATATGACGCAAAGGGTGGGGAAAAACGCCGCCACAGCGTAAAATCCCCGCTCATAAGGCGTCAGGGCGTGCGCACCGAAGTATTGTCGTTGCACCCCATGCCCGAGACCCCGCCACCGATTTGGAGCCTGCCACCGCCGACCGGCGCTGGCCGCCCGGAGACCCGAAGGAGAAAGCCGTGAATCATCCCCACCTGCCGTTCGCCGCCAAGCGGGCGTTCCCCGACGTGCTGCTCATCGAGCTCCAAGCGCTGCTGGGCGAGCGCGTGAGCACGCAAGCGGCGCTGCGCGAACATCACGGCCGGGACGAGTCTCCGTTCGATCCCATGCTGCCCGATGCCGTCGCCTTCGCGCACAGCACCGACGAGGTGTCGCAGATCGTCAAGCTGTGCGCCAAATACAACGTCCCCATCATTCCGTACGGCGCGGGCTCGTCGCTGGAAGGTCACCTGCTCGCCGTCGAGGGCGGCCTGTCGCTCGACCTCTCGGAAATGAATCAGGTCGTCTCGATCAACGCCGAAGACCTGACCGTCACCACGCAACCGGGCATTTCGCGCAAGGCGCTCAATGAAGCACTGCGCGACACCGGCCTGTTCTTCCCGATCGACCCGGGCGCCGACGCCAGCATTGGCGGCATGTGCGCCACGCGCGCGTCGGGCACCAACGCCGTACGCTACGGCACGATGCGCGAAAACGTGCTGGCATTGACCGTCGTGCTCGCTGACGGCCGCGTGATCCACACCGGTACGCGCGCCCGCAAGTCCTCGGCCGGCTACGACCTGACGCGCCTGTTCGTCGGCAGCGAAGGCACGCTGGGCATCATTACCGAGGCGACGGTGCGTCTGTATCCGCAGCCCGAGGCTGTGTCCGCCGCGATCTGTGCGTTCCCCACCATGACGGACGCCGTGAACTGCGTCATTCAGACGATTCAGTTGGGTGTGCCGGTCGCTCGCGTCGAGTTCGTCGATGCGCTGGCCGTGCGCGCGATCAACAAGCATTCCAAGCTGACGCTGCCCGAGACGCAAACGCTGTTCTTCGAATTTCACGGCAGCGATGCGGGCGTGAAGGAGCAAGCGCAAACCGTCGAGGAACTGGCCAAGGACAACGGCGGTACCGGTTTCGAATGGGCCACCCGCACGGAAGACCGCAACCGTCTGTGGAGCGCGCGGCATAGCGCGTACTTTGCAATGCTGCAACTCCGGCCAGGCTGCCGCGCGGTGACCACGGACGTTTGTGTGCCGATCTCGCGTCTGGCCGAGTGTGTGGGCGAAACCGAGCAAGACCTGCGGGCGTCGAGTTTGCCCTGCCCGATCGTGGGACACGTGGGCGATGGCAATTTCCACGTCGCTATCCTCATCGATCCGGCCAAGCCTGAAGAGATCGAGGAGGCCGAACAACTCAACCAGCGCATCGTCGAGCGAGCAATTCGCATGGGCGGCACATGCACTGGCGAACATGGCGTCGGCCTGCACAAGATGGGCTTCCTCGTGACCGAGCATGGCGAAGGCGCGATCGACGTCATGCGGGCGATCAAGACTTCGCTCGATCCGCACAATCTGCTCAATCCGGGCAAGATTTTCCAGCTGCACCCGGCGATCTGAACGCCGCATGAACGCCCCCGCCACCCCGCAAGGTCAATCCGGCCCGCTTCCGGCGGGTGCCGCGACCGAGAATGCCGACGCCCTGACCACGCGCCAGCGTCACTTGCTCGATGCGCTCGCGCAGATCCTGCCGCCGCATTGCATTCTGCATCGACGCGAAGACACCACACCGTACGAGTGCGACGGTCTCGCCGCGTATCGTCGTGTGCCGCTCGCCGTTGTGCTGCCCGAGTCGGAATCGCAGGTGCAGCGCATTCTGCAGGCGTGTCATCAGCTCGGCATCCCGGTCGTGCCGCGCGGCGCGGGCACCAGCCTGTCCGGCGGGGCGATGCCCATCTCCGACGGCCTGGTGCTCTCGCTTGCCAAGTTCAAGAAGATCGTCGAAGTCGATCCCTATGCGCGCACTGCCACGGTGCAGCCCGGCGTTCGCAATCTGGCGATCTCGGAAGCCGCCGCACCTTATGGCCTGTATTACGCGCCGGATCCGTCGTCGCAGATCGCCTGCACCATCGGTGGCAACATCGCGGAGAATTCCGGCGGCGTGCACTGCCTGAAGTACGGATTGACCGTGCACAACGTGCTGCGCGTGCGCGCCATCACGATGTCCGGCGAGGCCATCGAATTCGGCTCGCTTGGCCCCGATGCGCCAGGACTCGATCTGCTGTCGGTCTTCATCGGCAGCGAGGGCATGTTCGGCGTGGTCACCGAAATCACCGTCAAGCTGGTGCCCAAGGCGCAGACGGCACAGATCATCATGGCGAGCTTCGACGACGTGGAGACCGGCGGCAACGCCGTGGCCGCGATCATCGCGGCGGGCATCATCCCGGCGGGCCTGGAAATGATGGACAAGCCGGCCACCCAGGCCGTCGAGTCGTTTGTGCACGCCGGTTACGACCTCGAAGCGGCCGCCATCCTGTTGTGCGAATCGGATGGCACACCGGAAGAAGTCGCCGAGGAAATCATGCGCATCTCCCACGTGCTGCGCACCTCGGGCGCGACACGGCTACAGATTTCCCGCAGTGAAGAGGAGCGTCTGCGCTTCTGGTCGGGACGCAAGAACGCATTCCCCGCGGCCGGGCGCATATCGCCGGACTATTACTGCATGGACGGCACGATTCCGCGCCGTGCGATTGGGACCTTACTCAAACGCATCGAAGGTCTGGAACAACAGTACGGATTGCGCTGTATTAACGTCTTTCACGCGGGAGACGGCAATATGCATCCGCTCATTCTTTTCAACGGCAACGACCTCGACGAGTGGCACCGTGCCGAGGCGTTCGGCAGCGACATTCTCGAAGCCTGTGTCGAACTCGGCGGCACGATCACAGGTGAGCACGGCGTGGGCATCGAGAAGATCAACTCGATGTGCGTGCAGTTCTCGCCCGACGAGCGCGACGCGTTCTTCGGGGTGAAGCGCGCCTTCGATCCGGTCGGGCTGCTCAATCCCGACAAGGGGATCCCTACGCGCGCGCGTTGTGCCGAATACGGCAAGCTGCATGTGCGTGGCGGTCTGTTACCGCATCCCGACCTGCCGAGGTTCTGACATGCGAGCGCTGTCGGAATGGCTGCCACACGATTGGCGGCAGCGGCTCTACATCATCATCTTCGAGGCCGACACGCGCGAAGGGCGGCTCTTCGACATTGCGCTGCTCATCGCCATCGTGCTGTCGGTGCTCACGGTCATCGTGTCGAGCGTGCCGGCCGTTCAAGCCACGGCCTCGCTGCCGATGGCGATCCTCGAGTGGTTCTTCACGCTGCTCTTCACGGCCGAGTACCTCGCGCGGCTGCTCAGTGCGCACCGGCCGCTACGTTACGCGCTGTCCTTTTACGGCATCATCGACCTGCTCGCAATCCTGCCGACCTACCTGGCGATTCTGGTGCCCGAGCTGCATGGCCTGATCGACGTGCGCCTGCTGCGCCTGATGCGTGCGTTCCGGATTCTCAAGCTCACGGCGTATGTGAACGAAGCCGGCGTGCTCAGCATTGCGCTCTACAACGCGCGCCGCAAGATCCTCGTGTTTCTCGGGTTCATCTCGATCATCGTGGTGATCTTCGGCACGCTCATGCATATCATCGAGGGGCCGGAACATGGCTTCACGAGCATTCCGGTCGGCATCTATTGGGCCATCGTCACGCTCACGACCACTGGCTATGGCGACGTGGTGCCCGTCACCGGACTGGGCAAGGCGATCACCGGCTTCGTCATGTTGCTGGGCTACAGCGTGATTGCGATTCCCACCGGCATCATGGGTGCCGAAATTCATTCGGCCATGCGCAAGAAGGCGATCACCACGCGCACCTGCCATCAGTGCCACACCGAAGGGCACGACCCCGACGCCCGCTACTGCAAGGATTGCGGCAGCGAGCTGGGGCCTTATCAATCCGACCTGCCACCGCCGCCAGAACCCAGCTGATGACCGATACGAACGACACTCTCGAGCACTTCCGCGCCGTCATCGAGCACGCCACGGCGCACCGCGCGCCCCTCCAATTGCGGGGGGGCGGCACCAAGGCGTGGTACGGCCAGCAACGCGTGGGCGACGTGCTGGACACGCGCGACTACAGTGGCATCGTCGCCTATGACCCGGCGGAACTGGTCATCACCGCCCGCTGCGGCACGCCACTGGCCGACATTGAAGCAGCGCTCGCAGAACGCAATCAGTTGCTGCCGTTCGAGCCGCCCTATTTCGGCCACGGCGCGACCCTCGGCGGTGCGGTGGCCGCCGGGCTTGCCGGGCCGCGCCGCAGTGCCGTGGGTGCCGTGCGCGACTTCGTGCTCGGGGCCAAATTGATGGACGGTCGGGGTCATGTGCTGAACTTCGGCGGGCAGGTGATGAAAAACGTCGCCGGTTACGACGTCTCGCGCATGCTCGCCGGTTCGCTCGGCACGCTGGGCCTCATTCTCGAGGTGTCGCTCAAGGTGCTGCCGCAACCGTTTGCCGAGCTGACGCTGCAATTCGAAATGAACGCCATCGACGCCGTGCGCAAGCTCAACGAATGGGGCGGGCAACCGCTGCCGATCACCGGCAGCGCGTGGCGCAACGACTTGCTGGTGATTCGTCTGGCGGGCGCGTCGGCGGGGATCAAGGCCGCGCGTGTAAAGATGGGCGGGGAGCTGGTCGACGCCATTCATGCGGCCAAGTTCTGGCACGCCATCCGCGAGCAGACCGACAACTTCTTCGCCGACGCGGGACCCGGGCAGGCGCTGTGGCGCCTGGCGGTGCCTTCGACGGCCGAGCCGCACCGGCTGCCGGGCAAGCAACTCATCGAGTGGGGCGGCGCACAGCGCTGGTGGATCACCGACGCCGACGCGCAAATCGTGCGCTCGGCGGCACGGCAGGACGGCGGGCACGCCACGCTCTTCCGCTACGGCGAACCTGGCGTGAGCGTCTTCACGCCGCTGCCCGCACCGGTCATGCGCATTCACCGCAATCTAAAGTCGGTGTTCGACCCCGCCGGTATCTTCAATCCGGGACGGATGTATCCGGAGTTCTGAGCAGGATGCCCCCGCGGGGGCGCCAAGTCCGGTAATCTCGCTCGGTGCGCTCAACGCTTCGTGTCGAGCAATCGCGCGATCTCGGACGCGAGCGTGCGCACCGCCGCGTCGACCTCACGCGTGAACGGCTGCCCGCCGTTGATGCGCAGAAAGTGGTCGTAGCGTGCCGAGTTGGAAAACAGGCTACCCGGCGCTACGCGAATCCCCTTGGCGAGTGCAGCGTCGAACAGTAACTCCGAGCTGACACCGCCCGGCATCTCGACCCACAGACTCAATCCGCCCGCGGGCAACGTCAGTCGCGTGCCCGCAGGGAAGTAGGTCGCGATCGCTTCGGCCATCGCCGCACGATGCTCGCGCAACTGGGCGCGCAAATGCCGCAGATGGCGGTCATAGCGCGGCGAGTCGATAAACTCGCCCATCGCGATCTGGGCGAGCGCTTCGTTGGGACGCGTCTGCGCGTACTTCAACATCTCCACGCGCCCCTGCCACTTGCCGCCCGCGATCCAGCCCAACCGCATGCCCGGCGCCAGCGTCTTGTGCAGCGATGCGCAATGAATCACATTGCCGGTCGTATCCCAGGAACGAACGGCGGCCGGCACGTTACCGTCGTCGCCCAGCGCCGAATAGGTGTCGTCTTCGATGATCGCAATCCCGCGCGACGCCGCCCACTTCACAAGCCGTGCCTTGTGCGAATCGGGCATCACCGACCCGAGCGGATTCTGGAAATGCGGCACGACGATGATCGCCTTGATGTTGTCGTAGGTCTCGCTTGCCAGTTCGAGCGCTTCGAGTGAGATGCCGGTCTGCGGACTCGTGGGAATTTCGAGTGCGCGCATGCCCATACTCTCCAGCGTCTGCAACAGCGCGTAATACGTGGGCGACTCGACGGCAACCACGTCGCCCGCGCCAGCCACCGCACGCAGCGCGAGATTGATCGCTTCGATACAGCCATGCGTGACGACGATCTCCTCGGGATTGACGTGCATGCGCGCTTCCAGGGCTCGCCGCGCAATCGCCGCGCGAAAACGGGCTTCGCCACCGCCTGGCGGCGGGGTGCCATAGAGCATCGGGTGATCGCGCAAGGCCCGAATCGTGGCCTGGCGCAACGCGTTGACCGGATAGAGCGACGGCGAACCGTGGGCCACGGCGAGATTGATTTTGACGTCCGCCTGAAGCCCTCGCGCGAGGATCGACGACACACGCTGGTTGATGCCCACATATTGCAGCAGATCGGGCATCCACGGCCGCGGCTCGGCCACGGGTACGAGACTCGCCCGCGCACGTGCGCGCACGAAGTAGCCCGAGCGGGGACGCGCCTCGAGCAGGCCCTGCGCCTCCAGATGACGGCACATCTGCAGCGCCGTCGACAAGCTGACCTGATGCCGCTCCATCAACGTGCGAACACTCGGCATGCGGTCGCCCGGCGCGAGCGTACCCACGTCGATGGCATGTCGATAGTGACCCGCGAGTCGGCGGTAGAGGGGCACGCGCTCCCGCGGGACGGCCACGGGTGGGGGCCTCGGAACGTCCGAGGTCAGCGATGTGTCGTCCGCGGCAGCGAGAGGGGGAGGGAGAGTGGCGGCATCCATGCGCAGATGATCGTGCATCGCACGTGACCATAACAGATACAGATTCAGCGATTCTTGATCGTAACAGATTGCCGGGGACCCTTCTGTTGCGGGCGAAACCGGGTAACTGTGTGCCTACCGGGGCGGCGCGGCGGTCGATAGGCTGTCCTTACCCGTTCAACGCCCCGGAGTCCCACATGGCCAAGCCCCCCTTCCCGCCGCCGTCCGCATTGCCTTCGCTGTCTCCCCTGCGCCCTGACGCCCGTCTTGCGCGAAGTCACGGCGATGCCAGCTCACCAGGAGAACGCGTTGCCCTTTCTCGTGTCCCCTCCCATCCGGCCGGCATGGACGGCGCCACGTCCGGCACACGAGCGTTCCCTCTCGCGCTGGCGCGTGGGCAAGCGTTTCATGCGTATGCAAGCCGTGGCACGGTATTCCATGTCCAGCTAGGTCAGGTGGCGGTCAGCCTCGCGCCGCGCTGGCTGTCGGGGGGTGTCTGGCGAGAGGCCATCGCGCTGAGTGCCGGGCAGGTGTACGTGGTGGAGACGTCCGGCTGGCTGGCGCTGAGCAGCGACGTCGGCGCGCAGCTGGCACTGCGCGAGGGGGCGAGCCCGACACGTCGCCTTGCCGAGTCGCGGGGGGCCATCGTGCGTCAATGGCAGCGGATTCTCGAGCGCTTCGGGCGCTGAACCGATCCGCGCGATAGCCTGTCCGGGGCGACCCGGTCAGGCCACGGCGCCGCTCAAGCGGGGAGCCGTTTCTCGATATCGGCGCGAATGTCCTCGGGCTTCGCCGTCGGAGCATAGCGCGCCACGACCTGCCCCGTCGCATCCACGAGGAACTTCGTGAAATTCCATTTGATTGCCTTCGTGCCCAGCACACCGGGCTTCTCCCGCGTGAGGTAGGCGTAGAGCGGCGCGGCGTCGGGCCCTTTGACGTCGACCTTGGCGAACATCGGGAACGTGACGTGAAAACGCAGATCGCAGAAGCTGCGAATGGCTTGCGCGTCGCCCGGCTCCTGCTTGCCGAACTGATTGCACGGGAACGCGAGGACTTCGAACCCGCGCGGGCCAAGCTGTTCGTATAGCGCTTGCAGGCCGGCGTACTGCGGCGTGAACCCGCACTCGCTCGCCGTGTTGACGATGAGCAGCACCTTGCCGCGATAATGCGACAGACTGACGGTCTCGCCCGCGAGCGTCTGGACGGAAAAATCGTAAACTGTCTGCGAATTCGCGCTCATCTCTGGCTCCGAGTGATGGTTGGCACCGCGCAGTCTGCCACAAGCCGCGCGCCGGCGCCGTGCCGCGTGCGTTGTGCCTTCCCGTCCGGAACCCCGGCGCGGGTAGCACCTCGTTTTTCCCGGGTAGCACCTCGCGTGCGGGCACGGCTATAATCGTTGATCCGCAACGCCGTTGCAACGCGCCCCCGCGCCACAGACACCCCCTCACTGACGCTCCGCCCTGCCTCATGTCGACCATCGCCGCGAATCTCGACGACGTGCTCTCCCGCATTGCCCACGCCACCACCGCCGCCGGCCGGCCAGCGGACAGCGTGCGCTTGCTCGCCGTCTCGAAGACCTTTGGCGCCGATGCCGTACGCGACGCGCTCGCGGCTGGCCAGCGGGCATTCGGCGAGAACTATGTGCAGGAGGCGCTCGACAAGATCGCCGCGTTGTCCGGCGAGACGGTCAATGGCGAACCGCTCGAATGGCATTTCATCGGCCCACTGCAAAGCAACAAGACGCGGCCGGTGGCCGAACACTTCGACTGGGTGCATTCGGTCGACCGCCTGAAGATCGCCGAGCGCCTGAGTGCGCAGCGACCGGCAGACCTCCCGCCCTTGCAGGTGTGCCTGCAGGTCAACATCAGCGGCGAAGCCAGCAAGAGCGGCGTAGCGCCTGCCGACGTGCCCGCCGTGGCACGCGCCATCGCGGCGCTGCCGAATTTACGATTGCGCGGCCTGATGGCGATTCCCGAGCCTGAAGCCGATCCGGCCCGCCAACGCGCACCGTTCAAGGCCGTGCGCGATGTGTTCAACGCCTTGCGCGCCGACGGTCTGCCGCTCGACACGCTGTCGATGGGCATGTCGGGCGATCTCGAGGCGGCGATTGCCGAGGGTGCGACAATGGTGCGAATCGGCACCGCGATTTTCGGCGCACGCGATTATGGCTCACGCGCCTGATCGCGGCGCGCCCTGGCGGTGAGCGCGCTTTGACGACTCGCCGCGGCAAAAGGTAACGACGGTAACGACTCACGCAACGCAAAGGATGGTTATGAGAATTGCATTCATCGGCGGCGGCAACATGGCCAATGCCCTGATCGGCGGACTCGTCAAGCGCGGCACGGCCCCGCGCGACATTCTCGCGATCGACGTCAACGAATCGACGCGCGACGGTCTCGTCAAGCAGTACGGTGTCGACACGGCCAGCGCGCCCAACGATCGCCTGCGCGATTACGACACGATCGTGCTGGCCGTCAAACCGCAAGTGCTCAAGGACGTCGCACAAGCGCTCCAGCCGCACCTGATCGGTCAATTGGTGATCAGCATCGCGGCGGGCATTCGCGCGTCCGATCTCGCGCGTTGGCTCGGCGGCCACAATCAGATCGTGCGTTGCATGCCGAACACCCCCGCCTTGATCGGCATGGGCATCACGGGTCTGGCAGCCTTGTCGGGGGTGGATTCGGACCAGCGCAAGCGCGCCGAGACCGTGCTCGGTGCGGCCGGCCAGATCGTCTGGGTGGAGAAGGAAAGCCAGCTCGACGCCGTGACGGCCATCTCGGGCAGCGGTCCGGCATACGTGTTCTATTTCATCGAAGCGCTGGAGCAAGCCGCGAACGAGCTGGGCTTTTCGCCCGAGCAGGCACGTCAGTTGGCCATCGCCACGTTTACCGGCGCGTCGCAACTGGCGGCGCAGTCGAGCGAACCCGCGAGCGTGCTGCGCGAGCGTGTGACGTCCAAGGGCGGCACGACGTTTGCTGCCCTCAGCTCGTTCGAGCGCGACGCCATCAAGGCGGCAATCGTGCGCGGCGTGCATGCGGCCAATACCCGCGCCAAGGAACTTGGCGACGAGTTGGGCGACGCCTGAGCGGAACGGCCGACGGATTCGCCGGTCTGCCGGAACGAAAAACGGACCGCATGCGGTCCGTTTTTCATTTCACCGGTCGTCGTTCGCGCCGACCTTCCCATCGACACGCCAACCTATGCCCGCGCGGCCAACAAGTAGTGGCCCGCGATGCCTGCGAACACGGCGGCACCGAGCCAGTTGTTGTGACGGAAGGCGGCAAAACAAGGCATGCGCTCGCGTGCGCGAATCAGGAAGTAGTGATAGATCGCGAAGCTCACCGCCACCGCCATGCCGAGCCAGAACGGCCAGCCGAAGCCGAGATACACGCCCACCCCCGCCTGAATGCCGAGCGCCCCTGCATAGCAGAGCATGATCGCCAATACGTCGAAGCGTCCGAACGTGATCGCCGAGGTCTTGATGCCGATCTTCAGGTCGTCGTCGCGATCGACCATTGCGTATTCGGTGTCGTAGGCGACCGACCAGAATACATTCGAGAGCAGCAGCACCCATGCGATGACCGGTACCTGATCCTGCACTGCGGCGAAGGCCATCGGAATGCCGAAACCGAAGGCCACGCCGAGATACGCCTGCGGAATCGCCAGAAAGCGCTTGGTGAACGGATAGGTGCCCGCCACGAACAGGGCCGGGATCGAGAGCCACTTGGTCAGCGCGTTGAGCGGCAGGATCAGCAAAAAGCTCGCCAGCGCGAGCGTGGCCGCCACGGCCACCGCTTCCCAGGCACGAATGCGTCCCGACGTGATCGGCCGCTCCTTCGTGCGTTTGACGTACCTGTCGAAGTCGCGGTCGGCGTAATCGTTGATGGCGCAACCCGCCGAGCGCATCAGGAACGTGCCGAGCGTAAAGATCGCGAGCAGCCAGAGGTCGGGATGCCCATTCGAAGCGATCCACAGCGCCGCAAGCGTTGGCCACAGCAGCAGCACGGTGCCGATCGGCTTATCGAGACGAACGAGGCGGAAATACAGCGGGAGACGTTGAGCGAGCAACATGAGCGTTACACAGAAAGACCGGTGGCGCCATTGTAGGCCACCGGCCTGAGGCGCGACAATCGACGCGCCCCGAACGTCACCAGATCCAGAACATCAACAGCCAGAGCCAGTTGACCAGCGCCAGCGCCGCCACGACACCCGCCATCCCGGCCAGACGCCGCCCCAGCGAGCGCGCATGCCGCCCGGTCACGCGCCAGCCAAGCCACAGGCTCCACAACGTGGTCGCGGCGAGGATCGCAGCGCGCACATCGTTCGCCCAGTACACCGGCAGATGCTCGGCGCGCAGCAGGCTGATCGTCGTGGCCGACAGACCGATGAACACCCCGGCCCCGGCAATCGGAATCAACGACTGCACCAGGTGATTGAATCGCGAGGTCTGCCACGGCCCCATCGCCCGGTTCGCCAGCGCGAAGATCGTCGTGAACGCCAAGCCCAGCAGCAGACCGTTGCCGAGGATGTACGTGACGACCATGCCGCCGTCGAGCCATGAGAAGACGTCGCTCTGTGCGGGGTAGTTGGTAAAGACGAACCACGGCGCGTTCGTCGCGAACGGCCACATGATGTCGCGGTCGATGAGCCATGTGGCGAGCATCGTCTTGGTCGCCACGAACCACGGATTCACCGTCCAGTGGAAGGCGCCGATGGCCACGCCAAGCAGGCCATACATGACGAGCACGCTGTCCCACACACTGTTGTTCTCCGTCGCGCCGAACTTCACGATCTCGTCGCTCGGCGAGCGGCCCGTGAGCGCGATGGCGTCGCGATGCCCGGCGCAGCGCCCGCACATATGGCATTGCGCGCCGCCCTTCATGTTGCGCAGCGGCACGAGCGGCGCGCAATTGACCGGGATGATCTTGTGGCCGTTGGTGTGATACGAGCGACGCCACGCTTCTTCGTTGACCTTGAAGTGGAACGGTGCCAGACGCGCGAGCAGCGAGAACACGCCGTTGACCGGGCACAGGTACTTGCACCACACGCGTTTGTCGCGGCCGTAGAAATAGCCGATCACCATCGCGCCGATGGTGGAACCGCCGAGTACCAGCAACACGGCCTTCGGATATTGGTAGACGCTGACCATCTGGCCGTAGAGCGTGGTACCCGCAAAGGCCACGAACGGCCAGCCGCCCCAGCGCATCCAGCGTGGAATGGCGCGACCGCGTCCGTGACGGCTCGCGAATTCCGAGAGCGTGCCTTCCGGGCACAGCACCCCGCACCATACGCGGCCCATCAAGACCATGCTGATGAGCACAAACGGCCACCAGATGCCCCAGAAAGTGAACTGCGCGAAGACGGTGAGGTTATTGAGGATGTGCGCCGTCTCGTCGGGCAGCGGCAACATGACCGGCACCACGATGAGGAACGCGTACACGAGCACGATGCCCCACTGCACGCCACGAATCAGCTTGCCATGGCGTTGCATCCAAAGCCCTGCGCGGGCCAGTCGGTTCGGGACAGGTATGGCGATGCTCATGCTCAACTCGTACGTCGGGGAAACAACCTTGTCAGGCTGGCGGACCTTGCCAATGCCGGAGCGCTTGTGACGCTGGCACCGACCGGTCCGAACAGACCGTTGTCGTGCACCGGCGAGATTTGCGCCCCCGATGCCTGCGGCCCGCTCAAGCGGGCCTGGCCTGCTTGAGCGGCCCATCAGCCCGCTTGAGCAAGGCCCAGACGAACAGCCAATAGATGCCGTACACCAATAGATTCATGCCGGACGGATGCGCGCGATAGCCGGTCAACGTGGCGACGAGACTGCCGAACGGGCTGGTGTCGTCGAGCAGTGCGGAGGTATCCCACAGTTGATCGACCAGCGTCGGCACCAGCTCGAGCGAGATCAGGCGATCGAGCCCGGACTCCAGCAGCCCGGCGGCGAGGAACAGCAGCATGATTTCGGTCACGCGAAAGAACAGGCGCCACGAGAAGATCTTTCCGCCCAGTTGCAGCAGCCAGAACGTGGCGAGTGCCAGGGCGAAACCGATCAGCACCGCGAGCCACATCGATGGCGGCACGCTGCCTTGCTGGCCGAAGCCGATGCCGTACAGGAAGATGGTCGTCTCGCTGCCTTCGCGGGCAATGGCCAGCGCCACCAGCACGAGCACGCCCCACCAGGTGCCCTGATCCTGGTTCTTGCGCAGCGACGATTCCATGTCGCGTTTGAGCGTTCGCCCGTGGCGCTTCATCCAGAAGACCATCTGCACGATCAGCACGCAGGCGACCAGCACCATGGCCGTCTGGAAGTAGTCCTGCGCGTCGCCCGAGAGCACCTCGGTAAAACCAACGAGAGCGGCGCCCAGCGCCACGGCCGCCGCAATCCCGAGCGCCACACCGCCCCACAGATAAGGCAGGCCGCGCTTGGCACCGTGCTCCGGGTTGGCCAGCCAGGCATGGAGAATGCCGACAACCAGCAATGCCTCGACGCTTTCGCGCCAGACGATGAACATGACCTGACCCATCGTTTGATTCCTCTCGTGATGCGTGTCTTACCGACTATCCAGAACGACTTCCGCCCGCTTACTTGGCAACGATCACGCCTTGTGCCTGCTGGTGAAAATCGTCGAAAAACTTGTACTCGCCCGGCTGCAGCGGCGCGATCACCACGAACGACTGCGCACCCGGTGCCAACACCTTCTCCTTGCGAAGTTGCAGACTCTCGAACTCGACAGCGTTCGTGCCGGTGTTGTGCACTTCAATCTTGATGCGCTTGCCGGCCGGCACCTCGATGCGCGCCGGGTTGAGCTTGCCGTTGTTCATTTCCAGCCTGAAGGTTGGCAAGTCGTCCGCGCGCGCGAGCGACGGCCCCGCCAGCACGAACAAAGTCGCCACCACGGCTGTCATCGTGGCCAGCAGGCGCGCGATGCGCTGATTCATTCTTCCGCTCCAAACGAAAACAGCGCCGGCCCGCAGGCCAACGCCGAGTCAAATTCATGCGGGCGACTTAGTACCCGCCCTTCTTGCCAATTCCCGAGAAAGTGAAATCCACTTCCTTGGTCACCGGCTTGAACCACGGACCCACGCCGGTTTCCTTGTCGACGTGACGGCCAAAGCACCACGGGCCCATGCCCCCGTGCGCCGCGTGGGCGTCGGCGGCGGGCATGCCGCCCATCTTGCAGCCGAACGCCTGCAGCGTGCCCGGTGCGTTGACGACCATCGTCAGCTTGTACTTGCCGACACCGGCCAGCTTGACGTTATCGCCGTAGTGCGGACCATCGCTCGCGACCATCGGCATCATCAACCCTTCGATGGATGCGCCCTCGGGGGTCTTGCCGTCGCTCTTCATCTTTTGCAGCTTGTACGTGATTTCCAGCCCGGGAATCCAGTCGCCTTCGGCGTAACCGTTCGGGTTCTTGGCAATCGCATGAATATCCGCTTCGAGGTGGATGTCCGACTTGGCGGCGTCGCGCATCATGCCGGCCGGTTCCATCGAGATCGGTTGGAGATACACCGTGTTGATCTCCATGCCCGCCACATTCAGCGGCTTACCAATGGGAAATTCGGCGGCATTCGCCAGGGTGGCTGCACCGACGAACAGCGCCGCAGCCACGAGGGATTTCACGCGCATACACACTCCAGATTGACAAAGAAGTTAATGCAAACAATTCTCAGTAATTTTAGCACTAACACATTCGTCAGACAAACCACGAAGTCAAGGCAACACGGGGATGAACGGGAAATTCGAGCACAGCGCGAGCGCCAGCGGGCGCGCGGCGCGATTCTTGGCCGACGTTTACGAAAAATTACTGGGCGATGCTCAGGGCAACACGCCCCCCCGGTCGATCTTGCGGGCGAGCACGACCGACGTTGTCGTCCGCGTGACGCCGTCGATCTCGCCGATGGTGTCGAGCAGCGCGTCGAGCTGGTCTGCCGACGCCGCGTGCAGCCATGCCACGTAATCGAACTCGCCGCTGACGGTGCACAGCAGGTGAATCTCGGGCATCTTGTTCAGGCGCCGCAACACGTCGCGCCCGGAGCGCGGTTGCACGCTGATGCCGACACAGGCCTGCAACCCGCCTCCGGCGGCGTCCTGCCCGAGTCGTACCGTATAGCCGGCGATCACGCCCGCCAGCTCTAGCCTCGCCAGGCGGGCCACCACGGTCGTGCGCGCCACGCCGAGACGGCGCGCCAGATTGGCCGTGCTCTCGCGCGCATTGACCCGCAGCAGGGCGAGCAGGTTACGGTCGAGTTCGTCGAGGGCGGTCGCGGACAGCGTCATCGGATTTCGCCTTGAATGTCACGGTTGGAATGGCAAAGCGCGATTATAGAACCAGGAACCGCGCCGCCGCGCTCGGCGCTTCCCGACTGCCCAACCGTCCGACGCCCCCCCCCCGACGTCAAGAGATACGATGACACGCAGACAAAATCCGTCCTCATCAACCCGCCGTTGAGGCCGCCTCACGCGGCGTGCGGTTGCTTGCCCCACCGGCCAGAATCCCCTTTAACCCTTTCCCCGACAAGGCGAAAGCCAAGGGTATCCCCCCAATCCTCCGCTATTGACAACGCCGTATCGCGATGCGCAAAATCGCATCACTTATATGACGACGTACAAGAAAGACCCACCACAGTGATTGCGGGTGCCGTGACCGCAATGGACTGCCTGGCGCGTCGGCCCCGAACGTCACCGGAGACAGGCGCTTGCCATGCATTTCTCGTTGAATTTCGCCCCACTGCTCCCCTACTGGCCAGTATTCCTGGATGGCGCGTGGCTCACGCTGAAGATGACGGTGATGTCGGTTGTCCTCGGCACCGTCGTCGGTACGCTCGTGGCCTTTGCCAAGCGCAGCCGCCACCGCTGGCTCTCCCGCCTGTGCGGCATTTATATCGAAGCGGTGCGCAACACACCGTTCCTCGTCCAGATCTTTCTACTGTATTTCGGCCTGGCCAGCGTAGGCGTGCACATGCCGACGTTCGCCGCGTCGGTCATTGCGATGGTGATCAACATCGGCGCGTACGCGGCGGAGATCATTCGCGCGGGGCTCGAATCGGTGCCGCGCGGTCAGATCGAGGCCGCCGAGTGCCTGGGGCTGCCGAAATGGCGCATCGCGTGGCACGTCATGCTGCAACCGTCCATCGAAAAGGTCTATCCGGCGCTCACCACCCAGTTCATTTTGATGATGCAGGCCTCGGCCATGGCGTCGCAGATTTCCGCCGAGGAACTGACGGCCGTGGCGAATACCGTGCAGTCGGACACGTTCCGCTCGCTCGAAACCTATATCGTCGTGGCCGCCCTCTATCTGTGCCTCTCGCTGCTGGTCAAGCTCGTGGCGTGGGCCGCCGGCGAGTACTTCTTCAAGCGCCGCCGCATCGTGCGACGCGCCGCCGCGCAGACCGCTCAGGCCGCACGCCGTCGGGCGGCCGCGTCGCGCGCCGCCGGCCTGAACGCCCCGGGCAACGCCGGCACGCCGGGCGCTTCAGGCACATCCGGTACCAACGCCGCGCAACGGAGCGCCTCATGATGGGCAATTTTTCCTGGACCTATTTCAACTATCTGGTGCAGTCCATCGGCTGGACACTCGTGCTCTCGCTCATCGCATTCGTCCTCGGCAGCGCGGGCGGCTTTGTCGTGATGCTCGGACGCATCTCGCCGCGCCGATGGCTGCGCTTGCCTGCGCAAGTGTTCATCGAGGCAATTCAGGGCATTCCGCTGCTGATCCTGCTGTTCATCGTCTACTTCGGCCTGTCGGTGTATGGCTTCGAGTTACCCGCCATCGTGGCGGCCGCGCTGGCATTGATGGTGTACACCAGCGCCTACCTGGGCGACATCTGGCGCGGCTGCGTCGAAGCGATGCCGCGGGCGCAGTGGGAGGCCGCGGAGTGCCTGTCGCTCTCGCGCTGGCAGACGCTGCGTCTGGTCATCATTCCGCAGGCGGTGCGCCTGTCGCTGCCACCGACCATCGGCTTCCTGGTGCAGATCATCAAGATGACGTCGCTCGCGTCGGTGATCGGCTTCGTGGAGCTGACGCGCGCCGGACAGATCATCAACAACTCGATTTTCCAACCCTTCCTCGTGTTCTCGTTGGTCGGGGTGTTTTATTTCGTGCTGTGCTACCCGCTCTCGCGCTGGAGCGCATCACTGGAGGACAAGCTCAATGTCGGCAATCGTTAAGGTCAACCAGATTCACAAGCGCTTTGGCGACAACCCGGTGCTCAAGGGCGTGTCATTCGAAGTTGAACGCGGCCAGATGGTGGCGGTCATCGGCGCCAGCGGCTCGGGCAAGAGTACGGCCCTGCGCTGCATCGATCGTCTGGAGACCATCGACGAAGGCTCCATCGAAGTGTGCGGCATTCGCGTGGAAGATCCGCACATCGACCTGCATCAATTGCGCCGCGAAGTCGGCATCGTCTTCCAGAGCTACAACCTGTTCCCACACCTGAACGTGCGCGAGAACATCATGCTCGCGCTGCGGCACGTCAAGCGCATGGCGCGCAGCGAAGCGCAAGACGTGGCCAAGCGCGTGCTCGATCAGGTGGGACTGTCGGACAAGGCCGAGAGCTATCCCGAGCAACTCTCGGGCGGCCAGCAGCAGCGCGTGGCCATTGCGCGCTCGCTCGCCATGTCGCCGAAGGTCATGCTGTTCGACGAAGTGACGTCGGCGCTCGACCCGCAGCTTACGGGCGAGGTGCTGCGCGTCATGGAAGACCTCGCGGCGAACGGCATGACGATGGTGCTCGTCACGCACGAAATGGCATTCGCCAAGCGCGTCGCCGACCAGATCATCTACATGCATCAGGGCAAGGTGTGGGAAGTCGGTCCGGGCGACATGCTCGACAACCCGCAAACGCCCGAACTGCGTGCATTCCTCGCCAACGGCCTGTAGTCCGGCCACGCAAGACAATCCATTATTCCAAGGAGACACCCGCATGAAACTCAAGACGTTCCTCACCCAAGCTTGCGCCGCCGCTCTGCTCGGCGCCGTGGCGCATGCTGCCCTCGCCGACCAGCTCGACGACATCAAGAAGGCAGGCAAGATCCGCGTCGCCATCGCCATGGGCACGCCGCTGTACTCGTATGCCGACGCGAACCTGCAACCGGTGGGCTCGGACGTCGAAACGGCCAAGCTGCTGGCACAGGATCTGGGGGTGAAGCTCGACATTGTGTCCGTGACGAACGCCGCACGCATCCCCACGCTGCAGTCGAACCGCGCCGATATCGTGGTGGCCGATCTCGCGATCTCGCCGGAGCGTGAGAAGGTGATCGATTTTTCGATGCCGTACGCGGTCATCTCGATCATCGTCGGCGGCCCCAAGAGCATGTTCATCAAGGGCTATGACGACCTGAACGGCAAGCGCATCGGTCTCACGCGCGCGACCGTCAACGACACGCTCACCACGCAGAACGCCAAGGGTGCGCAGATCGTGCGCTACGAAGACGACGCGACACTCATCACGTCGATGGTGACCGGTCAGGTCGACATCTTCTCGAGCACGCCGTCGAATCTCGGCGAGATGCAAAAGCGCGCCCCGGAGAAGAACCTCGAACTGAAGTTTGCGCAGACGGAATTCAATCTGGGCATCGCGCTCAACAAGAATCAGCCGGCGCTCAAGGATTGGATCAACCATTGGGTGAAGACCAATCTGAAGAACGGCAAGCTCAACGCGATCTACAAGAAGTACCACGGTCGCGATCTGCCGGAGAGCGTGATCAAGGGCGCGGCGTAAGACCGCTGCCGCCTGCGGCGAATGGCCGTCGATGCTCTGGCGTCGACGGCCGCGACACGATGTCGCACCGCCTTCGCACGGGAATCGCTGGTCGCGCCGGAGGGAACGCGGTAAGTTAGCGGATTGCCTTCGACCCGTTCCCCGGCTGCACGCCCTCCGATGACTGCCCGCTCCGCTTTCCCGATCTTCGCTGTCCCGCGTGTCGTACGACTCGCGCCACTCCCGCCATTCCCGCCATTCCCGCCACTCCCGCTTGTCGCCCGCCGACGCCGGGTTGCGCCAACGCTCGCGCTGCTCGGCGCGCTGAGCGCGCTCGCGTCGCCCGCCATGGCCGCTGGCGACGTGGAAGCCGGCAAGGCAATGTTCGCGGCACGCTGTGCGTCGTGCCATGCGGTCGGGCCCATGGCGACGTCGGGCTTCGGCCCGCAACTCAACCGCGTCGTCAACCGCCGCGCGGGCAGCCTGCCGGACTACGATTACTCAACGGCGATGAAGCAGTCCGGCATTGTGTGGGATGACAAGACACTCGCCACCTTCATTGCCAATCCGGGCAAAACCGTGCCGGGAACGAAGATGCGCTTCTGGGGCATCGGAAACGAGCGCAAGGTGGCCGACTTGCTGGCCTACCTGCACACGTTCAAGTAACGCGCGACGGCCATCGCCCGCAAGCGTGCCTCAGGCCTCGACGAGGCTCACACCGGCTCGTTCCAGCAGGCGTTGATTGCGCGACGAAAGGTTGACGAAGCGCACGTTTCGACCCGACGTCCGATAACGCTCCCTGAGCGTCTCGAACGCCACGATGGCCGAGTGATCCGCCACGTGCAGAGACCGGCAATCCACAACGATCCGGCGGACATCGGACAACGGCTGGAACAGGTCCTGGAAATTGGCGGTCGACGCAAAGAACAGCGTGCCATGAAGCACATAGGTACGGGCGTCGTCGCCGTTCTCTTGCACGTCGGCACGAATGTCGCGGGCATGCTGCCAGGCGAAGTTGAGTGCGGCGATAACAATGCCACACATCACCGCGACGGCCAGATCCGTGAACACGGTGATGACCGTCACCGCGACGATCACGAGGGCGTCGTTTCGAGGCACTTTGCCGAGTACGCGAAGTGAGCCCCAGGCGAACGTCTGCTGGGCGACGACAAACATCACACCGACGAGCGCCGCCAGCGGAATGCGCTCGATGAGCGGTGACAGGCAAAGCACGAACAGCAGGATCATGATGCCAGCCGTCGCCCCCGAAACGCGGCTGCGTCCGCCCGAACTCAGGTTAATCATGGTCTGGCCGATCATGGCGCAACCGCCCATGCCCCCGAACATTCCAGATACGACATTCGACGCGCCAAGCGCGAGGCATTCTCGATTCGGACGGCCGCGCGTTTGCGTGATCTCGTCGGTGAGATTGAAGGTGAGCAGCGTCTCCAGCAAACCGACCATCGCCATGAGCGATGCGTACGGGAAGACGACCCGCAACGTCTCCAGATCGAAAGGCACTTGCGGCAGATGGAGCGACGGGAGTGCCCCGGCAATGTGCGCCATGTCGCCGAGCGTACGCGTGGGCAGGTGCAGTCCTTGGCTGAAGAGCCCGACGCCAACGATGGCGACGAGCGCGGGCGGCACGGCCTTCGTGAGGCGTGGCAGCCCATAGACGATCAGCATCGTGAGCGCAACCAGCGCGCACATGATTGCCAGCGGTGTGCCTTGCAGCCAGACGTCGCCGTGCGGCGTGGCTCGCTTGAAATGTGCCAGCTGCGCCATGGCGATGACAATCGCGAGCCCATTCACGAAACCGATCATCACCGGGTGCGGCACCATGCGAATCAGCTTGCCGAGACGCAACAGGCCGAAGAGCATCATGAGCACGCCGCCCAGAACGACGGTCGCCAGCAGATATTGCACGCCGTGCTGGATGACCAGTGCGACGATGACCACCGCCATCGATCCGGCCGCCCCCGAGATCATGCCGGGACGACCGCCGAAGATGGCGGTGAGCGCGCAGACGATGAAGGCCCCGTAGAGGCCCATGAGCGGATTGACTTGAGCGACCAGCGCGAAGGCGATGCACTCGGGCACTAGCGCGAACGCCGTGGTCAGACCGGCAAGCACGTTGCCGGGGAGATTCGGGAGCCACTGCTCCCGAAGTGTTTGAGACTTCATAAAATAACGTTCCGCATGGGACGCGCATTTTACCAGCCTCCGATGTTTTCCACCGATGCTCGAGCGAAGTGCCTCAGCGCACGAGGCACGGACGCTTGTTGTCGAACGTCCAGTTCGGAATCAGGTACTGCATCGCGACCCCGTCGTCGCGCGCACCGAGGCCATGCTGCTGATACAGCGCGTGCGCCTTCTCGACTTCGTCCATATCGAGTTCTACGCCGAGGCCCGGCACTTCCGGCACTTTCACTTTGCCACCGACGATCTGCAACGGATCGCGCGTGAGGCGCTGGCCGTCCTGCCAGATCCAGTGCGTGTCGATCGCGGTGATCTTGCCGGGCGCGGCGGCGGCAACGTGCGTGAACATGGCCAGCGACACGTCGAAGTGATTGTTCGAGTGCGAGCCCCACGTGAGGCCCCAGTCGTTGCACATCTGCGCAACACGCACCGAGCCCTGCATCGTCCAGAAATGGGGGTCGGCCAGCGGAATGTCGACGGATTGCAGTTGAATCGCGTGGCCCATCTGACGCCAGTCGGTCGCGATCATGTTGGTCGCGGTCGGCAGTCCGGTCGCACGACGGAACTCGGCCATCACTTCGCGGCCAGAATAGCCATTCTCCGCGCCGCACGGGTCTTCCGCGTAGGCAAGAACGTCGTGCTTGTCACGGCACAGGCGGATCGCTTCGGCAAGCGACCAGGCGCCGTTCGGGTCGAGCGTCACGCGTGCTTCCGGGAAGCACTCCGCAAGCGCGGTGGCCGCTTCCATTTCCGCGTCGCCTGAGAGCACGCCACCCTTGAGCTTGAAATCGTTGAAGCCATAACGCGCCTTCGCGGCTTGCGCCAGACGCACGACCGCTTCCGGCGTCAGTGCGACTTCCGTGCGCAGACGCTCCCAATCGTCGCGCCCTTGCGCGCCCGAGGCATACGGTAGATTGGTCTTGTTACGATCGCCGACGTAGAACAGGTAGCCGAGCATCTCCACCTCGTCGCGTTGCTGGCCTTCGCCGAGCAAGGCGGCGACCGGCACGCCAAGGTGCTGGCCGAGCAGGTCGAGCAGCGCCGCTTCGAGCGCCGTGACGGCGTGGATCGTGGTGCGCAGGTCGAAGGTCTGCAGACCGCGACCGCCCGCGTCGCGATCGGCGAACGCGGTCCGCACGCGATTCAGAATCGCTTGCAGATTGCCGACCGATTGCCCGACGACGTAGGCACGCGCATCGTCGATCGTCTTGCGAATGGTCTCGCCGCCCGGCACTTCGCCTACCCCCGTGTTCCCCGCGCTGTCGGTCAGGATCACGATATTGCGCGTGAAGAACGGGCCGTGTGCGCCCGAAAGATTCATCAGCATGCTGTCGCGCCCGGCGACGGGAATGACGCGCAGTTCGGTGACGGTAGGCGTGGCGTTGACGCGAGTGAGAGTCGTGGACATAAACGAAGTACCAGTAGTTGAGGGAAACAGGCGAGCGTCGTGACGATCAGACGGCGCCCTCGGCTTCCACGTAAAGCGAATAAAGCGAATGCGAACTTGCCATATACAGCCGGTTGTTCTTCGGGCCGCCGAACGTCAAGTTCGCGCAGCGTTCCGGCAATCGGATAAAACCGATCGGCTGGCCGTTCGCGTTGAAGACCTTCACCCCGTCGAGGTCGGCGGAACTGACACCGGCGCGTCCGTCAGCGCCCCAGCCGCACCACAGGTTGCCATCCGTATCGACCGCGAAGCCGTCGAGCGCCCCGGCGCCGTTGGCATCGAAAAGCTTCGACTTGTTCGACAGTGTGACGCCGTTTGCGCCGACATCGTATTGCCACAGCACGCGGCTCGGCGTGGCCCGGCTATCGATCACATAGAGCTTTGACTCGTCTGGTGAGAACGCCAGGCCGTTCGGCCCGGCGAGGTCGGTGATCATCGCCTGCAACTCACCGTCCGGCGAAAGACGATAGACCGATGGCGGCAGCTCGGGCGTCGCCTTCTCGCCTTCCCAATGCCCGGCGATGCCGAAGGGCGGATCGGTAAACCAGAGGGCGCCGTTCGACTGGCAGACGACATCGTTCGGCGAGTTCAGGCGCTTGCCCTGATAGCCGTTCGCGAGCACCGTGATCTTGCCGCTGTGCTCCGTGCGCGTGACGCGCCGCGTGAGATGCTCGCACGTGACGAGTCGCCCTTGCCGGTCTCGGGTGTTCCCGTTGCTCTGATTCGACGGCTGGCGAAAGACACCCCAATGCCCCGTCACTTCGTCATAGCGCATCATGCGATTGTTGGGAATGTCGCTCAAGACGAGGTAGCGTGCCGCGGGGAAGTACACGGGGCCTTCGGCCCAGCGCATTCCGGTCCCCAACTGCTCGACCGCGCTGCTGTAGAGCCGGTATTTCGCGAAGCTCGGATCGAGAATTTCGATGGCGACGTCCGGGTAGCGCGTGCTCGGCTGGAATGCCACCCGATGGGCATCGGGCGACCCGCCGAGCGGCTGCGCACCGGCGAAGGCATCCGCCGTCGCCATGGCGCTCGACGATGCGGCCTCGAGGGGCGAACCTTGCTCGTGCAATCCGCGGGCGGTATTCAATCGAATCTCCTTGCGATGGGACCGGTAGCCAGGTATGCGTTACGCCGCCAGCTCGAAGCGCTCGATCTTGCCCACGACGAACAGGTAGCACACGATCGCAATCAGCGCATTGGCGCTCACGAAGACCAGTGCCGCCGCGAACGAACCCGTGTCTTGCACGAGATATCCGATCACGATCGGCGTCGTGATACCTGCCGTGTTACCGAACGTATTGAAGAGGCCCGCGCACAGCCCGCTTGCTTGCTTCGGCGCCGTATCCGACACAACGGCCCAGCCCAGCGCGCCGATGCCCTTGCCGAAGAACGCCGCCGCCATGATGCCGACCACGACCCATTGGTTGTCCACATAGTTGCAGGCGATCATGCAGGTCGACAGCAGCAGCCCGACGACGATGGGCACCTTGCGCGCGGTCGACGTCGAGAAGCCATGCTTCATCATCCGGTCCGACACCACGCCGCCGAGCAAGCCGCCGAGGAAGCCGGCAATCGCCGGGATCGACGACACGAAGCCCGCCTTCAGGATCGACATATGGCGCTCCTGCACGAGGTAGATCGGGAACCACGTCAGGAAGAAATAGGTGAGCGTCGTGATGCAGTATTGCGCGATGAACACGCCAAGCATCATGCGGCTCTTGAGCAGTTGCCTGAAAATCTTGCGCCCCTGCATTCCGTCGTTCGAACCCGCCGTCGCGACGCGACGCTGCGCGGCGACTTGTTTGTCTTCGAGGTCGATCATCGCACCGTGATCGGCAATGAAGCGGACTTCCGCGTCGTTCGCGAGCGGATGTTGGCGCGGCGCATAGATGGTCTTCAGCCAGACGCCGGTGAGCACGATGCCCAGCGCGCCCATCACATAGAACACGTACTGCCAACCGTACGCATGCGTGATCCAGCCCATGAGCGGCGTGAACAGCACGGCGGCAAAATACTGCGACGAATTGAAGATGGCCGACGCCGTGCCCCGCTCGGCCGTCGGGAACCACGTGGCGGTCATGCGCGAATTGCCCGGGAATGCCGGCGCCTCGGCCGCCCCCACGAGAAAGCGCAACGCGAACAGCGTGATGACCGCTATCGCCACCGGCAAGCCCGCGACCAGACCCTGCAGCGCCGTCACCAGTGACCAAAAGAAGATACTGCAGGCATAGACCCGCTTGGTGCCGAAGCGATCGAGCAGCCAGCCACCGGGAATCTGCGCGGCGACATAGGCCCATGCGAACGACGAGAACAGGTAGCCCATCGCGACCGGCGAAATACCCAGTTGGTGCTGTATGGCCGTGCCCGTAATAGAGAGCGTTCCGCGATCGGCGTAGTTGACCGTCGTGATCAGGAAAAGCATGAAAACGACCAGGTAGCGCGCCTTGCTTTGCCCCGCATAACGGCCATCGACGCCGCCTGCCGTCGCGGCCGCCGTGCCAAGCGCCTCATCCCGAGCCAAGGCTGCCCGCGTTACGCCATTTTCCATCATCGTCTCCGAAATGTTGTGTGATGTCTTATGTGTTGGAAGCATATGTTAGCGCAAACAGTCCGAAAATCCGGGTTTTCCCGGGATTAATACATACGACGTCGTATGTCATTGGGCTCTCTAATCGCGTTCTCTTATCGATAGAATGGATGAACACAGGGAGCCGCGATGGAAGAGCACTACAGGCCGTCCGCCAGTCGGCCGCCTCAGACGAACGACAACGTGACGTTGGAAGACGTTGCACGCCTTGCCGGCGTTACGGCGATGACGGTGTCACGCACGCTGAAGCGACCGGAACTCGTACGCGAAGCAACGCGGCAACGGGTGCTCGACGCCGTTCGCGTGACCGGCTACGTGCCCAACCTGCTGGCGGGCGCGCTTGCCACGAACCGGAGCCACCTCGTGGCGTTGCTGTTGCCGACGATTGCGACATCGATCTTCACGGAACTGGTGCAGACGATGATGTCGACGCTGGCCGCGTCGGGCTATGAAACGCTGCTGGGGCTAACGGACTACCGTCGCGAACGGGAAGAGCAACTCGTGCACACCTTGCTCGGCCGTCGACCGGATGCGATCGTCCTGACCGGCACAGACCACTCCCGCGTCACACGCGAGCGATTGCTCAAGACGAACGTGCCGATCGTGGAAGTGTGGGACCTGGCCGACGACCCCATCGACATGCTGGTCGGTTTCTCGCACGAAGCCGTCGGCCGCGCGGTGGTCGACCATCTGCTGAAGAAATCGTACCGGCGGTTCGCCCTGATGTCAGCCGACGATCCGCGCGGAATGCGCCGCAGTATCAGTATCGTGGAGGCATTGAAGGCGCACGGAATGGACGATGTGCCGTTGGAAGTCCTGCCCGCGCCGGCAACACTGCAAGCGGGGCGCGAAGGCTTTGTACGCTTGCTCGACAAAGGATTGCCGGACGTGATTGTTTGCAGCACCGACATGCTGGCGCAGGGCATTCTCGCCGAGGCGGCGAGTCGCGGCATTGGCGTTCCTCAGCAAGTGGCGGTGATGGGTTTCGGCGATCTGAGCACCGCCGCCCACGTCCATCCGTCCTTGTCGACGGTCCGCATCGACGGGGCGATGATCGGACGCCTTGCCGCCGAGGCCCTGCTGCAGCGACTGGATGGGAACCCGCGCTTCAACGAAACGCTGCGTGTCGATACAGGGTTCACGATCATCGATCGAGAGAGCACGTGAGGGTCGTGTCGTCGACGGTCGCCGGGACCCGCGTGACCGAATGATGAACGGCTGACAGCTTGCCGAACCCAGGCGAACGCGCGCATGATGGCGCGTTTGCCGCCTCATCGACACGACTATACGCACCATGCCCGCCCCTCTGGACACCGCCACCCTGATCGATCTTGCACGACGCGCGCAAGCCAAGACGCCCGGTCCGTGTGCGTGCACGAAAACGCCGCTCGACGGCTGGCAATCCCAACCGGTTTCCCTCGACGAAACGCCATTGCGGGAGATCGGCACCTTGCTCGCGGAAGACACTCCGGAACCGACCGTTGCCGAATACCTGCCGGGCAAGACGACGTACTGGGCGGACGATGCGCCGATCGCCCCGCGCTACTTCCCATACAACCGCTGCAGCGTGTGGGAATGCACGTCGTGCGCTCGGCTGTATCTGCGCTACACGGAAGGCGGTGGTTATTTCGTCGATCGACGGATTCGCGCACTTCGACTGGCCTTGATCGAAGACGTCCCGCTGTAGTCAGCGCTGGTGCTGGCGCGCAGCAGCCCACGCCGTTGGCATCATCGAACGCCGTCGTTCAACGCGTGACCCGATGCGCCCGCGCGACGCCAGTGACCTGATTGCGGGCAGACCTCGACCCTTCCGCCATTGCGCCGCACTTGCTCGTCATTCACCGTCGTCGGGCCCGATGGGTCGACGTCGAAGGCGACGTGGAGGGCGCGTGCGACATCGGGATCCTCGATCGGAAGCTCCCAGGTCAGGAATACCTGCGTGCCATCCTGATCTACGGGGAAATCGTCGGCATCGAAGGCGTGGCGGCCGCGTTGAATCACCCCGTGCGGCTGGCAGGTGTCGAATATCAGCACCGTCCCCCGGGTCAAAGGAATGCGAAGGTCCAATCCGGGGAAATGAACGTCCTGCCCCTTGTCTTCGCTCAGGAACAAATTGCAAAAGGCCGCGCCGCCGTACTGTTCTCCGTCGTGGTGATACCTCGCACCACGGCACGCCATGAGCGCGACATCCTTCGACGCGAGCGACCCGGGCAAGCCAAGCGTGTTCGTCCAATCGGACGCGGCCTGCACATATTGCGAATAGTTCGGCCAGCGCGCCCGCGCGCGAGCGAGCGGCATCACATCGACATCCCCGGCGCCCAGCGTCATGCGCAGCGATAACTCCCGCGTCCAATCGGCGAGCAGGCGCGTTGGGAGCTCAGGCACGTCGACAGTGCCCGACAGCACAACGTCGCTCACGCCCCGGCTGCGGATGGCGTCGCCACTCCAAAAGTACGAAGTGAGGTGGTTTGGGGTGGGAGGTTGTGGAGCGTTTCGGCGCATCGTCAATGTAATGAAAGGGACCGGAATGCACCGCGCGCCGGACGGCTGCTTCAACCACATCCATGGCGCGATCCCGAGGTGTCGCTGCATGCTGCCCCGACTTCGGACCGACCCCACCGGCTAGTGCCGATGCCGGTGATGGATGTCGGGAAAATGCGCATGCGAATGCGTGATGGGTAGATGTGCGTGCGCGTGCGTGTGCGGCGCATCGCCGGCATAAGGAAAGTCGTGTTCGTGCTGATGATGTTCGTCATGGCGGTGGCGATGCGTATGCTCGAGCCGCTCGTGCGTATGCGCATGTTCGTGCCGCTCACGCACATGCAGCCAGATACCGACCGCCATGAGTCCGGCAGCCAACGAAAAAGTCAGATCAGGCCATGCGGGCCAGATGATCAGAGAAAGTATGACGCCGAACAGCGGCGCCACCGAAAAGTAAGCACCAGTACGCGCGGTTCCGAGATTGCGCAGCGCGACCACGAACAGCACGAGACTGATTCCGTAACCGGCAAGCCCTGTCGCCATGGCCGCGGCCACTGTCCCTGGCGACGGCAGCGAAGCACCCGCCGCGAACGCAATGCCAAGATTTACCGGACCCGCCGCCAATCCTTTCAGACACGCAATCACCATTGCGTCGTTTGCCGAGACCTTGCGCGTGAGGTTGTTGTCGATAGCCCAGCACATACACGCACAGACGATCAACAGCGCGCCCACCGGCAAACCCACCCCGCCAGGGTGCCATGAGAGAAGCACGCCGCCCGCGACGATCGCCACCATGCCGAGAAAAACCTGGAGGTCCACGTTTTCCCGGAAAACCACCCAGGCAATGACGGCCGTCAGCACGCCCTCGAGGTTCAACAGCAGCGAACTCGTTGCCGCCGGGGTGCTCGACAGCCCCAGCATCAGCAACGCCGGGCCGGCGACACCCCCCATCGCAATCGCGCCGATCAGCCACGGCAGCTCGCCCCGCTGGATGCGATGGTCGCTGCCGGCATGACGCCCACGCCCACTCAACGCGCGCCACGCGATCCCGACACCCAGCCCCAAGCCGCTCCCCAGATAAAACAGCCCGGCCAGCATGAATGGACTGACGGCGCCGAGCATCGCTTTGGCGAGCGGCGTCGCGGCGCCGAAAAGCGCCGCGGCAGCCAAAGCGGTGAATACCGCGCTGTATCGGAATTTCACGGTCGTCAAACCTCGCATCGTCTATTGGGGGAAGTGTACTGGCCCCCAGCCGGCTCGGCGGACAAAACCTGGCCGATCATACGAAAAGTAAACTTGTAGAATATGTTACGTTTACGTAATGTTATCTACATGAAACGAATTTCCACCTGGTCGCTGCTAGTGCTGTCACTGCCGACGGAAAACGCCACCGCGCGCATGCGGTACTGGCGCGCATTGAAAGCCCGGGGCTGTGCCGTTCTGCGGGACGGCGTTTATCTGCTGCCCTACAACGCCGAGCGTGAAGGCATGCTGCGCGAGCTTGCCGAATCCATCAGCGACAGCGGCGGCACCGCGCATCTGCTGCGCACCCCAAGCCTCGACGCGGCGCAGGAGGCGTACTTCCGCGGGCTGTTCGACCGATCCGACGACTACGACAACGTCGTCCAATCGCTCGCCGAGGCACGCAAGGCGGTGTCTGCGCAGTCGCCTGCCGAGCTGGCCCGGTTGCAACGGCGGCTGCAAAAGGACTATGAGAGCGTTGCCGCAATCGATTACTTCCCCACCGAGGCTGCCGCACGCGCGGCAGCCGCGTGGGGGGACTTCGTTTCTCATGTCGAGACGGTCGTGTCGCCGGGTGAGCCGCACGCGGCCCACCAGCCCATCGCCCTCCTCAAGCGCGAGGACTATCAGCGGCGAATCTGGGCGACACGTCGTCGCCTGTGGGTAGACCGGGTAGCGAGCGCATGGCTGATTGGTCGGTTTATCGATCTCGAGGCTCGGTTCGTGTGGCTCGAGTCGCCCAAGGCGTGTCCCGCAGACGCGCTCGGCTTCGATTTCGATGGCGCCGCATTCACGCACGTCGACGACCGGGTGACTTTCGAGGTTTTGCTCGCGACGTTCGGTCTCGATCACGACGCGGCGCTGCTGCGCCTTGGGCAACTGGTTCATTCACTGGATGTCGGCGGCGAGTCCGTGCCAGAGGCCAGCGGCTTCGAAGCCGTGTTGGCCGGCACGCGCGAGGCTGCGCCCGACGATGATCAGTTGCTCGACGCGATGATGCCGGTTCTCGACGCGCTCTACGCGCACTTTGCCGCCAGCACGAAGCACAAGGAAAGCAGGAGCCGCCCATGAGCACGACAACCGCCTCCGCACCAGGCTACACGCTGGGTCAGATGGTGCTTTATATGCTGCGGCTTGGCACCTTCGGCTTCGGCGGTCCCGTGGCACTGGTCGGGTACATGCATCGCGATCTTGTCGAACGGCGCGGCTGGATTACCGACGCGGACTACCGCGAGGGCTTGGCACTGGCGCAGATGATGCCCGGCCCGCTCGCCGCGCAGCTCGGCATCTATCTTGGCTACGTCCACTATCGTGTGGTTGGCGCGACGCTCGCTGGCATCGCCTTCGTCCTGCCGTCGTTTGCGATGGTCGTTCTGCTCGGATGGGCTTACGCGCACTTTGGCGGTCTTGCCTGGATGCAGGCGGTTTTCTATGGCGTCGGCGCGGCCGTCGTGGGCATCATTGCAATGAGCGCGTACAAGCTCACCACAAAGACGGTGGGCAGACACCGGCTCTTACTCGCGATCTACCTGACGCTGGCTGCCGTCACGGTGGTCACCGAATCGGAGATCGCGTGGCTGTTCATTGCGGGAGGTGTCATCAACTGGCTGGTTAAGGCACCGCCCAAATGGCTGGGCAAAGGCGGCATCAACGCAGTTGCGTTGGCGCAGTTGCCGCCGGCAAGCGGCGTAATCAGCGGTCTCGATTGGCCTCTGCTTGGCCAACTCGGTCTGTTCTTCACAAAGGCCGGCGCCTTCGTGTTCGGCTCGGGACTCGCCATCGTGCCGTTTCTATATGGCGGGGTGGTCACCGAGCACCACTGGCTCAACGACAAGCAGTTCGTCGACGCCGTCGCGGTGGCGATGATCACACCGGGGCCCGTTGTCATTACTGTCGGCTTTATCGGTTATCTCGTGGCTGGATTGACGGGGGCGTGCGTTGCCGCGCTCGGCACGTTTCTCCCCTGCTATCTCTTTACTGTGCTGCCGGCGCCGTACTTCAAGAAGTACGGCAAGCTGCCCGCGATACGGGCCTTCGTCGACGGCATCACAGCAGCAGCCGTAGGCGCGATCACGGGATCGGTCCTTGTCATCGCACGCCGCTCGATCGTCGACTGGCCCACGCTGCTGATGGCGGTCGTGACCATCGCCTTGTTATGGCGCTTCAAACGTCTGCCGGAGCCGGTGGTTGTCTTGGCGGCGGCGATCATTGGCGTGCTGATTTATCCGCTCATCCGCTCGCACGGTGTCTGAACGCCCCCCGCAGCCGTGCCCGGGCTGCGGGGGACGCCCCATCGGGAATTACGCCAGGTCGAACCGATCGGCGTTCATGACCTTCGTCCAGGCGGCGACGAAGTCCTGCACAAACTTCTCTTTATTGTCGTCCTGTGCGTAGACCTCCGCATAGGCCCGCAGCACCGAGTTCGAGCCGAAGACCAGATCGACACGCGTGGCCGTCCATTTCACTTCGCCGGACTTGCGATCGCGGATTTCGTACAGATTGTTGCCCGCGGGCTTCCAGAGGTTCGCCATGTCGGTCAGATTGACGAAGAAATCATTCGTCAATGCGCCAACGCGGTTCGTAAGCACGCCATGCCGGGTGCCCGCGTGGTTGGTGCCCAGTACGCGCATGCCGCCCATCAAGGCCGTCATTTCGCACGCCGTCAGCCGCATCAACTGGGCGCGATCGAGCAGCAGTTCCTCCGGGCTCACCACATATGCCTGCTTCAGCCAATTGCGGAACCCATCCGCCACAGGCTCCAGGACGTCGAACGACGCCACATCGGTTTGCGCTTGCGTGGCATCGCCACGCCCCGGTGCAAAAGGCACGGTGACGTGAACACCCGCCGCCTTGGCCGCCTGCTCCACACCGACGTTACCGGCCAGCACGATCACATCGGCCACGCTGGCGCCCGTCTCGGCCGCGATCTTCTCCAGCACGGCCAACACGCTGGCCAGACGCACCGGCTCGTTGCCTTCCCAATCCTTCTGCGGTGCCAGACGGATGCGTGCGCCGTTGGCGCCGCCGCGCTTGTCGGAACCTCGGAAGGTGCGCGCGCTGTCCCACGCCGTCGCCACCAGATCGGCGATGCCGAGGCCGCTGGCGACGATTTTTGCCTTCACCGCAGCCACGTCGTAATCCTTGCGGCCCGCGGGAACCGGGTCTTGCCAGATCAAGTCCTCCTTCGGCACATCCGGGCCGAGGTAGCGGGACTTCGGGCCCATGTCGCGGTGCGTCAGCTTGAACCATGCGCGAGCGAAGACTTCCGAGAAATACGCCTGATCCTGGTGGAACCGTTCCGAGATTTTCCGGTATGCCGGATCCATCTTCATGGCCATGTCGGCGTCGGTCATGATCGGCTTGCGGCGGATCGACGGATCTTCGACATCCACGGGCATGGCGTCTTCCTTGATGTCGACCGGCTCCCACTGCCAGGCGCCGGCGGGCGACTTCTGCAACGCCCACTCATGGCCGAGAAGCATGTCGAAATAGCCGCCGTCCCACGTCGTCGGGTGCGTGGTCCAGGCCCCTTCGATGCCACTGGTGACCGTGTCGCGCCCCACACCACGGCTGACCGCGTTGATCCAGCCCAGCCCCTGCGCGTCGACATCCGCACCTTCCGGCGCCGGGCCGAGATTGGCCGCGTTGCCATTGCCATGCGTCTTGCCAACGGTGTGGCCCCCAGCGGTCAGGGCGACCGTTTCCTCGTCGTTCATCGCCATGCGCGCGAAGGTCTCGCGCACGTCACGCGCGGTCTTCAGCGGATCGGGCTTGCCATCGACGCCCTCCGGGTTCACATAGATCAACCCCATCATGACTGCCGCCAGCGGGTTTTCCAGATCACGTTCGCCGGAGTAGCGGCTGTTCGGGTTGTCGGTGGGCGCGAGCCACGCCTTTTCGGATCCCCAGTAGATATCCTTTTCCGGATGCCAGATATCTTCACGTCCGAAGCCGAAGCCGAAGGTCTTCAACCCCATCGATTCGTAAGCCAGCGTGCCGGCGAGAATGATCAGGTCCGCCCAGCTCAGCTTGTTGCCGTACTGCTTCTTGATCGGCCACAGCAGACGACGGGCTTTGTCGAGATTGGCATTGTCCGGCCAGGAGTTGAGCGGCGCGAATCGCTGATTGCCCGTGCCGCCGCCGCCTCGCCCGTCGGCGATGCGATAGGTGCCTGCAGAGTGCCAGGCCATGCGGATCATCAGGCCGCCGTAGTGCCCCCAGTCCGCCGGCCACCAGTCCTGACTGTCGGTCATCAGGGCCTTGAGGTCTTTTTTGAGCGCATCGACGTCGAGCGTCTTGACGGCGTCCCGATAGTGAAACGACGCCCCCATCGGGTTGGTCTTGCTGTCGTGCTGATGCAGGATGTCAAGGTTCAGCGCCTTGGGCCACCAATCCATGTGGGACATCTCCGCCGACGTGGCACTGCCATGCATCACCGGGCACTTGCCAGAAGCACTCGCGCTTTTGCTTTCCATTTCTCGCTCCATACGTTGCATGAAATCAGATGATCGGATCTGCATCCGGGCGCAGATACCAAAAAGTACCAGATTCGGCGAAGGTCAGCGCGGCAGCGGTTCCGGGGGCTGCGGGAAGGCGTCATGCACCACGTGGGGCCGTGACAATGGGTAAAGCAAAGCAGTACTCGCTGACGCGCGTTTGAAATACGACTTCCACCAGATTGGCGTTCGGGTTCGATAATGTCCGTTTATTGCCGACGATGAGGGGGGAAGCGCACCGACCGCACGCGAACGTCACTGGTTAGGTATGAACATTGAAACCCATAGTCATCTTTTGATAAGATGACCGACACGTAATCGTTCAATGCACCCCATGCGACCGCCCGGTCGGCGCAAGCCGGGACGCCAGCCGGCGAGAACAGATGCGCATCGCGCTTTGCCGCGAATGGCGCAACGTATGGCGAGGCGCGTCGATGGGCATCCGTCATGGAGCGCCGTCTAACTTATGCGGTTTAAAGGCGGGTCTCGTCCATGCATGACGAAAACGACAGTGAAGTCCTCGAAGTCCACCTCGGCACACAGAGCCCATACTGGCGCCTGGGCATCGACAGCAACGCACTCGAGCTTTCCGCGGTTCGCGGCTTGACGAACATCAGCATCGCGCTCGATGCCGCGCAGGCCGCCACGATTCGCAGCCTGACTGGCGTCACCTCGTCCTTCGAACTCGAGATCGCCCTGTTTGGCCATCCGCTTCGCCTGCACATGGTTGGCAAAAAGCTCGATGCGACCACCTGGGCCGGCACCGCCTCCGCCTACTCGGATACTCGCTCCGTCGCGCGCGACCTCGCGCACGGTCTTGCCTTTGCCGAGCAGGTCGTCTCCGAAGTCAATTCGCTCGTCGTGGTCCTCAACCGGCACGGCATCCTGCAGCGCTTCAATCGGCTCGCCGAAGAAGTACTGGGCAAACGCGAGGAAGACGTCATTGGCAGGAGCGCCTTCGATCTGTTCATGACCGAAGAGCAAGGCAAGAAGTCGAGCACGAACATCACGGGTTTCTTCGAAAACGACAAGCCATTCGCTGTCGAGCGCTTCATCAATACGGTCAACGGCCCGCGCCTGTATCAGTTTCGCAATAAGTTCGTGCAGAGCGGCAGCGGACTCGACGAGCGGTTCCTGATTTGCTCGGGCGTCGATATCACCGAGGAGCGCAACGCACAGCAGCGCCTGACCGAGCTTGCGAATACCGACGTGCTGACCGGGCTGCCGAACCGCCATGCCGTCACCGAGATGATCCGCGCCGCGCTAGCTGGCGGCCCGGATGACACCCCACGGCAGGTCGGCATCCTGTTTCTCGATCTCGACAACTTCAAGCACGTCAACGATCACTATGGACATGTGACCGGCGACCGTCTACTGACCCAAGTGTCCGCGATCGTCAGGAACTGCCTGCCCGAATGTGCAACGCTCGCGCGTCTCGGTGGCGACGAATTCCTGGTGCTGTTCGAGCACGCAACGCTCGCCATGCTCGAAGACACCGCGAAGACGATCATCGACCGGTTCGAGACGTCGGTTCGCCTGGACGTGATGGAGGTCTATACCAGTTGCTCGATCGGCATCACGCTGCATCCGCAACATGGCGACACCATGGAAACCCTCATCCGCAACGCCGATACGGCAATGTACGTTGCGAAGGAAGCCGGAAAGCGGACGTATCGGGTGTTCACTCAGGAAATGAACCAGAAGGTCGCGAAGGCCATGTGGCTCGATACCAATCTTCGCAAGGCGCTCGAGGAAAAGCAGTTCGTATTGCACTATCAGCCGCTCGTCGACATCGCGACGGGCGACATACAAAGTGTCGAGGCATTGATCCGCTGGCAATCGCCGGAGCGCGGACTGGTGGGGCCTGTCGAATTCATTCGCCATGCCGAGGAATTCGGCCTGATCGGATCACTCGGACGCTGGGTGATGGAAGCGGCAGCGAAACAGGCCGTTCAGTGGCAAGCGAAGGGCCTGAACATGCGCGTCTCGATCAATGTGTCCGCGCGTCAATTGAGCGACCTGAATGTCGCAAATCACTTCGGCGAGATCTGCGACAGCGTCGGTCTGAAGCCCGGCCTGCTCGACGTCGAGTTGACCGAGAGCTGCTTCATCGAGGACGAGGACCGGGTGCTCAGTCTGATGGAGCAGTTCCGAAAGCTCGGCGCACGGATTTATCTCGACGATTTCGGCACCGGCTATTCGTCACTTGCGCAGCTCGCGCGCCTGCCATTCGATGTGATCAAGCTCGACCGCAGTTTCGTGACCAGCGTCGACAGCGACACGAATGCCCAGGCGCTCGTGTCGTCAGTATTCACGTTGGCCAAGGCGCTGGGGTTTTCGGTGGTGGCGGAAGGGGTCGAGACCGACGCCCAGGCGGCATTCCTGCGGCAGGCCGGGATCGAACGTGCGCAAGGCTACCTCTACGCGAAGCCGATGCCAGCACACGATCTCGAGGCTTGGATCATCGAAAAAAGAAAGCTCAGGCTTATCGCCTGAGCCTTCTCGATTCGCTACATCACTTTACCGCCGTTGTGCCTCAAGATACCGTGCGGAGCTTGGAAACGCGGCGGTTCTGCAACATCACCAGTCGCTCCATATAGGCGAGATCCTTCGTCTCGATCGTAAACGTCGACCGAACCCAGTCCTCGGTAATGTCCATCAGCTCCGAGCGATCCAGGGGCAGCACGCGTTGACGCGCGCGGATCAGCGCGCGAATCCCATTCAGCTTAGGCCGGATCACGTCGATAAACGTGCGTGTCGCGAGGAACGCGTCGCCGGGCTCGAATAGCTGGTCGACAAGCCCCTTTTCCGTGAACCACTCGGCCACGTGCGACTCTCCGGTACTGATCAGTTCCTCCGCCACGCGCATGCCGGCTCGGCGTGCGACGAGCGAATATCCGCCCATGCCGGGGAACAGATTGAACGCGATCTCCGGAAAACCGAGCTTCACGCCTTTCTGCGCAAGCACGAAGTGATGCGCGAGCGCCGCCTCGAGTCCGCCGCCGAGCGCGCTGCCCTCGACCATCGCGATCGAGATCGCACCGGTGCCGTAGCCGTTGTACATCTCCCAGATGCAATCGATGCACGACCGCGCATACGCCATCAGCATGTCACGCTTGCCGGAGCGGATCGCATCGACAAAGAAGCTAAGATCTCCGCCAACGTTGAAAAGCTCGGGCACCAGCGATCCCGTGACCCAAAAATCGATGCGCAGCCCGGATTCCCGCGCCGTACGGGCAAGGTGCATGATCTCGGTGAGAAGCCCCTGATTGAAACACGGGCGGGGGGCGGCACGGAGCATCATCCACATGATGTTTCGGCCTTCCTCATAAAATGCGGCCATTTGCGACATGTCCCCGGCTTCGTAGAAAGGCCTGCATGACGGGTGGTTTTGGAGTTGCATGTTTTTTCCTGTGTAGCTGTGGTTTGCGGTTGAATGCCGTCGCGACAAGCCACTCGGAAACGTTGCCGAAGTGGCCGCACGGCACCGCTATTCTTGCGCGCGCACAACTATCAGAAATGCGGATTCTTTAAATTTTCGATATCTAAAAAAGTCAGCCCACGTTGCGCAGGCTCGGATGGACTACTGTCGGAATCGGGACACTCGCCGGGCGGTCGGATTGAGCGCTCCCCACGCGTTGACGTCCGCCCCGCGCGACCGGCTCAACACACGTCGACTCGGTCAGCGCCCCCAACATGCTGCGGAAGCCAATGCTTTGTGCGCTGGCGACCTGCCGCTTGGATAACCGCCGGCAGGAATCTCATGGTCGGCATCGCCTACGCGTACCGCTGCATTCGTTTGACGGTCAGCATCATATTTATACCCGGATAATATTGACGATTATTTTATCCGGGTATAAATTGCAATCCTCACAACCTGGCTGAATACCATGACGCCTTCGACGCTTCCCTCCCACATCGCCTTCGTGGGTCAACGATGCATCGCCTCCGGCTCGCTTGCTGCCGTCGCGCTTGCGGTAAAGCATGCCGTGGAAAAGGCTCCCCAGACGCCTGTGCTGATCTTCGACAACGCGACTGGGCGCTCGATCGACATCGACACGCGCGGCACTGACGACGACATCACCGCGCGCTTCGCGCTGGCGGCATCCGATGCGCCATACCCCAACGGCACCGACGACACCGACGGCGCCGACAGCACGGTGGCGCAGAGCGAAGCACGCGGCCGGGGGCGGCCGAAGCTCGGCGTCATCGCGCGTGAGGTCACGCTGTTGCCACGCCATTGGGATTGGCTCGCTAAGCAGCCCGGAGGGGCATCGGTTGCGCTCCGAAAGCTGGTTGAAGACGCGCGTCGCGCCAACGCCCAACGTGACAATCGCCGCGCCTCTCACGAGCGCGCCTACCACTTCATGTCGGCGTTGGCCGGCGATCTACCCGGCTTCGAGGAAGTGGCGCGAGCGTTGTTCGCGGACGATCGCGCGCGCTTTGGAGAACTGGTCGCTGGTTGGCCTGCCGATGTGCGCGATCATGCGTTCGCGCTCGGCTTTGGCGACGCACCGTGAGCGACGCTGGTCGCAAAGATGGCACGGATGAAATCCATGGATCCGAATGCCGGCGCCATCGCACCGGTTGCGCATGAACGCGACCTCATCACGTTCCGGATGACAGGAACGGTGAGGCGGGTTTCGTGCCGCGACGGCCGGCTACGGCGGGAGACGATGGGGGTACTGTGCTGTGGATCTCGACATGAGACGCCTACCAGCGATGGGGTCGTGCTCGATTAACCCCCGGACTCTAAAGCCGGATGCTACTGAATACGGGGGGACGTCGAAGCGGCGGCACGCAGAAAGCGCCACGATCCGCCCCCCTCTTTCGAGAATACGGGTCTTCCCGGGTTGTGCCGAATGGCATTTCAACTAATCATATATATGTTTAGTTGACTAACGGAATCAACCATGCAAGCCGACGACCGCCTGCCCCGATACCAGCGCCTGCGCGATGAGCTAACGGCGCAAATTGCCCAGCGCCGGTGGCGCCCTGGCGAAGCCATTCCGACAGAACAGGAACTTTCGCGTACCTACGGTGTTGCCATTGGAACGGTGCGTAAAGCCATCGATGTCCTCGTGACCGAGGGCATGCTCGAACGTTTTCAGGGCCGTGGAACCTTCGTGCGGCGAGCTAGTTTCGACGGATCGCTATTTCGCTTCTTTCGTTTCCAGAGTCGGCAGGGCGAACGGCGCATCCCGTCCAGTCGCATCCTGACGCGCGAAATCACGAAAGCGCCTTCGGCCGTGTCGACAACATTGCAGATCGAGCCGAACGCCGAGGTGATTCACATGTCGCGGCTGCGTCTCATCGACGACCAGCCGATCCTCGTGGAGGAGATCTGGTTGCCGTACGCGCCCTTTGAGGCGTTTGTCCAACTCAAGACCGAGGATATCGGCGACCTCCTTTATCCCGTCTACGAATCGCACTGCAACCAGGTCATCGCATCGGCGACCGAGACGCTTACGGTAGAGACCGTCGACCCGATGCAGGCGAGGCTGCTGCGCGTCGATGCGCACACGCCTGTCGTCGTGATTGAGCGCGTCGCGTACAGCTTCGACAGGCGGCCACTGGAATGGCGCCGGTCTCGCGGGCCGGCGAGCGAATTTACGTATCAGGTGGAGATCCGCTGAAGCGGACGCTGCCATTCCAACAAGGAGACCCCTCATGTTCAACTGGTTCAAAACGGTATCACCGCAAGAGAAACGCACGTTCTGGGCGTGCTTCGGCGGCTGGGCGCTCGACGCGCTGGACGTGCAAATGTTCAGCCTCGTCATTCCGGCGATCATTGCCGAATGGGCGATCGACAAGACACAAGCCGGATTCGTAAGCGGCGCCACGCTCGTGGCGTCAGCGCTCGGCGGCTGGCTTGCCGGCGCACTCGCCGACAGGATCGGGCGTGTGCGCACGCTGCAGATCACGATTCTGTTCTTCTCGTTTTTTACGTTCGCGAGCGCGTTTGCCCAATCGTTCCCGCAGTTCATCGTACTGAAGACGCTACAAGGTTTTGGCTTCGGCGGCGAATGGGCGGCCGGCGCGGTACTGATGGCCGAATCGATTCGTCCAGAGCATCGCGGCAAGGCAATGGGGACCGTGCAGAGCGCGTGGGCCGTAGGCTGGGCGGCCGCCGTGCTGCTTTATACGTTGCTCTTCTCCTTCGCACCCGCACACCTTGCGTGGCGCGCGATGTTTGCCCTCGGTGTGCTGCCGGCGCTGCTCGTCGTGTATGTGCGCCGCCACATCAAGGAGCCCGAGGTACCGCGCACTCGCCCCGTAGCGACTGGCGACAGCACACCGCTCGTCGGCATCTTTTCGCCGCAGTTGCTGCGCATGACACTGATCGGCGCACTGCTCGGCGTCGGTGCGCACGGTGGCTACTACGCACTCATGACGTGGCTACCGACCTATCTCAAAACGGAGCGTCACCTGTCCGTCCTGAGCACGGGTGGTTTTCTGGCCGTCATCATCGCGGCATTCTTCTGCGGCTGCATCGCGAGCTCGCACCTGCTCGACCGTATCGGGCGACGCGGCACAATCTTGTTGTTCTCGGTATGCTGCGTCGCCACGGTCGTCGTCTACCTGTTCGCGCCGCTCGGCAACACGGCGATGCTGTTTCTTGGCTTCCCGCTCGGCTTTTTTGCCGCAGGCATTCCTGCGAGCATGGGGGCCCTCTTCAACGAGTTATACCCGCGCGGCATGCGGGGCACGGGCGTCGGATTCTGTTACAACTTCGGACGCGTGGCGTCGGCCGCATTTCCGGTCATGGTAGGCCACCTTGCCGCCACAACCTCGCTTGGTTTCGCCATCGGAATCGATGCGGGAATCGCCTACTCGATCGTCGCGTTGGCCGTCCTGATGCTACCGGAGACGCGCGGGCGCGCGCTCGCCGAACATCTGCCCATGACGTCACTGAGCGATCAGCACGGAGAAGCGGCCCCCCGTTGAATGACGGCCGCCAACGTTGCCAATGCCACGCCAACGGGCACGTTGGCGATGGCGAGACGACCCCACCCCCGGCGCTTGCGCCGGGCCCTGAAAAGGAATTTCCTGCAATGCCTACCCCGACCGCCGCGACCGGCGGATACGATACGCCCCAACAGACGGTATTGGCAATTGACACGCATGCGCACGTTTTCACGCGAGATCTTCCGCTCGCAGGCGAACGGCGCTACGCGCCGAACTACGACGCACTGCTGAGCGCGTATCTCGCGCAGCTCGGCACACACGGGATCGCCCATGGCGTACTCGTGCAACCGAGCTTCCTTGGCACCGACAACCGCTATCTCCTTGCAGCGCTCGCCCAGGAACGCCACCGCTTGCGTGGCATCGCTGTGATCGCCCCGGTGCAGGCCGCGGCCGATTCAGCGCATCTCGATGCCCTTGCTCGTGGCGGCGTCGTCGGAATCCGGCTCAACCTGTTCGGCGCGCCGGATCCCAATTGGGCAACGCAAGCCTGGCAAACCTTGCTGCCGCGCATCGCCGCACTCGGATGGCAAGTCGAAGTGCATTGCGAAGCCTGCAGGCTTCGCCGCGTTGTGCCGACGCTCGTCGCTCACGGCATCAACGTCGTGGTCGATCATTTCGGACGCCCGGATCCAGCGCTTGGTGTCGCGGATCCGGGGTTCCGCGATCTGCTCGGCTTTGCGACGTCCCGCCGCGTATGGGTCAAGCTGTCCGGCGCATACCGCAATGGCGCTGGCGAAGCCGGCGTCGCCGTAGCGCGCGCCGCGACGCCGCTGCTCAGGACGGCGTTTGGCTTGGAGCGGCTCGTTTGGGGAAGCGACTGGCCGCACACGCAGTTCGAACATGACCGCCGTTTCGAGAACGCCTACGCGCTCATCCACGAGCTCCTTCCTGACGATGACGATCGACGAGTCGTATTGGTCGAGACGCCGGCACGGCTCTTTAAGTTCGACTAATCACGCACAATGCGTTGGTGCGGCGCGCGCAGGATCTGAGGGATCGCGGTATTCGCGTCAATGTCGTTGACCTGTTCGTCGACGGCGGCATGGCGCCGGTCTGAGCGCATACAACGCCAGGCGGATGCCGTCTGGCTTCGCCGGACAGCGCCGGCTGACGGCGCGGCCCCATCTGTGCCCGGCTGACCTCCAGGCCGACCTCGACCGCTATGTCGCGTTGCGTGCGCAGACCTATGGCGAGACCGTCGACGCGGCGACGCCGATTCCGCACAGACTGCAAGCCTTCATGGCCGGGAATGAAGGATGCAAGTGGTCAAGCTCGCCGAGTCGCCGTCCGCGGAACGAAAAAGCCGCTCCTGCGCAAACAGGGGCGGCTCTGGATGGTGCCCGAGGCCGGAATCGAACCGGCACGACCGTTAGGTCGAGGGATTTTCTTACCACTTCGACTTTCGCCGCCAGCGCGTTTGCACTGTTCGTGGTCTGGAGCACGCCTTCACCATAGCCTTGCGGCCGTAGGTGCCCGCCGTCTGCTCTCTACACCTTCCCAATCTTGAAGTTTGGGCTTGGCTCGGCGTTGACTCGGATGCCGAAGCATCCAGGGATTTCGCCGACTTTGACGGGCGTCACTTCGGGCGTTTCCCCCCGAAGGCTCAAATTGTCTAAGTCCCTTGTGTCTACCAATTTCACCACTCGGGCGTGAGTGATCTGTCCTTCTGCTTTTCACTGGCGCCTGGATGGCGCCCAGCTACCAAGACAAGCCATGACGCTACATCTCGGATGCTCGCAAATCCCTGTCATCATTGGCCTTCCGGCGCCGCATCCGCGGCGGGAAAGGCTCGGCACAACAGATTCCGAGTCCGCGGTGTTCACCAAACGCATCACCCCGGCAAGGGCACGCATTCTAACATCCCCACCGAGATACGTCAGTTGGGTATCATAGGGCTACGCACGCGCTGCGCGCGCCATCGGAGATCGCCCCATGCTGGAGAATCTCGACCGCATCGCCCTGTCGTTGGACGCCATCGAAGCCGCCGCCCGCGACCTCGCCCTGCAATCCCCCCAGAACGCGCAAGCGCTCTACACCGCGCTCATGGAAATTCGCAACGCCATCGCACTCGTCGCGCAGGAAGTCGTGCGTCTCGAACACGAACTCCACGGCCCCACCGGCAACGGGCAGTCGTGACCTCGCCGACGCGATGCCCGGTGACACACGAGGGGCAAGCAACGGGTCTACAATAGGCAGCACGTTTCACAACACGGCGTGTCCCCATGGCCCTCCCCTGTTGTACGTCGCAAGCCGTGGCGCGCTACGATGCCGTGCGCGCCGCCTCGGTCGCCTTTGCGCAAGACCTCTCCGACGCCGACGCCACCGTGCAGTCGATGCCCGACGCCAGCCCCATCAAGTGGCATCTCGCGCACACCACATGGTTCTTCGAAACCTTCTTGCTGAGCGAGTCCGGCGCCCTGTCGGGCCGCCACTACCGCCCCTACGATCCGCGCTTCGCCTATCTCTTCAATTCATATTACGAGGCCGCCGGTCCGCGCCATCCGCGCCCGCAACGCGGCTTGCTCTCTCGCCCCACGCTCGATGACGTGCTGCGCTATCGGCGCCATGTCGACGCCGCCATGCATGAGCGCCTGCTGCATGCCGATCTCCCGCCCGACGTTCACGCACTCGTCACCCTCGGCCTGCATCACGAGGAACAGCACCAGGAGCTGATGCACACCGACTTGCTGCATCTGTTCGCGCAAAATCCGTTGCGTCCCGCGCATCGCCAACCGGCCTGCGCCGGCGACATCGCCGGGCCGCTGCAATGGATTGCCCACAGCGGTGGCCAGCATCGCGTCGGGCACGAGAGCGAATCGAGCGGACCCTTTGCGTTCGACTGCGAAACCCCTGCCCACGACATCTTGCTCCGCCCCTTCGCGATCGCCTCGCGCGTGGTGACGAACGGGGAGTGGCGCGCGTTTATCGACGACGGCGGCTATCGCACGGCGGGACTCTGGTTGTCCGACGGTTGGGCGACGGTGCAACGCGAAGGGTGGGGACATCCGCTGTACTGGGAGTTGCACAACGGCGAATGGCAGTCGATGACGCTCGCCGGCATGCAACCGATCGACGACGACGCGCCCGTGCGGCACGTAAGCTATTTCGAAGCCGACGCCTTCGCGCGATGGGCCGGCAAGCGTCTGCCGACCGAACACGAGTGGGAGGTCGCGGCAACCGTGTCGCCCGCTTCGCAACCCGCCATGGCGCAACGCTTCGGCCCGGTATGGCAATGGACGGCCAGCCCTTACGTCGCCTATCCGGGATTCCGACCGGCGGCGGGGGCCGTCGGCGAATACAACGGCAAATTCATGTGCGGACAATTCGTGCTGCGCGGCGGCTCGCTCGCCACGCCGCCGGGACATGCACGCACCACGTATCGCAACTTCTTTTACCCGCATCAGCGCTGGCAGTTCTGCGGCCTGAGGCTCGCGGAGGATCGCTGATGTCGCAAGCCCCCCAAGCCACGCCGTTCGTTTGTCCGTCGCTGCCGGAAAATGCGTTCGCGGCGGACGTGCTCGCCGGTCTCGGCCACACGCCCAAGTCGCTGCCCAGCATCTGGCTTTACGACCGGCTCGGCAGCGAACTATTCGAATCGATTACCGGCCTCGACGAGTATTACCAGACACGCACCGAAACGGTGCTGCTCGGCGAATGCGCCGCCGCGATTGCCGACGTCATTGGCCCGAACGCCGTCGTCGTCGAATTCGGCAGCGGCTCGAGTCGCAAGACGCCGTTGCTGCTCGACGCGCTGGTCACGCCGCGCGCCTATGTGCCCGTCGACATCGCCGACGACTTCCTCGACGACGCCGTCGCCACGCTGGCCCGCCGCTGCCCGGGCATCCCCATGTTGCCGGTGCGCGCCGACTTCACCCGGCCGTTTCGCCTGCCGCCGCAGTTGCAGACCACCCAAGGGCCGCGCCTGGGCTTCTTTCCCGGCTCGACGATCGGCAATTTCGCGCCCGGACAGGCCGCCGCCTTTCTTGCCCACGTCGGCAAGATGCTCGGCCCGCGCCGCCGGATGGTCGTCGGCGTGGATGCCTGCAAGGACGCCGCCGTGCTGCTGCCCGCCTACGACGACGCGCGCGGCGTCACCGCGCAGTTCAATCTGAACGTGCTCACGCGCATCAATCGCGAACTCGACGGCGACCTGCCGCTCGACGCCTTCCGTCACGAAGCCCGCTTCAACGCGGCCGCCAGTCGGATCGAAATGCATCTCGTCGCCCAGCGCCCTTTCCGCGCGAGCGTGCTGGGCCATCGCTTCGACTTCATGACAGGCGAGTCCATTCACACCGAGAACTCGTACAAGTACGGTCAGACGGAGTTCCGCGCCCTGGCAAGCTCCGCGGGGTGGGATGTCGAGCGCGTCTGGCTCGATGCCCGCGCGCGCTTCGCCGTCTATCTGCTGCGCCCCGCGGCGGGAAGCTGACCCGCGCACGACGCCGCGCAAAAAATCCGGCCCTTATCGCTAAAGTTTTGACGTCACCATGCCGTTGATGCATGCAGACGCCTGCTGTCCGCCATGCGAAATGTGAATTTCCTGGGGAGACGGTGGAGACGCGGGGATCGCTAGCCAGGATTAGGCTAGCATTGCCGCCATGAACGCCATGGGATCCGACACGCCGGGACGTCCGCCTGTGTCCCCTCAAGGGCCATCTTCACAGCGCGCGGCCATGACCGCGGCGCACCGTTGACACGTATCGCTGCACATGACTTCACGCGCAATGGGGATGCACGTGGCACGAGCTTCGGCAGTAACACCTGCGGCTCGCGGCACTGGCACAGACACTCGACTGGCTAACGCGCACTCGCTCGCGCGTCGGCTTTGCGTCGTCGCGACGGCGCCTTGGGGTCGGTCACGATGAGCCGCATTTCGCTAACCCTCTCCGACATCGCGCTGGCGGATCTGAAGAAAGACTTCGACGCGTTCGTGCGCATTTCCGCCGCCGTGGACCGTCACTTCACGCCACCGCCCTTCGACGACTTCCTGCGCGCCCGCCTGCTCGACAGCACCGTTCCGCTCACCGAAGCCGCCGTCGCACAATTGCTCGCCGGGGGGCATTACGCGTGGGCCAAGCGCACGTTCGACAAGCAGTTCCCGGACGTCGTCTCGATCATCCTGAACCAGGCGCGTCAACACGGCTTCTATTTCGTCTCTCGCCCCGAATGGACGCGCGAGGACATGTCGCGTCAGGCGAGCCGCTGGGCCGAAGGTATCGTGCGCGAAGCGAAGGGCGAGGAACGCATCGTGGAATCGCTCGCGGGACAGATCGTCAGCTCTGCCCAAGACCTCCGCGCCTTGGAAGCGTCGTTGCAGACGCCCGCGTGGCGCGCCGCCTCCGTGCTGCGCGAGCGCGTGTTCGACGCCAAGCGCAGCGTGGAAACGGCCCGCTCACTGCAAGCGCGCGAGCGACTCGGCGAACTGCGTGCACTCCTCGATCTGGCGGTGATCTACGGGTCGGTTGGTGCTCAGGAGGCCGAACAGATTCTCGACTACCTGCGAGTCCTGCGCCCCGAGTTGTTCAACGACGATCCAGGCGTCTTCGAACGGCTTGCGGCCTGGCTGCGGCGTTTGCTGACGCCGGACCTGCCTCGCCCGGCCGTTGCGCCGCAAGCACCGCCGTCCGGCATGACGACCGACGCATCGCGTCAGCATTCCGACCCCCTGCAACCGCCACTCACGCGCTGAGCGCGAGGCGGCACCTGAGCCGCCCCCCATATTGGCGTCCGTCTCCGCTCACCGGTTGAAGATCAACGCGACGCCCGCGCTCGCGATCAACGCCCCCCACCAGGCGCCTGCCGCCGGACGCTGCCGGGTGCGAATCCACATCAGCGGCAACACCACGACGGGCGTGGTCGCCGAGAGCGTCGCAATGACGCCGGTGTTGCCGTGGCCCATGCCGTAGAGCAGCAGCGTCATGCCGACGGCCACGCCGACGAAGCCCGACGCTGCCGTGAGCGCGAGCGTGCCCGGCGTGAAGGCCGAGAAGAGGTCACGCCCGCGCCGTGCGGCGAGCATCGTCAGCCCGAGCGCCGACACCCCCACACGCACCGCCGACGCGCTCACCGGATCGACGCCGGCGGCCATGACCGGTTTGGCGATGAGCGTTCCCACGGAGTGACACAGCGCCGCCACCAGCCCGATGGCGACGCCCACACGCACATCGCCACGCACGGACTCCCAGTGATGAGCATCCTCGCGCCGGCCACCGAATGCGACGGCGAGCGCCACGCCCGTCGTGACCAGCGCCACCCCGATCACCGCGCGCCAGCCCAGTGCCTCGCCGAGCCAAACATAGCCGAGCACGGCGGTCATCGGGGCGTTCGTCGCGAAGACGATGGAGTTGCGGCGGGGCCCGAGACGGCCGAGCGACGTATAGAGAATCGTGTCGCCCACGAGAATGCCGATCAGCCCCGACGCCGTGAGTCGCAGCCACTGTTCCAGCGTAAGCGACGGCCAGCCTCGCTGCACCGCCACCGCGATGAGCAGCATCGCGAAGACGAGCAGCATGCGGGCGTAATTGAACGGGAAGGAACCGGCCCGGCGCACGGGCGTAATGGCGATCATGCCGCTGAAGGCCCAGCAAAGGGCAGCACCGAGCGCGGCAAGGTAGGCGAGTTGGGTTGTCATGGTCAGGGGGCAGACGGCTCGCAGGCACCACCGCCCCCGCCGTTCGGACGCCATTATACGAGTCGCATGCCCCATTCGGGGGCATGGCCCGCGCGCCGACCTCAGATTTCGTCGTCCAGACGATGCAACGTGTCGAACATGACCCGATAGGCCGCCGCCACACCGTGCGCCCCGCGCAGCATGCGCAAGCGCGACGCCGCATCGGGCTCGCCCGCCTCCTCCACCCACTGCGCGAGCAACGGGGTCCCGCCGCAGACACTCGCGTCTTGCCGCGCGTGCGCTCCGACGGCCGCGAACCCTTCGGCAGCCGACGGATACCGCTGCGCGAGCGCGTCGAACTGCGCCTCGATCTCGCTGGCCGCACGCACCGCCGCCGGTGCCTGACTGAGCGCGCAACACCCCACGTAGGCGGGCATGTCGCCCGCCGCGCCAATGATGAAGTCGATGAGCGCGTGCGTCGCATCGAACGCACCGCTGTCGAGGAAGGTGCGGGCCGCCGGGCCACAGCGAAGGAGGCCGGCGGCAAGCATCGTCGCCTGTCCGCGCTGCTCGCGATACTGGCGCAACAGGATCGGTCGCAGCGCCGCGTCGGTGCAGCGCTCGACCGCCATGCGATTGTGCACATCCGCCCCCGCCGCGCGATGGTAGTGCTGCGCGAGAAACGCCAGCACCTGGACGTCGCTCGATTCGCCTGCCAGGAAGCGGGTCCAGAATGGCGCGGCGAAAATGCCGCGCACCCAATCGTCGCAAATGCGCCCGAACGCCGGCACGATACTGCCCTGCGTGGCGGGCAACACCTGCACCAGCGCTTCGTCGACCAGCATCGCGAGCCAGGTGCCCGGCAACGGCGCCTCGGCGAGCAGCACACCGTGCCGCATACGATCCAGCCACATCGCGGTTTCGGCAAGCGCGCCGTGCAACGTGCACGACACCTCGTGCGACGACACGACGACGGCCTGCGCCTCGACCGTCCATCGCGCATGCGGCGACGCGATGACCCATACCGCCGTGTCGTACGCCGCCAACGCGACCGGCGCGGCGGGCAGAGGCGTGGCGACCGGTGACGCGATCGGGGCACTCATCGGACGATCGCCCCCAGCAGCGCCACCCCCGCGGGATCGATACGCCTGACGACCTCCACGCGGAGCGTCGCGCCCCCATCGCCCAGCGACAGGCCCGGCACGTTCTGCACGGCGCCCAAACGACGGCGGGGCGGGGTTCGCCCTTTGCCACGCGGCGTGTCCGGCGCGCCGCGCGCCAGCCGACGTGACGCCGGCTCAGGCATGCAGGCGGTCCCGTCGGGCGAAGACATCGCGCGACCTTGCGCCCCGACGGGCGACTCCAGGACGACGGGAAGAAAAGGAAACGGTGACGGCGGCGCATTGGACGGCATGTCGGCTCCTTTCAAAAATCGCATGGCGCGGACGCCCGCGCCTCGTGCAAGACTGCCGCGCAAGCCGCGCATGCCATGCCGGGCATGAACGCAGGCGCCTGCGGGCCAAACATCTACCATAGGAATCCCTTAGGGATACGAAAAAGAACGGAGGCTCTAGAAGTGCGCAAACCACGTCGCTCCATAGCCCTCCGGCCTCCCCGCGGGGGCGGCGTGAACGACCGTCCGCGCCCCGAGGGATGACGACGATTCGACGTCGGTCGCCATCGTGAACGGCAAATGCGGACAACGTCGCTCAAACACGCAAATTCAAGACTTTTCCCAAGAACCTAGGGGATTGATGTCGGAATACGACGTTCCGCCGGCACGCCTTCCTCGTAGCGACGCGGGCGACACAGCGCAGCGCACGAGAGTGCGCCCTCTTGAAGTACCATGATTGTTTTCGATGCTGCGCCCCGGGGAGTGACTCTCATGCATCTTTATCAGCGTCTGCCGATCTTCGTTTTCGAGATCGAAGCCTGCGAGAACCTGACATTCATCACGATGGCGATTCGCTTCAATCTGGATCGCAACGGTCAACATCTATCGTTGGCCGACTGGCAACGCCTGCCCGAAGCGGCGCGCGAGGCGCTGGCCTCATGCAGGCCCGGCGACGAGGACTTTGCCGCGCGTCTCGACGAGATGGCGAGCCAGTATCTCGGGCAAGCGGTGGCGCGCAGCGTCGACCCTGCGCCGACCGCCTGGCAGGATACGAACGCGTTGCCGCCGGGACTGCTCAAGCAATGCGAACTGGCCGATCTGCTGCCGCCCGCGGTGGGCGACTGGGCCACGCTCACGCCGTTCCGTCGCTATGTGCTCGCGAAGCTCTCGCGGCGCGACACGCTCAATCATTGCTTTGTCCCGGCCATGCTCGAGTTCGGGCTGGCGCAAACGCCAGCCGATCTCTGAAGTGCGCCTCCGGGTCAGGTCACGGGCGCCGGGTTGAAGAGGACGAGCGCGTTGTGCAGGCCCCAGCGTTCCGCCCAGGTCTTCTCGCCGCTCGCCACGGCGAGCATCAGGTGAAAGAGCTGCCAGCCGACGTCTTCGATGGTGGCTTCGCCCGTGGCGATGCGCCCGGCGTCGACATCCATCAGGTCATGCCAGCGACGGGCCAGATCGGAGCGCGTCGCCACCTTGACGACGGGCACCTCGGCCAGCCCGTAAGGCGTGCCGCGTCCGGTCGTGAAGACGTGCATGTTGATCCCCGCCGCGAGTTGCAGCGTGCCGCAGATGAAATCGCTCGCTGGCGTGGCGGCGTAAATCAGCCCGCGCTGGCGCGAGCGATCGAGCTTCGCCCCCGGCGCGATCACGCCGTGAATCGGCCCCGTGCCGGACTTCACGATCGACCCCATCGCCTTTTCCACGATGTTCGACAACCCGCCGCGCTTGTTGCCAGGCGTGGTGTTGGCGCTGCGGTCGACGCGGCCGCGCTCGAGATAGGCGTCGTACCAGGCCATCTCGCGAATCATCGCGTCGGCCACTTCCGGGGTCGCCGCGCGTGAGGTGAGTTGATCGATCCCGTCGCGCACCTCGGTGACTTCGGAAAACATGACCGTCGCGCCCGCGCGCACGAGCAAATCCGTGGCGAAGCCCACCGCCGGGTTCGCCGTCACCCCGGAGAACGCGTCACTGCCGCCGCACTGCACGCCCACCACCAGCTCCGACGCCGGCACCGTCTCGCGCTGGCGCGCATTGAGCCGCTCCAGATGCGTGCGCGCCGTTGCCAGGATCGAATCGATCATCGACAGGAAGCCAACGTGCGCGTCGTCTTGCAGACAGACGGTATCGGGCTTGCCATCCGCATTGGCGCTGCCGATCGGAATACTGCCCGCCGGCAAGAGGCGCTCGGGCTGAAGCTTCTCGCAACCGAGACTCACGACCATCACTTCGCCGCCGAAATTCGGGTTCGTGGAGATGTTGCGCAGCGTGCGGATCGGCACGTCGGCGTCCGGCGCATCGATGGCCACGCCGCAGCCGTAGGTGTGTTCCAGCCCGACAACGTCGTCGACGTTCGGATACTGAGGCAGCAACGTCTCCTTGATCCGCTTGACGGCAAATTCGACCACGCCGGCCACGCACTGCACCGTGGTCGTGATCGCCAGAATGTTGCGGGTACCGACCGAGCCGTCGGCGTTGCGATAGCCCTGAAACGTGAAGCCCTCGAGCGGCGGCAGTGACGCGGGCACCCGTGTGCTGATCGGCAGGCGATCCAGCGAAGGCGCCTCGGGCATGACCAGATTGCGCTCGTTGACCCAGCTGCCCGCGGGCAGCGCACGCGCCGCATAGCCGATCACCACACCGTAGCGAATCACCGGCGCGCCTTCGGCCAGATCGCTCAGCGCGACCTTATGCCCCTGGGGCACGGCGTCCACGAGCGTTAGCCCGTCGGCAAACCGGCGACCGGCAGGCAAACCGCCGTCGTTCACGACGATGGCGACATTGTCGTCCGGCTGCATCCGAATATAGCGCGGCACATCCTTCGTCCCAGACCCGGCTTCGCCCGCGGCGTCCGTGCGCCCCGCGTCCATCATTGATGCCATGTTGCTCACTCCTTCCTGTTTTCCGATGAGATGCGGCGCCTGCACGGGTTCACACATGCGATACGCCATCGACGCTAGAGACTCTCTCGGCCAGCGCGCATAACGGCGTCGAATTTCGACGTTGTCGCGCATGCCGCCACTCATGTGTCATCATACATCTAGATTCGCGCTGTGCGTACCCCTCAAGTCTGCCGGATAAATCGGGGAAATCGCCCTTCCATGCTTTGTACGGGTTAATCCCACTGCCATTCTTTCCAACAGCCTCTTGTTCGATTTCGCCACATGTTATACGATGACATATAACTCAGCGCCGCGCGCTGGTTGAGCTTCTTTCTTCCTTATCGAAACCGGCCCCGTGGCCGACAGGAACTCTTGACATGACCGCACCTCAAGAACTCAAGCAGATCGTCTCCGACGGCTTGTTGTCTTTCCCCGTCACCGACTTCGACGCGAACGGCGACTTCAATGCGCGTGGTTACGCGGCCCGACTTGAGTGGCTGGCGCCGTTCGGTGCGACGGCGCTCTTCGCGGCGGGCGGCACGGGTGAATTCTTCTCGCTTACCCCGCGCGATTACAGCGCCGTGATCAAGACGGCCGTCGACACTTGCGCAGGCAAGGTGCCGATTCTGGCAGGTGCCGGCGGCCCGACGCGTCTGGCTATCGAATACGCTCAGGAAGCCGAGCGTCTTGGCGCCAAGGGCGTGCTGCTCATGCCCCACTACCTGACCGAAGCGAGCCTGGACGGGATCGCCGCTCACGTCGAACAGGTCTGCCGTTCGGTCAACATCGGCGTGATCGTCTACAACCGTGCCAATTCGAAGCTCGGTGCCGACCAACTCGAGCGTCTTGCCGAGACGTGCCCGAACCTGATCGGCTTCAAGGACGGTGTGGGCGATATCGAACGCATGGTGCAGATCCGTCGCCGCATGGGCGACCGCTTCTCCTATCTGGGTGGCCTGCCGACGGCCGAAGTCTATGCCGCCGCCTACCGTGCGCTGGGCGTGCCGGTGTACTCGTCGGCGGTCTTCAACTTCATTCCGAAGACGGCCATGGCGTTCTATCACGCCGTGTGCGAGAACGACGAGGCCACGATCGGCCGCTTGCTCGACACGTTCTTCCTGCCGTACCTGGAAATCCGCAACCGCCGCGCGGGCTACGCCGTGAGTATCGTCAAGGCGGGCGCGAAGCTCGTCGGTCGCGATGCCGGCCCGGTGCGCGCGCCGCTGACCGACCTGCTGCCGAACGAACTCGAGATGCTCGACGCGCTGATCAAGAAGGTTGAAGGCTAAGGAGCCCACGCATGCAAATTACCGGTGAGATGTTGATCGGCCACGCCGACGTGCGGGGCAGCGCGGGAACGCTCGAAGCGTTCGACCCGTCGCGCGGCGAGCCGCTGACGCCCGCGTTCGGCGCGGGCAACGCGCAAGACGTCGAACGCGCTTGCGCGCTGGCTCGCGCCGCGTTCGACCCGTTCCGCGCGTTGCCGCTCGCCAAGCGTGCCGAGTTCCTGGAGGCCGTCGCCCAGGCCATTCTCGATCTGGGCGACGCGCTCATCGAGCGTGCGCATGCGGAGACCGGATTGCCTGCCGCCCGCCTGCAAGGCGAGCGTGGGCGCACCGTTGGCCAACTGCGCATGTTCGCCCGCGTGGTGCGTGACGGCCACTTCCTCGACGCCACCGTCGACCCGGCGCAGCCGGCGCGCGAGCCGCTGCCGCGCAGCGACTTGCGTCTGGCCAAGATCGGTCTCGGTCCCGTGGCCGTGTTCGGCGCGAGCAACTTCCCGCTGGCGTTTTCGGTGGCGGGCGGCGACACGGCATCGGCGTTTGCCGCGGGTTGCCCGGTGATCGTCAAGGCACATTCGGCGCACCTGGGAACGTCGGAACTCGTGGCCCGCGCCATCCGCTCAGCGGTGCAGGCACTTGGCCTGCCGGAAGGGGTGTTCTCGCTGCTCGTGGGCGAACGCGCCGTGGGCGAGGCGCTCGTTGCGCATCCGGCGATTGCCGCCGTGGGCTTTACCGGTTCGCGCACCGGCGGCCTCGCGCTCCAGCGCATTGCGCAGTCGCGTGCCGTACCGATTCCGGTCTATGCCGAAATGAGCAGTATCAATCCGGTGTATTTGCTGCCTGAGGCGCTGAACGCGCGCGGCGAAGCGATCGCCAAGGGGTTCGTCGACTCGCTCACGATGGGCGTCGGTCAGTTCTGCACCAACCCGGGGATGGTGCTGGGCATCGCGGGCGACGCGCTCGAGCGCTTCTGCCGCACGGCTACTGAAGCGCTCGGTGCGAAAGCCGCCGGCACGATGCTGACGCAGGGCATTCATCAGGCGTACGACAAGGGTGTGACGCGACTGGTCGACGAACCGAACGTGACGCTGCTCGCGCGCGGTCAGGCGGGGGGGGCATGCCAGGGCCAAGCGGCTCTCTTCCGCACGAGCGCCGCCGAATTCCTCGCTACGCCGGCACTGCATGAGGAAGTCTTCGGCCCGGCATCGGTCGTGATTGCCTGCGATACCGTCGAAGAGATGATCGCGATCACCGAGCGTCTGGAAGGACAGCTCACGGCGACGCTGCAACTCGACGCCGGCGATACCGAGGCGGCGCGCCGCTTGCTGCCGAGTCTGGAGCGTCGCGCCGGACGCATTCTCGCCAACGGCTTCCCGACCGGCGTCGAGGTGTGTCATGCGATGGTCCACGGCGGTCCGTTCCCGGCGACGTCGAACGCCATGTTCACGTCGGTGGGCGCCACGGCCATCGATCGGTTCCTGCGTCCGGTCTGCTATCAGGATCTGCCCGACACGCTGTTGCCCGAAGCCCTGCAGGAAGCCAATCCGCTCGGCCTGTGGCGACTTCGCGACGGTGAGATGTCGCAGGCATGACACGCAGGCTCAACACGTAGCGAACGACATTGCCGCAACGACAAACGCCTTCGGATTTCGATCCGAGGGCGTTTTGTCTTGGATACAGGGCAGCGGTCGCGGCTACGACGCCACATCCCCTCGCGCAAGCGCCGGCGGCGTCGCCAGACCATACAGTGGCGTGACCTGTCCCTGCGCCAGCCCCTTCGCCACCGCCTTCAGATTGATCGAACCCGGCGCACCGATCAGCGCGTAGCCGATCTGTCCCTTGCGCCACGTCACCACGCCCATCCGGTCGATCTTCTGCTCCGCCACGTCCTGATCCGGACGCGGGTCACGCACCACGCACAGGGCGACGGGGTCCCCCGTCTCCGGCAGGTACACCATCTGCACCAGCGTTCGATCCTGCCAGCGCAGGCGTTGCACGCCCTTGAACGTCAGCCCCTGTGCGCGCAGGTCGGGAACGCTGATATCGAGCTTGTCGTCGTGCCGAATATCGCTGACGGTGCGCGCGATGTCGCCATCGTCCACCCGTACCGACGCGATCGTGTCGCGCACATAGAGCTGCTGGTATTCGGCGGCCGCGCGCACCCACGTCGTGCCTTGCGGCGACTTCGGCGGCGCCGTTACCGAGGCCGTCATGAGTCCTCCGCCCCCCGCGCCCAGGCGGTTCAGCGCACCCGGCAACCAGGGCAAGCTGATGGCGGTGACGGCTACGCCAGCGGCAAATGCGGCGAGTAGCCACCCCGCGCGCACGCGGCGTGCGGCGGGCGCATCGTTCGCCGCGGGCGGACCAAGGGATGCATTGACGGATACGGACGCGACGGGCGACGCCGAGCTCAACGGCTTCATGGCATCGGCACCGTCTTGCGGCGTCTGCCGCTGCGCATGCGCGCGCAGCAATGCATCGAGATGGGCGCTCAGGCTGGCAGGCACGGGCGGGATCACTTGTGCGGCGAACGTCTCCCGATACGGCAGGCGCGACGCGCGCAACGCCTCGACCGCGTCGGCCAATTCGGGCGACGCGCCGATGGCCGCTTCGACCTCGGCCCGCTCGGCAGCGGGGAGTGTGTCGTCGACGTACGCGAGCAGGCGGATATCGTCTTCGTTCATCACGCATCCTCCTCACGTGCGCCGGCGTCAGGGCCGACGTTGTCGGCACGGCGGGGTTGCCCCCTGGATTGACGGAACTGGTCGCCGACGGTTCGGCGTGCGCGAGACAAGCGGCTCATGACCGTACCGATGGGCACGTCGAGCACCAGCGCGGCCTCCTGGTAGCTCAGCCCTTCGACAGCGACGAGCAGCACCACGAGCCGCTGGGCTTCGGGCAGACGATCGACGGCGCCGAACACCTGATGGTAACTGGCCAGGTCTTCGGGCGTGGACGCCTGAAGATCGGGAATCGCCTCGACGTCGGCATCGTCCCAGGCCAGGCTGCCGCGCGAGCGGACACGACGCGCACGGATCTCGTTGATCCACGTGGTGTGCACGATGCGGTACATCCAGCTCAACGCCGAGGTGCCCGGCTGCCACTGATGCACGCGCTCAAGCGCGTGCAGGCAGGCACGTTGCACGAGATCCTCGGCATCGTGGCGATCGCCTGTAATGCGCAGGGCGAACGCCCAGAGGCGCGGCAGCAAGCCAGGGAGCAAGCTGGGCAAATCCTGACCGGTCATCGGCAAATGTCCTGGCGGAGGGTGCCTGGCGTCAAGCCAGTCCGAAGCAGCGCCGGCGACGACCGCCGACGCTTGCCGCGAAATTATACTGAGCCGCCGCGACTTTGCACTACGCCGCGTGGCCGGCCAGACCGCCAACACCCTTGACTCCCTGTCGGATCTGCGTGCGCTCCCGCTCAGGGCTTGACCACGTGCCACACGTCCTTGAAGCCGTTGCCCTTCATGTCGCCCTGGGCGGTGTCCTTCGAGAAGCGATACATCGGCTTGCCCTTGTAAGCCCATTGCATCGTGCCGTCGTCGCGCGTCACGACGGTGTAATCGCCCTCGGCCTTCGCTCCCGGCGCGGCCATCACGGGCGGCCACGCATCGGCGCACGGGCCGTTACAGGTGCTCCTGCCGCTGCCGGCCACATCTTTGTCGAACGTGTAGACGGTACGGTTCTGGCTATCGACCATCATGCCGCCCATCGCCTTGAGCGGGGCTTCGGCATGGGCAGCGGCAGCGGCGAACAGGCCGGCGGCCGCCACGAGTGCGGTGAGAACGGAGGACATCGATTGACGTTGGTTCATGACATTGGCTCCTGAATGAAATGTCGGGGACGACACTCTCAGAACGCCCGGTCGCGACGCTTTATTCCGTCCGATGTCAGCGATTTTTTTGCTGCGCCGCAATGCAGCGCGGAGCGAAGGAGAGAACAGCGGGGGACGGCAATGCCATGGCAGCGGAAGCGGCAAGTGCCGCACATCCCCCGGACCCTCCCAAGGCGACGGCGGCACTCCCAACGACCTACTCGCCCTTCGGCGCTTCCTTGACGCGGCTCACGAGCTGCGTCGGACTCACGAATTGCAGCGCGATGAGCACCCACAACAGCGTGATCGCCATATAGATCATGGCCATGGCGTCGATCGACTGCGGCGCCCGCACGCCGGTCGAGAACACCGCGTAGTACAGCGCGACGACGAGCGTCTGCGTGTCGGGACCCGCCGTGAAGAACGTCAGCTCGAACATGCCGATGGTGCGTACGAGCACCAGCAACCCGGCCGCGAGAATCCCCGGCACCAGCAGCGGCAGCAAGACGTAGCGGAAATACTTCAGCGTGTTGGCCCCGAAGATGCGCGCGGCGGCTTCGAGATTCGGATCGATCTGCTCGATGAACGGCGTCATCACGAGAATCACAAACGGCAGCGACGGCACGAGGTTCGCGAGAATCACCCCCGCGAGCGTGCCCCCCAGCCCGACCTTGTAGAGCACCGTCGCCATCGGAATGCCGTAGGTGACCGGCGGCACCATCAACGGCAGCAGGAACACCAGCATCGCGAGCTTCTTGCCGGGGAACTGCGCACGCGCCAGCGCATACGCCGCAGGCACGCCCAGCGCGATCGACAGCAGCACGACCGCACCCACGACCTCCATGGTGACCCACAGCACATCGGCAAGCTGGAAATCGCGCCATGCCTGTGCGTACCAATGCAGCGTGAAGCCTTGCGGCAGCGGCGTGCCGAACCAGCGGGTGGCCAGCGAGTTCATCGTGACGGTGGCGATCATCAACCCCACGTTCACGAGGAAGAAGATCATCGCGCCCCACACCAGCACACGCCACAGACGCGAGCCCGGTCCTTCACGGCGCATCTTGCGTCGGGTCGTGGGGGCAGCCGCCAGCGAACTCACGGGCGAAGGCGTGGTCATGAAATCTCCGTTTTGCGCGGCCAGGGTTCCGGCCAAATGCTTGTTGGTGGCGCTCATCCCTTGCCTCCCGTGGTCGGACCGCTATAGAAGGCCCGGCGCGCGCCGAGCATCCCTGCCACGATCAGCAACTGCACGAAGCCCATCACGATCGCCACGCACGACGCCAGCGAGTAGTCGTAGCTCTCGAACGCGGCTTCATACGCTGCGATCGACACCACGCGTGTGGCCCCGGCCGGCACTCCGAGCAGCACCGCCGACGGGAACACCGAGAACGCCTGCACGAACGACAGGCACGCCGCCATCGTCAATCCCGGCACCAGCAGCGGCAAATAGATCAGCCGGAACTGTTGCCACGGCCCGGCGCCAAGCGTGCCGGCCGCACGCGCGAGCGTCGGATCGATACCCGTTACGTACGACAGAATCAGCAGGAACGCGAACGGGAAACCGGAAATCACCAGCGAGATCAACACGCCCCAATAGTTGTGCGTCAGGCGGACTTCGTCGCTGTAGAGATGCAGCGCATGCAATGCCTGCGGGAACCAGCCGTTCGGTCCATAGTACGTCAGCATGCCGTCGGCGATCAGCACCGTGCCGAGCGTGACGGGCACAACGAGCAGCATCGTCACGAACTTCGACGCACGCGTGCTCTTGCGCAGCGCGAACGCCGCCGGAATCGACGCGCCGACGTTGATCAACGTGGCCGGCACGGCGAGCTTAAGCGTGATGAGCACCGTCGGCCACAGCGTCGGGTCGGTGAAGAACTTCACGTAGTTCGCGAAGACGCCGCCCTCCATCGGCTGGAAGGACAGGAACAGGCCGTAGGCGAACGGGTACACGAACATCGCGAGCAGGCACACGAGCGCCGGGGCCACGAGCCAGCCACGGCCGTCGAAGCGCGCGGCCGGCGTGAGCGACGGGGAGGACGCGGCGGCACTCATGCGCGCTCTCCGGCGTAGACGAGCGTGCGCTCGACCGGCACGCAAAGTGGCACGCGCTCACCCACGGCATAGTCGCCGGGCAGGCGCGCATACAACGGACCAAAGGGCGACGCCACCCGCAACAACGAATCTCGGCCACCGTATTCGACGGTCTCCACGACCGTATCGAACGCGTTGTCATTGGCGGCCTGTGCACGCTCGAAATCGTCGGGACGAATCGCCACGCTGACCTTGCCCTCGCTGCCGGGCGACTCCATGAGCACGCCGTCGAACGACGCACCACCGCTCGACACACGGGCGCGATCGCCCTGCGCCGACGTGATCGACACGTCGAACACGTTGCGATAGCCCATGAAGCGCGCCACATGCAGATTGCGCGGACGGCAATAAACATCGCGCGGCACACCGATCTGCTGCACGACGCCTTCCTTCATCACCACGATGCGATCGGCCATCGAGAGCGCTTCGTCCTGATCGTGCGTCACGTAGATCGTGGCGCGGTCGAGTTCGCCGTGAATGCGGCGAATCTCGGCGCGCATCTCGATGCGCAACTTCGCATCGAGGTTCGAGAGCGGCTCGTCCATCAGCACGACGGGCGGCTCGATCACGATGGCGCGAGCGATGGCCACGCGCTGCTGCTGCCCGCCGGAGAGCTGGCCCGGCAGCTTGCGCTCGTGCCCCACGAGCTGCACGAGTTGCAAGGCCGCACGGGCCCGCTTCTCGATCTCCGCACGCGGCATGCCGCGCATGCGCAGGCCGAAGCCCACGTTATCGAGCACGCTCATGTGCGGAAACAGCGCGTAGTTCTGAAAGACCATGCCGAAGCCGCGCTTCTCGCTTGGCAGCACGTCAATGCGCTCGTCGTCTAGCCAGATGGCGCCGCCGGTCAGCGGCGTCAGTCCGGCAATACAGTTGAGCGCGGTGGATTTACCGCATCCCGACGGCCCCAGCAGCGCGATGAATTCGCCGCGCTCGATGGTCAGGTCCAGGCCGTTCAAGGCGGCCACGGACTGACCTTCCGCGTTGGTGAAAGCGCGCGCAACGTTGTCGAGGCGCAGGTGTTGAAAGTTGTGCTTCATGGACGACTCCGATCACTCCGGTCACTTCGATTTGCGCGCGCCGATCTCGGCATCCCATTTCTGGAATGCGGCGACCATTGCGGTCGCATCGAGCGGCACGGCATGCGGGAAGTCGGCGATGAGCTTCGCGTATTCCGCACGGCCATACTTCGCAATCACTTCCTGGCTCTTCGCCGGCGCGGCGGACAACGGCACATCCTTCACGGCGGGGCCCGGGTAGAAGTAGCCGTCGTCGTAGGCGAGCGCCTGTTGCGCAGGCTCGAGCATGAAGTTGATCAGCTTGAGAATGACTTCCATCTTCTCTTTGGCAACGCCCTTGGGCACGACGATGTAATGCGCATCATTGACCCACGTGAACTTGTCGAAGGCCTGCACCTTGAAGCTTGCCGGCACGATGCCCAAGGCGCGCGGGTTGATGTCCCAACCCGTCATGGTCACGGTCATGTCGCGACTGCCCTCACCCAGTTCCTTCATCACCGCCGACGTGCCGCCCGGGTAATAGGGAATGCACGAGTCGAGTTCCTTCAGGAACGCCCACGTCTTGTCCCAGCCCTTGATCGGATCGTGCGGGTCCTTGTCGCCCAGCAGATACGGCAACCCCATGAGGAATGCGCGGCCCGGGCCCGAGTTGGCCGGACGTGCATAAATCAGCTTTCCCGGATTGGCCTTGCACCACGAGAGCAGCTCGGCGGCTGTCTTCGGCGGATGACTGACCTTGGCCGGGTTGTATTCAATGAGCGGTCCTCCCGGGCTATACGTCACGGTAATACCGTAGCCCTTTGAGAGTTCCTGCATCGCGCGCACGTTAGGCGAGTACTTGTCGAGTACGCCCGGCAGCTTTGCGCTGTCATCAGGCAGCAGACGCTGCCAGAGGTTTTGCTGAATACCGGCGGCAAGCGCATCGGTACCGGTGAGCACGATGTCGATGTCGGAACGACCCGCCGCTTGCATGGCCTTGATCTTGCCCGGCAGTTGTGGAGCGGGCGCGTTGGTAAACGTGATCTTGGAAACAAGATCCGGGTACTTGTCGCGGAAGGCCTCGAAGCCCTTCTGCGTGAGGGCGAGGTTACCCGCCACGTCGACAATGTTCAGCGCGACCGGCGCAGCGGTTGCGGTACTCGCGATGCTTCCCAATACGGTCGCACATGCCAGTGCGCCAAGCGTGCGTTGCCAGAATCCTCTGCGGCTGAAGGTCATGCTGTCTCCTCTTCGTGTTGAATTTCTCGTAAGTCATCATATGACTTGAAAGGTGAATTTGCAATCAGGAGACACGTCGGAACATCTCAGAGATTTCCCTAAGAGATTCCTATTCGATTGATTATTTGTCGAAATTCCGGGGATTTTAGTGGGATCTTTCGATACACATCAGGGATTTCACCGATAGAGAGACGTCCCGTCCGTCACCTAAATTACGGCCAGTCATACGATGACGTAAAAGTAGTCCACAAAACGCAATTTGCGTTTCCGTCCCTTGCCCTGCTCCCCCTGGAGCCGGAGGATGAGTCGCTGTGAAAATTCGCCGCATCACGATCACCCCCATCGCTTTTCGCGACCCACCGTTGCTTAACGCGGCCGGCATTCACGAGCCGTATGCGCTGCGTTCGATCATCGAGATCGAGACCGATAACGGTCACGTGGGCCTAGGCGAAACGTACGGCGACGCGCCAGTGCTAGCGTTGCTTGACAGCACCCGAGCGCACCTGATCGGCATGGATCCGTTCGACACCAACGGCTTGCGCGCGCGCGTCGCGGCGGTAGTGCGTCAGGGCGTGCGCGGTGAGCGCGTGGAATACGAACTCGCGCCGGGCACCGATCCGCGCAAGGACGCCGAGAAGATCTACGCCGCGTTCGAGGTGCCCTTCCTCGATCTGCAGGCGCGTCATCTGGGTATTCCGCTGGTCGAACTGCTCGGCGGCGCAGTCCGTCCCGAGGTGCCTTACAGCGCGTATCTGTTCTTCAAGTACGCGCAGCACATCGACATGCCGGCGACCGGTTATCCGCTCGACCCTTGGGGGGAAACGCTCAACGCCGAACAACTCGTTGCCCAGGCACGCACGATGATCGACGCCCACGGCTTCGGCAGCATCAAGCTCAAGGCCGGGGTGCTCGAACCGTCGGAAGAGGTGAAGTGCATCAAGGCGCTCAAGCGCGCCTTTCCGGACAAGCCGTTGCGCATCGATCCGAATGGCAACTGGTCGCTCGCCACTGCGATCGCAATGGGCCGCGAACTCGCCGGCGATCTCGAGTACTACGAAGATCCGACGCCCACGCTGGAAGGCATGGCGGAACTGCATCGCGCCACGGGCATGCCGCTCGCCACGAACATGGTCGTGACCGACCTGCGGCAGTTCCGCGAGAACGTGCGACTGAATGGTGCGCAGATCATCCTTTCCGACCATCACTACTGGGGCGGATTGCGCGACACCCAACTGCTCGCGCGCATGTGCGAGACGTTCGATCTCGGACTGTCGATGCATTCCAACTCCCACCTCGGCATCAGCTTGATGGCCATGACGCATCTGGCCGCCAGCGTGCCGCGCCTGTCGTACGCCTGCGATACGCATTACCCGTGGCAAGCGCCGGATGAGGAAGTCGTGCGCGGCGGCAAGATCGCCATTCGCAATGGCGCAGTCGCCGTGACGCGGGCCCCTGGGCTGGGTCTCGAGATCGATCAGGACCAGTTGGCCAAGTTGCACGAGCAGTTTCTGCGTTGCGGCGTGCGCACTCGCAACGACGCCATCCAGATGCGCAAATACCAACCCGACTGGAGCGGCCGGGCACCCCGTTTTTAGTCCCCCGTGAGCATGCAACAACGTTTCAAGCGAAGTCCAAGAAAACACACCACAAAAGGAGAAGTCGTGAGACATTCGAAATTGTTTGCCGGGCTTGTATTGGCCGGGCTCGCCGCTGGCGCCGTCCCGGCGTTTGCGCAGTCGAGCGTAACGCTATATGGCATCGTCGACGATGCCATGACGTACAGCAGCAACCAGAACGGCAAGTCGAACACCTATCTGCGCAGCGGCAATCTGGCGGGGAGTCGCTGGGGCCTGCGCGGCACCGAGGATCTGGGCGGTGGCACCAAGGCCTTGTTTCAGTTGGAAAACGGGTTCGACCTCAACAATGGCACACTCGGCGCGTCCGGTTCGATGTTCAATCGTCAAGCCTTCGTCGGCCTGAAGAACGATCGGCTCGGCACGGTTACCATCGGCCGTCAGTACACGCCGTACTACCTGATGGTCGGCACCATCGGCCCGACGACCTACGTGACGGGCGCGACCGGCGCACACCCGGGCGATATCGACGGTCTCGACACCACCATCCGCATCAACAACTCGGTGACCTACACGTCGCCGGTGATGTGGGGCGTGACGGCCAGCCTGCAATACGGCTTTGGCGGACAGGCCGGTGCGTTCAGCAAGGGCAACACTTACTCCGGCGCGCTGCGCTACGACGGTGGCCCGCTCTCGCTGGCCGCCGGCTACCTGCGCCTGAACAACGTGGGCGGCAGCGGGGCGACGTGGAATGGTGCGTCGACCGGCACGCCGGGCACGTCCTCCCTCAACCAGGGCTATGTCACCGCCGATGTGCTGCAACACATCGCCGTGGCCGGTATTTACACGATCGGCAGCGTGACGCTGGGCGCGACTTACAGCAACGTGCAGTACAAGCCGGGCGCGGCGTCGCTCTTCCATGACACCGCCATCTTCAACACCGCGGGCGTGCATGCGTCGTGGGTCGTGTCGCCGCAGTGGCGTCTGGCGGCGGCTTACAGCTACACGGCGGCCTCGAAGGCGAACGGCATCACCGATGCCGCCACCTACCATCAGGTCTCGCTTGCGCAAGTGTATTCGCTCTCGAAGCGCACCTCCCTGTACGCGCTCGAAGCCTGGCAGCACGCCAACGGCAAGTCGCTCTCGGCCAACGCGGCGAGCATCATAAATGCCGGCCCGGCGGTGGGCGACTCGCAGAACAGCACGCCGTCGGCGACGAGTTCGCAGGTCGTCGGCATGCTGGGGATCCGCGTCGATTTCTGACGCGGGTTCGTCCGTAGGAAAGCTGTCCGGGCTGTCGCCGTGCGCGTGCCGGCCCAGGCAGTCATGAGTGGTCGCGAGAAGTCGCACGAGGTGGTACTTTCGGCCGCCAATGCCTGATACCGATTAGGGGGTGGCGTTGGCGGTCGATTCTTATCGGTTGTCGTATGTATGCGACCGGCGATAAGGTAAACTGGGGGCGTTCTGTCGTCACCCAACATTCCAACCAACGCCATGTCCATGACCAGCCCGTTGCCCGCACGTCCTCGCCGCAAGTCTCGCAGCCTCACGGAAGAGGTGGTGAGCGCGTTGTCCGAGCAGATCCGCAGCGGGACGTTCCGCCCGGGCGACAAGCTGCCGACCGAGTCGGCCATCATGGAAAGCCTGGGCGTGAGCCGCACCGTGGTCCGCGAAGCGATCTCGCGACTGCAAGCCGCGCAACTGGTGGAAACGCGCCACGGCATCGGCACCTTCGTGCTCGAAGCGCCGCGCGAGAATTCATTGCAGGTCGACACCAACCGCATCCTCACAATGCTCGACGTGATGGCGATCCTGGAGCTGCGTATTTCGCTGGAAACGGAAGCGGCCGGGCTGGCGGCGAATCGCCGTACCGACACACAGCTCAAGCTGATGCGTCAGGCGCTGGACGACTTCGAGATGCACGTGCGCCAACGCACGGGCAATGCGGTGACGGCCGACGTCGCGTTCCATCTGCAAGTGGCCAACGCTACCGGCAACCGCTATTTCCACGACATTCTCGAGCAGCTCGGCAACACGATCATTCCACGTACGCGCGTGAATTCCGCCGAGCTCGCCGACGACGACCAGGTGTCGTATCTCAATCGCGTGAATCGCGAGCACGAAGACATCTATAACGCCATTGCGCGACACGATCCGGAAGCGGCGCGCGCGGCCATGCGCACGCACCTCACCAACAGCCGCGAGCGTCTGCGTCGCGCGCAGGAATCGGCCGGTCCGCAAGCGTAATGCCGCAGCCCGGCACGCGAGCACAGCGCCTTTGACAGTCGACGTTTGACGGCCGGTTGTGTTTCGCGGTCCTGCCTGCCGGAAGCCCCACTACTTTCCGTCGGGGCCGTCGATCACGCGCGGCTTGCCGAATACCGGCAGCCCCCAGCCGAAACGAAGTGACGCGAGACGCAGCGCGACGCAGGCAAACGTGGCAAACCACGGCGTCCACCAGTCCGTCCATCCCGCATAGAAGAAACCGACTTGCACGCCCGCGCCGACAAGCGCCGCCGAGGCATAAATTTCCCGGTCCAGAATGGATGGCACGCGCGATAGCAGCACGTCGCGCATGACGCCGCCACCGACCGCGCTCACGATCCCCAGCAGAATCGCCAGTTCGGCGCTGTGTGTGAAGGCCAGTGCCTTCTGCGCGCCCGAGACCGCAAACAGGCCGAGCCCGATCGCGTCGAAGAAGAGCACTGGCTGGTGCATCCGGCGAACCGGCGCGTAGGCGGCAATTACCACGACGGATGCCAGCAACGACACCGCTAGATAGCGCCAGTTCGAGAGTCCGGTGGGCGGAATCGCGCCGATACAGACATCGCGGATGATACCGCCGCCGCAAGCCACCATGAACGACACTGCCGCAATGCCGAAGAGATCGAGTCGCCGTTGACGCGCCGCGACCGCGCCGCTGAGCGCGAAGGCGAAGGTACCGATCAGGTCGAGAACGAGATAGACCGTGTGGGAATTCATGCCGCTGCGTCGTGTTGGGCGAGCCACACGCCGGCGGCGCACAGCATGGCCTCCAACCCGGTGCGCAGCGTTGGCTCGATCACTGGTGCGAATTTCGGCGAATGATTGCTCGGAATCTCGTTGATCCGCTTCGCCGCCACGGCGCGCCGGAACACCTCGGGATCGGTGCCGCCGACGAACCAGAAGGCATACGGCACCTTCCATTCACGGCCGAACACGCTGAAGTCCTCGCTGGCCGCTGCGGGCTGCGTTTCATAAACGCGCTCGCCGAAATGGGCTTCGAAGGCGGCAAGCAGGCGCGCGTGGGTCGCGGCATCGTTGACCGTAAGCGGGTAGCTCGACAGCGTTGTGAACTCCGGATCGCGCGGGGCGTTCGAGGCGGCGCACTCCGCACAGCAGATACGACGGATCGCACCGAGCATGTACTCGCGCACGTCTTCGTCGAATGTGCGCACATTGAGCTTGAGCGTGGCGTCGTCGGGGATGATGTTTTCTTTCGTTCCCGCCTGCAGGGCCCCGACGGTCAACACCGCACTGTCGCGTGGCGAAATTTCGCGCGACACGATCGTCTGCAGGCGCAGCGTCGTGGACGCCGCCATGATGACCGGATCGATCGACGTCTGGGGCTGCGACCCATGCGAGCCACGGCCGAACAGCTTGACCTTGAGACTGTCGCCGGCGGAGAGAATCGTGCCGCTTCGATAGCCCACCGTGCCCGCCGCGCCGACCATCACGTGCTGGCCGAGAATCACGTCGGGCTTCGGAAAGCGCTGCGTCATCCCATCGTCCATCATGCTGCGCGCGCCGCGGGCGACTTCTTCTCCGGGCTGGAAAACGGCCATCAGGGTGCCGTGCCAGGCGTCGCGATGTTCGGCCATCAGTCGCGCGACGCCCATCAGCCAGGTCACGTGCATATCGTGACCGCACGAGTGTGCGACACCGACCTCGACGCCGTCTTCATCCTTCGCGCTCACCGTGCTGGCATAGGGCAGTCCGGTGGCTTCGGCCATCGGCAGCGCGTCCATGTCGGCACGCAGCATCACCGTCGGCCCGGCGCCGTTGCGAAGCACGGCCACCACTCCGGTCACGCCCACGTTGCGCGCGACTTCATAGCCGAGCTTCTCGACGTAGTCCGCCACGATCCGTGCGGTGCGGACTTCCTGCATCGACAGTTCCGGATGCTGGTGAAGGTCCTTGTAGATCGCCTCGAGTTCCGGCAGTAGGCCGTCGATCGCGCCCGTCATCGTTTCGATCAGTGTCGACATGGTTGCCTTCCTTGATTGCCGGCGTTCGCCAGCGCAGCCGGCGGGCTCGCAAGCCGATGTTCGGTTTCGGCTTCGAGTGCGGATTTTCATTGTAGAGAAGAGTTCGGGCGCTTTCCAGCCGGCACGCTCGGACACGTCGTTCCGCGGTTGCCCCCTGGCAGGGCGACGACGCACAGCAGCAGTCGCTCCGGCGGCAGGGCAATCCCAACAATAGTAATAGCCGAAAACGTGCCTGCCAGCTAACCTGCAGGTGGTTTACCCTGTGGGAGGCAGGTCCAGCCCCCCACTCGATTCCGCCGCCCCTCGGAAATGTTCGATGTCAGCCAACCCGCGAACGAAGGTACTGCAACAGATCCCACGGAGCGTGTGGATACTCGGTTTCGTCAGTCTGTTCATGGACATTTCATCCGAGATCATCCACAGCCTCCTGCCGATGTTTCTGATGGCAAGTCTCGGCGCGAGCGCGACGACGATCGGCCTGATCGAAGGGATCGCCGAAGCCACGGCCCCAATCGTGAAAGTGTTTTCCGGAACGCTCAGCGATTATTTGCGTAATCGCAAGTGGCTTGCGGTCTTGGGATACGGTCTCGGTGCGATCAGCAAACCGTTGTTCGCCATCGCGCCCACGATCGGGGTTGTCGTGACCGCGCGCGTGCTCGATCGTGTTGGCAAGGGCGTACGCGGTGCCCCACGCGACGCGCTGGTGGCCGACGTTACGCCACCCCACCTGCGCGGCGCGGCGTTCGGCTTGCGACAGGCACTGGACACGGTGGGCGCGTTCCTGGGACCGTTGCTGGCGGTTCTCATCATGCTCGCAGGATCGGACAACTTTCGGCTGGCCTTCTGGCTGGCCATGATCCCCGGCGTGATCGCCGTGGCGCTGCTCACGCTGGGCATTGAAGAACCCGCTCACGACCGCGGGGCCAAGCGGGTCAACCCGATTCGCTGGGAGAACGCAAAACGCCTCGGACGCGGCTATTGGTGGGTCGTCGGCGTGGGGGGCGTATTTGCGCTGGCGCGATTCAGCGAAGCATTCCTGGTGCTGCGGGCCATGGACAGCGGCGTGCCTGTCGCATGGGTGCCGCTGGTGATGGTGGCAATGAACGCCGTCTATGCGCTGTCGGCCTATCCCTTCGGAAAGCTCGCCGACCAGATGAGCCACACCCGATTGCTCATCGCGGGCCTTGTGATGTTGTTCGCGTCCGACATCGTGCTCGCGCACGGCAACCATTGGACGGTACTGCTCGTCGGTGTCGCCCTTTGGGGATTGCATATGGGCATGACCCAGGGGCTGCTGGCCACGATGGTCGCCCAGACGGCGCCGGCCCAATTGCGGGGGACGGCCTTTGGTGTTTTCAACCTGGTGAGCGGCATCGTCACGCTCGGGTCGAGCGTCATTGCCGGCATGCTGTGGGATCGGGTCGGCGCCATGGCGACGTTTTACGCAGGCGCCATTTTTTGCGTGCTGACGGTGCTGCTGCTGTTGTCACGACGCGTCATCGCACGTCGCTCCATCGGTTGACGCAATGGCGGGGGGGCAAAGCGACGTTGCTGGCCGATGCTGGTCGGTCCGCACCGCCCGCCCGTCGCTTGCGCCCCCCCACGTAAGTTCATGCGACGCGCATCCTGGCCGAGATCCGAGAGATGGAGGATGCGGTATCGTCGAGCCGGTCAGTGCCGCGAGGCCTGTTGCGCGTCAACGCGCCCATGGGGTTCGGGCGCACCGTGATTGCGCCGCTCCTTTCCGAATTCGCCAAGCGGCACCCCCACGTGGAAGTGCAATTGGACGTGACGGATCGGCCGGTGGATCTCGTGGAGAGCGGGCGACTGCGCGCGGTACTCCCCGAACACGTTCCGCCGGATGCCGATTTGTTCGTCTACTACCCGAACAAACTGAATCAGTCGGCACGCGCACGCGCGTTCATTGATTTTCTCGTTGAACGCTTTGGTCACCACGCGCTCAGGTAGTCGCGCGCCTCGGCGCGGCGGCATGAGTGTTGCGCGAAACTGCCGGCGAGTGAGCCGTTCAACAACGAAGGGCCAACTTCACCGAGGCAAATTCTTCTACACGGTTTTGAAGCTTCCTCGATATTGCTGAGGCGTGACGTTGAGTCGCCGCTGAAACGCGCTGCGCATATGGTCGGGACTGGTAAAACCACAGTCGAAAGCGATGGTCTTGAGGGCCGCCTCGGTGGATTCCAGAAGTTTGCGAGCTTGATCCAGGCGAACCCCTTCCACGAATTCATGCGGGGTTACGCTCAGTTCACTCACGAAGAGCCGCGCAATACTACGCGGGCTTACACCGCCGATATCAGCGAGCCGCTCAACCGGGAACGCCTCGCGGATATGTTCCATTACGTAGGTTTGCACCCTGCCCAGCGGAGTTTCCGGGTCACGGGCCGAGATCAACAGGGGGCTGAACTGAGATTGGCCTCCCTGGCGCTGCGCGATAACAACGAGCGCCTTGGCGCATGCGAGAGAAAGCGCAGGTCCGTGATCTTCACCCACCAGAGAGAGGCTGAGGTCAATGCCGGCCGTCACGCCGGCGGAGGTCACCAAGCGATCGTCACGAGAATAGATCCGGTCATGCTCCACCCGCGCTGCAGGGAACTGCGTTGCGAGCTGCTCCGAACAAATCCAATGCGTCGTGACGGTTCGGTCATCGAGCAGTCCGGCATGGCCTAGCGCAAAAGCGCCCGTGCAAATCGAGCCATATCGCTGGGCCGCGACACCCCATCGCCTCAGCCATGCCGACAAGGCATCGTCGGGTGGACTTGCGGGAAGGTGCGGGCCGCCTGCCACCAGCACCGTGTCAAAAGCGCGGTCTGCCTGATCGAAGCTCAGATCAGCCATCATCCACATTCCGTTGGAACCGCGCAGGCGCTGTGTGTTGCTTGCCACCAGAACGCATTGGTAATGGTCCTGCTCCGGCAAGAAGCCATTGGCTGCCGTGAAGACATCAAGTGGGCCGGCTACGTCAAGCGCTTGAACGCCGTCGAAAATGACGATTGCAACTTCTCGCTTTGCCATCAGTACCCGTGCCCCTGCGCCAAGATTGATCCGTTTTTCGGACTCCCATTCGCCCGAAACGCCGCTGGCAGTTTATCACTCACGCTTGGCGGTTTTTCGCGGATCAATGCGATTGCTGCCACACCGGATTGTCGCGATGATGACTAGGTCGGCTGCGAGGTCCTAGTCGGGCGCCAGCCAAACCACGCATTCGATCCACGGCAATGGCCGTCAGCACCGTCGCTGGCGCATTCATCCGATACCCGCCAAGTTCGCTACCTACGGAGAACCATCTTGACCCACCATCATCATGCAACGCCGGCCATCAATGGCATTGCCATTCCCGACAGCGCCTTGGCCCGGGCGATCACCGAATTTGTGCGCGATACCGAGACCGAGCTGCTGTTCAACCATTCGAGCCGGGTCTATTTCTTCGGCGCCCTCGCCGGGCAGCAACGCGGACTGACCTTCAATCCGGAGCTGCTTTACGCGGCGACGATGTTCCACGATGTCGGTCTGATGCCGTCGCACAGCAGCGCCGACCTGCGCTTCGAAGTGGATGGGGCGAACGCCGCCCGCGACTTCCTGCAAAGCTACAAGCTCGACCCCGCCGACATTGAAAAGGTGTGGACCGGCATTGCGCTGCACACCACGCCGGGCGTACCCGAATTCATGCATCCGGTGATCGCCCTTACCACCGCAGGCGTTGAGATGGACGTGCTGGGCCTGACCTATGACCGCTATCCCTCAGACATCCGTGAGGCCGTGGTCGCCGCCTTTCCACGCACCCCCGCCTTCAAGGAAGACATCATCCAGGCCTTCTACGACGGCATCAAGCATAAGCCCGACACCACATTCGGCAACGTCAAGGCAGATGTGATCGCCGACAAGGCGCCGCACTTCCATCGCGGGAATTTCTGCGCCGTCATCCGCTGCTCACACTGGCACGGCTAAGCCTCTTCCCACAAACCATATATTCAAGGAGAAATGCGATGACTGCCTCTGTATCCAACTCGATCTCTAACGTAATCCTCGTTCACGGCGCCTGGGCTGATGGCTCCAGCTGGGCCAGGATCATCCCTCTGCTGGCCGCCAAGGGCATGGCCGTGACTGCCGTCCAGCTTCCGCTCACCAGTTTCGAGGCCGATGTCGCGGCGGTTGGCCGTGCCATCGCGCTGGCGCAGGGCGATGTGGTTCTGGTGGGTCACAGCTATGCGGGCGCGGTGATCGGGCAGGCAGGCAACGATCCCAAGGTCAAACGGCTCGTGTACATCGACGCCTTTGCGCCGGACGCGGGCGAATCAGCCGGCTCGCTCTTCGCCCAGTTCGAAGCCGCCCCGCTCAACGACGAAATCAGGCCCGACGCGCAAGGGTTCCTGTCGCTCACCGCCAAAGGCGTCGCCACCCTGTTCGCACAGGACCTCGACCCCGTCGAGCAGACAGTCGTCCATGCCACGCAAGGCCCGATCAACGGCGCGGCGCTCGGCGGCACGCTGACACAGGCCGCATGGCGCAGTCGTCCCACCTTCTATCTGATTGGCGAAGACGATCAGGCCATCCTGCGCGTGGATCAGGAACGCATGGCCGCGCGCATGAATGCAACGGTCAAGCGTGTTGCTTCCAGCCATGTGCCGATGTTGTCGCATCCCGTTGTCGTCGCTGACTTCATCCTTCAGGCCGCCGCCTGAGATCACCACAGCCGCAATATCCTCACTGCCAGCCTGTTTCAGGAGCCGTTTCATGAACACCCTTTCGGACACCGTCCAACTACATGTCGAGGATCTCGGGATAACCGCTCCGGTGCTCGTGTTCCTGCATTACTGGGGCGGGTCGTCGCGCACGTGGCGGCATGTCACCCAGCGCCTCAGGCCCGCTTTTCGCACCATCGCGCTCGATCAGCGCGGCTGGGGCCAGTCGGACAAACCATCCAGTGGTTATACGCTCGCGACGCTGGCCGACGATGCCCAACGGCTGATCGAAAGCCTCGGCCTCGACCATTACCTCTTGGTCGGGCATTCGATGGGTGGCAAAGTCGCGCAACTGCTGGCATCGCGCCACCCGGCAGGATTGGCGGGACTGGTGCTGGTAGCACCATCGCCGCCATCGCCGATGCGCGTGCCGCTTGCCGTCAGGCAAGACATGGTCAGCGCCTACGATAGCCGGGAAAGCATCCTGGCCACCGTCCGGCAGGTGCTGGCAGCCAGTCCGCTTCAGCCGGACGATCTGGAAACCGTCGTGCAGGACAGCCTGCGCGGAGCGCCCGCAGCCAAAGTGGCGTGGCCGCTGGCCGCCAGCCAGGAAGACATCAGCGCGCAAGCCGCACTGATTCGCGTTCCCACACTCGTCATTTCAGGCGAAAAAGATCAGGTCGATCCCCCTGCTGTGCTGCGGCAGGAGTTGATGACGCGCATACCGCACGCCACTTTGCATATTTTGTCGGGCATCGGCCATCTCTCGCCCCTGGAAGCACCGGGCGACCTGTCAGACCTGATCCGGGACTTTGCCACGCCGTTAGCAGCTGCAACGCCCGCACTGATCGAGCCTGCGGAAGCGCCTCCTGCCGAGCGCAACATGATCGCGGGCACCACGCAACGCTTCGCACCGCATCGCAGCGATGACGAAGACTTCGCCACGACACCATAGACCGCATGCCACCGTCTACTTGCCTATCCAAGGATTACGTCATGTTTCAGACCCAGATCATTACCATTCCGATCTTGCCTTTCGGTATGGTCAACGCCCATCTCATCCGCAGCGAGGCCGGTTGTGTACTCATTGACACCGGCATTCCCGGATCGGAGCTCAAGATCGGCAAGGTGCTCGCCGAACACGGCCTGACGTTTCGCGACATCAAGTTGATCGTTGTCACGCATGCGCATACCGATCACGCCGGCAGCGCGGCACGTGTGCGCGCATTGTCGGGCGCGCCCATTCTGGCGCATCAGAATGACGCGGATTTTTACAGCCGCAAGGAGCCGATGACCTATTGCACGACGAGTTGGGTCGGCAAGCTGTTTCTCAAGACGCCAGTTCCGCATGAACCATACGACGGCTTTGTCCCGGACATCATGATGAGCAACGGCCACACGGTGAACCTGCTCGACTTCGGGGTTGATGGCATCGTGCGGCATACGGGCGGCCATACGCCCGGCTCGATTGCCGTGGAGTTGTCGTCCCAGGACATGATGGTTGGCGACCTGATCGCCTCAGGCATCCTTATCGGTGGCGTGATTCGAAAGGGGCGAGCCATTCGACCGCCGTTTGAAGATGACCCCGCCACGGTGTCGCGTGAACTGATTCGGATGGTGCAGAGCGGCGGCAAGCGGTTCCACATGGGTCACGGTGGGCCTTTGGAGGTTCGCGAGGTGCTGCGCCATGCCCAAGCGCTTGCGAAGCTGGCGGGCAATCCGTGCGTGTCTGGCCAATGCAAACACGTGCATCACTAGCCCGTTCCAGCATCGGCAATGCGTGCTCGTCAAAAATGCGCTCACGCAAAACAGTTTCGGGACGGTCATGTCTTTCATCGATTTCCGATGCCTGGGATCGTTCTCAGAATATTAATGCGGCAATTCTCAACGGACCATGATGCTGACATGGGTGAGCCGCGCAACGCTATGAACGAGCGGCACTTGACAGCGCACCAGCATCTGCATGGACGCGCCGTATCAACGGCGGAAAAAGAAAAAGCCCTGACAAGTCAGGGCTTTTGAATTTTGGAGGCGGGAGTCGGAATCGAACCGGCGTACACGGCTTTGCAGGCCGCTGCATGACCACTCTGCCATCCCGCCATTGGGATATGCCGCATTGTAACCGCTCGGTGTTGCCATCGAGGGCGCCCTTCGGATCGATCGCCGCGGGCTTTTCGGCAAATAAAAAGGGAAGCCAGGCTTCCCTCTGGATTTGGAGCGGGAGACGAGTCTCGAACTCGCGACCTCAACCTTGGCAAGGTTGCGCTCTACCAACTGAGCTACTCCCGCATGACACCGAACACCAAGGATTGCTTCACTCAATGTCCAGTGTGAAAACTGGAGCGGGAGACGAGTCTCGAACTCGCGACCTCAACCTTGGCAAGGTTGCGCTCTACCAACTGAGCTACTCCCGCATTGTCATGCGTACTACCAATCCAACCGTTTCTTAAAACTTCGCTGCTGAGCTAGCGCCGTAGCAGCGAGAAGGAGATTATGTCTAAACCGTGATTCAGTGTCAAGCATCCGCACCGAAAATTTGTGAAGATTATTCTCTCCGACCGCGCAAATCCCGCGTCTTCAGGGACTTGCACTCACATCTTGCCCGCGCCCCGCTCTCGAATCTGCGGCCACGCGCGGCGCAGATAATACATCATCGACCACAACGTGAGAATCGCCGCCACGTAGATCAACCATGTCCCCCAGAACCGTGAGTCGAAGTGCCACGCCCCCCAGACGACCGTGCCGTTGAACAGCAACAGCGGAATCGCCACCATCTGCGCCGCCGTCTTGACCTTGCCCAACTGATGCACCGCCACGCTGCGCGACGCGCCAATCTGCGCCATCCACTCACGCAACGCCGAAATCGTGATCTCGCGGCCAATGATGATCAACGCCACCAACGCATTGATCCGCCCCATCTGCAACAGCATCAGCAGCGCCGCCGCGACCATCAGCTTGTCCGCCACCGGGTCCAGGAACGCGCCGAACGCCGACGTCTGGTTCCAGCGCCGTGCGAGAAAGCCATCGAACCAGTCGGTCAGCGCCGCCAGCACAAACACGCCGCAGGCCACCCAATTCATCTCGACCGGCGACAACCAGGTCGGCGGCACGTAATAGACGCCGACCACCAGCGGGATCAGCACGATCCGGAGCCAGGTCAGTAATATCGGGACGTTAAAGGGCATGGCAGCATGAGTTCGGCAAACGGCGGTCGACACACGGCGCCCTCGGCAGCCGTACCAGACCCGCATTGTGCCGTGTCTGCCCCGTAGCGACAAGGCCGAGGCGCCGCGCAGCGGTTGACATGTGCGTCGGTGTGCCCCTATCTTGCTTGCAACCCTCCGCCAATAGCGCCGATCTCGTGAAACCGCCCTGGCCCTTGCCCACATTACGACGACCGCTGCTGTCACCCCACATCCTCATCGCGGCACTGGTCGGGATCGACGGCCTGCTGCTCGTCGCCTCCGTGCTGCTGCGCGTGCCCAGTTCACTGCTCATCGATCTCTTCGTGCGCGGCGACCTCTCGGCGCTCGCGCGCATCGAAGCCAGCCACCTGCCGCGGTTGCTCTTCGGCTTGAACGCCATCGAGCGCATCGACTTCTCGCATCTGCCCCGTGCGCTCTCCGGCCTGTCGCTCATCGCGCTCGCCTGCGGACTCGTCATCCGCGCGCGCACCGCCTGGGCCTTCACGCTCGTCATGCTCGTGCTGGCCGCCGCCATCAATTTCCACCTGAACCTTCGCTTCGACCTGACGTTCGCGCTCTCGCTCGCCTGCATTGCGCTTTTGCTCTGGTACTGGCGGGAATTCGACCGCGCCAGCTTCGCGGCGGCCACGCTCTACACGCTCGTCGCCGTGTTCGCGCTGCTCGTCTACGCGACGTTCGGCACCATGTATCTCGGCCACGAGTTCGCGCCGCCCGTCACCGACCTGGCCACGGCGTTCTACTTCGCCATCGTCACGATGACGACCGTCGGCTACGGCGACATCGTGCCGCACAGCGTCGACGCACGCCTGTTCACCGCCTCGGTCATCGTCTTCGGGATCAGTGTCTTCGCAACGTCGCTGACCGTCGTCATCGGCCCGCTCGTCGGCGGCAACCTAAAGAAAATTCTCTCGGGGAGGTTCACTCACGTGATACGAAAGAACCACTTCATCGTGGCCGGCGCATCGCCGCTCGCGATCAACGTGCACCACGAACTCACCAAGCGCGGCTGGTCGGTCACGGTCATCATCGCGAGCGGGAGCGATAACCCGTATCCCGAGGAGGCGGATGTCATGCACGGCGATGCCAGCGACAACACCGTGCTCACCCACGCCGGCATCGAACACGCCAAGGCCGTGCTCGCCCTGCGGGCCGACGACTCGGAGAACGCCTTCATCGTGCTCGCCGCGAAAGAGATCGCGCCAACGGTGCGCACCATCGCGTCCGTCAACGACAGCAAGCACCTGAGCAAACTCAAACGTGTTCAGCCCGACATGATTTTTGCGCCGCCCGTCGTCGGCGGCGAGCTGCTCGCCCGCACGCTGTCCGGCGAGACCGTCGACAACGAGACCGTCATGCGCCTGCTGTTCCACGGCGATACGTGACGCGCTGCGCGCGTCAGTGCAGTTGGCGATAGATCTGCTCGGCGAGCGTTGTCGAAATGCCGTCGACACTGGCCAGTTCGTCCACGCTGGCCGACGCCACCCCTTGCAACCCGCCGAACCGCATCAGCAGGCGCTGACGGCGCTTCGCTCCGATGCCCTCGATCTCCTCAAGCCGTGACGTCTGACGCGCCTTCGCGCGCTTGGCCCGCATGCCCGTGATCGCAAACCGGTGCGCCTCGTCACGAATCTGCGCGATCAGCATCAGCACGGCACTCTCGCGCCCCAATTCCAGCGGCGCGCGTCCATCGGCAAAGATCAGCGTCTCAAGCCCCACTTTGCGGCCCTCGCCCTTCGCCACGCCGACCAATCGACCGATGTCGATCCCCAGTTCGACGAACACCTGGCGCGCCACCTCGACCTGCCCCTTGCCACCGTCGATCAGCACGAGCTGCGGCAAATTCGCTTCCCCGTCAGACGCTTCGGGCGCGGCCGTTGCGGCGCCTGCATCGGCAGACTCGCCGGCCGGCAGCGCCGCCCCGTCGTCCGGCAGCACGCGCGTCTCGGCTTCGGCGCGCGCCACGTCGGCGGCCACGGAGGACGGATCGGCCGCATCGGTCACGTGAGCGGCCGCCTCCATCAAACGACCATAGCGGCGCGTGAGCACCTGGCGCATTGCCGCATAGTCGTCGCCCGGCGTAATACCCGCGATGTTGTAGCGCCGGTATTCGCTCGTCTGCATCTTGTGATGATGGAACACCACGCACGACGCCTGCGTCGCCTCGCCTTGCGTGTGGCTGATGTCGAAGCACTCCACCCGCAACCGCGCCGGATCGTCGATGTCGAGTCCGATCGTTTGCACCAACGCGTGCGTGCGCGCCTGCTGACTCCCCTGCTCCGTCAACAATCGCGTGAGCGCGAGCTGCGCGCCCTGCAGCGCCATGTCGAGCCAGGCACGCCGTTGCCCCTGCGGCTGACGCACCATCGCAATGCGCCTGCCCGCTTGCTCGGACAACGCGGCGAGCAACTCGTCGCTCGGCAACGCATGGCTCACGACCAGTACCGGCGGCACCGACTGGCCCAGGTAGTGCTGCGCGACGAAGGCCTCGAGCAAACGCGATTCGAGCGATGCCAACGGGGTATCCGACGGCATGTCGTTGGCGATCTCGCGCGCCTGTGTGGCGGCATCGTCCGCGTTGGCCTCGGACGTGTCCGGCGCGAGCGCCTCGTCCGGCTCGAATTCGTCGGCAATCCCGCCTTCGACACCGCGCTCCACGTGCGCCGGAAAATACGCCTTGTCGCCAAGATGGCGCCCACCCCGCACCATCGCGAGGTTCACACACGCGCGCCCGCCCGCATAGGCGACGGCGAGGATATCGGCATCGACATCCCCCGCCGTCTCGACGGACTGCTGTTGCAGCACGCCCGAGAGCGCCTGCATCTGATTACGCACCACGGCGGCCTGCTCGAACTGGAGCGCCTGAGCGTACGTCATCATCTTCGCTTCGAGCGCACTGAGCACTTCGCTCTGACGCCCCGAGAGAAACGCCGCCGCGTTATTCACATCGCGTGCGTAATCTTCATCCTGAATGGCGCCCACGCAAGGCGCGCTGCACCGCGCGATCTGATGCAGCAGGCACGGCCGCGTGCGATTCGTGAAGACGGAGTCCTCGCAGGTACGCAGTTGGAATACTTTCTGCAGGATCTGAATGCTCTCGCGCACGGCCCAAGCGCTGGGAAATGGTCCGAAATACTGTCCACGGCGATCCACCGAGCCGCGATAGTAGGCCATGCGCGGATACTTGTGCTGCGTGAGCTTGAGAAACGGATACGACTTGTCGTCGCGAAACAGGATGTTGTAACGCGGATGCAACGCCTTGATCAGATTGTTCTCAAGCAGCAGCGCTTCGGTCTCCGAGCGCGTGACAGTCGTCTCGAGCTTCGCGATGCGCGCAACCATGAGCGCAATGCGTGGGGAAAGCTGCGTCTTGTTGAAGTAGCTCGACACGCGCTTCTTCAGATTGCGAGCCTTGCCGACGTACAGCACGCTGCCCGCTGCGTCGTAGTAGCGATAGACGCCAGGCAGGTTCGGCAACTGGGCAAGCACCGTGCGGGCGTCGAACGCCGCGCTGTCGGGCAACGCCTCGGCGGGGGGCTGAGCGGCATCCGCCGTCGTGGCGACCGCGGGGGCCGTGGTGGATTTGGCTTTGCGGGACTTGCGCGGCGGCGTGACGTCGTGGGCGTCTTCAGTCATGAACTCAGGCATCGGAGCGTCCCCGGGGGCGAAACCGTGCGATCGCGGCGGCACGCAAATTGTGTGCGATGGCATCGTTACGCGTCGCCAGCAGGCGCAGGGACTAGAATCCGAAGTTTAGACCAATCCGGGTTGCCGCCTCTCAATGTCCCTGCCCACTACGTTCTCGCCCGCCGCAACCACCCTGCCTCTGGTGCCGCGCTGCGATCTGTTCTGCACCGTCGTCGACAATTTCGGCGACATCGGCGTTTGCTGGCGGCTCGCGCGGCAACTCGTGCGCGAACATGGCTGGTCGGTGCGGCTATGGGTCGACGACCTCGCGAGCTTCCGTCACCTGCGTCCCGACATCGATCCCTCCCTGGCCCGACAACGCTGCGACGGCGTGGACGTACGCCGATGGGATGCCGACTTCGGCCCGATCACTGACGACAATGCGCCGGGCGATGTCGTCATCGAAGCGTTTGCCTGCCAGATTCCCGACGCCTGCGTTCAGGCGATGCATGTGCGCAAACAGGCGGGACACGCGCCGGTGTGGATCAACCTCGAGTACCTGAGCGCCGAAGACTGGGTCGAGGGATGTCATCTGCAAAAGTCGATACACCCGCAACTGGGGCTCGTCAAAACGTTCTTCTTCCCGGGCTTCACGGAACGCACGGGTGGGCTCGCGCGCGAACGGGAGCTGTTCTCGCGCAGAGACGCCTTCCTTGCATCGCCGGCGCTTCGCGACGCCTGGTGGCAGCGCACGCTCGGACTCCCGGGCGCACCGAGGGACACGCTGGTGGTATCGCTTTTCACGTATGAAAACGCCGCGCTTCCGGGGTTGCTTGCGCAATGGGCCGCCAGCGAGACACCCATCGTCTGCCTGGTCCCGCCAGGTCGGATCGCACCGTCGGTCGGCGCGTGGTTTGGCCGCGAGGTACTGGCGCCACGCGACTGTGCAACGCAAGGAGCACTGACGGCGTATGGACTGCCATTCGTTGCGCAATCCGAGTTCGACGCGCTGCTGTGGGCGTGCGATCTCAATTTTGTGCGTGGAGAAGATTCGTTCGTGCGCGCGCAATGGGCGGCGAAGCCGCTCGTCTGGCATATCTATCCGCAGGACGACAACACGCACCACGTGAAACTCGACGCGTTTCTCGACCGCTATCTGAGCGATCCGAGCGCCGACTCGCCGGCAACCGGCGCCTTGGGACACGATGCACGCGAGGCGCTGCGCACTTTCTGGCATCTCTGGAACGGCTACGCCAGCACCCCGCCCGACTGGCCGGCACTGGCCGCCGTCCTGCCCGAACTGAATCGCCATGCGCGGGCGTGGGCAGGCAGGCAGGCGGCCCTCCCCGACCTCGCGCGACAGTTGGCAAGCTTCACCGAAAATCAGGTAAAATAGCTGGTTTTTCAACGCTTTGCTGCTGAACCTGCTGCACCGGACCGTTTCCAGGCGGGCGCGGGAATCAAGCGGCGAGTGGGCGTATGGAAGCGCTCAACAAGCGGCAAATCGCTTATTTCGTCACAGGATCTCGTTTTTTATGAAAACCGCTCAAGAACTCCGCGTCGGTAACGTCGTCATGATCGACGGTGAGCCCAATGTCGTGCTGAAGACCGAATACGTCAAGTCGGGCCGCAACTCCAGCGTCGTCAAGATGAAGTACAAGAAGTTGATGGGCGAAGGCCGTGGCGAATTCGCCTACAAGGCCGACGACAAGTTCGACGTCGTTGTGCTCGACAAGAAGGAAGTGACCTACTCGTACTTCGCCGACCCGATGTACGTGTTCATGGACGCCGACTACAACCAGTACGAAGTCGAAGCCGAAAACATGGGCGACGCGATCAAGTACCTCGAAGACGGCATGAAGTGCGAAGTCGTTTTCTACAATGAAAAGGCCATCTCGGTCGACCTGCCGACCTCGCTCGTGCGCGTTGTGGAATACACCGAACCGGCCGTCAAGGGCGATACGTCGTCGGGCCGCGTGCTGAAGAACGCCAAGATCAACGATCTGCTGGAAATCCAGGTGCCGCTGTTCGTCAACACCGGCGACAAGATCGAAATCGATACGCGTACCGACGAGTACCGCAGCCGCGTCTAAACGATTGCGACGCCGCCCGCGCCGTCTACGGACGACGCGGCGCGATCCGCGACCGTCAGGCAACAAGAAAAGCGCTCTTCCCGTCAGGGTTGAGCGCTTTTTTGCTTGGCGGGCGTGTCTCGCTTACGCGCCGAACGTCTCCACGATCAGACGCTTCGCCGCCTGATATTCCGGCTGCGCGAGCATCTTTTCCCAGCCGTGCACCTTGCCGCGGCCCTGCAGATGCTTGATGCGGCGCTGAGACGCGGTATCGGGCACCGACTTCATCTCATGCAGCAATCGGTCCGCCTTTTCCGGACTGTTGCAGATGAGGACCATGTCGCAGCCGGCCGCCATGGCGGCATGCGCCGCCGTCACGACATCGCCAGCGGCGCTCGCCCCTTGCATCGACAGGTCGTCGCTGAAAATCACACCGTCGAACGCATACTTGCCGCGCAGGATTTCCTTGAGCCACTTGGCCGAGAATCCGGCGGGGTTCGGATCGACCTGCGGGTAAATCACGTGCGCCGGCATGACCGCCGCCAGCGACATGCCGAGCCAGTCATACGGTTGCGCATCGACGCTGAGGATCTCGTCGAGCGAGCGCTCGTCAACCGGAATTTCGTGGTGCGAGTCGGCCGCCACGAAACCATGCCCCGGGAAGTGCTTGCCGCAGTTCGCCATCCCGGCGAGAAGCAGGCCGTGATTGAGGCTCTTGGCCAGCATGGCCACCACGCGCGGGTCGGCGTCAAACGCACGATCGCCGATGACCGCCGACGTTCCGTAGTCCAGGTCCAGCACGGGTGTGAAGCTCAGGTCGATATCGCACGCGCGCAATTCGGCCGCCAGCACATAGCCGACGGCCGTCGCCACGCGCGTCGCCTTGAACACGTCGTCGTGCCAGAGCTTGCCCAGCTTGCCCATGGCCGGCAGGTGCGTGAAGCCGTCGGTACGAAAGCGCTGCACGCGCCCGCCCTCATGATCGACAGCGATCACGATGTCGTCGCGCAGGTCGCGAATCTGCTTCGTGAGCGCGCACAGTTGCGCGCGATCGTCAAAGTTGCGGGCGAACAGGATCACCCCCCCGGTCAACGGATGGTCGATGCGACGGACGTCGTCTTCGCTGAGGGTCAGCCCGACGACGTCCAGCATCACCGGGCCCGGCCTGCGCTTCGTCATTGCGTTTTCTCCGATGCAATATTGCGAATGTTGCCTACCTTACGTGATGCGATCGCAAAGGCGACCGCATACTCTTTCTCGTCCGTGATCGAAATCTCGATCGACAGTTGCCGCTCGGCCAGCCACTGCACCAACTCCCCCGACGCCACCACGACCGGCTTGCCCGACGGCGCATTGAGCGTTTGCACGGCACGCCACGTCATCGGCCACCGCATACCCAGCCCGATGGCCTTCGACACGGCCTCTTTCGCCGCGAAGCGCGTGCACAGATACGCGAGTCCGCGCACGGCGGACCGGCTCTGACGCGCGTGATAAACCTTGAGTTCCTCGGGCCCCAGCACGCGCTCGGCGAACCGCCCATGGGTGCGCGTCATGACGCCGACAACACGGCTGATCTGGAGGATGTCCGTGCCTACGCCGTAAATCGCCGTGCCCCCGGACTCAGGGCCAGCGGCACGCTCGCCTGGTGGCGGCACGTCGGGGGACGAAGGCGACGGCATCGTCGGATCGCTCATGGGCAGCGCCTGATGGTGGGGGGGGAAAGGCGTCGTGACTCAGCCGCGCGCCGCGATGCGGCTGGCGACCATGATGGCCTTCATCTCGCGCACGGCGTTCTCCCAGCCCACGAAAAGGGCGTGGGCGACGATCGCGTGTCCGATGTTCAGTTCGGAAATGCCCTCGATCGCGGCGATCGGCTGCACATTTTCATAATGCAAGCCATGTCCGGCGTTGACGCGCAGGCCCAACGACAGACCGAGCGCGACGGCGCGTTCGATGCGGGCGAACTCGGCCTCGCGCGTGGCCTCGTCGTGCGCCTCCGCGTAGCGGCCGGTGTGCAGCTCGACCACCGGCGCGCCCATGCGCGCCGCCGCGCGGATCGGCGCTTCGTCCGGATCGATGAACAGCGACACACTGCTGCCCACTTCGCCGAGTTGCTGCGTCGCGGCAGCCACACGGTCGTACTGACCGACGACGTCCAGCCCGCCTTCGGTCGTCAGTTCCTGACGACGCTCCGGCACCAGACAAACGTCGTGCGGCTTGGTGCGGCATGCGATCGCCAGCATCTCGTCCGTCACGGCACACTCGAGGTTCATCCGCGTGAGCAGCTTGTCGCGCAGATTCGCCACATCGTCGTCGCGAATATGACGACGGTCTTCACGCAGGTGCAGCGTGATGACATCGGCGCCCGCCGCTTCAGCCAGCAATGCCGCCCTGACCGGGTCGGGATAGGCCGTGCCGCGCGCGTTGCGCACCGTGGCGACGTGATCGATGTTCACCCCGAGGTCGATGGGGTTGCCGTGGAAGAAGAGGCTCATAGTTTTTGCAGGTCGAGCAGGATCTGCCGCGTGTTGAGCGGAACGCCGCCCAAGTGGTGGTTGAGAAGAAAGCGCATGAGCAGCTTGCTTTGCTGCACGGTCTGCGCCCGGGAATAATCGTCTTGCTCCATGTCGAGCAACGTCTGCCCGATGACGACCGGCCAGTCCGACGGTTCATCGCCGCCCGCCGGGCGTACCCCCCGGTCTGGATGAAACACGTAGCGGCGCTCGGGCGCGACCTTGCCGCGCGTCTGCGTGCAGCGGTCGAACGCCACGGCGTAACCGGTCTCACGCAGCAGCACGCGCTCGAATGCCCGCAGGATGATACCCGCCGGCTCACCATGCGCGAGATGATGCAGCGTGGTCAGATAGTGCTGGAAGAGCTTGTCGTGCGGATCGTCGCGCGCGCAGAACTTCACCAGCAATTCGTTCAGGTAGAAGCCGCTGAGCAGCGCATCGCCTTCAAGCGGACGCAATCCGCCAACCCACTCAGCCTTGGTCAGCGTACGCAGCTCTGCCTTGCCAAGCCAGGCGAGCGAGAGCGGCTGAAACGTCTGGAGTACGCCACGCAGCGCCGAGTGCGGACGTTTGGCCCCCTTCGCCACGAGCGCGACGCGGCCGTGGTCGCGCGTGAGCACGTCGATGATCAGGCTGGTTTCGCGGTAGGGATAGCTGTGCAGCACAAAGCCGGGCTGCTCGGTCACGCGGCTTTGCTCGCGCTCGGCCGCCCGGGCGGGCGATGGCGCACGGCGCACGCGTTTCGCTTCGCGCTTGACGGTATCGGCGGTGGCTTCGGCGTGCTGGAATGCGTCCGACGCATCGTCGTCGACACTCCGCGCGCGCGCACTGCGCGCCTGGCGAGCCGGCCGCGCTCCGATTGCCCCGGCGTGCGAGGTACGAGGGACCGACGTCAGCGGCGCACCGGCAGCCGAGGCGCTGCTTGCCGCCAACGTCACATCGTCCGGCGGTGCAATCTCGTCACGTAAGGTGTCAGGTTCACTCGTAGCCATACGCCCGCAGGCCGGCCTCGTTGTCGGCCCAGCCACCCTTCACCTTGATCCAGACTTCCAGGTACACGGGCCCGTCGAAGAGCTTCGCCATATCGAGACGGGCATCGGTGGAAATCTGTTTGAGCTTCGCCCCCTTGTTGCCGATGATCATCGCCTTGTGGCTGTCGCGATCGACCAGAATCGTTGCGAACACCCGGCGCAGATCCCCTTCCTGCTCGAATTTGTCGATGATCACCGTGCTTGTGTACGGCAGCTCGTCGCCCGTCCAGCGGAACACCTTCTCACGCAGGATCTCGGCCGCCATGAACCGCTCGCTTCGGTCGGTGAGATCGTCTTCGCCATAGATCGGCTCGCCTTCGAGCAGGTACGGACGCAACACCCCAAGCAACCGCTGGGTATCGTCTGGACGCTTCGCGGACAGCGGCACGATCTCGCGGAAGTCGCGCAGGTCGCCCACCCTTTTCAGGAACGGCAGAATTTCCGCTCTGTCGGCAATGCGATCGAACTTGTTGACGATGAGCAGCACCGGGGTGTTGTCGGGCAGCAGCTTGAGCACCTTCTCGTCGTCCGGCCCGAAGTTGCCCGCTTCGATGACGAACATGACGACATCGACGCTGGACAGCGTGGAGGTCACGGCGCGATTGAGCGATCGGTTCAGCGCAGTGGCGTGACGCGTCTGAAACCCCGGCGTGTCGACGAAGATGTACTGCGCATCGTCCGTGGTGCAAATGCCGGTAATGCGATGCCGCGTCGTCTGCGCCTTGCGCGAGGTGATGCTGATCTTCTGACCGACGAGGGCGTTGAGCAGTGTCGATTTGCCGACGTTCGGACGCCCGACGATCGCCACGGTCCCGCAGCGAAAATCCGTCTTATCGTTCATGTTTGGAAACTCTCTTGAAAGGGGGCGGCGCGTTGCGCCCTTCCCCTGAATGGGGCTCAGGCGGCGGCCGGGGGCTGCTTGGCGGCGTCCGACTTCTCAGCCGCAGGTTTTTCGGCAGACTTGTCGGTGGCCTTATCGGCTGCCTTGTCGGCCGTTTTTTCCGCGGGCGCTGTCGCCGTGCGAGCGGCACCGTTGCCAACGGGCGCCGTCATGGCCGGTGCAGCGCGCATCTGCCCGACGCTCTCCGCCATTTTCGCCTCGGATGCCGCAGCCTTCGCCGCCCGCTTCTTTGCGGCCTTGGCGCTCTTTTCGGCCTTCGGTTTGGCAAGTGCCGGCATCTTCTGCACTTCCTCCAGCGCCTTCTTGGCAGCCGCCTGCTCGGCCGCTCGTCGGCTCGCGCCCGATCCGCCGGCCTTGATGTCGAGCTTCGGCACCGTGCACTCCACCTCGAACTGCTGGTTGTGCGCAGCGCCGTGCGTCGCGGTCACCGTGTACTGCGGCAGCGCAATCTTGTGGCCTTGCAGGTATTCCTGGAGCAGCGTCTTGGCGTCCTTGCCGAGCGTTTTCGGATCGACATGTTCAAGCACGGGCGTGTACAACCGCTCGATCACGGCATACGCCGCCTCGAACCCGCCATCGAGATACATTGCCCCGAACAGCGCTTCAAGGGTATCGGCCAGAATCGACGGGCGACGGAAACCACCGCTCTTGAGTTCGCCTTCGCCCAGGCGCAGGAATTCGGAGACGCCCAATGTCTGCGCGATTTCGTACAAGGATTGCTGCTTGACGAGATTGGCGCGCACACGCGAGAGGTCGCCTTCGTCGAGCTTGCCGTAGCGACGGAACAGGATCGCTGCGACCGAACAGTTGAGGATGGAATCGCCAAGAAACTCCAACCGCTCATTATTGGCGGCACTATGGCTACGGTGCGTCAGTGCTTGGCAAAGCAATTCCGCATCGTGGAAGCGGTACTGGAGACGTTCTTCCAGTGGGTTCAGAGATTGAGGCATGGCGCAAGTATAGCGCGACGCTCCCGCCCCGGCGCGCGTCGTCGCCAAGAAACGACGGGCCGGACCGCCTTGCGGCGGGCTTTTCGGACTCGCGAGAGGGGGCGGGATCGGACATTTCCGGGGTGACGATACATCGATCTCCCCCGTGTCCCTTTCCCGTCGCATCATTTAATTCAAAATTGAAAATAATAATGCGGAAATCGGCTTTTTATCGCCAATTTCCGCATTAATCAAACCGTCGCCCGGGGGGGGATGGCCTCCCCGTCGACCGGCAAGCTTACTGGAAGCCGCCCAAGCGCTTGAGGTTCGAGAAATTCATCCAGATGAAGAAGGCCCGGCCCACGATGTTTTGCTCGGGCACGAAGCCCCAGTAACGGCTGTCCGCGCTATTGTCGCGGTTATCGCCCATCATGAAGTAGTTGCCCTCCGGCACCTTGCAGATCACGCCCTGGCTGTTGTACTGGCAGTTCTGCTTGTTCGGAAAGTCGTCGGCGCCCAGGATGTATGGCGGCACGTTCGGGTCGTTCAGAATGCGGTGCTTCACGCCGCCCACCGTCTCTTCGAACTGCTTGAAGTAGGCGATATGCTCCTCGTCGAAGTAGTCCGGCATGGCGGTCTCCGACACCGGCTGGCCGTTCACCGTGAGCTTCTTGTTCTCGTAGGCCACCACGTCGCCCGGCAGGCCGATCACGCGCTTGATGTAGTCCATCGACTCATCTTTCGGGTAGCGAAACACCATCACATCGCCCCGCTTCGGTTCACCGATCGAGATGATCTTCTTGTTGACCACCGGCAGGCGAATGCCGTAGTCGAACTTGTTCACGAGGATGAAGTCGCCCACGAGCAGCGTCGGAATCATGGAGCCCGACGGAATCTTGAACGGCTCGACCACGAACGAGCGCAGCACGAACACCGCGAGAATCACGGGGAAGAAGCTCGCCGAATACTCGAGCCACCAGGGCTGACGCAGCTTGTCGTCGCGCACTTTCGCACGCGCACTTGCGATCACGCCGCTATCCTGTGAGCCGGAGCCCTGGATGCCAGACCCCTGCGTGGCAAGCTGCTGTTGATCGAATTGCGCCAGGGCGTCCTGTGCTGCCCGGCGGCGCGCCGGTTGAAACACCAACTTGTCGGCCAACCAGGCCACCCCGGTCACCAGCACCAGGACAAAAAGAATCAGGGCGAAATTCATGCGGGACCTGTCGCTACGTTATTTGTCTTCGACTTGCAAAATGGCAAGGAACGCTTCCTGAGGAATCTCGACACTCCCCACCTGCTTCATGCGCTTCTTACCTTCCTTCTGTTTCTCAAGCAGCTTCTTCTTGCGCGAGATGTCGCCACCATAGCACTTGGCCAGCACGTTCTTGCGCAAAGCCTTGATGTTCTCACGGGCAATGATGTTTGCGCCGATAGCCGCCTGAATCGCCACATCGTACATCTGGCGCGGAATGATTTCGCGCATCTTCGACGCGACCTGCGCGCCGCGACGGCGGCTCTCCGAACGGTGCACGATGATCGACAGCGCGTCGATCTTGTCGCCGTTGATCAGCATGTCGACCTTGACGACGTCCGACGTGCGGTACTCCTTGAACTCGTAGTCCATCGACGCGTAACCGCGCGACACCGACTTCAGACGATCGAAGAAGTCGAGCACGATCTCGGCCATCGGAATTTCGTAAATGAGGCGCACCTGACGGCCGTGGTATTGCATATCGATCTGCACGCCGCGCTTTTGCTGACACAGCGTCACCACCGAGCCGACATACTCCTGCGGCATGTACAGGTTGACCGTGACGATCGGCTCGCGCACTTCTTCAATACGGCCCGGATCCGGCATCTTCGACGGGTTTTCCACCGTGGTCACCGTGCCATCGCGCTCGACCACCTCATAGATCACGGTCGGCGCCGTGGTGATGAGGTCCATGTCGAACTCGCGCTCCAGACGCTCCTGCACGATTTCCATGTGCAGCAGGCCCAGGAAGCCGCAACGGAAACCGAATCCCAGTGCCTGCGAAACTTCAGGTTCGTATTGCAGCGAGGCGTCGTTGAGCTTGAGCTTTTCGAGCGATTCGCGCAGCGCGTCGTACTGGTTCGCCTCGACCGGGTAGAGGCCGGCGAACACCTGCGGCTTGACTTCCTTGAAGCCCGGAAGCGCCTCGGGCGCCGGCTTGGTCGTGGTCGTCAGCGCATGCGTGACGGTATCGCCGACCTTCGCGGCGCCCAGTTCCTTGATGCCCGAGATGATGAAGCCCACCTGGCCGGCCGACAGCGACGGGCGCGGCTGCGACTTCGGCGTGAAGACACCCACTTGCTCGACCGGGTAGGTCGCGCCCGTGGCCATCAACTGAATTTTTTCCTTCGGCTTGAGCGTGCCGTTGACGATGCGCACCAGCATGACCACGCCCACGTAGTTATCGAACCACGAGTCGATGATCAACGCTTGCAGCGGGGCGGCGGCATCGCCCTTGGGCGGCGGAACCTTGGCGATGAGCGCTTCGAGCACCTCTTCCACGCCGAAGCCGGTCTTCGCGGAGCAGCGCACGGCGTCGGTTGCCTCGATACCGATCACGTCCTCGATCTCCTGGATCGCGTTCTCCGGTTCGGCCGACGGCAGGTCAATCTTGTTGAGCACCGGCACGACTTCCACGCCCAGCTCGATCGCCGTGTAGCAGTTCGCCACGGTCTGCGCTTCCACGCCCTGCGAGGCATCCACCACGAGCAGTGCGCCCTCGCATGCGGAGAGCGAGCGGCTCACCTCGTACGAGAAGTCGACGTGGCCCGGCGTATCGATGAGGTTCAGGTTGTACACCTTGCCGTCACGCGCCTTGTATTCCAGGGCGGCCGTTTGTGCCTTGATGGTGATGCCACGCTCTCGCTCGAGATCCATCGAGTCGAGGACCCGGGATTCCATTTCACGATCGGACAGACCGCCGCTCAACTGGATGATGCGATCGGCCAGGGTCGATTTCCCGTGGTCGATGTGGGCGATGATCGAAAAATTGCGGATATGGTCCATGAGGCGAGGCTAGAGAAGAGTCGGTGCCATCGGATTCGGCTCGGCAGCGACTTTCGAGAGAATCGGCAAACACGATATTTTAGCCGAAAGCGTGGCGATGCCGTCTGGAATCGCATGTATCGCGGCAGTCCATCGGAAATGGCGGGAAGCTTGGGACGATCGGGCGTCGTTCGAGGCAGGGAGCGGATAGCGCGAAACGTCAACCTGAGCGCAATGCGGCAGCGACCGCCGCTGCGTCGAAACGATACCGGCACAACTCGCGCTCGCCAAGCGCAAGCACCGGCACGATCTCGTCGTATTGCGCTTCCAGCGCCGGGTCACTGTCGACGTCGATGACGGTGACGGAGAAATTCCACGCCGGACGCATCGCTTCGAGCGCCGCAAGCATGTCATCGCAAAGATGACACCACTTGCGGCCATAGAGCGTCAGCGCCGGCGTATGCATGAGACAGCGGTATTACTTGCCGGGCGTGCGCGGACGCAGCGGCACGAATTGCGTGGCATCGCCGCGCCGCACGAGGATCGGCACGAGGCGCTTCGGATCGAGCGCCTTGACCACGTCCTCGAATTGCTTCGCGCTGACGATGTCTGCATCGCCCACGCGCAGGATGATGTCACCCTGCTGCAAACCGGCCCGTCCCGCCGAACCTTCGGCCAGTTCGACCTGCACGCCACCGCGCAGCTTCATGTCCTTCTTCTGCGACTCGGTCAGGTCGGAGACCACCAGGCCCAGCGCATTCGGGTGGGGCGTGTCCGCACTCCCGCTCTGCGCCTTGGACGCCTTCGGCGTATCGGTATCGGCTTCCGCGACGGTGATGCGCAAGTCCTGGTTCTTGCCCTTGCGCAGCACCTGCAGCATCGCGCTCGAACCGGGCTTGGTCTCGCCGACCATGCGCGGCAGGTCGGTCGCATGATCGACGGCCCGGCCCTCGAACTTCATGATGATGTCACCCGGCTGCACCCCCGCCTTCTCGGCCGGACTCCCCGGCTCGATGCTGCGAACCAGCGCGCCTTGCGCCCGCGGCAGCCCCAGCGAATCGGCGACCTCCTTGCTGACCTCGCTGATCGCCACGCCGATCCGGCCGCGCACGACCTTGCCGCTCTTCTTGAGCTGGTCGGCCACGCGCATGACTTCGTCGATCGGGATCGCGAACGAAATGCCCATGAAGCCACCGGTCTGGCTATAGATCATCGAGTTGATGCCGACCACCTCGCCGCGCATGTTGATGAGCGGCCCCCCCGAATTGCCCGGGTTCACGGCCACGTCCGTCTGAATGAACGGCAGGTAATCGCCCGTATCGCGGCCCTTGGCCGATACGATGCCCGCCGTTACCGTATTGTCGAGACCGAACGGCGAACCGATCGCCACCACCCATTCGCCAACGCGCAGTTTGTTCGAGTCGCCCACCGGCACGGTCGGCAGGTCCTTGGCGTCCACCTTGACCACGGCGACGTCGGTGCGCTTGTCCGCCCCCATCAGCTTCGCCTTGAACTCGCGTTTGTCGGTGAGGGTGACGTAGATACTTTCGGCGCCATCGACCACGTGCGCGTTGGTCAGGATGTAGCCGTCGGCCGAGACGATGAAGCCCGATCCGACGCCGCTGTTCTGCTCTTCATCCGGCTGCGGCTGGCCGCGTCGGGGCGTACCGCCCTTCGGGCCCGGCTGCTGCGGCAGGGGCACACCGAAGAAGCGGCGGAACAGCTCGGCCATGTCGCCGTCCATGCCGGGCGGCAAGCCACTCTGACTGCGGCTGACGCGCTCGGTCGTCCGAATGTTCACGACGGCCGGGCCGACTCGGTCGACCAACTGGGTGAAATCGGGAAGATTGCTGACAAGTGGCGCCGCCGACCCCGAGGCCGGGGCGGCAAAAGCAGCAGGTGCCCCCGCCAATTGCGCGGCAATGGCACCGCCAAGGATGACACGAAGCAGGAAGGTCTTCTTCATTGGAAGATCGTGTTGCGCGATAGTCTCGGAATGCTTGAAGGCAGTCCAGCCCTCCGACAGGGCATTGCGTCTGTCGGTGCCTCGCTGCCCGGACCGCACCGTCACCGGTCGCGGCCCACCCGACAGCCGGTCACTTCGCCGGCTGTTTGTACTCGATACTGGAAGCAAACTGCTGCAAGGTTGCCTGCGGCACTTCGCCAAGCAAGGTCAGCCAGTAGTCACCAAAGCGCTTGATGAGAATATTCGTCGCGCCGGCGCTGCCGTGGCCTTCCTTGCGCTCTCGCGTGGCCGGTTCGATAAATACCGAAAGTCCGGCCATGCCGTCTGAATATACCACCTGCTGGACTTCCAACGGTTTGCCGTCGGCCGTCGATCGCATGGTGCGACGCACTTCGCGCACCGCCTTGAACCCCGGCACCTTCTTGTCGACGTCGATGCTCCAGCCGGCATCGGACAGATGCATCGGTACGATTTGCGGCTTGATGACATGCCAGCCATGCGTTGCCTGAATGGCGTGCACGATGCGCGCCTTCTCACTCGGCACACCGATCGAGATCTGCGAGAACGCCGCCTGCTCGAGCAAATGGCCTTCGGCATCGAGGGTCTGTGCGCGCAGCAACAGGCCGGTGTTGCGATCGGCCCACAGCCGGTAGCCGAAGCGGTACTCGTCCTTTGGCGTGAGTTCGATCACCATGCAGTCAAAGCCCGCCATGCGCTCATTCGGCAGCAGCTTCGGTGCGTAATAGTCGAGCACATCGCGATTGGGCGTGGCGAGCAAGGCAGGGAACGAGTCCTTGCTCTCGCGCTTTTCCAGAAACACGGTCTTCTGCTCGGGAATGAGCGTGTAGACATCGTCGTTCTGCCGAAGAATGCGGCGCTGACGTCCGTCCAGCGTCTCGAGCGCTTCGTACTCGTTACCCTTCTCGGCGAAGTGACTGATCTTCGAAGAGCGCATGGTCGAACCACGCTGATAAACGAATGTACCGATGTAGTTTTGCGTCTGCGCCGCGCGATGGATCTTGTTGAGCCACGCGCCGACTTCGCGCCGCTCGATCAGCGGGTCGTTCGTCGGCGCGGAAGCCTGGGCCCACGCCTGCGATTGCAGCGTGGTCGCCAGCAGCAAGGCGAACAGGAAGAAGGTGCGCCCGATGGGCGCACGTGGCAAGGATTCGATACTCAGGCGCTGCATTTATTCGTCCGCTTGCGCCGAGGCTCGCATATAAGGGGAAACGCCCTGGCCGATCGGCGTCGGGGCATATTGCTGATGTGCCGCCAGATACTGGTCAAGCCGCGCATCGCGCAGCACGATCAGATCGTTCGGCGCCCCCGCACTCGCGCCGTTGGCCGCCACGGCGGCTTGCGACGGTTGCGACAGCGTAACGCGCGTGAGGTTACTGCCCCCGGCGGCCGGCGTTGCGGCCTGAGCCAACACCTGCGGCTGCGTGCCGCCGGCTGGGTGATCCTGTAGACGCGGCACCACGACCCATGACAGCGCCGCCACGGCCGCCGCGGCAGCCGCCGTTGGCAGCACGCGGCGTACGCGCAGGAACGGATTGATACGGGTGACGCGCGAGCCCGCGGTCTTGGCGCCCTGTGCGGCGCTTGCCTGGGCATCGGCCAGTGCGGCCGGCGCGAGGAGGTGAGGCTCGGTTTCGAGGCGCGCCGAGAAGGCCGCCATGAAGGCCGACTCCGATCGCGGCAACGTCAACTCATCGGAACGCAAGGCGTCTCCAATCAGGTGGTAGTCGTCCCACAAAGGCCGGCCGGAAGCGTCAGCCTCATCCAGCAGGGCAGCCAGCTCGTCCGAATCGAATTCCCCGTCCACCAACGCGGAAATTCGCTCGGCTTGCAGCCCCCGCTGCGTTTGCACCGTCGCTGATCCCATGATATCCCCTAACGAAAATAACTTCCCCGGCGGCGCGCTCACCAGCGCTTGCCGTCAGGCGTGTCCAGCAGCGGCCTGAGCCGGCTGGCAATCGCTTCACGCGCCCGGAAAATTCGCGAACGGACCGTTCCGATCGGGCACCCCATGGCTTCGGCGATCTCTTCGTAGCTCAACCCCTCGATTTCCCGCAGGGTAATGGCCGTTCGAAGCTCATCGGGCAAAGCCTCCATCGCCGCGTTGACCGTTTGAGCAATCTGCTTGCTCATCAGCAACGACTCAGGCGTGTTGATATCCCTTAGTTGATCAGCCTCGGCAAAAGTTTCCGCTTCTTCAGCGTTCGCTTCAGTCGAAGTCGGTGCACGGCGTCCCTGCGTTGCCAGGTGGTTCTTTGCCGTGTTGACAGCAATACGATACAGCCAGGTATAGAACGCCGACTCGCCGCGAAACTGCGGCAAGGCACGGTAGGCCTTGATAAAGGCCTCCTGCGTCACATCCTCGACCTCGGCGGCGTCGCGCACGAGCCGCGATACGAGGCGGATGATCTTGCGGTGATATTTCGCGACCAGCAGCTCGAAGGCGGCTTTGTCGCCTTTTTGCACGCGCTCGACGAGCGCCTGGTCGATTTCTCGTTCACTCACCTGATTGGGATCCGTATTTTCTCTGGCGGCCAGGCCCCGGTCGGGCCTGATGGCTCCACGGCAGCACGGGCCACCGCGGCGGGAAGTGTCTGTTACGCCGCACGCCCGGGCACACTCACCGGAGCGTGGGTCAGCGGAACGGGACGCCTGCGCGGCGTCCCGCGAACTTAGACTCGCTGGAAGACCAGCGTGCCGTTAGTCCCGCCGAATCCGAAAGAGTTCTTCAATGCGACGTCAATTTTCAGATCGCGCGCCACGTTTGCGCAGTAATCCAGGTCGCAAGCGGGGTCCTGATTGAAGATGTTGATCGTCGGCGGCGACTTCTGATGATGAACGGCCAGCACGGTAAACACCGACTCCAGGCCGCCCGCGCCACCCAACAGGTGACCGGTCATCGACTTGGTCGAGTTCACCACGACGTTCCTGGCGGCATCGCCCATCAGGCGCTTGACGGCAACCGTCTCGGCGATATCGCCCAGCGGGGTCGACGTGCCGTGCGCATTCACATAGTTCACGGTATCGGCATTGATGCCGGCATCGCGCAGCGCGTTGGTCATGGCGCGCAGCGCGCCGTCGCCGTCTTCGCACGGGGCCGTCATGTGATACGCGTCGGCGCTCATGCCGAAGCCCGTCAGCTCGGCGTAAATCTTCGCGCCGCGCGCCTTGGCGTGCTCGTACTCTTCGACCATCATCACGCCGGCGCCTTCGCCCAGCACGAAGCCGTCGCGATCCTTGTCCCACGGACGGCTGGCCGTCGCCGGATCGTCGTTGCGCGTGGACAGCGCGGTCATCGCGGCAAAACCGCCAATCCCCAGCGGCGACACCGTCGATTCTGCACCACCGGCAAGCACCGCATCGGCGTCGCCGTACTGGATCATGCGCGCGGCCTGACCGATACAGTGAAGACCGGTCGTGCAGGCGGTAACGATCGCCAGGTTCGGCCCCTTCAGGCCGTACTTGATCGACAGGTGGCCCGAGATCATGTTGATGATCGAGCCCGGCACGAAGAACGGGGAAATCTTGCGCGGGCCGCCTTTGAGCAAATCGTCATGCGTGTCTTCGATCATCGGCAGACCGCCAATGCCCGAACCGACCAGCACGCCAATACGTTCCGCGTTCGCTTCGGTGACGGCGAGGCCACTGTCTTCGAACGCCTGAATGCCTGCGGCGAGGCCGTAATGGATAAAGGTATCCATGCGGCGCGCTTCTTTGGCCGACAGATACTTCTCGGTCTCGAAGTTTTTGACTTCGCCGGCGAATTGCACCTTGAATTCGCTCGCATCGAACTTCGTGATGTTGGCGATGCCCGAACGGCCTGCGACCAGATTCTCCCAACCCTCGGCAACAGTGTTGCCGACCGGCGAGATCAGGCCCAGACCGGTAATGACGACGCGACGACGACTCACGATACTCCCCTTCTTCTGCTGGGTCTTACAAAACAAAAGCCACAGAGGCGACAGGGTTCGACCCTGTGCTCCCTGCGGCTGACAGGCATGCCTGGCGCCGGGAACCGGTCGGCACCCCGGCCGTCCAGGCGATCCTCCGCGGGCCTCTTAGGCCTTGGAATTGCCTTGAACGTAATCGATGGCTTGCTGCACCGTGGTGATCTTTTCAGCTTGCTCGTCCGGGATTTCCGTCTCGAACTCTTCTTCCAGTGCCATCACCAGCTCAACCGTGTCGAGCGAGTCGGCGCCGAGATCGTTCACAAAGCTGGATTCGTTCTTGACGTCAGCTTCGTTCACACCAAGTTGTTCGGCGACGATCTTCTTGACGCGTTGCTCAATGTTATCCATTCAAACCCTCCGGGGTAGTTAGTTCAGACAAGTGCGCGCATTTTAACAGGTTTGCCAAGCAAAGTTAGCCTGCGCCAAATAATGTTCAATATCGCTCAAAATTGCGCATTATTAGCACAATTCCGACGAAATTCCCTTAATTCATGAACATGCCACCGTTCACGTGCAGCGTCGTCCCGGTGATGTAACCCGCCTGCGGCGACGCGAGAAACGCCACGGCGTTGGCGATGTCTTCCGGCGCACCGAGGCGGCCCAGCGGAATCCGTGCCTTGAGCGCCTCGTGCTGCGCTTCGCCCAGCGCCTTGGTCATATCGGTGTCGATGAAGCCCGGGGCGACACAGTTGACGGTGATGTTTCGGCTGCCGATCTCAGCGGCCAGCGAACGGGCCATCCCGGCAACGCCCGCCTTGGCGGCCGCGTAATTGGCCTGGCCCGGGTTGCCCGCCGAGCCGACGACCGACGTCACGTTGATGATGCGGCCGCTGCGCGCCTTCATCATCGGCTTGATGACCGCTCGCGACAGACGGAAGATCGCCTTGAGGTTCGTGTCGATCACGTCGTCCCACTCGTCGTCCTTCATCCGCATGGCGAGATTATCGCGCGTGATGCCGGCGTTATTGACGAGGACGTCGAGCTTGCCGTACTGCTTGAGGATGTCGTCGAGTGCCGCAGCCACGCCTTCGGCATCGGTCACATTCAGGACGATGCCCTTGCCCGTCACACCGGCCTCGCTGAAATACGCGGTAATGCCCTGCGCGCCGGCTTCGCTGGTGGCGGTGCCCACAACCGTCGCCCCCTGGCGAGCGAGTTCGAGGGCAATGGCACGACCGATGCCGCGCGAAGCGCCGGTCACCAGCGCCACGTGGTTATCGAGTTGCTTGCTCATGAGAGAAATACCCTTGACTGTGTCTTACGAGAGTTGCGCGCGCACGTCGCCGAGCGACGCCGGATCGGTGATCGCGAGCCCGGTGAGCGTGCCGTCGATGCGCTTGGTCAGGCCGCTCAGCACCTTGCCCGGACCACATTCAACGACTTGGGTCACCCCCTGCGCCGCGAGCCATTTGACCGATTCGACCCAGCGCACCGGCGCCGCGGCCTGACGCACCAACGCCTCCTTGATGCGCGCCACGTCGGTTTCGACGGCGACATCGACGTTGTTGACGAGCGGAATCTGCGGCGCGCTGAACGTCACGTCGGCCAGATATTCGCGCAGACGATCCGACGCCGGCTTGAGCAGCGACGAGTGGAACGGCGCCGACACCGGCAGCACGAGCGCGCGCTTTGCCCCGGCGGCCTTCGCCAGTTCGCAGGCTTTTTCCACGCCCGCCTTCGCGCCGGCAATCACGACCTGTGCCGGAGCATTGAAATTGACGGCCTCGACGACGCCCGCGGCCGATGCTTCGGCGCAGACGTTGCGAACGGTGTCGTCATCCAGCCCCAGAATGGCCGCCATGCCCCCTTGCCCGACGGGCACGGCCTCCTGCATCGCTTGCGCGCGAAAACGCACGAGCGGCACGGCATCCTTGAACGCGATGACGCCCGCGGCGACCAGCGCCGTGTATTCACCGAGGCTGTGGCCCGCAACGAACGCGGGCTTGGCACCGCCCTCGGCCAACCATGCGCGGTACATCGCGTAGGCGGCGGTGAGCATCACCGGCTGAGTGTTGGTCGTCAGATTGAGGTCTTCGGCCGGGCCGGCGGCGATCAGCTTGGCCATATCCTGCCCAAGGGCATCCGAAGCTTCGGCAAGGGTCTCGCGCACTACCGCGTTGTCCGCGAAGGCATCGAGCATGCCCACCGATTGGGAACCTTGTCCCGGGAAAACGAAAGCGAATGTCATAGCGCCTGGTTTTGCAGTCAGATTCAGAAACATTGCGGCCCCCTGTCGCGCACCGACCTGGCGGCGTGGGGCGCGCCGCCCCACGCGGCGCCCCGAAGGCCCACCGTCAGGTCCGCGTGGCGCCTTGGCGCCGGGTCCACTTACATGCGGAACAGCACGGCGCCCCACGTAAAGCCGCCGCCCACGCCTTCGATCATGACGTTCTGGCCCGGCTTGATGCGCCCGTCACGAACCGCGACGTCGAGCGCCAGCGGAATCGACGCGGCCGACGTATTGCCATGTTGGTCGACGGTCACGACCATCTTCTCTTCCGGCAGTCCGAGCTTGCGGGCCGTGCTCGTCATGATGCGCAGGTTGGCCTGATGAGGAATCAGCCAGTCGATCGCCGACGCCGCCAAACCGGCCTTCTCAAGGGCCTCGTTGGCCACTTTTTCCAGCACACGCACCGCCAGCTTGAACACGGCCTGGCCGTCCATATAGAGGAACGCTTCACCCTGCACCGCGCCGCCGCTCACATTGCCCGGCACGCACAGAATGTTCGCGTGGCTGCCGTCCGCATGCAGCGCGCTCGCCAGAATGCCCGGCTCGCTGGACGCCTGCAACACGACCGCGCCCGCACCGTCGCCGAACAGCACGCAGGTCGTGCGGTCCGTGAAATCGAGAATGCGCGAGAAGGTCTCGGCACCGATCACGAGGACGTTGCGGTACGCACCGGTGCGAATGAAGTTGTCGGCCGTCGCCATGGCGTAGGCAAAGCCGGAGCAAACCGCCTGAATGTCGAACGCCGCGCAGCCGTTGTCGATACCGAGCTTGTTCTGCACGAGGCAGGCGGTGCTCGGGAACACGAAATCCGGCGTCGACGTGGCGACGATGATGAGGTCGAGCTGGTTGGCGCTCAAGCCGGCCATGTCGAGCGCGCGCCTGGCGGCTTCCACCGCCATGTCGCTGCTCGTTTGATCGGGCGCGGCGAAATGGCGGGCCTGGATACCGGTGCGAGCAACGATCCACTCGTCGCTCGTCTCGATGCCACGGGTGGCCAGCTCGTCGGCCAACTGCTGATTGGTCACGCGGCGCGCCGGCAGGTAGCTGCCGGTACCAACGACGCGGGAATGAATCGCGGACTGAGTCATCTTATGATCGGTTAGAGCGCCGGAGCGAGGCCGCCGGCGTCAGAGCGCCGGAATGGCGCCCACCGGCTTGTTGTCCTGGAGCTGGGTCTGATTCTCATGCATGGCGCGCGACAAACGGTCGAGCACGCCGTTGCGAACTGCATCATAGCCGCGTTTGATGGCCCATTCAAACGAGTAGGCATCGGCGGAGCCATGGCTCTTGATCACGAGCGCACGCAACCCGAGCAATGCTGCCCCGTTGTAACGGCGATGATCGACGCGGCTTTTGAAGCGGGAGAGAATCGGCAGCGCAACGACAGCGATCACCTTCGTCCACCACGTACGGGTGAATTCTTCGCGGATCATGTCGCCGAGCATTTGTGCCAGGCCTTCGGAAGTCTTGAGGGCAACATTGCCCACGAAACCGTCGCACACGACGATGTCGGTCGTGCCGCGATAGATATCGTTGCCCTCCACGTTGCCGTAGAAGTTCAGCGTGGAGCCGCGCAACAGCTCGCCGGCCTGCCGGATGACGTCGTTGCCCTTGATGACTTCTTCGCCAATATTAAGCAGGCCGATCGACGGACGCTCTTTGCCATCGACCGCCGCGACGAGCGCATGACCCATCTCGGCGAATTGCAGCAAATGGGTCGGCTCGCAATCGACGTTCGCGCCGAGATCGAGCATCGTGGTGTAACCGCCCTTCTGGTTCGGCAGCACGGTGGCGATGGCGGGCCGCTCGATGCCCGGCAGCGTCTTGAGCACATAGCGCGAGACGGCCATCAATGCGCCGGTATTGCCGGCGGATACGCAGGCTTGCGCGCGCGCGTCCTTGACCAGGTTGAGCGCCACACGCATCGAGGAGTCTTTCTTCCTGCGCAGGGCGGTCTCGACGGAGTCGTCCATCGCGACAACTTCGGTCGCGTTGACCACGGACAGGCGCGGGTGATCCGTCGCGCGCAACTTTGCGAGTTGCGCGTTAATGACCTCCTGCTGTCCGACCAGCACAAGTTCGACATCGTCGGTGGACTGCACGAAGCGAACCGCGGCCGGCACCGTCACCGATGGGCCGTGATCTCCGCCCATGCAATCGATCGTCAGGGTGACTGTCATGTCGACGTGATTGGCTTGCGGTACAGGTAACAAAAAAAGCGGCAGGATGAGTGCCGCTTTTGCCACATCGGACGATCAAACAGCGCCATGATGGGCGCGTATCGCCTGGAGGGCCGAGTTAGTCGTTCTTGGTCTTGATGACCTTGCGACCACGGTAGAAACCGTTCGGCGAGATGTGGTGACGCATATGCGTCTCACCCGACGTCGGCTCGACGGCAGTCGCCGGCGCGGTCAGGAAATCGTGCGAACGGTGCATGCCGCGCTTCGACGGCGACTTCTTGTTCTGTTGAACGGCCATGATAACTCCTCAAAATATCGCGAAATTTTAACACAGTTCGAGCGCCGCCCTACGGTGTCGGCCTGTCGGCCCGACCTGTGCGACTAACGCAAACTTGTACTTTGGTGCGCCGGAGACCCGGCCGCACGTTACTTTCCGTCCTTGTCCGGCGAGCGCTTGAGCGCTGCCAGCGCCGCGAACGGAGACGGCTTATCCTCTTCTTCGGGCGGCGGGGCAGGTTCGGTCAACCCGTCGTCGCCCGTGGCCAGGCTTTCGTGCACAGTCGGACACACCTCGTGCTTGGGCACGATCGGCAAAGCCAACAGCAATTCTTCCTCGATCAGCTCGCGCAAATCGAAATGTTTGGAGCCGACCAACGCCTCGAACTCATCTTCATCGAGGGGCCGGGCTTCCGCGGCCGCTTCGTCACGCACAACCTCGAAGGTCGTCTCCGAATCGAGCGGCTCCTGGTACGGCGTAAGGCATCGCTGGCATTCGAGCCACATCGGGCCTTCGACCGACAGCGTCAGGAACTGCGCCACCGCAGGCTTCCCGTCGGCACGCAGCACCTGCTTCTCGACGCCTGCGGCGCGCCAGTGGAACACGCCCTGGGCGCGCCCCGACGCCGAGACTTCGGCAGGCACTTCGGTTACCATGCGCGGCAATGCCGCAAGTTGCACGTCACCTTCCGCCACCCGGCCGGTACGCGCGAATTCGAACAGATCGACGATATATTCGTTCATCACGCTCATCCTTGCCTTTGGCGCATCTGAGCGCGTTTTCAACGTCCCCTGCCACCCGCAGCGCCTTGATCCAACACCGTTTCCGGACGTTTGGACCCGTACCGCGCAGACTGGCGGGACCGAGCGCCAGATTGCAAAAGCCGTGAATTCTAAATAGTTTTTCGTTTCTCGTCAAACACTTAAACCTGATGACCGCACATCCCCCGCCACCCATGATCCTGGCCTCCGGATCGCGCTATCGACGTGAGTTGCTCGAGCGCCTGCGCGTGCCCTTTACGGTCGACGTCCCGGACATCGACGAAACGCCCGTCCCCGGCGAGACGCCGCACGATACCTCGCTGCGCCTGGCCCGTCAGAAGGCCCGGGCGGTGGCTGGGCGCCGACCGGGCGCCATCGTCATCGGCGCCGACCAGGTCGCCACGTTCGAAGGCCGCCAGATCGGCAAACCCGGCAATTTCGAGAACGCCATGACACAGTTGCGCGACATGCGCGGCAAGGTCGTCGAGTTTCACTCCGCCCTGTGCGTGCACGATGCCCGCAACGGCGAAAGTCAGGCCAAAGATGTCGTGACACGGGTGAAGTTCCGCAATCTGCCCGACGAGGTGCTCGCCGCCTATCTTCATGCCGAGACACCCTACGACTGCGCCGGCGCCGCCAAATCCGAAGGACTGGGCATCATGCTGCTCGAAACCATCGAGAATGACGACCCGACCGCGCTCATCGGCTTGCCGCTGATTGCGCTCACGACCATGTTGATGAACACCGGCATTCGCCTGCCAGGCCCCGGCCCCGACGCAACAGGAGCGCCAGCATGAGCGGCACGCTGTATCTGATCCCGAATACGCTTGGCACGAACACCCGCGGCGGCCTGCCGGCGGTACTGCCTGAAGACGTCCGCAACGTGACGGCCGGTCTGACGTATTTTGTCGGCGAACAGGCCAAGAGCACGCGAGCATTCCTCAAATTGGTCGGGGTGTCCACGCCGATTCAGGAAATCGACATTCGCGAGTTGAACGTCAACACGCCGGCAGCGGCCATCGATGCGCTCCTCGCGCCGATGCTTGCCGGTGCCGATGGCGGCCTCGTCTCGGAGGCCGGCTGCCCGGCCGTGGCGGACCCGGGTGCGCTGCTGGTGCGACGGGCGCACGAGAAAGGGGTGCGCGTGGTGCCGTTCGTCGGCCCGAGTTCGATCCTGCTCGCCTTGATGGCCAGCGGACTGAACGGGCAGAGTTTCGCCTTCCACGGCTACCTGCCGACGGACGCGGCCGATCGAGCGAAGCGCTTGCGCGAACTCGAACAACGCTCGCGCAAGGAGAAGCAGACGCAAATCTTCATCGAGACGCCCTATCGCAACAAGGCCATGCTCGATGCGCTACTGCAGACCTGCGACGCCTCCACCCTGCTGTGCGTCGCGGTCGACGTCACGCAGGACGGCGAGCAGATTGTCACGCATCGGATCCAGGGATGGCCTCAGGCGCGTATCGATCTGCACAAGCGCCCCGCCATTTTCCTATTTCTGGGCCAGTAACGCCCGCTATCGGCCTCAGCAAAAGACAACGCCACGGAGATCTTCCGTGGCGTTGTCGCTTGCGTGCTTGCGTTCCGCGATGCGTGGGCGTTACTTGAGCGAGAGGGTCGCGCCCATCATCATCGTCTTCATCGCCGCGGCACCCACGGCCGCACCGAAACGTCGCGCCACGCGCTCAGGCAAGTTTTCCTTGACGGTGTAGTCGACGAGATTCGGCGCCTTGAGTACGTCGCGGGCCACCGAATCGACCGTGCCGAGGCCGTCCGACAAACCCAGCTCGATTGAACGCTGGCCCGTCCAGAACAGGCCGCTGAACAGATCCGGGTCGTCCTTCAGTCGATTGCCACGCCCCTTCTTCACCGCGCCGATGAACTGCTGATGGACCTGCTCGAGCATGTCGAGGGCATACGTCTTCTGTTGATCCGTCTGCGGCGAGAACGGGTCAAGGAACCCCTTGTTACGCCCAGCCGTCAGCAATCGCCGCTCGATGCCGAGCTTGTCCATCAACCCGGTGAAACCGAAGCCATCCATCAACACGCCGATGGAACCGACGATGCTCGCCTTGTCGACGTAGATCTTGTCGGCGGCCGCCGCAACGTAGTAGCCGCCCGAGGCACAAATCTCTTCGACCACGACATACAGCGGCTTCTTCGGGTACTTCGCCCGCAAACGCATGATGTCGTCGTAGATCATGCCGGCCTGAACCGGGCTGCCGCCAGGGCTGTTGATGCGTAGAATCACGCCCGCCGCCGACGAGTCGTCGAAAGCCGATTCGAGCGCCGCGTTGATCTTCCGGGCGCTCGCCTGACTGTCGGGCGCGATCTCGCCGCTCAGCGTGACCAGCGCGGTATGTTTGCCGGAGCCCGCGCCGACCGTTGCCGTACCGCCATCGAAATCGGAAATCGACCAGATGACAAGCGCGACGATCGCCAGCGCCAGCAGCCGGAAGAAGATTTTCCAGCGGCGCGACGCGCGTTGCTCGCGAATGCCGGCCATCAACACCTTTTCCAGCATTTCGCGCTCCCAGAGCTTCACCTCGCCCGGATCGCGGCCCGCGCCGGCCCCCGCTGCCGACGACGACCGCCCACCGGGCGGAGGAAAACCAGGTTCGGTGCGGGGCGAATCAGGCGGCAGGGCGTCAGCCATAAAGTATCCAGAGAACTTTGGGTAAAAAGCGAAAACTGCGATTGAAACCGGGATGTCGTGTCGTCAGTGTGTCGAAGGTCCGGGCGCTTCGATGTACGCATCGGGCCACCAGACGACGGTCGTGTGAGCGGCATCGCCCCCGTTCGGGTCAGCCGAGCGCTCCTCCACGCGCACGGGCTGCAGCGCACCGCCGCGACACGGGCCGCCAACGCAATGCCCTGTATCGGGCTCATAGGTTGCGCCGTGCGTCGCGCACATCAAGTATAAGCCGGACGTTTCGAAGAACTGCCCCTCAGACCAGTCGAGTTCCATCGGCACATGAGCGCACTGATTGAGATAGGCGTAGACGTGCCCGCCATAGCGAATCACGAACGCTGGGGTACGACGACCGCTCACGCATACCTCGAAACGCACGCCGCGCCCCCCATCCTCGAGCGCGGCGCCCGCGCAGATCGGCAGCGGCACGACGGACTCGCTCACACGCGCTCCAGCAGCCAGTCGCGCAGCTCGGCCACGCTCCCGGCGCAATACGCGGGCTCCAGCGCCACCAGTTGCTCGCGCGGATGCGCACCGCCGTAAGCCACGGCCACGGCGGACGTTCCTGCACTGTGCGCCATCTGCAAATCGTGCGTGGTATCGCCGATCATGACCGTGCGACGCAGGTCCTGACCGAGTTCGCGCGTCAGCTCTTGCAGCATGGCTGGATGCGGTTTCGAAAATGTCTCATCGGCGCAACGCGTTGCGTCGAACATCCGCATCAGCCCGGCGGCTTCGAGCGCCCGGTTCAGACCGACACGCGACTTGCCCGTCGCCACGGCAAGAAAACGCCCCCGCGCGCGCAAGGCTTCGAGCAACTCACGGATTCCGGTGAACAACACGGTCTCCTTGTCGCCTATCAAATAATGAAAGCGATAGCGCTCAGACAGGCGCGGATAGTGCGCGGGGTCAAGGGATGGCACGGCCATTTGCAGGGCATCGCGCAGGCCGAGGCCGATCACGTGGCTCGCGATCTCGTCGGACGGCACGGGCAGCCCCAGATCGCGGCAGGCGGCCTGGATGCAGCGGGTAATGGTGGGCGTCGAGTCCATCAACGTCCCGTCCCAGTCGAACACGACCAGGTCGAACTCAGGGCTTGGCATCGGCAGAAGCGCCTCGAAGTTGGTTCAGAAATTGCTGACATTCTGGCGGTAACGCTGCTTCCAACGCAATCGGCGTATCTAAAACCGGATGGTTGAACTTCAGCCGCCACGCGTGCAGAAACATCCGCTTGATGCCGGGACGGGCGCCGGGACGGGCCAATGTCTTGTTCAGCGTGAAGTCGCCGTACTTGTCGTCACCGACGATCGGCGTACCGCAATGCGCCAGGTGAACGCGAATCTGATGGGTCCGCCCCGTTTTCAGTTCCGCTTCGAGCAACGTATAGGGCGGATACGACTCCATCATGCGAAATACCGTGTGCGATGCCTGACCGTCTTCCTGTACACGCACGCGACGCTCGCCCTCTGCCGTCACATACTTATACAGTGGGGCCTTGACCGCACGCTGACGGTCCCGCCATTCGCCCGTGACGCAAGCCAGGTAACGCTTGTCCATCCGGTTGTGCCGGATCTGCTCGTGCATGCCGACCAGCGCCGAGCGCTTTTTCGCGAGCAGCAGGATCCCGGATGTTTCTCGGTCGAGACGGTGCACCAGTTCAAGAAACTTCAGGTGCGGCAGAGCGCGGCGCAGTTGCTCGATCACCCCAAACGACACGCCGCTGCCGCCATGCACCGCCACCCCGGCCGGCTTGTCGATCGCCATGAGGTAATCGTCTTCGAACAACACGGGGAAGGTGGCGGCGGGAACGTAGGCCGGCGCTTCGGCAGCCGGCGCCGCAACGCGAACCGGCGGAATACGAATGATATCGCCAAGCACAAGGCGATAGGTAGCATCTATTCTTCCTTTGTTTACGCGCACTTCACCGCTACGCAAAATGCGGTAAATGTGACTTTTCGGCACGCCTTTGCACTCGCGCAAGAGGAAATTATCGATCCGCTGGCCGGCCGAGCCGTCGTCGACTTCGACCAGTCGAACCTGCGGCGGAGACGCCGGCGAAACCATTTTCTGCCGATTTTTGCCTAACTCATTCATTATGAATATAATTTGCCCAACAGAGGTGGCGGTAGCGGGAATCATGCCAAATCCCCACCTCTGTCGGTGCTGACCTCAAAACGGTATTTTACTTGCACCCCGGGCAGGCTGCTCGTCCGGTGACCCTGGAGCAGCGAGCGCACGCACATCACGCAGCGTCGGCAGGAAGTGGGCCCATAGGCCGCTTCGGTCGCAGCGCGCGGGATGCGGATAGAGTTGGTGGTTATAGAATTTTTTGGTGGTCAGCCCGGGTTCGATTGTCTGGGCTGATCGCTTTGCTGAGTATCGTTCGCGCAAGAGTCTTGGTGAGGCGCCGTCACAAGAAGAAAAAGTGTCGGCAGGCGCCCCGAGAAAACGCTGATGAAGTTTCTCGTCCAGTATCTCTTGGTAGGGACTGCAAGCCCGAAGTGATCCGCGCCGGGCCGGAATTTTCCGGTGCCTCGGCGGATCCGGGTGAGCGCGATAACGTATTCGCTGGCGCCATTGCGTCCGTTGGCCTCATCGCCCGGACCCCCCGGCAATTCTTCCACTCCCGGCTCGAACCTCGCGTGTTGGATAACTCGAGTGATACGTGCCCGACGCACTGCACATTGGCAACTGCGGCGGGTGGGAGTCGTTTTCATGAAACGCATGTTGTTCAACGCCACGCAGCAGGAAGAACTGCGCGTGGCAATTGTCGATGGGCAGAAACTCATCGATATCGATATCGAGACGGCCGGCCGCGAACAGCGCAAAGGCAATATCTACAAGGGTATTATTACCCGTATCGAACCCTCCCTCGAAGCCTGCTTCGTCAACTACGGCGAAGGCCGTCACGGCTTCCTGCCGTTCAAGGAAGTCGCCCGCGCGTACTTCCGCGAAGGTGCCGATGTGCGCAATGCGCGCATCCAGGACGCCCTCTCCGAAGGCCAGGAACTCATCGTTCAGGTCGAAAAGGAAGAGCGCGGCAACAAGGGCGCCGCCCTCACGACCTTCATCTCGCTGGCCGGCCGCTACCTCGTGCTGATGCCGAACAACCCGCGTGGCGGTGGCGTGTCGCGCCGCATCGAGGGCGAAGATCGTCAGGAACTGCGCGAGACGATGGGTCAGCTCGAACTGCCGGAAGGCATGAGCATCATCGCCCGCACCGCAGGCATCGGCCGCTCGGCCGAAGAGCTGCAGTGGGACTTGAACTACCTGCTGCAACTCTGGCGTGCCGTCGAAGGCGCCGCCACCAACATCGAACTGCCGCGCGACTCGGCGCTGATCTATCTCGAGTCGAGCCTCGTCATTCGCGCCATCCGCGATTATTTCCAACCCGATATCGGTGAAATCCTCATCGATACGGAAGAAATCTCCGAGCAAGCGCGTAACTTCATGCAGGTGGTCATGCCCGATCACCTCAATCGCGTGAAGCAATATCGCGACGACGTGCCGCTGTTCTCGCGTTTCCAGATCGAGCATCAGATCGAAACGGCGTACGCACGCCAAGTGCCGCTGCCTTCGGGCGGCGCGATCGTGATCGATCACACCGAAGCGCTCGTGTCGATCGACGTGAACTCGGCGCGCGCCACCAAGGGCGCCGACATCGAGGAAACGGCGCTTCGCACCAACCTGGAAGCGGCCGATGAAGTGGCGCGCCAGCTGCGTCTGCGCGACCTGGGCGGCCTGATCGTGATCGACTTCATCGACATGGAGTCGGCCAAGAGCCAGCGTGAAGTCGAACAACGTGTGAAGGACTCGCTCAAGCACGATCGCGCACGCGTCCAGATGGGCAAGATCTCGCGTTTCGGCTTGATGGAACTGTCGCGCCAGCGTCTGCGTCCGTCGCTGTCGGAAGGCACGCACGTGACCTGCCCGCGCTGCAATGGCACCGGCCACATCCGCGACGCTGAATCGTCGGCCCTGCAAGTCCTGCGCATCATCCAGGAAGAGGCGATGAAGGAGCACACGGCAGCCATCCACTGCCAGGTGCCGGTCGAAGTCTCCGCGTTCCTGCTCAACGAAAAGCGCCAGGAAATCAACAAGATCGAGGCACGCTTCAAGGTCGGCGTGCTGCTGATCCCGAACAAGCATCTCGAAACGCCGCACTACAAGCTCGAGCGCCTGCGTTTCGACGATCCGCGTCTGGATACCCCGAGGGCCAGCTACGTCCTCGCCGAAGAGGCAGCGCGTGCCCTGGAAGAGGATCCGGCGGCTTACAGCAAGAAGAAGGAAGACGTGCGCCCGCGCCAGGAAGCCGCCGTCAAGGGCATTACGCCTGAACAGCCGGCACCGGCCGCGCAACCGCGCCCTGCCCCCGTCACCGCGACCGCACCCGCGCCGGCAGCCCCCGCACGCAGCGGTGGCTTCATCGGCTTCGTGAAGCGCCTGCTGGGTCTCGAGCCTGCGGCCCCGGCACCGGTTCAGGTCGAAGAACCGGCCAAGCCTAACGTTCGTCCGCCGCGCGAGCGCCACGAACGTCCGCATCAGCAAAACCGCAACCGTCGTGGCAATGCTCGCGACGACAGCAAGTCCGGCAAGGACAACGCCGGCCAACCGGCGCGTGAAGGTCGTGAGGGCCGTGAAGGCCGCGAAGGCCGTGAGGGTCGCGCCGCCCGTCCGGAACGTGCCGAGCGCAGCGAACGCGGTGATCGCAACGAGCGTCAGGAAGGCCGTGACAAGCGTGAGCGCGACGAAGCGCAGCCGCGTCAGCCGGCTCAGGACGTGCGTGCCGAGGAAGGTCGCGAGCCACGCGAAGGTCGCGAACGCGGCAATCGTCGCGACCGCAACGAGCGTCGTGATCGTCGTCAGCCCGAAGGGGAAGACGGCCAGCAAGCCACGCCGCAACGCATCGCCCAAGCCGCCCCGCTCGTCGCAGAGCAGGAAGATCTCGAACAGGATCGTCTGACGGCGCAGGTCGAAGGCGCAGCGCTTCTCGCGGGCGAGGAAGGCGAGCAAGGGGGTGAAGAGCGCCGCCGCAGCCGTCGTCGCGGTCGCCGCGGTGGCCGTCGCGAGCGTGAGGCCAATGAGCAGCAACTCCATGGCGAAGGCGAGCAGGCCGAAGGCGCAACATCGACCGGCGAGGAAGGTGTGCACGCCCCGGTGTTGACGCACGAAGCCGTCGACACCACCGCGATCGATGTCCCGGCTCGTGCTGCAGCGCCCGTCATTGCGGCAGAGACTGTCACGGCGGCCGATGTGCCGACGGTGCAGGTCGAATCGACGCCCGCCCCGGTTCAAGTCGAGCCGGCGGAAGTCCCCGTGGCACGCGTGACCGAAGCCGCGCCGTTCGCGCTGCCGGAAGTCTCGTCGCCGGTCATCGCCGAACCGATCGCCCCGGTCAACGTGGCACCGCTGCCTGCAGTGGAAGTCGCCGCACCGGTGGTCCCGCCGGTCAGCGCGCCGTTGCCTGCCGCCACGCCGATCCCGGCGCAGCCTGCCGTCCCGGCCGAGGCCCTGACCGAGATCGCCGCCACGGCAGCCATTGCCAGCACCCCGGCAGACGTCAGCCCCGCGCCGACGGCACCCGCCGCACCGTCGACGCCGGTGGAGATGGTCGAAACGGCGAAGCCGGTGCAAACGCCGGCACCGACCGCACCGACCGCAGCGGTAGCCACCGTTGCCGCGACGGAAGTCGCGACGACTCGGGCGGCCCCGGCCGCCGTAGCGCCCGCGCTGGAAAGCACCGAGCTGGAGTCGTCGCTCGCAAGTGTGGGTCTGGTCTGGGTCCACACGGACGCCGACAAGCACCGCGCCGCCAAGGAGGCCGCAGCGCAAGCTGCACCGGCACCGCATGTGCCGCGCGAGCGCCGTCCGTCCACGCCGGCCAGCAGTGGCCCGATGGAGCAAGTGGAAACGCGCGGCTCGTCGGATCACGTGGCCTAACGTGCCATAGCGTGACGCACAGGCAGCGGCACCCGTTCCGCTGGCGACCATCCGCCTGACGTGATGTTGGAAAAGGAGGCTTCGGCCTCCTTTTTTGCCATTGGGGATCGCTTTTCGCCTTGCGACCCCACGTTGTCCCGACTTGTGCCCGCCCGGCCCGCCCCGTATCGTGACGCTCAGAACGGGTTTGACGTCCCGCAGCGAATGCCTGGGTACCGATATCCGATGCTTAGTTCGTCGGCGTCGGCGGCCAACAGGCCAATTCGTTAGAATGGAGACGCAAGCCAAGGCCCTACCATGACCGAAACGATCATCCGACTTACCGATCTGCGTAGCGACGCGCGTTATGCGACGTATTCCCCGCAAGCGCCCGCGCAAGTGCGCGCTGCCACCGGCCATCTCGAAGATGCGCTGGCGCGGCCACTGCACGACCTGCGAATCTCGGTGACGGATCGTTGCAACTTCCGTTGTGTCTACTGCATGCCGAAGGACGTGTTCGGCAAGGACTATGCATTCCTCCCGCAATCCTCCCTGCTGTCGTTCGAAGAAATCGAGCGGGCCGCGCGCCTGTTCGTCGACCATGGCGTGGAGAAGCTGCGCCTCACGGGGGGCGAGCCGCTGTTGCGCAAGCACATCGAGCGTCTGATCGAGATGCTCGCCCGCCTGCGCACACCGTCGGGCAAACCGCTCGACATCACGCTCACCACCAACGGGTCGCTGCTGGCGCGCCGGGCGCAATCGCTCAAGGATGCCGGGCTCACGCGCGTGACGGTCAGCCTGGATAGCCTCGACGATACGATTTTCCGGCAGATGAACGATGTCGACTTTCCGGTCGACACAGTGCTGGAAGGCATTGCGCAAGCCCAACGCGTCGGTCTGGGCCCGGTCAAGGTCAACATGGTCGTCAAACGCGGCACCAACGATGGCGACATCGTGCCCATGGCGCGGCATTTTCACGGCAGCGGCGTGATGTTGCGGTTCATCGAGTACATGGACGTCGGCACGTCGAACGGCTGGCGGATGGACGAAGTGCTGCCGTCGGCCGACGTCATCGCCCGGCTGAACGAGGCCTTGCCGCTCGAGGCGCTCGAGCCGAACTATCCCGGCGAGACGGCCCAGCGTTGGCAGTATCGCGACGGTGGCGGCGAAGTCGGTGTCATTTCATCGGTCACGCGCGCTTTTTGCGGCACTTGTTCGCGCGCACGCCTGTCTACGGAAGGCAAGTTGTATCTATGCCTGTTCGCGAGCGCCGGTTACGACCTGCGCACGCTGCTACGCAACGGCGCGAGCGACGCGCAGATCTCGACCGTCATCGGCGACATCTGGCAGGGTCGCACCGACCGTTACTCCGCCTTGCGCACGGCGGCGACTGGCCTGCCCGAAAACGCCCCTCCGAAAGTGGAGATGTCCTACATCGGCGGTTGAACGGACCGGGCACGGTGCCTGTCCGCTCGTCCGCACGCTTTCGTAATATCGAACTCTCACTCGACTCATGATTTTTGACGCCCCGGACGCCCATTGTGTCCGAGACTCCCTGAAGATTTCCCGGCGTGTCTCGCCCCCGCGCGCTCGCCTTGCGGCCCGACGCTTCGTCGCCGTCAGCCTGAGCGCTCTGACCCTGTTGTCGGCCGCCCTCGCGCCCGCGATGGCGCGTGCCGATTGCGACCCCGCCGGCCGCGACGTCGCAAACCGTGTGATGACCTACACCGGCCAGCTCGGCGAGCGCAATCCGTTGCGGCTCGTGCTGCGTCCGTCGTTCGGCGGCAAGCTCGAAGGCCGTTATGCCAATGCCTCATCGCTGGGCGACACGTACCTCACGGGCAAGCTGGAGAACAAGTCGCGTCTGCATCTGACCGAGTTCGACGCGGGCGGCATGCCGCGAGCGACCTTCGACGGCGATTTCGCCGCCAACGACGAGGTTGACCGCCAACGCGGTGTGTCGTCCAGTTGCGAGGTCATTTCCGGTCAATGGAAGGATCTTCGCAATGGGCGCTCGGTGCCGTTCAAGCTGGCGCTCGCCGGCGTTCAGAACGGTAAGCTCGATCACCTCTACGGCGTTGCCGGCGTGGACGACGACGAAACGGTCAATCGTGCAGCCATGCAGTTCCGCAAGGGGGTTCTCGACGACCGGCGCGACGTCGTTGCGCAATCGATTCGCTATCCGTTGCGCGTGTCGTTGCGCGGCAAGACGATGATGCTTCGGAACCCGAAATCGCTGCTCGCGCGCTACAACGAGATATTCACCGACGGTTATGTGCGCACCATCGGCGCGGCCGTGCCGCGCCTGATGTTCGCGCGCGATCAGGGCGTGATGCTGGGCAACGGCGCCGTCTGGTTCGATGCGTCCGGGCGCGTCATCGCGCTCAATCGGTCCTGACCGGTTCGCCGCCCGCCCATCGCCCTGGAATTCTGCCGCCATGACTACCGCGCCGATCCTTCGTAGCGCCATGACCGGCCTGGTCCTCGCAGGGGGGCGAGGCCAACGCATGGGCGGACGCGACAAAGGCTTGCAACGATTCGCCGGCCGAACGCTGGTCGAGCACGTCCTCGAACGAATGCGGCCACAGGTCGCGACGTTGCTGATTAGCGCCAATCGACATCACGATGCCTATGCCGCGTTCGGCGAGCCAGTCGTGTGCGACGCGACGCCGGACTTCGCTGGCCCGCTCGCCGGCATGTTGGCCGGCCTGCGCGCCACGCGCTCGGACTACCTCCTCACCGCACCGTGCGACTCACCCTACCTCCCCGAGGATCTTGGCGAACGACTGGCGGCCGCGTTGAGCGCCGCTGGCGCCGACGCCGCCGCACCGCCTCTGGCGGCCTATGCCGTCACGCCACAGGGGCCGCATCCGGTCTTCGCCCTCTTGCATCGCACGCTCGCCGACGATCTTGCCGCCACGCTCGCGGCCGGCGAACATCGCGTCAGGGCGTGGCTGGCACGCCACAAGGCCGTACAAGTTCACTTCGGCGACGAGCGTCCGTTTTACAATGTCAACACGCTGGACGACCTCCAACCCGATACCTCCAATAGGCCCGATACGTCCGACACGCCGCGCGCGCCCTGACATTGCGGACACCGACGCGGCCCGATCTGTCGCCACCGCATTGACGGGATTCATGCCGGGGACTTGCCGGATGACGACGCCACACCATGACTACACTTGACGAAGCCCTGGCCGGCTTGCCGGACTACGACCCCAACCATATGACGGTCGAATCGGCGCGCGCCATCATTGCGCGCACCGCGCGTCCGGTGTCTGCCATCGAGCAGGTCGCCGTGCGCAGCGCGCTGGGCCGTGTGCTGGGTCGCGACGTCACGTCGCCGCTCGACGTTCCCGCTTTCGAGAATGCCGCCATGGACGGCTATGCCTTCGCCGGCAGCGTGCTGGCCGCCGGGGGCGACGTGCGCCTGCGCGTGGCCGGCCGCTCGTTCGCCGGCCATCCGTTCGACGGCGTGGCCGCGCCCGGCGAATGCGTGCGCATCATGACCGGCGCCTTGCTGCCCGCCGGCTGCGACACCGTCGTCCCCCAGGAACAGGTGCGGCGCGAAGGCGATACCGACATCGTCACCTTTGCGGCCAACGCCGTCACGCCCGGACGCCACGTGCGTCACGTTGGCGAGGATCTGGCCGCCGGCCACACGGCGCTGCATGCGGGCAAGCGGATTCGCCCGGCCGCGCTCGGCCTGCTCGCCTCACTGGGGATTGGCGAAGTGCCGGTGCGCCGCCGCATTCGCGTCGCGTTCTTCTCGACGGGCGACGAACTCCGCTCGGTGGGCGAACCACTCGCGCCGGGCAATCTCTACGACAGCAACCGCTACACGCTGTTCGGCATGCTACAACGTCTGGGTGCCGAGGTGCTCGACCTGGGCGTCGTGCGCGACGACCCGCAAGCGATCGAGGACACCCTGCGCACCGCTTGCCGCGACGCCGACGCCGTCATCACGTCGGGGGGTGTCTCCGTTGGCGAGGCCGATTTCACCCGTGAGATGATGACGCGCCTGGGCAATGTCGTCTTCTGGAAGATGGCGATGCGCCCGGGCCGACCGTTCGCCTTCGGCGAACTCGAGACCGACGGCCATCGCGCGCTGCTCTTCGGCTTGCCGGGCAACCCGGCCGCCGTGATGGCGTCGTTCTACCACCTGGTTCGAGACGGGCTGTTCGCGCTGATGGGCGCCGAACCGCAAGTTACGCCTAACCTGCCGGTGCCGACGACCACGGCCATTGCCAAGCGTCCCGGCCGGACCGAATTCCTGCGCGGCATTCTCGCCGCCGACGCGCAAGGCCGCTGGCAGGTGACGGTGGCCGATGCACAAAGCGCCGGCATTCTGCGCACGATGAGCGAAGCGAACTGCTTCGTCACGCTAGGCACCGCTCGCGGCGATGTCGCGGCGGGCGAATTGGTCGACGTCATCGCGTTCGACGGATTGGTTTAGCGCGAGTCTCTCGAATCCCCCCTAAAGCGAAGCAGCGAAATTGCGATATATTGCCGGCGTCGGCGCTTCGACGATGTCAGCACCCAACCGAAAGCACACGTCAATGACAACAAAAAAGCAAATCACGTATATCAGTCCTGGCCAGACGGCCAAAGCGCTGGTGCTGGTCTATCTCACTTTCAGTATTCCGATGGTGCTTCTGGCCTTCCTCGCAGCGTTCTACCGCTACGGCGAACTCCCGGGTCTCGCCTTCATTTCCGCGCTGGTCCTGAATGCCATCGTCGGTTTTGTGCTGCTCTGGGTCGCCTGCCATGCCTACAACTGGGTGGCGGAGCGCTTCGGCGGCATCGAAGTTGCCCTGAGCGACATCCCCGACGAAGAGTGCTGACCTTCACACGGATTTCCCTGCCCCATGTCCTTGACCCTGTGTACCGCCAAGGCCGACGACGTCGGCGCGATTTACGGCCTGATGCGAGAACTGGCCGTCTATGAAAAGTTGTTGGATATTTTCGAAGCAACGCCCCAGAGCGTGCACGAGGCACTGTTCGGGCCCGCGCCGGCAGCTGAATGCCTGATGGCGAAGTGGGATGGCGAGGCGGTCGGCTACGCGCTGTACTTCCACAACTTCTCGACGTTCCTCGGACGGCGCGGCCTGTACCTTGAAGACGTCTACGTACAGCCATCGATGCGCGGCAAGGGCGTAGGACAGGCGCTCATGCGTCAATTGGCCGGCATCGCCGTCGAACGAGGTTGCGGACGCTTCGAGTGGACCGTGCTCGACTGGAATCAGCCGGCGATCGACTTCTACACCTCGCAAGGCGCGACGGTGCTGCCCGACTGGCGCGTGGTGCGCATGACAGGCGAAGCACTCGAGCGGTTCGCCAATCGCGGCGAATCCCCCGCACCCCGAGCGTTCTGAGCACGCCACGGATTGGGAAATTCGGGAACGCTGCGAACGTCATCCATGCCGGGACTGTCAGGCGCGTCTTGAACGTCCCGCGTCCGCAGGCGCCTCCGCGCGACTCGCCCTACCGGGCGCTCACGTCTCGTCGTCGGCCTCCATCTCCACACCGAGCAGTTCGACCGCCTGTTCACCGGGCAAGGCTTCCACCGACTTGAGCTGACGCGCCATCGCGCGCGTGCGCACCTCGGCCCTGTCGATCGAACGGGTCACCGTCTCCAGTTGCGCCTTGGTCTTCGCGAGCACATCACCGAACTTGGTGAACTCCGTTTTCACCGCGCCGAGCACCTGCCAGACCTCACTGGAACGGCGTTCGATCGCGAGCGTGCGGAAGCCCATCTGCAGGCTGTTGAGCAGCGCGGTCAACGTTGTCGGGCCCGCCACGGTCACGCGATAGTCGCGCTGCAACAGATCCGAGAGTCCCGGACGCCGCAGCACTTCGGCGTAAAGCCCTTCCGTCGGCAGGAACAACAGCGCGAAGTCGGTCGTGTGCGGCGGTGCGAGATACTTGTCCGCGATGGACTTCGCTTCCAGGCGGATGCGTGTCTCCAACGCCTTCGATGCCTCTTCCACTGCCGCCAAATCGGCACGCTCCTGCGCGTCGAGCAGGCGCTCGTAATCCTCACGCGGGAATTTGGCGTCGATCGGCAGCCAGACCGGCGTGTTGCTGTCGCCGTTCTGTCCCGGCAGCGCAATCGCGAACTCCACCCGCTCGGCACTGCCCGGCTTGGTCGCAACGTTCTTGGCGAACTGGTCGGGCGTCAGCAGTTGCTCAAGCAACGCCTGTAATTGCACTTCCCCCCAGATGCCTCGCGTCTTCACATTGGTCAGCACGCGCTTGAGATCGCCCACGCCGGCGGCGAGCGTCTGCATCTCGCCCAGGCCGCGATGCACCTGCTCCAGCCGGTCCGAGACCAGCTTGAACGACTCGCCGAGTCGCTGCTCGAGCGTGGCATGGAGCTTTTCGTCGACGGTGCGGCGCATTTCTTCGAGCTTCGCCGCGTTGTTGACCTCGATGTCCTTGAGCTTCTGTTCGAGTGTGGCACGCACTTCGGCCAGGCGCCGCTCGTTGCCCTCGGCCAATTGTGTGAGTTGTTCATGCTGCGCCTCACCGAAGCGGCGCAACGTCGACGCCTGCTCTTCTCGCATCTGCTGTCCGTTTAGCACCAGGCTCTGACGCACCGCGTCGAGCTGGGCAGCATTCGTTTCGGTAAGCTTCGCCAACTGTTGTGCAAACGCGTCGATCTGGTTGTTCTGCACCGTCGCCACGCTCGTCATCTGCGCGGCCAGCGTCTGCTGGAACTGCGCCATCTGCGCGCTTTGCTCGCCGCGTGCGGCACGCGCCGTTTCCGCGAACTCCTGGCGCAGGCCACGCTCGCTGCGATCGGCCGCCTGAAGCAAATCATCCCGGACATGGGCCAGCGCGTCGACGAGCGTCTCGCGCAACGTCGAATCGCCGCCGCGCTGCCAGACCTTCACCGCAATCGCGATCATCACCAACAAGTTCAGCGCTGCCAGCGCCACCCACCCCATCTCTACCATCGCGTTGCGACTCCCGTTGATGCCCTTCGATCCTGCTGCCGATGCCGGCCCATACCTGCCGATGCCTGCAGGGTGCCGCTACGATCGGCGCGCCGCCGGGTTCAGCAGGCACGGCGGCTTGCCCGCCGCCGCCCCGAATCCCAACGCCGCAATCAGATTGTCGGCCGCCAGACTTGCCATGCCGCGACGCGTCGCCACCGAGGCACTCGCGATATGCGGCGTCAGCACGACATTCGGCACCTTGAGCAAATCGGGATGCACCTTCGGCTCGCCCTCGAAGACGTCGAGGCCCGCAGCGGCAATCTGCCGGCCCGCAAGGGCGGCCGCGAGCGCCGCGTCATCGACAATGCCACCGCGCGCCAGATTGACCAGCGTTGCCGTCGGCTTCATGAGGGCCAACTCGGCGGTACCCACCGTGTGATGCGTTGCGGCCGAGTAAGGCAGCACGAGGATGACGTGATCCGCCGTGCGCAGCAGCGTGTCCTTGTCGACGAAGCTTGCCTGGCATGCCGCTTCCGTTGCCGCATCGAGACGCGACCGATTGTGATACACAACACGCATGTTGAAGCCGATGGCGCGGCGCGCAATCGCCTGTCCGATACGGCCCATGCCTATGATGCCCAGCGTGCTGCCATGCACGTCGGCGCCGAGAAACATATCGTAGGCCCACTTATCCCAATGCCCTTCGCGCAACCACCGCTCGGACTCGGTCACGCGACGGGCCGTCGCCATCAACAGCGCCCAGCCGAAGTCGGCCGTCGTCTCGTTGAGCACGTCGGGGGTGTTCGTCGCCATGACGCCGGCGGCGGTCATCGCGTCGATATCGAAGTTGTTGTAACCCACGGCCATATTGGCCACCACACGCAGCTGTGGCGCACCGGCGAGCACCGATGCGTCGATGCGCTCGCTCGCCGTGGTGATCGCGCCGGCCTTGTCGGCCAGACGTGCGCGCAATTCGTCGCTCGAATACACGGTATCGGCGTCGTTGCGCTCGACCTCGAAATACTGCGCAAGACGCTCGATCACGTCGGGAAAAATAGCTCGGGCTACCAGGATCTTCGGTTTCACCAGTTGTCTCCAAAGGTTGACCGCGTCACACCATCGCGGCTCAGAAGAATATCAGGGTCGTCAATACGAACAGCGGCAGCAGAATCGCGCCCGACCACAGCATATAGCCAAAAAAGCTCGGCATGCGAATGCCGCGTTGCTCCGCGATGGCTTTCACCATGAAGTTCGGCGCGTTACCGATGTAGGTGTTAGCGCCCATGAACACCGCACCGGCCGAAATCGCCGCGAGCGTTGCCGCACCGGTGGTCATCAGCGTTGCGGCATCGCCACCAGCGGTATTGAAGAACACGAGATACGTCGGCGCATTGTCGAGGAACGACGAGAGCAGGCCCGTCGCCCAGAAATACATGACGTTGTCCGGCGCACCGCCCGGCCCCGTGACAAGACGAATGACCCAGCCAAGCGCGCCGGCTTCCCCCGCGCGCAGAATGGCAACCACGGGGATGATAGTCAGGAAGATGCCGGCGAACAGCTTGGCGACCTCCTTCATCGGCGCCCAATTGAAATCGTTTCCCTCGCGCGCCGTGCGCGGCGTGATCGCCAGCGACATCAACGTCACCACGATCAGCCCGACGTCGCGCGCGAGGTTCTGCAACGCGACCGGTGTACCGAAGATGTCGAACTCGACGCCCGGCTTCCAGACCCCGCTCATCAGCACGAGCCCCACGGCAGCGGCAAGCAGCACGAAGTTACGCTTGCCTTCGAGTCGCAGCGGCGCGGAATGCGGCGTCGGGTCCATTGCCTCGATCAGAGGCTCGCTCTTCTGCCGGAAGTAATAGCTATCGATCAGGAAGAACAGCACCAGCAGCACCGCGCAGATGAACAGCGTCTCAGGCCAGATGTGCGCGGTCGTCCAAAAGAAGTCGACCCCTTGCAGGAAGCCAAGGAACAGCGGCGGATCGCCCAGCGGCGTCAGCGAGCCTCCGGCGTTCGCCACAAGGAAGATGAAGAACACGACGACGTGCACGTTGTGTTTGCGGTTGTCGTTCGCGCGGACAAGCGGACGGATCAGCAGCATCGCCGCGCCCGTCGTGCCCATGATGCTGGCCAGCACGGTGCCCAGCGTCAGCAGCCCGGTGTTGAGCCACGGCCCGCCGCGCAGGTTGCCATGCACGCAGATGCCGCCGGCAGCGGTGAACAGCGCCGTAAGCAGAACGACAAACGGTATGTACTCCGCGACAACGGCATGCACAGCGCCATACCAGGCCGCGCCCACGCCGAACACCAATGCGAATGGCACCAGGAATGCCGCGCCCCAGAACGCCGCGATCTTGCCGAAATGGTGATGCCAGAAAGCCGGCGCCAGCAGCGGCCCAATCGCGATCGAGAGCAGCAGTCCGGCAAACGGCACGCCCCACCAGGCGACGAGTTGTGCGCCGTCCGGCCCGGCAGCAAACGCCGCGGGGCTCGCCAATGTCAGCCCCGCCGCTCCCAATACGCGCCCTATCCCCTTGTGCATTGTTCTTGGTTCCTATTGATTGATCGTCGACGATGTACGAGTCGCCCGCAAAGCAGGAGTGCCCGAAATGGCGCAACCTTGGGAAATATCTCAAACCAAGGTCCCGCACGGCCCGGCGGATCAAATACCGAAGCGGGCGGGCGATTCTCGAAAGCCTTCCCCCCATCGCGTATTTGCATTCGCGCTGGTGCAAGGAGTCATTGGGTGTTGGCCCGCGGTCGCGGGCCGATGCGACGGCGTCGTGCCTCAGGCACCGTCGACGATGATGAGATGCACTCGGTAGGGACCGTGGGCGCCCAGCACCAGCGTCTGTTCGATGTCGGCCGTCCGCGACGGGCCCGCAATGAAGTTCGTGGCTCGAGAGAGTTGACCGCGCTCGCTACGCATGAGCGCGAAGCCGTCCTCGTGGCCGGCGACGATGCGCGACGCGGGCACAACCGCGATATGCGTTTCGGGCAACAGGGTGGCCGACGCAAATGTCTCGGGGCCCGACATCATCATCAACGCGCCGGTTTCAGCGATGGCGCAGAAGCAACCGGTGATGCCGACCAGATCGTCGCCCTGCGGCTTGCGGAATTCCACGCGACACCCCGCATTCGCCCAATCGAGTTCGCGCAAGGTCGGCCACGCCACCGCCTGGTCCGTGAGGCCGTTGGCCTGCAGATACGTCGCGGCCGCGGGCGGCACGTCGCTCATGCCCGGCACGCGCGCGATCGTCGTCGAGAGCGCCTGCGCCTTGTCGATGAACGTGGCGACGAGATCGTCCGACATGGCCGGACGCGGTCCCTGCGGATGCCGTGCCAGGTAGTCCTCTGCCGCCGCCTGCTCGTTCGCGCGCGCGGCATCGGGACGATGCTGAGCATTGCGGATGCGGGCAAAGATGCGATTGCGGGCGTCGGAGGTATCCATGGGCTGTCCTGTGAAGCCGACGTGCCGGTGTGCGGCCAACGTCGTCGCTTATCGTCTCTCGAAAGGCCACCGTTGCAAGTTCGGCGGGCGATGCGCAATTATAACGGCTGCCCTTGCGGGCGCGACGCACGTTCGCGCACTATCGGAATGCTCTGGCGCGACGCTCGGACCAGGCGGCAGGCATCGAACGTCACACGCCGGCCGCTGACGCCGGCGCGATCTCGAATACCTGACGCAGATACGCCAGATAAGCATCGTCGTCGCACATATTCTTGCCCGGCGAGTCCGAGAGCTTCGCCACCGGCTGACCGTTGCAGCGCACCATCTTGATGACGATCTGCAACGGCTGATAGCCCAGATCGTTGGTGAGGTTCGTTCCCACGCCGAAGGCGAGCTTGCAACGGTCGCGGAACCGCTCGAAAAGCTGCAGGACCTTCGGAATATCGAGGCCGTCCGAGAAGATCATGGTTTTCGTATGCGCGTCGACGCGATTCTCTGCGTAGTGCGCCAGCAGGCGCTCACCCCAGACGAACGGATCGCCGGAATCATGACGGGCACCGTCGAACAGCTTGCAGAAATACATATCGAAGTCACGCAGAAAGGCGGACATACCGTAGACGTCGGACAGCGCGATGCCTAGGTCGCCGCGATACTCCTTCGCCCACGTCTCGAAGCCGAAGATCTGTGAGTCGCGCAGACGCGGCCCGAGCGCCTGACAGGCCTGAAGGTACTCATGGGCCATCGTGCCGAGCGGCGTGAGCCCGAGCTTGAGCGCGTAGTACACGTTGCTCGTGCCCGCGAACTGTTCGCCCAGTTCGTCGCGCAGCGTGAGAATCACTTCCTCGTGCCACTCCTTCGAGAAGCGGCGTCGCGTACCGTAATCGGCGATCTTGCAGTCGCGATAATCGACGCGGCCCGCCAGCATGCCGATCTTGTCCTTGAGCCGCTGACGGCCTTCGTCGTAGGCGGGCTTGCGCTGTGTGTTGCGGAAATACACTTCGTTGACGATGGCGAGCACCGGGATCTCGAAGAGGATCGTATGCAGCCACGGCCCGCGAATCGTGATGTCGATCTCGCCGTTGCCCTTTGGCGAGGGCTGCACCGTGATGTACTTCTCGTTCAGATGGAACAGGTCGAGAAAGTCGATGAAATCGCTCTTGATGAAGCGCATCGCACCGAGGTAACGAAGTTCGGACTCGGTAAAACGCAGCCCGCACAGCAGGCGGATCTCGTCGCGAATCTCGTCGACATACGGCGTGAGGTCCACACCTTCGGTGCGACACTTGAAGCGGTATTCGACTTGCGCTGCGGGAAAATGATGCAGCACCACTTGCATCATCGTGAACTTGTAGAGATCGGTATCGAGCAGCGACGTGATGATCATGACGACAGACTTCGCGAGGAACACGCAACAGAAAGCAGCGCACGCTGCCGATCGGCAAGACAGCCACGACGCGGCGCGCGGGAAGAGCAGACATCGTACCGCAAAGCGGTGTCACGCAGGACGTCCGCGCCGGGCACCGGGTGACGCCGCGGCGTGCGCGCGAAGCGCTTCGGCTCTCGCACCTGCCGCCCCTGGCTGCGTTACAATAACGCCTTTAACGGCCGTTCGAAGCCGTTTCGCGCCCTACTCTGGAGTTGTTGGCATGACGCACGTTGTCACCGAAAGCTGCATCAAATGTAAATACACCGATTGCGTGGACGTCTGCCCCGTGGACTGCTTCCGCGAAGGCCCGAACTTCCTGTCCATCGATCCGGACGAGTGCATCGATTGCGCCGTCTGCGTGGCCGAGTGCCCGGTGAACGCCATTTATGCCGAAGAAGACGTGCCGGGCGACCAGCAAGCCTTCATCGCCTTGAACGTGGAACTGTCCCCGAACTGGCCGAGCATCACCAAGACCAAGCCGTCCCTGCCCGACGCGGATCAGTGGAAGGACGTCACCGAAAAGCTTCATTTGCTCGAGCGCTAAGCCTCGGGCGACTTGGGCGGACGTCGCGCGCCACGCGCAGAAAAATGCGCACCCGGTGTTGACAGTGTGCGAACGCCGCCCCTATAATCTCTTTCTCTTTTGATCCCCGATAGCTCAGTTGGTAGAGCGCCGGACTGTTAATCCGTAGGTCCCTGGTTCGAGCCCAGGTCGGGGAGCCAAGCATTTCAAAGCGATGGCCTCGCGCACGCGAGGCTTTTGTTTTAGTCGATGCGCCGTGACAGCGGCGTGCGGCACCCAAGTTTGATCCTCGATAGCTCAGTTGGTAGAGCGCCGGACTGTTAATCCGTAGGTCCCTGGTTCGAGCCCAGGTCGAGGAGCCAAAACGCAGAAAGCCTCGCCGATCGGCGAGGCTTTTTTGCTTTCGGTGGCGCCCGCAGCATCGGTCGAACACCCCCTCCCGCCGAGCGCGCAAACAAAAACGGGGCACCGTCTCCGGCGCCCCGCTCTCTGACTTCCTGAACAACGTGCTTACTCGCTTGCGGGCGCCCCCATCGCGACCGGGCGATTCGCCGAGGCCTGCACCTCGTTGCTGTTCACGCTTTCAATCCAGCGTCGGCGCATCGGCGCGAGCACGAACTTCGCGCCCACGGCCGCGGCGATGCTGATGATCGCCGCCGCGATAAACACACGATCCCAGTGACCGCCGACGGCGAGCACCGAGGCCAGCGGCACCAGCAACGATGCCGTACCCTTGGCCGTGTACAGCGTACCCGCGTTCGACGCCGCGTTCTTGCTACCGAACGTGTCCGCACACAGCGCCGGGAAGATCGAGAAGATCTCGCCCCAGCACAGGAACGTCATCGCGGCGAAGAACACGAACATGTACGGGTTCTGACCGAAGTGCATCAAGCCCAGCATCGCCAGCCCTTCACCCAGGAAGATGATGAACATGGCGTTCTCACGTCCGATCTTGTCCGAGACGAAGCCGCACAGCGGGCGTGTAAAGCCATTGCACAGATTGTCGATCGACAGCGTCATCGTGAGCAGCGGCAGCGTCGCACCGAAGAGGGTCATCGGCATCGATGCAATACCGAAATCCTTCGCGATCGGGCCGATCTGCGCCGTCGCCATCAGACCGCCAGCGGCCACGGCGACGAAGCAAACATAGATCACCCAGAACACCGGCGTACGAATCATCTGCCCCGAGCTGTAGTCCACCTTCGTCGACAGAGTGCGGCGCGACACGGTCAGGCCCTTCGGCGCACGCGGCTTCACGAGCAACAACGCGAGGATGAAGATCGCCACGCCCTGCACGATGCCGAAGTTGAAGAACGCTGCCTCGTAACCCGATCCGCGGATCATATTGGCAATCGGAATCACCGTGATCGCGGCACCGGCGCCGAACCCGGCGGCGGTCAGACCGGCGGCCAGACCGCGCTTGTCCGGGAACCACTTCAGTGCGTTACCCACGCAGGTGCCATACACGCACCCAGCGCCAATACCCGCGATCACGGCCGCCGTGTACAGCACGGCGAGCGTTTCGGCGTACGAGTACATGATCCACGACAGGCCAACGCAAATCGCGCCACCCGCCACCACCGGCCGAGGCCCGAAGCGGTCAACCAGCCAGCCTTCGATCGGCACGAGCCAGGTTTCCACCACGATGAAGATCGAGAACGCCACCTGAATGGCCGCGACACCCCAGTGATGCTTCGCCTGCATCGGCTCGACGAACAACGTCCACGAATATTGCAGATTGGCCACCAGGCCCATACAGATGATGCCGATCACCAGTTGTGACCAGCGCCCTCCCAGAAAAGAGGTCTTCTCCTCCGGTTGTCCATTTGCTTGCATGACTTGCCTCCTGTTCCTGTCAGACGATTGACGCCGGCCCGCGCTTCGTTGTGCGGTACCCGCCGTCATCGCGTGCCGTCTCGCGCCCCAACGTGGGGGAATCGCGCATACGACACGCCTCCTGGCGCTACATGCGGCTCATGCGTGGCCGCTTGATCACGGAACGCTACCTGGCGGCGCGCTCGCAGGGCTTGAGCCCCGGCTGACTGACTTTCGGAAGCGCCAAAGGACGCTTCCGGCCCCCACTTCGGCGCGGCGACGCAGGCTTTAGGCCCGCGCCGGCAAGTTGCCGGCTGCCGAAGGGTGACGGGTGAATCAATTCGAGTGGGAAACGGCCTGCGCTGTCAGCGGGTCGCGATGGATTCCCATGAGTCACATCGCAGGCCACGTCCCATCACTCAGGCGAGCGCGCCTCGCAGACGCGTGATCGCCGGATCGCCTGCCCACAACGGGCGGCAGGGAGATGAGGAAGACCGTAGCGCTGAACCACCAACTCAGACGCCAACGGCGGATACGACAGGGCAGCCGGTGCGGATAAACCGTCGCATGAATGCTGCCCGAAAGGAAATGCGTGCTTACCCAACGAATGTCTCCAGAAAATACGGCGTCAATTCAGCCCTTGCCCGAAGGAATTCACGAGTCTTATCGGGACCATTTTGACGCTCTTCATCTGATATACAAGATTCAATATATCGAATTAAGTATTTTTATGGTTCCAAAAGTAGTCCATGACCGGGGCACTGTCAACCCGAGAGCGCCCACATTCCGGTTGCCGTCGGCCCCGATTCGGACGCCTGGACGGCGTCGGGGTAAGCGCCCGATAACCGGCAAACGCACGGAAATCGGGGCCTTGCAGGACATTGCGCGCCGGAACGAGGCGTGACACCCCGTCAGGCGGTATCGCACCGCCGGGTGCAGGCTCAGGGAAAACGATGATGTTTTAGGGGAGGTCCGCCAACCGTCGGCGAGGTGACTCGCCGGCAAGAAAAATTGCGTTAGACCGGCTCGACGTCGCCTGAGTGGTTGCGAATGAAGGTGAGATGTTCGCGCAGCGAACGTTGCGCAACGGTGGCGTCGTGCGACGCCACGGCGGTGAAGATGCGACGGTGCTGTTCGATCAGCTCGGCCAGATCCGCGCCATGGCCGACGATGGCGCGGTAGTTGTCGACCACCGAGCCGCGCAACAGCTCGAAGATCGCGTGCATCAGGTGCACCAGCACAAGGTTGTGCGTGGCTTCCGCCAGCGCCAGATGGAAATGCGCGTCGAGTTCGGGTACGCGGGTGAGCAACGACTGTCCCTTGGCCTCGCCCTCGCCGTCCAGACCATCGCGCCCTGCGGCATAGGCCGCTTCGAGCGCTTCCAGCGCTTGTGCGAGCCGCGCGATGTCCTCGGGCGTTGCCCGTGCGGCCGCCAGCTCGACCGCCTTGGCTTCGAGCACTTCGCGCATTTCCAGCACGTCGTCGACGGTCTTGCTGTGTCGCGACATCAATTGAGACAACGGTTCCGCGAGCAGCGGCTGGCTGGCATTGGCGACCAGATACCCGCCACCGGCGCGCCCCACGATCAGGCCACGCGACTCCAGTCGCAGTAGCGCTTCGCGAAGGGACGGGCGCGACACGCCCATCTGCTGCGCCAGATCGCGCTCGGACGGCAGCGCCGAGCCGGGGGCGAGCCGGCCTTCGACGACCATCGTCTCCAGTTGTTCGTACACCATGTCGGACAGACGCAGACGCGGCGGCGGCGTGACCGGCGCAAAACTCGCGGCGGTGCCCGAAGATTCGCTGGCAGGGAAGGAAGACATAGGCAAGGACGACTCGTTGGACGACATGTCGGCTTCGGTTCTCGACGGAAAAATCACAGACACGACGATACAGGATGACGCTTCGCTCAGGGCAGGCGCGCAGCCAGATGCCCGGCTTCGCTCAGGGATGCCCCTCATACCAAGGGTTTACCCTGTAGTCGAAATCGGATCATTCCCTTTACGATAGCATCATTCGACAACTGGTCGACCAGTCTACCAGTAGACCAACAATCCGCGAAACGTCGCCCCACGTTAACGATGGTCCGAGAGCCCGCCTGATGACATCGAATGCGTTGCCCCCGCCTCCCTCCGCGCCGCTGAGTCCGCCGCGCCCGGTCCCGTCGTCGTCAGCTTCGCCGCCGGTGCCCATGCGCGTCGACGACGAGCCGGTCTTCGAGACGATTGACGACACCACGCGCGCCGCCCGGCTGGCGGCACTGCGTGCCGCCGTGCCCGACGCTCAGTGGCTGACCGACCGCGAACAGATCACGCCGTACGAATGCGATGGCTTGGCGGCCTACCGCAAGCTCCCGCTTGCCGTGGTATTGCCTGCCGACGAGGATCAGGTTTGCCGCATCCTGCGGGCCTGCCACGCGCACAATGTGCCCGTCGTGCCGCGCGGCGCCGGCACGGGGCTGTCGGGCGGCGCCATGCCGATCACCGACGGCATCGTGCTGTCGCTCGCCCGATTCAAACGCATTATCGAAGTCGATCCCTACGCACGTACCGCCACCGTTCAGCCCGGTGTGCGCAACCTCGCCGTCTCCGAAGCGGCCGCGCCTTATGGGCTTTACTACGCACCGGATCCATCGTCGCAGATTGCCTGCACGATCGGCGGCAACGTCTCAGAGAACTCCGGCGGCGTGCATTGCCTGAAATACGGCCTGACGGTGCATAACGTCCTGCGTGTGCGCGCCGTAACGATGGACGGCGAGATCGTGGAATTCGGCTCGCACGCCCTCGACGCCCCGGGACTCGACCTGCTGTCCGTGTTCATCGGAAGCGAAGGAATGTTCTGCGTGGTCACGGAAATTACCGTGAAGCTCGTGCCGAAGCCGCAGGTGCAGCAAGTCATCATGGCCAGCTTCGATGATGTCGAGGCGGGCGGCAACGCCGTCGCCGCCATCATCGCGGCGGGCATCATCCCGGCCGGCCTGGAGATGATGGACAAGCCAGCCACCCAGGCAGTGGAGGCGTTCGTTCACGCAGGCTACGATCTGGACGCGGCCGCCATTCTGCTGTGCGAGTCGGACGGCACGCCCGAAGAAGTCGCGGAGGAAATCGCAAGGGTCTCGGCGGTGCTGCGGGCGTCGGGCGCCACGCGCATCCAGGTGTCCACATCGGAAGCCGAACGTCTGCGCTTCTGGTCCGGACGCAAGAACGCCTTCCCCGCCGCCGGACGACTCTCGCCGGACTATTACTGCATGGACGGCACGATCCCGCGCCGGACCATCGGCACGCTGCTCAAGCGCATCGAAGCGATGGAAGTGCAATACGGCCTGCGCTGTATCAACGTCTTTCACGCCGGCGACGGCAACATGCACCCGCTGATTCTGTTCAACGGCAACGATCTCGACGAGTGGCACCGCGCCGAAGCGTTCGGCAGCGACATTCTCGAAGCCTGTGTGGCGCTGGGGGGCACGGTGACCGGTGAGCATGGCGTGGGGATCGAGAAGATCAACGCGATGTGCGTGCAATTTTCGCCGGAAGAGCGCGATGCCTTCTTTGGCGTGAAGCGTGCCTTCGACCCCGCCGGCCTGCTCAACGCCGACAAGGGCATTCCCACACGTGCGCGCTGCGCCGAGTACGGCAAGATGCACGTGCGCGGCGGCCTGTTGCCCCATCCCGAATTGCCGAGGTTCTGATGTCGCAAGCCCCTTCCCTCGCGTTGCCCGACGTGGATACGCAAGCGGCGGCGCAAGTGCTCGCCGCGATACGCGAGCGCGTGCTCGCCGCCACCGCCAGCGGCACACCGCTTGACATCCAGGGTGGCAGCACCAAGCACTGGTACGGCCAGACGCCCACGGGCGAGCCGCTCGACATGCGTGCGTATCGCGGCATCGTTTCGTACGATCCGGCCGAACTGGTGATCACCGCCCGCGCGGGCACGCCACTGACCGAGATCGAATCGGCGCTGGCCGCGCGCGGGCAGATTCTGCCGTTCGAGCCGCCCCATTTCGGGTCAGGGGCAACGCTCGGCGGCTGCATTGCGGCCGGCCTTGCCGGCCCTCGCCGGCCGCACGTCGGCGCACCGCGCGACTTTGTCCTCGGCGCCGTCGTCATGAACGGTCAGGGCCAAGTGCTGCATTTCGGTGGGCAGGTCATGAAGAACGTCGCGGGTTACGACATCTCCCGGGTGCTCGCCGGCGCGCTCGGCACGCTCGGCGTCTTGCTCGAACTCTCGATCAAAGTATTGCCCTGCCCGGTGGCCGAGGCCACGCTGCAGTTCGAACTGCCGCAGGCACAAGCCATCGAGCAACTCAACCGCTGGGCCGCTCAGCCGCTGCCCCTGATGGGTTCGGCGTGGCACGACGGCGTGCTGCGCGTGCGCCTTGGCGGTGCCGCGGCGGCCATCGCCGCAGCGCGCGCCACGATGGGCGGCAAATCTGTCGATGCCCTCGAAGCGCAGGCGTTCTGGCAGACCCTGCGCGAGCAGACGCACCCGTTCTTCGCGAGCGCGCCGATCACGGGAGACGGCCAACCGCTTTGGCGTCTGTCGGTGCCCTCGACCACGCCCCCACTCGCCCACGGCGACGAGCACCTGATCGAATGGGGGGGCGCGCAACGCTGGTGGATCACACCGCGCGCCGCCGCCGATGTGCGCGCGATTGCCGCAGCGGTGGGCGGGCATGCTACGCTGTTTCGCCACGGCGACAAGTCGGCTGGCGTATTTACCCCGCCATCGGCCGCGCTGCACGCTATCGGCAAGCGTTTGCAGCACACGTTCGACCCGAGCCGCATCTTCAACCGCCATCGGCTGTACCGCTAAAGACGACGATGCAAACGAACCTCGCAGACTTTCTCCGTCAAACGCCAGACGGCGACGAAGCCGAAGCCATTCTCCGCAAATGCGTGCATTGTGGCTTTTGCACCGCCACGTGCCCGACCTACCAATTACTGGGCGACGAACTCGACGGCCCGCGCGGGCGCATCTATCTCATCAAGCAGATGGTCGAGGGCCAGCCCGTGACGCGTGAAACGCAGCGCCACCTGGATCGGTGCCTGACTTGCCGCAGTTGTGAGTCAACGTGCCCGTCGGGGGTGCAATACGGCCGGCTCGTGGACATCGGCCGCCGTCATGTCGACGCCAAGGTCTGTCGCCCCGCCGGCGAGCGCGCGCTGCGCTGGACGCTCGCCCGCGTGCTGCCCAATCGTACGCTGTTCTCGCCTGCCCTTCGCCTGGGCCAGCAGTTCCGGTCACTGCTGCCGCGCTCGCTGCGCGAGAAGGTGCCGCATCGCCAGCGCTCGGGCAGTTGGCCGCAGGGCACGCACACCCGTCGCATGCTGATGCTCGAAGGCTGCGTGCAGCCCGCCATGCTGCCGAACGTCAACAAGGCCACCGCCCGCGTGCTCGACGCACTCGAGATCGAAATGGTGCGTCCGGCGGCCGCCGGTTGCTGCGGCGCGATCCGCCTGCATCTGAACTATCAGGACGACGGTCTCGACGATGCGCGCCGCAACATCGATGCCTGGTGGCCCGAGATCGAAGCGGGTGTGCAAGCCATCGTGATCAACGCGTCGGGCTGCGGCGCGACGGTCAAGGAGTACGGCCATCTGCTGCGTCACGATCCGCAATACTCAGGCAAGGCGCAACGCGTCTCGGAACTCGCACGAGATTTGTCGGAAGTGCTGCTCGATAACCTGGAAGCCCTGCAACAGCGCGTGCCGAGCCGCAAAACCGGCAAGATTGCCTACCATCCCCCCTGCACGCTGCAACACGGCCAGCAACTCAAGGGCGTGGTGGAGAAGGTGCTCGCCGGGGTTGGCGTGAGCGTCATGCTGCCGCAGGACAGCCATATCTGCTGTGGCTCCGCGGGCACCTATTCGGTCACGCAGCCAACGTTGTCGCATCAACTGCGCGACGCGAAGTGGAAGGCGCTCGACGCCCTCGAGCCCGAACTGGTCGTCTCCGCCAACGTCGGCTGCATCTGTCATTTGCAGGCGACCGCCAAGGGCGAGCACGCGCGCGATCACGCGCCGGTTCAACACTGGATCGAACTGCTCGACCGGATGATCGCGTCGGCCTGAGCGCCGGCGCGATCATCCCGATTCACCTCCGCGGCAACGATTGATTGTCCCCATACAAGGGACAATCAATCCCCAATATGCCCGTTTATCTAAACGATGGCACTCCCTAAAATCGAAGCCAAGTCAGTCATCGCATGGATGGCTGAGCCGACCCTTACTTCGATTCCTTTGCCGGAGCCTGTCATGATCGACAACAAAACCGCCCCCTACGCCGCACTGTTGCTGCGCGTATCGCTGGGTATCCTCTTCCTCGCCCATCTGTCGCTCAAGGTGTTCGTATTTACCGTGCCTGGATTCGTCGGCTTCATGGGCTCGCTGGGCCTGCCGCCGTTCGTCGCGTATGTCACGATGGCGCTGGAACTGATCGGCGGCCTGATGCTGATCACGGGCTTCTATGCGCGCTGGGCGGCGCTGCCGCTGGCGGCGTTGATGCTCGGCACCATCGTATCGGTGCACGGCCACAACGGCTGGATGTTCACCAACAAGGGCGGCGGCTGGGAATTCCCCGCGTTCTGGCTGGTGGCGCTGCTGGTTCTGGCCCTGCTCGGGGACGGCGCTTGCGCGGTACGCCGCGCTCGCACCGCCTGATAGCCTCGTCAGGTTCTCGTTAGCGTTCTTTTGCTGGAGTCATTGCCATGTCTGCCCTTCCTACCCTCTTCGTCTCCCACGGCTCGCCGTTGCTCGCGGTCGATCCGGGCCGTACCGGCCCACTGTTGACGGCGTTGGGGCGTGCGGTGCCGCGTCCGCGCGAGATCCTCGTGATTTCGCCGCATTGGTCGACGCCGGCCCTGCGCGTGGGCAGTCTGGCGCAACAACGCACGATCCACGATTTCGGCGGCTTCCCGCGCGAGCTTTACGCACTGGAGTACCCGGCCGCGGGAGCGCCCGCGCTCGCCGAGCGCACGGTGCAAATGCTGCGCGACGCGGGTCTGCCCGCGACGACCGACGACCAGTGGGGTCTCGATCACGGCGCCTGGGTGCCGCTGCGCTACCTCTACCCGGATGCGGATGTCCCGGTCACCCAGTTGTCGCTGCAACGGCACGAACGTCCCGAGCAGCAATATCGGCTCGGACAGCACTTGGCGCCGCTCGCGCAGGACGGCACGCTCATCCTCGCGTCGGGCAGCTTCACCCACAACCTGCACGAGGTGTTCCGCGCCCCGTCGGAGGACCGTGCCGACGCGCCCTACCTGGCCGAATTCGTCGCCTGGTTCACCGAGCATCTCGCGGCGATGGACCTTGATGCCCTGTTCGACTATCGCGCCCGCGCACCGTACGCCGAGCGCGCTCATCCGACCGACGAGCATCTGCTGCCGCTCTATATTGCCCTGGGCGCAGCCGACAATGCCGCCCGTCAGACGCACTTCGACACCGGCGCCACCTACGGCGCGCTGCGCATGGACGCGTTCGCGTTCGGCAACGCCGCCCCGTCGCTCGCCGAAGTGAGCGCGCTGGCACAATAACGACATCGGCACCGGGGGTGTCGCGACAGGCCTGTCCGTCGCGGCATCGTCGGCGCCGTCGCCTGTCCGGCCACCGGCCTGATCGCGCATCGCGGTGCGCATTCCTGAGGAGCCCCGCCCCGGCATGAACAAACTTCGCGAGATCGAGAGCTTCATTGCCGTGGTCGAGTCGGGCAGCTTCGTGAAGGCCGCCGCAACGTTGGGCATCTCCAAGACGGCCATCTCGCGTTACGTGGCCGATCTCGAGGCGCGTCTGGGCACGCGTTTGCTCCAACGCACCACGCGACGCCTGTCGCTCACCGAGCCGGGCCAGCGTTACGTCGAGCGCTGCCGTCAGATCCTCACCGAACTCGACGAGGCCGATGCCATGGCGGGCGAGCAGGACGGTCTGCCGGCCGGGCCGCTGCGCATCAACGCCCCGCACACCTTCGGTGTGCTGCATCTCGCGCCGCTCTGGCCCACGTTTCTCTCGCGACATTCGCAAGTCTCGCTCGATATCACGCTGAGCGATCGTCTCGTCGATATCGTTGACGAAGGCTACGATCTGGCCATTCGGATCACGCGCCTGCCCGATTCGTCGCTGGTGCATCGGCGGCTCGCGGGTACCCGGCTGGTGCTGTGCGCCTCGCCCGGCTACCTCGCGCAGCATGGCACGCCACCGCATCCCAGCGAACTGGCCCATCATGAGACCGTCGGCTACAGCTACTTCTCGCATCGGCGCGAATGGCGCTTCGACGGCCCTGACGGCCCGGTTTCCGTGCGCACGCGCGCGCGGCTGATCGCCGACAACGGCGATACCTGCCTGGCCGCCGCCGTTGCCGGGGCGGGCATCATCCTGCAACCGGCGTTTCTCGTGCAAGACGCCTTGCGCGACGGCCGGCTCGTCGAATTCCTGCCCGAATACACGCAGGGCGAGATGGGTGTCTACGTCGTCTATCCTTCGCGCAAGTACCTGAGCGCAAAGGTCCGCGCCCTCATCGACTTTCTCGTCGACGCCTTTGCCATGCCCGGCTGGCGGGCCATCGACCGCCGTTGAGTCGCGCAGTCTTGCCGACATCCACCGCGAAAGCCCCTTGAATCCCACGCAATTGACCGACAACACACCGGAACGTCACGGCAATTGATTTCCGCGGGCGAATGTCACTTATACTGACGGGCCTGATGTCCCATTTCATATATTTTGGAAAACTTTTTACTGATCGTCGCTGCGATACTGCTGGTGTTGCTCAACGGCTTCTTCGTGGCGGCGGAATTTGGCCTCGTCAAACTGCGCCAGACGCGCGTTCATGTCATCGCCCGCCAACGCGGTTGGCGCGGCCGTATCCTGGCCAAGGTTCACAGCCAGCTCGATACCTACCTTTCCGCGTGCCAGCTCGGCATCACCCTCGCCTCGCTCGGTCTGGGCTGGATCGGTGAGCCCGCGTTTGCGCGCATTCTCACGCCGCTGTTCGCCGCGCTGGGGGTCAACTCGGCGGAGCTGATTCATGCGCTCGCCTTCTTCATCGCATTCTTCACGATTTCGTACCTGCACATTGTCGTGGGCGAACTCGCGCCGAAGTCGATGGCCCTGCGCATGCCGGAAATCGTCTCCGTCTGGACAGCCGCCCCGCTCTATGGCTTTTACTGGCTGATGTATCCGGCGATCTGGATTCTCAACCACAGCGCCAACCGCCTGCTGCGTTGGACAGGTCTCGATCCGTCGCACGGCACCGATGCCCATTACTCGGCCGACGAAATCAAGCTGATCATGCGCCGGGGGGCATCGAGCGAGAAACTGTCGCGCGACGACTGGAATGTGGTCGCCTACGCCATCGACTTCAGCGATCTGACCGTCTCCGATCTCATGCATCCGATGAGCGAAGTGGCCAGCTTCCGGCGCAATGCAACGTTCGCGCAGAACATGGATACGGCCTATCGTCACCGCTACAGCCGCTACCCATTCTTCGACAACGATGGCGAAACCGTGCTCGGCGTGGTGCACCTGAAAGATCTGTTCCTCGCGGAGCATCATGGTCAATCGATCGAGGATCTGGGCAGTATGGCGCGGCCCGTGGAGCGCGTGAAACCCGACATGCCGGCGCGTGAGCTGTTCCGCCGATTTCGCCGGGGCGCACCCCACTTCGCGATCGTGGGATGGCCGGACCAAAAGCCTATCGGTTTCCTGACGCTCGACAACCTGCTCTCGGCGCTTGTCGGCAAGATCCGCGACGAATTCCGCCAGACGGAAGACGACTGGACCCACATGGAAGATGGCACGCTTATCGGCCGGGGCAGCTTACCCATCCTGACGCTGGAACGCTCGCTGGGCATCGAGATCCCGAGCGAGCACGCGGAATCGGTGGGTGGCCTGATCATGGACGTGCTGGGCTACTTGCCGCATGAGGGCCAGAAGGTCGACTTCGAAGGCTTCTCCGTTGTCGTGAAGAAGATGCAGGGGCCGCGTATCGTGCTGGTACGCATCTATCCCGACGGGGTACGAGAAGCCCGTGGCGAACCGCCCCACGCTGTCACCCGGCAACGCGACGATTGACGCGCCCGCAGCGGCGCTCGGCGAACCGAACCGGCGCCGCAGAGGCACGCGCCGGTTGGATCGCATTACACCGAACGCTTAGCCGCGCGCGAATGCCTTGCGATTGAGTTCGAGCTGCGTGATGAGCTTTTGCAGGCGCGACTCGGCGGTACGCGAGAGCGCGATAAAGCGGCAGCCGATGTGATACTCGACGTCCTTCGCCAACGGCACCGTGCGAATGGCACAGACTTCCAGGTCCACCTGGACGGTGCCGTAGTCGCGCAATTCGATCTCGACGTGCATGAGCATCGAGCCCTTCGGAATTTCGGCCGCCGCATCGGCCTTCGTGCGCAAGCCAACGCCACCGAGTGACAGGTCGAACACCGACAGGCGCATCGGCGTGTCGTCGGGGAATTTGACCGTGCACGGGTATGGATCAAGGATCGGCGTTTTCACGCGAAAGTAATCGCGGCGCTGCAAACGCACGAGCGTTTCCGGATACGAGGCGTAGAAGGCGGGATACCCTTCGAACTCGCGCTCCTCGACATCGCCAATGGGGAAATGCACCTGAATGCCTTCGGGCACGCCAACGAACAGCGCGCGCTTGTTGGCAAGCAGCGCCCGGTTCTCCGCCTCCACACCGCCCCAGTCGAAATAAAAGCCGCGCACTTGCGGCTCGACCTTGAGCAGGCGCGTGACGAGTTGCCGCTGCCCGTTCGCGAAGTACACCGTCATGAAATCGCCACGGGTCGCCAGATGGCGCAGCACGCCGCCAATTTCCAGCGGATTGCTGATGCGATACGAATCATGCAGTTGCGTTTCGTTGTCCGTGGGCGCCGGTGTCACCTGCGGTTCTGTCATTTCCATACCTGATCTTCTAATTGTCCCCGTGACGGACCACGCCGGGCGGCGCAAGCCGTACGTATTAAAGTCTCGGCAACCCGTGACGCCTCACGACGTCACTGTGCGAATGCGTGTCTGTCGGCGCTGGTGCACCGTCTCATGTATCTGGTCAAAAACGTTAACGGTCGCTGGGCCGGAATATTGAGGGCTCCGGCCCACAAACTTGCGGTGTCCCGTGTCGCGCGCCACACCCCGGACGCGCCCTCGGACCTTTGCCGCACGCTACCGTCGGATCAGCGATGTACCGCGGCCATCAACGCGCCGAAACCCATGAAAACGCCGCCGCTGATGCGATTGAATGCCTTGAGCACACGCGCTTCGCGCAAGTACGGCGCGATGCGTAGCCCGCCGGTGGCGTAGACCAGATACCAGCTCACCTCGATCACCGCGAACGTGCCGAGCAGAATCGAGAACTGCGGGAGTTTGGCGGCGGTTGGGTCGATGAACTGCGGCAGGAACGCCGCGGCGAAGAGAATGGCCTTCGGGTTGCTGCCCGCGACCAGGAAGCCCGACTTGAAGAGTTTGCCGAAGCTCGAATCCACGGCCGTGGCGGGCACGTCGGACGGCGCCGCGGCATTCGCGTCCACGGGTGAGCGCCAGCTCTTGTAGCCGAGATAGACGAGATATGCCGCACCGACGTAGCGCAGCGTGTCAAACAACATCGGCCACGCGCGGAGCACGGCGCCCAGTCCGGCCGCGGAAACCGACATCATGGCGATGAGTGCCGTCATGCAGCCGGCCATCGTGCCGAGCGACGGACGCAGCCCGTGACGCGCGCCATGCGTCATGACGAGCAACATGTTCGGTCCCGGCGTCGCCGAGACGAAAAAAACGGTGACGACATACAGCCACCATGTTTGCAAGCTCATGATTGCCTCGGAAAAGGGCTCACGCGAGGGCTCACGCGAATTCGATCAGGCATTGTAGCGTCGAACCGCGACAGTCGCATCGTCCGCGTGCACGTCCCATGCGAATCGAAAAAGACGCCAAAAAACAAACAGGCCCGATGACTTTCGTCATCGGGCCTGCTGATCTCGGGACGCCGCCTCGCCTAAGGCTGGCGCGGCATCACGGGAATGCGTTCAAGCCAATTAGATGGGCTTGATGTTCGCAGCTTGCTTGCCCTTCGGGCCAGTCTTGACTTCGAACGACACGCGTTGGTTTTCTTGCAGCGACTTGAAGCCGTCAACCTTCACTTCCGAGAAGTGAGCGAACAGGTCTTCACCGCCGGCGTCCGGGGTAATGAAGCCGAAGCCCTTTGCGTCGTTGAACCACTTAACAATACCGGTTTCCATATTTTTTCCTAATAAAACAATAGCTTGAGGTCGAAATAACCCCGTGAGCGCTGACAATCAAGGGAAAATGAAGGACTAGAAACCAGCGAGAAGCAGGAAAACTACGTCTGACAACAACTTCGCGGCTTGACAATCTGCAGTTGGTTTTATACGTGTAGACGCGTCGTTTGTCAACAGGGTAAGGCCTGCAAATCTCGTAACAATTTCTCGCCCTCGCGGGAGATTTGGGCGGGCTTCGGGTGTTCGAGCCAGGGTTGCTGCCCGTACAATGGGCGTTTTTTCCCGCGCCCGCGCCACTCAACCCCCATACCCGCCTACGGATGGAGTCTACTCGCCTCATGCGCCCCTCGCCGTCGCCGTCTGACGCTCGTACGCCAAGCCAACCGGCTTGGGTGTCCCGTTGCCGCACGCACGCGCTCAGTCTGGCCATTTGCCTGACGCTCGCCGCCTGCGCCGGGTCACCGACCTATGGCCCGGTGCCCGCCGGAAGCTATCGCGTGCAGTCCGGCGACACCCTCTATGGCATCGCGCGCGCCAACAATACCAGTGCCGCCGATCTGGTGCGCTGGAACGGCCTGACCGATCCCGACAAGATTGAAGTCGGTCAGGTGCTGCGTGTCGTGCCGCCGGCCGGTGCGGCGGCCGCCGCGTCCGGCGCCGCCAGACCCGCGCCGCAAGCCCGCCCGACCCCGAAGCCGGCTCCCGCGCCCGCTGCCCCACGCACGGCGACCAACCGGATTCCGATGGTCTGGCCCGCCAATGGCCCGGTGCTGGCAAACTTCAATGGCAGCAGCAACAAGGGCGTCGATATCGGCGGCAAAGCGGGCGACCCGATCTATGCGGCAGCCGCCGGCAAGGTGGTTTATGCAGGCAGCGGGTTGCGCGGATACGGCAACCTGGTGATGGTGCAGCACGAAAACGGGTACCTCACCGCCTACGCGCACAACCGCGCCATTCTGGTCAAGGAAGGGGCGTCGGTCAGCAAGGGCCAAAAGATCGCCGAGATGGGCGACACCGACTCGCATGGCACGGTCAAGTTGCACTTCGAGGTGCGCCAGAAGGGCACGCCGTTCAACCCCCGCGACTTCCTGCCCTCGCGATAGTTCAGTACTGCGGCCCGTCTCTCCCGACGGGCGAGTACCGCAATCGAAAAAAACGGCAAGGCGCGATGCCTTGCCGTTTTTTCCTTGCCGCCAGCCTCTGCCTGTCTGCCGGTCAGGCCGACGCGAGAAAGCCCTGCGACAGCCCATCGGTGCGCGCGTCGCGCCAATCGCGATGCGCACGCGGGTCCGTCCACACGAGCAGATGGAGTGCTGCGAGCGCGCGCGGGTCGTTGAGCAACTCCCACTTCTGCGTGTTCGTCAGCTTCGCCGGTCCCTTGAGCAACGCGGTCTCGACACGGCCGGCACGCCGGGCGTCGCGCTTCGCGTCGTCAAGGGTCGGCACCACGCTCGCGGCCACGAGGGCGTTGGCCATCGGGTCGACGACGGCGTCGACAAAGGTGACATGCTGGCGCGCGTCCTCCGTGTATTTTTCCGTCATGCGCAGCTCCTTGGGCGGCCATGACTCTTCCGGAATCAGGAACAGCCGCGCACGCTTGAGCGCGCGCCCCAGCGACACCCGGCTGGAGAACACCGACACGGGAATCGAGATCGCCATCGATCCGACTATGGGCATCAGCCACCAAATGAAGTCCGGGTTGAGCCAGTAGACGATGCCCCCCCACCCCAGCCCGATCAGGGTATGCAGGCCGTGGCGACGAATCGCTTCGCCCCAGTGCGTCTCGGCGTCTTCACGCGGCGGCGACTTCCATTGAATCGCAATGCCGGTAAGCGCCGCCAGCACGAACTGTGTATGGAACAGCATGCGCACCGGGGCGAGCACGGCCGAGAACACGAGTTCGATGAACATGCTAACCGTCACCGCGAATGCCCCGCCGAAACGTTTCGCGCCCTTTACCCAGATCAGCACCACGGCGAGGATCTTCGGCAGGAAGAGCAGCGTGGCCGTCGCCGAGAACAATGCGAGCGCGCGCTCGGGATGCCACTCCGGCCAGACCGGGAACAGTTGTCGCGGCGCCGTGAAATATTCGGGCACGACCAGCGTGTGCTTGGCGAGCAGACACGTCGAGAGGATCAGGAAGATGAACCACAACGGCGCTGACACGTAGGCCATCGCCCCGGTGACGAACACCGCGCGGTGCACCGGGTGCATGCCCTCGGCCAGGAACAGCCGGAAATTCATCAGGTTGCCCTGGCACCAGCGGCGGTCGCGCTTGAGTTCGTCGAGCAGGTTCGGCGGCATTTCCTCGTAGCTGCCGGGCAGGTCGTAGGCAATCCACACGCCCCAGCCGGCGCGTCGCATCAGCGCCGCCTCGACGAAGTCGTGCGAGAGAATCGCGCCCGACATGGCGCCTTTGCCCGGCAGCGGGGCAAGCGCGCAATGCGCCATGAACGGCGCCATGCGAATGATCGCGTTGTGGCCCCAGTAGTGCGATTCGCCCAATTGCCAATAGTGCAGGCCGGCCGTGAACAGCGGGCCGTACACGCGACCGGCGAACTGCTGCAGGCGCGCGTAAAACGTTTCGCGTCCGGCGGCGAGCGGCGCGGTCTGAATCAGGCCGGCGCTCGGGTGCGCTTCCATCATGCGCACCAGTTTCGTCAGACATTCGCCGCTCATCACGCTGTCGGCGTCGAGTACGAGCATGTAGCGATAGTCACTGCCCCAGCGGCGGCAAAAGTCGTCGAGGTTGCCGCTCTTGCGCTTCACGCGACGCTGACGGCGACGATAGAAGATACGGCCGAAGCCGTTCACCTGACGGCATAGCGCCTGCCACGCGTCGACTTCGGCCGTGCAATTGTCGGCCTCGTTCGAATCGGACAGGATGAAGAAATCGAAGCGTTCGAGCGAATCGGTCTTGGCCAGCGATTCGTAGGTCGCACGCAACCCGGCGAACACGCGGCCGACGTCTTCGTTGCATATCGGCATCACGAGCGCGGTGCGCGCCTCCGGTGCGATCGGCGCATCGCCCGCGGCCATCTTCGAGATCATGTGGCGTTCGCCGCCGAACAGCAGCACGAAGAAGCCGAAGATCGCCGTCCAGAACCCGGCCGAAACCCAGCCGAAGAGCAGCACGAACAGCACGAGCACGGAGAATTCGAGCGGATCGGCCCCGTGATACGGCAGCACCGACGCCATGAAATGGGTGGCCAGCGCCGTCTGCGCGATCATCAGCACGAGCAGCGTCCAGCGACGGCGCCGGCCCGCTTGCGACCATCGTCCTTTGGGATCCGGGGCGTCGCGCACGAGCGGATCGGGATCTTCGCGACCGGTCAGTTTGCGCCACAGTCGCGCGAGCGGATTGAGTGACCAGGCGCGCGGAATGAGTGACGTGCGGCGCACCGGCGGTGCGGTGCGCAAGGTTTGTACGCCACGCACATCGTTCAATCCGGCAGCGGCGGCGAGCGATCCGCCGTCGGTGAGCGCGAGACGCACCGATTGCGAGGCAAGCACCGCGTCGCTGCCGGATTCGATCTCCTCGATATTGTGCGCATGCCACGCGGCCGTCGCCACGCCGACCGTGGCAACGGGTATGTCGGCCTGCGCGGCGGTCTGCCCCGCGGCCTCGGCGAGCGCCGCGCTGGCGGCATCGGCCATGGCATCGTCGGCATCAGGCGGCACATCGCCCGCGCCGTTCACAGCGCGCGCGGCGAGCAAACGCTGCAAGCGTGTGAGGACGTCAAGCGAATCGCCGCCGTCACGCCTGGCTTGAGCCAACAGGGCGCGGCGCTTCTCGGCGGGCAGTGGCAGCCGGTCGACGTACAACTCGTCGACCGGAATGTCGGAACGGTCGCTCATTCGGGGGGTAACAGGTAGCTCCACGTTTCGGATAGGGTATTACTGCCGTTGCGCAGGTAAGCGCGCATTTCGACGGGTTTCTCGGCATCGAGGCGGCGCATGCGGAGCATGACGCGATAGCCTCCCGTGACGTCATTGCGCTGCGTCTGCACTTCGAGGATCTTGCCATTGCCATCGATGGATACGTTCCCTTCGACCTTGGCATCTTCCGGCAGTTTCTTGAGCGCCGGACCTTCGAAATCGAGCGCGAACAGTTGACTGTCGTCTGGTTTTCCCCGGTAGCCGTGCCCCCGCCGGCTTTGCGACACCCACGCCATCGGCGGGCGCTTGTCGTTGTCCTTCTGCCACGACAGCCGGTATTCGATCGAATACGGTTGCTTGGGCTTGGGCGGCGCATCCGGCACCCAATACGCCACGATATTATCGTTGGTCTCGTCGGGGGTCGGGATCTGCACCAACTCCACCCGGCCCGGCCCCCACTTGCCCTTGGGCTCGACCCAGGCGCTCGGGCGCGATTCGTAGCGATCCTCCAGATCCTGGTAGTCGCCGAAGTCACGGTCGCGCTGCTGCAGCCCAAATCCGGCCGGGTTCGTCAACGCGAAGGAAGAGACGAGCAGACGCTTCGGATTGACCAACGGGCGCCAGATCCATTCGCCGGTGCCCGACTCGATGGATAGGCCATCCGAGTCATGCACTTCGGGACGATAGTCGGGCACCGCCGCGGGCTGGTTCTCGCCGAAGAAGAACATGCTCGTGAGCGGCGCAATGCCCAGCTTGGTGACGTTCTCACGCAGGAACAGTTCGGCCTTCACGTCCACCGTCGTATCGACGCCCGGACGCAGCGTAAAGCGATAGGCGCCTGTCGCACGCGGCGAATCGAGCAACGCGTAGATCGTCAACTCCTTGGCGCCAGGGGCCGGACGCTGGATCCAGAACTCGGTGAAGCGCGGAAACTCCTCGCCGGAATTGAGCGCGGTGTCGAGTGCCAGCCCGCGCGCGGACAAGCCGTAGGTCTGATTCTTGCCCAGCGCGCGGAAATAACTCGCACCGAGGAAGACCATCACTTCGTCCTTGTATTTCGGGGTGTTCACGGGAAAGTGGATGCGGAACCCAGCGAAGCCGAGCCCGCGCAACTGCTTGGGATCGACCTTCAGCGCACCGAAATCGAACATGTCGGGGCTGTAGCGCAGTTCGCGCACACTGTTGCCGGCCAATTCGTTGATCTTCACCGGACGGTCGTAGTACGAGCCCTCATGGAAAAACATCAGCTCGAACGGCAGCTTTTGCGCACGCCACAGCGCCTTTTCGGGCTTGAAGCGGATATTGCGATAGCGATCGTACGAGAGGTTCTGCAGCGCCTTCGGCAGATTCGGATCCTTCGGCTTGTAGCGGCTGTTCGCAAGCGTGCGCGCCTGCTTGGCAACGTCGTCGAACGAGAAGGCATGCGCGGCGCCGCTGACCAGAGCGCACCCACTGAGTACGCCGGCGAGCGCCAGGCGCAAGGCACGGCGGGAAATCATGCGGGAAACGAAATTGAGCAGGAATTCCATCGGCATTGGAGATAGCGTGAAACGCGCGTGCCGACCGTAGCCAGCTTGCGCCGAACGCGCAATTTTACCCGCTCATTTGCCGATTGACGAAAGATACATCCGCAAAAGCTTCGAAGCGGGCACTCACATTATCTCAATCGTCCGCTGGGACACTGCTCCAGGCGCATCACAAATTTGTGACGATTTGTGACCGATAGGCAAAACGGAAGGCTTTCACCGCCTTTCCCGCCCTCTCCCACCCATTCCCCCTGCCCACACGGCCGATGCCGCAGCGGTGCTTCGATTGACGGCATCCGGTAGCGGCTCGCCCTCGGGCGGGCACGGACCCGCGTTACTTCGCCTCGAATTTCACACCGGTCGCCGGCGTGGGGACGGCACACCGTTGCGTGCGCACGTTGTCGAGAAACCGCTGGATCAGCGGCAGTACCTTGGCCTCGATGTCACCGTGACCATAGCCGAAACCGGCGAAATTGAAATGCGTGGCGCTGTCGACGACCGCTAGCCAGTGGCAACCGGCAGGCAGATCCGCGTAGGGCTCGGTGCGCGTCTGCCACTTGCCATCGAGTGGTGCGTCACGTGTGCCGGTCACCAACAGGACGGGCTTGCGAATGTCATGCCAGGCGCCCGACGGAAAGATCGGGCCGGGCCCCTGCGGGGAGAGCGCGATGTAGCCATCGAAACGGTCGTTGCTGTCGAGCCCGAGCTTGTTCTTCGCACCGGCCTCGATCATCACGGTGGCCGCCCCCATGGAGTGCCCCGCGAAGACGGCCGGTCCCGCGCGGCACTGCGTTCGCGCCCAGTGCAGCGCCGCCCCGGTGTCTTCGAGACGGTCGCCGTAAGCTTCGGGATCCGTAGTGAGTGCCAGCAAACCGTCGCGCAATCCACCGCTGCGCACCCGATCGCGCAAGGAGTCGTGCCCGCTTTCCTTGTGAGCCATGGTCACGGTCAGCCACCCGTATTGCGAGAGCGCGCGGCCCAACCAGGAAAGCGCGTCGCGGTCGTCGCCCGCCCCGGGACTCAGCACCGCCACGCCACGACAGGCCAAGGAGGGCCGGAAGACATGAAGATTGGCATACGCCCCATCGCTGCGCGGCACGCGCTGGTCGATGCCGGTCGGCGGCGAGGAAGCTTTCGGCGTGGAAACAGGCGCCGCGGTCGGTGCGGCGTCGAGGGTCGGATGCTGCGGCACGATCGTGTCCGCCGCCGCAGCCAGAGAGGGAAACGACGCGAGCAAGGCCACGCCGACACTGCAGGCACCGAGCGCGACGAGCATCGTCCCGAACGATCGACCCACGGCCCCGCGCGACATTCCGAGCATCCGTTCTCCCTTGGTATCCAGCGGTGCACGCGCCCGGCCGAATCCAGCCGATCGGCCAGGCATCACGGTCTCGCGCCGACGTCCCGCTGCGACATCACACGACGAACCATCTTAGCGCGGATTGCGTAGGGACTCCGCAGGAATTTTGCCTAAGGGATACGTGTCTCGCGTGCGCAACGCGCGAGAGGTGCGGCGCATACGCCGGGCGCGCGCTTCGAGTGAGCGTCGAGCGCGCATTCAGCGCGCCTCATGCGCGCTGAGGGTGACCGCCGGGCGTGTCGCGCGACAAGCGAAGCGCCGACGCATAGCCCGCGGGATCGAAGCGCCACGTCAGCGCGATCAACGCCACGTTGAGCATGATGAGTCCGATCCACGACGGCGTGAAGCTGCCCGTGCGATCGAGCACCGCGCCAGCGGCGAACGGCGCCAGCGCCGCGATGCAAAAGCCCACGCCCTGCATGAACGCCGCCAGCGCCGCCGCATGACGCGGATGCGCATGATGATCGAGCGCAAGCACGAGTCCAAGCGAGAAGGTGCCCCCCAACCCGAAACCGATGGCGCCGACACACGCCCACGCGGCGGCGACCGGTGCGAGCGCCAGCCCGATGAGTCCGCCAAGCGTGGACGCAAGCGCGAGCGTGAGCCAGCGACGGCGATCGGCGTGACGGCGCGCCAGCCAGGGCAGCGTCAGTGCGGCGGCGACCTGACAGGCCGTCAGCCCGGCCAGCAATGCCCCGCTGCGCGTCGCACTCATGCCGTGTTGCTGATAGAACGGGGGCAGCCAAGCGACCATGGTCGTATAGGTGCAGTTGATGAGACCGAAGTACACGGCCAGTGTCCAGGCGCGACGCTTGCGTAGCAACACGAACATCGACGGCGCAGCGCCGGTCGCCGACGCAACACGCTCGCCCGCCGCCCGACACGCCGCACGCAGATCCGCCGCCGACGTCACGGCCCCCGGTGGTGCCGCCACCGCCTGAACCAGCGGCGCACGCCACCAGGCCAGCGCGGCCGCGCAGACAACGCCGAGCCACATCCCCAGCCCGACACGCCAGTCGCCCGCCTCGGACGCCGCCCACGGACTGATTGCGGCGCCAAGTCCGCCACCGCCCATGAGCGCCGCCGAGTACAAACCCATCATCGCCGTCATGCGCGCCGCGCTGTAGTTTGCCTTCACCACGCCGGGCAGCAGCGCCTGGATGACGGCGATGCCGATGCCCGACGCGAGCGCCGTGGCGATCATCGTGGCGGTATCGTCGGCCACGAAACGCATGCCGCAGGCGAGCGCAAGCGCCGCCAGTCCGAGCAGCACCCCGCGCCGCTCACCGCAGCGGCGCGTCAGCCCGCTCGCCGCAAAGGCACCCGCGCCCATTGCGAGCACCGGCAGCGACGTGAGCAACGCCGCCACGGGATAGGTCATCCCTGTAGCCTCGCGGATTTGGGGCAGCAGCGGACTGATGGACGTGAGCGTCGGCCGGAGCGTCAGCCCGACCGCGACGATGGCCAGCCAGAGTGTCATACCGCCACACCGTCGCTGACCACCACATGCCCGTTCGCCACCACCCAGCGGCGCGGCGCACGCGTGACGATGGCCTGCGCAGCATTCACGGCATCGACGAGCACCAGGTCGGCGCGCGCGCCCACGCGCAGGCCGTAGTCGTCGAACCCACAGGCCCTCGCCCCCTGATCGGTGACGCAATCGAGCGCTATGTCCAGTTCATCGTCGCGACGCAGGTTGTAGCGCAGCCCGATCATCATGGCGCGCTCGAGCATGTCGGGCGAGCCATAGGGCGTCCACGTGTCGCGAATGCCGTCGTTGCCGCCCGCCAGCGGCACACCGGCTCGCCGGCAGGCCATGAGCGGCGGCACGATACGCGACGGCGGCGCGGTGGTGATCAGCGCGACGCCGGCATCGGCCAGGCGCGCGAGCATCGTCTCGGCGCGCGCGGCGTCCAACTCGCCCAGGCAAAACGCATGCGACACCACGACCTTGCCTTGCATGCCAAGCGCGGCAATGCGCTCAAGCATCAGTTCGAGCGAGAACACGCCCATCTCGCCCGGCTCGTGCAGATGGATGTCGACGGGGCAACCGTGTTTGTCGGCCAGCGCAAACATGGCGTCGAGCGACGCCTTCGGGTCGCGATCGATGGCGCACGGATCGAGCCAGCCGAGCACGTCCGCGCCCCGCGCGAGCGCGCCGTCGAGCAAGGAAACGGTGCCCTCGCGATCCAATACGCCCGACTGCGGAAACGCCACGATCTGCATGTCGAGGGTGTCCGCCAGCGCTTCACGCGTGGCGAGTACGCCGTCGAGATGACGCAGGCCCGCGTCGGTATCGATGTCGACGTGAGTGCGCAGCCGCGTGGTGCCCGCCGCGAGGAATGCTCGCGCGAGGGCGAGCGACGCGGCCCCCGCGTCATGCCCACTCTCGGCACGCCACCGACGTTCATTGTCGATGCGCTCGATCAGCCGCGAGCCGCACGCGTTCTCGTACCACGGCATGCCCCAGACGGTCTTGTCCAGATGCGTGTGTGCCTCGACGAGACCGGGCAGCAGCAGCGCACCGCCCGCATCGATCAGACGGATGCCGCTGCCCGGCGCGCCGGGCAACGACGGCGCAAGTGCCGCAATCCGTCCGTTCTCGACGCGTACGTCGAGCGGCGCGCCATCGAGGCCGCGCGCGTTGCGAATGTCCAGTGTTGTCATGCCTTCCTCAATGCTTCCTGTCAGGTGCCCTGCGGGACGCCTGCCGCCACGTTGCGCGAGCGCGTGAGCAAGCTCACGACCACGAACGTCAGCGCGTTCACCGCCAGCGCCACCAGCCCCATGTTGATCGATCCGACGGTATCCGATGCGCCCGGCATCAACGTGCGCAGGGTGACGTCGAACCCGACCGCCGCCGCCAGCACGACAGCGCCGGCGCCGATCCCCGCGAAGGCACCGTACTTGTTGCCGAATGGACGCGGCAACAAGCTCGACACGAACGACGGGAACAGTTGTGTGAGCAGGCTCGACGCGAAGAGCGCGAGCGCCACGAACGTCGCCCCGCCACGCAACACGAAGCCCACCGCCACCAGCCCGAAGACCGGCAGCACACGCTTGGCGAGCTTGCCCACGAAGGCATCGCTCGCATGCGGCGCAAAGCCGTCGCGGTAGATGTTCTTCGCGATCAGCGTCGACGCATTGAGCAGGATCATCGAACCGGGCACGAGCGCGGTCAATACCCCGACGCCGCCAATCACGCCCACGAACCACGGCGAAAACGTCTGCTTGACGATGCGCAGCAACGCCAGATCCGAATCCGCGCCGGTCAGGCCAGGCACTTGCAGAATGGCCGCGAAGCCCACGAAGAACATGAACGCGATCACCATCTGGTACAGCGGCATCAAGATCGTGTTTTTGCGCACGGCGTTCTCGGTCTTGGCCGCGTACACCGACGTGAACACGTACGGATACAGGTAGTAACCCAGCGACGTGAGCAGAATCGTGGAGTTGTACCAGGACAGCGTCAGGCCGCTTGTGGGCATCTGCAAAAAGCCCGGCCGCGCCGCTTCGATGCGGTCGAACATCTCGCCGAATCCGCCGAAGTAATGCAGCGGCAGATAGACGCCGAGGAACACGGCAATGACGAGAATCAGGATGTCCTTGTAGATCGCAATGCTCGCGGAACCGTGAATGCCCGACACCGTGATGTACACCACCATCGCGATCGCGCCGCACCAGATCGCGACCACCGGCGGAACCGTGCCGTACGACGCCTCCGACACGATGATGCCCAGTCCGCGCAACTGAATGATCAGCAGCGCGCTCATGCCGAGCACGGCGACTACCGAGACGACGACACCCAGCGCGCGCGAGCGGTAGGCCGTCGCGAAGAAGTCGGAGAACGACACGCAGCCGTGTCGCGTTGCGTGACGCCACGCCGCCGGCAGCATCCAGTAGCCGAGCAGATAGGCGAGCGCGCCGTAAGCGAGGATGTAGAAGGCGGGGGGCCCCTTGCTGTACGCCCATCCGCTCGCGCCGAGGAACGTGAAGGTCGAGAACGCCTCGCCGGCCATCAGAAGGAAGACAAGCAGCGTGCCGAAGCCGCGGCCACCCACGGCCCACTGCTCCAGACTCATCGTGCGACCGCGCCGCGCGCGCAGTCCGATGAAGAGCGCAAAGGCGAGGAACGCCGCAATGACGGTCAGGGCGGCGTTCATGATGTCGCTCCGTCGTGTTCGCGCGCATCCTGCGCAGACTCGCGCGAACCGTCGAAGCGGAACATCACGACCATGACCGCCGACGTGAGCAGCAGCCAGACGATATTCCACGCCATCAGGAAAGGCAGCCCCGCCAAACGGGTGCCCAAATGTTCGGCCAGCCAACCGCCGCTGTAAAACGCCGCGATGGGAAGCGCGGCCAGGCAATGCACAGGTTTCATGACGTCTCCAGACCCTAGGGAATTCAATGTTCGGCCGCACACACGTCGCCGTGGGCGCCCCGCTGGCTTGGCCAATTCGGTGGTGTTCGGTGTCATGGCGCAGTAGATCGATTCGCCATATTATCAACCACACACAAACAAATGGTTAACCATTTTTGTTGACCATTATCGGCAACGATTTGCCGAAATGCAAGGTTGCCATCGCGGCACAGCCGAAACCGAGGGTTTTCCGGGAGGCAGCGCCGACAGGCGAAGGGGGCCGGGTACAATGCGCCCCACACCCACGCGAACCGCGTCTATTCAGGAGATGAGGCTTGAGCCGCACTGCAGCACCGGCGTCGCCGCGCGACGCGTCACGCCCCAAAGCCGCGACCGAGACCGCCACGGGCCTGGCGGCCGGCGACGACGGCACGTCGGGCAGCGCGGGACAGCAGATCGAGGCGCGCGTCTACACGGCCATTTCGCAGGCGCTGCTCTCCGGCAAGCTGCGGCCGGGCATGCCGCTGCGCGAGCGCAACCTGGCGCAGGCGCTCGATTGCACCCGCGGCGCCGTGCGCAAGGTGCTCGCCCGGCTCGGCTTCGAAGGCAAGCTGGTGCTCGAACCCAACCGGGGCGCGTTCGTCCCGCAACCGTCGCTCGACGCCATCCGGCAGACCTACCGCGCCCGCCGCGTGCTGGAGAGCGGTGTGATTGCGAGCCTTTGCGGGCAATTGAGTGCGTCGCAGCTCGCGGCGCTCGACGCGCACGTCGCGTTGGAAGCCCGTTCGCATGCGCAGGGCACGCACGAGCGCTCGATTCGCCTGGCGGGCGAGTTTCATCTGACCTTGATCGGCATGGCGCAGAGTGTCGAACTCGATACGTTTGCGCGCCAGCTCGTGGCCAAGACGGAGCTTTACAAGGCGCTGTACGATCCGGCGGAATTCATGCATTGCGCGCCCACGGAGCACGCCCAACTCGTCGGCCAGTTGCGTGACGGCAAGACGCAGGCGGCGATTGCGATCGCCACGGCGCACCTCGACGAACTCGAAGCACGCGTGCTCACCCGCGCCGCCGCCGCGGAGACGCCTGACTTCCGCGCCATTTTTGCCGAGGCGTTCGCGGGCACGGGGGCATAGGCTTTCCCCGGCGCCGCGATGGCGCCCCCCACGACACGTCGAGCCGTCGCCCGTCAAGCGGCGCGGCAATCCCGCCACGGGCATGGGGGTCGCCTGGCACACTCCCCTGAATCGGGGGTATATTGCGCCTGTTCGCGACGGGCCTGCGCCCGCACGCTACTTTCGCCCCCGCCTGACACACTCAAGCACGAAGCCCGAAGGAAGCCCATGTCCCATCTGGTAGTCCACGGCGGCCAGCCGCTACGCGGCCGCATCACCCCCTCCGCCAACAAGAACGCCGTTCTCCCGGTGCTGTGCGCCACGCTGCTTACCGATCAGCCGGTGCGCCTCATCGGCGTGCCCGAGATCACCGACGTTCGCAAGATCCTCGACATCTTCCGTCAGCTCGGCAGCGAGGTGAACGTCGATTTCGGCGCCGGCACGCTCGACATCCACCATCGCGATACCCGCTTCGATCCGCGCACGGACCATCTGCCGGAAGAGATGCGCTCGTCGATCATGCTCGTGCCGCCGCTGCTCGCGCGTTTTGGCGTCGCGCGCATCGAAGACAACATCAAGGGCTGCACGCTCGGTGTACGCGAGATTGATCCGCACATCGAAGTGCTGCGGCATTTCGGCGGACGTGTCGAGCGCACCGAAGGCTCGCTGCTCATCCATGCGGACGAGGCGCGCCCCGCGATCCATCACTGGCTCGATTACGCGTCGGTGACCACCACGGAGAACTTCGTGCTGTGCGCGGCAACGGCCAGGGGCCGCTCGCAATTGAATAACGCGGCGTCGGAACCGCACGTGCAGGAGTTCTGCCGCTTCATGCAGATGCTGGGCGTGCCCATTGAGGGCGTCGGCACGTCGCAGCTCGCGATCGAAGGCGTGGAGCGCTTCGGCGGCGGCGAATTCCGCTTCGCCGAAGACTTTCATGAAATCACGACGTTTCTGGCGCTCGGCGCCATCACCGGCGGCGAAATCACGGTCAAGAACACGGCGCCGGACCAGTTCCCGCTCATCGACCGCACCTTCGCGAAGTTCGGGGTGAAAGTCGAGCATCGCGACGGCTGGTCGACAGCCACCGCGCAGGGCAAGCTCAAGGTGCAAGCGCCGTTCACGCAGAACATCCTCACGAAAGTCGAAGCTGCGCCTTGGCCGTATTTCCCGGTCGACCTGCTGCCGATCTTTATCGCGCTGGGGGTGAAGGCCGAAGGCAGCGCCATGTTCTGGAACAAGGTCTATGACGGGGCGATGGGCTGGTCGACCGAGTTGTCGAAGTTCGGCGCCCATGTGTTCCAGTCCGATCCGCACCGCCTGATCACGTTCGGTGGCGTGCCGCTCTCGCCCGCCGTCGTGGAGAGTCCGTACATCATCCGCGTGGCGATTGCGCTGCTGATGGTGGCGGCCAGCATCGACGGGCAATCGACGATCAAGAACGCCGATCCGATCCGGCGCGCGCATCCGCGCTTCGTCGAGAACCTGTGCTCGGTGGGCGCGAACGTCGTCTGGACGCCGCAGGAGTAAGCCCGCCCTTGGGTGTGCGCTCGTGTCGTTTGCCGGCCCCCCCGGGGGGGCCGGGCTCGCCCTACGGGACACGCCGGCGGTAGACGACCCCCCGATCGCCCCACACCGGTCTTCGCCCCGACGAACCCGACGAATGACCTTACCTGAGCCGCTCGCGCAGGCGATCATCGCACCTTTGCCCGACGGCACATGACGTTTGCCCGACGGAAATTTATTTACCCCCCGCCGACACGCACGCCACCCCGGCGCAGCGCGATCGACGAATGTGAAAGAATGGCGGCCATCATGAGCGATCGCCCCCTGCCCCCACAGCCGCTTGCCACGCATGTCGCCCTTCCTTCGGCCGACGCATGGCCGGCCACACCGCATGCCCGTCAGTTGTCGGGCGCGCGCGTGCTCATCGTCGACGACAACCAGGAAGACCGCATGCTGCTGATGGACTTCCTCAGCCAGCAGGGTTGTCGCGTCTACATCGCGCACGACGGACGCGACGGCTACACCAAGGCCCGCACCGTGCAGCCCGACCTGATTCTCATGGATATCCGCATGCCCGTGTGCGACGGGCTTGGCGCCTGCCGCCTGCTCAAAGCCGACCCCGGCACCCGGCACATTCCGCTGATCTTCCTGACTGCGGCCGCCCTGCCCGGCGAACGTGTGGCGGGACTGACGGCCGGCGCGGTGGATTACATCACCAAGCCTTACGATTTCGAAGAGGTGCGCCTGCGTCTGTCGATCCACCTGAAGGCAACGACGCCCGTTCCAGTGCCGAGCGCGGCCGGCGACGGCAGCAAGCTCTCGCCGCTGCCCGTGCAAGCGCATACGCTCGACGCCGTGTTGTTTCGCGCCACGCGCGCGTTGCTGCTCGACCGTCTCGACGCCACGCCCGAACTCGCCGGCCTCGCCAGCGCGGTGGGCACCAACACGCGCCGACTCAACCTGGCGTTTCGACGGTGCGTCGGCGTGACCGTGTTCGACTTTCTGCGCGAGGAGCGCATGAAGGAAGCGCGCCGCTTGCTGTCGGAGACGTCGCTCGACGTGCAGGACATCGCGGCCGCCGTCGGATTCGCGAGCGCCGCCAATTTCGCGACCGCGTTTCGCGAGCGCTTCGGTATGCCGCCAAGCGGCTTTCGCGAGCAGGCCGCGCAAGTCCCACACCTGTCCGAGACCGCGGGGGCACCGCCGGCCCCATGAACGTCTTGCCCTTGAGCCTGCCGACGCATGGGCTGCGCCGGACAGTCGTCGTCTGGCTAGCCCTGACGGCTATCCTCGTCGCCCTGGTACTGCGCGCCAGTGCCAGCATGGCCGCACCCCCCTCCCCTGCGTCGAGCGCGCCCATCGATCTCGCGCACGCGGCGTCGCCGCTGGCGCTCGACACCCAATTGCGCTTGCTGGAAGACCCGTCCGGTCGCCTCGACGCCGCGCAGGCGCTGGCCGCGCCCGGTTGGCGACAGGTCGTCCCGCGCATGCTCAATCCGGGCTACAGCCGCTCGGCGTTCTGGCTGACGGGCAGTGTCGAGAATCGCGGCACGGCACCGCTCACGCGATGGTTGAGCGTCGGCATCGTGCGGCTCGAAGACGTGCGCTATTACGCGATGCCGGCCGGCAGCCGTCAGCCGGAGATCCGGTGGCGGGCCGGTCACACCGTCCCGCTCGACCGGCACCCGATCGCGTCGGAGACCTCCGTCTTCCCCATCACGCTTGCGCCGGGCGAGCATCTGACATTCCTTGTGCGCGTCGAATCGCGATCGTCGGTGAGCATGGTGCCGCAGCTCTGGCGGCCGGACGACTTTCGCTTGGCCGAATCGCGCAATGCGATGATCGCCATGCTGCTGGTGGGCTCCATGCTTTCCGTCGCGATGTATGCCCTCGTGCTCGGCATTGCGCGACGCGATCCCGTGTTCGTGCTGCTCGCGCTCACGACGATGACGCAGGTCGCGCAGGACATGGCGTTTCAGGGCTTCCTGTATCGCTATCTCCTGCCGCAAGGGGGTGAATGCGTCGTGCGGGCGCCGAGTTTCTTCTCGACGCTGACCGTGGCGTGCTTCAGCGCCATGGTGACCATTTTCGCCGGACTGAACCGCGTGCGGCTCTGGCGCTGGACGTATCGCGTCATGATCGGGCTCATGGCCGTCATGGCCGTCTGGGTCGCACTTGGCGATCATCGGGCGGCGGCGTTCACGCACCTGCAACTGCTCATGGTCTTCAACGTCATCTGGGTCGCGTCGCTGGCAGACGGTTGGCGACGCGGCTTCGCCAACGCGCGGCTGTGCCTGCTGTCGTTTTCGCCGGGTTGCCTCGTGCTGTTCTGGCGGCTGGCGATCATCAACGGCCTGCTGCCGGAAGACTGGCTGGCCAATACCGCGATGGCGTGGAGCACGAACATCTCCGTGCTGCTCATGCTCACCATGCTCGTGGCGGGACGTTCGCGCGAACTCGTGCGCGAACAGCGCGCAGCGCAGCGCGAAGTGTTGCAGACGCGTCGCGAAGAGCAGGCGCGGCTCGCCAACGCCGTCGACGCACGCACGCGCGAGTTGCAGGCCGCCCTGATCGCCGCGGACGAAGCCAACAGCGCCAAGAGCGACTTCCTTGCACGCATCAGTCACGATCTGCGCACGCCGCTTACGTCCATCATCGGCTTTGCCGACCTGGTGCAGTCGGGCGGGCGCGAAGACGCCGACCGCGGACGCATCATCCGCCGCAGCGCGCATCACATGCTTGCCATGATCAACGACCTGATCGAATACGCGAGCGGCGGCGCGGCCGACCCGCTGCATGTCGCGCCGGTCTACACCCATGCGTTCGTCGACGGCGTGGCGCACGAGGGCATGAGTCTCGCCAGCAAGCACGGTAACGCCTTCCTGCTCGACGTGCGTGCGCCGCTGCCGCCGCTGCTCGCGTTCGACGCCAAGCGCGTGCGTCAGGTGCTCGGAAATCTGTTGGACAACGCGGCGAAGTACACCGCCAACGGAACGATCACCCTCTCGCTTTCAGCAACGCCGGACGCGACGCGCGCCGATCTCATGCAGGTCTGTTTCGGCGTCGAGGATTCTGGCTGTGGCATCGCCAAGCACGACCTGCCGCGCGTCTTCGAACCGTTCGCGAGACTCGACCGGGCGCGACGCCTGCCCGGCGTGGGCCTCGGGCTTGCCATCGTGCGCCAATGGGTGGAACGCATGGGTGGCACGATCACCGTCGACAGCACGCCCGATGTCGGTACGCGTGTGGCGTTTACGTTGCCGTTGCGCGTGGCGCGCGAGGCCGATCTCGTGCCGCCATGGCCCACCGGCGCGCCCCATACGCTGCCCCCGATCGACGGTCATGGGCGCCACGTCTGGCTCGCCGAAGATTCACCGGAGATCCGGCAATTCCTGCATGACGAACTCGCGAGCCTGGGCTTCACGGTGCGCACGTTCGGCGATGGCGTGGCGCTCATCGCCGCGCTGGGCAATGCGCATCAGACGGCGCCGGACCTCGTGCTCACCGATCACATGATGCCCAACGCCGACGGGCTGGCCGTGGCGCATGCCACGCGCCGCCGCTGGCCCGACGTGCCCGTGCTGGCCGTTTCCGCCTCGCCGCAGATGGTCGAGGGCAGCGGTTACGACGCGTGCCTGCTCAAGCCCATCGAACTCGCCGACCTGCGCAACGCGCTCGCGCGCCTGCTCGGTCTCGCGCGTACCGATGCGCACGAAGGCGGCGCGGACCGGGACGAGGCGAGCCCGATGCGCGATACGTCCTGGGCGCGTCCGTCAGGCGAGCATCTGCATCAGGCCCGGCAGTTGATTGCGATGGGCGCCATGACCGACCTGATGGAATGGGCACGCGAACTGAGCGATCACGTACCGACACTCGATGGCTTTGCGCGGCAGGTCCATCAACTCGCGCAGCGTGGCGATCTGGCCGGACTGACTGCGCTGTGCCAGGCCCCTGCGGCATCGACGTTCCACTAGGCGCCCGCCAAACGAAAACGGCACGCCCGAGGGCGTGCCGTGACCCTGACTCGGGAAGCCGGTCCCCTTAGTCTTTGAGCGGCTGGTGTGCCGTCTCGCGCGCGGCCAGGAGCGCGACGGCCGTGGCGGCGAGCGCCAGCGTGACGTACAGCGACACCGAAATCGTCGTGCCGTATGTCTTGTACAGCGTCACGATGATGAGCGGTGCGAAGCCGCCCCCGAGAATCCCCGCGAGCGTATAGGCCAGTGACGAACCGGCGTAGCGCACCCGCGTCGGGAATTGCTCGGTGACGAAGGCCGCCTGCGGCCCGTACATGATCGCGTGAATCACCAATCCGATCACCACCGCCAGCACGATCAGTGCCGGGTGGGACGTATTGAGCAGCACGAAGAAGCCGTATGCCCAGATCACCGCGCACAGCACACCGAAGCCATACACCGGGCGGCGACCCAGCTTATCGGACAGTGCGCCGAACAGGGGCACCGTCAGCGCGTTGCACGCCGTGCCGGCCAGCACGGCCGTGAGCGCGAGCGGACGCGAGAGGTGCAGCGTTCCCGTGACATACGTCAGCGTGAAGACGACCAGCATCGCGTAGAGGACGTCCGAGCCGATGCGCGAGCCGCCGGCCACCAGCAGGTTACGCCAGTGCGAACGGAAGACTTCGGCAATCGGCATGTCCGCCTGACGCGCCGAGTGCTGCATCGCTTCGAACATCGGCGTTTCCTCCACACCGCGACGCACCCACAGACCGAAGCCGACCAGCACGAGGCTCAGCAGGAACGGCAGGCGCCAACCCCACGCGAGGAAGTCGTCGGGTGAAATCGACAGCGTGATGAGCGCGATGAGGCCCGTCGCGATCAGCGTGCCGAACGATGGGCCGACTTGCGTCCAGGACGCATTCAAGCCGCGCTTGCGCTGATCGCCATGCTCGACCGACAGCAACACCGCACCCGCCCACTCGCCGCCGAGCGCGACGCCTTGCACGAAGCGCAGCGCCACGAGCAACACGGGACTCCAGATACCGATCGACGCGTACGTGGGCAGCACGCCCATCAGGCCGGTCGTCAGGCCCATCACCACGAGTGTGAGCACCAGCACCGCGCGCCGTCCGACCTTGTCGCCGAGGTTGCCGAACACGAAGCCGCCAAGCGGCCTCGACACGTAGCCCACGGCATAGGTCGACAGGGCGAGAATGGTGCCGACCAGCGGGTCGACCGACGGGAAGAACAAATGGTTGAACACCAGCGCCGCCAGCGTGTTGTAGACGGTGAAGTCGTACCACTCGAGCGTGGTACCTACCATGCTGGCGGTCGCGAGCCGCCCTTTTTTCGGGCTCGCATGGCCGGTGGCGGCAGCGGTGGAGGCGGTGACGGCGTCGGTTTGCCGAGCGTCGCGGGTATCGGAATACGTTGTCATGGATGGCTCCAGAGTGTCTGCGGGACCCACCGGACGGCCGGATCTCGCGAGAGGATGGCGGGACGTCAGTCGTCGTTGGCGCCGAGACGCCACAACATGGCAAAGCGGGTGACTTCACCGGCCGGGACCCCGTAGGCGGCGGCGAGCGTTTGCGCGGCGGTGCGCACCGCGTCCTGGTCCGTGCCTTCGATCATTACGACGGCATCGGCAGGTGGCAGCGGCGCGTCCTTGGCGGTGAGCGAGACGGACAGCCTCGGCACGGTGACCTGCAGCGTGGCGCGGACAATACCGTCGCCCTGAGCGAGCTCGGCGAGCTGCGCGCCCAGCCGCGCATGTGCCTGGGCGACGACCGCCTCGCTCAGCACGAACATGGCCAGCATGCCCCCCTGGCCTTCGCCCGCCTCGACGTCGAGCGTGCCGACACGGCGCTGCGTGCCCTGCATGCGCGCGAAGTTGCGCAGCGACCATTCGGTCTGATGCTGGAAAGCTTGGGCGTAAGGGTCGCTGGTGAAGACGGCGGCGTGTTGCGTGCAATAGAGCGCCAGGTAGGGACGCGCGCAGTCGTGCAGGGCCTTGAAGCGACGAGCGAACTGGAAGCCCGGGATGGCCACACGCTCCTGCATGTGTTCGCGGTCGTACCAGCGGTTGAAGTCAGCGTCGAACGCCGGATCGATATTCGTCCAGATGCAGAGTTGGGCGCGGGGAGCAGTCGCAGTCATGAGGCATTCCATCGGTTTCAACAATCGGGAGGCCGGCCAACACGCCATACAAGCGGGTCGACCGTCTCGCCGAGTGTGCAAAACGGGGGAAAACGCGTCCAACAAGAAATCAAATTCGCCGCGACAGCAAATTCTTATGACTGATGTCGGACGCCGGTTGCGCGGGGCAGGTGCGCACCCGGCATCGCGACGGTCAGCGCCAAGCGCGCAAGGCTCAGGATTCGATGGCGCCCCAGGCCGGGGCGGTCATGGCGGCAGCGGGCGGGATGGCGATATCCGGCCCCATGTTCAGGGCAAACTCGCTGGCCGTGCGTTGCGCGAGGCGCGCCACGTTTTCGGCGAGCAGTGCGCCCTGGCGGAACGACCCGACGAACGAGAGATTGGGGAAATGGGCGTTCACGCGCAGCAAATGCAGGCTGTGCTCGCCCAGTTCGCGCTGAATGATGGCTGGCGGCAGCATCGCCACGCCGAAGCCGTCCACGACCAGCCGGATGATGGCCGCGACCGAGGTCATGCAGTTCACGCGCACCGGCCGCTCGGCCGCCACCGAGAACATGCGTTCAAGGGTCTTGTGCGGGCCGGAGTTGCGCGAAAAGCTCACCAGCGGGTACGCCGCCAGATCGGCCACATCGAGCGTTTCGCCTTCGAGATTGAGCTTCGGGCTCGCCACCCAGCGCATCGGAAATTCGGCCAACGGCAAATTCTCGATACCGGCACCGTGCAGAACGTCGGTTTGCAACGCGAGGTCGAGCGTACCGGCTTCGAGTTGCTTGCAAAGACGAATGGTCGTCTCGCTGGTGACTTCGATCTCGAGTTGCGGGTATTCATGGCGAATTCGCGCGGCCAGATCCGGAAACCAGCTATGGACGATCGACTCGACCACACCGATCTTGAGCACCCCCGGCGGCATGTCGGGATCGGTCAACTCGCGTTTCATCTCCTGCCCGAGCATGACGATGCGCTCCGCATACGCCAGCGCCTTCTGCCCGGCCGCCGTGAGCGTGACCTCCCGGGCGCTGCGGTCGAACAGACGCACCCCGAAGCTCTGCTCCAGCGACGCGATCCGGCTCGACACACCCGCCTGCGTGGTGTGCAGACGTGCAGCCGTCAGACGGAAATTACGCAGCTTGGCGAGCCAGACGAAGGTTTCGAGAAATCGCAGGTTCATGCGGTGTGATGGGCGGTCGTGAGTGCCGGGAGTCCCTGATTCTAGCGGGAACAGAAAACCGGCACCCGAAATGGCCTGGCATGCGACATCCGGGAAAGGTTGTTACGGCCGAGCGTTCCCGCCGTGTTTCGTTTCCGTAACGTTTTACGTTGGGCGTCGGTGGCAAGCGGCACCGCGTCCCTTACAAATCATGCACTTAATCGTCTCGAAAGGCTTGGCACGAGATTTGCTGGATGTCTTGCAACGGCCCGTCGAGGCCGGAGGGCCGAATTTCTGGAGACTGTCATGGCCATCGCCCATTTCCACCGACCGCATCCGACCGTGGAACTTGCTCGCTGCGTGTTCCGGCAGCATTACATACGCATCATGCAGGCCGATCAGCCCGGCAATTATGCGGTGCTGGTCGACGTTTGGCCCATGGACGGCCGGACCTTCACCAGCATCGATCAGGCCAAGCATGCCGCCATGCTGTTCATCCGAGAGATGGAAAGCGACTGAGTCCGCGCAAGCGATTCCGCGCCAGCGGCCTTGGCGCGGTCAACGAGACGAGATCTTCATTGATGAAACATCACGCCACCCGCCACAGCACCGTCGAGCGCCACATCCTGTCCGCTATCCCGCGCTCGGCCCCCCGCCAGCCGGTCGTGCTGGATCCCGCAGGCGACCCTTATGCCCGTGTCGCGGTCGAGGCGTACGCCGAGGCTTGTGCCCATGAGCAGCCATGGCTGGCGGAGGCCCTGCAACGCCAATATCAGTTGGCCGGCGGCACCCCGTCGAGCGCCGCCGCCCTCTGGCGCGCCTTTCACGAGGCACAGCGGCTGGCCCGCGAAGGCCAGTCGTACGATGAAGCCGCCTGGACTCACGTGGCGCTGCATCTGTGCGGCGTGCTGGGGGCGATGAATTTGTAGTGCGCGGGACAAGCGTCGTGCGCGACGCGATTTCACGCGGAAGACGCAAAACCCGACTGTTGGGGACTGTTTCTGGCATACTTCTCGCTAATTTTTAGCGGATCCGTCCTCAGTACCCCATGCCCCTCACTTCGACGTTGCCGTCCTGCATTCGACGGCGTGCGGTTACATCGATTCTAGGTGCATTGCTTCTTCTCTTTCCCGCTGCGACGCTAGTCGTACCTCGCGGGGGAAACGTCGTGATGTTCCTTCTGCTTGCGTGCAGTCTTTACGTGCTTGTCGCCTACGCGCGAACGCCATCGCCGAAGTTGTCGACGACGGTTATGCCGCATTACGCCTTGACTGCCTTCAGCATCGCGCTTTGCCTGCCGTTCGCAGCAGTGATGCTAAGCGAGTTGATCCACGGGCATGTCGCCGGCAACACGCTTGACTCGCCATCCCGGTTTCTAATCGCAATCGTGGTCATGTTCGCGCTGCGGCGCGTCAGCGAGAACCTGCCGGCCTGGGTGTCCTTCGGCCTCCCCATGGGGGCGTTTGCGGCAGCCCTGATGGCGTCCTATTCTGTCATTGAACTTACGGCTCGCGCAGAAAGTACTTTCCTGAACCCAATTCATTTCGGCGACATTGCCCTCCTGCTGGGTGTGTTGTCGCCACTCTCAATCAACTGGCTTAAGCGAGACAATGTGTTCGGCGCCATCGTAAAATTGGCAGGCTCTTTGGCCGGAGGTTATGTGTCGTGGGCCAGTCTGTCGCGTGGTGGCTGGATTGCACTACCGGTGATGGTTATTCTGTGCGTGTGGATCGGTGGAAAAGCGCTGAATCGAAGCGCACGCTGGGCGGCGATCATCGTGCTGAGTGCGGCCATTGTGTTGCCCGTTAGTCTCTCGCAAACCGTTCGCACACGCATGTTCACCGATATTTCGCTCGATTTGTCGAACATGGCAAAGGGGCGGCCCGATTCGTCAGTCGGCATTCGACTGGAACTATACAAGGCGGCCCTCATCCTCATCGGTCAAAACCCCATTACAGGATTGGGCGCGCACGGCTTCCACAATGCCATGGCACCGATGGCGGAAAAAGGCATTATCACGCCAGCCGCCGCTGAGTTGGGGCGTGGTGAAGTCCATAATCAGATCCTAGCCTACACTGCAGACTATGGCATTGGCGGCCTTATCGGCATACTTTCCGTGTACTTCGTACCGGCTTGGTTCTTCATCCTCTGCATTCGCCGCGGAGACAAGCGAGCACGCCGCACCGGCCTGCTCGGGCTAGTCACCGCCGTGGCGTTCTTCGTTTTCGGTCTGACCGTGGAGACCTTCAATCTCAGGGTGACGACCGCCTTCTACGCGACGATGCTGGCGGTATTCGCCGCCATTGCGTGTCCAGTAAAAGCAGAAAGCGGGGAAACGGCGATCGGCACAACTGAGCGCTACTGAACGCACGCCCTCTCTCATGCTAAGCATCCTGATCCCGACCTGGAACAACCTGCCGTTCCTCAAGCTTTGCATCGATAGCGTTCGCCGTCATTCCGGCGAGGCGCATGAAATCCTCGTGCACGTCAACGATGGGAGCGACGGCACGCTGGCGTGGGTGCGCGAACAGGGCTTGCGTCACACGCACAGCGTCGGCAACGTGGGGGTCTGCCTCGCGCTGAATCAGCTTGCGCCACTGGCATCGCACGATCAGTTGCTCTTCCTGAACGACGACATGTTCGTCACCCCCGGCTGGGACGCCGCGCTCATCGATGCGGCCCGTACGCTCGACACGCCGATCTATTACCTCTCGTCGGTAATGATCGAACCGAACGCCGGCGTCAGCAAACAAGTGGTATCGCACGACTTCGGCACGACCCCGCAGACGTTTGACGAAACCGCCCTGCTGGCCTTCGCCGCCTCGCTGAACCGCGGCGACGTGAACGGCGTGCCGACGCAACCCACGCTGGTGAGCCGCGGGCTATGGCATCTGGTCGGCGGCTACAGCATCGAATTCGGGCCGGGCATGAGCAGCGACGACGACTTTCTGATGAAGTTGTGGCTCGTCGGCTGCCGCACCTTCCGTATCGTGGGCAAAAGCGTCGTGTATCACTTCGGCTGCCGCTCGACCGGACGTGTGGTGAAGAATCGCGGCAGTCGCGAGTTTCTGATGAAGTGGGGGATGACGCAGGCCGAGTTCAAGCGCGACTACCTCGATCTGGCAGGCACGCCGGCCGGTGCCGCGCTGCCTAACGTCCCCCGCCCCAGCGGCAAGAGCCGCATCAAGCGCGCGCTGCATGGCAGCAAGCCTTATCCGCTCGAAGATCTCGAACGCTGGGACCCCAACGTGCCGCAGCATTTGAAGCAGGACTGAGCGGCGCAGCCAACGCCCGCCCGTCGGCCGACGCACGTCAGCCGAATGGCGTGAATCCAGCGCGAATGGTCCGAAACACCGAATGTCCGACCATCAATGCCGAGGGTGACGAATTCTCGCCCACGCGTGCTCGACTCGCTGCACCGCGCGATGATTGGGGTGACGTGTCCACCACAGCCCCAACTCCCACACCATCCCGGCCAGCAGCACGATCACGGCCAGGGCACCGATCGTGTACCACATCTCACCAAAAGACGTTGTCATGACGGCCTCCCGAAAGGCATCACGGACGACCCGCGGCCGTCCGTGATTCCATTCTAGGCGACGTAACCCGGCTCGACCGCCGGATCCGCCCTACTTGAGCATGACGTCCGTCTGCCGGCGCGTCAGAGCTGCCCCATGGCCAGCTGCACCGCCAGACTGCTCACCGACACGGCGGCCCATACGCCCAGCCCCAGCAGGATAGGACGCAGGCCGGTCGATGCCATGCGACGCAGGTTCGATGACAGGCCAATGGCCGTGAGGGCAACAATGATCAGGAATTCGGCTGCATCGTGAATCCAGGGTTGCAGTTCAGCCGGCACAAACCCTGCCGTGCGCGCCCCCGATGCGACCAGGAAGCCGAGAATGAACCACGGGAAGATGCGGGCGAGGCTGAAGTTGGCGGCCCCGGCACGCTTGGCGCGGTACGCCACAATCGCTGCCAGCGCCAGACAGATAGGGATGATCAGCGTGGCACGCGTGAGCTTGACGATGGTCGCGTAGTCGCCTGCGGTCTTGCTGTAGCTGTAACCGGCAGCGACCACCGACGAGGTATCGTTGATCGCCGTACCCGCCCACATACCAAATCCCAGATCGGACAGATGCAACAGGTGACCGAGCATCGGGAACAGCACCACGGCCGCAATATTGAACAGGAAGATCGTCGAGATCGCGAACGCCGTTTCGTGGTCGTCCGGCTTGATGATGGGGGTGACGGCCGCGATGGCCGATCCGCCGCAGATCGCCGTGCCGATGCCGATGAGCAGCTTGAGCTTGCCGCCCACGCCCAGTGCGCGGCCCAGCGCCCAGGCCGACAGACCGGCGGCGGTGACCGTCACGGCCGTGACTGCCAGGGACTCCAGTCCCGTATGGGCGACCTGCGACAGGCTCAGGCCGAAGCCGAGGGCGATGATCGACCACTGAAGCACATACTTCGAGGCGAACCGGATACCCGCTTCATAGCGTGCACCGGGCGAGAACACGTTACGAACGACGATGCCCAGCAAAATGCCGAACACGGGGCCGCCGACCAACGGCATCTGACGCCCCAGCAACAGCGCGACAAATGCGATGACGGTCGAGAGAATCAGACCTGCCCACGGATTCTGACGATCCGGTACCAGCGCGTTGGGACGGCTGGCCGTGGGGGGGTGAGTCGTATCGGTTTTTGTTGTCATCGCAGCCTCTCTTCTGGAATGACTACAAGTCTACGAATGTCGATTCAATAATAAAAATCGTTATATCGGATACGAATTATCTAAAATTACGATAATTATCCCCGCCGCACGTCACGTCCGAATCGAAGGCGCTGTTCCCCCCGCGTTTGCGCCTGCACTGGCGCATGACACCGCAAGCCAACCCCTGCCGTGAGCCGCTACACTCTCCGAAACCCGAGAAGCGTCGATCAGACCCCCTACCCCGGAGACCGAGCCCCATGTCGCAAGCTGCCAACACCCCCGCGCGCCGCGCACAGTGGTATTTCGATTTCGCGTCTCCCTTCTCGTACCTGCAATTCGAGCGGTTCGACACGCTGCCGCGCTGGCTCGACATCGACCTCAAGCCGATCGTGCTCGGCGCGATCCTTGCCCATCTGCAAACGCAGGGGCCCGCAGAAACACCGCACAAACGTCTCTTCACGTACCGCATGGCGCAGTTCCGCGCCGAGCAAGACGGCATTGCCTACCGAATGCCGCCCGTACACCCATTTCATCCGATCCGTGTACTGCGCCTGGCGATAGCGCTCGGCGCGACCCATGACGTGGTGCGTACGATCTACCGTTTCATCTGGGCCGAAGGGCGCGATGTCACCGACCCGCAGGGCTGGCAGGATCTGAGCGAACGCCTTGGGCTGCGCGCCGACGAAGCCGTCGCCCTGACGGAAGCTCCGGCGGTCAAGGCCGCCTTGCGCGAAAACACTGACGCCGCGATGGCCGCAGGCGTGTTTGGCGTGCCGACGTTCGCGTTCGACGGGGTGCTGTATTGGGGAGACGACGCGACTGCGCTGTTCCGCCACTGCCTCGCTCATCCGGCGTGGTTGCATTCGCCCGATGTCGAGCGCTTGCAACACATCACGATCGGCGTAAGGCGTGAGGGCTGACAACGCGCTGTCTTGCGCTTACTTCGCCCCGCCCAGGACCAGCGGCAGGGGCACGGCGTCGGCCATGGCGGCGTAGCCCGCATCGCTGGGGTGGGTGCCGTCGCCGCTATCGAGACGCGGCAACATGCGCGTGGGCTGGGCGGGATCGCGCAGCGCGGCGTCGAAATCGATGACGCCGTCAAAGGCTCCGCTCGTTCGCACCCATTGGTTGACGGCGTCACGCACCGCCTCGCGCTCGGGCGGCAGTTTGCCCGGCGGGATGGTCGTGCCGAGGATGCGAACGTGGCGCGAGCGCGCGGCGGCGATCAGCGATTGATACCCCGCGATCATCTCGGGTGCGGTCACGATCACATGCGGCACATCGCAGTCGAGCCCCGCATGGGGCGGCACGTAACCGAAATTGATATCGTTGATGCCGATTTGCACGACGACGGTTCGCACGCCGGGCTGTTCCAACGCGTCGCGCCGGAAGCGAGCGACGAGCCGCTCGCCGTAGCAGGCCGAATCGTGCAGCAGGCGATTGCCGCTGATGCCGAGATTGAGCACGGCAATATCGCGCCGTCCGGCATTCTCGAGCCGCCGCGCCAGCCCATCCGGCCAACGCCGATTCGCATTCAGCGTGCTGCGCATGCCGTCCGTGATCGAGTCGCCGATGGCGACGATCGCTTGTGCGGGCCGCTCCGGCACCACGCTGACGCCGGCCAGCCAAAGTGTATTCGTGAAGCGCTTCGGATAAGCCGATGCCTGTGCCGCATCGACAAAGTCACCGGCGCCACTCAGAAACGCCGTCTCCTGCGCAATCTTGTGCCAAGTCGTCGGGGGGGTGGCTTCGCGCGTGAACAGGCTGACCGCCAGTGGCGTTCCGGCGCGAACTGCGAACGGCAACGGGTCGCTCTCGAGCGAGGCCCCCGGTGCGATCCGCGCCGTCGGCTGAGCGCCGAACGTCATCTCGCGCAGACTACCGGCATCGACAGCCGCGCCGCGTAGTGCCACAGCGAGGCTCGCCCGCTCGATCACCAGCGGCTGCGTGCCGTAAGCGTTCGAAAAACGCACGCGGACTTCACTGCCCGAGAGTGTTGGATAGACGATCTGACGCACGGTACGCCCGCCCACGGCCGGCGCTCGGTTGAACGACGGCGCCGCTGGATGTTGCGCCACCGCTTGCGGTGCCGTCGCCCACACGCCGACGCGCGCGTTCTGCGCGAAGACCGTCGTCGCCGCAGCCGTCGCCACGATAGCGAGCAGTGCACGGATCAGGACAACAGGTCGCGCACGGCGCAGGCGGGCAGGCATACCGTCGGCAGCGGAAGACCGGGAAATCAGAAACGTCGGGAGCATCGGGACAACGTGGGCAGTTCAGCCGGAATCGCCCGGCGGCAGCCGCCATTGTGCCTGATTGTGGTCGCTGGCAAAGGTTGACGTCACTACCGAGGGGACCACGGCCCCCCAGGTTTGGCAGAGCGAAACGGGATGTGTCGTCGCTCAGCGCGTGGAGATCACGATGGCAACACGCCGGTTCTGGGCGCGGCCGGTCGCCGTGCTGTTATCCGCAACGGGATTGCGCTTGCCTGCCCCGATCGTCTGAATGGCTGCACGCTGCATGCCCGCCTCGACCAGCACGTTGGCCACCACGTCGGCGCGGCGGGCGGAAAGCTGCTCGTTGTAGGTATCGCTGCCCACTGAATCGGTATAACCATAGACACTCACGCTGTTCAGGCCAACCTTCAGGAGCGTGCGGCCGATGCGAGCCACTGTCTGGCGCGCCGCATCGTGAATCACAAACTCGTCGGTATCGAACAACACCTTGTCGGACAAGCCGAACTCCCAACCGTCTTCGGTTTGCGTAAAGCCTTCAGATTTCAGCGCCGCGATCTGCTCGGCCGTCAGGCCGTGCACGGGCGTGGTCTGGCAGCCCGCCAGGGCGGCAAATCCCACCAGACACACCAGCCCCATCAGCCTGCGAGCCAACGCCTTCCATCGAGCGAGGGCGCGAGCGCCATGGGCCACCATTGCGCGGTGCGAAAGGTCAGAATGCGAGTCGTGCGTGTCGTGCGTTTCAACAGCGAAGTCCAAAGCAGATCCCCATGGCAGTGTGTCATCCGGTCGTCAATTATGGTTATGGTGTTCATCCAGCATGGCGCAATTCACGTTGGTTCACCCTTTGGGACTCCCCGCCACAAACCAGGTGCCGACGCCAGCACGCTTGGCCTGATACATGGCCGCGTCCGCCGTGCGCAGCAGCGCGGCGGCGTCCTCGGCGTGGGTCGGGTACAACGCGACACCGATACTCATCGATGTGACGATTTCGCCGCCATCCGGCAGCACAATCGGTTTTTCCATCGCCACGAGCAGACTCTGCGCGAGACGCACGGCATTCGACGTCTGTCGCACGCCCACGAGCATGACGGCGAACTCGTCGCCGCCCAGACGCGCCACCAGATCGCCCTCGCGCAGCGGCTGGCGCAGACGCTCGGCAATGGTCATCAACACCACGTCACCCGCACCGTGCCCTCGCTGGTCGTTGATTTCCTTGAAACGATCGCTGTCGAGATAGAGCAGCGCGACGTGCGTGCCCATTTCGCGCGCGTCGGCAAGCGCCTGCACCAGGCGCGATTCGAAATACGCCCGGTTCGGCAGCCCCGTCAGCCGATCGTGATTGGCCTGGTGCGCGAGCGTGGCATTCTGCGCGCGCAAGTGATTCTGCCACCCCTCGAACTCGTCGAGCAGTGCGTTGAAGTCATCGCCGAGTTCCTTCAGTTCGGCCAGTGGCGTCGCCGCCACGCGCTGATGAAACGCTCGCTCGCGGCGCACCGCGTGCGCCACTTCCGCCAGTGCCCGCAACGGTTTGACGATATCGCGGTGCATCCGTTTGGCCAGGACGTTCGCCACGGCGAACGTCACCAGCAGGCAGGCGAGCACGCCGCCCACCCCGCTCAGCAGGAAAAGGAAGAACTGATGCCCCTGCCCCTGCACATCGATAGTGCCGACGACTTTTCCGTCATGACGAATCGGCATTGTCACGGGTCCGGGCAGCGCGACGTTCGCGATCACGCGCTCGACTTGTGTCAGGGCGCCGCCGTCCGGACGACGCCACTGCGCGAACGGCGCATTGTTCGCATCGAACACCCGCACCTGAGCAAGGTCCTCGTCGCTCGCGATGAGCGCAATCGCTTCCTGAGCCGCCAGGCGGTCGCCAAACACGACCGCGGCCTCCGTGGTGTAGGCAAGCGAGCGCCCGATCAGCAGAAGATTGTTCTCGGCATACGCGCGCAAGGCGATCCACGCCACCAGCGACAGCGAGACCGCTGCGAGCACGACGGCGGACACGGCCAGGCGCAAGTGGGTACGGCGCAGCATGCCCTGCAACGACGGCCGGCGACCGCGCATCGGGTCGGGCGCCGCGACATGCGATGTCGCCAACGGCAGCTCACGTTCGCCTTCGGCCGACGCATCGGCAGGCAGCAGGCCGGCGACCGACGAGCCGCCGGGCGGCATGGGCGGGGATGAAGGACGATGGGTCGTCATGGTGTCCCCGGCTTTCGTGCCAGCTTGAGCACGTTGGGGTGGACACGAACGCCACTCCGCGCAACGGTGTCGAGGTTGATGTCGAACGTCACTCGCTCCGTATCGACGTTCAGGCAGAACATGACCCCGAGCGTGCACGAGTCGTTCCGCTCGCTGATCGTCAGGATGGGGTGACCGGCGAGGTTCGCCAGCAATTGCCGACGCTCGGTGTCACTCACGGCACCCAGATACAACGCGTCGCACAACGAACCAATGGCAGGCTCCGTCACCGCAACACGCTTCGCCTCGACCGGCAAGCCCAGGGTGGGCAACGGCCCGGCGAGCAGATCGCGCGCGTAGTCGGTATTGCCGACCACACACAGTCGCACCTTGGCGGGGTCCGTCGGCCAGCGGGTGAAACTGATGATGCCGAGCACCACCTGTCGCACGTTGGCGTCCCGCACGTTGGGTGCAGCGGCGGGCTCCGGCGTCTGTGCAAATGCGCTGCCGAACGTGGCCCAGCACACGAGCCACAGAAAACACGCCAGGGGCGCGCGCAGACGAAGCGGCATCCGACGTTCTCGCCAGAGGCCCCGGGTCATACCGCTCGTTGATGTGCACGCGTTATGCAACGCTCTCTTCCTTTTGCCGAATGTCGGTGGTGGCGGGCACGTCACGCGAGGCTTGACCGGCGTGCTGCGCAAACCCGCGTGAATCAGGCCGCATCATACCGAAGGGATCGCGCTCGGGCCATAGAAATACCCCCGGTCGCCCCCGCCGTGGGCGGTGTTTTGCCGTCGCTGGCCGCCGCGATTCAAGGCGCGCCTGCGGCGGATCGCAGCCCACAGCATGCGCGTGCCCACGCATTTTCGGAACCCCCATCGCCCCCGCGTTTTCCCTTGCCCGCGCGCGCGCTCCTCATGGCAGAATGGTACGCACAACCATTTGAAAAACAAAAGAAATTTGGCGATCCGATCTCTCGATTTTCGAGATAAAAATCGCGACGCCAGGGAGGTATTGCATGACGTTCCTGAAGTCCGGCTTGGCCGGCTTTCGGGGGGACCGGGCATGAACGATCCCGTGCCTCGTCGGGTGCCCGACGTACAAGCCGAGTTGAGCCGCGCCGCGCTCGACAGTGCGCCCTATGCCATGTTCGTTTGCACGGACGACGGCATGCTCGAGCGAATGAACGGCGCGTTCACGCGGCTGACGGGCCATCGCCCCGATGACCTGCTGGGCAAGCGCAGCTTCCTGTCGTTGCTCGATCCGTCCGAGCTGACGCGTCGTCGCCTGCCAGCGCTGGCCAGTCTGTCGGCCACCGAAGCGGTACCGTACGACGACGAATGGCATCTGCTCACACATGTGCGCAGCTGGCTGCCCGTACGGCTGGCGCTTTCCTGCGTCGAACATGCCCCCGGCGAACGACGCTGGGTGGGCATCGTGCTCGACCTCTCGCAACAGGTGCAGGTGGCGTCCCGGCTCTGGTACGTCACGCATCACGACCCGGTCACCCAGTTGCCCAACCAGACGCTGCTCAACGAACGGCTCGAACTGGCGATTCATCGGTGCGCGCGCCAGCAGGTCGGGCTGACGGTTTTGCTGGTCGAACTCGATCACCTGCGCCAATTGCGCAGCACCTTCGGTCCACCGACCGCAGAGCTGGCGCTGCGCATCGCCGCCGAACGCCTGCGCGAAGCCAGCGGCCCCGAAGACGCCCTCGCGTGCCTCGGCGGCAGCCGTTTCGTCATCGTCACCAACGAAACGGGCGACGGCGCGCGTCTGTTCGCCGCTCGAATTCAGGCACGGCTCGCCCAATGGGCCGACGTCGACCAGAATGCCGTCGCGCTCGACGCGAGCATCGGCTTGGTCAGCTATCCCGAACACGGCCATACCCCCGACACGCTGCTGCGCCGAGCCCACATTGCGCTGGGTATCGCCAGCGCCGCCGGTGGCGGACTGCGCGTCTTCAGCAGCGAGATGGACGCGCAGACGCGGCGGCGCAACGAACTCGAGAGTCTGTTGCGCGTCGCGGTGCATGAGCAGGCGCACACGCAACTGCATCTCGTGTACCAGCCGCAAGTCAGTCTGTCCGACGGCGAGATCCGCCACGCAGAAACGCTTCTGCGCTGGCGTCACCCGGCGCTGGGGGTCATCGGGCCGGCAGAATTCATCCCGATCGCGGAAACCTCGGGACTGATCCTGCCGCTGGGCGAATGGGTGATGCAAACGGCCTGCCGCGAGGCGAGCCGTCTGCTGCGGCGGTGCGGCCATCTGCCGCGCATCTCCGTCAACGTGTCGGCGCAGCAGTTTGCACGGCAGGACGTCGTGGGCATGGTCGAGCGTGCCCTGAGCGCGCATGCGCTGGAACCTCGCCACCTGGAGATCGAGATCACGGAAACCGTGCTGCTCGGGGACTCGAGCGCCGCGGTCGGTTGTCTGCGCTCACTGCACGACATGGGTGTCGAGATCGCCGTCGACGACTTCGGCACGGGGTATGCCAGCCTCGCCTATCTGACCCGTTTCCCCGTCAATCGCCTCAAGATCGACCAGACTTTCGTGCGCGACATGCTCACGCATGCCCACAGCCATGCCATCGTGAGCGCGATTGTTGCTATGGCCCACTCGCTCGGCCTGCGCGTGACGGCCGAGGGCGTGGAGACGCAGGCGCAGGCCCAGCGGCTCACAGAGCTGGGGTGCGACGAAGCGCAGGGATTCTGGTTCGCTCGGCCGGTCGACATGGGCGGCTTTTATCACATCGTGGCACCGCTGGGCAGCGGCGCGCGACGCTGACGCTCGCCGCCGAGCCGCGATTGTTGCCCCCGGCCCCGCTATTTCCGCAGACATGGCGTGTCAAGACTCGCGCGCGTCTTGAGAACGCGGTATGTTACGTCGCGAAGGGACTCCCCCGAACGACGTTGCAACGAGGATTATCGCCATGAAGACCAAAGCCGCCATTGCCTGGGAAGCCGGCAAACCCCTGACCATCGAGGAAGTCGATCTGGAAGGGCCGCGCGCCGGCGAGGTGTTGATCGAGATCAAGGCCACCGGCATCTGCCATACGGACTACTACACACTCTCCGGCGCCGATCCGGAAGGTATCTTCCCCGCCATTCTCGGGCACGAGGGCGCGGGCGTCGTCGTCGACGTTGGTCCGGGCGTCACCACCCTGAAGAAAGACGATCACGTCATTCCGCTGTACACGCCCGAATGCCGCCAGTGCAAGTTCTGCCTGTCGCGCAAGACCAACCTGTGCCAGGCGATCCGCAGCACGCAGGGCCGCGGCCTGATGCCGGATGCCACGTCGCGCTTCTCGCTCGACGGCAAGCCCATCTTCCATTACATGGGCACGTCCACGTTCTCTAACTACATCGTCGTGCCGGAAATCGCCGTCGCGAAGGTCCGCTCGGACGCACCGTTCGACAAGGTCTGCTACATCGGTTGCGGCGTGACGACCGGCGTGGGCGCCGTGGTCTATTCGGCGAAGGTCGAGGCGGGGGCGAACGTCGTGGTGTTCGGCCTCGGCGGCATTGGCCTGAACGTGATCCAGGGCGCGAAGATGGTCGGTGCCGACAAGATCATTGGCGTCGATATCAACCCGGGGCGCGTGGCACTCGCCAAGAAGTTCGGCATGACGCACTTCATCAATCCGAATGAGGTCGAAAACGTCGTCGACACGATCGTGCAATTGACCGACGGCGGCGCCGATTACTCGTTCGAGTGCATCGGCAACGTGACGACCATGCGTCAGGCGCTCGAATGCTGCCACAAGGGGTGGGGCCAGTCGTTCATCATTGGCGTGGCCGCCGCGGGTCAGGAGATCAGCACGCGTCCGTTCCAGCTGGTGACGGGCCGCGAGTGGAAGGGGTCGGCGTTCGGCGGGGCGCGCGGTCGCACCGACGTGCCGAAAATCGTCGACTGGTATATGGAGGGTAAGATCAACATCGACGACCTGATCACGCACACGCTGCGTCTGGACCAGATCAACGAAGGCTTCGATCTGATGAAGCGCGGCGAGTCGATCCGCTCGGTCGTGCTGTACTGATCGACACGTTTCGAAGGCGCTGTTCCGCCCGCGCGTCACGGGTGCCGGACGCACCGCCGTCACGACAAGGAGACGGACATGAAGACATGGACTTTGCCGCTCGTGCTCGCGGGCGCCATGATGCTGGTCGCGCTGCCGGAGGCGGCGTCGGCGCAGTCCGGGCAGGCGGTGATCAACGCGCCGGCCAACGTGCGCGCCGGTCCGGCCGTCGATTACCCGATTGTCGCCCAGACCGGCGCGGGCATGCCCGTGACGGTCTACGGCTGTCTGTCCGATTACTCGTGGTGCGACATCGGCCTGCCCGGCGCGCGCGGCTGGATCTACGCGGCGCTGCTCAGCTATCCGTATCAGGGCAGCCCGGTGCCCGTGCTCAACTACGGCCCGATGATCGGGCTGCCCATCGTGACGTTCTCGATCGGCGCGTACTGGGGCAACTATTATCGTGGCCGGCCGTGGTATCACGATCAGCGCTACTGGCAACGCCCGCCTCCGCGACCGCGGCCGCCGGGGCACTACTATCCAGGTGCCGGACCGCGTCCGCCCGGGGGCCACTATCCCGGCGCAGGGCCGCGCCCGCCGGGACCGGGGGCCGGACCGGGGAACCGCCCGCCCGGACACGGTGCGGGCCCGGGGCCCGGGCCGCGCCCTCCGGGGCACGGCGCCAGCCCAGGGCCGCGTCCACAGGGAGGCGGCGGTAGTGCGGGTCCGCGTCCGCCTGGTGGGGGGAATCGCGCAGACAATGACCGTGGGCGAGGCGGGGGACGCGCAGGCGGACAGAGCGGTGGACATGGTGGACGTCCGCCCGGCGGCGGTCCGGGGGGCGGTGGCCCCGGCGGTTCCAACCACTGACCCCGCCAACCGCGCGCGTCGCCCTGTCTGCGACGCGGCGGCCCTCGCGCCACGGCTCCTCCATCCATGTGCCCCCAATTCAGCAGACGCTGTACGCACCTTGGGAAAAATCGCTTAAAATATGAGCAATTCCGGCCAGGCGGAGGCGCCGATCAGGCACCGATGGCCGGACCGCAGGACAGCGAGCCTTCGCCCGAACGACGCCACGGCGTCGAACGGGCACCCACCTTGCAGACCCACCCTTCTCCGATGTGCCACGGCGACAGTCGCCACGCACACGGCAGTCCGGCAGGATCCTCCGTAAGTCTCGATCGTGTTCGTCCCGCCCCGGTGCGCGTAGCGCGCGCCGTGGTTGCCTATCGTCTTGCCGCATCCGGCGCGCATCCCCATGCACGCTACCGACGGCCGACAGATCGGTGCCGTGCGCACCGGCGACGTTAGCGCAACGAGGAGGTTCGACCCACCCTGTGGTGTTCCGCCAGGCATGGGAACGAGCGGCCACAAGCCCGGGGTGCCCTTGCAGCCAGGTCGCGGGAGACCTCTCCCGTGGATTCCCCGACGGCGCGCCACGCGAACGCCAGGGGCATACGTTGCAGGAACCTTTTGCAGGTCATGAGTCTTTTTCGAACCAAAAACATCGAGAACATGCTGGTCGCGAGCCGTACCGGCAGTCTCAAAAAGGTGCTGGGCCCGGTCGATCTGGTCCTGATGGGCATCGGCGCCATCATCGGCACCGGCATTTTCGTGCTCACAGGCACCGGCGCCCTCACCGCCGGCCCTGCGCTCACGCTCTCGTTCATCATCGCGGCCACCGCTTGCGGCTTCGCGGCCCTGTGCTACGCGGAATTCGCGTCGACGATTCCCGTCTCGGGATCGATCTACACCTACAGCTACGCCACGCTCGGCGAGATCGTCGCGTGGATCATCGGCTGGGATCTGATGCTCGAGTATGGGCTGGCCTCGTCGGCCGTCTCGGTCGGGTGGTCGGGCTACTTCCAGTCGCTCGCGGCAGGCTTCGGTCTGCATTTGCCCGCCGCCATCACGGCAGCACCCGGCAGCGTGCCCGGCGTCACGACCTTCATCAACCTGCCCGCCGTGGTCATCATGCTGCTCATCACGTGGGTCCTGTCGTACGGCGTGCGTGAGTCCGCCCGCATCAACAATCTGATGGTGGCGATCAAGATCGGCGTCGTGCTGCTGTTCATCGCGGTGGGCGTATGGCATGTCAAACCGGCCAACTGGACACCGTTCATGCCGTTCGGCACCGGCGGCATGTTCAACGCCGCCGCGCTCGTGTTCTTCGCGTTCATCGGCTTCGACGCCGTGACGTCGGCAGCGGAAGAAGTCCGCAATCCGGGCCGCGATCTGCCCATCGGCATAATTGGCTCGCTCATCGTCTGCACGCTGCTGTATGTGGCGGTCGCCGCGATCATGACCGGCATCGTGCCGTTCGCGAAGTTCGCGGGCGTGGACCACCCGGTGTCGCTGGCGCTGCAATATGCCGGTCAGAACTGGATCGCGGGCTTCGTCGATCTGGGCGCGATTCTCGGCATGACGACTGTGATCCTGGTGATGACCTACGGCCAGACCCGCATTACGTATGCCATGTCGCGCGACGGCCTGCTGCCGCCGCTGCTCTCGCGCATTCATCCGACGCACAAAACGCCATTCGCCGGCACGTGGATCATTGGTGTGGTGTTCGCCGTCATCGCGGGCTTTGTGCCGCTGGGCGTGCTCGCCGAGCTGATCAACATCGGCACGCTGTCGGCGTTCGCGCTGGTGTCGGTCGCCGTGCTGGTACTGCGTCGCACGCACCCGGACCTGCCGCGCGCGTTCCGCGTGCCCGGCGCCCCGGTCGTGCCGCTTATCTCCGCCGGTCTGTGCCTGTTCCTGATGGCGCACCTGCAAGCGACCACATGGGTCGCCTTCGTGGTGTGGCTCGTCATCGGCTTGGGGATCTATTTCACGTATGCGCGCCGCAACGCGCTGCTGCACAAGTCGCGCGACGCGCTTCCGGCGCAGTCGTAAGCGCGCCGCTTGCTGTCCCCCCTCGCGCCCAGGCGCGAGCGCGCGGGCAGGCCCGGCTCAGCCGAAATTGCGATTGATCCACACGGCGCCGTAGCCTAGCGCGAACATGGTGAGCAGCAGCGGCACCGAGATGCGCAGTACCTGGATGACCAGCGGACGCGGCGGCAGATCGTCTTCCTCCGGCATCCGCGCCGCTTCGCGCAACGCACCGGTACAAAGCGCCGCCGCAGCAACGCTCACGACGATCCAGAACGTCTGGTTGTACATCAGCGCGACGAGCAAAAGCGCCAGCGCGACGTTGCGGCCGTGATAGATCAGATTGACGGTAGTACGAAAGGATTGCGGCGACATGTCGGTATTGCGCCGGCGTGAGCACGGATGCTCCACCGGCGCCAGGGTTCTGGTTATTCGTCGTGTGACGTGCGGTATGCCGTTCGGCCTGCCGCCGCCTGCAGAATCTGCGCAGCGCTTATCCTGCCTTAACGGCCTTCGCGACCGCAGTCTTTAGCCTGACATCGCGTCTGTGTTCGCCACGCAGCAGTATCGGACGCGATCTCGAATGGACTGCCGCAGGCAACGCCCGGCGGTGCCCGACGTGATGTCGGGCGCCAGACGAATGCGGTATGCTCCCCCGCATGACTGCCCCCGCGCCTTCCCCTCTCCCCACCGCCGTCCCGGACATCGACGGCGCGCCCCGTCACGATGCGCCGACGCGAGCCGTCTATGTCATCGTGGCGCACCCGCGCTGGCGCGACTCTCGCGTCAATCACCGCCTGCTCGACGCCGCTCGCAGCATCGCAGGTGTCGACGTCAACGACCTGTACTCGACGTATCCCGACTTCAGCATCGACATTGCGGCCGAACAACGGCGCGTGGCGCGTGCCGACCTGGTCGTGCTCGTCCATCCGATCTACTGGTACAGCATGCCGCCGCTGCAGAAGCTCTGGCTCGACGAAGTGCTGTCGTGGGGCTGGGCGTACGGCCATGACGGACATGCGCTCGCGAACAAGGACTTCTGGCTCGTGGCGAGTGCCGGCGGGCCACAGGCGAGCTATCGCCCCGAGGGCTACAACGAGCACGAGTTCTCGGCGTTCCTGCCGCCCTACGAGCAGATGGCGCGCCTGTGCAACATGCGCTTCCTGCCCCCGCACGTGTTCTTTGGCGCGCGACGCAGCGACGATGCCGCACTCGATGCCCACGTGAGCGCGTTTGCCGGCAAGCTCGCCACGTACCCGCAATGGCCCGAGCTGATTTCCATGGCAGACGCGCCCGAGTGTCAGGACATTCCGGTCGCGGATCGTCCGCGCTGCGCAACCGGCGTCGCCGACGTGGCCGGCACCACGAATGCAAGCTCAGGGAGGGCCGCCTGATGGAACACGTACCGGCCTGGTTGCTTGCCAGCCTGATCTACCTCGCCGCGGCGGTCATTGTCGTACCGCTGTCGCGTGCGCTGGGACTCGGCGCGATCATCGGTTATCTCGCCGCCGGGATCGCCATCGGTCCCTGGGGACTCGGTCTTGTCGCGCGCGTCGAAGACGTGCTGCATTTCGCCGAATTCGGCGTGGTGCTGATGCTTTTTCTTGTCGGCCTCGAACTGGAACCACGACGCCTGTGGAATCTGCGACGGCCGATCTTCGGATGGGGCTCGGCGCAGGTCGTCGGGTGCGCGGTGCTGCTCTTCGCGGCGGGCGTCGCACTCGGCGCGCCGTGGCGCATCGCCCTCGTCGCGGCCCTGGGCCTCGCGCTCTCGTCGACCGCGATCGCCTTGCAGGTGATGGCCGAGCGCAATCTGCTCGGCACCCCGAGCGGTCAGGCGGGCTTTTCGATCCTGCTGTTCCAGGACGTTGCCGCGATCCCGATCCTCGCGCTGCTGCCCTTGCTGGCCAATTCGTTCGACAGCCACGTGATGACCGGGACGGCGCGCGCGCTCGAAGCCCTGAAAATCGTCGGCGTGATTGCGGCGATCATCCTTGGCGGGCGGCTGGCGTTGCGCCCGCTGCTGCGCTGGATCGCCAACAGCCGCACGCCGGAGATTTTCACGGCGGCGTCGCTGTTGCTCGTCGTCGCCATCGCGACACTGATGCAATGGGTCGGCCTGTCGATGGCGCTCGGCGCGTTCCTCGCCGGCGTGCTGCTTGCCGAGAGCGAATACCGGCGGGAGCTGGAAACCGACATCGAACCGTTCAAGGGGCTTCTGCTCGGGCTGTTCTTCATTGCCGTCGGCATGAGCATCGACTTCGGTGTGCTGCTCGCGCAACCGCTGCGCATGATCGCCGTCGTCATCGGCTTCATGGCGCTCAAAGGACTGGCCATCTACGGGGTGTCGCGCTGGATGCAACTGCCCTATCAAGAACGGCCGATCTTCACGCTGCTGCTGGCACAGGGCGGTGAATTCGCCTTCGTGGTGTTCCAGTCGGCCGGACCGCAAGTGCTGCCTCCGGCGGTGTCGTCGTTCCTCATCGGCGCCGTCGCGCTCTCGATGCTGGTCTCGCCGCTGCTGCTCGTGGGCATCGACAAGTGGCTGCTGCCGCGCTACAGCGTGACGGGATCGCCCCGCATGGCAGAGATCGACGAGCCGCAGTCTGCCAGCGTCGTGATCTGCGGCTTTGGACGCTACGGGCAAATCGTTGGCCGCACGCTGGTGCCGCAGGGCGTTTCGGTGACCGTGCTCGATCACGATCCCGACACCATCGAGAGCCTGCGCCAGTTTGGCTTCCGGGTGTTCTACGGCGACGCGACACGGCTCGATCTGCTGCGTATCGCGGGCGTGGCACATGCCCGCGCGGTGGTCGTCGCCGTAGACGACGTCGATCAGTCCCTGGAAATCGTCGACCTGTTGCGCGAACACTTCCCCGACGTGCCCATCGTGGCGCGGGCGCGCAACGTCGGCCATCTGTTCCAGCTTCGCGATCGTGGCGTCGAACACATTGAACGGGAAGTCTTCGAGTCGTCGTTGCGCAGTGCGCGGTCGGTGCTTGAAACCCTGGGCTGGCCGGCGGCCGAGGCGAGAGAGGCGGCGATGGCCTTCCGGCGCGCCAATTTGCAACTGACCGACGAGATGTATCCCGCTTACCAGGATCGCAAGGCAATGGTCGCCGCGGCCAAGGAAGGCCGCCGCCAGTTCGAAGAGCAGATGGCACGCGAGCGCGAGCAGCGTCATGCGCGGCGGCACGTCACGTTCGGTTGGGACGGCGAGCGCGCGCCTGACGCGGCCCCTGCCCCGACGCCCACCGACGCACTGGCGTCACGAACCCCGGACACGCCCGCGGCCGAAGACCGCCGCGCCTGATCGCCCGATCTCGATTCGTCGGACGAACAAAAAGCCGTCCCGAGGATTTTCCCTCGGGACGGCTTTTGACGTTACGGCGACAGCCGGCCGGCGATCAGCTGCCTTGGCTGACGTTCAGCTCACCTGCGGCGCGGGCACGCGCCAGTTCCTGCTTCACGCCAGCGCGCGTGGCGCTCGGGCCTTGCGAGGCGACGATCGGGTAGTCGACGTCGTTCTGCGGCACAAGGCCTTGCGCGCGTGCCTGGGCCAGTTCGGCCTTCACGTCGGCGCGGCTCTTGGTCGAGGCCGAAGCGACATAGACCGGATAGTCGGCGTCACCGTTCGGGATCAGCCCTTGAGCGCGGGCTTGTGCCAGATCAGCGAGCACGGCGGCACGCGTGAGCGGCTGACCTTGCGAGGCGATCTCGGGGTAGTTGTTGCCGTTCTCGGCAGCGTTGCTGGCCACAGCACCGAACGAAGCCACGGCGGCGATAAGGGCGATTGCGATGTTCTTGCGGTTCATTTTCTTAACTCCTGTCTAGTTTGCGACGACTTTGTTTTCAATTGCGCCGTCGATGGAAGGAAGTCTAGAACTCGCCGCCGAGATGAAAAACGCGATATTTGTCGAGGAACTATTGCGGCTTTCGATGAGAATCGACGCACCACAATGGGGCAATCGCGCTGCGACGAACACCGCTGCCCCCGGGAAACGGGGCGCAGCGGCGTCGTAAGCGTTGGGCAAACGTGCGGGTGGGGGCTCAGTCGACGAGCGAGGCGCCGAGGGCATCGAGCAACTGCTGGGTACCGCGTTCGCGCGATCCCGCGTCGTCGTAGCCGTCCAGGAACGCGCCCTGCTCGGTCATGACGAGTTGCGTGCCGCCATCATGCGCACGAAGATCGATCGTCGCGAGCGACACGGAGATCTTGCGCGTATCCAGATGCATCTCGTAGGTGTAGACAAGCCGCGCATCGGGCACGACATCGAAGTACAGCGCGTCGAACGTGGACACCATGCCGCTTGCCCACTGCCCTTTCGCCACCTCGCGGCCGCCGGGGCGCACATCCATGGAGCGCTCGAGCAACGTCAGGCCATCGCTTCTGGCGAACCAGCGATCCTTGGCGTCGCGCTCGGTCAGCGCACGGTACACGCGCGCAGGCGACGCGGCGTACTGACGCTCGATGCGAAAGGTCGCATGCACCACACTGCGTTGCGTTGGCGCCTCCGCGTCGCGCATGACCTCGCGGCCCAGCTTATCGAGCGTCTGTGCCCAACCCTGACCGGCACCAGCGGGCATCCAGGCGAACGCGGGATCGTGAACGGTGTAGCGCTGCTCGACATCCAACCGCGTGCCTTGCCCCACTTCCGTGAATTGCGCCGTCGTGCGCGCGCCGAACAGCGCCTGTCCCTTCGCGTCGGTCACTTCCATGTCGATCACCAGACGTGCCGGAGCGTCGATCTCGATGAAACGCCCGCGAATCCAATGCGACTCCCCTTCTGGCGATTGCATGCGCAGGTCGAAAACGCCACCCACGCGGGCATCGATCTTCGCTTCGGGCACGGTGTAGCCGGTCGGGCAAAACCATCGCTTCACGGCATCGGTGCGGGTCCAGGCGAGAAATACGGTTTCGCGCGTGGTTGCGTAAGTCCGACCAACGCTCAGCGGACTCGGCTGCGTTTCGGGTATGGCTTCACTGGCTGTCCTCATGAACTCCTCCTTCGGGCGGCAGGCTGGCCAGATACTCGCCCAATCGGTCGAGATGGCCCTCCCACTCGTGACGGCGCTGATGAATCCATCGCTCGGCAAGGCTCAGCGCCTGGGGTTCGATCCGGCACGTTCGCACGCGTCCGGCCTTTTCCGTTCGCACCAGCCCCGCACTCTCAAGTACGGCCAGGTGCTGCATGACCGCCTGCAACGACATCGCCAGCGGCTGCGCGAGCGCGCTCACCGACGCCGGCCCCTGCGCCAGCCGCGCAAGCATCGCGCGGCGTGACGCGTCGGCCAGCGCCTGAAAGGTCAGATCGAGGGTGATGTCATGGTCAAGCATGTACTTGAGTATAGGCGCTCAGAAAAGTAAAGCAAGGACTTTAGTATCAGAATCGTCAGGTAATAATGTGATGCTCGTTGCGCGGGCGCAGGCGGGCCGTGTGCTGGCGATGGAGGATTTCCCGCAGCGATTGCTCGATGGTCTCGGACATGGCGTTGAGCGCGAGATCGTTCGGCTCCAGTCCGAACGGCTCTTCGATTTCGGCACTGACCGCTTCGAGCGCGAAGAAGGTGTACGAGAGGAAGGCCACGACCACCGGCGTCATCGGGCCGATCGAATCGACCAGACCGAAGGGCAGCAGCAGACTGTAGAGATAGGTCACGCGGTGCAGGATCACGCCGTAAGTGAACGGGATCGGCGTGGTGGCGATGCGCTCGCAGCCGCCGATGGCTTCGCCGAGCCGATCCAGATGCATCTCCATGACCTGCGCGAGCGGCGCTTCGATCTGCCCGCGCGAGCGGCGTTCCCGGAGCCATTCGCCCGCCATGAGCAGGATCGCGATGGGCTTGAACTGCTTGCGGGCGAGGCAGGCCACGTCCGTTTTGTCGAGCAGCCGTTCGAAGTCGGCCTGCGGGTCCGTGCCGCGCAACTGATGGCGCATGCCGTGTACGAAGGCGATGAGATAGGCGACGAAGCGCGACGATTCCGAGGTATCGGACACCAGCGTCATCGACTGACGGGCCAGCGCGCGCGTCTCATTGAGCACGCTGCCCCAGAGCATCCGGGCTTCCCAGTAGCGGGCGTAGCTCGTGGTATTGCGAAAGCCGAGGAAAATCGCGAGCGTGATGCCGATCAGCGAGAACGGCACGAACGTGAGCGGAATCTTCCATTCGAAGACGCGTCCGTGGGCCAACGTGACGGCGATCGAGATGAGGGTGGTGAAAATGAGCTGCGGGGCAATCTTGGGAACGATCGAGCCGCGCACGACAAAGAGCATGCGCAGCCAGTTCAGATTGGGTCGGACGATCATGGGGGAATGGAGGCGCTCGCAAGCGCGGAAGGACTGGCTGTGGGGGGAGCCGTTGCGCCGGGATGATACGCCCATATCGGCCGGTTTGAAATGGTTGCAACCGATTGCAACATCGCTGTGCGCCGCCCGGACCGCTGGCGAAAATCGCATTACGCCGCCTTGGCGTACACCAGGACTCAATAACGATCATGAACGTCCCATACCTCACGCCTCACACCGCCGGGGGGACCGGTAAGCTACGCGGACTGGCGGCCATCGCGCTGCTGACCGGACTCGCCGGCGTGCTCGGCAGTCTGTCGGGCTGCGTGGTCGAACCGCCGCGTCAAGCGCCTGCGGCGCGCGTCATCGTGGCGCCGGACCCGCATACCGTCGCCGTGCAACGTCGCGAGCAGATCGACCGCCGTATCGGCAATGAATCGCGCGACATCGACAATCACGTCAACCAAGGCTATTACCCGCCGCCGCGCGGCTATGACTTGCACCGCCGCCTTGGCGCCATTGCGCAGGAAGCCCGCGACATGGCCGCGCAACACGGCGGCGGCCTGTCGGGCGACGAGCAACGCGCCCTCAATCAGGAACTCGATCAGCTGCATCGCATGATCGCTGGCTGACGTCGGCACGGCTGCCGTGATCCGCAAAGACAACGCCCGTCGGCCGTTAAGCCGACGGGCGTTTCAATGGCCTTGCCGGACAACCGTCACTTCACGGCCAATGCCTGCGCCAGCGTGACCGGGTCCTGGAAAATGCTCGAAAAGTCGAGCGCGCCGTGCCCGTTGGCCCGATGCACCTCGAAGATGCGCCGCGCCAGATCGCCGAGCGGGGTCGCCACGTCGCCCGCCACCGCCGCCCCGTGGGCGAGACGCAAGTCTTTCGCCATCAGATCGGTGGCGAAACCGCCGGTGTAACCGCGCGACGACGCCGCATTCTCCATCACACCCGGACACGGGTTGTAGACCTCCAACGTCCAGTTGCGCCCGGAGCTTTGCTGCATGACGGCCGAAAGCACCTTCGGGTCAAGTCCGTTGGCGATCCCCAGACGCAGCGCCTCACTCGTGCCCGCCATCAGAATACCCAGCAGCATGTTGTTGCACAGCTTGAGCGTCTGCCCCGCGCCCAGCGGCCCGCCGTGATGAATCGCCCGTCCCATGTTGCCGAGCAGCGGCCGCATGCGCTCGACGAGCGCCGCATCGCCGCCCACCATGAACGTGAGCGTGCCCGCGGCCGCGCCCGCCGTGCCGCCGGACACCGGCGCGTCGAGCAACGGTGTGCCCGGACGCGCGAGCGTCGCCAACTGGCGTGGAATTTCCGGTGGCACCGTGCTGCTGTCGATCAGCACGGCGTCCGGCGCGGCATGCGCGAGCACACCGTCCGGGCCATCGTACGCCGCGAGCACATGTTCGCCGGCGGGCAGCATCGTGATGACCACCTGAGCGTTGCGCACGGCGTCGGCAATCGAAGTGGCCGCCGTGCCACCGGCCGCCGTGAGTCGCGCGAGCGCCGCGTCCGACAAGTCGAAGCCGCGCACCGCGTGCCCCGCCTTCACCAGATTCGCCGCCATCGGCCCGCCCATGTTGCCGAGCCCGATGAAGGCGACACGCCAGGCATTTTGTTGCGTTTCCGTAGCCATCGTCTGTCTCCGAATCTCCGAAAGAGTCGTGCGCGTTACTTCAACGTGATCGTCGTGTTCACGCCCGCCGGGCCCGTGCCGCGCGCTTGCCAGCGTGCCGTCACGGTCTTGGTCTGCGTCCAGAACAGAATCGCCTGTTTGCCGTTCGGCCCCAGATCGCCCAGCTTCGACGCACGCGAGCCGGTGAAGCTGAACCAGGCGACCGGCACCGGAATCGGCAGGTTGATCCCGACCTGCCCAACGTCGATCTCGTTCTGGAACTGGCGTGCCGCTCCGCCATCCTGAGTGAACAGCGCCACGCCGTTGCCGTTGGGATTGGCGTTGACGAAGGCGATCGCTTCATCGAGCGTATCGACACCCGTCATGCACAGCACCGGTCCGAAAATCTCGTCGCGGTAGATCGACATGTCGGCCGTGACATCGTCGAAAATCGTCGGACCGACGAAGTTGCCATCGGGCGCTTCCTTGACGGTGTGGCCGCGGCCGTCGAGCAGCAGTTTCGCGCCCTCCTCCACGCCGGCGCCGATGAGCTTCTCGACGCGCGCACGCGCCTGCTTCGACACCACGGGGCCGAGATCCGCCGTGCGGTCCGAGCCCGGACCCACCTTGAGTGCGCGCGCACGCGCCACCAGCTCAGGCACCCACGCGCGCGCTTCGCCCACGAGCACCGCCACGGACGTGGCCATGCAACGCTGCCCCGCCGCACCGAACGCCGCGCCCAGCAGGTGGTTGATGGCCTGCTCGCGATCCGCGTCGGGCAGGATCACGCAGTGGTTCTTCGCGCCCATCATCGCCTGGCAACGCTTGCCCGCCTCCGAGGCGCGACGATAGATATGCGTGCCGACATGCGTCGAACCGATGAACGACACGGCCTTGATGTCCGGGTGATCGCAAATGCCGTTGGCGATGTCCGGCCCGCCATGCACGACATTGAGCACGCCCGGCGGCAGGCCGGCTTCGAGCGCGAGTTCGGCCAGGCGCAGCGACGCGCTCGGATCCTGCTCCGACGGCTTGAGCACGAACGTGTTGCCGGTGGCCACCGCCAGCGGGAACATGAAGCACGGCAGCATCACCGGGAAGTTGAACGCGGTGATCCCGGCGCACACCCCCAGCGGCTCGATCAGCGTGTAGACGTCAACGCCGCCCGCGGCGTTCTGCGCGTACTCGCCCAACTGCAGCGAGGCAATCGAGCATGCGTGTTCGACGACTTCGAGGCCGCGCCCGACTTCGCCTTCGGCGTCGGGCAGCGTCTTGCCGTGCTCACGCGTGATCAATTCGGCGAGTTCGCCGGTGTGCTCGCGCAGCAACTGCTGGAAGCGCAACATCACGCGCATGCGGTTGGCTTGCGACGTATTGCGCCAGCCCTTGTAGGCCGCCTTGGCCGACGCCACAGCGGCATCGAGTTCCTCCGTCGTGGCAAACGGCACGCGTGCGACGACTTCCTGCGTGGCCGGGTTCACAACGTCGCGCCACTGCGAGGACTTCGACTCGACGCGCTTGCCGTCGATCAGCAGCGGAATGGTGGGTAGGGACATGACATGCTCTCCTGATGGAAACGAATGCGAGGATTCGGGGGCGAAAAGACTGCGAATGACTTCAGGGTTCGGTGGAAGGCGGGCTACGGTGAATGACCACGCAGCGCCGCCGGCAATTACAAGATAGGCAATCGCAGCGAGGCCTGCGCCGCGACGATCCCATGACGATCAAGCGTCGCTCACTTTGCCGCCGTGCTCGTCTTCACGAGCGAGCATGTCGATTTCGACAACGGCTGGAAGGCTTCCGTCGCGGGCACCGTGGCGACCTTGGTGTAGTAGTCCCACGGGCCTTTCGACTCGGCCGGCGACTTTACGCGGAATAGGTACATGTCGTGGATCACGCGCCCGTCCGGACGGATCGAGGCGTTGTGCATGATCGGATCGCGAATCGGCATTTCCCGCATCTTCTGCGCGACCACCTTGGCATCCACGCTCTGAGACGCCGCCACCGCGCGCAGGTAATGCAACACGCTCGAATACACGCCCGCCTGCACCATCGTCGGCTTCAGATCCTTGTACTTTTTCTGGAAGCGGGCCGACCAGACACGCGAGGCATCGTCCTGATCCCAGTAAAAGCCATCGGTAAACATCAAGCCCTGCGCCGTGTTCAGGCCGAGCGCATGAACATCCGACAGGAAGACCAGCAGCGCCGCCAACTTCTGCCCGCGTTGCACAATGCCGAATTCGCGTGCCTGCTTGAGCGCGTTGACGGTGTCCTGCCCGCCGTTGGCGAGCGCCACGACCTGTGCCTTCGAGCTTTGCGCCTGCAACAGGAACGACGCATAGTCGGACGCATTGAGCGGATGTCGCGACCGTCCCAGGACCGTGCCGCCGAGTGTCTTCACGATGTCGGCGGCGTCTTTCTCCAGGGAGTGCCCGAAGGCATAGTCGACGGTGATGAAGTACCACGATTTGCCACCGTCACCGACCACGGCGCGCGCGGTTGCCGCCGACTGCGAGTAGGTGTCGAACATCCAGTGAAAGCCCGTGGGCGAACAGTCTTCGTTCGTCAGTCGCGTGGTCGCCGGCCCCGAGAACAACGTCACGCGTTGCTTGTCCATGGCGATCTTCTGCACCGCCAGGGCGGCCGCCGAGTTCGTGAGATCGGCAATCGCATCGACATTGTCGCGATCAAACCATTCCCGGGCCTTGTTGGCGGCGACGTCGGCCTTGTTCTGGTTGTCGGCCGACACCAGCGCAATCTTCATGCCCTTGCACTCGGCCGCCAGACAATCGTCGATCGCCATTTGCGCGGCCGCGACCGAGCCGGCACCGCCCATCGCCGAATACGGTCCCGACATGTCGGTGAGCACGCCCACCTTCACCGGGCGGTCCGGCAACTGCGCCATCCCGGCCATCGACATCAACCCCAAGCTCGCGCCGAATCCCAGCGCGAGCAACCACGGCTTGATCTTCATCGCTTTGTCTCCTTCAGGTCTTGTATGCGTTCGTCGTCGCCGTCTATGCGCGGCGCTCATGAATTGTATTTGTGCGAATTTGCTTTACATAGCGAATATATGCATCTACTTTGTGCACAAATACACATAGGAGAGAGCGTAATGGTTCGCACCGCCGCGGCACGACCGTCGGGCATCGCTGGCGCTTCGGGGGCGGAGCCGCGTCCCGACTGGGACGACTTGCGCTACTTCCTGGAGGTCGCGCGCACACAGCGCGTGAGTGCGGCGGCGCAACGCCTGGGGGTCGATCACACGACGGTTTCGCGACGGGTGCGCGCGCTGGAGCACTCGCTCGGCACGCTGTTGTTCGACAAATCGCGCAACGCGGGCTTTGCCCTGACGCCCGAGGGGCAGCAGCTCCTCGTCTACGCGGAGCAAATGGAGACCACGCTGCAATCGGCGTGCGAGCAGGTGGCGGGGCTCGGGCAAACGCTCTCGGGCCACGTTCGTATCGGCTCGACGGAAGCGTTCGGCACGTACTTCGTCACGCCGGTCCTCTCACGCTTTCAGCGCGAATACCCGGCGATCGCCTTCGACGTGCTGCCCGTGCCGCGCTTCGTGAGCCTGTCGAAACGCGAGGCCGATCTGGCGATCACCATCGAACGCCCCCAGCGCGGGCCGTATGTGTGCAGCAAGCTGTGCGACTACCGTCTGCAGTTGTATGCAACGCCCGGTTATCTCGCGCAATACGGCGACGTCGCGACGTTCGCGGATCTGTCCGGACGCCGGTTCATCAGCTATGTCGACGAACTGACGTTCAGCAACGAGTTGCGTTATCTGGAGGACATCGTGCCCGGGGGCAATGTCGTGCTGCGCAGCACGAGCGTCATCGCCCAGTATCAGGCGGCATTGCAGGGCGAGGCGCTGGCAATCCTCCCGTGCTTCATGGCCGCGCAGGACGCCCGGCTGGTACCTCTGCTCGTCGACGACGTGGTCGTCACGCGCAGTTTCTGGATCTATTGCCACGAGGAACTGCGCTCGCTCAAGCGCATTACGGTGCTGTGGGATTATTTACGCGACGCCGCCCAGCGCAATGACGCCCTGTTGCAAGGCCAATCGGGACAACTGCGGCTGGTCTGATCGCGATCAGCGAATCTTGCGTTGCTCGGCGTCGATCACGGCGGGAATGGCCGCGCGCATCGCTTCGATGAAACGGCGCAGCCGGGCAGGATAGTACTTTGCGTACGGGTAGAGGAGGTACATCGGCAAGGCCGTCGAGCGCCATGGCGGCATGAGCTGGATCAGGCGCCCCTGCGCCACGTCCTCGGCCATCAACCACGCCGAACAGACTGCCACACCCAACCCGCGTAATGCGGCACTGCGCAATGCGTAGAGGTTGTCCGTGCTCATGCGCGGATCGAATGTGACGCGGGCCGTCTCGTGCGTTTGCTCGTGCGTGAGCGTGATGTCGTTGCGGTAGAACGTGGTGAGCGAGAGCCACGGCAACGAGGCCAGGTCCGAGGGGTGCGAAGGCAACGCACGTCCGCGCAGCAGGTCGGGCGACGCCACGACGATGCGCGGCACGTCGGTCAATGAAATCGCCACATTCGACGGGTCGCGCAGTTCGCCCACGTGAATCGCGCAGTCGATGCCTTCCGCAATGAAATCGGGCTCGCGGTCCTGCAAGAACCAATGCACCTTCATCCCGGCATAGCGCTCTAGAAAGTCCGCGAGCGGGCCGATCATCATTTCCTGACCGAACGCGTGGGGCACGAGCACGCGCAAGGTGCCCTCCGGGTCGTCGCCGGTGCCGCGCAGATCGGCTTCGAACGCCTCCCAGCTCGTCACCAGTTCCTTCGCCCGGACGAAGCAACGCTCACCGTCCTCGGTGAGCTTCATGCGATGCGTCGAGCGTTGCAGCAAGCGAAGTCCCAGCGAGCGTTCGAGCATCTGCAAACGCCGGCTGACAGTCGGCTGCGTGGTGCCGAGCAGCGCTGCGGCGGCCGACAGACTGCCAGCCTCAACGATGCGCACGAACGTCTGCATCAGCTCGACGCGGTCGGCGCCGCCGCCTCGGCCGGCGGGCGCATCGGTACCAAAGGCAGGGGGATGAGGGGGCTCTGTCATACGCAGCACGTATAAAGGTTGTACGGATTATAGGCCTACCACCGCACTGCACCAAGCGCGACACTACGCCCCGTACCTTGCTATTGGAGCCTCACCTTATGAGTTCTGCTCAGATTTCCAACGCCGCCGGCGCGAGTCAAGCCACCGCACGGCCGCAGCCCGAGTTGTCTGCCCGGCTGATCCTGCTGCTCGCGACGGGCACCGGCCTGACGGTCGCCTCGCTGTACTACGCCCAGCCGATGCTCGGCATCATGACCGACGACATCCACGCCGCCAACACGACGGTCGGCTGGGTCCCGACGCTCACCCAGCTCGGCTACGCGCTGGGCATTCTGCTGCTGGTGCCGCTCGGCGACATTATCGACCGGCGTCGTATCGTGCTCGTCAAGGGCGCGATTCTCACGCTCGCGCTGCTGCTGGCCGCCTTTGCGCCGGGCATTGGCACGCTGCTCGCCGCGAGTCTGGCCATCGGGCTGACCGCGACGATGGCACAGGACATCGTGCCCGCCGCGGCCGCGATCGCGCCCGAATCGATCCGGGGCCGAGTCGTCGGCACCGTGATGACCGGACTGTTGTTGGGCATTCTGCTCTCGCGCGTCGTGTCCGGCTTCGTGGCCCAGAACTTCGGGTGGCGAGCGATGTATGTCGTCGCCGCTATCAGCGTGGCCGGTTTCGGCGTGGTGGCGTGGCGCGGCCTGCCGTCGTTTCATCCGACGACGCAGATGACCTATCGCCAATTGCTCGGCTCGGTGGTCGGCCTGTGGCGTCGTCATCCGGCGCTGCGCCGGGCGGCATTGGCGCAGGGCCTGCTGTCGGTCGGCTTCAGCGCCTTCTGGTCGACGCTCGCCGTCATGCTGCACGACGCCCCGTTCCATCTGGGCGCGGCGGCGGCGGGGGCATTCGGTCTGGCAGGCGCGGCCGGGGCACTCGGCGCACCGCTGGCCGGTCGCATTGCGGATCGCAAGGGGCCGCAGATCGTCACCCGTCTTGGGGCGAGCCTGGTGGCCGTGTCCTTCGCCGCGATGCTGTTCGCGCCCATGCTCGGCGCCCATGCCCAACTGTGGCTGATCGGTCTGGCCGCCATCGGCTTCGACCTGGGCGTGCAGGTCGCGCTGGTCTCGCATCAAACCATCGTGTACGGCATCGAACCCGCCGCCCGCAGCCGTCTGAATGCCGTGCTTTTCGTCGGCGTCTTCATCGGCATGTCGATCGGCGCGGCACTCGGTGCTCAGGCATTGGCGCACTGGGGCTGGACGGGCGTCGCGTCGCTCGCCACGCTGGCGGCCCTCGCCGCGCTCGCTGTGCGACTGTGGCCCGGCACGACGTCGGCGCACTGATGCGTAGCCTGCCGCTGACGACGACAGGACAACGACACGCAGGCCGCCTCCCTCGGGAGGCGGCCTTGTCGTTTGACACGCCGGGCAAGTGCATGGCGCCCACAACGTTCAGCCAGCAGCCTTGGCGGCACAGGCGCGCACCTGGTCGTACAAAGCATCGATGTCGATGCCGTCGAGCTTCAGGCCGAAGCGTTCCCGCAGCACTTGCGCGAGTTGCGCCGCCGACGCAATGTCGGTTTCCGCCACGACGTCGCCTTGCGCCGAGCGCTCCGTCAGCGTTGTGTTGAGTAGCGAAATGCGTCCGAGCGGCAGCACACGGCAGACGATGAGCTGATTTCGGAAGATGGAATCGGGCGCGCTCGACGTGTACCAATTGCCCAGCTTGTAGTCGATCCACTCGGCGGGTTTCGGCGCGAAGCGATAAACAGGCAACCACTTGTCGGCGGAGCGCACGCTCAGGCGGTACTCGCTGGGTGGCCCGCCGTCCTCCGTGCGAACCGTCTCCAGTCGGAACGTTTCCAGCAGGGTCGACTGGGGTTGCGCCGAATGCAGGCGCAGCGGCGCGGTGAGCGTGACGGAGCCGAAACCCACATCGGCCAGCCAGGCCTCGCCGTCGAGATCGACGCGCAGCAGCATGTGCGTGAGTGGCGCTTCCCCATCAAACGAGCGCCCCCACACGACGCGTCCGATCAACGGGGTGACGACAAACCCGAGATGGGTCAGCGCGTTGGCGAACAGCGCGTTCTGCTCGAAGCAGTAGCCGCCGCGTCCGCCATCGAGCAACTTGGCAACGACCGACGGCAGCTCGACGTCGACCGGCTGGCCACGAATCGGATCGAGATTCTCGAACGGAATGGCCAGCGGATGGAGCGAGTGGATGGCGCGCAGAACATCGAGCGTTGCTTCACGCGGGCCGGTGTAACCGATGCGCTGAAAATAGCGTTCCGGATCGAAGGGGTGAGACATGCCTGACGTCCTCTTGAGGGATGCGGACCTACGCAGAGTCCATACGTTAGCGCATCCGCCGCGTCTTTGCGCAATGCCATCGCGGCGACGAGGTGAGCGGGCGATCGGGCGACGCCGAAATGCGCGGATTTCGCACCGCAGTCCAAATTAGCCGGAACCGCGCAGCGTCGGTATAGTGGCCCCCATTGGCCGGCCGGGTACGCCGGCTGCTGCTATCCGGAGTCTGCTTTACATGATCGACATTGCGCGCGTGACGCGGGCGCTGGCTGAGCGCCACGTCCGTCCCGACCTTCGTCAACGCGACGCCCTTGCCGCCCTCACGGCGCTGCTGGGGCGTGCCAAGCCGCCCTTCGACGGCGTTTACTGCTACGGACTCCCCGGGCGCGGCAAGAGCCTCGTCGTGGACGCCGCCTTCGCCGTCGCCGAGTGCGAGAAGCGGCGCGTGCACTTTCACGAATTCCTGCGCGACATCCATCGGCAACTCGTGCGCGAGCCGGCATGCGACGACCGACTCGCGGCGGTGGCGAATCGCTGGCTCCACGGCGTTGCGTTACTGTGTTTCGACGAATTTCACGTCCACGACATTGCCGATGCTTTCCTGATCGGGCGATTTCTCGACATCGCGCTGGCGCGGGGTGTGCGGCTGGTGCTGACGTCGAACTATGCGCCGCAGCAGTTGCTGCCGGACCCCGAGTTTCACGAGCGTTTCGAACCGACCATCGCCGTGATTCTGCAACGCATCGCGGTCGTGCATTTCGACGGCGCCACCGACTACCGCATGGGCGGCGAAGCGGCACAGCTACCACGCTGGATCGCGCCCCCCGACGACGCCCGCGAGCTCTTGCCGCTGCGTTATGCCGAATTGGAGGGGCGACCCGCGTCAAATCCGTCGACGGTGACGATCGCCGGCCGTGCACTGCCGGCACAAAGCGCAGGCGCGCGCGTGCTGTGGGCCAATTTCGACGACCTTTGCGTCGCACATCGCTCGCATCTGGATTACCTCGCGCTCGCCGAGCGCTGGCCCTCCTTGATCGTGGGCGATCTGCACGTCGAACGGCTCCAGCGCCCCGACACCCTGCAACGATTCCTGTGGCTGATCGACATTTGTTATGACCGCCAACGCACGTTGCTGATCGCGTCCGACATGCCGCTCATTCCCGCGCTCGATGCGCTGCGCGACTGGCGCGATCTGTCGCGCACGATCAGCCGACTGGCCGAGATGGGATCGCGCGACTACGAGCGCCGCACGCTCGTTCGCCCGAGCTGAAGGTCACACAACGCTAGCGATGCATTCCCGCAGCCATTGATGCGACGGATCGCGATGCACACGCTCGTGCCAGTACATCGAGATCTCGAAGCCCCGCAGGTCGACGGGCGGCGTCGTCACCTGCAACGCCGGATCGTCGCGAACGAGGCGTTCGGGGGCCATCGCCACCAGATCCGTGCTGGCGAGCGCGGATCGCAGGAAGAGAAAATGCGGCACGGACAGGACGACGCGCCGCGATGCCCCTAGCCCCGCGAGAGCATCGTCAGTGCTCGCATGAAAGCCGCCTCCGTCCTGCGACACAATGACGTGCTCCAGCTCGCAAAACTGCTTGAGCGTGGGCCGTCGTTTGAGCTTCGGATGCCCACGCCGTCCCACCAGAACATAGCGCTCCGCGAACAGGGCCTTGCGACGCAAGCCCTGTGGTGCGCCATCCGTTGTGTGAAACGCGATATCGACGATACCCTGCTCCGCCTGCCGGGCAACGCGCGACGGCGACAGATCGAACACCGCCAGCCGCGTGCGTGGCGCCGCCGCTCGCAGGCGCTGAAGCACCGGCAGTACCAGGGTCGACTCCGTGTAATCGGTGGCGGCGATACGCCAGGTCAAGTCGGCGTTGGCCGGATCGAAAGCCGCAGCGGGTGAGACGGCACGTGACAGCGATTCAAGCGCATCGCGCAACGGCCCGCGCAGCGCCTCTGCGCGCGCGGTGGGGCGCATGCCGCGCGGCCCCGGCAGCAAAAGTGGATCGCCGAGCAAATCGCGCAACTTCGCAAGATGCACACTGACCGCCGGCTGAGACATATACAGCCGCTCGGCGGCACGCGTCACGTTTTGTTCGGTAAGCAGGACATCGAGCGTGACCAGCAGATTCAAATCGATTCGTCGCAAATTATTCATGGTTATACCTGGCATATCAGGAATTCATTTCCAATATACCTTGCGTGCGCCTAACCTGCCTGTGTTCCCTGAGTCGAATGAACCCAATCGCAACGGAGTTTGAAAAATGAATGTATTGATCGTTTATGCCCACCCGCAACCGCGCTCGCTCAACGGCGCATTACGCGACTTTGCTGTGCAGCGACTCGAAGCGGCCGGGCACCACGTGCAAGTCTCGGATCTGTATGCAATGCAGTGGAAGAGCACCATCGACGAGGACGACGCGCCGCAACGCAATGCGAGCGAGCTGTTCCATGCGTCGCTCGACTCGAAGCATGCGTTCGCGAGCGGCACGCAGCGCGCCGACATCGCCCGCGAGCAGGCGAAGCTGCGCTGGGCGGACACGGTGATCCTGCAATTCCCGCTGTGGTGGTTCTCGATGCCCGCGATCATGAAGGGATGGTTTGATCGCGTGTATGCCTACGGCTTCGCGTATGGCGTTGGCGAGCACTCGAATACGCATTGGGGCGACCGCTACGGCGAAGGGTCGATGGCGGGCAAGCGCGCAATGCTCGTGGTGACGACCGGCGGCTGGGACTCGCACTACAGCGATCGCGGCATCAACGGTCCCATTGACGATGTGCTGTTCCCGATTCAGCACGGCATGTTGTTCTACCCGGGGTTCGACGTGTTGCCGCCCTACGTCGCCTTCCGTACGGGACGCATCGACGCCGAGCGCTTTGCACAGATTCAGCGCGAGCTGGGCGAGCGTCTCGATACACTCGCCACGACGGCGCCGATTCCCTATCGGCAGCAGAACCACGGCGCATACGACATTCCGGCGCTCACGCTCAAGGACAACGTCGCCACCGGACAGACGGGGTTTGCCGCGCATATCGGCTGACAGGGGGCGTGTCGTCGGATGCCACAGTCGGCGGGCGTTCGGCGGCACAAAGCATTGCGCGATGCGCGGAACACGCGTATAAGTGACAAAGAGAATCTCAAGTCTGACGCTAGTCCACACCGCGTCAATCTCCTCGATCCTTGCGAGATCCAATCAGTCGATCGAAGCGAATTCGATCACTTCGCGAGAACCGACCTACGTCGTTTGATGGGGTGCACGGTCCAAAAGCGTTGCAGGCATCGACAAACCAACCCAACTCAATAGCCCATCGCTACGCGACCGATCTTGTTCGTGAGCCATGTGCGGGTATCTCAGGCCCGACGCGAAATGTGCGTCGGTCAACGCGGCTCGCAGTTATCTCATCCATGTCAGGAGCACGAATGCTCACGCTGTCGAAGCAGGCCATAGTCGCTGCCATTTATCGCGTCATTCGCAATGACGACCCCCCGTCGGATGCCATCATTAACGCGCTGCTGGCGCGTGAACTGGTCTGCCGAGTGGGCGAGCGTCTCGAATTGACGCCGTATGGCAGATCGTACTGCCGGTCCGCCTACGTCCCCGCCTGGTGCTGATCGAAACGCGGTAACGCGTTAGCGCCTTACCGCGACAATGCGGCCGCTCATCGCCGCGGCCGGCCTCCAGGACTTGCCGCACGTCAGCGTGCCGGCGTGTCGAGGTGTCTGCGCGCTCTGTCGGCACCCTTTGTCGGCACCCTCTCTCCGCGGCCATCAGCGCTCCATGCCCGATGCGCTCTCGCCAATCCATCTCCGTGCGCTATCTATTTGTCGACGATCCCCGCTGGGATCGTCAGGTGAAACCACGGTAGCATGGCGGCCGGCCGTGCAGTATGCTCGTCGCTGGACGCGGCCTGCGGATTTCCAACTGCCGGTCGTTAATTCCTTCAAGGCAAACCACAGATCCGCCGACGTTCATGGTCACGCAAGACGACGAGATGCAATCTCCCGGTGTTTCAGCGAACGTCGAAAAGTTCTGGCACCCGCTTCAGGATCCTGCGTCCGTGAGCGAGGGACGAGAGATGTACGGCATGGCCGGGACGCCACAACTCGCGGCGCTCTTCGCCGAGGTGCAACGCCACGCCGCAGCGATCGTCAGCCAGTTCCACGATGGACTTGCATGCCTGCCGGCGTCCCAGCGTATTCTGAATCACCTGACGCCAGCGGAAATGCGGTACGCCAAATCGCGCCAAACCCAGCGACTATGCGCGCTTTCGGCGCCTTCGCTGACGGCTGCCGATCATCGTGCGCAAGCCATCAGGGCCGGGCGTACGCATGCCATTGTCGGGCTCAACTGGGAAGATCTGGTTCGCGCCCGAGGGGTCCTTGGCGAAGCCATCGTCAAATACATCGATACAGCGGCGCATGGCGAGGCGCTATGTCTGCTGAGCCGGCGCATGAACCAGGATCTCGCCTGGCAGGCCGAGGCCTATCAGCGCCTGCAGATCTCCCGTCATGCAGTATTGCAGCGCGTCACGTTGCTGGCGTGGAGAACGGAAAGTTATACCGACCTGATTAGCCAGGTGGTCCAGATTCTGGGTGAACACGACGAGATCGCCGGCTGTGCGGTGGGCCGGCCGGATCGTCAGGGGGTGTTTCGCTTCGAATTGGCGGCTGGCGGCACCATCGAGCGCTATCTCGCCGGGATCGAAAAAACGGCGCCCATCACGGTGGGCAATTCGTCCGGCAGTCAGGGGCCCACGGGGCGTGCCTGGCGCAGCGGCCATGTGGTGCGCTCGCTCAATATTGCGAACGATCCGAAGATGGTGCCGTGGCGGGCCGCGGCCTTGCCGGTCGGTTTTCATTCCTGCATTGCGATTCCCCTGCACCAGCCGGGCGAACCCACGGCCGCCATCCTGAACCTGTACAGCCCCTTACCCGGCGCACTGACCGGCGCCGATCAGATTGCCTTCGTTTCCCTGTTGCAGACGATTCTGGGCTTCGCCATTGCCGGCACCGAGCGCCTGGCCGGCCATACCCGCACCGTGCCTTATACCGTTCGGCAGCGTTGGTCCAAGCTTCTCGGGACTGACGCGCTGAAGATCCACTATCAACCGCTGCTCGATCTCAAAACGGGGCAAGTGACCAAGGTGGAGGCATTGGCCCGCTTGCAGGATGGCGATCGCCTTCTGGCACCTGGCGAATTCTTCCCGGCACTGTCGTCCGAGGACTTCCTGACGCTGTACAAGCGCGGGCTCGAGCAAGCACTGTCGCAGCGCCGCCTCTGGCTGCGGGCGGGTTTCCCGCTGAGCGTCTCCGTGAACTTGCCATCGAGTGCACTTGGCGACATCCGCTATTTCAAAGTCACGGAGCGGGCGCTCAAAAAGAGCGGTGCCGCGCCAAACCAGTTGACGCTGGAAGTGCTGGAAACCGATGCCTTCCCGCTCGGCGTGGACGTATCGCAGGAACTGGCGAAATTCAAAGCCTTGGGAATCCAGTTGGCAGAGGACGATCTGGGTTCGGGCTATAGCAGTCTGACGCGCCTGCGCGAAGTGCCGTTCGACCTGGTCAAGATCGACCGGGACATCGTGAGCGCTGTCGGTCGGGATCCCCTGGAGACCCTGCGCTTCACCTATCAGCTGATCCAGTTGGGACACTCGTTGAACAAGGCCGTCGTGGTGGAGGGCATCGAAGACGAGGGCATGCTCGAGGCGGTCGTGATTCTCGGCGCCGATATCGCCCAAGGGTATGCGATTGCGCGCCCGATGCCGGCCGAAGCGTTGACCGAATGGATGGCGTGCGTGCCGAGCGTGCCCGACACACACGCGCCAAGTACCGTGCTGGGCAAGTTGGCGGCGCAGTTGCTGCTCGAAGCGCGCAATCGGTTGATGTAATGGTGGCTTCGTCCGACATGGCCGACATGGCCGACATCGTCACTCGGCTTGCCCGGCACGTCAGCCGTTCTGCCATGCGCTGAGCCGGGCCGACACGCCCTAAAGTTGCGGCGCCGCGAAGCGACGATTCTCGTTGCAAGGCAGCACGCGACGCGCTTCGGCGATGCGGGCCGGATCGAGGTCGACAAGCAGGAATGCGGGCGCTTCCGCCGCGCGCGCGACAATCACGCCCAACGGGTCAACGACCATGCTTGCGCCGATATTGCGGGGCCCGCATTCCCCCGACGCCACCAGATAACACGTGTTCTCCAGCGCACGCGCGGTGCACAGGGTTTCCCAATGCGCCTCCTTGAGCGGCCCCCTCACCCACGCGGCCGGCAACACCAACACGTCCGCGCCATCAAGCGTGAGGCGTCGCGCCAGCTCGGGGAAGCGCACGTCGTAACACGTCATCAGGCCAACCTTGAGGCCGCAGACGTCGACCAGCGGCGGTACCTCGTTACCGGGGACCACGTTCGTCGACTCCTTCACCGAAAACGCATCGTAAAGGTGGATCTTCTTGTACTCGGCGATGATTTCGCCGTCGCGCAGTGCGATCAGGACATTCCACACCTTGCCGTCGGCGGTCGCGGGCACGTGCACCGTCATCATCGTCGTGAGGTTGTTGCCTCGACTTGCTTCGCGCAAGGCGGTCACGAACTCGCCGTCCAACGGTTGCGCGGCGCGGCGCACCAGGTCAGGGTCGGCGATGTCGCGCGCCAGCACGCCCTCGGGGAGTACCAGCAGGTCTGCACCGGCGGCGCGTGCCTTGGCCATCCATTGCAGGCAGGTCTGCGCGTTGATAGACGCATCTGCGGCAACGGCGAATTGTCCAATGGCTGCTTTCATGACTTTCTCTCTCAAGACGGATGCGACTCAGGCCCAATCGGAGGATGGGGCGTGGCTCGGTTGAATTCCAGAGCGTGGAAACGGGGGACGTAGCTCAACTTTGCTTAAGTATGCCAGTTCGACAGTTTGCACCTCGCACGCAAACGGGGCACTCGCTCGGCATCGCCTACGGCGGGCCTGGCGTTGCACGAGTCTAATGCCAAGCCCCCCCTCAAGCGTCTCGATCGCCCCAGGTGCTATCCATCAGGCACAGGTTGACAGCACACGCTATTGTCGCTTGTTGCATCGTTCGCATATCGATCTGTTTTCATGTGAAATGCCATTGACACCACATTATTCAAGCCAATATTATTTGTTCGCATTACAAATAAATTAAAAACTCGCCACGATGCCACATCAAGGTATTCGGGCGTTCGTCAGTATTTCGGGGAGATTCATGTTCAAGAAGATCGGAGTTGCCGTTGCGGTGATCTTCACCGCAATGTTGTGCGCATGTTCCACTACTGCACCGAACTACAGCGCGTCATTGGATAACGTCGACAAGCTGAAGATCGGCGGCGACTACAAGGCCGCAGTCGGGAAATTCACGCCGGCGCCCGGCTTGAAGACCGAAACCGGTATTTCACTGAGAGCGATGACGATGTCGTCGCCTTATGGCGACTCCTATAGTCAGTATCTCGCCGAAGCGATCAAGCAGGAGCTGTCGTTGGCGGGCAAGCTCTCACCCGATTCGCCTGTTCGCATTACCGGCACCTTGCTGGAGAACGACATCGACGCCGGCCTCGCCACAGGCAAGGGCACCATCCAAGCACGCTTTGTCGTGACGCGTGGCGATCAAACGCGCTACGACCAGGTAAAGTCGGTGGAGACGGAGTGGTCGTCGAACTTCGTTGCGGCCATTGCCATTCCGCGAGCCACCGAGGCCTACCCCAAGCTTGTGCAGAAGCTGCTCACGTCATTGCTCGATGATGATGCGTTTCTGAAAGCACTCCAATAAACAAGCCAAGCTACTGGGGAAGATGAAAGATGAAATTTTTCAAATGGTTGGGCGTCGTATTTGCCGTGACACTGGCGTCGGGTTGCGCTCATCAGGTCAGCATGAGTCCCGACATTGCGGCGATCGATGCACCGGAAGGCGCCACGCGCATTGAAAAGCACGTCGGCTACGTGATCACCGATCAGTCACGTGCACTGATCGTGACGACCCCCGGCGGTGGTGGCGACAAGGTCCGCTACAAGCCGTACGCTGATGCCGAAACCGCCTTCTACAAGGTGCTTTCGAACGTATTCACGAACGTGACACGCCTGAAGTCTGTCGATGTCGCTGCCTCGACGAAGGAAAGCGCGCTCGCCTACGTCATTGTGCCGACGATAACGACGGATTCCTCGTCGGCAAGCTTGGTCACGTGGCCCGCAACGGATTTCACGGTGAATCTGAAGTGCGAAATTCGCAACCTGGATGGCACGATTTTCGCCACGCGGACCGTGACCGGCACCGGCCATGCAGACTTCAGCGAATTCAAGAGCGACTTTTCGCTCTCCGGTCGTCGAGCTGCCGCAGACGCGATGCTCAAGCTACAGGACACCCTGCTGAAAATGCCGGAACTGCGCTAAATCGCTGGCGGGTCGTGGTGGTCGATTGTAGCGGTCTAATCGCCTCCGGACACCCATTTAGGCGAGAATACTCGCCATGGAGAGGTGTCTGATAAGCAAGCAACGTCGTACGTTTCCCCCTGAGTTCAAGCACAGTGCTGCGTCTCTAGTCCTCGACCAGCACTATAGTCACGTCAATGCCAGCCGGTCGGTCGGCGGCGCGGAGTCGGTTCTGCGCCGCCGGGTTCAACAACTGCACCAGGAACGCCGAGGCATCACGCCGCGCAGTAGATATCTGCTGGCCATGATGAAAGCAACCTGGCAACCACGCATACATGCGCGCTACGCTGGAGCGCATCGACATTCCGAACGTATTAAATTGCGAGTTCAATGTGGTGGCGTCGAATCAAGTCTGGTGCGGCGACATTACGTATTTATGGGCTCAGGGGCGCTGGCATTGCCGACGACGTCATGCGCGACAGCACACGGGTTCGTAGGATTCCCGAGGCGTCGCGCCTGAACGGATTGCCCAAAGCTACTTCACATGGATCGGAATCTTCAATGACAAAGTTTCACCATCGTGCCCATCCTGAAAGACACCGCACTGAACATATCGGCTGGCTGCGCGCCGCCGTCCTTGGGGCCAATGACGGCATCATTTCCACGGCCAGTCTGGTCGCCGGTGTGGCCGCGGCCCATGCAAGCCACGCCAGCATCCTGACCACGGCCGTGGCGGGATTGGTGGCAGGCGCCATGTCCATGGCTGCCGGCGAGTTCGTATCGGTCTATTCACAGGCCGACACAGAAACGGCGGATTTGATGCGGGAGCGTGAGGAACTGAGGCACAGCCCGGAGGCAGAGCATCGGGAACTGACGGCCATCTACGTGCGGCGTGGCCTGGATCAGCAGCTCGCGGATCAAGTCGCCACGCAGTTGATGGCGCACGATGCGCTGGGCGCGCATGCGCGCGATGAACTGGGCATCTCGGAAACGTTGAGCGCGCGCCCGCTGCAAGCCGCAATGGCGTCTGCTGGGAGCTTCGCCGTGGGCGCGGCCATGCCGCTAGCCGTGGTTTTGCTGGCGCCGGAGCAGAGCCTGCTCTATTGGATCGTGGCGACGGCGATTATCTTCCTGGCCCTGCTCGGCGCTGCCGCTGCTGCCGTTGGCGGAACTCCTCTCTTCAAAAGTGCGCTGCGCGTGGCTTTCTGGGGCACCTTTGCGATGGCAGTGACAGCGGGCGTGGGGGCCGTGTTCGGGACCACTGTTTGATCTCAGAGCAGCGGCGGCCAGGAATTGGGGGCCGGTGTATCCGTGCGACTTGTCGTGTGGATACATTCCCCATCCTGTCCCGAGGATATCTCGCAAGACCGTGAACGAATCCGTTGACGCGCGTGTTGACTTTCCGATGGCGGACGCGATGGAAGGAAAAAGGCAATTCTCGCCGCTTCGTTTTTTTGAGGGGACGTCAATACGCTTCTCCAACCACTGGCGCCCACATCAGGCGCTTGGGATGAAACCCCCGGCTGAGGCATTTGCATTAGCCGCTTAACCTGTGCAGGTTTCGCTGGGTCATTACATTCATGCTGACCTCATCGGATGCCATAAATTATGGCTCGAAGATGTCTACGAAAGGCCGGTCGGTCCACGTTGGTGTGACGCAAGTCAGACACCGCCCGCAGCGGGGGCTGTGTTCGTTGTATCGGCTATATAGACTGACCTTACCGAGAACCGATATATGCCGCTATTTTGCGGGCGGCGGATAACATTGATCCTGGCCCCGTAGCGCCTGTGCCGTTCTATGACAGGCCCAAACTTGTCCGCTGAGCGAGTAAACCTTATAGCCCTTCGCGGTGTTCTTAATCTCAGAATCAACGTGGGACAGGATTTCCGCCGCTCGTCTCGGGTTTTTGTAGAATTCCTGCCATTTCGCTCGATTGCCCAGGCACACACGCAGCATCGCCAGCGCGTCGTCGCATTCTTTGGGCAGACCTTCGGCAGCGCTCTCCTTCTCGCCCCCATAGGCCACGGTCGTACAGAAAATCGATGCGCACAGCATAAGAACGGGGACTCGCGTCATACGTCACCTGCCTCCGGGTCTGTGTCGTCGTACCGGCAGATATAGACTGACTTGCTGCCCGTTCCGTAGACGACGATGTTTCGCTCGAATGGATACTTGGCCCCAGCGGCTTGCACCAGCTTCTTGTTTGCCAGTTCATAGACGCCATCTGACGTCATTCGAAGCGACTCACGGTTTGCCTTCGCGACGGCTGACAGCAGCACAGAAACCGGCATGTTGAATTCGATCATCACGAACGGCGGTGAGAAATTGTCGATCTTGCTGATCGATTGGCCGAATATCGAAATGCTAGACGGCAAGCGGTACTCGATCTTGTCCTCAGGTGCTGCGCCGATATGCCGTTCCGTCGCCCCTGCTGCCTTGAGTTTTCTCAGAAAGCTGCTGAGTGACGACTTGTCCGTAGCGTTGGTGGGAAAGGTGGACACGTCACATGCGACGATTTTTTGAAGCCGCTCAACTAGCCCGGCAAAGTTTTCAGCCGCATGGGCTCTCGCGCAGCAAAATGCAACGAGCGCCCCGGATGCAACCAACAACTTCGATGCACGGTTCACTACGAACATCATCGACGGCCCCAATATTAGTTTTTTGTTGTCGGCCCGCACTCCACCCGCGAGCCGATTGATATTCTTCGCAGGTGATCATAGTCCAACCTGGGATAATCCACAACAGGTTATGGCATAGTCTATATCCGGTTCAAGAATGACCAAATGCCGAATCCCATTCATGATCCGAAGTACCAAGTGTTCCGTCAGATGTTGCTCAATGCCCGCAAGGAGAAGGGGCTACAGCAGGTCGACGTTGCGGAGAGGCTTGGGAAGACCCAGTCGTTCGTGTCGAAGTACGAACGAGGGGAAAGACGCCTCGATTTTTGCGAGTTTATCGAGGTCGTCGCTGCGCTGGAGATTGATCCGATCGACTTCATCGACGGGTATCGGAAGTCGATAGAGTAATTCTTACGAAATTTCGACGTTGTCCCATGAAGGATCGACCATGCGATACATCATTGTGGACCCCGTGAACCTCCAACGCCGAGCAAGTGAGAATGACGACCCCCGATGGGTGTACTACGCAGCGCTGTTATCTTCGAAGTCGTACGAAGAGTACTTGAGCAAGGCACAGCTGTTCTCGCCCGTATCCCCCCAAACACATGGGGATGGTAAGAAGCCGATTACGGCTCTCGCTGAGTATCGTTACGCCCACGAGAAGCGCGGGTGACCGACACATCTTGCGCGAGCACCTCTTTCGCATCGCAATTCAAACTCATCACGAAATCACGTGACAGTTCGGTACCTAATCGAATCAACAGGTTGCCGAACGTATTCAGGCAGTTCGCCCCGGGTGCCGCCGCTCGGGTCGACCAAGTCCCGATTTCATGAAACAATCTAGACCTGCCGAGAAGGCAAAGCGAGGGCTTTCGCGTACACAATAAGAAGAAGGATTAGCGATGACAAAGTACGTTGACCAGCGGACGCTGTCGCTGGCGGTCAGTCAATTGAAGGGTACGGCGAATGTATTCTTTAGAATCTGGCTATTGCTCAAGCGTATGGGCTTCACCAAGGACAGTTCCGTAGAAGTAACGACCGTGAACTGCGACGAACCGCTACTCGAAATGTTCGGTTACGGCGACCGCTCCTACCTATTCACTCCGTTCACCGAAACACCGTCTGATTGGAGGATGAAGATCGATGGCGGGCGCTCGATCATCCAGACTAACGTTAGGCAGTGGGCCGACAAGACTGGGACCAAAAATCCTCCGTTCCTGGACGTGCGGGAAAAGGACCGCTCGATGGGTACGCGGTCAGCAGGAAGCAAGCCCCTGATTGTCAGGGCAGAGGATAATTACCCGGTCGGACTCGGTCTGAACGCCACTGGCTTTGCGGTCCGCGATGGAACACGAGTGAGTGTTCCCGTCGCTGCGCTTGCCTTGTGGGTAGGGCGCAGAACTGAGATACCTGATGAGGTCGACCCGTTGGACTTTCTGATCCAACACATGAAACAATCGCTTCATATTTCTCCCGCCGAAGCGGCGGCCGTGTTTGTCACCAAGCCGATTGAGATTTCCTTTGCTAGCACCCCACTGACGGATGCTCAGTTGGATTCAGTTTGCAATGGGTCCATCACGAGCGCCGTAAGGAACGTTGCATTGACGGACACGCCCGAACAAAACAGAGAAAGGATTCAGACCGTGCAAACAGTTAATGGGCGGCCTACGTGGCTCAACTCCGATCCCGGCGAGACACTTCAGGCCACACTTCAATCGGGCGCAAAGGCAATCCTTCTATATGGCCCCCCGCGTACGGGAAAGACACGGGCGATCGACCAAATCAAGTCTCGCACCGATTCGACTCGCGTAACAATCCAAATCCACGACGGATGGGACTACGAACACCTTGTTCAAGGTCTGTTTCCCAAACCGGATAACACGTTCGAATACCGCCTAGGTCGGCTAGCACAGTCCGTCGCGGATGGGAAGAAATTCATCATCCTTGAGGAGATCAATCGGACACTTATCAGTCAATCCTTGGGCGAAGTGTTCTCGCTCATCGAGGATGGTTATCGTGGCGAAGATAACGGAATACTTCTTCGCGACGGTTCGAGATTTAATATTCCGGAAGACGTTGTATTTGTGATGACCATGAATACGATTGACAAATCCACGGAGGACGTCGACGACGCTCTGATCGGGCGGTTCGCATGTATTGAGTTTCCGGCGCGGGTGGAGGATTTGTCCGAAATGCTTGACGCCAAAGGCGTCGAGATTGCCCAGAGAGATAAAGTTTGCCGGCTATTCAGCCAAATCCAAGACGTCTATCCGCTCGGGCATGGTTACTTCGCGGGATTCAAACCAGACACCGACCCGCTGCTCTATTACAAGACGCGGATCCGCCCAGTGCTAGCTAATCATCTCGAAGGCCATAACGATACAGCTCTTAGCATGATCGACAACCTCGTCGATGAAGTGTTCGGAGTCCAATGAGCAATCCGCGAATATGGACGGCAGCCGAGTGCTCGACCACCTGGCTGACGGGTTTCCCGCTCGGCGCGATTCCTTCCGCGCTGGAATCCCAGGCCCGCGTCGTCACCCGTGGAGCGGAAGTCGGCCTTGAGGTTGGTGGCGTTATCGGTGCAGTTTCGCTGCTCAACGGGGATACGCTGCATATTGTTCCGAAGGTCGGTCCAACCAATTTTTTCCGCATGCTACTGACTGCGGAAGGCTTAGGCAATCGAATGAGCCGAGACTTCGAGGGCTTCGCCACTTGGGGCTCCGATGACTCGCTTGACTCGGTTCCAAATTTACTCGCGCGCAAATTCCTAGACGAGCTTGCTCTGGTGGATGCGGATGGTCCGCGGTTCGGTCGGACCTCCGAGCGCACGAATCGCGAAAGTGCCTCAGGCAAAATATTGCTCCGGCAAACAGTCCGACGCCTTCGCCTGCGCTCTCCGACTCCGTTCGTATGCGACCGGAATATCCGGGACTTCGACATCGCAGAGAACCGAGTGCTCGCCTCCGCAGCGTGGGTAGCGGCAGGGCTCGTCTCCGAGCGCGGTAGGCTTGAGCCGTGGCAGTCTTCCCTAGCGTTCAAATGGCGCAAGGCCTACCATCGCCCCGACATGCTGGCCAGCGACTTGGCTCATACAGCCATCGGCTTGGCAAACGGAGCGTATGGAGGTCCCCGTGGACGCTATGTGCACGCTCTAACGCTCGCCCGCCTGATTTTGGGCCAAGCAGGGCTATCCCAGGAAGGACGTACGCGAGTAATGGGAGATGCACTGCTGCTGAATAGTGCGTCTCTATTCGAGGATTACGTCCGGGCAGTGCTGACGCAGGCTTGCGCGCCGCTTGGCCTAACCGTATCGAAAGGTGGCTCACCGGTCCAATTTCTCTACGACGACGGATCCTTTGGACTGGTTCCAGACATCCGCATTTCCCGTGGCTTGGCCACACTAGTACTCGGAGACGCAAAATACAAAGATCCTGATGCAGGTGACCATTACCAGATGGCTACCTACATGCGAGCGTACAGCGTTCCGACCGCGTTCTTGCTATGCCCAGACTACGGGGACGACGCGCGGGAGCCTATGCTCCGTAGGCGCACCGCAGACGGGCGCACTGTTGTGGAGGTCAGATTACCTCTGCGGGATCTCGATGCAGCGGAAACACTGCTTGGCGACCTCCATCGGACACTTCCATTCCCGACGACGTAGCGATCTCCGCGCACCCAGAGTCCAGCGCATCAAGGCGCTTGCGAGCGATTCCGAGGTATTCTTTGCTGACATCGAAGCCCACGATCCTCCGACCGAGGAGCCGGGCCGCAACCGCAGTCGTCCCGGCGCCAAGAAATGGATCCAAAACGAGATCACCTGGCTTCGTCGAGATCGCTATGCAACGGCCAGGCAAGGCGAGCGGAAATTGCGCGCCGTGACCATCTCTCCCGGATGAGGTCGGCAGATGCCAGAAGTCAGATAGTTTGTCAGATTCTAGCGAACCATTGCGGCCACCTAACCGGGCAGGAATACGTCTGTAAGCTTCCTTGTCAAACATCGGAGTACGCTGCTTGGTTAGATGCAGCACATATTCTACGTTGCGACTCACCCGTGAGTTTTGGGGCTCCGGCATCGAGCTCGTCTTCGTCCACGAAATGACGCTCTTGACATAGTAACCAAGGCGCGACGCACGTTCGGCTATCAGGAACGGAATCATGCACTGCTCCCCGTCCTTGAGATACGAATGCCCCGCGCTATAACGGCGGCACTCATGGTCGTTCCATCCCCGCTCGTCTTTGCCTTGCATTGCGCGTAGCGCCTCAGCCGCATTCCCTCGGACTTGCGTACGCGTGTTGTAAGTGTCCATCAAATTCCACCAGACAGAGCCGTCCTCGGTCAGCGCGGGCATAATGCGCGCGAGCATCTCGACCGAGTGGCGAACGAATCCCTCGGGTGTCTGCTCCATACCAAACGGGCACCTCTCCCCGTCGGACCAACTCACCTCCTTCATATCTTCATAAAGACGCATTGCCCAATACGGTGTCGATGTGACGACGCAGCTGATTGACTTCGGCGGCAGCCGGCCAATCAGGTCGAGGGAACACCCTTCGACAAGTGCTTCATCCCCTAACGTCAGAATCTCGCCAGCAGAGGATGCCTCTCTCTCAAGGAAAGCAGGAATCATGCTGCGTGGGACAAACGTCTCGGAGTAGGCATCTAGGTCAAGCAACGCCAGCAACTCACGCGTATTGATAGCCTTGGAATTGTGGCCTAGGCACTTGCGGATATACGTCGGAGACATGCCGGTCACCAACGCCACGCTTTGCAAGGCGTAAATTGCATTAGCGCGCAAGAGAGCCTCGCGATCGAGAACTGCTATCGGCGTGGCCGGTTTGATATCTTTTATCTCGTATGCCATGGAATGAGCATCAGTCAGCTATCACCGAAATCGGCAATTTAAGGCGTGATTATCCTCCGGAAAGGTACCGCCCACAACGCACACCACATCTGACACGCCCCAAGCTGTCCTTATACGGCGGATTCGCGGAACCATCGCAATTTCCCCCACTTATTGTCGGACTGGAAATACTTCTGGCCTGTCTCGACATTAGTTTTCGGCCGTGTTGGAACCACCGCAATGCCAGCAACAACATCCCCAGCAGCGGCATAGGTTTGATGACGCAGTCAAACCCGAGCGCCCATTGCGCACTCGAAAAAGACAGACGTTACGCAGCGAAGCCAGCAATCTCATCCCGAGTGGATACACTTTTCACCCCACTCACCGGATCCAGCGATTGCCAAACGCCGCAAACTCCGCGTAGAATGTGGGGCTGCGCGGGCGTCGTATAATGGTAATACCCTAGCTTCCCAAGCTAGAGCCGTGGGTTCGATTCCCATCGCCCGCTCCACTGAATTCTTCAGCAGCATTCGTAGCACTCATCGATCAGCCGTCTTGCAGACGGCTTTTTTGCGTCCATCGCATCCATGACGACTCACGCCCGGCAGGTCAATCTACACGGATTCCCACAGCGCGCGCGAGCCCCGATGTCATGGCTGCGCTGCGTTCTGTGCTTTCTCCTCGCGCTCACGGCCCTCGTGTCGTCCGCGCAACCCCACACGCGAGCCCCCGTCGCAGCCCCCCTTCCGACCGGGCGCGATATCGGCATCGGTGCCCCATGGGTCAGCTACTACGGCAACGTCGCCCACCTCGACCTCGCCCGCGTGGCGAGCACCTTCCGGCTCATCGATATCGACGCCGACCCTGATCAAGGCAACGTCACGCCCGCACAAATCGCCACACTCAAGGCCGACGGCACGAACCGCGTCATCAGTTATCTCAATCTCGGCGCCTGCGAGCGCTTTCGTTCGTACTGGCAGCACGCCCCCGCCGGCTTCCTCCCCTGCGGCCGCGACCGCCGCGCGCATCTGGGCCGCTATGACGGCTACCGTGATGAAACCTGGATGAACCCGTCCGACCCGGCGTACCGCAAGCTCATCGTGTCGTACGTCGCGCCGCGGTTGATTGCGCAGGGCGTCGACGGTTTCTATCTCGACAATCTCGAACTGATCGAGCATGGCGTGCGAACCCGCAACGGCCCCTGCGACGCCACTTGCCAGCAAGGCGCGCTCGATCTGGTGCGCGAACTTCGCAACGCCTTCCCCGACAAGATCCTCGTCATGCAGAACGCCACCGGCCCCGCAACGCGTCAGGGCATCACCGGCGGCGTCGCCTTCACGTCGCTGCTCGACGGCATTGCGCACGAGGAGGTCTACGCGCCAACGTACGACGCCGCCGTCGAGCGCGAATTGCTGACGTGGTCACGGGAGCACCCCGGCGTGCGAGGTCGCAAGCTCTGGATCGGCACGCTCGACTACGTCGGTGGATGCGGCAACGCGCGCCAGGCGAAAATCGTCTTCGCCCGCAGCCGGACGCATGGCTTCAGCCCGTCCGTGAGCGACGCCAGCGCAGGCCAGAACGTGGTGTGCTACTGGGGCTTCTGAGGCAACGGACGGGCAAAGGGCAAGCGAAGGGCGCGCGCAGTGTAAACTGCTGGGTTTTCGACCCCCCAGTGAAATGGTGCAAGTGCCCCGGCGTCCCGTTATCAGCGCCCCGACACTCATACGCTCGCTGGCCCGTCTGAGCACGTTCGCGCCACCTGAGGCCGCGCCGTCGCTCTCGGACCGCATGAGCCAGTGGCTGGGCTGGACTGACGCCATCGCCCTGTCGTCGGCCCTCAAATCCGCCCCGCCGGCCGCAACGCCCGGCGCGCACGCGGCTGCGCACGATCCGGCCAGCGAACTGGCACGCGTGCGTGCAGACCTCGCCGCCGCCATCGCCCGCGATTGCGGCCTGGCCGCCGCGCCCGGCGGGCAGATCCGCGCCCTGAGCGCCGCCGAGCGTCAACGAGCCGCGTCCTTCGCGGAATTTCCCGCCTATCGTCAGCGCTACGCGACCTCGCAACAGACGATGGATACGGCGATCAGCGCCCTGCGCACCCGCCTGCGCGCACAGTTGGCACGCCGCGTGCCGCACACCGCCCGACTCGCCAGCGTCGACGCCGTCATGGAACGTGTGATGGCCGGCCGTGAGCGCACACTTCTCGCCGGTGTACCGAATCTGCTCGAAGGGCACTTCGTGCGACTGCGCGATACGGAACAAGCCGCCATGGCCGCCCCGCGCGTGCCCGGCGCGCCGCCTCTCGCGCCCGCCGGCACATGGCTCGACACCTTTCACCGGGACATGCAGAGCATTTTGCTCGCAGAACTGGATATACGCCTCGAACCGATCGAAGGGCTGATCGCCGCCCTCGCCTCGGTGCCCCCCGGCGAAAACGTTAGTGAACCCGGACAACATGACCCGTTACCTCGTTGATCTCGTCGCCTTTGTCGCAGGCCTGGCCGTCGTCGGCTGGATCGCCATCGGCTATGCAGGCACCAACCCGCTCGCGCTGGCCGTCGCCCTGCTCATCGCCGCCGTCTATCTCTTCGGCGCCCTCGAACTCAAACGCTTCCATCAAGCGACGGATGCTCTCGCCAACGCCGTCTCCGGCCTGAATTCCCCCCCCGCGTCGCTGCCGTCGTGGCTCGACACGCTGCCCGCCGGCCTGCGCACCGCCGTGCGTCTGCGCGTCGAAGGGGAACGCGTCGGCCTGCCCGGCCCCGCCCTCACGCCCTATCTGGTCGGCTTGCTCGTGCTGCTCGGTATGCTCGGCACCTTCCTCGGCATGGCCGCCACCTTGCGCGGCACCGGTCTCGCGCTCGAAGGCGCCACCGATCTCGAAGCCATCCGCGCCTCGCTCGCATCGCCCGTCCGAGGCCTCGGCTTTGCGTTCGGTACGTCGGTGGCCGGGGTCGCCACGTCCGCGATGCTCGGCCTGCTCGCCGCGCTCGCCCGCAAGCAACGCGCCCAGGTCGTGCAATCGCTCGACGCGCGCATCGTCACGACGCTGCGCGGCTTCTCGCGACAGCATCAGCGCGACACCACGCTGCAATTGCTTCAACAGCAGGCGACGGTCATGCCCGCCCTCGTCGACCGTCTGCAAGACATGATGGCCGCCATGGAGCGCCAGAGTCAGTCGCTTGGCGAACGGCTCGTCGCGAATCAAGACGCCCTGCACGCCAAGACCGACGCCTCGTACGCGCAACTCACCAACGCCATGCAGCAGTACCTGAAGGACAGCGTGGCAACGACGGCCAACGCGGCCAGTGCCGCCATCCGCCCCGAGGTCGAGGCGACGATGGCCAGCCTCGCGCGCGAGTCGGCCTCGTGGCACCAGACCGTGTCCACCGCCATGCAGGATCGAATGGACGGTCTGTCGGATCGCTTCGAGGCCACCACCGCCCGCGTGGCAAATGTCTGGACGGATTCGCTCGACGCTCAGTTGCGCACCAACGCATCGCTTGCCACCGATCTGCGCGCCGCGCTGGGCGAATTCACGCAAACCTTCGAGACGCGCTCATCCCGACTGGTCGACGACGTCGCCGCCCGGCTCGAAACCGTGACCGGACGCGTCAGCGCCGCGCATGCGGGTGTTGCGCAAACGTGGGAGACGTCGCTCGCCGCGCAGCAGCGCACCAACGATGCCCTCGCCAAGGAACTCGGCAGCGCACTGGCCCAGTTCGCACAAACCTTCGAGGCCCGTTCGGCCAAACTCGTCGAAGAAGTCGCCACGCGTCTCGAAACCACAGCCGGGCAAGTGAGCGCCTCGCACGCCGGCGTTGCGCAAACGTGGGAAACCTCGCTCGCGGCACAGCAACAGACCAACGATGCGCTCGCCAGGGATCTCGGCGCCACGCTTGCGCAATTCGCCCAGACCTTCGAGACCCGCTCCACCGACCTGCTGGCCAATGTCGCCTCGCGTCTCGACAATGCGACCGGCAGCATCGCCACGGCGCAGACGACCGTCGCCCAGGCATGGGAGCAAGCCCTCGCCCAGCAGCAGCGCTCGCACAACGCCCTGACGCAAGACCTCGGCACCGCGCTGGAAAGCTTCGCCCAGACGTTCGAAGCCCGCTCCACGGCCTTGCTCGGCGACGTGGCCGCCAAGCTCAACGCCGCCAGCGGAAACGTCAGCGGCGCGCACGAACGCGTCGCCCAGGCGTGGGATCAATCGATCGCGCTGCAACAGCAAGCCAACGCCGCCCTGAATACCGAACTCGGCGCCGCACTCGCGCGCTTCACCGACACCTTCGAGCAACGCTCGGCGCACCTGATCGATGGCGTGAGCCTGCGCACGGAAGGCGCGATGCACAGCGTGTCGGAGACGGCAAGCGTCGTGTCCGGCGAGTGGAAGCAAGCCCTCACCGCGCAACAGTCCGCCAATGACGCACTCGCCCGCGATCTGGCAAGCGCGCTTGCCCGCTTTGCGGACACCTTCGAGGCACGCGCGTCGCAATTGCTGCAAAGCGTCTCGGCGCAGATGGATGCAACGTCGACCCACGTCGCGCAAACGTGGCGCGACGCGATCGCGGAGCACGCGCGCACGAGCGAACGGCTGGCCGACGGCAACCAGCAACTCGTGGCCGCGACGACCAGCGTCTTCACGGACCACAGCGCGTCATTGCTGCAAGCGCTTCAGGAAGCCAACGCGGCCCATCACGACGCCACGGCCGAGCGCGAAACGCAACGCCTGTCGGCGTGGACGCAAACGCTCGAAGGCACGCTCGCCACGCTGCGCTCGGAATGGCAGCAGGTCGGTGAGCACAGCGCCAGCCAGCAACAGGCCATCTGCGACACGCTCGCGCGCACCGCACTGGAGATGTCCGAACAGACGCGCGCCCACGCCAGCGACACGCTCGCCGAAATTTCGCGTCTGGTGCAGACCGCGTCCGAGGCGCCGAAGGCCGCCGCCGAGATCATTGGCGAGCTGCGCCAGAAACTCTCGGACAGCATGGTGCGCGACAATGCCATGCTCGAAGAGCGCTCGCGTCTGCTCGACACGCTGGGCACGCTGCTCGACACCGTCAAGCACGCGGGCAACGAGCAACGCGCCGCGGTCGACGACCTGGTGACGACGTCCGCACAACTGCTCGAACGTGCCGGCACGCATCTGGGCGACGCCATCGCCGCGCAAACGGAGAAGCTCACCGCCGCGTCGGCGCAGGTCACCGGCAGCGCGGTGGAAATCGCGAGCCTGGGCGACGCTTTCGGCGCCGCCGTGCAATCGTTCGGCGAATCGAACGCGCAACTGCTCGACCATCTGCAACGCATCGAAGCCGCGCTCGACAAGTCGATGGCGCGCAGCGACGAACAACTCGGCTACTACGTTGCGCAGGCACGCGAAGTCGTGGAGCTGAGCGTGATGTCGCAAAAGCAGATCCTCGAAAACCTTCAGGAACTGGCGCAAACGCGCTCACAACCGGGTAGCGCGGCAGCATGAGAGACGATTTCGACGCGGACATCGGGGACAGCGGCGAGGTCGGTGCGGCAGCGCCGACATGGGCCGTCTTCGGCGACCTGATGTCGGTGATGCTCGGCGCGTTCGTGCTCATCATGCTCGGTGTGATCGGCGTGCAGATCGAACTCTCCGCCAAGCTCGATCGTGAAGTGAAGGAGCGCCGGGCCGAAACGCAACGCCGCGAGACGCTCGAGAAAGCGCTGGCCGGCCCCCTCGCAGGCGGGCGCGTCACACTGGTGAACGGTCGTATCGGCATCAGCGGCAATGTGCTTTTCGCGCTGAACTCGGACCAGTTGCAACCGCAGGGGCGTGAAGTGCTGCGTAGCCTGGCCACCCCGCTGGCCGCCTATCTCCGAGCGAGCGACGAGATTCTCATGGTCAGCGGCTTCACCGACGATCAACAGGTGCGCGAAACGAACCGGCGATTTGCCGATAACTGGGAGTTGTCGGCCCAGCGTGCGCTCACCGTGACGCGCGAATTGATCGCCGCGGGTGTGCCGCCATCGTCGGTCTTCTCCGCGGCGTTTGGTTCGGAACAGCCCGTTACGTCGAACCGCGACGAGGCCGGTCGCGCGAAGAACCGCCGCGTGGAGATCGCGCCGATGCCACGCAGCAGCGCCAGCAACGCGGGCAAGCCCCATGCGTGACGCGATGCCCGCCGAGGCTGGCGCCGCGCAAGCGCACGAGGCAACGGACACGTTGTCCGAGCAACTCGCCGCATGGCGGGCGCACGGGGCCGACAAACGCGACCCGGTGCGCTTTCATCGCATCGAAGCGTTGGCGCTGCGCAGCCGTGCCTTTCGTGGCGACGTGCGACGCGTGCTCGACGAACGTTTGACGGCACTCGTCGACGCGTTTACGCAGTCGCTTGGCGCGGCCGGCGCCGAATCTGACGCATCTGACGCATCACCCGCATCGCCCGCATCCGCCGATGCGGCCGCCCCGACGACACAATGTCTCGCCTCACCGCTTGCGGAATTGACGGCGAGCATTGCGCAACGCGTGGCCCCCACCCGTGAACGGTCCGCGCCGCCGACGACGTCTCACACCGTTAAAGCCGCAACGCCGCCAGGCCAGACGCTGCGCGATGGCTCCAGCACCAGCACCACCGATACCGTTCAGCCGGTCAGCGGGACCACCGCACTGCCGAAACGCCCCGTCGCGCCGCCCGCCCCCGTGGCGCTTACACCGACGGTCATCGCCACTGAAGATGCCTTCGACGACCTCGACGTCCTCGAATATTTCCGCGAGACGTGGTCGAAAGTGAGCACCGACGGCAATCTGCGTCAGTCGCTTGCCCAGGTGCCGGAGAACGCCGGACCGCTCAACTCCAGTCATCTGGTGCACCGCGCACTGTCGCTGATGCACGACATCTCGCCCGACTATCTGCGGCACTTCCTGCGCCACGCCGACGCGCTCTCCTGGCTCGAAGATATGGAGACCACCGGCGTGCTTGGCAACAAGCCGGCGGCTCGCGTGGCGGCCAAGCCGTCGCGCACGAAGACGCGCTAACGCCTGCGCGGACATAGCCCGCGTCGGTTGCCCTCGCAGGCACAGATTCCGGGCCCTCGTGCCATGCGTCTACGCTCATTGCGGGCCGCTTGCCTGGCTTGTGCACGACGTCAACTTGCCAGTGAAGGACGTTCCGGGAGATAATCGGGCCCGTTCCCGCCGCCATGGCACGGGAAAAACTTTCGAAAAATCATCGTGTTGGGTGCCGACTCAGGCCGCAATGCCGGATGTGCCGCCCGCCGCAGCATTCCTCGACAAGCCGTCGCCCAGACGGCTTTTTGTTTCCATGACGAACCACGGACAACCGCCGGCTGACGACGCGCCACCGGCCCACGACGACGACGCCGACTTGGGCGCGTCGCAATCCAATGCCACGGGCAACGACGCCACGCACGTCGATCCGAACGACGTGGCGCACCCGCGCCGCATTCGCAGCTTCGTGCGTCGCGCAGGGCGCAGCTCGGAGGCGCAAAAGCGCGCGTTCGACGTCCTCGGCCCGCAGTTCCTGCTGCCCTACGCGCCTGAGCCGCTCGACTGGCCCGCCGCCTTCGCGCGCGCCGATGCGCCTCGCATTCTCGAGATCGGCTTCGGCATGGGAGACGGCACGGCGTACATTGCCAAGCTGCGTCCGGAAGACGATTTCCTTGGCGTCGAGGTGCACGAGCCGGGCGTGGGCGCATTGCTCAAGCGCATCGGCGAAACGCCCTTGTCGAACGTACGCATCATTGCGCACGATGCCGTGGAAGTCGTTCAGCACATGCTGCCCGAAGGCTCGCTGGACGGCGTGCACGTTTTCTTCCCCGATCCGTGGCACAAGAAGCGCCACCACAAGCGCCGCCTGCTGCAGCCGCCGTTCGTGGCGCTGCTCGCGTCGCGCCTGAAGCCAGGCGGCTACCTGCACTGCGCAACGGACTGGCAGGAATATGCCGAGCAGATGCTCGAAGTGCTCGGCGGCGAACCCACGCTTGAAAACACGGCGGCCGACTATGCACCGCGTCCCGACTATCGTCCAGTGACGAAGTTCGAGAATCGCGGCCTGCGCCTCGGTCACGGCGTGTGGGATCTCGTGTTCCGCAAACGCGGCTGAGACGCGTCGCCAGAGACGACAAGGGGCACCACGCGGTGCCCCATTTTTTTAGTCGGCCCAGACCACCCATCCGCTGTAGCCCGTCGCCAGCACCACGAGACCGAACACGATGCGATACCACGCGAACGCCGTGAAGTCGTGCGACGCGATGTAGCGCAGCAGCCAGCGCACACAAATGAAGGCGCTGATGAAGGCGGCAATGAAGCCAATGCCGAACAGGCTGAAGTCGTCGACCGAGAGCGTCGCGCGCGCCTTGTAGAGTTCGTAGACGGTCGCGCCGAACAGGATCGGGATGGCGAGGAAGAACGAGAACTCGGTCGCCACCTTGCGCTCAAGCCCGAACATCATGCCGCCGATGATCGTCGCCCCAGAGCGCGACGTGCCCGGCACGAGCGCGAGACATTGCGCGAGGCCGACTTTCAGGGCGTCGACGACTGACAGGTCGTCCATCGAATTCACGCGCGGGCGCTTGCCCGCTTCGGTGTTGCGACGGTTATGCCGCTCCACCAGCAGGATGACCACGCCACCAACGATAAACGCCGTGGCGACGACGGTGGGGTTGAACAGCGCGGCCTTGATGTGCTTGCCGAGCCACAGCCCGAGACCGATGGCGGGCAGGCACGCGACGATCACGTTCACCGCGAAGCGGCGCGCCTTGGCATCGCTGCCGAGGCCGGCCACGACCTGTGCGATCTTCTCGCGATACTCCCAGCACACCGCGAGAATGGCGCCGAACTGAATCACGATCTCGAAGACCTTGCCCTTCTCGTCGTTGAAGTCGAGCAGGCTGCCCGCCAGAATCAGGTGCCCGGTCGAGGAGATCGGCAAAAATTCGGTCAGACCTTCGACGACACCGAGAATGAGGGCTTTGAACGCCAGCAACAAGTCCATGCAATGAGTTCCTGAGAAGTTGCGAATTGCGAATAGGGAAATACGGGAAGCGAGAGCGATGCGCCAGGCCGCGTCGGACGAACCGCGTCAACGCGCATCGAGTTTGACGTTCACGCCATGTGAGCGCACGGTGATCGCGCCCGGCTGTCGCGCCACGCCGCCGATGTTCAGTTGCTCGGGCTTGAACGTGTAGAGCGGCGCGCCCTGCAGCCATTGCGTCGCGATCAATGCCCCGGCGGCGTTCAATTGACGCGACCAGCGCTCGGGCAAACCGTCGATGGTGAACGTCTCCACCTCCGGATCGCGCAGCACGACCGACATCGTCGCCGGGTCGTACGCGAGCGCACTCTCGATGGCGAGCGTGCCGGTGAGCGGCGCACCACCGAACGGGTGCGTCACCGTCGCGTCGACGGACACCGCCAGGCGATTTCGCGCCGGCAACAAGGTCAGACGCGGATGCGAGAGGTTCACGTCGAGCACCGCCAGCACGCGACGGTCGACCGGAAATTTCCGGTCGAGCGCGCGCTGCAACTGGCTTTCGGAGAAGGTGTAGTCGTTGCCGAAAGGCAACCCCGCGCAGGCGCTCAGTCCCGCGGCGAGCGCCGTCGCGCCAGCCAGCGCCAGCCAACGACGGCGCGCGAGGCGACGCGTGAGGGGCGCGGCGTCCTGCGACGCAAGCCCGTCGCACTGCTGACGAATTTGCTGATCTGGATGAGCACTACCCGGCATGACAAAGTCCGCGACTGGGCGCCCGGCGCCCGACACGCGCGACTATAGCATTCGCATGCGGCGCGCCACTACGGCGTCGCCGGCGCGGTCATCGTTTCGAGCTGCGTTAGCCAGGCGATGGCCTGCGCACGATCGTTCCCGCACATCTCGGCCGAGGGCTGCAACGATGCACAGACCGCCGGACGCAGCGGGCTGCCGAAGATCCGGCAACGGTCTTCGTCGTCCAGTTGCACGCAACGGGTGTTCGCCGGCTTGCCGTTCGGCATGCCGGGAATGGGCGTCGAGATGGAAGGCGCGATACAGCAGGCCGCGCAGTGAGGACGACACTGCATGACGCTCACCACGGCAAGCGGCCCGCGCCGTCGAAGAAGCCGCCCGTTACCGGCCCGCGCTCGCCGAGCGCCAGCATCAGCACACTGCGCGCGCCTTGAGCCACCCCCTGCCGCGCACGCTTGCCGGCCGCGTCGACGGTCAGATCGGCGGGCGCGCCCGGATCGACCGAGTTCACCGTGATCGACGTCTCACGCAAGGTTTGCGCGAGCTGCACCGTCAGCATGTTCAAGGCCGCCTTCGATGCATTGAATCCGATCTGCCGGAACGCCGCATGCTCCCACGCCGGATCGTTGTTGTGCGCCAGCGAGCCCAGACCGCTCGACACATTGACGATATGCGCCCGCGCGGAGCGCGCGAGCCACGGCAGCATGGCTTGCGTAACGCGCAAGGTGCCGAAGAAATTGGTCGCGAACACCCGCTCGACGGCTTCGATGGAGGCTTTCTCAGGCGTGTCGTCGCGCGGATCGGTCACGGCCGCGTTGTTTATCAGCAGGTCAAGTCGACCGTAGTAGCGGCCAATCCGATAGGCCGCCGCATGCAACGTCTCGGGCTGCAGCAGGTCGATCACGAGCGTCTCTGCCTGAAAACCCGCCTTGCGCAACGGCTCGACCACCTCGTCGCCCTTCGCGGGCTCGCGCGCGCCCACCAGCACCGTCATGCCCACCTCGGCCAGCCCGCGCGCGACTTCCTGCCCAATACCCCGGGTCGCGCCCGTGACCAGCGCCACACGTCCCAGATGGCGTTCGGCATCCGCGCGCACCGTATTCTCGATGGCGTCCCGTTTCATCCCTGCTCCCGTCGATTGACCTGTTGTGTTGCGCCCGGCCGCACGCAAATTTGTTAGCATCGAGTTTATGAAGAATCCTTCAGTTTTTCCATTCGCATATGAAAGCTGACAGCCGAGGCCCCGCAACGCCCCGTAAGACGCCGCAGCAGGCGCGTTCGCGGGTCACCATCGACGCCATTTTCGAAGCGGCGCTTCAGGTTTTGCTGCTCGATGGCGGGCGTCAATTGACCACGACGCGTGTGGCCGAACGGGCGGGCGTGTCGGTGGGCACGCTGTACCAGTATTTCCAGAACAAACAGGTACTGCTCTATGCGGTGCTCGGGCGGCACATCGACCGGATCGTCGAGACGGTGGAGGCGACCTGTCTGGCCTCGCACGCCCAGCCGCTGGAAACGATGGCGCAGACGCTCGCCAAGGCGTATGTCGGCGCGAAGATGACGGACATCGAAGAAGCCCAGGCGCTGTACCGGCTCTCGGAAGATCTCGATGGGCGGGAAGTGTTTGCGGGGGCGTCCACGCGCATGCACGTGGCCGTCGTCGCTATGCTGAAAACAGCGCAAAACGCGCATTTCGACGATCCCGAGACCGTCGCGTTCGTGTTCCTGAACTCGATGACCGGGCCCATCAAGGCGATTCTGGAGAATCGCGCGCCCGCAGGTACCTGTTATGCGACGCTCGCCAGCCAGATCGCCGACCAGATGGCGACGATGTGCGGCGCCTATCTGCATCGCGTGGCCAGGGCGGCTGACGACGCCGAGGCGACAAAAGTTCACGCAGTCACATGACTACCGCCCGGAACTGGTAAAATGCCGGGTTGTGTTTGCCTACTACCCACGGTAATCGAAATGAATTACGAACAGGCCCGCTTTAACATGATCGAGCAGCAGATCCGTCCTTGGGATGTGCTCGACCAAGAAGTGCTCAATCTGCTCAAGCTCGTCAAGCGCGAGGAATTCGTGCCGACGGCCCAGCGCGCACTCGCGTTCACCGACGTCGAACTGCCGCTGCCGGGCGCAGCGATTGCCGACAAGAGCCAGCACATGATGTTTCCGCGTGTGGAAGCGCGCATTCTGCAAGCGCTCGCGCCGAAGAAGCACGAGAACGTGCTTGAAATCGGCACGGGGTCGGGCTATATGGCCGCACTGCTGGCCTACAATGCGCACCACGTGACGAGCGTCGAGTTCGACGCCAATCTCGCCCAGACGGCCCAGCAGACGCTGCGCGCCAATGGCGTGACCAACGTGGAAGTCGTCAACGCCGACGGCGCGCAAGGCTGGAGCGCCGCCGCGCCCTACGACGTGATCGCCATTTCGGGCGCGCTGGTCGAGCTGCCGCAGGCGTTCCTCGATCAACTCAAGGTGGGCGGCCGTCTGGCAGCGTTCATCGGGGGTAGCCCGGTCATGGAAGCCGTGCTCATCACGCGCGTGTCCGAGACCGAATACCGCCGCGAAAACCTGTTCGAGACGCAAGTGGCCTATCTGGTCGCGACGAAGCCGTCGAGCTTCAAGTTCTGAGCCGGGTCGCGACCCAAACGACACACGACCATCATGCAAAACATTACACCGGCGCAATTGGCCCAGTGGCTCGCTGACGGGGAGCGCGGCCAACCCACGCTTCTCGACGTGCGTGAAGATTGGGAGGTGCAGACCTGCCGCATCGCCGAGAGCCGGAACGTACCGCTTGGCGACGTGCCCGCCCGTCTGACGGAACTCGACGCCGAAGCGCCGATCGTGTGCATCTGCCATCACGGCATGCGCAGCGCTCGCGCCGCGATGTTCCTGGAACAACAAGGCTTTACCCAACTGTTTAATCTGGACGGCGGAATCGATGCCTGGGCGCGCCAGGTCGACCCGTCGATGCCGACCTACTGAACCTGCGCGACGTCAGTCCTGCGGGACGGCAAGGCCCGCGTCGAGCCAACGCCCCAGCGCGGTGACGGTACGCGCGGTCGCGCCCTGATGCTGTTTCGCGAACAACATGGCGGCCGTGCGCATCGCGAGCCGCCGGTCGTCGTCGACCAGCAACTCGGCCAGTGCCGTCGCAAGGTCACCGGCGTCGCTCACCCGTCGCGCGGCGCCCGCCGTCAATGCGTTCTCGCTGGCCTGCGTGAAATTGAACATGTGCGGACCGAAGACGACCGGCGTGCCCGCCGCACAGGCTTCGATCAGGTTCTGACCGCCCAGCGGCAGCAGGCTGCCGCCAATGAACGCGACGTCCGCCGCCGAGAAATACGCGGCCATCTCCCCCATCGAATCGCCGAGAACCACATCGACATCCGCGGGCAGCGACGTGTCGTCGTCAGCCCATGTGCTGCGACGAACGTAGTGAATTCGCACTCGATCCAGCATCTCGGCCACCTCGTCGAAGCGCTGTGGATGTCGCGGCACGAGCACCAGCAACGAACGCCGCCCCACCTCCGAGGACGCCGCCAACATGGCGCGCGCCTGAAGCACCAGCGACTCCTCGCCGTCGCGCGTACTCGCGGCCAGCCAGACCTTGCGCTCGCCGAAACGCTCGCGCCAGCGCGCCCCCAGCGCAAGCTGCGCGGGCGGTGGCGTCATGTCGAACTTGAGGTTGCCCATCACGTCGACGTCGTTCGCGCCCAGCATGCGCAAACGTTCGGCATCGGCATCGCTCTGCGCAAACACGCGGCTGAATCCGCCGAAGACAGGCTTGGCCGCATCGCCGAAGCGCGCTGCACGCCGGAACGAGCGCGCCGACATCCGCGCGTTGGTCAGCACCAGCGGCACGCCGCGCTCGCGGCAGGTGAAGATCAGATTCGGCCAGACTTCCGTCTCCATGACCACGCCGACACTCGGCCGCCATTGCTTCAGGAAGCGTTGGATCGGCCCGACCATGTCGTACGGCAGATAGCAGCGCAGCACGCGATCGCCGAACAGCGTCTCCCCGGTCGCGCGTCCGGTGGGCGTCATGTGCGTGAGCAGGATGCCGTGCGATGGATAGCGCTCGAGCAGTGCATCGATGAGCGGCTGCGCGGCGCGCGTCTCGCCAACGGAGACGGCGTGCACCCAGATCAGCGGGCGACCGGTGTAGGGCGGCGCGTCGTAAAACCCGAAGCGTTCGCCGATGTGACGACGGTATCCGGGCTCGAAGCGGCCGCGCCACCATAGCCGCACCACGGCCAGCGGCGCGACGATCCACCAGAGCGCGCGATAGACGAGACGCAGCAACATTCAGATGAGCGCCCGATGCGTGAGACGTTGCAAAACCGCCAGCGGCGAGCACTCGGGGTGCACCATCGCTTCGGCGGGAAGGAAGAAGGTCTGCTCCATCATGAACTGGCCCGACATCACCGCATGCGACGTCTGGTCCGAGAAGCAGATCCACACACTGCCCGGCGGGAACGGCATGGTCTGCTGTTCGGCGTCGCGCTGGTAGTCCATGTCGGCTTTCATGCCGTCGTGCAGATGCAGCATGATGTGGTCGTAGCCGCTGCGTTCACGCTTGGTGATGCCTACCGCGTTCTGCAACCAAGCGGAGCCCGGCCATTGGGTAGGCACTTTCGGCAGGAAGCGTTTGGCCACCGTTTCGAACGGCTCGCCCACACGCCAGACGCGCGGCTGCCCTGCCGGGTTGACATTGGTGAACACGCGCAGAATGCGCTCGCCGTAGTTCGGGCGCGACGGAAAGGCGTCGACGTGCAGTCGGCTGTCGTCCTTGCGCCACGACGTCTGGCGCGTTTCAACGCGATGCAGACGCAGGCTCGTGGGCGCCGCGCGCAACTTGCCGCGATACTCGGGCAACAGACCGTCGATCAGGCTGCACGCCTGCGTGTAGTAACGCTTGACCAGCGCATGGACGGCGCGCTGCGTGCTGTCGTCGGCGGCCACGCCGACCAGCACGTCGGACTTGGGATCGAGGCTGATGTTCTTGCGCTTCGGATCGGCAATGGCCGGATCGAGCAGGCGCTGCTCCGCGGCATCGATCGCGAAGGCCAGGTGCGGGAAATACAGCACCTTGCCGGCCTCGACATCGGCCACCAGCGTCTCGCGCGGCACCGACAGTTGCCCTGCCTGCCAGTCGCCGGATTCCACGGTAACGATCTGGCCGCTTTCATTCATTTGGCTCATGCGCTTCGGTCCTCCCGGGGCGCGCCGTCGCCGCTCGGCACAGGCCGCAGCGACGGTGCGAGCTGGCGCACGGCGTCGCGGACTTGCGCGAGCGTTGGCTTGTGCGCGGCGTCGCCAAGATTGACAATGCGCGGCGACCAGAATCCGCCGGTGCGCCACGCGGTGCTGAAATTGTATAACTCGATGGTGGGACGGTTCAGTGCTGCGGCAATATGCACCAGCCCCGTATCCACGCCAACGGTGATCGCGCCGCGATCGATGAGGCCAACGACCTGCGACAGATTCATCTTCGGCGGCACCCAGGCGTCGTCACCCAGCGCGGTGGCCAGTCGCAGCGAGACCTCGCGCTCCGCCGCACTGCCCCACGGCAATACGATCCGCAACCCTTGCGACGCCAGATCGCGACCCAGCGCAATCCAGTCGTCTTCCGGCCACGTTTTGTCGTCGCGCGACGTGGCGTGCACGAACACCGCATACGGATAGTCCGGACACTGGCTGTGGTCGGCGCGCTCGGTGGCAATGCCGAAGTCGATCTCGTCGGTTACCTTGAACCCCATCGCTTCGGCCACCAGCAGCCGCGAGCGCGTAACCACATGCGTGTGCGGCTCGATGCGCACGGTATGCCGGTAGAGGTAACGCACCGGCCACTCGTAGCTGGCCCCTTCGGTCCGGTTGCCCAACCCCCACACGGCGCCGCGTGCCGTGCGCGCGATCCAGCCAGTCTTGATCAGACCCTGCGTGTCGATCACGTAGTCGTAAGGGGTTTCGCGCAAGGCGCGGCGAAAGGCGCCGATCTCCTGCCACGTGCGTGCGGCGAGCGGCTGCTTGCGCCAGCGGCGCAACGCGAAAGGAATGACCCGGCGCACCCCGCGCACGAGTTTGACGAGGTCGACGAAGCCCTCTTCCACCACCCAGTCGATCTGGGCGTCGGGATGGTGGCGCACAATGTCCTGCACCACGGGCATGTTATGGACGACGTCGCCGAGCGACGAGACTTTGACGATCAGAACCTGCAACCGCACGCCCCGGCGGTTCGGCCGGGCCTCGTGAGCAAAACCGCGATTTTACCCCGACCCGGCCCGCCGAACAGCGTTGATTGCGCCGTTCTTGCAGCGGTCCCCTTACGGCGTATCTTGTGGCGTCCACTCGACGCCCATCAGGTATCCCTTAAGACGTCCCGCGCCGGTTGCCCGGCGCTGGGACCCCCAGGCCTCGCCTCAGAACGGCAGCTTGGCGTCGGGTTTCACGGCCAGGATGGCGCGGCGGAAGTCGTCTTGAATGCGCGCGATGGCCGCATCGCTGTCGGCCTCGAAGCGCAGCACGACGACCGGCGTGGTGTTCGACGAACGGGCCAGACCGAAACCATCCGCATATTCGACACGCACGCCGTCGATCTTGACGATGTCCCGCGCTCCGTCGAACTTGGCGGTCTCGCGCAGCTTGTCGATCAACGCGAAGTTCTCGCCTTCGGCCAGCGGGATCTGCAGCTCGGGCGTCGAAATCGAGTTGGGCAGCGCATTGAGCACCGCGCTCGGATCGGCTGCCTTCGACAGGATTTCAAGCAGACGCGCGCCCGTGTACAGGCCGTCGTCGAAACCGTACCAGCGGTCCTTGAAGAACACGTGGCCGCTCATCTCGCCCGCGAGCGGTGCGCCCGTCTCCTTGAGCTTGGCCTTGACCAGCGAGTGCCCTGTCTTCCACATCAGCGGCTCGCCGCCGTGCTTTTGCACCCAATCCGCGAGGTTGCGGGTGCACTTCACGTCGTAGATGATCTTCTCGCCCGGATGGCGGCTCAGCACCTCGGCGGCGAAGAGCATCAACTGGCGATCCGGATAGATGATCTGACCGTCCTTGGTGACTACGCCGAGACGGTCGCCGTCGCCGTCGAACGCGAGGCCGATCTCGGCATCGGTCGTCTGCAGCGTGCGGATCAGATCCTGGAGGTTCTCCGGATGGGCGGGATCCGGGTGATGGTTCGGGAACGTGCCGTCGACCTCGCAGAACAGCTCGATGACATCGCAGCCGAGCATCTGGAACAGCGCCGGGGCGTAAGCGCCCGCCACACCGTTGCCGCAGTCCACCGCGATCTTCATCGGACGCGCCAGATGCACGTCGCCCGCGATGCGCGCGCGATACGACTCACCGATCTCGTCGGCCGTGTACGTGCCCTGCCCCGTCTCGAAGTCCTGCTGGCCGATCAGCGTGGCGAGGTCCTGAATGGCATCGCCGTAGATCGCCCGACCGCGCAAGACCATCTTGAAACCGTTGTAGTCGGGCGGGTTGTGGCTACCCGTGACCATGATGCCGGAGTCGACGATGCGGCCATGCAGTGTGACGTTCGTCGCGAAATACACCATCGGCGTAACGACGACGCCGATATCGACCACATCGACACCGGCGGCGCGCAGGCCGTCTGAGAGCGCGCCGACCAGTTCGGGTCCGGACAGACGGCCGTCGCGACCGACCACGACCGCGTTGCCGCCTTCGCGACGCACCGCCGTGCCGAACGCGCGTCCGATCAGGTGCGCGACGTTGGCATCCAGGGTCTTGCCGACGATACCGCGGATGTCGTATGCCTTGAAAATCGCAGGTGAAACTTGCGTGGTTTGCGTCATGGGGGAGGATCTCTCGGAAGCGAGGGAAAAAGTCGTCATCCGACGCGAGGGGCCGGGCGTATCGCCTGGGCGAACCCATACGTAACGGAAATGTCGAGGGGCGTCGGCCGGAAAGCCAGCGCCGAGCGCGCAGCAAACGCGAAATCCCGGCAGGAAGACCGGCCGGGATCGGCTGCATTACGCTAAAATTATACGGGACTTCGCCGCACTGCGGCATTTCCCTCCAAACCCTTGTCAGCGATCGCCTACAATCAGTGTCCGCGCATCGTGACAAGCGTGTGACGCCCCCAGCACCGGCCTTGCGAGGCCGGTTTTGCTTATCTTGACTTGAGAACGAGTGAGCCGCGCGAGCGCCACATGCCCTATCGCACCATCATTCGCAACATCCTCTGGATGCTGACCGAGCGCGGCGCGCAGATCGTCGGTGGCATCGCCGTCTCCGGCCTACTGGCACGCAGTCTCGGCGCCGCGCAGTTCGGCCTGTTTCAGTACGCGCAATCGCTCGTGTTCCTCGCCGCGTCCCTCACGCTGTTGTGCGGCAGCGAGGTCGTGGTGCCGCGACTGGTCGGCAAGACCGAGGCGGAGCAACGCACGGTCATCGCCCATGCTTTCGTGCTGCGCCTGGCCGCTGCGGCCGTCGCCTACGCAGCGTTGGCCATCTACGTCATCGGGTTTGCCGAGTCCGAGCTGGTCGCCATTGCCCTCTGGCTCGGCGTGGCGCTCTGGTTCCGCGAGCCTGCGGGCATTGTCATCGCATGGTTGCAGGCACGCACGTTCAACCGGCCGAGCGTCGCGGCCAACCTCTGCGGGCTCGGCGTCAAACTCGCCCTCGTGGCGCTCCTGTTCGTGACGCACGCGGGCGTTGCCGCGTTCGCGGTCGTCTACGCTGTCGAGGCCGTCGTGGCCGCCGCGTTGCTGGTTCGGTATTACTTCAAGCATTCGCCGAAGACGCCTGTGATCTGGCGGCGCACGTTGCTGGTCGACCTGCTCTCGAGCGGCATGACGTTCTGGGGCGGCCTGATGCTCATGATCCTCTTCAAGCGTATCGACCAGCTTGTGCTCAAGCCGCTCATCCCGCTCGCGGAACTCGGCGCGTATGCCGCCGCCATGCAGATCACGGAAAACTTCGTGCTCGTGGCGCCGATCATCGCGAATTCGCTCGCGCCGCAACTGATCTTTCAGACGTTCGACAACGCCACCGCGAGACGCAATACCGTGCGTGCCGTGTGGCTGATGGTCGCCGCCGGCGCTTGCCTGGCGATGCCGATAGCGCTGCTGGCGCCCTGGATCGTGCACCTGATCTATGGCGCCGGGTTCGCGGAGTCGGCGCAAATTCTTCGCGTCTCGGCGCTCATGGGGATTCTGGTGTTCGCCGACGCCGCCCTGAACCTCACGCTGATTCGTCGCGGCGCCGGACGCTGGGTCATCGCGAAGTGGCTATGTGCGGCCGTGGTGGCCTTTACAGTCGTGCGCGGCCTGGCCCCGCATTTCGGAGCGCTCGCCGGCGCATTTGGCTACGGCGCGGGGTATGCGGCCGCGCTGGTGCTCGGCGTCTGGTTGCTCCGGCGAGACTGATGCGATGACGCCGTCTCATTCCCCGAACAACCACGTCGACCGTACCCTCTGCCTGTTCACGGGTACGCTCGCGGCCTTCGCCGGCGCCGAACGCGCGACGGCCACGCTCGCGAACGCGCTTGCGGCGCGCGGGCATCGCGTGCACGTGCTGTCGTTGTGGGGCCATACGCCCGTCTTCCCGTTGGCGCCCGGTGTCGCGCACCACGCGATGTTCGCCGAGCGCTTGGCGTTCAAGCATCACTACATGTCCATCGTTCGGCAGGTGCGGCGCTACGTGCGCGAGCAAGCCATCGATGTGCTGATCGACGTCGACCCGATGCTCGCGCTCTACACCGTGCCCGCCACGATCGGACTGCCGCTGCAACGCATCGCCTGGGAGCACAGCACCTATGCCAGCGACCTCGGCCGACGCGCCCGCCGATGGGCGCGTGCGCTGGCGGCACGTCGGTACGACGCCGTGGTCGTGCTCACTGACGCCGACCGCGACGCGTGGCGAATGCATCATCCCCACGCCCGGGCGCAGTTCGTCACGCTTCCCAATCCGCTGGGCCTTGCGATCCCGGACGCGCCTCCCGAGCCCAGCAGCGAGGGCGGCATTCTCGCCGTCGGGCGCCTGGTTCCGGAGAAGGGCTTCGACCGCCTGATCGACGCTTGGGCGCGTATCGCCCGCGACGCCCCGGGCTGGCAGGTGCGTATTGTGGGCGATGGCCCGCTGCGCGACGCGCTGCTCGCGCAAGCGCGCGACACCGGGGTCGGCGACAGCGTGCAGGTGCTGCCCGCCGTGGCCGACATCGCGCAGCACTATGCGCGGGCGGCGATCTACTGTCTCCCGTCGCGACGTGAAAGTTTCGGACTCGTGTTAATTGAAGCCAAGGCGTATGCGGTGCCCATCGTGGCCTACGCTGCCGATGCGGGGCCCCGCGCGCTGTTGCATGACCAGGTCGACAGTCTGATCATTGACGACGGCGATATCGAGGGGTTGGCTGGCGGGCTCAAACGGCTGATCGGCGACGCCTCCCTGCGACGCAGACTTGGCCTGGCGGGCTACGCCCACGCGCGGGACTTCGGCGCGGATGCCATTGCGGCGCATTGGGAAGCGCTATGGGCCGAGGGCGATTCGACACCGCGGAGCGCGCGATGAAGATTGTCCTGTTCGTCACCGGTCTGCAATTGGGGGGAGCGGAAACGCAGGTGGCCGATCTCGCCCGGGGTTTCCTCGCGCGCGGGCATGATGTCGCACTCATCTCGCTCACGGGCACGTGTGCCATCGCCTTGCCGGAATCGCCGCGGCTCACGCTCATTGAATTGAAGGCGGGCAAGACGCCGTGGTCCCTCGCGTGTGCGTTGCGAAGCCTCGTCGCGCACCTGCGCGCGTGGCAGCCCGACGTCGTGCACGCCCACATGGTGCATGCCAACCTGTTGGCTCGCATGGCTCGGTGGTTTGCCCCGGTGCCGGTGCTGGTGACGAGCGCGCACAGCCGCAATGAAGGCGGACGTCTGCGGATGCTGGCCTATCGGCTGACGGATCGGTGGACGGATTTGACGACGAACGTCAGCGACGACGCGGTGGCCGCCTTCGTTGCGCAACGCGCCGCGCCGGCGGAACGTATCGTGAGCGTGCCCAATGGCATCGACACGGATCGCTACCGTCCCGATGAGCAGGTTCGGTCGCAGTGGCGCGCGGCCATGCCCACGTTGCCCTCGACGGCGACGCTCATCGTCTTCGCGGCGGGCCGGATGGTGGAAGCGAAGGACTATCCGACGCTGATCGACGCGTTCTCGCACGTGCGCCTGGCGGTGCCCGAAGCACGCCTCGCGATCGCCGGAGACGGGCCGCTACGCGGTGCTATGCAGGCGCTCGTGGACGCACGCGGGCTGGCCCATGCGATTACGCTGCTCGGGCGTAGCAACGACATCGCGCAATGGATGTGTGCCGCGGACGTCTACGCGATGTCGTCCGCCTGGGAAGGATTGCCGCTCGTGATTGGCGAGGCGATGGCCAGCGGCTTGCCCGTCGTGTCGACTGACTGCGGGGGGGTGCGTGAACTCCTCGGCACCGTTTCGGGCAACACGCTCGTGCCAGTAGGCAATGCGCAGGCGCTCGGCGACGCCCTGATTCGCCACCTGCGCGCCGGCGCGAGCGCGCGTCACGCGACCGGCGTCGCCAATCGCGAGCGCATCATCACCCATTACTCCCTCGATGCGGTCGTGGCGCGCTGGATCGCGGTCTATGCGCGTCTGCGCGAAACGCGTCGCAACCGCTCCTGATTACACCACGACCCTGTCAATGACATCGCCCGTCCTGCTCTGCTCCAACACCTTCTGGTCGATCTACAACTTCCGGCGTGGCCCGATTGCCGCGCTGCTGGCGGCGGGTCATCCGGTGCACGTCGCGGCGCCAGACGATGCGTTCGCCACGCAGCTCGCCGAAATGGGCTGCGTCGTCCATCGCGTCCCGATGGCCGCCAAGGGACAAAATCCGCTGCAGGATCTCGGGCTGATGTGGCGGCTCTTTTGTCTTTACCGGCAAGTTCGTCCGGCGGTGATCTTCCACTACACGATCAAACCGAACATCTACGGATCGATCGCCGCACGCCTTGCCCATATTCCGTGCGTGTCGATGACCACGGGGCTCGGATACGTCTTCATTCGCGAATCGCTGACCACGAGGCTGGCGCGACAGCTCTACCGCGTCGCGTTTCGTCATACGCTCGAGAATTGGTTTCTCAACGCCGAAGACCATCGGGCGTTTGTCGAAGGCGGACTTGTTGCGATCGGCAAAACCCGGTTGCTGCCGGGAGAGGGTGTCGATCTCGCTCACTTCGCCAAGGCGCCGTGGCCGACATCGAACTCGCCCGCCGACGCTCCGCCCGAACCAATGCGCTTTCTCCTCATCGCCCGTCTGCTTCGCGACAAGGGCGTGCTGGAGTATGTGGAGGCCGCGCGTGCCCTACGCGCCGAGATGCCGCACCTGACCTTTCAAATGCTCGGCGCGACCGATGTCGAGAATCCCTCGGCCGTCACACGCAGCGAGGTCGACGCTTGGCAGCGCGAAGGCGTCGTCGAGTATCTCGGCACGACCCGCGACGTCCGGCCCATCATTGCGAATGCGCATTGCGTGGTACTGCCGTCGTACCGTGAGGGCCTCTCGCGCACCTTACTCGAAGCCAGCGCGATGGGGCGACCGCTCGTCGCGAGCGATGTGCCGGGTTGCCGCGACGTGATCAACGATGGGGTGACCGGCCGGCTCGTGCGTGCACGCGACGCCGCCGCACTGACCGCCTGCCTGCGGGACATGGCCCAGATACCCGCGCGCCAGCTCGTCCGGATGGGCGATGCCGGGCGTGCTAAAGTAGCGCGCGAATTCGACGAACATGTCGTCATTGCAGAGTATTTTCGGATTCTCGGATCCCTCCCCGCATCATGCTGAGTCTCGCCATCGCCCTGCTCGTGTCGTTCATCGCGACGCTCCTGATCGTCCGCTATGCGCACGTTCACGCCCGCTTCTCCGGCGATAGCGATGTTGCCGGCGTGCAGAAGTTTCACGTGCGTCCGGTGCCGCGCATCGGCGGCGTCGGCATTCTGGCGGGCCTGATCGTGGCCGCCACGGCGCTCGGTTTCTCGTATCCCGTCGTCTCGCGCAATATCCTCCTGCTCGTTGCCTGCGGCCTGCCCGCATTCTTCTCCGGCTTTGTCGAAGACCTGACCAAGAAAGTGACGCCGACGGTGCGTCTCATCTGCACGATGTTCGCCGCGCTGCTGGCCTGGCTTCTGCTCGACATCCATATCACGCGCATCGACATCGGCTTGGCCGACCGCGCGCTGATGCTCGCCGCCGTGTCGGTACCACTCACCGTGCTATGCGTGGCCGGCATGGCCAATGCCGTCAACATCATCGACGGGTTCAACGGGCTCGCCGCAATGGTCGCGATGATCATGTTCGCCTCGCTCGGCTATGTCGGGTTTCAGGTGCAAGACCCCGTTGTGCTCACTACCTCAATGATCATGGTGGGCGCGATCCTCGGGTTCTTCATCTTCAATTTTCCCGGCGGACTGATCTTTCTCGGCGATGGCGGTGCGTATTTCATCGGCTTCATGCTGGCCGAAATTGCCGTGTTGTTGGTCATGCGCAACCCGCAGGTGTCGCCGTGGTACCCGGCACTGATGGTGATTTACCCCGCCTTTGAGGTCTGTTTCTCAATCTATCGCAAGCGCTTCGTGCGCGGTATGTCGCCCGGCATTCCCGATGGCGTGCACCTGCACATGCTCGTCTACAAGCGGCTGATGCGTTGGGCCGTCGGCGCCCGCACGGCAAGCGCGCTGACGCAACGCAACTCCTTGACGTCTCCGTACCTCTGGCTGCTATGCTTGCTGGCAGTGATCCCGGCGACGGTGTTCTGGCGACACAGTCTGGTGCTCGCACTGTGCTGCGTCGCCTTCATGGTGACGTATGTCTGGCTGTATCTGCGCATCGTTCGCTTCAAAGCACCCCGCTGGCTGATTTTCAAAAAGTGAACGCCCCAAGGGCAACGCATCGCAGACGCGAAGCCGCGGCACCCGCCATCCCCATGATCGGGACAACTAGACAGACGAGACAGCGCCACCTCCGCCATGCGTGACATCTATGCTATCGGCGACCTGCAGGGTTGCCAGACGTCGTTTGAACAACTGCTCGCGCACCTGCCTCAGGACGCGGATCTCTGGCTGGCAGGCGACCTCGTCAATCGCGGGCCGCGCTCGCTCGATACGTTGCGCCAGGTCATCGCGCTGGGCGATCGCGTCACGGCCGTGCTCGGCAATCACGATCTTCATCTGCTGGCCGTGGCGGCCGGTGTGCGCCAGACCCACGGCAGCGACACCCTCGACGACATTCTCAAGGCCCCCGACCGCGACGCCCTCATCGACTGGGTACGCCATCGACCGCTCGCGCATTTCGCACAGGGTCATCTGATGGTGCATGCCGGCGTGCTCCCACAATGGGACGCCGCGCAGGTCATCACGCTCGCTCGCGACGTGGAGCGGCAGTTGCGTGGCCCGGACTGGAGAACGTTCCTGTCGCGCATGTTCGGCAATCAGCCCGATCGGTGGCAAGACGATCTGAGCGACGAAGACCGTCAACGTCTCACGATCAACGCCCTCACACGCATGCGCTTTTGCACAGCGGACGGGCGCATCGACTTCAAGATCAAGGAAGGGGCCGACGCGGCCACGGACGAGTTGAAGCCCTGGTTCGACACGCCGAACCGTCGCACAGCCAATGTCACGGTGGCGTTCGGTCACTGGTCCGCGCTCGGACTGGTCATGCGCGACAATCTGCTCGCGCTCGATACGGGCTGCGTCTGGGGCGGGCAGTTATCCGCGGTGAAGCTCGCCAGCGCGCCCGCCGCGCGCGAGCTGGTTCAGGTCGACTGCCCGCAGATTCGCGATCCGCTTGCACTGGCTGACGACAAGACGCGCGACAAGGTCAAAAAGGTGGACAGGACCCAAGACGCGCCCAAGGCCGCGAAAGCCGAGAAGTCCGATAGAGGCGCCGTAGGCAAAATCGGAAAGGTTGGAAAGGTGGAGAGGGCTGGGAAATCGGCGAAAGCGGACAAAGCTGAGAAGCGCAAAGGCCATTGATTGATCGCGCGTGGGCGACGTCTTGCGGCCCGTCTCGTGAGTGACGTCTGCGTCGCTACGGTCATCGCCCTGACGAACGATAACGGCGCCCACGGGCGCCGTTTTTTGTGTCGCGCGACACGCGTCAGACCTGAACGGCCCGCACCGTATCGTCGTCTTCGTCACCCAATGCCGAGTCACGCGAGCCGACCGAGCCGCTCTGCGGCAACACTGCCTCGGGCAGAAACCCTTGCAAGGCATCGCCAACCGCCCGCTGCGCGCCGAGCGCAAACTCGCGACGGTGCTGACCGTCTTGCGGATGCTGCGGTTCGCCCACCGACAAGCGCACCGTCATGGGCGGCGCGCGCAGAATCATGTCGATGGACTCGATCAGACTCGTTTCGCCGATATACGCCGGCGCCATCGTATGGCGCCCGCTCTCGGCATCGGTATAGAACAGACACAGCGGCTGCACCGGCCTGGAAGTAGCCACCGGCGCTTGCAGCAGATTGGCGTGGAACGGCAACAAGCTTCGACCGTCCGTGGTCGTGCCTTCGGGGAAGACGGTGATGATGTCCCCATCGCGCAGGCAATCGGACAGGTAATGCATGATGCGGCGGGCGTCGGCACGGCGCTCACGTTGCAGGAAGATGGTGCGCGTCTGCACGCACAGCCAGCCGACCAACGGCCAGTGGCGAATCTCGGCCTTGGCGACAAACCGCACCGGCTGCCACGCATTGATCGCGAAGATGTCGATCCACGACACGTGGTTGCACAGCAGCATCACGCCGCTGTCCGGCAACGGTGCCCGCTGCTCGACTTCGAGACGCATGCCGCACAGCTTCAACAGCTTTTGCGACCATGCGCGTATGCGACGATGCTTCGCCGCTTCCGACAGGAACGGGAAAAACAGCAGCGCGGTCAGCAGACCGCGTGTGAGGTGCAAGCCAAGACGAATTTTTTTGATTAGCAGCACGACAATCGCATCCTAGACGGCGAGGGTTTCGTGCGCCACGTGGCCACCCACCAGCGTGAGACCTACACGACCCGGCACTTCGTAACCCAGAAACGGCGTGTTGTGGCCGGCACTGCGCATCTGCTGCGCGGACACCGTCCAGTGTGCCGACGGTGCAAACACACATAGGTCTGCCGGTTGTCCCGGCGCAAGCCGGCCCGCCCCCGGGGCCACCGTCGCAACCCGCTGTCCCGGCCCGTACGTCACCCGCGCCAGCGCATCGACCAGCGGCACGCGCGACTCGTCGGCCCACTTCAACACCAGCGACAGGAGCAACTCCACGCCGCTCGCGCCCGGCTCGGCTTCGGCAAACGGGACGAGGCGTGCGTCGACCGCCAGCGGCGTATGGTCCGAGCAAATGGCATCGACCGTGCCGTCGCGCGCGGCGTCGCGGATGGCCTCTCGGTCACGTTGCCCTCGCAGTGGCGGATCGAGTCGATACTGAGCATCAAAATAGCCGATGTCCATATCGCTCAGATGGAGATGATGCGCGGCGACGTCGCACGTCACCGGCAACCCTTCGGCCTTGGCCGAGCGCACGAGCGCCAGCCCCGCCGCGGACGACAGACGGCACAGATGCACGCGCGTGCCCGTCACACGTACGAGTTCCAGAATCGTGTGCAACGCGATGGTCTCGGCCGCCACCGGAATGCCCGCCAGTCCGAGACGAGAGGCAACGGCACCGCTGGCCGCCACGCCGCCGGCCGCCAGCGCGGCGTCCTGCGGGCGCAACCAGACAGTCAGCCCAAACGTGCCCGCGTACTGCATCGCGCGCAACAAGGTGCGGTTGTCCGTGATCGACGCGTTGGCCTGCGACAGTCCGATGCAGCCCGCTCGCGCCAACTGCGCCATTTCCGTGAGTTCTCGGCCGGCAAGTCCCACCGTCAAGGCGCCCAGCGGATGCACCTGCGCATGGTGCACGGCACGGGCGCGCAACTGTAGCATTTCGACGAGATCCGGCGCGTCGAGCACAGGGTTGGTATCGGGTGGGCAAACGACGCGCGTGACCCCGCCAGCCAGCGCCGCCGCGGCTTCGCTGGCCGCCGTCATGCGACGTGCCGCCAAATCGACCAGCCCGGGCATGACCGCCAGCCCCGTCACGTCGAAGGTTCGGTCAGCGACGAAGTCGGCCGGCGGCATGCCCAGCGCAGCAATGCTGCCCGCCGCGATGAAGACGTCCTGGACACGATCGGTTCGGGTCGAGGGATCGATGACGCGGCCGCCCTTCAGATGCAGTTTCATGGCGCCCTCACCCGTGCGTTGCGGCAACGATACTCATCGCCGCCATGCGCACGGCAATGCCGAACGATACTTGTTCGAGAATGACCGACTGCGGACCGTCCGCAACCGCCGAATCGATTTCCACACCGCGGTTCATCGGTCCGGGATGCATGACGATGGCGTCGGGTTTGGCCAAAGCGAGACGCGCTGGCGTCAAGCCGTAATATTTGAAATACTCGGCCGCCGACGGCAGCAACGCGCCGCTCATTCGCTCGTTTTGTAGCCGCAGCATGATGATGACGTCGACGTCGCGCAGCCCTTCATCCATGTCGTGGAATACGCGCACGCCGAGTTGCTCTAGGCCCTCGGGCAACAGCGTGCGCGGCCCGATGGCGCGCACTTCCGGCACGCCCAGCGTGGTGAGCGCGTGAATGTCGGAGCGCGCCACGCGCGAATGCAGAATGTCACCGACGATCGCTACCGTCAGATTCTGAAATTCGCCCTTGTGATGACGAATCGTGTACATGTCGAGCAAGCCTTGCGTCGGGTGCGCGTGACGCCCGTCGCCGGCGTTGATGACATGCACGTGCGGCGCACAATGCTCCGCGATCAGGTAAGGTGCGCCCGATTGGGCGTGACGCACGACGAACAGATCCGCGTGCATGGCCGACAGGTTGCCGATGGTGTCGAGCAGCGTTTCGCCCTTGCTCGTCGAGGACGCATTGATATTCAGATTCAGCACATCGGCCGACAGACGCGCAGCGGCAATCTCGAACGTCGTGCGCGTACGTGTCGAATTCTCGAAGAAGAGATTGAAGACCGACTTGCCGCGTAGCAGCGGCACCTTCTTCACATCGGCATCGTTCACGCCGACGAACTGCGTGGCGGTGTCGAGAATGTGCATCAATACGGCGCGCGGCAGCCCTTCCACCGTCAGCAAATGCTTCAGCTCACCGTTGCGGTTTAGCTGCGGGTGGCCGCGCCGGCCCAGGATTCCGTTAGCCATGCAGGGGCTCCGGGGCGAGTCGGCGTTGCGTGGCGTCGCATTGGCGGCGCGCGGGCGGAATGCCGCTCGGGATATCAGACAGGAACATGCTCGTCGAAATATTGCTGAAGGATGATGCGAGCGGCCTCGGCGTCGAGCGATGTCTTTTGCGAAACCTTGACGCCCGCCTCGGCCAGCGCCGCGGCGGCAGCGACCGATGAGTAACGCTCGTCGACCCACACGACCGGCACGTTGAATCGTCCGTTGAGTTGGTTGCCGAAGCGCTTGGCTTGCTGGGTCATCTCGTGCGGCGTGCCGTCCGGATGGCACGGCAGCCCGACGACGATGAGTTCGGGTTCCCATTCGGCGATGAGCCTACCGGTCTCGGCGAACCGGACTTCACGATTGAGATTGGCCACGACGGTCAATGCGCTGGCCTCGCGCAACATCAGATTGCCGATGGCGACCCCGATTCGGCGCTCGCCGTAATCGAAGGCGAGGACCGTGGCACTGCCAGCCGTCATGCGTGACCCGCGTCGGCGGACAGCATCGACGAGGTAACGCCCAGCAACGCCAACGCAGCATCGAAGCGCTCGGCCGGCGGCACGTCGAACACGATGCCCGGATCCGCTGCGACCGTCAGCCAGCCGTTGCGGCCGATCTCGTCTTCCAGCTGCCCGGCGCCCCAACCCGAATGTCCCAGCGTCAGCAGGAAACGATGCGGTCCCTGACCATTCGCGACGGCTTCGAGCACGTCTTTCGAGGTTGTCATTTCGAGACCGCCCGGCACCGACAGCGAGGAGCTATAGGGCGCGCCGGTCGACTCATGCAGCACGAAGCCGCGCTCGGTCTGCACCGGCCCGCCGAAAAACACTGGCTGATGCGCGAGGGGATCGATTTCCAGCTTGAGATCGAGCCGCTCGAAGAGCGACTGCAGATCGATGTCGGTGGGACGATTGATGACCAGCCCGATCGCCCCTTTTTCGCTGTGTTCACACAGGTACACGACGGTACCGGAAAACGTCGGATCGGCCATGCCCGGCATGGCGATGAGGAATTGATTCGTGAGGTTGATACGGTCGTTCGGCATAGGGCCAAAGTTTATCGGAAGCTGTTTGACGGTCTGCTGCCCGGGTGTTGCCTTGCGCAGCGGGTGCTGCGGGTCAGCAGACGAACTTTTTCCGCATCGTGATACGGCCATCAGCTGCCAATGGCAGCCTTTGCGCCGACTTTATCACGGAACGTTGCGCCCGGTGACGAGCCGCTGTCCGAATACGCTGGCGTCCAGCGCACGCTCGCGCCACATCGCCATTTCCGCGATCAGGTCGGGCCGCGACTCCGGATAAGTATCGGCGGCAAACTGATGCAGCATGCCGCGCAACGCCTTGACCGTCATCGCCAGCGCCGCCGGCCCCCCTGGCTCCGCCGGCGGCGAGGCGGCAAGCCGCTCGCCGGTGGCCGCCACCGCCGCCGCGAGCCGCGCGACCGGTGCCAGCCCGATGCCCGCCGAGTATTGCGCCACCTTCGCCGCCACCGCCGGATCGTTCAGATTGGGCAGCGCCTCGTCCGCCAGGCTCAGGAACGTCTGGCAGACGTCCTGCCGTACCGCCAGCGGCCCAATGCGCAGCCAATCGCGCGAACTGCTTCCCGTGCCCTGCTTCTGCCCGACCTGTGCGGCATCGACCAGCGGTTCGGGCAGATGGCCGGGATGTCGCAGTACGCCGAAATCGGTCAGCAGCGCGCCCAGCCAGCGATCCGGGGCTTGTGCATGCCACGTGGCGAGCGCCTCGAGCAGATCGTGGCCGGGAATGGCCTCGTTCACGCCCTTTGCGCCGACGCCCGCCGTGGCAGACGAAGGCGTTGCGGCAGGGGCCCCGCCCTCCGGCACAACAGCACGTGTCAATTGCTTGCGTAACGCCATATTCATCCGGCCAATCTGGCGCTTGTCGGCCAGACTCAACGGCGCACGGGCAAATCGCAGCCATGCAGCCGCCAGACGCCAGTAGTCGAGCGGCGCCGTACCCCCCGCACGGTGGAGATCGGCCGCCAGATCAGCCAGTTCACCGAGGGCCGCCGTGGTGTCGGTGGCCTGCGCGTCGGGACGCAGCAGTCGCAACAGCACGCGCTCGACGTCCGCTCGCAACGGTGCCGTGCCCGCCGGCAGACCGTCCAGGCGTGGGTGCGCGGCCGGCCAGCCTGCCATACGAAGCTCACCCAGCGACGGCGCGCCTGGCCAATGCTCGGAAGCGCGAGGGGCATCATCGGCCGCCACAGGGGATGAACCCGATGCCGTCCCCGCCTGCCAGATGTCGCGTTCGAACTGACGCAGGGCATTGCGCTGGGTGTCCTGGCTGGCCGGCTGCCCATAGGCCGCTTCGGCGATCGCCTGCACAAGGCGCTCGCCGTGCAGCGCCCAATCGGCGTGGCCGCTCGACTGGAGCAAACGGTTGGCCCGTCGCAGCGGGCCGAGCGAGGCCGCCGGACCGTTCGACCAGGCGTCGGATGCCTCGGTCAGCGCGTCTGCCACTTCGGGCAAACGCCACAAGGGCGTGTCGCGAGTCTCGCGCGCGGACGTTTGGGGCGTGTTGATGGTGGTGTCGGAAGGCGTTTGCGGCGTCACCATAGGCCATCTCCTGGCCATACGGCCGGTCTTCGTGAATTTGGGCGGGAAGTCCGCTGCGTGACCGTCCCGGCCAAAGGCCGGGCAGATCGTCGAGCGCCATGCCGTAACGACGGCGAAACGGCGATCGGGTACATCAGAGGCATCGAGGGCATCCGATACTTCGGAGCGCGCGACAACCGCAGTGGATGCGGCGGACGCGCAAGGACCTTGAGGAGCAGGCGGCGGCTGGGCCGCCCGTCCTCAGATCTGCACCATCTCGAAATCTTCCTTGCGCGCGCCGCACTCGGGGCAGGTCCAATTGATGGGCACGTCTTCCCAGCGCGTGCCGGGCGCAATGCCCTCATCGGGCAAACCTGCCTCTTCGTCGTAAATCCAACCGCAAATGAGGCACATCCAGCTCTTGTATTCCATGCTTTCTTCAGCGACGAGCGTTCCGTTACAATGGCTTTGTCAACCGCTTCGGGCCCCGCGGACAAAATTGTCGTACGGTGGCGTGGAAACCTGCCGGTGCATTCGTTCTCCGGCGGGCGATGCCCACGACGCTTTCCAGCGCTCCGAAACGGGCATTTAAGGCGTGATGGTACCAACGAACCCAAGGCGTGACCAGATCGCCGTCTATCCTGCCTCCATGCAAACTGAATCCCCTCCCATTCTCCTGACCTTCGGACTCTCCGACCCGACTTCGGCAACCGGCGTCCAGGCTGACCTGCTCACGTTCGCGAGCATGGGCGGCTACGGCGTGTCGGTGCTCACCGGCTATTCCGCCCAGGACTCGCGCACGTGCAACGACGTACAGCCGGTCGACCCGGACTGGGTCGTCGATCAGGCCCGCATGCTGCTCGAAGACATGCCGGTCGCCGCCTTCAAGGTCGGAAGCGCTGTCAATGCGGAGAACGTCGCGGCCATTGCCGAGATCGTGGCCGATTACGACGAGACGCCCCTGGTGGTCGCGCCCGACTTCGGCCTGGCCGGCGAGCACCTGCTCTCGGCCGACGAGTTGCGCGAGGCCACGGCCAGTCTGCTCGTGCCGCAGGCCAGCGTGCTCGTGGTGAGCCCAGCCAATGCCATCGCGCTGGCACAGACCGTCACGGAGAACGAAAACCTTTCGCTCGACGACGCGGTTGCCATCCTGTTGGAAAACGGCTGCGAGTTCATTCTGGTGAGCGACAATAACGCACCGCAATTCACGCACACGCTCTACACCGAGGGTGGCGTCGTGCGCGAGGACGCGTGGGACCGGCCGCCGCACAACGTCGCCGGCGCCATCGACACGTTGGCGGCCGCCGTCACCGCGATGCTCGCCAACGGCCTCGCCGTGCCAGAAGCCGTCAGTGAAGCGCAAGAGTATCTGCAGCAGGTCCTGGAGAACGCATTCCGCCCGGGCATGGGACGCCATTTCCCCGACCGTTTCTTCTGGGCGCGTAGCGAAGAGACCGATCAAGACGACGAAGGCGATACCCCCAAGGCTTGAGCCGTTGTGCGACAGCGCCGCAAAACACAACGCCCGTGAAATTCACGGGCGTTGTGTTTCATGGGCAGAGTCGCCACTGCCTTTATGACATCGATGACGTCTTCTCTTGCGGTGCGGCGCTCGCGTCCTCGTCGGCCTCGCCCTTCGGCCGCCCCCACGCCTCGATGACCCGTTTGACGAACGGCTTCAGCGTATCGCCCTGCTCACGCAACATCCGGACGAGCGCAGCGTACTGCCCATCGAAAATCGCCGAGTTGTAATTCTTCAGGCGCTGAATGTCTTCGAGCGCTTCGTCGTCGCGCCCTGCGAGGGCGAGCAGCACGATATAACGCTTGATCATGGTCGGCCCGGCACCCAGCGCCAGCGCTTCACGATGCGCCGCCAGCTTTTCGTCGAGCTGATCGCGATTCAGGAACAACGCCCCCGTGACCGCGTAGTCGCCATACGGGGTGAAGAAGAGTGCCGGATCCGTGCGATAGGCTTCGATCTTGCCGGCGCGATAAGCCACTTCGACGCGTTGGTAATCGTGGTAGAGCCAAGGAATCGCCACGCATGCAAACAGCACGATCACGCCATTGATGGCACCGGCGGCGGTGGGTGACACGCTATCGATCGCTTTTGTCTCGCACAAACCGAGCAGGAACAGCGCGGGCAAGAGGAAGAATGCGTAGTGCTGCGGATACTCCAGCATGGCGTGGACCGCGAGCATACCCAGCAGAACGAAGGCGAGCGCGACAGACGCCACCTTGATGCCGCGCACCGCGCGCGCGAACCAGAACGCCAGCGGCGCCAGTACCGCCAACGCACCGATGATGCCGGTCTTCGCGAGCAGATCGAGCAGCACGTTATGGGCGTTGTCGGCCATCTCAACGGGACCGAGCTTGTCGACCAAGGCAAACTGTGCGTCGATGTAGTTCGACCAGCCCGCGCCGAACCACCAATGCTCACGGAAGATCGCCAGACCGTACTCCCACAGGTTCAAGCGCCCCGCCACTTGGCCGGCCTGCTGCATGCGGGCCACGGCACTGCCGTCGAGCTGCAACCCCCAGGCAACGTTCGCCCAACCGACGAACATCGTCATCAGGGCGAGCAACGGAAGGATGGCAACGGGCACGAACCAGCGCGTCGACCGGCGCATGTTGCGCGCCGTCTCGGCACGCGCCACCCACACGAGCCACGCCCCGAATGCCGACAATAGCGCCAGTTGCAGCCACGGTGTACGCGAGCCGGTCAGGCAGATACCGATATCGAAAGCCGCACACACCACAAGCCACAGCCAGGCGGGCAGCTTGCGCTGATACCAGAGATAGAACGCCCCCGCGCTGGCAAGCGACAAATATGTTGCCAAGTGATTCGGCTGATACATATTGCCGAACAGTCGGCGCGCGACCGTCACGGAGTACTTGGCCACCAGCCAGGGTACGTCGGCTTCCAGATGAAACGCTTGCAAGACCTGCGCGCCCACGGCGTACAGCCCCCCCAGCGTGAGCGCCATCGCACTCCATCGCATGAGCACGTCGCGCCACCCGAGTTGTGCCAGCCAGAACCCGGCATTCACGGCCACGATCATCGCCACGCCGTAGAGCAGCGCAGTCATCATCAGTTGCGGCAGCTCGGTCGGCATCGTGGCACGCTGCACAAGGATGACCGCCACAAAAGCGAGCGGCATCCAGGTGACGCGAGGCATCCGTAGCGCGCGTGCGTCGCGTTGCCACACGGCGATCATCGAGAGCGCACCGAGCAACGCGAACAGCGAGAATGTCAGCGCTTCCGCATAGAAGGTGGAAATCGGATACGTGTGCCTGACGAGGTTATAGGGCAAGGCCCAGATCAGGGCCAGCGTGAGCCCGATCATTGAGAGAAGCAGAGGAGGAAACAAGATTGCCGCCGTGCAATGCACCCGTTGGAAGATGCGCAAGCATAACGAAAAATGGCTGCCCCAGGGGCAGCCATTTCACGGCGGACGCGTATGACTGCGCCGTCGACAAATCCGCCATCTCGGCACGCCACGCGGAGGGGCACGTCAAGGTTGCGCCGCCGGTGCGTCAACGCCAGGTCGCCCCCAAATCAACGCAAGCTCGACGTTACGCACGCGCCGGGCCCGCGTCGGCAGACGTTGCGTGGATGTCGCGCCGATACAGCTCGACACAGTCCGTCCGGCCGAGCGCCGGCCTCAGCCCGACTTGCCGGTGGCCGCCGCCGCACGGCACTCCGGCGGCGCCAGCTTACCCGGCAACGTCGCACCATTCGGAGCCCCTTCGCGGCCTTGGGCGTAACACGTCCAGACGATCTGGCCTTCGGGGGCCTTGCCGACCGTCAGCGCCTTGGGCGAGCCATCGGCAGCGGCGCTCGTCGGCACCAGCACAAGGGCACCGTCGCCTGCACGTTGCGTATAGGCGACCGTCACGTTGCCGCTCACGGCATCGATACTCACCGCATTCACGTTGTCCGTCGCGCTCGGCGCTTGCCAGCCGCTGTTGAACGGCGCGCCGTGCATGGCGTTCTCGCTCACGAGTGCCTTGGCGGACGCCGCAGCCCCCAGCCCTTCGACAACACGTGCACGTACCAGATAACTCTGCAGATACGGAACCCCTGCCATGACCAGCACACCGATGATCGCCAACACGATCATCAACTCGATCAGGGTGAAACCCCGAGACTTGGCAATACCGGAGGTCCGGTGGCCGAAACGACGCATTGTGTAACTCCCTGCGAAAGCAATGAAAACAAAAGGGACATCGGGGGGAAGTGGGCGGAGTATGCCATACCCCCCTCGGCCAGCGCCCTGCCGTAGATCAAAATCGGGCGGGGCCGTGTGGGTGAGGAGAATCGTCCTAGTCAGAGGCGGGACGATTCAGCCGAACAGCACGGTGGCTCCTGGAAAAACCACCGCGGACCGACGACATCGGCCCCGGGAATGGACCCGATCATTCCGAAGAGGTTGCACGCATTTGACGTGCATCGGCCCGACGCTTGAGCACGCGCCCCACCACCACGACGAGCAGTGCGCCGATCACAGCCGCTACGTAATGCGTATATTCGGCCACGGCGCCCGGCAGATGCAACCAATCGCCGATGCCCGGATCCGACGCGATCAGCCCGCCCGCAATCCAGCCGAGCAACGCCGCCCCGGCCATCACGATGAATGGGAACCGGTCCAGGGCCTTGAGCACCAGTTGCGAGCCCCAGACGATCAGCGGAATGCTCACGAGCAGACCGAAGATGACGAGCGGCAACTGATGGTCTTTGGCGGCCCCTTCCGCGGCGCCGGCAATGGCGATGACGTTATCGATGCTCATCACCAGGTCCGCAATGATGATGGTCTTGACCGCCGTCCAGAGCTTGTCGGCCGGCTGTACGCTATCGTGAGCCTCATGATCGGGCACCAGCAGCTTGATCCCAATCCAGAGCAACAACGCGCCGCCCACCGCCTTGAGATACGGCACCGCGAGCAACGTCACGGCGAACGCGATCAGAATCACGCGCAGCACGATGGCGCCGATCGTGCCCCATACGACGCCCTGCAAACGTTGTTTGGCCGGCAAGTTGCGGCAGGCGAGCGCGATCACCACGGCATTGTCGCCACCCAGCAGGATGTCGATCATGATGATCTGCAGAACCGCAGCCCAGTTCAGCTCGGCAAAAAACGCAAGCATGGCGGGAATATCCTCGGGAACGAATGCAACGATGGAAACGAATGGCTTGTAAAACGCCATAGCAAAAAAGGGAGCCCGATGTCCCGGGCTCCCTTTTCATGACCTCGCTCGTGCGCGCCAGTTCCGGCGCGCACGAGCCGGTCGTCCGACGGGAATTACAGCACCGACTTGAGCAGACGGCCCATTTCCGACGGGTTCTTGGTCACCTTGATACCGCAGGCGTCCATGATTTCCAGCTTGGCTTCAGCCGTATCGGCACCGCCCGAGATCAGCGCGCCGGCGTGGCCCATGCGCTTGCCCGGGGGCGCCGTCACGCCCGCGATGAAGCCGACGACCGGCTTCTTCATGTTGCCCTTGATCCACTCGGCCGCCATGGCTTCGTCCGGGCCACCGATTTCACCGATCATGATCACGGCGTCCGTATCCGGATCGTCGTTGAACATTTGCATGACGTCGATGTGCTTCAGACCATTGATCGGATCGCCACCGATACCGACGGCGGTCGATTGGCCCAGGCCCAGGGCGGTCAGTTGACCCACGGCTTCATACGTCAGGGTACCCGAGCGCGACACCACGCCAATGCGACCCTTCTTGTGGATGTGACCCGGCATGATGCCGATCTTCAGTTCGTCCGGCGTGATCACGCCCGGGCAGTTCGGGCCGAGCAGCAGGGTCTTGCGACCTTCGCGACGCATACGGTCCTTCACTTCGATCATGTCACGAACGGGGATCCCTTCCGTGATACAGATCGCCAAGTCCAGATCGGCTTCGACGGCTTCCCAGATCGCGGCGGCCGCGCCTGCGGGCGGCACGTAGATCACCGACACGGTCGCGCCGGTCTGTGCCTTCGCGTCCTTGACCGAACCGAAAATGGGAATGCCCTCGAAGTCTTCGCCAGCCTTCTTCGGGTTCACGCCGGCGACGAACGCGTTCTTGCCATTCGCGTATTCGCGGCACATGCGGGTATGGAACTGGCCGGTCTTGCCAGTGATACCTTGGGTGATGACCTTTGTATCTTTGTTGATCAGAATCGACATTGCTTGATTTCCTTCATCCGGTTGCCGGGCAGCGTTCGCACACCCCTTTGGGGTCGCGCCGCTGCGGCTTCGACTGTTCTGGTTACTTGCCTGCGGCAGCCGCGACAACCTTCTGGGCAGCTTCTTCCATGCTGTCCGCCGAGATGATCGGCAGACCCGATTCGGCGAGCATCTTCTTGCCCAGGTCTTCGTTCGTGCCCTTCATGCGCACGACCAGCGGCACCTTCAGCGAGACGGCCTTCGAGGCTGCGATCACGCCTTCGGCGATCACGTCGCAACGCATGATGCCACCGAAGATGTTGACCAGAATGGCGGTCAGGTTCGGGTTCTTCAGCATGATCTTGAACGCTTCGGTGACCTTCTCGGTCGTGGCGCCACCGCCCACGTCCAGGAAGTTCGCCGGCTCGCCGCCGAAGAGCTTGATGGTGTCCATCGTGGCCATGGCCAGACCGGCACCGTTCACCAGGCAGCCGATGTTACCGTCGAGCGAGATGTAGGCCAGATCGAACTTCGAGGCTTCGACTTCTGCCGGATCTTCTTCGTCCAGGTCGCGGTAAGCGACGATTTCCGGGTGACGGAACAGGGCGTTCGAGTCGAAGTTGAACTTGGCGTCCAGCGCGGTGACCGTGCCGTTGCTGCTCACGTTCAGCGGGTTGATTTCGGCCAGCGACGCATCGGTTTCCCAGAACGCCTTGTACAGACCTTGCAGAATCGCGCGGGCTTGAGCGATCGAAGCGTCGGGAACGCCGATCTTCTTGGCCAGATCGTCGGCTTGCGCGTCGGTCAGACCGACGGACGGCTCAACGATGACCTTGTGGATCAGTTCCGGATGCGTTTCGGCGACTTCTTCGATGTCCATGCCGCCTTCGCTCGAACCCATCAGCACAATCTTCTGCGTGATGCGGTCGACCACGAGGCTGACATAGAGTTCGTTCTTGATGTCGGCGCCGTCTTCGATCAGCAGGCGGTTGACCTTTTGACCTTCCGGACCGGTCTGGTGCGTGATCAGTTGCATGCCGAGGATCTGGCCGGCGTATTCGCGCACTTGCTCGATCGACTTGGCAACCTTCACGCCGCCGCCCTTACCGCGACCGCCTGCGTGAATCTGGGCCTTGACCACCCAAACCGGACCGCCGAGTTCTTCGGCTGCCTTCACGGCCTCGTCCACGGAAAACGCCGGAATGCCGCGGGGCACCGCGACTCCGAATTTTCGGAGGATTTCCTTGCCTTGATACTCATGAATCTTCATGCGTGATTCCCTTCTTGCTGAGTTGGAAGTTTGGGTTCGAGCTGGCGAGTCGAGGCACCATCGCGCACCGCTTCGGTTGTGGCGGGCGTCGTGGGCTCGTTCGCTCGATCGTTTGCGCGGCCGTTGAACCAGCGCGGGTAAAACCGGCGCACCGCCTCGCCATCAAACCGCAGGGCGTGACAATGTCCGAGTTGGAAAGGAGGCGCCGAAACATCGGCCTCGTGGGCGGCCTTGAGCGCCGTGTCGGGGGTGTGGATCACCTCGCCGGCGAAGGCCTGAATCGCTGCCGTGGGCAGGACACTGCAAAGTTCGGTCAGATGGGTACAGCCCGCCGCGCCGCCGAGGCGCTCGCGCACCGCATGGCGGAACCCGCGCCGCAGGTTAAGTCCGATCAATTGACGGTAGTCTGGGCCAATCTGGTCGCAAATGCCGGGATAAGGCACCCAGTCGGAGACGGCCTCGGCGTCACGCACCTCGAAACTCTCGTCGATCGTCAGACGCAGCCACAGCGAGTGAATCGGCGTGCCCTCCTTTCGAAGGCCCGTTGCCAATGCAAAATCGCGATCCTTGTGATCGGTTAGACAGGCTTCGATGTCCCATAGGCCATCGTCGCGCGAAAACGCTTCGACAGCGATCGCGCGGCGGTGACGCAGGGTACGAGAGGCGGGCTCAGAGAGCGGCATGCGAGAGTGTGCAATGCATGAACGCGGAAAGATCTGAATTCTAGCATAGGCAGCGACGGCGATTGCCGCAGCGCAACAGAAGCCCGCCGCATAAGGTCGAATTACCCGACCAATGGGTCGGGTTATCAAAATTCCGCAGGTGCTGGGCGTATGGTGCAACGCCATATCGCGATAACTGTGGCATGACGCGACACGCGAGATACCGCGCCATGTCACGCCAGTATTCATGCGGCTTGCGAGCCCACGCGCGTCACCCGCCCTTCCCCGATGAATGGTGCGACATCCATCAGGAAAATGATGGAAGTCGCGTCAAAAGTCGTCCGAGTATTCGTCGGCACCCCACACGATTTTGCTGATAACGGTACGCGAGAAACCGCGCGAGGCGAGAAAACGCATCTGTTTGGCGCGCGCCTCGGGCGTCGTGGCAATCTCGCCGAACTTCTTCTGCCATACGGCGCGGGCCCGAACGAGTTCCGTTTCGCGCAGTTGTGTCGCGAGGGCCGTCACGGTATCGGCGTCGACCTGATGCTGCTTGAGTTCGTTGACGATACGCGTCGTCCCCATGCGCGACGCGCGCCGATGCACGACGCTTTGCGCAAATCGCTCATTGGACAGCCAGCGGTCCTGCTCAAGACTGTCGAGCACGCGATCGAGCGCTTCGGGATCGTCGGCGTCGGCGAACGGCGCAAGCTTGCGACGCAGCTCGGCTCGGCTGTGTTCGCGACGCGCGAGATAGGACAGCGCGCGCGCCTTGAGGCTCAGCACGGGTTTGCGCGACGGCTTGACCGCAACGGCGGCGTCACCCGGCGGAGGTGGCGGCGCGTTCGGATCTCGGGGAGGACGGCGAGTGATCATGACGTCATCGTGATGCCATCAAAGCGGGGGCCGGAAAGCAAAACGGCAACGCGGCGCCGACTGGCTTCGCGTTGCCGCTCCGGAACAGGCGGGAGGTCCTCAGACCTCGTCGTCTGCTTCGATCTCGCCGGTCTCGTTGATTGCCGTGACGCCGAGCGATGCGCGTACCTTATTTTCGATCTCGTGGGCGATATCCGGATTTTCGCGCAGGAATTCACGCGCGTTGTCCTTGCCCTGGCCGATCTTCTCGCCGTTGTAGCTGTACCAGGCGCCAGCCTTCTCAACGATCTTCGCGTTCACGCCCAGATCGATGATTTCGCCTTCGCGCGAAATCCCCTGGCCGTAAAGGATGTCGAAAATCGCTTCGCGGAACGGCGGCGACACCTTGTTCTTGACGACCTTGACGCGGGTTTCGTTGCCGACGACCTCGTCACCCTTCTTGATCGAGCCGATCCGGCGAATGTCCAGACGCACCGACGAGTAGAACTTCAGTGCATTACCGCCCGTCGTGGTTTCCGGGTTACCGAACATCACACCGATCTTCATCCGAATCTGGTTGATGAAGATCACCGTGCAGTTCGTGCGCTTGATGGTACCGGTCAGCTTGCGCAGGGCCTGGGACATCAGACGCGCCTGCAGACCCGGCAGCGAATCGCCCATTTCCCCTTCGATTTCGGCCTTCGGCACCAGCGCCGCCACCGAGTCGATGACGATGAGGTCGATCGAGCCCGAGCGCACCAGCGCGTCGGCGATTTCGAGGGCTTGTTCGCCCGTGTCCGGCTGCGAGATCAGCAGTTCCGGCACCGACACGCCCAGTTTGTTGGCGTAGCCGACATCGAGGGCGTGCTCGGCGTCGATAAACGCGCAAGTGCCACCGACCTTCTGCATTTCCGCCACGACTTGCAGCGTGAGCGTGGTCTTACCCGACGATTCCGGACCGTAGATTTCGATCACGCGCCCACGCGGCAAGCCACCCACGCCCAGCGCGATGTCCAGGCCCAGCGAGCCGGTCGAGACGACCTGGATGTCCGCTTCGACCTCGCTGTCGCCCAGACGCATGATCGAGCCCTTGCCGAATTGCTTTTCGATCTGCGCGAGGGCGGCGGCCAGCGCCTTGCCTTTCTCGGCCGACAGATTGGCAGACCCTTTCTTGCTTTCTTCCATGAATCGTCCTTTGATATGATGAGCGAGACGGCTCGGGTGAGGCGTGAATGCCAGTACTGTATAAAAAACCAGTGCTGTTTGCAAGTGCCTGTTGTCCGAAAGCGCCGAAACGACAAAAAAAGCCGCGAACCACGCGCCGCAACATCACAGGAGACACACCGCAGCCGTCAGGCGACGGTGCCAATACGAGCCTATCACGCCCATGCGAATTCTCATCGCAGAGGATGACAGCATTCTGGCCGACGCCCTGACCCGCTCGCTGCGCCAGGGGGGCTATGCCGTCGATCACGTCAAGACGGGGCTCGAAGCCGATTCCGCGCTCTGCGCCCAGACGTTCGACCTGCTGATTCTCGACCTCGGCCTGCCGCGCCTGCCCGGTCACGAGGTCCTGCGCCGCTTGCGCGCGCGCAATTCCCATCTGCCCGTACTGATCCTGACCGCATCGGACAGCGTCGACGCCCGCGTCAAGGGGCTCGATCTCGGTGCCGACGACTATATGGCCAAGCCGTTCGCGCTGGCCGAGCTCGAAGCGCGCGTGCGGGCGCTGACGCGGCGCGGCGCGGGCGGCGGCTCGACGGTCATCCGTCACGGCCCGCTCAGCTTCGACCAGGTCGGACGAACCGCCTATATCAATGAGCAGATGCTCGACCTGTCCGCCCGCGAACTGGAATTGCTCGAAGTCCTGCTGCTGCGTACCGGGCGGCTCGTTTCCAAGGAGCAGCTCGTAGACCACTTGTGCGGCTGGGGCGAAGAGGTGAGCAACAACGCCATCGAGGTGTACATGCACCGGCTGCGCAAGAAGATCGAGCCGAGCGGGGTGCGCATCGCCACGATCCGCGGGTTGGGGTATTGTCTGGAGAAGCCGGCCGCCGCGCCTGCCAATGCGGCATAGTCCGCCGAATGCGGCCGCGGCCGCCCCTGCCTCTTTAGCCTCTCCGTCCGATGCGTCTGAGCTTTCGCCACCATCATCGCGCCACGCCTGCGGACCCGGACGCGTCGTCGCACTCGCCCTCATCACCTGAGGGCGCCCCCTCACGACGGCACACTCCCTCGCCGCCCGGTGCCGACGAACCGTTCGACCGGCTCGACCCTTACACCGATCCGTTCGTACGGCCCGGCTTTGGCGCGCCGCTCGAGCACGAGGCGGAGCCGCCCCCGCGCTCGCTCTTCGGCGAAATCCTCGACTGGATGCTCGCGCCACTGCTGCTGCTTTGGCCGATGAGCATTGCCGTGACGTACCTCGTCGCGAAATCCATTGCCAACGGCCCCTTCGACCGGGCGCTCGAGACCAACGCTTATGTTCTCGCCCAGCAAGTCCATTCGGACCGCGGCCAAGTCACCCTGACGCTGCCCATGCCCGCACGCGATCTGCTGCGCGCCGACGCCACCGACAACGTCTATTTCCAGGTGCTGGGGGCGAAGGGCGAACTCGTCGGCGGCACGCCCGACCTGCCGCTACCGCACGAAGACGACCGTCCGCAACCCGGCGTCGTACAGTTTCGCGACGAAACCGTGGGCGGCAACGACATCCGCGTGGCGTTCACCTACGTCGACTTGCCGCGGGTGACGCCCGCCGGCAGCATGGCGCTCGTGCAGGTCGCGGAGACGCTCGACAAGCGCAGCCAACTGGCGAACGAAATCATCAAGGGCGTAATCCTGCCGCAGTTCGTGATCCTGCCGCTGGCTATCGTGCTCGTGTGGTTCGGCCTGTCGCGCGGCCTCGCGCCGCTGCATGCGTTGCAGGAACACATCCGCGCGCGGCGTCCCGACGATCTATCGCCGCTCGAAGCGCGCCAGGCCCCGCCAGAGATTGCACCGCTCGTGGGTTCGCTGAACGATCTGCTCAGTCGGCTGGAGCAGAATATGAAACTTCAACAGCGTTTCATCGCCGATGCCGCGCACCAGCTGAAAACACCGCTCGCGGGGCTGCGCATGCAGGCCGAACTTGCCTTGCGCCAGACGTCTCCCGACGAATTACGCCGTTCGCTGTCGCAGATCGCCGTAAGTTCCGAGCAGGCGGCGCGCCTCGTCAACCAGTTGCTGGCGCTGGCCCGCGCGGAGAACAGCGCGAACGACGCCGCCGCCTTCACGCCGGTCAATCTCAGCGTGCTTGCCCGAAGCGCCATGCAGGACTGGTTCCAGGCCGCCTTCGCCAAGCGGATCGATCTGGGCTTCGAGGAGCCGCCGTTTTCGGTGCATCTGTCGGGTCAACCGGTGATGCTTCGCGAATTGCTCAACAACCTGATCGATAACGCGATCCGGTATACGCCGACGGGTGGGAAGGTGACGGTACGTCTGCGGCATGAGGCGTCCGACGGCTTCGTTCATCTCGAAGTCGAAGACACCGGGCCGGGCATTCCGGCGTCTGAGCGTCCACGGGTGTTCGAGCGCTTTTATCGCATTCTCGGCAGTGACAGCGACGGCAGCGGCCTGGGTTTGGCCATCGTGCGCGAGATCGTGCAGATCCATCGCGGCGACGTGAGCGTGCTCGACCATGTTGACGCGCAGCACCCCGAAGCAACCGGCACGCTCATTCGTGTCACGTTCCCCCTCGCCGATGCGCCTATCGAAAACCCGCATGCGTGACGAATTCACGCGAAATACGTTCAATATCGAGCCAAAGTCGAGGGTAAGTCCCTAGCAACGTAAGCTTCGAGTCAGTTTGGCGTCAGACGTCGGTAAGGTTGTCCTCCAATAATCAGTGGCAGCGGCCCGGGCACGACCCAGGGGCGTGCTTACATTACAGGAGACAACCGCATGGCTACTACAACGACAGCCACCTCCCATGCGCCGATGACCGCCGAAGAAAGAAAGGTCATCTTCGCGTCGTCGCTGGGCACGGTGTTCGAATGGTACGACTTCTACCTGGCCGGGTCGTTGGCCGTTTTCATCAGCCGGCAGTTCTTCTCGGGGATCAACCCGACGGCCGCTTTCATCTTCACATTGTTGTCATTCGCTGCAGGCTTCGCGGTGCGTCCGTTCGGCGCCATCGTGTTCGGCCGCATCGGTGACCTGGTCGGTCGCAAATACACGTTCCTGGTAACCATCACGCTGATGGGGCTGTCGACGCTGGTTGTCGGTTTGCTGCCGGGCTACGCGTCGTGGGGGATCGCCGCCCCGGTGATCTTCATCGCCATGCGTTTGTTGCAAGGTCTGGCGCTCGGTGGCGAATACGGTGGTGCCGCCACGTACGTTGCCGAACACGCGCCGCATGGCCGCCGCGGGTTCTACACGTCGTGGATTCAGACGACCGCCACGCTGGGTCTCTTCCTCTCGCTGCTGGTGATTCTTGGCACCCGCACGGTGATTGGCGAAGAAGCGTTTGCCAACTGGGGCTGGCGCGTGCCGTTCGTTCTGTCGCTCCTGCTGTTGCTGGTGTCGCTGTGGATCCGCATGCAATTGAGCGAATCGCCGGCGTTCCAGCGCATGAAGGCCGAGGGCAAGGCCTCCAAGGCGCCGCTCAGGGAGTCGTTCGGTGAGTGGAAGAACCTGAAGATCGTGATCCTGGCGCTCGTCGGCCTGACGGCCGGTCAGGCGGTCGTGTGGTACACCGGCCAGTTCTATGCGCTGTTCTTCATGACGCAGGTGCTGAAGGTCGATGGCAATACCGCGAACATCATGATCGCGGTGGCCTTGCTTATCGGCAGTCCGTTCTTCGTGTTCTTCGGCGCGCTCTCGGACAAGATCGGGCGCAAGCCGATCATCATGGGGGGCTGTCTGATCGCCGCGCTGCTGTACTTCCCGATCTTCAAGGCACTCACGCACTACGCCAACCCGGCCCTGGAGGCGGCAACCGCTCGCTCGCCGATCACGGTGATCGCCGATCCGAACGAGTGCTCGTTCCAGTTCAACCCGGTGGGCACGTCGAAGTTCACGAGTTCGTGCGACATCGCGAAGAGCTACCTGTCGCGCTCCGGCCTGAACTATGAGAACCAGGCAGCGCCGGCGGGCACGATGACCACGGTGAAGATCGGCGACAAGGTGATTTCGTCGGTCGACGGCAAAGCGGCGGATGCGAAGGAAAAGACTGCGGCGTTCGAGGCCGACATGTCCGGTACGCTCAAGGCCGACGGATATCCGCCGAAGGCTGACCCGGCGCAGATGAACAAGCCGATGGTCGTGGTACTGCTCACGATTCTGGTGATCTTCGTGACGATGGTGTACGGGCCGATTGCCGCGATGCTGGTGGAAATGTTCCCGACGCGCATTCGCTACACGTCGATGTCGCTGCCGTATCACATCGGTAACGGCTGGTTCGGCGGCTTCCTGCCGGCCACGGCGTTCGCGATCGTGGCCGCCAAGGGCGACATTTACTCCGGCCTGTGGTACCCGATCATCATCGCCCTGGCGACCTTTGTGATCGGCATGCTCTTCATCAAGGAAACCAAGGACGTCGACATCTACGCCAACGATTGATGGGGTGACCTGCCCGACAGGTTGAAACGGATCAACAACGCCGGGGCCTTCGGGTCTCGGCGTTGTCGTTTCCGGAACCCGGGGCGGCGACGCGGGACGAGCGGTCGTGGCGACTATTTGCGTTGTTCCGCAAAAATATGTTGACAGCCCATGGGGGCTTACCTATACTCTTTCTTCTACGGCGAATTAGCTCAGTTGGTTAGAGCGACGGAATCATAATCCGCAGGTCCGGGGTTCGAGTCCCTGATTCGCCACCAAATTTAAAACGGCTCCCAGCGATGGGAGCCGTTTTTTTTGGGTTCGCACAAAAGCGCTGCTGACGTTTTGCATCCCACGCCAAAGGGCGCAAACGTCAGTTACCCGCCGGCGTCAGTCAAAGTCGAACATCTCGAACAGCGACTTCTTCTTGCGTGGCTGGTCGTACTGGCGACTTCGGTCATCGTCCCCACGAGATCTATCGCGATGAGCATGATCGCGCCAAGACGCTTGGGAGTCGCGACGATTCCCTTGATCATCGCCGCCGAGCGCCGCAGGTGCCGGCCTCGCCCCACCTCCCTCCGTTCGCTCGATCAGCTTGTCCAGCTCCCCACGATCGAGCCACACACCACGACAGCTCGGGCAATAGTCGATCTCCACCCCCTGACGCTCCGCCATCAGCAAATCCGGGGTACCGCATACAGGACATTTCATCGTTTCGCTCCATCACGTAAATGAGACAACGCCCTTAATGTATCGGCTGTCGCACCACGGAAAAACCTGCTTTTCCGTTCATCCATGTTCGTAAAAACCGAAGCGGTCAGACAAAAAAAGTGACGGCGGTGGTGACCGCCGCCGCCTCACTTACGCTTTCGTTACCGCACCCCCTAGTGAAGCACGCGCCCCTGCTCTGCCTTACGGCGCGCCTTGGCACGACGCGTCAACATGTTCAGCCCCTCCACGAAGGCCGAGAATGCCATCGCCGCGTAGATGTAACCCTTCGGGATATGTGACCCGAAACCTTCCGCGATCAGCGTCATGCCAATCACAAGCAGAAAGCCCAGCGCCAGCATCACGACCGTCGGATTCGCCTCGATGAATCGCGAGAGCGGCCCCGCCATGAACAACATTGCCGTCACGGCGGCAATCACCGCAACGAACATGATCGGGATGTGCTCGGTCATGCCCACGGCCGTCACGATGCTGTCGATCGAGAACACGAGGTCCAGCATCAGGATCTGAACCACGGCGGCACGCGCAGTGATCGTCGCCATCGTTCCCGCCGTCGATGCGCCCTCGCCGTGTTCGGCATCGTCCGTGTCCGACGCCACATGCTGATGCATCTCCTTCGTCGCCTTCCACACGAGGAACAGACCACCGGAGATCAGAATCAGGTCGCGCCACGAAAAGCCGTGACCGAACAACTCGAAGAGCGGTGTCGTCAGCTTGGCGATCCATGCCACCGTACCCAGCAGCGCCAGACGCATGACCAGCGCCAGACCAATGCCCATACGCTGCGCGCGCGCCCGCATCGACAACGGCAACTTGTTGGTCAGGATAGAGATGAAGATCAGGTTGTCGATGCCAAGCACGACTTCCATGACCACCAACGTGACAAGCGCCGCCCATACCGCCGGGTCAACCGTCAAAGCAAGCAGATAGTCCATATGTGCGCCAGAGATTCCCTAGGGTTATCGGAACATTCACCGCCAGTCGACAGCGGCCATGCCCCTTCGTTATCCCGCACCTAACGCGAGGTGCGGGTCCAGGACAGCATGATCCCCGAACTCATGTTTCGCAAAAACCAGTTATATACTTCAAAATAGTTCGGTTTTTCCGAAGTCCATTCGATATGTTGAATTACCGTCATCTTTACTATTTTTGGGTCGTCGTCAAGGAAGGGGGCTTTGCTCGCGCGGCGGAGCGTCTCGACATGGCCGTGCAGACGATCAGCGCCCAGGTGCGCGAGCTCGAGAAATCACTCGGCCACCAGTTGCTCAAGCCCGCCGGACGCGGCGTCGCAATGACCGACCCGGGGCAGGCGGCGTTTCGGCGTGCAGAAGAGATTTTTCGCCTCGGCCAGTCGATCCCCGACGACGTTCGCGAGGCCGCCAGCGGTCGTGTGGCAAGGCTTGCCATCGGGCTGGCCGACGGTATCTCCAAACTGGCCGCGCACGCGATTCTCGCGCCGGTGCTCGACACGCCCTCGCTGCGGCTCGTCTGCCATGAAGGCGAACACGAGCAGTTGCTCGCCGAACTTGCGCTACACAAGCTCGACCTCGTGCTCGCGAGCCAGCCCGCCCCGTATAACCCTACGCTGCGACTCTCAAGCGAACGTCTGGTCGCGTCGCCGGTCGACTGGTATGGGCCGGCATCGCTGGTACGCCAATCCGCGCGAGCCGCGTTTCCTCAATGCCTGGCAGACCTCCCCGTCGTGCTGCCAACCGGTCACTCGGCCCTGCGCGCCCGGCTCGATCAATGGTTTGAGGCACAGAGCATTCGCCCGAATATCGTCGGCGAATTCGAAGACAGCGCGCTCATGGCCGTCTTTGCCACACGCGGCATGGGCGTCTTTCCGCTGAGCGAGGCGGGCGCGGGCGACGTCTCGCTGCTGCGCGGCCTGCGCTGGCTGGGCCGCCCTAGCGAGGTTTTCGAGGACATCCACGCCATTCGCTCGCGACGTGGCGAAGGCCATCCGCTCGTGACACAAATCATCCGTGAAATCGGCCCGACGGCCGGTTCTGCTATAAGAACGACTGGCACGCCGTCTCCGTCTGCGCCGCCGTCATCTGCGAGGAAACCTCATGTCGAGTCGTAGCGATCAGCGCAAGTTCTTCCACCTCATGCTGTTCGTCGTGACGATCGTGTTCGGGTGGATTCTGTTTCCGCTATTCGGCGCCGTCTTCTGGGGCACGATTCTCGCCGTGCTGTTCCAGCCAGTGCAGCGCCGCATCCTCACTCGTCTGCGCGGCCGGCCGAATCTGGCCGCCCTCGCCACGCTGGCGCTGATCCTGCTCATCGTGATCCTGCCGCTCACGCTCGTGATCGGCATGCTGACGCAGGAAATCAGCACGGCACTCGTGCGTTTTCGCGCCGATCTTCCCCAACTCACGGTAGCCTTCCAGCAATTGCTCGACCGGATGCCCGCGAGTGTGCATAGAGTGATGGATCTGGCCGGTGTGCAGGACGTCGCCGCGATCCAGCAAAAGCTGGGCGACGGCGCCGCGCAAATCGGCCGCCTGGTCGCGGTCTATCTGGTGAGCATCGGTCAGAACACGGCGCAACTGCTCGTGAGCTTCGGCGTAATGCTCTACCTGCTGTTCTTTCTGCTGCGCGACGGTACCGTGCTCGGCGTGATGGTCCGACGCGCCCTGCCGCTCGAAGAACGTCACAAAACCCAACTGATCCGGCAGTTCACCACGGTCGTGCGCGCCACCGTCAAGGGCAACATCGCCGTCGCCGTGGTGCAAGGCGTACTCGGCGGCTTCATCTTCGCCGTCCTCGGCATCCAGGGCTACGTGCTCGCCGCCGTGGTGATGGCCTTCCTGTCGCTATTACCCGCCGTGGGCGCAGCCGTCGTGTGGGTGCCCGTGGGGACCTGGCTGTTGCTCTCCGGGGAAGTCTGGAAGGGCGTGGTGCTGTTTGCGTTCTGCGGCACCATTGTGAGCCTGGTCGACAACGTGCTGCGTCCGATTCTCGTGGGCAAGGACACGAAGCTGCCCGACTGGGTCGTGCTGATCGCCACCCTCGGCGGGATGTCGCTCTTCGGCCTGACGGGCTTCGTGATCGGACCGCTCATCGCCGCCCTGTTCATCTCCAGCTGGAATATCTATACGCGCCTGCGCGACGACGACAGCGATCAGGCCGACGCCGGGTGATATCCGTGGGCCGCCATCGGCACAGCCGCCCGCGCTTCATGCACGAGGGTAGCGAGATCAGCCCCGACCTGCGCCATCAGGCCATCCCAGTCGCCGCGCGGCGACTGGCGATAAAGCGTGAGCGACCGATACCAGTCGCTGTCCCGACGCGATAACTGCCAGCGCCAGTCCGGCGTAAAGCCGACGAGTCCCCAGACCGGTTTTCCCAGCGCTCCGGCCAAGTGCAGCGCCGCCGTGTCCACTGAGATCACGAGATCCATCTGCGCCATGACGGCCGCCGTCTCGGCAAAATCGCTGAGCTTCGCGCCGATGTCATGCACATTGGCATACCGGGCCAGTTCGGCGCGCTCGTCGTCGGTCACATCGACCTGCAACGCGTAGAAATGCGCGTCGGCACCGAAGACCGGCGCCCAATGCGCAAGCGCCACGTCGCGATGCGGCGGAAACGGCCCGGTGCGCCACACGAAGCCCACCCGCAACGCGCCTTCCGGCGGCTTGCCCAGCATCGACCGCCAGATCATCTCCCGCCCTGCGCTCGAGCGCACGTAGGGCAAAACGGTTGCCACATCGCCCCCCGCTTTCAACAGATGCGGCAGGCTGAGCAGCGGCAGCTGCCAGTCGAACGACGGCACCGGTATGTGCTCGGCAAGCACCGTCACCCCGCGCGCGAAGCCGCCCAGCAACGTGACAAGCGGCGCTTGCACCGACAGCACGACGTTCGCCCCCCTCTCGACCAGACGCGGCACAAACCGCACGAACTGCAACGTATTGCCCAGGCCCGGTTCGCTATGGACGAACACCGTCTTGCCCGCGAGCGGCGCGCGGCCGTCCCAGAGCCGGTCGCTGAAGCGCCGCCGCTGACCGCCTTCCTGCCAGCGCCACTCGTAGTCATGCCAGCCATGCTCGAAGTCGCCCAGCAGCAGATTTGTCTGCGCCCGGTTAGTGCGCGCGCCCGCATGGTCCGGCGCGAGCTTTACCGCCTCGCGCAAGCATTGCAGCGCTTCGCCGAACGCGTGTTGCTCACGCAGCGCCACCCCCAGGTTCACCAGCGGATCGGGTTGCTGCGGGGCGATGGCGTTGGCCAGCCGGTATGCGTCGATCTCTTCGTCGTAGCGGCCCAAGGCACCGAGCGCGCGGCCACGGTTGAAGTGCGCCTGCCACAACGCCGGCGCCTTGGCCGACGTGCGCTCGAACCAGCCGAGCGCACGCGCGTTGTCGCCCGCCTGCGCCCAGGTCAGGCCAATGGTGTGCATCGTGCCGATGACGTCCGGCGACTGCTGCACGGTGGCGTCGAACAGCGCCTCGGCACGCATCTGACGCCCGGCCTGGAGGCTGGCCATCGCGGCGTCGAAACTCGCCTGCGCGCCCGGCTGCGGCACGAGCGCGATCAGGCGGTCGAAGGCGTCGGCGGCCGACTCGAAGGCGTTGGTGCGCAACGAGACGTAGGCGAGGCCCTCGAGGGCCGGCAGGAATTCGGGGGATTGTTTCAGTACTTGGCGCAACTCGGCGATCGCCTCGTCGAGCCGGCCGGCGGCACTCAGTTGTCGTGCACGCTCGCAACGCGCGTCTAATGGCGTCGTCATGCGGCGCATCCTTGCTTGTCTTGGAATGAGAGGGAGTCGGGCCGGCAAGCAACACGACCACCGGGGGCGCCTTGCGCCACCGGCCACTGGCGCCGTGGCCCGATCGAGCGGTGCACACTACACGACCGCACGGCGCGAAGCAAGCCGCGGGAATTGGTCCGCGCAACGCCCATAAAGTTCACATCATCCCAGCCTCATTTTGCGGCCCGGCGTCGGCGCAAACGGTCTCCGCACACACCTCGGGTATCATCTGTCGAAATCTTGTTTTCCCGCAGTGCAACATAAAAACCACAATTCCTCTTGGAAGATCCGGTTTGCCAGCGTATGACACGCGCTTTAACATATTTTTACGGGGCAATCTGGTAGCATCCGCTGCCGTCCCTGCGCGCGCGCAACGTCGCTGCCGCGCTGCATGCCGACGCCAAATCCTGTTATCCGTCCGACCCCTCATCCTCAAGAGGTCTTGATGACGCGCGTAGCCCGTCCGTTCATCCCCGCCACTGCGCGACGCCTGCTTCCCAACCGCTGGGATTTCATTGCGTTCCCGATCATCATCGGTTTCCTGATGGTCAGCTCGTCGGGCATTCGTCAGACGTTGGCCCCGCTGGCCAACCTGCAGACCGAGGTCATCTCGCTCGATCCGGCCAACCTGCCCGAGTACGCGTTGCGCACCACGCTGCGCATGCTCGCAGCGATGGTCGCCTCGCTCGTCTTCACGCTCGTCTATGGGACGCTTGCGGCCAAGAGCCGCCGGGCCGAGAAGCTGCTCGTGCCGATGCTCGACATCCTCCAGTCGGTGCCGGTGCTGGGTTACATCTCGTTCACGGTCACCTTCTTCCTCGCCCTGTTCCCGGGACGCGTGCTCGGCGCCGAATGCGCCGCGATCTTCGCGATCTTCACGAGCCAGGCGTGGAACATGACGTTTTCGTTCTACCAGTCGATGCGCACCCAGCCGCGCGATCTCTCGGAAGTAGCGGTGAATCTGCGGCTCTCGCCGTGGCAGCGCTTCTGGAAACTCGACGTACCGTACTCGATGCCGGGCCTCATCTGGAACATGATGATGAGCATGTCGGGCGGCTGGTTCTTCGTGGTGGCGTCCGAGGCGATCACCGTGGGCGACAAGACGGTGACGCTGCCGGGCATCGGCGCGTATCTCGCCACGGCGATCGTGCAGCGCGATCTGCATGCCGTGGGCTGGGTGATTCTGGCGATGGTCGTCGTCATTGTGATCTACGACCAGTTCCTGTTCCGGCCAATGGTCGCCTGGTCCGACAAATTCCGTCTGGAAGACACCGTCTCGCAGGCCGCGCCCGAGTCGTGGGTGCTCAACCTGATTCAACGCACCCGAGCGATTCAGTTTCTGCTCCGCCCGTTCGGCAAGCTGCTGCGTACGCTCGCGCGTGCACGCATGCCGCTCTCGCTGCCCGCCGCGATCCATTCCGAATCGAAGACCCCGCTCTCGCGCGTGATCGATTGGGTGTGGGCCGCGCTGCTGGTAGTGCTGGGCGGGGTCGCCGCCTGGAAGATCTGCGCCTTCGTGACGGCCGAAGTCGGCGTCGCCGAAGTGCTTCGCGTGTTCGGCCTGGGTCTGGTCACGTTGGTTCGCGTGGTAGTGCTCATTGGCATCGCCTCGGTGGTGTGGGTGCCGCTGGGCGTGCTGATCGGGCTACGCCCGAAGCTTGCCGAACGCATCCAGCCGGTTGCCCAGTTCCTCGCGGCCTTCCCGGCCAACCTGTTGTTCCCGGTCTTCGTGGTGGCGATCGTCCATTTCCACGCTAATCCGGACATCTGGCTCTCGCCGCTCATCGTGCTGGGCACGCAGTGGTACATCCTGTTCAACGTCATCGCCGGTGCGACGACGTTTCCCAACGACTTCAAGGAAGCCGCCACCAACTTCCGCATTCGCGGCTGGCAGTGGTGGCGTCAGATCATGCTGCCGGGCATCTTCCCCTACTACGTGACGGGCGCGATCACGGCGTCGGGCGGCGCGTGGAACGCGTCGATCGTCTCGGAATATGTGCAGTGGGGCAACGACAAGGTTGCCGCGCACGGCCTGGGCGCGTACATCGCGCAAATGACGGAAGCGGGCGACTATCCGCGCATTTTGCTGGGCATCGCCGTGATGGCACTGTTCGTTGTACTGTTCAACCGCTTGCTGTGGCGTCCGATGTACGCCATTGCTGAAAACAAGCTTCGCCTGAATTAAAGGGACCGTGATGCCGAACGATACCCAACCGATTGCCGGAAAAGAGATCTTCTCGCTCGCCAACGTCGGCCGCGGCTTCCGCAAGGGCAGCGACGAGCGGCAAGTGCTCGACGGTGTGAATCTGCAACTGCACGAAGGCGAAATCGTCGGCCTGCTCGGCCGCTCGGGCTCGGGCAAGTCGACGCTGCTGCGTATCATCGCCGGCCTGATTCAGCCGAGCGCGGGCGACATCCGCTATCTCGGCGAACCGCTCGAAGGGCCGCCCGAGGGGGTGGCGATGGTGTTCCAGACCTTCGCGCTGTTTCCGTGGCTGACCGTGCTGCAAAACGTGGAAGCCGGACTGGAAGCGCTTGGCGTCGAGCCGAAGGAGCGTCGCCGCCGTGCCCTCGCCGCCATCGACCTGATCGGTTTGGACGGCTTCGAGAACGCCTATCCGCGCGAACTCTCGGGCGGCATGCGCCAGCGGGTGGGCTTTGCGCGGGCGCTCGTGGTCAATCCCACGCTGCTGCTCATGGACGAGCCGTTTTCCGCGCTCGACGTGCTCACCGCCGAGACGCTGCGTACTGACTTGCTCGACCTGTGGAGCCAGCGGCAGTTGCCGATCAAGTCGATCCTGATCGTCACACACAATATTGAAGAAGCCGTGTTCATGTGCGACCGGATTCTGGTGCTGTCGTCGAATCCCGGCCGCGTGGTCGCCGAGATCAAGGTACCGTTCCCACATCGACGCAACCGTCTCGACCCGGCCTTCCGCAAGATGGTCGACGACATCTATGCGCTGATGACGTCGCGTCGCAGCGCGCACACCACGCAGAAGATGACGCTGGAGTTGTCGAGCCCGCTGCACGAAGTGTCGACCAACCTGATGGCCGGTCTGCTCGAAGCGCTGGCCGGCCCGCCCTACAACGGCCGCGCCGACTTGCCGGAAATCGCACAGACGCTGCTGCTCGAGGTCGACGACCTCTTCCCCGTGGCCGAAATCCTCGACCATTTGGGCTTTGCGGAACTCAAGGAGGGCGACATCCTGCTGACCGTCGCCGGCAAACGTTTCGTGGACGTGAGCACGCAGGAACGCAAGGTGCTGTTTGCCGAGCATCTGCTGCGTCACGTGCCGCTCGCCGCGAAGATTCGCGCCGTGCTGCAGGAACGCCGCGGGCAACGCGCCCCGCGCGTACGGTTCGAGCAGGAGCTGGAAGATTCGATGTCGGACGATCTCGCGCAGGAAACGCTCGATACCGCCATCAACTGGGGACGTTACGCCGAGATCTTCTCGTACAACGACCACACGGAGACGTTCAGTCTGGAAGACGTGGAAGGCGCGACCTGATCATCGTCCGCCGGCGTCCGGCCGGAAATCCAACGCCGCGCGACTCGACTGAGCGCGCGGCGTTGTCATTTTTAGAAGGCGTAGCCCGCGCCGACCATCCAGGTCTGGTTGATCGTCTTCGAATCGGGTTCGTAGGCGTTCGTGCCCGGCGCGACCTGCGTGACGCTGGAGCGCCCATATTGGAAGCGAGACCACTCGTAGCTCGCGTTCACGTGGAAGTTGCGCGCGATCGCATAGTCGAGCCCGAAGCCAGCCACGACGACCGGCTTGTTGCCGAGGCTGAACGTGTTCTGCGAGCCCGCCAGCGTCATCGAGGCGCCCACCATCGCGCCCGCGCGAACGTCTGCGGTCGCCACGAGCTTCGGTGTGACTTCGAGCTGCCCCATCAGGCCGCCGCCGACCACATGATGGCGATAGCGCTCGTAAAAGCCGTTCGGGTCGCGACTGCTGTCACGAATCCAGTCCCGGTAGCTATAGCTCAGGTAAGGAATCACCTGCGCATGCCAGGTGCCGAGTTGGAATGGAATCGCCTTGCCGGCCTTGAGCGTGACGTCCGTCGCGGTCGAGCGCGTGCTCATCTGATAGTTCGGCTGGACAACGCGGCCCGCCAGATCTTGCAGATAACCGCCGTAATCGACGTTGCCGTGCGAGACACGCACCGAGCCAGCGAAATAGAGGTTGGACACGCTGAACAGCTCTCGCTGGGTCGATGCCCCCAGCGCGAACGCGGCGATCGTTCCCCGTTCGGAGTCGCTCTTGCCGGGCGCGATATTTTCCCAGTAATGCAATTGCTGGGCACCCGCGTCGACCCAGACCTGATTGTTGGCGCGCAGCATGGCTTCCTGCGCGGAGACGTTGGCCGCACACACGCTGGCGGCAACGAAGACGAACGCGGCGCACTTGATGGCGCTTCCGCGATGGCCGCAAGCGATGGTGCGGCGGGTGCTAGGCGTCATTGCACGTCCCTCCCAGGCGTGTTCTCTAAGACGACTCGAAGATGGCCATCGGCGTGGCCACCGTTTTTCGGCATTGTTTCAGCGCGTGAGGTGGCATGCAAGCGGAGAAATGTGGATTCTTCGGATCCTTAGCCAATTGAGATTCACGCGGCTCGAGCGATCGAGACGGGAAAATCGGCTGCATGGCCGTGACGATTGGCAGATGGGCAAACGGCGGGAAATTTTCCCCGGCCGAAGCGGTCGTCGCTGAGGAGAATCGAGCGATCCGACCGTGTCAAAAAGGCCACACGTATCGGTATAGATACTGATTCGCGGTCGTTTTTATGCGGTCGCATAATGAATGCGGAACCTGCTGGTCATGCACCGGGGGGCGCAGCGACGCGCAGTCATGCAGGTTCTTTCCGCGGCGAAGACCGTGCATCAGACCCGAGAAGACGCAATATGAGCTATTACCATTCGAAAGAAGCCGTCCGCGGGCGGGCCATCAGCTTGACCCCCGCGTACCGCTGGCGCCGACGTGCCTTTGCTGTGACCTGTGCGGTCATCGCCGCACTGGCGTACTACGCCGTGCACCACCCGAAGTAAGGTTCACGGCAATCCCCGCGCGCAACGCAACAAGGCGCGTACGACTCGATATCGCACGCGCCTTGCTCGGCTTGTCCTGATCTCCCTCGCAGTCACCGGCTCGCCTTTCGGCGCCATCACCTCCTCCTCAGCGCCGCCGTCACCTCCCCGCTCCCGATCAAGCCGCGTTGCCCAGGACCGGCGCATGCCAGTCGAGTGGCACGTTGGCGAGCATGTCGTCGACCATCGCGTCCAGTCCGAAGGCCGGCTGCCAGTCCCAATCGTAGCGGGCATGGGTATCGTCAAGCGTATGCGGCCAGGTCTCGGCAATCGCCTGGCGGAAGTCCGGGGCGTATTTCACCGTGAAGCTCGGCACACGACGTGCAATTGCCGCCGCCAGCGTGGCCGGGTCGAAGCTCACCCCCGCCACGTTGTACGAGGAACGCACGCGCAGGCGCGAGGCGTCGGCATTCATCAACGCCAGCGTGGCACGCACCGCATCGGGCATGTGGATCATCGGCAGCGTCGCGTCTTCCTTCAGGAAACACGTGTACGTCTCGCCGCGACGCGCCGCCTGGAAGATCTCAATGGCGTAATCGGTCGTGCCGCCGCCCGGGGGCGTCTTGTAGCTGATCACGCCGGGATAGCGCAGGCTGCGCACGTCTACGCCGAACTTCGTGAAGTAGTACTCGCACAGCCGCTCGCCCGCCTGCTTGCTGATGCCGTACATCGTGGTCGGATCCATGATGGCGAGCTGGGGTGTTTCGACGGCCGGCGTATGCGGACCGAATGCGGCAATCGACGACGGCCAGAACACGCGCAGTCCCTGGCGTTCGCGCGCCAGTTCGAGCACATTGAGCAAGCCGTTCATGTTGAGCGTCCAGGCCTGGAGCGGCCGGGTCTCGCCCGTTGCGGAGAGCAGCGCCGCCAAATGGAAGATCTGGGTAATGCCGAAGCGCTCGACCAGCGCGGCCAGTCGTGCGCCGTCGAGCACGTCGAGCGTCTCGTAATGCACCGCGTGACGTGACGGTCCGGGTGCGATGTCCGTGGCGATGACGTTCTCGTTGCCATACTGCGCGGCCAGCGCGTCGACGAGTTCGCTGCCGATTTGACCGTTGGCGCCGATGATGAGGATGCGTTCCATGTTCAACCTTGCTTGAGAATGCCGAGTTCGTTGCCGGCCTGGGCGAACGCCGTCAGCGCCCGGTTCAGTTGATCGCGCGTGTGGGCCGCCGAGAGTTGCACGCGCACGCGCGCCTGTCCGTGCGGCACCACCGGATAGAAGAAGCCGGTGGCGATCACGCCCAGCTCATAAAGCCGCTGCGCGAAACGCTGCGCGAGCGTCGCGTCGAAGAGCATGACCGGCACGATCGGGTGCGTGCCGGGCTTGATGGTGAAGCCCAGCGCCGCCACTTCGCGGCGGAAGAACGCGGTGTTCTCGTGCAATTGCTCACGTCGCGCCGATGAGTGTTCGAGTTCGTCGAACACAGCGAGCGACGTGCCGACAATGGCGGGCGCCAGGCTGTTCGAAAACAGGTACGGGCGCGAGCGCTGACGCAGCGTTTCGATGACCTCGCGTCGCCCGGCCGTGAAGCCCCCCATCGCACCGCCGAGCGCCTTGCCCAGCGTGCCGGTGATGATGTCGATCTTGCCGAGCACACCGTGATGCTCGTGCGTGCCGCGCCCCGTCGGCCCCATGAAGCCGGTCGCGTGACACTCGTCGATCATGATGAGCGCACCGTATTGCTCGGCCAGCGCCACGATGCGATCGAGCTGAGCAATCGTGCCGTCCATCGAGAACACACCGTCGGTCACGATGATGCGATGACGCGCCCCCATCGCCGACTGCAACTGGCGCTCCAGGTCGTCCATGTCGTTGTGGGCATAGCGTAGACGCTGCGCCTTGCAAAGACGCACACCGTCGATGATCGAGGCGTGATTGAGGGCGTCGGAGATGATCGCGTCCTGCTCGTCGAACAGCGGTTCGAAGACGCCGCCATTGGCGTCGAACGCTGCGGCGTACAGGATGGCGTCTTCCGTGCCGAGGTACGCGGCGATGCGAGCCTCAAGCGCCTTGTGCGGACCTTGCGTGCCGCAGATGAAGCGCACCGACGACAAACCGAAACCAAAGTCTTCCAGCGCTTGCTGCGCGGCCTTGACGAGCGTTTCACTGCCCGAAAGCCCGAGGTAGTTGTTGGCGCACAGGTTGATACGCGCCTGCCCGTCGTCGCACATGACCTCCGGCCCCTGCCGCGACATCAGCACGCGTTCCTGTTTGAAAAGGCCCTGCCGGCGCGTGTCTTCGAGTCGTTCGGTCAGTTGACGGTAGAAGCCCTCGCGGGCTTTCGGGGTATGTGCGGTCATCGTGCGCCTCTCCTTGGTGCGGGCGACGGCGCCATTGCGCAGCGCCGTCGCGGGAATCCAGCGGCATCGGTGGGTACCGGCCGGTCGCGAAGGGCAGCCGGCATCGAGCGCTTGCTCTGCTACCATGCAGCCATTCACCTTATCGGAAACTATACTTTATATTGAACTAATTTCAATATATTGAAAAATTCTAATATCCCGGAATGCATATGGCAAGTACTCCCGCAGCATCGGCGATGTCACCGGTCGCCCCGCCGCCGGTCGGCGACATGATTCAGCAACTGCGCAAAGAGCGCGGCATGACGCTGGAGACGCTCTCACGCGCGTCCGGCGTCTCCAAATCGATGCTGTCGCAGATCGAGCGCGACAAGGCCAATCCGACCATTGCCGTGGCATGGCGGCTGGCCAATGCGTTGGGTGTGCGCCTCGACCAACTGCTGGGCGCCCCGGCGGGCGACCCCGAGCCGGTACGCGTGATCGGCAAGCATGAAATTCCGACACTGGCGGGCGCTGAGCACGCGTATCAGCTCAAGATCCTGGGACCGATGGAGCTGGCGGGCAAATACGAGTGGTATGAACTGACGCTGCAACCCGGCGCCGCACTCGTCTCCGAGCCGCACGATCCGGGCACGCGCGAACACTTCACGGTGTTCGACGGCCAGGTCGACATCGAGGTCGAACACTTCGCGCGACGCGCCAAGCCGGGCGAGACCGCCCGCTATCCCGCCGACCGCGCCCACGCGATCCGCAATGTCGGCAAATCCGTCGCACGTGGTCTGCTCGTGGTGATCCACGGATAAGCGCGGGCGGAACACCCGCGCGTGGCGCAGGCCGCTACGGCAGCAGCGGCCTGAAGGCACTCAGTCGGCGGCCAGCGCACCCGACATGCCGGCGTCGATGATCTGACGCGCCACCGTCGGCAAAATGCGGAGCGGCGGCGAACCGGGTCCGAAGGTTTGACTCGCTGCATAAGCGCCTTCGAGAATCAGCGAGAGCGCATCGACCAACGGCGCCGGCTCCCGCAAACCCGCGGCCGTGACGAGTTCGGTGAAACGCCGCACCATTTCCGCCTTGTAATTCACCACCGACTGGCGCGCGGGATGCGCCGGGTCGGGGAATTCAGCGGCCACGTTCACGAACGGGCACCCGCGATAGCCGGGCCGACTCGCCCGCTCGGAGAGATCCACGAAGATTTGCAGCAATTGTGCGCGCGGCTCGCCGCGCCGTTTTGCGATACTTTCGTCGATACGCGCCAGACTCGCCGTCTGCATGTGATCGAGATACGCCAGAATCAGCTCGTCCTTCGACGCGAACTGGCGATAGAGGCACATCTTGTTGACGCCGGCGCGTTTGACGACGGCGTCCACGCCCACGGCGCGCACCCCTTCAGTGTGGAACAGTTCCACGGCCGCATTGAGCAGATACTGATGCGCGACGGACGCTGGCGTCACATGCCGCTCGGTCTTGCCCGAGCGCGGCGCCGTTCGGCCTCGGCGCGCAGGGACAACCGTGCCTTTGCGCTTGGCGTCCTTCGTGGCCTTCGCGACCGCGGTCGTTTCTCCCCCTGATGTCGCCGGATCCGGCGTCCCAGGCACATCGGGCATGACAGGCGTTGTCGATTTGGCCATGATCCGGCACTCCCCTAAAGCGGTGATTCGCGATGTCGGGCAGCACCCGGACGTCGCAAACGAATACTTGACATGTTACCGATCGGTTCATACCATGGCAACCTAATGTTACCGATCTGTCACATGCTAACGATTGACCATAGACAGCGCGGTTCCCGCAAACGTTCCCGGGACGGCTGACGAGACCGATCCCCCGCAAGGATTTCCGCCATGAAGGCAGCCATCGCAAGGCGCATCAACGGTCACTTCCACTACGGCTGGATCGTGGTCGGGGTGATATTCCTGGTTCTGCTCGCATCGGCGGGCATTCGCGCGACGCCCAGCGTGATGATGGTGCCGCTCGAGCACGACTTCGGCTGGAGCCGCGCGACCATCTCGCTGGCCATTTCGGTGAATCTGGCGCTATACGGGTTGACCGGCCCGTTCGCCGCCGCTGCAATGCAGCGTTTTGGCATTCGCCCGACCGTCATGGTGGCGTTGCTGCTGCTCGCCTCTGGCACGGCCCTTTCGTCGCTGATGACCGCCCCCTGGCAGATGGTGTTGATCTGGGGCGTGATGGTCGGCGGCGGCACGGGTGTGGCGGCCATCACGTTGGCCGCCACCGTGGCGAACCGCTGGTTCCACACGCATCGCGGTCTGGCGATGGGCATCCTGACGGCGAGTTCGGCCACCGGTCAGATGGTCTTTCTGCCGATGATGGCCGCGATCATCGAGCGTCACGGCTGGCGACCGGTGGTGCTGATCGTGGCGATCGTCGCGGCGCTGGTGCTGCCGCTCGTCGCGTTCCTCCTGCCGGAGCGTCCGGGGTCGGTTGGCCTGCGCCCGGTCGGCGCCCCTGAAGACGCGCCGGATATCCCGCTCGCGCAAGGCAATCCGCTGACCCACGCGTTGTCGGTACTGCGCGTGGCGGCCGGCAAGCGTGACTTCTGGCTCTTGTTCTTCAGCTTCTTCATCTGCGGCGCGAGCACCAACGGCTACATCGGCACGCACTTCATCGCGATGTGCAGCGATTACGGGCTCTCCGAAGTCAAGGGAGCCGGCATTCTCGCGGCGATGGGCATGCTCGATCTCGTGGGCACCACGCTTTCTGGCTGGCTCTCCGATCGATACAACAGTCGCGTGTTGCTGTTCTGGTATTACGGGTTGCGCGGGCTGTCGCTGATTTACCTGCCGTATGCGTTCGGCTTCGATTTCTTCGGCCTGCCGCTCTTTGCGCTGTTCTACGGCCTGGACTGGATCGCGACCGTGCCGCCGACCGTGCGCCTGACGACCGATGTGTTCGGCAAAACCGCGGCCCCCATCGTGTTCGGCTGGATCGTGGCGGGGCACCAGCTCGGTGCAGCAACGGCCGCCCTGGTCGCCGGCTCGCTGCGCGCCACGCTCGGCAACTACACAATGGCATCGATGCTCTCGGGCGGCGTGTGCATTATCGGCGCGCTCATGGTGCTGCGCATTAACCGGCGCGCACCGAGTCAGCCCGTCCCGGCCGGCGCGTAATCCCGCCATCGGGCCGCCGTGATGCCTCGCACCGGTACACGTATTGCCGAGCATCGAGACGCGTTTTTGCATCGACAGGCGTCGCCTTTGGTGACGTCGGCGAGATTTCAGCAATTGCCGTAACCTATTCAAGTTTTGTGCAGGACAGCATCCCCCATTTTCACAGGACCCTGAACAATGACGGACTCGCAACACCCTCAACTCACCGCGCTCGACACGGACCTTTTCTCGCCGTACCGGCTGGGTCCGCTCGAACTGCGCAACCGTATCGTGATGGCACCGCTTACGCGCAGCCGCGCCGGTGCCGGCGACGTGCCGGGCTCGATGAACGCCGAGTACTATGTGCAACGCGCGTCGGCCGGACTCATCATCAGCGAAGCCACCAACATCTCGCAGCAAGGCAAGGGCTATGCCTTCACGCCGGGCATCTACACCGAAGCGCAGATCGCCGGCTGGAAAGGGGTGACGGACGCGCTCCACGCCAAGGGCGGAAAGATCTTCTGCCAGCTCTGGCACGTCGGCCGTATCTCGCACACGTCGCTGCAGCCTGACGGTGCGCTGCCGGTCGCGCCTTCGGCGATTCAACCGGCGGGCAAGGCCTTCACGGAGCACGGTTTCGAGCCGCACCCGACGCCGCGCGCGCTGGAGACCGCCGAGATCCCGGGCATCGTCGAGCAGTATCGTCATGCTGCCGAGTGCGCGAAGCGCGCCGGTTTCGATGGTGTGGAAATCCACGCGGCGAACGGCTATCTGCTCGATCAGTTCATGCGCGACAAGACGAACCACCGCACCGATCAATACGGCGGCAGCATCGAGAATCGCGTGCGTCTGACCCTGGAAGTCACGCAGGCCGTCGTCGATGTGTGGGGCGCCGATCGCGTCGGCATTCGCCTCTCGCCGGTCAGCCCGGCGAACGATTGCGGCGACAGCCATCCGGAACCGGTATTCACGTACGCGGTTGAACAGCTCAACCGTTTCGGCCTCGTATATCTGCACATCGTCGAAGGCGCGACGGGCGGTCCCCGTGAGGTCGAGAACGGTTTCGATCTGCAGAAGCTTCGTCAACGCTTCACTGGCACCTTCATGGCCAACAACGGTTACGACCTCGCGCTGGCGATCGAGGCGCGCAAGGAGAACCGCGCTGATCTCATCGCGTTCGGCAAACCGTTCATCGCCAATCCGGATCTGGTGGAGCGCCTCCAGCGCGGCGGCCCGTTCAACGACCTGGATCGCGCCACGCTTTACGGCGGCGACGCGCACGGCTATCTCGACTATCCGACGCTTGACGAATCGGCGGCATAACGCGCCGTAGCGCCTCGCAACGCCCTCGCGTCGGATCGTTGCGCTACGTCAGAAAGGGCTCCTGCGGGAGCCCTTTCTGTCTGGCGAGTGCAATATCAATCGCGTCGTGCGTCGTGCGTCATGCGTCGTGCGAGTCGTACGAGAAGAATCACGACACATGGCCGCGTCTTCCTGATCTCACACCCAATGGCGGGGTCCAGTGAAACGGCCCACACTTCGCCTCGTTTCACCGCGTCCACTCCTCCTCATCGAAGTCGTTGCCGAAACTCCACAACTGCCGCTCCTCGTCGTTGACCATGTCGCCCAGTTCAATCGGCGGCATTTCGCTCTGTTCACTCCCCACACAACCCGGTTCGTCTCGTTCATCCATATCCCACTCCGATGTCATTCCCCCGTCACTGCGCGGTTACGCCGCCCGCTGCCCTTGCCAACGCACCAGATCCGCACCCGCCGGATTCTGGTACATGCGCAAGCCGAACTCGGGCAGGATCGCGAGCAGATGATCGAAGACATCGCCCTGCACGCGTTCGTACTCGGCCCACACCGTGGTGTTGGTGAAGCAATACAGTTCGACCGGGATGCCCGTGGCGGACGGCTCGAGCGAGCGCACCATGCACGTCATGCCCTCGTGAATGTTCGGATGCGCCTTCAGATACGCCAACGCATACGCGCGGAAGGTGCCGATGTTCGTCAGCCGCCGGGTGTTGGCCGGCACCGCCGCGGCAATGCCCAGCGCGCCCAGCGCCGCATTCGCATCGGCCAACGAACGCTGCTTATCCGTCAGATACGACCCAAGCAGATGCAGCCGCGACAGGCGCGCAATCTCCGCTTCGTCGAGAAACCCGACGCTACCCGCATCGACACACAGCGTGCGCTTGATGCGGCGGCCGCCCGACTGCTGCATGCCGCGCCAATTGCGAAAGCTCTCGGCAATCAACCGCCAGGTCGGGATCGTGGTGATCGTCTTGTCCCAGTTCTGCACCTTCACGGTATGCAGGGCGATGTCGACCACATCGCCGTCGGCACCCACTTGCGGCATTTCGATCCAGTCGCCCACGCGCAGCATGTCGTTCGACGTAAGTTGCACGCTGGCGACGAACGACATGATCGTGTCCTTGAACACCAGCAGCAGCACCGCCGACATCGCCCCCAGACCGGAGAGCAGCAGCCATGGCGAACGGTCGATGATCGTCGCCACGATCGCGATCGCCGCGACCACATACAGCGCGATCTTGCCTAACTGCACATATCCCTTGATCGAGCGCGTGCGCGCGTGCTCCGAGAGCGCGTAGACCGTTTGTGCGGCGTCGAGAATGCCTGCGATGGCCAGCGTGGCGTAGAGCAGCGTCATCGCAAGCGCGACGTTGCCGATGATCATGAGCGCCTTCGCCGGCAGATCCGGCACCCACGCGATGCCGAACTGAATCACGAGGTACGGCAAGATCCGCGCCGCGCGGTGAAAAACGCGATGTGCGAGCAAGGCGTCGTCCCAACGATTCGCCGTACGCTGTACGACGATGCGCACCACGCGAACGATCAGGCACCGCGCCACCGCTTGCACCAACAGCGCCACCATGAGCAGTATCGCCAACGCCCCGGCCAACCGTGCCCATGGCGCGTTGTCGAACCATGCCATCATTGCTTCCCACGTCATCCTGCAACTCCTTGCCTGCTGATTGTCCCGAGCGTTGCGCCGCGCAGGTGAATACAAAAAAAGACGGCCAGACATCGGGCCGTCATTCGTTGACTTGCCGGGCGAATGTCAGTGACGCTCACCCGTCGACGACCGCGCAAGCCATCGTCTCGAATCAGGCGCCAGGTTACACCGTCGCACCGAACGGAACACTCGCGATCACATGCGGCGCACCTGACGGCGGCGGCACCGTGATCGTTCCGCCCCCGTTGCCACGCGACCTGCCTGAACTCAGATAGTCCGCGATGGAATCCTGCGTGACCTCGCCGAGGTACTGGTTGTCGTCGCCCAGCACCGGCAACGACGCCAGATTGTGCTCATACATGCGCGAGAGCAGCACCCGGAGGTTGTCGCCCGCCACCGCCGACGCCTTGAATTCGCGCACCCGCTCACCGCACGCCCCGAGCGCATGACGCGTGTCGCGACGCGCAACGTAACCCAACGCGCGCGCATTCTCGTCAACGACAACCAACGAGCGCGTGTCGAGTTCGTCCATCATGCCGTAGGCCTCGGCCAGCGTTGTCTGCGGCTTGACGGTCGGCTGCGGCGTGGCCGCGTCTTCTGCGCGCACCAGCAACAGGCGCTTGAGAATTCGGTCATGTCCCACGAAGCTCGCCACGAACTCGTCGACCGGACGCGCCAGCAACGCATCGGGTTGCGCGCACTGCACCAGACGCCCCTGACGGAAGATCGCGATGCGGTCCGCCAGCTTGATCGCTTCGTCGATATCGTGGCTGACCATGATGACGGTCTTGCCCAGTTGACGCTGCATCTGCAGGAACTCGTTCTGAATCGATTCGCGGTTGATCGGATCGACCGCACCGAACGGTTCGTCCATCAGCAACACGGGCGGATCGGCGGCCAGCGCGCGAATCACGCCGATACGCTGCTGCTGACCGCCCGACAGCTCGCGCGGGTAACGCGACAAATAGCGCTTCGGATCGAGCGCCACCATCGCCATCAGCTCGGTTGCGCGGGCACGGCAACGTGTCTTGTCCCAGCCGAGCAAACGCGGCACGACGGTGATGTTCTCCTCGATGGTCATATTGGGGAACAGGCCGATCTGCTGGATCACATAGCCGATGTGGCGACGCAGTTCGATTTCGTTGATGTTGCCGGTGTCTTCGCCGTTGAGCAGAACGCGCCCGGACGTCGGCTTGATGAGCCGGTTGATCATCTTAAGCGTGGTCGTCTTGCCGCAGCCCGACGGGCCGAGGAAGACGCAGATCTCGCCCGGCGGCACGTCAAGGCTGACCGAATTCACGGCGGTCATGGGCGTGCCGTCCTTCTGGACGAAGTGCTTGGTGAGATTGTCGAGTGTAATCATACGGTTCGGATTCCTTTGGGGGTCAGCACGCGCTGCAGGCGGTGCAACAGGGTGTCGGCGACGATGGCGAGCAGGCTCACCATGACCGCACCCGCGACAAGCTGCCGGGTATCGCTCTGACTGATTCCCTGGGTGATCAACACCCCGAGACCGCCGGCCCCGACGATGGCGCCAATGGCCATCACGCCGATATTCATGACGACGGCCGTGCGCACGCCGCCCAGCACGACCGGCACGGCGAGCGGCAATTCAACCAGACGCAGGCGCTGCCAGAAGGTCATGCCGATGCCGATGCCCGCTTCGCGAATGCTCGGGTCGATCTGCTGCAACGCGAGGCTCGTGTTGCGCATGATCGGCAGCAGCGAATACAGGAACACGGCGGCAACGGCCGGCGCTGGCCCGATCCCCATGCCATAGACCGACAGCACCGGAATCATCAGGCCGAACAGCGCGATCGACGGAATGGTGAGCACGACGGTAGCCAGGCCAAGCACGGCGCCCGACAGCCAGCGAAAACGCGTGACCAGCACACCCAGAGGTACGCCAACCACAATGGCCGCCCCTACCGACGCGGCCACCAGCCACGCATGCTGACCGGTGAGAATCAGAATACGGTGCCAGTTATAGGTGAGAAATTCAATCATGGGACTCCTCGGTCAGTCACTTTCAGGGCAAGCAACGGGCGATCGCCGTCACTGCACCAGTCCTTCCTGCTTGAGGAAGTCACTCGCCACACGCGAAACGGCACGATGATCGATGTCGACCATCGCATTCATGTCGCGCATGTTCTCGTTGTTGATCTTCGCGGACAGCGCGTTGAGTTCGTCGGCGAGGTCGGGATGGGCGTCGAGCACCGCCTGACGCACCACGGGCGTGGCCGCATACGCCGGGAAGAAGCCCTTGTCGTCGGCCAGCACCTTCAGATCGAACCCCTTGTTGCGTCCGTCGCTCGTGTAGACGAGGCCGGCGTCGATCTGCGCGTTCTTGAGCGCCGTATAAACGAGGCCCGGATCCATCTGCTTGATGTTGCGTCGCGCGAGATGAAAGTCGTAGAGCTTCTCCATCGGTACAAGCCCGTCCGAGCGGCCGACAAACTCAAAATCGAAGGCGAACTGCATCTTCGGATTGGCTCGGAATCGGTCCACGAGTTGCGACACCGTCTCGATGCCCGCTTCGCGCGCGATATTGCCGGGCATGGCAAACGCATACGTATTGTTGAGCGCCGACGGGTTGAGCCAGACGAGGCCGATCTTGTCGTCGAGTTCCTTCACGCGCGCATAGGTCTGCTGCGGATCGAGCTTCTCGGTGACCTTGTTGTAGACGATCAGTGAGGTACCGGTGTACTCCCAGACGATGTCGAGCTGATCGCTCTCCATGCCCTGACGCATGACGACACTGCCCAGACCATTCTTGAGTTCGACGTCGTACCCCAGGCTGCGCAGATACTGGGTCGTCATTTCCGAGAGGATCAACTGCTCGGTGAAGTTCTTGCCGCCGACCGTGAGGGTCTCGGCATGCGCGGTGCCGCTCGCGGCGCCCGCGACGATCACGCCAAGCGCCAGACAGGCCGCACCGAGGCGTTTTAACCAGCGCGGCGCCATGCCCTTGCGCGGACGAGAAAATGAAACTTGCATAAGTAGGGGTCTCCTTTGCCTTAGCGGGCAGGGGCGCCGTGGCGCGCGAACCAGAGGCCGCTGGCGAAGGCGACGATGCCGTCGAGCACGAGCGCAAGCACTGCGGTCCCGCCGGCGCCGAGCAGCAGCTTCGTCGGGTCGTTCAGATAGATGCCGGGGAAGATCAGCTGTCCCAGACTGTCCGCGCCGATCAGGAACGCGAGCGGCGCGGTGCCGACGTTGATCGCAAGCGCGGTGCGAATGCCGCCGACAATGACCGGCATAGCGTTGGGCAGATCGACGCGGAACAGCACTTGCGCGGGCGTCATGCCCATACCGCGCGCCGATTCCCGCAATGCGGGCGGCACCTGCCGCAGGCCCTCGTACGCATTTCTCACGATGGGAAGCAGCGAAGCGAGCCAAAGCGCGAGAATGGCGGGCCGATCGCCGATACCCAGCACGGCCATCGACAACGCCAGCACGGCGAGCGACGGCAGCGTGTTGCCGATATTGAAGATCTGCACCGCGCGCTCGGCGTGCTTCTCGAACGTCGGGCGCGAGATCAGCATGCCCGCGGGCACGCCGACCACGATTGCCATCGTCATCGAGATCGCTACGAGTTTGAGGTGCTGCTGGGTGTAATAGACCAGGTCGCCCCGGTATTTGACGAGCGCATCGACGCCCAGCCAATACAGCAGACCGGTGACTGCGACGGCAACGCCGAGCAGTCCGAAGCCTGCCAAATAGAAAATGCGGTACTGCTTCGCCACGTTCATGCTCCCTTTGAATGGGTTGGCAGCGCTGGCGCAGGGCAATAGCAATCGCCCCGCGTGACAACGCGGTCAAACAAGCATGACAACTGTTAGCTGCCTTGCGAATTGTGAAGTGTTCGCTCCGAGGGTCTGTGGAAGACGACGGTGACGAACCAGGCGTCGCGAAATGCGACATGAGAGACAAGCTTTCGACGCCATGAGCGCCTGGGCCTCTCGGTGCACGCTTATTGAAAACGCGCGAATGTTCTACGGCACAAACTCATTGCGTGATGGAACGGAATGTCGGCGCAACGAGGAACACCGACAACCCTCTGACTTCTGCTTCTATGGGCCAATCGCGGCGATTGGCTTTTTTTATTCTAGTACAGATAGTGCGTCGCTGCCAAGCCGCCGCCCACCTTACGAGTGAAATCCCATGCATTTCTGTGCAACATCCGCTCTTATCGCGCACAATGCGTCGGATTACAAATCAATTGCACGCGCTTCAATTCACCGTCATCACTGGCGTTGCGGGAATTCCCCCGCGCGCGCTCCGAATTTCGTCGACGCCAAGTTCCGCACAGCGGATCAGCGTGCCGCGCCGATTTATTTTCCGCGACGACGGCATCGCGCTTTCGCGCGCCCGAAAACGTTGCGCAGGCGGTCCGAAATCCGCGCCTCGGCGAGGGTCGAACGGGAATGCAACGCGCGCCATTCGAAACGGATGCCAACCCGAAGAAACTCGTGTATTCTCCGACGTTTATCTTAGTTTTCAACTATTTAGCGAAGAATCGGGGAAACGGGACTGTCACGTGAGGCAACGATCTTGCGGCCAGTCTCGGGCGCGATGGTTGAACGGCAAAAGGGCGATCGTGCGCGAAGCACGAGGTCGTTGATTGGCGAATAAGAACTATGAAAACTACCATCAGCCGTACCGAACCCGGCAATCGTGTCGCCGCAACCACTATCCTGGTCGCGTGCGCCGCACTCACGCTCGCCGGATTTTTCGCGCGCGCCATCCAGGGCGAGGTCAACCCCTTACTGACGTTCTTCCTCGTCTCGGCCGGCGGCATTCTTAACCTGTCGACCGCGTGTCTGCTCGGCGTGCAGTACCTCTACAACGGCAAGCGATATTTCGCGCAATTCGGATGCGCCTTCCTGCTGCGCGGACTCTTCATGTTTACCGAGGGGGTGTTGCTCGCGAACCAGCTCGCCGGCATTGCAACGCATGTCACGCACGCGCCCTTCTGGCTTTGGTTCATGGCCGAAGCGAGCTTCGCAGCGTACGTGATGCTGAGCGTGCACAGTTATACACGCACGCGCAGCGATCCGCACATCCGTCCCGGCTATAAGGAAGCCGCGTGGTATGGCGCCACCGTGCTCGTCATCTGGGCGACGGTGTCACTGGCGCTGATCGGCACCGGCCGCCCGCTCATCGTGGCGCCTCCGGTCGGTGGCATCGACGTCGAGACGCTCGCCCTATACGGGCTTTTCGTCGCTTATGTCGCGCTATGGTGGCGTGTCGCGGCCGTCACGCGCCTGTCTCACAAGCTGTTTCTGCTCGTGTGGGTGGTCGTCACCATCTCGCTGTGCCAGTTGCTGCTTTCGCTCACAGCGCCCAACGACGCGTCGTATCAATGGTATGCCGCACGCCTGCTGGCGTTGGCATCGCCCGGTGTGGCAACGCTTGCCCTGGTCTGGGAAATCACGCGCCAGTATCAGTCGCTCGCGCTCACGAACACGGACCTGGTCGAGAAGGTCTTCGTCGATCCGCTCACGCACATCTACAATCGCCGCTATTTCGACAATCGCATCCGCCTCGTTGCCGACCGGGTTCAGCAACGTGCGATACCCCTGTCGTTGCTGCTGATCGACATCGACTTCTTCAAACAGGTCAACGACCGCTACGGGCATCCGTTCGGCGACACCGTGCTGCAACGTATCGCCAGCACGATCCAGCACTGCATTCGGCTGCCGAGCGATTTCGCGGTGCGCCTGGGCGGCGAGGAGTTTGCGGTGGTGTTGCCGGAAATAGATCAACAGGCCGCCCTGCGCGTGGCCGACCGTATTCGCGAATCGGTCAAGCGCGCGAGCACCGAGCTACTTCCCGAGAAGGCGCGCGACAGAGGCGAGGCCATCACGATCAGCGTGGGCATTGCAACGTGGCAACCCGGCGAGCCGCTCGTCATCAGCGCGATGCTCGAGCGTGCCGACAGGGCGCTCTATCAAGCCAAGCACAAGGGACGCGATCAAAGCGTGCTGGGGCAGTTGGCGGCCTGATGCCACGCCCGACTCAACGAAGCGGACGGAACGGCGGCCCCTTGAGTTCGACGGTATTGCCGTCTGGATCGTCGACGTAGCACGACGGCCCTTCGCCGTGCGCCCCATAGCGCGGCACGACCTCACCGAGCGTCACCCCATGCGAGGCCAGTTCCTGACGGATGGCCACCGCGTCGAACGGTTCGACCCGCAGACAGAAGTGATCGAGATTGCGCCCCTCGGGGCCGGGTGCCGCCCCGCCCCGGCGGCCGATTTCGCCGGCGACGTCGACCAGATCGATCAACGCGTCGCCCGCACGAAGTTGCACCAGCCCAATGTCGGCCTGCACCTTCTCCAGCGTGCAGCCCAGGACGTCGATATAGAAGTGCTGGAGCCGCTCGACGTCGTTGGTGCGCAGCACCACGTGATCGAGCGCAACGAACGGAATCCTCATCAGGCACTCAGCGCATAGCGCCGCCGCTTCTCGACCTTGGTCTCATGCGTCATCTCGTTGCGGCCATCCTCGAACACCGTCTCCAACCGCACCGTGAAGCCCCAGAGGCGCGCCACGTGCTTGAGCACCTCTTCGAAGCTATCGTCGAGCGGCTTGCGTTCGCTCTGCACATGGCGCAGCGTGAGCGATCGATCGCCATGCAGATCGACGTGCGAGACCTGGATGTTCGGCTCCAACTGGCTGAGGTTGTATTGCTGCGCGAGCATCTCGCGAATTTCACGATAGCCGGCGTCGTTATGAATGGCCGTCACGCGCAGGCGGCTGTCGCGGTCGTCGTCGAGCACGGAGAACAGCTTGAGATCGCGAATGACCTTGGGCGACAGGAACTGCTGGATGAAGCTCTCGTCCTTGAAGTTGCGCATGGCGAAGTCGAGCGTCGTCAACCAGTCGGTGCCGGCGATGTCCGGCGCCCATTGGCGATCTTCCTCGGTCGGCGCTTCGCACATGCGGCGAATGTCCTGAAACATCGCAAAGCCCAGCGCATACGGATTCAGACCGCTGTAGTACGGGCTATCGAAGGACGGCTGGTACACCACGTTCGTGTGCGCATGCAGGAACTCCATCATGAACGCGTCGTTGACGAGCTTCTCCTGGTAGAGCTGCTGCAGAATCGTGTAGTGCCAGAACGTTGCCCAGCCCTCGTTCATCACCTTGGTCTGACGCTGCGGATAGAAGTACTGCGCGAGCTTGCGCACGATGCGCACGATCTCGCGCTGCCAGGGGGCCAGCTTGGGGGCGTTCTTCTCGAAGAAATACAGCAGGTTTTCCTGCGGCTCCCCCGGGAACGGTGCCTCTTCGGACTCGGTGGGATCGAGCCCGTCGTCCTCGTCGTCATCGTGCAGGGGGTGATGAGGCAACGTGCGCCACAGATCGTTGATCTGCATTTGCAGATAGTTCTCGCGCTCTTTCTGGCGCGCCTGTTCCTGCGCCAGCGACAGGCGTTTTGGTCGCTTGTAGCGGTCGACGCCATAGTTCATGAGCGCATGGCAGGAGTCGAGCAGCAGTTCGACCGATTGTTCGCCGTAGCGCTGCTCGCACTCGGTGATGTAGTTGCGCGCAAACAGCAGGTAGTCGACGATGGCGTCGGCGCTCGTCCAGGTGCGGAACAGATAATTGCCCTTGAAGAACGAGTTATGACCGTAGCTGGCGTGCGCGATGGTTAGCGCCTGCATGGTCATGCTGTTCTCCTCCATCAGATACGCGATGCAGGGGTTCGAATTGATGACGATCTCATACGCCAACCCCATCTGTCCGCGCTTGTAGCCGCGCTCGGACGACAGGAAGTGCTTGCCGTACGACCAGTGGTGATAGCCGATGGGCAGCCCCACGGTCGCATAGGCGTCGAGCATTTGCTCGGCGGTGATGATCTCGATCTGGTTGGGATACGTGTCGAGTCTGAAGTTCGCCGCGATGCGCGCGATCTCATGCTCGTAGCGCTGAATCAGCTCGAACGTCCATTCCGATCCGGTGGATATATACGCCATGATGCGTCCTCGTTGCGGGGCCGACGCCGGGCGGTTTTCAGGCCGCCTTCTTCTTGAACAGGTCGTGCAGCACCGGATAGATCTCGGCCGCCTCCATGATGCGCTGCATCGCGAAATTCGGATGCCGCTGCTTGACCGACAAGTATTCGTTCCACAGGTTCTGCGGCTCGGCGCTGGCCACCTCCACGTACGCGAAGTACTGCACGGCAGGCATGATCGACTGCATCAGAATATCGCGGCAGATGGGCGAATCGCCGTCCCAGTTATCGCCGTCGGACACCTGCGCCCCGTAGATATTCCAATCGCTCGGCGAATAACGATCCGCGATGATTTCCGTCATCAGCTTGAGTGCGCTGGAGACGACGGTCCCTCCGGACTCGCGGGCATAGAAGAAGTCGTCTTCGTTGACTTCCTTCGCCGTCGTGTGGTGCCGGATGAGCACCAGATCGATGCGCTCGTAGTTATGCCGCAGGAACAGATAGAGCAGCATGAAGAAGCGCTTGGCCAACTCCTTGCGGCTCTGGTCCATCGACCCGGAGACATCCATCAGGCAGAACATGACAGCCTGCGCCTGCGGCCGAGGCTGCATGATCCGATTCGAATAACGCAGGTCGAGCTTCTCGATGTACGGAATGGCTTCGATGCGCGTGCGAAGTCGCGACATCTCCGGCAACATCGCCAGCGCGCGCGGCGACGTGTCGCCCTCACGCGAGACAATGTCCGCGTACGCGGCCTCCAGCTCACGCAACTGCTTGCGGTACGGCGCCGTGAGCGCGATGCGGCGACCCAGCGAGCTGCGCATCGTACGAATGACGTTGAGGTTCGACGGCGTGCCGTCGACGGAATAGCCCGCGCGAACCTTGCGGAATTCCGGAATCTGCGCGAGCCGGCGTTTCGCGAGGTCCGGCAGGGCCATGTCCTCGAAGAAGAATTTCAGGAACTCCTCGCGCGAGAGGTTGAAGACGAAATCGTCCTCGCCCTCTCCCGAGTCGCTGGCGCGGCTGCCGCCGCCCCCCGCGCCCGACGGCGGACGCTCGAAATTGTCGCCCACCACGAACTCGCGATTGCCGGGATGAATCATCTCCCGCCGCCCGCCGGGTCCATGGTGGAACAACGGCTCCGAAATGTCCTTGACCGGGATCGAGACCTGTCCGCTGCCATCGATATCGGTAATCTTGCGCCCAGCCACCGCCTTCGCTACCGCGCGTCGAATCTGATCGCGATAGCGCTTGATGAAGCGCTGTTGGTTGATGGCGCTTTTGTTCTTGCCGTTTTGCCGTCTGTCGATGATTGCTGACATAGTGGCCCCGATTGCTTACGAGGATTTGCGCACGCGCAGATACCATTCCACGAGCAGGCGGACCTGCTTCGGGGTATAGCCTTTTTCCACCATACGGTTGACGAAGTTGGCGTGTTTTTCCTGATCCTCCTTGGACGACTTCGCGTTGAACGAGATCACCGGCAGCAAGTCCTCGGTGGTCGAGAACATGCGCTTTTCGATGACCGCGCGCAGCTTCTCGTAACTCGTCCAGAGCGGATTCTTGCCCGCGTTGTTGGCACGCGCGCGCAGGACGAAGTTGACGATCTCGTTGCGGAAGTCTTTCGGATTCGTGATCCCAGCCGGCTTCTCGACCTTCTCCAGTTCGTCGTTGAGCGCGGTGCGATCGAGGATCTCGCCGGTGTTCGGATCGCGATATTCCTGATCCTGAATCCAGAGATCCGCAAAGTTCACATAGCGATCGAAAATGTTCTGACCGTACTCCGAATACGACTCCAGGTACGCCGTCTGAATCTCCTTGCCGATGAACTCCACGAACGGTGCCGTCAGATACTCCTTGATGTAGGCGAGATACCGCTTCTCGACTTCTCCCGGGTACTGTTCGCGCTCGATTTGCTGCTCAAGCACATACAGCATGTGCACCGGGTTGGCGGCCACTTCCGTGTTGTCGAAGTTGAAGACCTTGGAGAGCACCTTGAAGGCGAAGCGCGTGGACATCCCCGTCATCCCCTCGTCCACCCCGGCGTAGTCGCGATACTCCTGGTACGACTTGGCCTTCGGGTCGATGTCCTTGAGGTTCTCACCGTCGTAGACTCGGACCTTGGAGAAGATGTTGGAGTTTTCGGGCTCTTTCAGACGCGTGAGCACCGCGAACTGGGCGAGCATCTTGAGCACATTCGGCGCGCGTGGTGCGTTGGAGAGCGAGCTGTTCTTGACGAGCTTCTCGTAGATCTTCACCTCGTCGGTCACCCGCAGGCAGTAAGGCACCTTCACGATGTAGATCCGGTCGAGGAAAGCCTCATTGTTGCGGTTGCCCTTGAAGCTTTGCCACTCGGCCTCGTTCGAGTGCGCCAGCACGATACCGTCGAACGGAATCGCACCGAAACCTTCCGTGCCCTTGTAGTTGCCCTCCTGCGTGGCGGTCAGCAGCGGGTGGAGCACCTTGATCGGCGCCTTGAACATTTCCACGAACTCGAGCAGGCCGCGGTTGGCCAGGCACAAGCCCCCCGAATACGAGTAGGCATCCGGGTCGTCCTGCGGAAATTCCTCGAGCTTGCGGATGTCGACCTTGCCGACCAGCGACGAAATGTCCTGGTTGTTTTCATCGCCCGGTTCGGTCTTGGCAATGGCGATCTGTTGCAGCACCGACGGGCGCACCTTGACCACACGGAACTTGGTGATGTCGCCGTTGAATTCGTTCATGCGCTTGGTGGCCCACGGCGACGGGATCGTATTGAGATACCGCAGCGGTATGCCGAAGTCCTCCTCCAGAATCTTGCCGTCTTCGTCGGGCGAGAACAGGCCCAGGGGCGATTCGTGCACCGGCGATCCCTTCAGGCAATAGATGGGCACGTCTTCCATCAACGCCTTGAGCTTCTCTGCCAGCGACGACTTGCCGCCGCCCGGGGGGCCCAGCAGGTACAGGATCTGTTTGCGCTCTTCGAGCCCTTGCGCGGCGTGTTTGAAGAACGACACGATCTGCTCGATCGTGTCTTCCATGCCGTAGAAGTCACGGAAGGCGGGATAGATCTTGATGATCTTGTTCGAGAACAACCGCGAAAGGCGCGGGTCGTGGTGCGTGTCGATGAGCTCAGGCTCACCGATGGCGCGCAGCATCCGCTCGGAAGCCGATGCGTAAGCCGTCGCGTCCTTCTTACAGATTTCCAGATACTCCTGGATGCTGTATTCCTCTTCCTTCCGTGCTTCGAAACGTGTCGTGTAGTGGCTGAAAATATCCATATGCCTCACCCCCGCCTCATCGGAAAACATCGCGACGCGATGTCCGCTCTGTTGCCTAAGACCTGGATGACTGCGCAAAGGTTTCGACCTGGCTCACTGCATGCCGGAGCGACTGTCGCGAAACCTTTCGCACGGTCCCCTCCCTCACATGAACGACTCAAAATAGGTTTAGGTTGACTTTAAACTTGTCGCTGAAAATTGCAACCGTTACCTCATCATATGCACAAAACAAAAAAACTGTCGCTAGATATTTTCCGCAGCGCTAAGCATCGTCTATCCGCCATATTCCACGCGGGTTTGCGCCTCATCTACGCATTGCGCACGTCAGCGGATCCGCCTCACAAACCGCGCGATTTTTCGGCAAATTTCCCACGCATTGCGCACTCGGGTTTATCTGCATTCGACCGTGTTTGAATTCGTCGGCGTTTACTAAGGAATGCTATCTATCCGATAGATTTTTCCACGCACATTCAGCGCGCCGTGCGCACGCGTTTGCAGAAAAAAGTGGGCGGCCCGACGACGTCGACGAACGCGAAGACGTGGGCGCGTGATGGAGTGCTTTCCTGTCGAGGCGACGCGACTGCGCGAAGTCGCGAAGGTCGTGCGATCGTCATGCTGCGAAGCATGGTGTCGCGAGCGGAAAGTCGACGACGGCCGGATGTCTGAACGAGCGAACCTCCTGGGCGATTTCGGCATGCCTGCGGCGCTTGCCCTACCGTCGGTCGGAAAGTTCCGACCCAGGCCGTTGCACCCCACCATGCCACCGTCTCATCAATGCCTTGCAAATTGCCGATCCCTGGAATGAAGCGAACAGCGTGCCAGTGACCCGAGCTTGAACCCATGTTACGCCGGTTCGCCCGACTCTGCTGCGCCGATATGTAACGTGCTGTGTCCCGGCACGCCTCGCAGACCGCTCGAGCCCAAGGGCCCCGACGATCCATGAGCACAGCGACACGCATCGATTCGTGCCATAATGCAACCTTGTTGCATTTATTACACAGTTGCAAACTGTGTCTGAGCGTCGCCGCGCCGACGCCTAATCCATCCACGCGTCGTCCATGATTCGTTTTTCCGTTTGGCTCTACCGCCTGGCTGGCTGGGAACGCACCGTCCTGTCGTTGCTGGTGCTCCTGCCGCTTTGGGCACTCGTGTACTGGGCTCTGCAGGGGGTCGCCCCGTGATCGGCTGCCAGGATCTCTCGGTTCACTTCGGGCCGAACGTGGCGCTCGATCGCGTCAGCGCAACCTTTGCGCCCGGCGTGCTCTGCGCGGTCGTCGGCCCCAATGGCGGCGGCAAGACCACACTGCTGCGCGCACTCGCGGGCCTTCAAAAGCCCTCGACGGGCAAGATCGTCTGCGACGGGCCGGTCGCCTACCTGTCGCAACGGCCCGAGACTGACCACCGATTCCCCATGTGCGTCGAAGAGTACGTGCTGACCGGCACATGGCGGCGCACGGGCGACGCACGACGTCTCGGGCGCGACGAAGTCGAGCGCGCTCACGAGGCCCTTGCACGCGTCGGTCTTGCCGACAAACGGACGCAAGCGCTGGAGGCCTTGTCCGGCGGGCAATGGCAGCGCGCCCGCTTCGCGCGGCTGATTGTGGAAGACGCCCCGATCGTTTTATTGGATGAACCCCTTACCGGCATCGACTTGCCTTCGGCGGAACTGTTGCTCACCTTGCTGGATCAATGGCGCAGCGAGGGACGCACGGTGGTGGCGGTGCTCCATGATCTGCCGCTCGTGCGCGAGCGCTTCGCGCACGTCGCCGTGATGGCCGGTCGGCTGGTGTCGACGGGCACGCCGGCCGAGTGTCTGCACGGCGGGCTGCCGTCTGCCGACAGTGCGGCTGGCGGCGCGCATGCGGGCTTGTCCGGCGCGGGCGGCTACACCGCCCGCGTTGCCGGCCCCGCGTCGGCAGCCTATGGCTTGCCGCCCCACGGGGGTTCGCGCGCGCCGGGCGCGATCACGACCTCGGGGGGAGGCCACCGATGAGCGGGGTTCTCGATCTGATCGTCGGCCCGTTCTCGGAGTTCGACTTCATGCGCCACGCGTTGGTCGGCAGTCTCGCGCTGTCGGTCGGCTGCGCGCCGGTAGGGGTTTTCCTGCTGCTGCGGCGCATGAGCCTGATGGGCGATTCGCTCTCGCATGCGGTGTTGCCGGGCGCCGCCATCGGCTACCTGATTGGCGGCCTGTCGCTGCCCTGGATGGCGGGCGGCGGGATGGTGGCGGGCTTGCTGGTGGCCCTGCTCGCCGGACTGTCGAGCCGCCGCACGCGGCTGGACGAGGGGGCCTCGTTCGCGGGCTTCTATTTATTGGCGCTGGCCGGTGGCGTGGTGATTGTCTCGAAATGGGGCAACAGCGTCGACCTGATGCACCTGCTCTTCGGCTCGGTGCTCGCGGTGGACGATCCGTCGCTGATTCTCGTGGCCGCGATAGCATCCGTGACGCTCCTATGGTTCGGATGGCATTATCGCGGTCTCGTGCTCGACAGCGCCGATCCGGCGTTTCTCGGTCACGACCACGGCAGGGGCGTCATGCGCTATCACCTGGGCTTTACGGTGCTCACGGTGATGAACCTCGTCGCGGGGTTTCAGGCGATGGGCACGCTCATGGCCGTGGGACTGATGATGCTGCCGGCGGCCACCGCCCGGCTCGTCGCCCGCACGCTGCCGGGCATGCTGCTCGTGGCCTGGCTGGTCGCGAGCGCGTCAAGCGCCATCGGATTGCTGCTTTCGTATTACCTGGCCTGCCCTTCGGGACCGGCCATCATTCTGACGGCGGGCATCGCCTACCTGGGCGCGCTGCTTGCCACGCCGGGCCACGCCAATGCGGCCAAGGCCCCGGCGCTTTGAGAGAGGAAAACATGTTCGGATTGGGTCAATCGGCTGGCAAATCGTGGTTTGGCGCGGCGCGCCTCGCCGCACTGCTCGCCATGGCGCTGGCGCTCGCCAGCCCGGCACGCGCGCAGGACACGCACCTGCCCGTTGCCGCAAGCTTCAGCATCCTGTCCGACATCGTCAAGTCCGTCGGTGGCGACCGGGTCGACGTGACGACGCTCGTCGGTCCCGATCAGGACACGCATGTCTACGAGCCCACGCCGGCGGATGTCGCCAAGATTTCGGGGACCAAGCTCTTCTTCGTCAATGGCCTGGGCTTCGAAGGCTGGATGCCTCGCTTGATGAAGGCGAGCCACTATCCCGGCAAGCTCGTCACCGTCACCCAAGGCCTCAAAGCGCGCACGATGGTCGACGAGGGAAGGACCGTGCCCGACCCGCACATGTTCCAGGATCCCGAACGTGTCAAAACGATGGTCGATAACATCGCCGCCGCCCTGTCGCAAGCGGACCCGTCCGGCAGCGCCTATTACGCGGAACGCGCCAGGAACTACCGCGGCGCACTCGATGATCTGATCACCTGGGCCAACAAGCAGTTCGCGCCGATTCCGCCGGCCCGCCGCGTTGTCCTCACGTCGCACGACGCCTTCGGCTACCTCGGTCAGCGCTTCGGCGTCAGGTTCCTTGCCCCGGAAGGCGTGTCGACCGAAAGCGAAGCCAGCGCCCGGGACGTGGCGAACCTGATCCGCGTGATTCGCCGCACGGGTATCAAGGCCGTTTTCATGGAAAACATCTCCAATCCGCGCCTGATCCAGCGCATCGCCCGCGACGCCAAGGTGACGGTCGACGGCAAACTGTATTCCGACGCCCTGTCGCAGAATCCGGAAGCCACGACCTACCTTCAGTTGTTCCAGCACAACGTGCGCGCCATCGCCGCCGCGATGAAGGACAACCGCTAGTCGGTCACCGCCCCGCCTTCCGCGGTGCACGCGCCATACGCGCTATAATGCGTGCACCACACACCGGCCCCGCTAGGGAGGTCCGGACAGGCCGGCCACGCCGGCTTTTGCGTTTGGGCCGCCGCTTCTCTCTCGCGGCCGGGCAAGACTGAACCCCTGAAACATTCATTACGGACGCCCCCAGGTCAACCACTGCGAACGGCGCACACTCAATGGCAAAGAAGATTTATATCAAGACGTTCGGCTGTCAGATGAACGAGTATGACTCCGACAAGATGGCGGACGTACTGGGCGCCGCCGAAGGGCTGGAAAAGACGGACACGCCCGAAGACGCCGACGTCATCCTGTTCAACACTTGCTCCGTACGCGAAAAGGCGCAGGAAAAGGTGTTCTCGGATCTGGGCCGCATGCGCGCGCTCAAGGAAATCAAGCCGGACCTGGTCATCGGTGTCGGCGGCTGCGTCGCCAGCCAGGAAGGCGCCGCCATCGTGCAGCGCGCCCCCTATGTGGACGTGGTGTTCGGCCCGCAGACCCTGCACCGTCTGCCGCAGATGCTCGAAGCGCGTCGCGCCACCGGGCGCTCGCAGGTCGACATCTCGTTCCCGGAAATCGAGAAGTTCGATCACCTCCCGCCCGCCAAGGTCGAGGGAGCGACCGCCTTCGTCTCGATCATGGAAGGCTGCTCGAAGTACTGCAGCTATTGCGTGGTGCCCTACACGCGAGGGGACGAAGTCTCGCGCCCATTCGAAGACGTGCTCACCGAGATTGCCGGCCTGGCCGAGCAAGGCGTGCGCGAAATCACGCTGCTGGGTCAGAACGTGAACGCCTATCGCGGGTCGATGGCCGACGGCGAGATCGCCGACTTCGCGCTGCTCATCGAATACGTGGCCGAGGTGCCTGGCGTCGAGCGCATTCGCTACACGACCAGCCATCCGAAGGAATTCACGCAACGCCTGATCGACACCTACGCCAAGGTGCCCAAGCTCGTGAGCCATCTGCACCTGCCCGTGCAGCACGGCGCCGACCGCGTACTCTCGGCGATGAAGCGCGGCTATACCGCGCTGGAATACAAGTCGATCATCCGCCGCCTGCGTCAGGTGCGCCCGGACATGTCGATGTCGTCGGACTTCATCGTCGGCTTCCCCGGCGAGACGGAAGAGGATTTCGACAAGCTCATGGCGATGATTCACGAGATCGGCTACGACACGAGCTTCTCGTTCATCTACAGCCCGCGCCCGGGCACGCCGGCCGCCAACCTGCCGGACGACACGCCGCGCGAGGTCAAGCTGCGCCGTCTGCAACATTTGCAGGCGGTGATCGAGGAGAACGCCGCGCACATCAGCCAGCGCATGGTCGGCTCGCGTCAGCGTATTCTCGTCGAAGGCGTGTCGCGCAAGGACCCCAACGAGCTGCAAGGCCGCACGGAGAACAACCGCGTGGTGAACTTCCCGGCAACCGAAGCCCAGCGCGCCCACCTGATCGGCCAGATGACCGACGTCGTGATCACGCTCGCCTACCCGCACTCGCTGCGTGGTGAATTGCTCACCACGCACTGACCGAAATTTGCGACTATGATCGGATCCGGCAGATTCGGGCGCACCCACCTCATGCATCGCGTGCCCGAGCCTGCCCCCGGCGACTCCATCGAACGATCTGAACAGGCACCCGACCGGATCATCTTGAAAGCACCCGTCCAAGAATTCACCGCACCGCGCGACGACAACCGCCGTCTGGCCAACCTCTGCGGCCCGCTCGACGAGAACCTGCGTCAGATTGAACAGGCGCTCGACGTCTCCATTTCCCGCCGCGGCCATCGCTTCGCCGTTCGCGGCAAGAGCGCCGCGATCGCCACCCAGGCCATCGAGAGCTTTTACAACCGCGCGACCGAGCCGCTGTCGGTCGACGATATCCAGTTGGGCCTCGTGGAGTCGCGTCAGGGGCTCGTTCCGAGCGTGCGTCACGGCGACGACAACCCGTTTGCCGCCGGCGAGACGGAAGACGGATCGCCCGTACTGCACACGCGCCGCAGCGATCTGCACGGTCGTACGCCGGCGCAGCGCGACTATCTCAAGCAGATCCTGTCGCACGACGTGACATTCGGCATCGGCCCGGCGGGCACCGGAAAGACCTATCTGGCCGTGGCCTGCGCCGTCGACGCCCTGGAGCGCGACGCCGTCAAGCGCATCGTCCTGACGCGCCCCGCCGTGGAAGCGGGCGAGCGCCTGGGCTTTCTCCCCGGCGATCTGGCCCAGAAGGTCGACCCGTACCTGCGCCCGCTCTACGACGCACTCTACGATCTGCTCGGCTTCGACAAGACACAAAAGTATTTCGAGAAGCAGATGATCGAGATCGCGCCGCTCGCGTACATGCGCGGGCGCACGCTCAACCACGCGTTCATCATTCTTGACGAGGCGCAGAACACTACGCCCGAGCAGATGAAGATGTTCCTGACGCGCATTGGCTTCGGCAGCAAGGCGGTCGTGACCGGCGACACCACGCAGGTCGACCTGCCACGCGGCCAGAAGAGCGGCCTGATGGAAGCGCAGGTGATCCTGAAGAACGTTCGCGGCATCGCCGTGACCCGCTTTACCAGCGTGGACGTGGTGCGTCACCCGTTGGTCGCCCGCATCGTCGATGCATACGACGCCCACGCGCAGCTTGACGAAGCCAGCCTCGAGGCGCGCGTGTCGGCCGAACGCGCCCCGCGCGCCGCCCGCGCATCGCGAGGCAAGGCATGAGCGAGCGAGCCTCGCGTTCGCCGCGTCATGCACTCACGCTGACGCACCAGTTCGTGGCCGGTCCGGCGTTCGCCACGCACAAGGCATTGCTCACGCGCACCACGCTGCGCCGCTGGGTGCAGGCCGCGCTGCTCGCCGACGCCGAACTGACCCTGCGCTTCGTCGGCGCGGAAGAAGGACAGACGCTGAACCGCGGCTATCGCGGCAAAGACTACGCGACCAACGTGCTCACGTTTGCCTATGCGCAGCACGACAGCGACCCAGTAACGGGCGACATCGTGTTGTGCTGCCCGGTGGTCGAGCGCGAAGCGAACGAACAGGGCATTACGCTCGAAGCGCATTACGCCCATCTGATCGTGCACGGCGTGCTTCATGCGCAAGGTTACGACCACGAAGCGGACGATGAGGCACAGGAGATGGAAGGCCTCGAAACTGAGATTCTCACTGGTCTCGGCTACGCCGACCCTTACTTGGTCGAAAAGTCCCCGCAGTCCCGCACACCGGCCAACACGCGCCGCGCCTGAACCGATACCGCATGGACCGCTTCCCCAATCGCCCGACGGCCCCCGAGACGCCACCGGCCAGTGTGTCGAGCGGTCCTGGGTGCAACCAGTACCCGCCGGATCTCGGCGACGCCCGTCATCTGAGCCAGCAAGAACTCGCGGGCTCGCTGGATACCGCGCTCGCCCACTGGGATGGTCGCGAGGATCTGTGGATCTTCGCGTACGGCTCGCTCATCTGGAATCCGGGCCTGCCCGTCGAGGAGAGCCTGCACGCTCGCGTCTTCGGTTATCACCGAGGTCTGTATCTGTGGTCGCGCGTCAATCGAGGCACCCCCGAGCAACCGGGACTCGTGCTGGCCCTCGACCGTGGCGGCTCGTGTGCAGGGGTGGCGCTGCGGCTCTCGGCCGCCAGGGCGCGCGCCGAACTCGAAACGCTCTGGTATCGCGAGATGGCGATGGGCTCGTATCGTCCGGCATGGCTCAATTGCGCCCTCGCCGACGGCCGCAGCGCGCCCGCGCTCGCATTTGTCATGCGACGCGATGTAAAGAGCTACGCCGGCCGCCTGCCCGACGACATCATCCGCAAGGTCTTCGATCAGGCGCAGGGTCGCTACGGCACAACGCACGATTACGTTGCCCGCACGGTCAAGGCGCTGCGCGACGCCGGCATGCCCGATCCGGCGCTGGAAGCCGTGCTGCACCGCTGCGGTGCGCGCTGAGATCGTCTGTGCGTCCTGAAATCCGCCGCATCGCGTGGACACGACGTCGGCGCCACGCGACGCGGCGGTACTGACGCAGAGTTGCCGTACATCTGGTGTATCCTTGAGCTTCCTGTAACAGCTCGGCGTCCGCCCACCTTGGACGCGCCGTCATGAACGACCCATATCCCAGTCGACCCGGTCGAAAAAACACCGATAAACCCCGCTCGCTGCTCGAACGCCTCACCGATCTGATTTCCCCGGAACCGGAGTCGCGTGCGGAGCTGCTTGAAATTCTGCAAGACGCCCACGCCCGCAACCTGATGGACGCCGATTCGCTGGCGATGATCGAGGGCGTATTCCAGGTGGCCGACCTGTGTGCCCGCGACATCATGGTGCCGCGCGCGCAAATGGACGCCATCAACATCGAACAGACACCCGACGAGTTCGTCCCCTTCGTGCTGGAACAGGCGCACTCGCGCTATCCGGTGTACGAAGGCAATCGCGACAACATCATCGGCATTCTGCTCGCGAAGGATCTGGTGCGTTACTACGCCAATCACGACTTCGACGTGCGCGACATGCTGCGCCCGGCGGTGTTCATTCCCGAGTCGAAGCGTCTTAACGTGCTGCTGCACGATTTCCGCGTCAATCGCAATCACATCGCCATCGTCGTCGACGAATATGGCGGCGTGGCCGGCCTCATCACCATTGAAGACGTGCTCGAACAGATCGTCGGCGATATCGAGGACGAGTACGACTTCGACGAGGAAGAAGACAACATCATTGCCGCGCCCGACGGCACGTATCGCATTCGTGCCCTCACCGAGATCGAGCAGTTCAACGAGGCGTTCGGCACGCAGTTCACTGACGCCGAGAACGACACGATCGGCGGTATGATCACGCACCAGTTCGGCCGAGTGCCGCGTCGTGGCGAGCGCATGCGTTTGGGCAATCTCGTGTTCGAAGTGCTGCGTGCCGACGGCCGTCAGATTCACGTGCTGCTGTTGCGGCGCATGGAAACGGCTGGCGCCGATCCGACTGCCTGACGTCTTGACTCACGCTCCGATCAACGTCTACATCGACCCATGCAGGAAATGACCCTCCACGCGCCCGAGCGGCGCTCGTGGCCCGCTTGGCGTGCCCGCGCGCTCGCCGGCCTGGCCGGTATCGCCCAGACCCTCGCCTTCGCGCCGCGCGACGTCTGGTGGCTGCAACTGCTTGCCATGGCCGGGCTGTTCGCGCTCGTCGAGCGCAGCGCGTCGCGCCGCGACGCCCTCTGGCTGGGCGGCAGTTTCGGCGTCGCGTCGTTCGCGTCCGGCATCTGGTGGCTCTATATCAGCATGCATACGTACGGCGGCATGCCCGGCATCATGGCCGGTGCAGCCGTGCTGCTGTTCTCGATCTATCTCGCAATCTATCCGGCGCTGGCGACGTTCATCACGCGTGGGGTGTCCCCCAGCGGCCTGTGGCGTACCCTCGCGTTCGCAGGGGCATGGACGCTCGCGGAATGGCTGCGCGGCACCGTCTTCACGGGCTTCCCGTGGCTGTCGCCCGGCTACGCCCATGTCGATGGCCCACTGGCAGGCTTTGCGCCGCTCATCGGGGTCTACGGCATTGGCGGACTCGCCGCACTCGCGGCGGCTTGGCTCGCCCGCGCAGTGCTTCCCGTCGCCGGCACGACACCACAGCCTGGGCCCGCCCGGCGGCTGGCGGCGGTCGTCGGTGTGCTGGCGCTGCTCGGCGCGGGCGCCGGGCTCGCGCGCCACGCCTGGACCACCCCGTCGGGCAAGCCGCTCACCGTTCGGCTGCTGCAAGGCAATATCGCGCAGGACATGAAATTCGAGCGCGCGGGGATCGATCACGCGATGGCCTTGTATCGCGACATGATCGTGGCCGCACCGGCGGACCTCATCATCACGCCGGAGACGGCCTTCCCCGTGTTGCTGCAAGGCATACCGCCCGATGTGGCCGGCCCGATCCGCGAATTCGCCGATCGCACCGGCTCGCACGTGGTGCTCGGGGCCGTCGGCGCCACGCTCACCGATCGCGGCCCGACGGACTTGACCAACAGCCTGTTCGGCGTCACGCCGCGCGACGCGACGCTGCACCGCTACGACAAGCATCATCTCGTGCCATTCGGCGAATTCGTTCCGTGGGGTTTTCGCTGGTTCGTCGACATGATGCACATCCCGCTGGGCGACTTTCTGCGCGGCACGGCCACACCGAGCGGCTTCGCGGTCGCCGACCAGCGCGTGGCGCTCGACATCTGCTACGAAGACTTGTTTGGCGAGGAAATCGCCCAGACGCTGCGCAGCATGCCCGAGCCCGCGACGGTGCTCGCCAACTCGACCAACCTCGCGTGGTTCGGCGACACCATCGCGCTCGACCAGCATCTGCAAATTGCGCGCATGCGCACGCTCGAAACGGGACGTCCGATGCTGCGGGCGACGAACACCGGCACGACGGCGATCATCGATGCCCACGGCCGCGTACAGGGCCGTCTGCCAACGATGACCACGGGCGCTCTCACGGGCAGCGTACAGCCCTACAGCGGCCTCACGCCATACGTCCGCTTCGGCAACCTGCCCGCGCTGGGGCTCGCCCTGATCGCGCTGGGCCTCGGACTGGCCATGTCGCGCCGGGCGCGCTGAGTCGAGCCGACGTCGCACCGGCGACATCGAAATGACGCGGGGGACCGTGAAAATCCCCCTGTCGGGCTACCCGAAGGGCATCGACGCCCCGTTCGGGTCGAATTCCCGCTAAAATTCAATGTTTTAGTCTTTTGGCCGCGCTCGCGGCCGGGCCAAAAGACTGCGCAAAATCCGCATTTTTTCTGTTCGTCCGCGCGAATTCATCATGCTTACCTTTCAACAAGTCATCCTGACTTTGCAGGATTACTGGGACAAGCAAGGCTGTGCGTTGCTCCAGCCTTACGACATGGAGGTCGGCGCCGGTACCTCGCACACTGCCACGTTCCTGCGCGCGATCGGCCCGGAGCCGTGGCGCGCCGCCTATGTGCAGCCGTCGCGCCGTCCGAAGGATGGCCGTTACGGTGAGAATCCGAATCGCATGCAGCACTACTACCAGTACCAGGTGGTGCTCAAGCCGGCACCGGAGAACATTCTCGACCTGTACCTGGGTTCGCTGCGCGCGCTCGGCCTCGATCTGACCGAAAACGACGTGCGCTTCGTGGAAGACGACTGGGAAAACCCCACGCTCGGCGCCTGGGGCCTGGGCTGGGAGGTGTGGCTCAACGGCATGGAAGTGACCCAGTTCACGTATTTCCAGCAAGTCGGCGGGCTGGACTGCAAGCCGGTGCTCGGCGAAATCACGTACGGGATCGAGCGTCTGGCCATGTATTTGCAACAGGTCGAGAACGTCTACGACCTCGTGTGGACCGAATGGGAAGAACAGACGGCCGAGGGCCCCGTCACGCGTCGCCTGACCTATGGCGACGTGTTCCATCAGAACGAAGTCGAACAGTCGACGTACAACTTCGAGCATTCGAATCAACCGATGCTGTTCGGTTTCTTCGATAACTATGAGAGCGAAGCCAAGCGCCTCATCGAAGCCGAGCTCGCGTTGCCCGCCTACGAAATGATTTTGAAGGCCGCCCACACGTTCAACCTGCTCGACGCGCGCGGCGCCATCTCGGTGACGGAGCGTGCCGCGTATATCGGCCGTATCCGGGCGTTGTCGCGCCTGATCGCACAGGCCTACTACGCTTCGCGCGAGAAGCTCGGCTTCCCGATGCTGAACGCCCCCGCCGCCCCAACCCAAACGCAAGCCGCATGATGAGCACCGCACAACGCACCCTGCTGGTCGAACTGCTGACCGAAGAACTGCCGCCGAAGGCGCTGGCGCGTCTGGGCGACGCGTTCGCCGACGGCATTGCCAACGGCCTGCGCTCGCGCGGCCTCACCACGGACGCGAGCGTCGTCACGCCGTACGCCACGCCGCGACGCCTGGCCGTCTCGATCTCGAACGTGCTCGAGCGCGCCCCTGACGCGACCATCCGCGCCAAGGTACTGCCGGTCTCCGTCGCCCTCGACGCCGACGGCAATCCGACGCCGCCGCTGGCGAAGAAGCTCGCCGCCATGGGCTTTGCCGACCTGCCGGTCGCCCGCCTGGAGCGCGCAATGGATGGCAAGGCCGAGGCCTTTTTCCACACCTACACGGCGGCGGGCGCCCAACTGGGCGACGCGCTGCAAGGGGCGCTCGACGAGACGCTCGGCAAACTGCCGATCCCGAAGGTCATGAGCTACCAGCGTCCGGACGGCGAGACGGTGCAATTCGTGCGCCCGGTGCACGGCCTGATCGCGCTGCATGGCGACACCGTCGTGCCTGCCACGGCGATTGGGCTCGCCTCGGGCAACCAGACGCTGGGACATCGCTTCCTGTCGAACGGCGACGTCGTCGTCGCGCATGCCGACGCTTACGCCTCGACCCTCGCCTCCGAAGGCAAGGTGCTTGCCGGTTTCGCGGATCGCCGCGATGCGATTCGCACGCAGTTGCTTGACGCGGCGGGCAACGATCATGTGATCATGCCCGACGCACTGCTCGACGAAGTGACCGCTCTGGTCGAATGGCCGGCGGTCTACGCCTGCCACTTCGAAGAAGAATTTCTCGCGGTGCCGCAGGAATGTCTGATTCTCACGATGCAGACGAACCAGAAGTACTTCGCGCTCACCGACAAGCCGCTCGCCGAGGGCGGCCGCCTCACGAACCGTTTCCTGATCGTCTCCAACATCGCCACCGACACGCCCGAGCAGATCGTCACGGGTAACGAGCGTGTGGTGCGCCCGCGTCTCGCGGATGCGAAGTTCTTCTTCGAGCAGGACAAGAAGAAGCCGCTCGCGGACCGTGTGCCGCAGCTCGCGAACGTCGTTTATCACAACAAGCTGGGCTCGCAGTTCGAGCGTACGCAACGTCTGGTGCGACTGGCCGGTGCCATTGCGCAGATGATCCGTGGCGCGGACCAGAACGCCGTGGCGCTGGCCGAGCGCGGCGCCCTGCTGGCCAAGGCCGACCTGCTGACCGATATGGTCGGTGAGTTTCCGGAACTGCAAGGCACGATGGGCACGTATTACGCGCGGCACGATGGCGAAGCCGAAGACGTCGCGCGCGCCTGCTCGGAGCATTATCAGCCGCGCTTCGCGGGCGATGCCCTGCCCGCGAGCGACACGGGTCTCTTCGTGGCGCTGGCCGACAAGCTCGAGACGCTCGTCGGCATCTGGGGCATCGGCCTGCAACCGACCGGGGAGAAAGACCCGTTCGCGCTGCGCCGCCATGCGCTCGGGATCGCGCGTATGCTCGTCGAGCGGCGCCTGCCGGTCATGCTGTCGGATCTGCTGAACGTGACCTACCAGCAATTTACGTCGGGTGTCGCCAGCGACGCGTACCTGAACGACGTCTACCAGTTCGTGCTCGATCGCCTGCGTGGCTATTTGCGCGAGCGTGGCTACGCCGCCAACGAGATCGAGGCGGTGCTGGTTTCCCCGTCGATCTATCTGGACCTGAGCGATGTGATCGAGCGCCTGGAGGCCGTGCGTACGTTCTCGGCGCTGCCGCAAGCCGACGCGCTTGCCGCCGCGAACAAGCGTATCGGCAACATCCTCAAGAAGACGGCGCCGCCGCCCGAGGGCGTCATCGAGGCGTCGCTGCTGATCGAGCCGGCCGAGAAAGCACTTGCCGCCGCACTGGACAAGGTCACCCCCGTGGTGGATGAAAAGTTCAGGGCGCACGAGTATGCACAAGCGCTGTCGGCGTTGGCCGACCTGCGCGATGCGGTCGACGCGTTCTTCAACGACGTGATGGTGATGGCCGACGACGAGACACTGCGCAACAATCGCCTCGCCCTGCTCAGCCATCTGCATCTGAAGATGAACCTCGTGGCCGATCTCTCGAAGCTCGCCGCTTGATTGCGGCTTAATGTCCCGGAAGCCTGTTCGTCATGGATTCGCGTAAAGACCGCACCCCCGGCCCCGCCGCCCGCAAGCTCGTGATTCTCGACCGCGACGGCGTCATCAACGCCGACTCGGATCAGTTCATCAAGTCGACGGATGAGTGGGTACCGTTGCCCGGCAGTCTGGAAGCCATCGGCCGCCTGAATCAGGCCAGCTACCGGGTCGTCGTGGCGACGAACCAGTCGGGCGTGGGGCGCGGGCTGTTCGACATGGCGACGCTCGGCGCCATGCACACGAAGATGTCGAAGCTGGCCGTCGCCGCCGGTGGCCGCATCGACGCCGTGTTCTTCTGCCCGCACACCGCCGCCGACGCCTGCGACTGCCGCAAGCCGAGGCCCGGCCTGTTTCAGGAAATCGCGCGCCGCTACGAAGTCGACCTGACCGGCGTGCCGGCCGTGGGCGATTCGCTGCGCGATTTGCAGGCGGCGGCGGCGGTCGGCGCACGCCCGCATCTGGTGCTGACCGGCAAGGGCAAAAAGACGCTCGCCGCAGGTAATCTGCCCGAAGGCACGCGTGTGCATGACAGCCTGCAGGCGTTTGTGAACGACCTGCTCGCCGAAGAGGACGCCAAGAGCGCGTGAGCGGCGCGGCGCTTGCCCGCCACATTACCCAGGACGCGCGTCGGCGCGCGTAGGACAATCGCTCCGGCACCCTATTTCAGGCCAAGATCCGATGTTGCAACTTCGTTCGATTCTCTTCTTCATCTTCCAGATCGTCTGGACGATTCCGTACGCCATCGCGTGCATCGTCTCCTTCCCATTCCTCTCGCGCGTGCAACGCTACTGGGTCGCTGCGGGCTGGTGCAAGGTGGTCATCTGGGTGGGCGACAAGCTGTGTGGCATGCGCTACCGGGTCATCGGATGGGAGAATCTGCCGGATACACCCGCGGTCCTGCTGTCGAAGCATCAGTCGGCCTGGGAGACGATTGCGCTGCCGGCGCTCATGCCGCGCCCGCTGTGTTTCGTGTTCAAGCGCGAGCTGCTTTACGTGCCATTCTTCGGCTGGACGCTGGGCCTGCTCAGCATGATTCACATCAATCGCAGCAAAGGCACCGATGCGTTTCAGTCGGTCGTTGCGCAGGGTCGCGAGCGCCTGGCCCAAGGATCGTGGATCATCATGTTCCCGGAAGGCACCCGCACGAAGACGGGCTCGCGCAACAAGTACAAGTCGGGCGGCGCGCGTCTCGCAACGGCGACCGGCGCGCCTGTGGTGCCCATCGCGCACAATGCCGGACGCGTCTGGCCGCGCAACACGTTCATGAAAAAACCCGGGGAAGTGATCGTATCGATCGGGCCGGTCATCGAGACGGCGGGCCGCACGGCCGAGGCCGTCAACGCCGACGTAACCGAATGGATCGAGCGCGAGATGGTGCGTATCGACCCGAGTGCCTATACGGCAAAGCCGGTGAAGACCGCGTCCCAATCGACGGATTCCCCCGCTTCGTCGGACAAGCCCGACACCACGCCACGGACCTGACGCCATCTCCCGGAACCGTCTCATGTCGAAAGTCCAATCCGCTATGCGCGACACTCGCTCCCGGCATGAGACACCTGTTCCCCAGATGGAACTCGATCTGTTCGGCAACCCGGCGGCCGAAGCGAATGGGGTGGCCACGGACGTGCCAGCCCCTTCCGTCACACAGAGCCCCTCGGCCAGCGACACGAGCACGCGCCATGAACCCACGTCGGCGGCCTCGGGGCCGCGTCGCCTGCCCGCCGCCGGCGAGCGGGTGATCGTGCTCGACGGCCATGCCATCTACTACCGGTTCAAGCGCTCGTCACGACGCACCATCGGGTTCATGATCGACGAATCGGGACTGGCCGTCACGGCCCCGCGCTGGGTCACGCTCGCGGACGTCGAAGCCGCCGTGGTCGAGAAGAAGCGCTGGATCTTCAACAAGATCGCCGAATTTCGCGACCGCGCCGCACGTCGTGTGATTCCGCGTGTGATCTGGGCCGACGCCACCACGCTGCCGTTCCTCGGCCACACGCTGACGATTCGGCTCGGCGCGAGCGCTCGCGCTGCACAGTACGACATCCATACGCATACGTTGTGGCTCGATTTGCCGCCGCAAGCCGCGCCGGAGCAGATGCGCGACCGCGTGCAGGGCTGGCTGCAGCAGGAGGCCCGCAAACTCTTTACGACGCGGCTGGAAGTCTATGGCGAGCGGCTCGGCGTGCGTCATTCGGCGCTGGGGCTGTCATCGGCCACGACGCGATGGGGCAGTTGCAGCGCTGACGGGCGTATCCGCTTGAACTGGCGGCTGATCCACTTCCCATTGGGTGTGATCGATTACGTGGTCGCGCACGAACTGGCGCATTTGAAGGAGATGAACCACGGGCCTCGTTTCTGGCAAGCCGTGGCGTCGATCTTCCCGGAGTTCGAGTCGGCACGCGACACGCTCAAGTCGCATGCGCCCGAGTGGCTACCGGAATTCTGACCGCACGGTCACGTCTGATCGTTAGCATGGCTCAACGCTGCGTGAATGCAGCTCATTTTCATGCGCGCGGGTACAATCGAGTTCTCGTTGTCCCCATCGGTTAAAAACATCATGCGAATGCTCCATACCATGCTGCGCGTCGGCGACCTGCAGCGCTCGATCGATTTCTACACGCGTGTGCTTGGCATGCAACTGCTGCGTCAGAGCGAGAACCCCGAGTACAAGTACACGTTGGCTTTTGTCGGCTATGGCGCCGAGTCGGAACACACGGTGCTTGAACTGACCTACAACTGGGGCGTGGAGAAGTACGAAATCGGCACCGCGTTCGGCCATCTGGCGATCGAAGTCGACGACGCCTACGTCGCCTGCGACACGATCCGCGCGGCCGGTGGCAAGGTCAGCCGCGAAGCCGGGCCCGTCAAGGGCGGCACCACGGTCATCGCCTTCGTCGAAGATCCGGACGGCTACAAGATCGAATTGATCCAGAAGCATTCGGCCAAGGGCGGCTTGTAAAGCCCGCCAGTCCGCGCGCCATGCGGTAACGGCCGCCCATTTGCGGCGGCCGTTACCCGGATGACACAACAGCGTGCCGGCTACCTTCGTGCAGACCGGCCCGACGCGTCAGAACTCCACCATCGCAAAGTCCTCCTTGCCCACGTCGCACAACGGGCAACGCCAGTCTTCCGGCACATCTTCCCAGCGGGTTCCGAGGGCAATGCCGTCGTCCGGACAGCCGAGCGCTTCGTCGTAAATCCAGCCACAGATCACACAGACCCATTGGCGGTAGGCCGGCGCCGTGTCGCCGGACACGACGCGCACAGCACCGTCGTCCTGCGTCGTTTCGGCCTTCTGCGGTGCCGCCGGATCCAACAGGGGGAACACGAGCGGCGATTCGGTCCCCGAGGCAACGGATTCTGGCCGGCTCAGATGCGATTGCAGTGCGGCGAGCAATGCTTGCGCCTCGTCGCGAGTGAGATCGATCCAGTACGGATCGCCAGCCCCGTCGTTGAGTCGTGACGGGGAGAACTGAAGTTCGACGGCGGAGCCTTTCTTGTACATGCGCAATAGTGCGGAAAATGACGGCGGAGGCAGGCACCATGGCCCGCGCGGAGCATTGTATCGCCACGGCCATGTGCAATAAACCCGTGGAACAGGGAAACATAATGTCGCGAGACGAAACAATGCCTCCCGGATTACCCCTGTTACCTGCACCAGAATGCTGCCCGAGCGACCGGGATCGGAGACAATGAGCCACACAGCGTATCGGGCTCACGATACGTCGCCATCCGAACCAACTCCATGAAAACCACTCCGCGTCCGATCGATGCCGCCGCGCTCGCCATCATGTTTGGCCTATGTGCGGTTTGGGGCGGCCAGCAGGTCGCCGTCAAACTGGCCGTGCCGGTCGTGCCTCCCGTGCTGCAAGCCGGCCTGCGCTCGCTGATCGCGACCGTGCTGGTCGGCGGCTGGATGCTGTGGCGCCGTCAGAAGCTCTTCACCGGCGACGGCACCTTGCCGGCGGGCCTCCTCGCGGGCTTGCTCTTCTCGCTGGAATTCCTCTGCATCTTCGTCGGCCTGACGCACACGACGGCCTCGCGCATGGCCGTCTTCCTGTACTCGGCCCCCTGCTTTACCGCCATGGGCCTTCACTGGACGGTGCCGAGCGAACGGCTGCGGCCGATGCAATGGCTCGGCATGGCCGTCGCCTTCTGCGGCATCGTGGTCGCGTTCTCGGACGGCAGCGGTTCGGACCTCGCGAAAACGTGGCCCGGCGACCTGCTCGGCCTCCTCGCTGGCGTGTTCTGGGGAATGACGACGGTGATCGTCCGGGCATCACGCCTGGCGAGCGCCGCACCGTCGAAGACGCTGCTTTACCAACTCGCCGTCTCGGCCGTGTTGCTGTGCGCACTGGCACTGGGGACAGGCAGCGTGCACGTCGGCCCGATGACGGCCACGACATGGGTCAGCCTCGCCTACCAGTCCATTGGCGTGGCGTTTGCCAGCTACCTGATCTGGTTCGGGATGCTGACGCGCTACAGCGCCGCCCGCCTCGCGTCGTTCTCGTTCCTAAGCCCGCTCTTCGGCGTGACGTTCGGCGTGCTGGTGCTGGGTGAATCGGTCGGCTGGCGCTTTGCGAGCGCCGTCGCGCTCGTGTTCGCCGGGATCAGCCTGGTGAACCGGCGCCACTGATGGCACGCGAGAGGTTCACGTATTCGTCGACCGGAACGTCCTCGGCGCGACGGGTGAGATCGAATCCCAGCGCATCGAAATCGACACGATCGCGGTAACTGTGCAGCGTGTTGCGCAGCATCTTGCGGCGCTGCGAGAACGCCTGCGCCACCACCGCACCGAACACGTCCAGATCGACCTGCGGCAGATCGGCCACGGCACGCGGAATCATCCGCACCACGGCCGAGTCGACCTTCGGCGGCGGATTGAACGCCTGCGGTGGTACGTCGAGCACCTTGTCCATCCAGTAGCGATACTGAAGCATGACCGAGAGCCGGCTGTAGTTGCTCGACCCCGCGGGCGCGACCATGCGCTCGACCACTTCGTCCTGCAGCATGAAGTGCTGATCGCGCACGAGCGCCGCATAGCGCATCAGATGGAAAAGCAGCGGACTGGAGATGTTGTACGGCAAGTTGCCGACGATGCGCAGCGGGGCTTCGTCGCGTCGATCTGCCGGAACAAGCGATCCAAAGTCGAAGTCGAGCGCGTCGCCCGCATGCACGCTCACGCGCTCACCGAACTTGCGCGTAAGGCGTGCAACCAGGTCGCGGTCGAGTTCGACCACATGCAAATGCGCGAGCCACTCTGTGAGCGGCGTCGTCAGCGCACCCAGCCCCGGCCCGATCTCGACCATCAGGTCGTCGGTGCGCGGCGAGATCGCGCCTATGATCGCGTCGATCACGCCCATGTCGACGAGAAAATTCTGACCAAAACGTTTGCGCGCCACGTGGCCCTGTTGGACGCCCGTGCGCTTCGATGCGCTACTCATGTGAAATTCCTTATGAACGCGGTTTTGCGGCGTGCGGATCGCCGCTCGCGCCTGCGGTCAATGATGCGTGTGTCGCGGCATTGGCTGCCATGGTGGCGGCCGTACGCAAGGCTTCAAGCAGGCTGCCGCTCTCGGCTTGCCCGGTGCCTGCGAGATCGAGGGCCGTGCCGTGATCGACCGACGTGCGGATGATCGGCAGGCCTAGCGTGATGTTCACGCCTGCGCCGAAGCTCGCGTACTTGAGCACCGGCAGTCCCTGGTCGTGGTACATCGCGAGAACCGCATCGGCCCCTTCGAGGTGGCGTGGCTGGAAGAGTGTATCGGCGGGATACGGGCCGCGGGCGTCGATGCCGGCGGCGCGCGCGTCGTCGAGGGCCGGTGTAATGACGTCGATTTCCTCGCGGCCGAGGTAACCCGATTCCCCCGCGTGCGGGTTGAGACCGGTGACGAGAATGCGCGGACGCGTCACGCCGAAATGACGCATCAGATCCTGATTGAGGATGATGAGCGTTTGCAGCAGATCGTCGTGACGAATCGCACCCGGCACTTGCGCGAGCGGCAGATGCGTCGTTGCCAGCGCCACGCGCAGTCCACCGCCGGCCAGCATCATCACGACACGTGGCGTGCCGGTGCGCTCGGCCAGGTACTCGGTGTGGCCGGTGAAGGCCACGCCACAGTCGTTGATCGTGCTCTTCTGTAGCGGTGCCGTGACAATGGCGTGATAGGTGCCGGCCAGCGCTCCATCGATGGCATCGTCGAGCAGGGCCAGCACGTAACGACCGTTGGCGGCGTCGAGCTTCCCTGCCTGTGCCGTGACGGCGAGCGGATGGTGCACGACACGCACGCGGGCAGCGGACAGCAATGCCTGCCAGGCGTCGCCGAGCCCCACGGCCTGCGCACGTGCCGCGAGCAGCGACGCATCGCCGAGCACGGCGAACTGGCAACGGAGAAGGGGGGCGTCGACGCTGACGTCGGTGGCACCGTCCGTGGGCGACAGGCACTTCACCAGTGCCTGTACCGTCAGCTCCGGCCCGACGCCCGCCGGTTCACCCGTGGTGATGGCGAGGACGAAGGACCGGTCGGAAGTCATGCCTGGGACGAGAGAGAGAAGAGAGGGGGACTGAAATGTCTCACACGCCGCTTACTGTTGCGCGCTATTGAGACGATAGTCGACATAAGCACTGTCACGCAGTTGCTGCAACCAGTCGCGGTACTGCTGCTCGGCCTTGCGGCCACGCAGTTCCTGCATCGCGACATTGCGCTCCTGATCGCCCGAGACCTGCGTCTCGCGATGACCCAGCACTTGAATCAGGTGATAGCCATACTCCGAGCGCACCGGGTCGCTGATCTGACCGTCCTTGAGTTCGGACATGGCGCGCTCGAATGCCGGTACGGTCTCGCCCGGCGAGATCCAGCCGAGATCACCGCCCTGCGATGCCGAACCGTCCGCCGAGAACTGTCGCGCGAAGTCGGCGAAATCGCCCTGGCCCGCTTCGATCTTGGCCTTGATGTCGAGCAGCTTTTGACGCGCCTGCGCTTCCGACACACCATCGCCCACCCGGATCAGGATGTGACGCGCGTGGATCTGCGGCACGGTCATGCCTTGCTCACCGCCCTGCTTGCGGGTCTCGACCAGCTTGATGACGTGGAAGCCGTTGTTGCTGCGAAGCACCTGCGGAACCACCGTCCCTGGCTGCAGCTTCTGAATCTGGCTCAGGTACAGATCGGGAATGCGTTCGGGAATGCGAAAGCCCATGTCGCCGCCGCTCGCGGCATCGGAGGCGTCCGAATACTGCTTGGCAAGCGCTGCGAAATCTCCGCCGGCTTTCGCCTTGTCCAGTGCTTCGTCCGCCTTCTTCTGCGCCGCACTGACCTGGTCGGGCGAAGCGCCCTCGGGCACCTTCACGAGGATTTCGCTCAGGCGGTACTCGGTTTCGGACGGCGTCGCCGTGGCACCGCGCTGTGCGGCGAGGAAGGTGTTGACTTCCGAATCGCTGACTTGCACCTGGCTGTCGACTTCGCGATCGCGCAGGCGTGCCATCACGATCTGTTCGCGCACTTCCTTGCGGAAGGCGTCCCATGGCACACCGGCCTGCGACAGTCTCGCCTTGTACTGATCGATGCTCAGATGGTTGTCGGCGGCGATGCGTTGCAGGGCCTGCTCGACGTCGGCGTCCTTCACGACGATGCCGTCTTCCTTCGCGCGCTGAAGCTGCACTTGCGTGACGATCAATTGCTCGAGCACCTGGCGCTGCAGCAGATCGGCGTCCGGAATCGGCCGCTTGGCGAGCACGAGCTGATGCTTGGCCTCCTCGATACGCGCGTCGAGTTCCTTCCGGGTGATCACGCTGTCGTTGACCACGGCCACGATGGAATCGACCGCGCGCACGGACGATGCAGGCGTCCCCGCGACACGGCTACCGACCGGCGCCGGCTGGGCCACCGCCACCCCGGCGGCGAGACACAGGCTCGCCAGCAGCGAGGCACGCTTCACAAACATGTCATTCATAGTTGCTGAATCGAGAAGGAATCTGGTTCGTCGGCGGCGCCTGATAACCCGGCACCCCGACCTTGAAGGCTTCTGTGGCGCTGTTGCCGGACTTCGTCAAGCCTTTTAGCTCCAACTGCGCGAAGATACGCGAAGTTGTCGTGGTGGCATTGGTCGCATAGCGCTGGAGCCCCACCCGGAAGGCCCAGCAGTCGGCATCATACTCGAAACCCGCCAGGGCATCGATGAAGGTCTTATCAGTAATGCTGTAGTTCAGGCGCCCCACAACGCCCAACCGCGGTGTGATCGGCCACTGACCGGAAAGTTCGACCTGATTGATCGGTGTGACGGTCAATGCGGTCTGTCCCACGACCGGCACAGGGTTTCGCAGGTAGCGGTAATACACGTTGAACACCCGTCGCTCCCCCGGGCGCCATGTCACGCCGACATCCGAGCGGTTGAACTGCGACGTGCTCGGGCTGTATTGCACGGCGGTGCTGAACGTGATGTTTCGGTAAAGCAATGCCGAACCTCCGACCAGGAAGTCGGAAATGCCAGCGTCTTCCGGCGTGCCGCCCGGCATCGTCACGAGCGAGCGTGTGAAGTTGTAGCGCTGCGCGTACCAGACACGGCCTCGTTCCACCCCCGACTCCGCATCGATCAGGCGCGAGGTCAGTGCCGCCGTCACGCGATTGGCATCCTGAATCCGGTCGACGCCGATGAACGAGTTCTCGCTGAAGATTTCCGCCAGGTTGAAGTCGGAAACCGCGCTGTCGAAAATCGGAATGGAACTTTGATTTCGATACGGCGTGTAGACATAGAACAAGCGCGGTTCCAGCGTCTGCCGCATCGCCGAGCCGAACAGGTTCAGCGGGCGCTCGAACGTCAGTCCGGTATCGAGACTGAGCGTCGGCACCGTGCGCGTGATCGACGACTGCATCGTCGAGCCGTTCGCATAATCGATGTTGTACGCGGCCGCGTTGAAGATGACCTTCGGCACGATAAAGTAGCCAGGGGTCAGGATCGGGTAGCTCAACGTCGGCTGCGCATAAAGGCGCTCGCCATTTGGCTGCCCCGTCGACGACGCAATCTGGAACCGGTTGTACTTGATCGGCATCGTGAAATCGAAGCCGTGGAAGTCCAGCTTGTTGTAGGTCGCCGACAGTTCCGGCACCGACTCGTACTGCGGCGCGGTCGGCGCGAGCGTCTGATACTTCAGCACTCGGGCAAGGAACGACCAATTGCCGTACCCCCACGTCAACCCGGCTTCGCGATTGTAGACACGCTGCACACCGGTCTGGAAGTTGGTGCCCGCACCGAAATCGTCCGGATAGGTGTCGTCCGAGACCTTCGTGAAGTTGACATAGCCATTCACGCCGTAGCCGAGCGACTGGCTATGCTGCCATGTGAACGTGTAGCGGGCGTCCCCCGTAATTCGGTCCTTCGGCAGGTATTCGAAATGGAACAACCCTGCGTACGTCGGCTCGAGGTAGCGGAAATCGCCGTTGAGCATCACACCGCGCTTGGTCATGAAGCGGGGGGTGAGCGTCAGGTCACGGTTCGGTGCGATATTGAAGTAATACGGCGTCGCCAGCTCGAAGCCGGTGCGGCTCGACTGAGTGAAGGTCGGCGCCAGGAAGCCTGAGCGACGTTCGTTCGACGTCGGGAACGACAGATACGGGCTGGCGAGAATCGGCACGCCCTGGAAAAACAGGATGCCGTTGTACGCCGTGCCTTCCTGCTGCTCCTGATCGAACTCGAACTCGGACGCCTTGATGTACCAGGCTGGCGTCTTGCCGTCGTCCGTGCACGCGCAGGCGGAATACGTGCCGCGCTGCAGGGTCACCACGTTGCTCGCCTCGACGTCCGCGCGCTCCGACTTTCCGCCCCCGCCCGTCACGAGTTTGTAGGTCGGCGTCAGCATATAGCCGTCGCCCGCACCGGTGTACATATGCGCCTCGGGGCCGAGGAACAGATTGCCCCCTTGCGACAGGCGCGCATTGCCACGCGCCACGACCTCGTCAGAGTCCTGATCGTACGTGAGGCGATCACCCTTCACGAACGAACGGTACTTGCGCGCCTCAGCGTCGCCATCGACGGTCGCATCCACGTTGGTCCGGCCGGTGAGGTGCATGCCGCGCACATACATCGGCACGTCGTCTCCGGCGCCCAACGGGTTGTCGACGAGCGCCGGCACCGTGCGCAACACCAATCCGTCGCTCTTGGCAATATCGGGAGGGGGGGCTTCCTGCGCACCGGCGAGCGAACACCACACGCCCGGCAGGGAGAGCAGGAGTGCCAGTGGCTTTCGGCGCGCGCGCATCAGGCGCCGCAGCGAAGAAACATCATTCGTATGGACTTGTTTATCCGGCATGTACGCAAACAGCGTGACAATCGAGGCGCCGCTTGCAGGCAGCCAATCCCGCATGTCTGCACGGCGTTGCCGGGACATTCGGGACGGTCGATCGAGGTCGAGAAACAGGGCGTCTGGAAAACATGATCGGGTATTATATGGCAAGACGTTTACGACCCCCATCATGACCGCACATCCCGCTGCCTCCGCGAGTGTTTCCGACGCTTCCCACGCGCTCTCCAACGCCACCGATTCTCGCCTGCAAGCCCTCGGCCACTGGCTCGCCAGCATCGCCGAACCGTTCGCGCTGGACATGGCGCAGTGGGCGCCGGCCTCCGCGGACGCCAGTTTCCGGCGCTACTTCCGTATCGGCAGTCACGATCCTGCGCATCCGAGCCTGATCGTGATGGACGCACCGCCGCCGCAGGAGGATTGCCGTCCGTTCGTGCACGTCGCCCAATTGCTCGCCGACGCGGGCCTGCAGGCTCCGAAGGTGCTCGCCGAAGATCTCGCGCAGGGTTTCCTGCTGCTCACGGACCTCGGGCGCGAGACGTATCTTGACGTCATCAACGAGGACAATGCCCGCCCGCTCATGCGCGCCGCCCTCGATGCGCTGATCGTCTGGCAGATGCAGTCCCGCCCGGACGTGCTGCCCGCGTACGACACGGCGCTGCTCCAGCGCGAACTCGATCTGTTCCCGGACTGGTACGTTGGCAAGCACCTGAAGGTAACGCTGAGCGCGGACCAACGGGCGACGCTCGACCGCATCAATCAGTTGCTCATCGACAGTGCGCTCGCGCAACCCAAGGTGTTCGTGCACCGCGATTACATGCCGCGCAATCTGATGCCAGGCCTGCCGGGCACCACGGGTCCCGGCATTCTCGACTTCCAGGACGCCGTCTACGGACCGCTCACGTACGACGTGATCTCGCTGATGCGCGACGCCTTCCTCAGCTGGGACGAGGAACGTCAGCTCGATTGGCTGGCGTATTACTGGGAACGCGCCCGCAAGGCTGGCCTGCCGGTCGACGCCGACTTCGGCGAGTTTTACCGTCAGGCGGAATGGATGGGGCTGCAGCGTCATCTGAAGGTGCTCGGTATTTTCGCGCGCATCAACTATCGTGACGGCAAGCCGCGCTATCTGGCCGACACGCCGCGCTTCCTCGGCTACGCGCGCAAGGTCGCCGACCGCTACGCGCCGCTCCGCCCGCTCGCCCAGTTGCTCGACGCACTGACCGGCCAGCGCACGGATGTCGGCTACACGTTCTGAGGCGCACCGCATGACCGCAATGAAGGCGATGATCTTCGCGGCCGGGCGCGGCGAGCGCATGCGCCCGCTCACCGACGCCACGCCCAAGCCACTGCTCGGTGTCGGCGGCAAGCCGATCATCGTCTGGCAGATTGAAGCGCTGGCGCGCGCGGGGTTCACAGACATCGTCATCAATCACGCCTGGCTGGGCGCGCAGATCGAAGCCGCGCTCGGCGAAGGCCGCGCATTTGGCGTTCGGCTTGCCTACTCGGCCGAGCGCGAAGCCCTGGAAACCGCCGGCGGAATCGCCTGCGCACGCCCGTTGCTCGAAGGCGCCGGCGACGTGTTCCTGGCGATCGCGGGCGATATTTTCACCTCGTTCGACTATGCGGCGTTGCGCCCTCATGCGGCACGCATGGCCGCGCAGCCTGCGCCCGGCATGCACCTGGTGATGGTGCCGAACCCGCCGTTTCATCCGAAAGGCGACTTCGCCCTCGACCCCGCTGGCCAACTGCATCTCCCCGAGGCCGCCCCGCCCACGGCGCAGGCGCTGACGTTCGGCAGCATCGCGCTGTACGACCTCCGGCTCTTTGCCGACATCGCCTCGGGCACGCGCATGGCGCTCACGCCGCTGTACCAGCGCTCGATCGCCGCCGGGCGTGTTAGTGGCGAGCGCTTCGATGGCCTGTGGGAAAACGTTGGCACCCCGGCACAACTCGCTGCGTTGAACGCCGACGTGCGGGCCCGGCACGACGGCGCCCCCGGCAGTAGAATCGCCTGACGACGTTTTCAATCGACCGAACCGACCGAAATGGAGCCCGCGATGACTAATTCCCCGTACCGCGCCCGCCGCGAGCGCGTCATCGAACAGATGCGCAAGGCCGGTGGCGGTGTCGCCGTTCTGCCGACCGCGCCCGAAGTGCCGCGCAACCGCGACAGCGACTATCCCTATCGTCACGACAGCTATTTCTATTACCTGTCCGGCTTCACGGAGCCCGATGCGGTCGTGGTGCTCGACAGCCGCACGGGTCATTCCATCCTGTTCTGCCGCGCGAAGAACGAAGAACGCGAGATCTGGGACGGCTATCGCTACGGCCCGGAAGCCGCGCGCGAGACCTTCGGCTTCGACGCCGCCTACCCCATCGACGAGATCGATACGCGCGTGCCGCAACTGCTGGCCGACGCGCCGGCGCTGTTCTATGCGCTCGGCGCTTCGGCGCAGCAGGATCGTCAGGTCCGTCAGTGGCTAAGCGCCGTGCGGGCACAAGGACGCACGGGCGTGTCGGCACCGTCTGCCGCGCGCGATATCCGCGCGATCCTCGACGAGATGCGTCTGGTCAAGGACCCGGTTGAAATCGACATCATGGCGCGTGCGGGCAAGATTTCGGCAGAAGCCCATGTGCGTGCGATGAAGGCATCGCGCCCGGGGCTGCGTGAATATCATCTCGAAGCCGAGCTGCTATACGAATTTCGCCGCAACGGCTCGCAATTCCCCGCTTACGGTTCGATCGTCGCCACCGGCGCCAATGCGACGGTGCTGCACTATCGCGCCGGCGACGCCAAGCTGCGCGACGGCGATCTGTGCCTGATCGACGCCGCTTGCGAACTCGATGGCTACGCGTCGGACATCACGCGCACGTTCCCGGTCAACGGCAAGTTCACTGCGGCACAGCGCGAGCTGTATGACATCGTGCTCGCCTCGCAACAGGCGGCTATCGACGCAACGCGCGCGGGCGTGCGCTTCGACGCGCCCCACGATGCCGCCGTGCGCGTGCTCGCCCAAGGCATGCTCGACACGGGTCTGCTCAAACACGATGCGGTGGGCGGCCTCGACGACGTAATCGCCAACAAGTCGTTCAGCCGCTTCTACATGCACCGCACGGGGCACTGGATCGGCATGGACGTCCACGATTGCGGCGAGTACCGCGAGGAGGGTCCGAACGGCGAACGTCCGTGGCGCACGCTGGTCCCGAACATGGTGACGACCATCGAGCCGGGTATCTACGTGCGTCCCGCGCCGGACATCGACGAGCGCTACTGGAACATCGGCATTCGCATCGAGGACGATGCGGTCGTGACCGCCGACGGCTGCACACTGCTCACGCGCGACGTGCCGGTCGATGCCGACGAGATCGAAGCGCTGATGCGTGGCTGATGACTGACGCTCAGGTTCCCGCTGGTTCCACACACGCCGCCCACGCGGCGGACGACGCGCACGCGCGACGGTTCGATCTGGCGATCGTCGGCGCCGGCCCGGTCGGCACGGCACTCGCCCTTCTGCTCGCGCAGCGCGCGCCGCAGCTACGGATCGCGCTGGTGGACGCGCGCGGCGCACAGGCCGGGTACGACGACCCGCGCACGCTCGCGCTCTCGCATGGCAGCCGCGAAATTCTCGCGCGCGCCGGCGCCTGGCCGCACAACGCGGCCGGGCTCGACAGCACACCGATTCAACATATTCACGTCTCGCAAGCGCGCCGCTTCGGCAGCACGGAAATTGATTATCTCGATCACGGCGTCCCCGCACTCGGTTACGTGGTGCGATACGGCGCCCTGATGCGCGCACTGGACTCCGCCATGTCGCGCGTTCCCGGGCGCGTCGAACACGCGCCGCCGCCAGCGTCCGCCTCGCCGGAGGGGTCCGACGCGTTGCCCGCACCGGGTCGACCGGGTCTGCATCACTTCCGCCCGTACCGGGCCATCGCCCTGAGCCAGGACGCACAGCAGGTCACCATGACCCTCGGCACGTCCGTCGACGATGGCGCGCAAACGCTGCACGCCGCGCTCGCCGTCAATGCGGAAGGTGGGCTGTTCGAGCGTCAGATGGCGCGCCCTCATGCGCGCGACTACGGTCAGACGGCCCTCGTCGGGTTCGTCACCTGCGAGCGTCCACGCATCGGCTGGGCATGGGAGCGCTTCACGACGGACGGCCCGCTGGCCCTGCTGCCGCAGGAAAACGGCTACGCGTTGGTGTGGTGCTGCCCGCACGCCGAGGCGAAGCGTCGGCGCGAACTGGGCGATGCCCAGTTCCTGAGCGAGCTGCACACCGCCTTCGGCGACCGCATGGGCCGGTTCACCTCGATTGTCGGCCGTGCAGGTTTCCCGCTGGGCCTCAACGCGCTCGGCCATGTCGTCGACGGCCGGATCGCCGCCATCGGCAACGCCGCGCAAACGCTCCACCCGGTGGCGGGACAAGGGCTGAACCTCGGCCTGCGCGACGCCTTCGACCTGGCCGACGCCCTCGTTCGCGATATTCGCGGCGGCACGCCGCACCCCGGCGTGCCAGGCCCCGCGGCGCTGACCGCCTTCGCCCGCCGGCGCCGCGCCGACCGAGGTCTCACGATCCGCATCACCGACCTGCTGCCCCGTGTCTTCGGCATCGACGCGGCCCCGGTCGCCCTGCTGCGCAGTGTAGCCCTCGCGAGCCTCGACCTTGTCCCGCCGCTCAAAACGGCCTTCGCCCGCCAGATGATGTTCGGCCAGCGCGGCTGAGTGTCTGGCTTGCCCGGCGCGACGATCGGACCGCCTGCTCATTTTTTAGGCGACGAGAATGGGTTTTCGCAGTAAAATGCCAACTTTTTCCCGCCTTTTCCCTACATCGTGCATATCGGCCCCCACGAACTCCGCAATAACCTGTTCGTCGCCCCCATGGCGGGTGTGACGGATCGGCCGTTCCGCCAGTTGTGCAAGCGACTCGGCGCGGGCTATGCCGTCTCGGAGATGGTGGCCTCGAACGCCCAGCTGTGGAAGAGCGAGAAGACGATGCGCCGCGCCAATCACGCGGGCGAAGTCGCGCCGATCTCGGTGCAGATCGCAGGCGCCGACCCGGCCATGATGGCCGAGGCCGCCCGCTACAACGTGGAGCGCGGCGCCCAGATCATCGACATCAACATGGGCTGTCCGGCCAAAAAGGTGTGCAACGTCGCCGCCGGTTCGGCCCTGCTCCAAAACGAACCGCTCGTTGCCCGCATCGTGTCCGCCGTCGTCGGCGCCGTGGGCGATGTGGTGCCGGTCACGCTGAAGATTCGCACGGGCTGGGATCGCGAACACAAGAACGCCCTCACGGTCGCCCGTATCGCCGAAGACTGCGGCATCAGCATGCTCACGGTGCACGGTCGCACGCGCGCCGACCTCTACCACGGAGACGCAGAGTACGAAACCATCGCCGCCGTCAAGGCCGCGGTCCGCATTCCGGTCGTCGCCAACGGCGATATCGACTCGGCGCAAAAGGCCCGACACGTGCTGGACGTCACGGGCGCGGACGCCATCATGATCGGCCGCGCCGCCCAAGGGCGTCCGTGGTTGTTCCGCGACATCGAGCTGTTTCTCACGACGGGCGAGATCGCCTTGCCGCCGCGCGTCGACGAGATCCAGCAAATCATGAACGAACACCTTGAGGATCATTACGAGTTTTACGGGGAATACACCGGTGTGCGGACCGCGCGCAAGCATATCGCGTGGTATTCGCGTGGCCTGCCGGGGGCAGCCACGTTCCGCCAGCGTATGAATACGCTCGACACCACGCAGGACCAGTTGGCTGCGGTCAACGAGTTTTTCGAACAGCAGAAGGCGCACTCGGACCGTCTCTGCTATGAACAAGAATCGCCGAGGGAGCTATTAGCCGCATGAGCAAAACAAACATAGAACAATGCGTGCGCGACAGTCTGGATTCGTATTTCCGCGATCTGGATGGCGCACGGCCACACGATGTCTACGATATGGTCGTCTCGGTCGTCGAGAAGCCGCTGCTCGAGTTCGTGCTCGGCAAGGCCGACGGCAACCAGTCGCTCGCTGCAGAATACCTGGGGATCAACCGCAACACGCTGCGCAAGAAGTTGCAGCAGCACGGCCTGCTCTAGCCGTTGCGCGCGAACGGGAGGCCGTCTAGACCCACGCGCCGCCCGTCAGCCCCATCGCGGGGCGCGCCTGCGTCGACGACGACGCATGGTGCCCGCCCCATTTGCCCACATCGCCCGTTTTTGCCGCTTCACTACTGTCCGTCATGATCAAGCAAGCTCTCATTTCCGTCTCCGACAAGACCGGCATCGTCGACTTCGCCAAGTCGCTCGCTGCGCAGGGCGTGTCGCTCCTCTCCACTGGCGGCACCGCCAAGTTGCTGGCTGACGCCGGCCTCAAGGTGACCGAAGTGGCCGACTACACCGGCTTCCCGGAAATGCTCGACGGGCGCGTGAAGACGCTGCATCCGAAGGTTCACGGCGGCATTCTGGCCCGCCGCGACCTGCCCGAGCACATGGCCGCGCTCGCGAAGCACGACATTCCGACGATCGACCTACTCGTGGTGAACCTGTACCCGTTCGTGCAGACCATCGCGCGCGATGACTGCTCGCTCGAAGACGCCATCGAGAACATCGACATCGGCGGCCCGACGATGCTGCGCTCGGCTGCGAAGAACCATCGCGACGTCACCGTGATCGTCGATCCGGCCGACTACGCCGTGGTGCTCGACGAAATGAAGGCGAACGGCAACACGGTCGGCTACGCCACGAACTTCCGTCTGGCCACGAAGGTGTTCGCTCACACGGCCCAGTACGACGGCGCGATCACGAACTACCTCACGAGCCTGGGCGAGTCGTTGCGTCACACCGAGCGCTCCGCCTACCCGGCCACGCTGAATCTCGCGTACACGAAGGTGCAGGACATGCGCTACGGCGAGAACCCGCATCAGAGCGCCGCGTTCTATCGCGACATCGTCACGCCGGAAGGCTCGCTGGCGAACTATCGCCAGCTCCAGGGCAAGGAACTGTCGTACAACAACATCGCCGACGCCGATGCCGCGTGGGAATGCGTGAAGACGTTCGACGCGCCTGCCTGCGTCATCATCAAGCACGCCAATCCTTGCGGCGTGGCCGTGGCCGCATCGCCGGTCGACGCCTATGCCAAGGCGTTCCAGACCGACCCGACGTCGGCCTTCGGCGGCATCATCGCGTTCAACCGGGAAGTCGACGAAGCCGCCGCGCAAGCCGTCGCCAAGCAGTTCGTGGAAGTGCTGCTCGCGCCGTCGTTCACCGACGCCGCCAAGCAAGTCTTTGCGGCCAAGCAGAACGTGCGTCTTCTCGAAGTGCCGCTCGGCAACGGCGTGAATCAGTACGATTTCAAGCGTGTGGGCGGTGGCCTGCTGGTGCAGTCGCCGGATGCGAAGAACGTGGCCCCGCATGAACTGCGCGTGGTGACGAAGCGTCATCCGACGCCGAAGGAAATGGAAGACCTGCTCTTCGCCTGGCGCGTGGCCAAGTACGTCAAGTCGAACGCCATCGTGTTCTGCGCCGGCGGTATGACGCTGGGCGTGGGCGCCGGTCAGATGAGCCGTGTCGACTCGGCGCGCATCGCCAGCATCAAGGCCCAGAACGCCGGCCTGTCGCTGAGCGGCTCCGCCGTGGCCTCGGACGCCTTCTTCCCGTTCCGTGACGGCCTCGACGTGGTCGTCGACGCAGGCGCGACCTGCGTGATTCACCCGGGCGGCTCGATGCGTGACGACGAAGTCATCGCCGCGGCCGACGAGCGCAACGTCGCCATGCTGATGACGGGCACGCGTCACTTCCGTCACTAAGCCCTCGCCGCGATGGCCCTCGCCGGGTCATCGACAGGCGATATGAGAGGACACCCAGGATCCCCCGGGTGTCCTTTTTTTCTCTGCCTCAGAAGTAGTGCGCGAGACCCACGGCCACACCGACCTGATTGCTACCCGGCAGGATGCTTGCGCCGTAGCCGGTCACCCCCAGATTGGAGCCGTTCTGATTGCGCGAGAAACCGACTTCCGCGAACAGTTGTGTGCGCTTGGAAAGCAGATACGCCGCATTGGCCGCCAGCAAAAACGGATGTTGATTGGCCGACGTGATGTTGTTGTAGTAGATCGCCCCCGAGAGAATCACTTCGGTCACGGGCCGGTACTGCAACCCGGCGAAGATCAGTTCATTGCGGCCCGCGACGCCGGGCACGTCGCTCAGATACCACTGATATCCCACGAACGGCTTGAAGTTACCGACGGCATAGCTCGCCCCCGCCGCCACCCGCTGCGTGGTATTGCCCTGCGTCATGACCGACGTGCCACGTTGCTGGTCGTACACCAGCGAGACATTGAGCGGACCGTTTCCGTACCCGACCGACACGCTGTACTCCTTGCCCACGCGCCACTGCCCCGGCACCTGCGCACCATTGGCAATGCTGGCGTCGTAACCCGTCGAGAACAGACCCGCGACCTTGATGCCGTTGAAGTTGCCGGTGTACTTGATCGAGTTGTCGGCCTTGCCAACGAACTGAGCATCGAGTGCGGGCAGCGAATAGCTGTAGTACGAAAGCGGATCGAGTTCGAGGAACGCATCGTAAATCAGGTTCTTCTGTCGGCCGAAAGTCAGTGCCCCCCATTGATTCTGCAAACCCACATACGCCTGGCGGCCAAACATGCGTCCGCCCTGCTGGAGCTGTCCAGAGTCGAGATTGAACCCTGCTTCGAGCTGCATGATCGCCTTGAGCCCGCCGCCCAGCTCTTCCGCCCCCTTGAAGCCGAAGCGATTCGCTGCCTGAGATCCGTTGCTCACGCGAAAGAGTGACGCCTTGCTGCCGTTCGCGCCAGCGGCTGCGTTACTGAGGTATTCCAGACTGTTGTCCAGAATGCCGTAGATCTGCAGCCCATCCGCTTTGGCACAGCCCGCCGCAAGCGTCAACACCATTGCCAACCAAACCTTGTGTTTCATGACATTCCCCATTTTTAATATTGGACTACGAATTACAAGCGCCTCATGCAATACGCGTTCGACATTCCCGACTTCCCTGCAAGTGACCGACCGAGACGGCATTTGAGACGCCGTTGCGCAGCCCGGTGATCTCCGCCAGAATCGCCAGCGCGATTTCCGGCGGCGTGCGCGCCCCGAGCGGCAGGCCGACCGGCCCGTGCAGGCGGTCGATCTGCGCGGCGTTCAGATCGAACATCGCCAGACGCTCGCGACGCGACGCCTGATTGCGGCGCGAGCCGATCGCACCGACGTAGAACGCGTCGGACTTGAGCGCTTCGAGCAGCGCCATATCGTCGAGCTTCGGATCGTGCGTGAGCGCGACAATCGCCGTATGGCCGTCGGGATGCAAACGCGCGATCAGGTCGTCCGGCATCTCCCGCGAATGCGAGACATGGGCGCCGCCCATCGCGTCTCGCGTCACCTCGTGGATATCGCGGGGATCGCAGACGACGACCCGATAACCCAGCGGCACCGCCATCGTCACCAGATGCTGCGTCAGTTGCCCGTCGCCGATCACGATGATTCGCCAGCGCGGGCCGAACGGCACCGTCAGGCGCGTCGTCGAATAGTCGAACGCTGCCGGCTGCGTAACGTTGCGCACACGCGCCACCCCCGTGCACAGATCCAGCTCACGCACCCCGAGTCGACCGTGGCCGATGGCCTCGCGCATGGCGTCGAGCCCGCTGCGCGGGGTCACGCGCTCGACGACCAGTTCGAGCGTGCCGCCGCACGGCAAGCCGAAGCGGTGCGCCTCATCGGCGTTAAGGCCGTACGTCTGCACGTGAGGTCGCAAGCCCGGCCGGAAACCACCGGCGACCTTCGCGAGCAGGTCGTCCTCGATGCAACCGCCGGAGACCGACCCGGCGACGCGCCCGCGCGTGGCGAGCGCCATCATCGCGCCGACGGGACGCGGCGCCGAGCCCCATGTCCGCGCGACACTCGCGAGCAGCACGTCGTCGCCTTGCGCCTGCCAGCGAGCGACGGCATCGAGCACTTCAGCGTCGAGCGCGTCCATCAGGCGTGCCCCTCGTCATGCGCTTCACGGGCGAGCGCACGCGCCTGCGCGACGGTCTGCGGCAGCGGCATCGAACGCGCCCGCACACCGGTGGCGCGACGGATCGCCTGCGCCACCGCCGGCGCCACCGGCGGTAATGACACTTCGCCACACCCCTGAGGTGGGCGGTCGCTCGGCACGATCACAGTCTCGATCGTCGGCATCTCGACGAGATACAGCAGCGGATAGTCGCCGAAATTGCTTTGCTCCACGCCGCCGTTGGCGAAGGTAATCTGGCTCTTGAACGTATTGGTGAGCGCAAATCCGATGCCGCCTTCGATGTTCGCGCGGATCAGGTTCGGGTTGATTGCACGGCCGCAATCGACGCTGCACACAACGCGTTCGATCTTGAAGCGCTCGTTTACGACGCGCAGCTCCACGGCGAGCGCGACATAGGTCGAGAAGGCCGCACCGCGTCCGGTATAGGCGCAGTAGCCGAACCCGCGATGCACGCCGGGCTTCGCCAACGTGTGCCAACCGGCAGACGCCGCCGTCGTCTCGATCACCCGCGTTGCGAGCGCATCGTGTTTGAGCAGGCGTTTGCGATACTCGACGGGATCGACGCCGGCGGCGTCGGCCATCTCGTCGATAAAGCTCTCGAGAAAGAACACGCTCGACGTCGAACCGACCGAGCGCATGAAGCTCACGGGAATGTTGGGCTGCGGCACGTCGATGCCTTCGACGCGCAGGTTCGGGACCGCGTACGCGAGGTCGTAGAGCCCGTCGAGCATGGTCTCGTCATAGCCGGCCTTCTCGTAGTGGTCCTTCTTGATGACGTTGTAAAGCGACTGCCCCGCCACGCGTGCATGCAGGGCCGTGGGCAGCCCGTCGTGACCGAGCACCGCCTCGAAACGACCGGAGGCGCAGGGACGATAGAAGCCGTGTCGTATGTCGTCTTCGCGAGAGCGGATCACCTTGACGGGACGCCCGACCGCCGCCGATGCCACCGCCGCATGGATCACGAAATCGGGCACGTATTTGCGTCCGAAACTGCCGCCGAGGAAGGTCGTGTGCACGATGACCTTCTCCGGTGGCAGCTTGAAGATGCCGCCTAGCGCCCAGCGAACTTTGTCCTGCCCCTGGATCGGCCCCCAGACCTCGATCTCACCCTGCGCCTTGCGCACGTGCACGGTGGCGTTCACCGGCTCCATCGTCGCGTGGACGATGTACGGGGTGTGGTATTCGGCCGTCACACGCTTGCCGCCGGCGGCACCCGAGGCACCGGCAGCGATAAGGCCCGGGGCATCGCCGACGTCGGTCGCAACGCCCGCCTTCCCATCGACAAGCGCGGCACGGCGCTGCGCGAGTATCGCCGCGCTGTCGGCCGCGGCGCCCGCTTTCCATTCGATATCGAGGGCATCGCACGCTTGCTTTGCACACCAGTAATCGTTAGCGACGACGATGATGGCGTCCTTCGCCTGCACGACGTCTTGCACCCCCTTGCGCGCCTTGATTGCGTCGCGATTGCGCACCGACAGCGGAACGCCACCTGTGGTCGGGGCCATGCGCACGGCGCCGACGAGCATGCCCGGCACCTTCACATCGATACCGAAGACGGCCGAGCCATCGACCTTCGACGGCGTATCGAGACGAGACACCGACTTCCCGATCAATGCATGGGCAGCTTCGTTCTTCAATCGCGGATGCCAATTGAGCGGCAGCGTCGCGGCCTCGGCGGCCAGCTCACCGTAGCCGAGCGAGCGGCCCGATTGCGGATGAATGACGCGGCCCTCATGCGTCACACAGTTGGTCGTGCGAACGCCGAACCGGCGTGCTGCCACGGCGACCAAAGCTTCACGTGCTTGCGCCCCGGCGATTCGCAGACGCTCATAGAACAACGTGGCCGACATCGACGCGCCCACGAACTGCTGCAACGCCTCGTTGGCCGCAGCCGTTCGGTAGGCGTCGCGCGCAGTCACGAATTCGACGCGCACCCGACGCCAATCGGCGTCGAGTTCATCGGCCAGCACCTGGGGCAAACCGGTGTAGACGCCCTGTCCGACTTCGCATTGCGAGAGACCGAGCACGGTCGTGCCGTCGGCATCGATGCGGATCCAGTCATTGATTTCGACAAGGGTCTCGCCCGCCGCGCGCGCTTCGGGACTGACCACCCACGACGCCGAAATCGGAACCAGCAGACTGCCCGCTGCCAGCGACATCCCTTTGAGCCAGTGACGGCGGGACGGCGACGCGGGAGCATGGGACGCAGCCTCGTTCACGTCAGCCGTGGTGCGCTCAGCGTTTGGCAGCGGCATGGATCGCCTCCCGGATACGGTGATAGGTCGCGCAACGGCAGAGGTTGGTCATCGCCTCGTCGATCTGGGCGTCGGTCGGATGCGGATGCTTGTCGAGCAGCGCCGCCGCGGCCATCACCATGCCGGACTGGCAGTAGCCGCACTGCGGCACATCCGTGGCGATCCACGCCTGCTGAATCGGATGCGCGCGTGTCGGCGACAGGGCCTCGATGGTCGTGATGCGCCTGCCCGCTGCCGCCGAGACCGGCAGCACACAGGTGCGCGTGGCTACACCTTCGAGGTGTACCGTGCAGGCACCGCATGCGCCGATACCGCAGCCGTATTTGGTGCCGGTCAGCCCCGCGGCATCGCGGATGACCCACAGCAAAGGCGTGCCGTCATCGCCGTCGAAGACGAAGGGCCGCCCGTTGAGTTGGAATTCCATTGACTCTCCCGTTGTGACTGCCGTCTGCCCCGGCGTGTCTTACGACGCGCCGGCAGAAGGTGAGTGAATTCTCACAACGAGAAAATTGGCGAACAACGACCGCTCGGCCCGAAAAGGATGCCGTTCGTCCAGAGACGGGAAAACCCTCACGCGCGAGGCGCGACAGTCGCGTCAGTTGGCTGGGCCGCAGTGTCTGAGATATTCGCGCGGCGGCAAGCCGTAGCAGCGACGAAAGGCGCGGGTGAACGCCTTCTCCGACGCGTAGCCGACGGCATCGGCCACATCGGCGATGCGCACGCCCGCGCCCGCCAGACGCTCCGCAGCCAGGTACATGCGATGCGTCGTGAGATACGACATCGGCGATTCACCCACGAGTTCGCGAAAGCGCAGGCAGAACTTCGAGCGCGACATGCCCGCGATGTCGGCCAGTTGCTCGACCGTCCAAGGCCTTTGCGGCGCGTCGTGCATCGAGGCGATGGCGCGTCCCAATTGCGGATCGGTCATGCCGCGTAGCCAATGCGTCGTCGCGCCGCCGCTGGCACCGAGATAGGCACGCAGGATCTGGATGAACAGCACGTCAGCCAGACGCGCGACGGCCACGCGCCATCCCGCACCGCACTGCATCGACTCTTCGATGAAGCCTGCCAGGGTCGTGGTGAGCCGCGCGGGAACGGCTGGATCGCCGGCGCGGATATGGATGAGCGGCGGCAGCGACGCGAGCAAGGGATTGCGCACGCGCTCCCGGAACATCACTACACCCGTGTAGAGGTCGCTCACCGGCCCCGTGCCGCCCGCGCGGAACGCGAGAGGTGTGTCGAGCCGGGGCGCGATGCCCTGCGCCGTCATCAATTGCTCGAAGACCACCGGTGGCTCGTCCAGCGACGAGCACATCACGTGCTCGTGTCCATGCGGCAACAGCACGCAGTCGCCCGGCTCCACGCGCACCGGCGCCATGCCAGCCACGACGAGATAGAACGGCTCTCCCGTCGCCGTGCGAAACGGCGCACCGTCCATCGCGGGCTTGCGCAGCGACCAGGGGGCTCCGAACGTGAAGCGACCTGTCACGACCGCATCCGCCCGCAGATCGTTGAGAACGTCGCTCAGCGGATCCATGCCACCCCACCTTGCACGACGTGAAGATTCGTTCGTCTCATGGGTGGAACTTTGATTTGTATATGGATAAATCGAAGTATGCCGTTTCGCTCGCTGGAAAAGTATCGGGATCGGCCTAGGGAAAATACGAGGGCGACGGGGGCGCGCGTTGGGCGCGGCGTCACGCGAGCGGACGGGATGGGGGAGACCGGCCTGTAAGCGTCTGCGCGGCACAGGCCAGGGGGTTCAACGTCGCGAGAGCGTCGCCAGGAAGAGGTGGGCAGGGCTTGCCTCGGCCAGCAGCTCACAGACATCACCACCGTCGACGCGAAGCGCATGTCCCTCGGGAACGCTCACGGCTTGGCCGTCCGCGAAGACCGCCCGCACCTTCCCTTGCGCACAGTAAAGGAAGGCGACGGCGTCGGCGTCCGTTGGCAGCGACCACGTCACGGCGTCTCCATCGAGCCGATGCTGCGCCAGCGTGTGCTGCCATGCGGCGCGACGTGTCATGACGTTGAAGTCGTCGATGGGCACGCCGGACGTCTCCAGCATCGGTGTGCTGCTCACCGTCAACTCGCCGCCGAAGACGTATGGAGGCGTGCGCGTCGAGAGCGTCACGTCCGGGCGGCCTTCGACATTGAGCGTGAGGGTGCCGCCCCGCACGATGGCCAGCGAGCGGTCGATGCCCGGGAACACGGAGAACGGCCCCGGGCTGGCGACCGTGGCCGTGCTGATGCGCCAATCGAAGCCGTCTTCACCGGGACGTCGCGCCACCGCCAGCTCGGTCGTGACTCCCAGGCCGTTCTTCCACGGCATCTTCTGAAAATCGGCCGGGCCGAGCGTTTGCAGTTTCATGCGACGTCTCTGACGAATTGGCTTACTTGCGGACTTCGCCGTGTCCGAACACGACGTACTTCAAACTCGTCAGGCCCTCGAGACCCACCGGACCGCGGGCGTGCAGCTTGTCGTTCGAGATACCGATCTCGGCACCCAGACCGAATTCGAAGCCGTCGGCGAAACGCGTGCTCGCGTTGATCATCACGCTCGCGGAATCGACTTCGCGCAGGAATTGCATGGCGGCGGAGTAATCCTCGGTCACGATGGCATCGGTGTGATGCGAGCCGTAGCGATTGATGTGCGCGATGGCCGGCGCCATGCCATCGACGATCTTCAGCGCCAGCACCGGTGCCAGATATTCCGTCGACCAATCCGCTTCGGTCGCCGCCACCACGCCCGTCATGCCGGCTTCGCTGAGCGCCGCCAGGGTTCGGTCGCAACCGCGCAACTCGACCTGCTTATCCTGGAACATGCGCGCGATGGCGGGCAACTGGTCGATGGCCTGTTGGTCGACGAGCAATGTTTCCATCGTGTTGCAGGTGCCATAGCGATGCGTCTTGGCGTTCTCGCAAATCGCCAGCGCCTTCGCCGGATCGGCGCGACCGTCGACGTAGACATGGCAGATGCCGTCGAGGTGCTTGATCATCGGCACGCGCGCGTCCTGCATCAACCTCGCGATCAGGCTCTTGCCGCCACGCGGCACGATCACGTCCACATAGTCGGTCATCGTGATGAGTTCGCCGACCGCTGCACGGTCGGGCGTGCTCACGACCTGCACGGCGTCACCGGGCAAGCCGCTCGCCGCGAGCGCCTGCGCGATGAGGGCGGCCAGCGCCGTGTTGCTCTCGATGGCTTCGGACCCGCCGCGCAGAATGGTCGCGTTGCCCGACTTCAAGCAAAGCGCAGCCGCGTCGATGGTCACGTTGGGACGCGATTCGTAAATGATGCCGATGACGCCCAGCGGCACGCGCATCTGACCGACCTGAATACCGCTCGGCTGCACGCGCACGTTGCTGATCTCGCCGATGGGGTCCGACAGGCCCGCGATCTGACGCAGTCCTTCGATCATCGTGCGCAGCGCCTTGTCCGACAGCGTGAGACGGTCGATGAACGCGGCGTCCTGACCATTGACGCGGGCGCGCTCGAGATCGCGGCGATTCACGTCCTGCAACGCCGCGCCATCGCGCTCGATGGCATCGGCAATCGCGAGCAGCGCGCGATTCTTGGCAGCGGTGTCGGCACGCGCCATGGCACGCGACGCCTCACGGGCGCGCTGGCCCAACGATTGCATGTAGGCTTTGATATCCATATCGTCTGTTTCGCAGTTCTCTTGGCGACGCAATCGCCAGTACGTTCGGTGGGTTTTCGGTGCCGGCCGTCATCACGGTATTCGGACGGCAGCACACGGCACGTCGCCAGTCATGCGCCAGATTGTCCGTCAATTGTGGGGATCTTGCTGGCGCGGCTCCCGTGCCCCGGGAGGTGGGTTCCGGCGTTTGGCTGCACTTGGCAGTGCTTGGGCGCGGTCTACGCGTGCACCGGACGGGGTGCGCGAGCGGAGCGCGCCATCGGCGGTCGCTCGCCGGCGAGCAGCAGCCCGAGTTGCAGCATGCCGTCCCACGGGTCGCCGGACAGACCGTCGGCCCGCAGCCCCTTGACCTGCCGGTCAAGACGCGCGGCCAACTGCAATGCCTGCGCTAGCTTGGCGGGTGTGACTCGGTGGGCCGCCTGCTCCATCAGGCGCTCTCGTGGCCCCCAGACCCGATACTCGCGCAACAACATCGCAAGCGGCTTGCCCGCCGCCATCCCGCGCGTGATCTTGGTGAGGGTGCGCACTTCTTCGGTCAACGCCCACAGGACCAGCGGTGCTGCTTCGCCCTCGCCACGAAGGCCGTCGAGCATGCGCACCAGCCGGGCGGTATCGCCTGCCAGGACCGCTTCACTGAGTTTGAAGACGTCGTAACGCGCCACGTTCATCACGGCATCCTGCACTTGCTCGAACGCGAGCGCACCCGCCGGATACAGCAGACCGAGCTTCTGAATCTCCTGATGGGCCGCCAGCAGGTTGCCCTCGACGCGATCCGCGATGAACTGCAGCACACGTCGTCCCGGCTCACCGGCTTCGACACGCTGCCCTTGTGCGGCGAGACGCTGCGCAATCCAGTCGGGCAGACGGCTCCGGTCGACCGGGTCGATCTTCATCGTCACGCCCTCGCGATCGAGCGCCGTGAACCAATCGGATTTGGTCGCTGCCGCATCCAGGCGGGGCAGCGTGACAATGGTCAGGACGTCGCTGTTCGCGGCACTGGCGTGCGCCTTGAGCGCTGCGCCGCCGTCCTTGCCCGGCTTTCCGCCGGGAATGCGTAACTCGATGAGTTTGCGGTCGCCGAACAGCGACATGGACTGGCCGGCGTTCGCGAGCGCGCCCCAGTCGAAGCTACGCTCGACGCTGAGCACATCACGCTCGGTGAAACCGCCCGCACGTGCAGCCGCGCGTACACGATCCACCGCCTCCTGAACGAGCAGGCTCTCGTCGCCGTAAATCGTATAGATCGGCGAGAGGGTCTTGGCGAGATGCGCGTCGAGCGCGTCGGGACGCAGTTGCATGATGGCAGACGTTACTCTTCCGGCTTCGTCGCCGGCAGGGATTTCACCGCTTCCATGCGACGAATGATCTGAGCCACCGCGTCCTTCTGCATGTCTCGGCCCAGCAGTGCACCTTCCGCATCGCGCGCCGTCGTTTCGCTGTCGCTGTACGGCAGATTGCGCGTCAGACGAATCGTGCTCAACGGGATGATCGGCCGGCCATCCGGTGTCACGAGCTGAAATGTAAAAGCGCTGCGCATCTCATATTCGCGCGCCTGACCGTTGGCGTCGAGACTGACTGCAGTGCGAGACGACGCGATGTTCACGATTTCCAACCGCGCGTCAGCATCCTTGGGCTCGGTCACCACAACGGTGTCCTTGCTGCCGTAACGGATGTAGCGCGAGATGTCGGTCGCCATCTGGCCGCCGCCGGAGATGTACAAACGGTGGAATGCATACTCGCTCGCACCGCGCAGCTGGAAGCCGCACGCCGACAGTACGAGCGCGCAACCCAGCAGGGCAATCCCGCCGAAAATCCTGCGCGTCATACCGACGCCTCGTTGCCCGGATGTCATTTGCACGTGATGTGCCCTCTTGTCACCAAACGTCATCAATTCATCGATCGGCGGCCGCAACGGCCACCTCAGAGCACTACGTTCACAAGTCGGCCCGGTACAACGATGACCTTCTTCACCGGCTTGCCTTCGCCGAACTTGGCGGTCATTTCGTGCGCCAGCGCGGCTTGTTCGATGGCCTCGCGCGAAGCGTCCTTCGCCACGCGCACGGCGCCACGCACCTTACCCGCCACCTGCAGCACGAGTTCGATCTCGTCCTGCACCAGCGCGGCGGCGTCGACTTCCGGCCACGGCGCATCGAGCAGATCGCCCTGTTGCGCCGCGTAGCCCAACTCGACCCACAAGCCGTGGGTGACGTGCGGCACCACCGGATACAGCACGCGCAGCAGAATGCCGTAGCACTCGCGCACCGCACCGGCGCCCGCCGCCCCCTTGTCGCTCTCGATGGCGTTGAGCATCTTCATCGCCGCGGACACGACCGTGTTGTACTGCACACGCTGATAGTCGTAGTTGGCCTGCTTTAGCACGCCATGAATCTCGAGACGCAGCGCCTTGGCCGCCGGGTTCGCCGTATCGATGGAGGCGTCCGCCTGACGCAGCAGCGCGGCCTGCGACTGGCCGAAGCCCCACAGGCGGCGCAGGAAGCGGCTCGCGCCTTCCACACCGGCCCCCGACCATTCGAGTTGCTGTTCGGGCGGTGCCGCGAACATCACGAACAGACGCGCTGTATCGGCGCCATGCTGATCGATCAGCGACTGCGGATCCACGCCGTTGTTCTTGGATTTCGACATCTTCTCGATGCCGCCGAGCGTCACGTCCGCACCGTCAGCCTTCGACGTTGCACTGACCGGACGGCCCTTGTCGTCGAACTGCACTTGCACGTCCAGCGGGTTGAACCACGTCTTCTTGCCCGCGGCATCCTCACGATAGTACGTCTCGTTGAGCACCATACCCTGCGTGAGCAGGTTCTGCGCCGGCTCCTTGAAACTCACCAAACCCAGATCGCGCATCACCTTGGTCCAGAAGCGCGAATACAGCAAGTGGAGAATCGCGTGCTCGATGCCGCCGATGTACTGATCCATCGGCATCCAGTAATCGGTGCGCGCGTCGACCATGGTGTCGGCGTCCGGGCAGGCATAGCGCGAGAAATACCACGACGAGTCCACGAACGTGTCCATCGTGTCGGTCTCGCGGCGCGCCGGCTTGCCGCACTTCGGGCAATCGCACTTGAGGAACGCTTCCGACTTGGCCAGCGGGTTGCCGGTGCCGTCCGGCACGAGGTCTTCGGGCAACACGACCGGCAGGTCCTTTTCGGGAACCGGCACCGCGCCGCACGACGCGCAGTGAATGATCGGAATCGGCGTGCCCCAGTAACGCTGGCGCGAAATCCCCCAGTCGCGCAGACGGAACGTGACCTGCTTGTCGCCGGCACCCTGCGCCTTGAGATCCGCGGCGATGGCGTCGACGGCGGCCGCAAAGGCCAGGCCGTCATATTTGCCGCTGTTGACCAGCGTGCCGTTTTCCTTGTCGCCGTACCAGGCCTGCCAGGCTTGCGTCGAATAGGTCTCGCCGGCCACCGCGACAACCTGCTTGATCGGCAGGTCGTACTTGCGCGCGAACGCAAAGTCACGCTCGTCGTGGGCCGGAACGCCCATCACCGCGCCCTCGCCATACCCCATCAGCACATAGTTGCCGATCCACACCTCGACCTTCTCGCCGGTCAGCGGATGCGTGACGAAAAAGCCCGTCGGCATGCCTTTCTTTTCCATCGTGGCGATGTCGGCTTCGGCCACGCCACCCTGCTTGCATTCGGCGATGAACGCCTGCAGGTCGGGACGATCGGCGGCCAGACGCGTTGCCAGCGGATGCTCGGCGGCGATTGCGCAGAAAGTCACGCCCATGATCGTGTCGGCACGCGTAGTGAACACGCGCAGCAGTTTGTGCTCGCCGTCCAGCTCGTACGGGAAGCCGAAGTTCACGCCAAAGCTCTTGCCGATCCAGTTCTGCTGCATCACCTTCACGCGCTCGGGCCAGCCGAGGTCGTCCAGGTCGCCGAGCAGTTCGTCGGCGTATTCGGTGATGCGCATGTAATACATCGGGATTTCGCGCTTCTCGATGAGCGCACCCGAGCGCCAGCCTCGACCGTCGATCACCTGCTCGTTGGCGAGCACGGTCTGATCGATCGGGTCCCAGTTCACCGTGCCGGTCTTCAGGTAGACAACGCCCTTCTCGAGCATCTTCAGGAACAGCCACTGGTTCCAGCGGTAATAGTCCGGCTTGCAGGTGGCGACTTCGCGCGACCAATCGATCGCCAGACCCATCGCCTGCATCTGCTTCTTCATGTACGCAATGTTGTCGTACGTCCACTTGGCCGGCGGCACGCCGTTGGCCATTGCCGCATTTTCAGCCGGCATGCCGAAGGCGTCCCACCCCATCGGCATCAGCACGTTGTACCCACGCATGCGCATCTGACGATACATCACGTCGTTGATGGTGTAGTTGCGCACGTGGCCCATATGCAGCTTGCCCGACGGATACGGCAGCATCGAGACGCAATAGAATTTCTGTTTGTCCGCGCGCTCGGTGGTCTTGTAGGCATCGATGGCCTGCCAATGAGACTGGGCGGAGGCTTCGACGTCGGCGGGAACGTATTTTTCTTGCATGATGGGTCGGCGGGTAGGATTCGGCTCGGCTTCGGCCCCGCCGGTGCGCGGCAAAGGGCGCGCAGCACGCAAGCGTTTGGGGGCAAATCCGGGGAAAACGATGATTATAACGCCGACGGCAACGGATTCGGCGCGACGGTGGAGAGCAGATGCGGCCTGGAGGCCGCCTTGGCGTGGCTGCCGCCCGATGCGTCATGCGATCCGTGGCGGCGTGCGTCTTTGATGTCGGCGCCCGGTGCCGGCTGGCGCAGCGTCTGCCCTCTCATGCGCCACCTCGACGGGCCATCCGCGCCCCGCACGCCGGCAAGGGCTGAATCAGCGCAGGCCCAGAACGTCCTGCATATCGAACAGGCCCGTGTTGTGTTGCGCAAGGAAACGGGCAGCACGCAGCGAGCCTTGCGCATACGAGAGGCGGCTCGACGACTTGTGCGTGATCTCGATGCGCTCACCGATGCCGGCAAACAGCACCGTGTGATCGCCCACGATATCGCCACCGCGCACGGTCGCGAAACCGATGGTCGACGGATCGCGCTCGCCGGTCACGCCTTCGCGACCGTAGATGGCGCATTCCTTCAGATCGCGGCCCAATGCGTCGGCCACGACTTCACCCATGCGCAGCGCCGTGCCCGACGGGGCATCGACCTTGTGGCGGTGATGCGCTTCGATGATCTCGATGTCGTAGCCCGTGTTCAGAATCTTCGCCGCGACTTCGAGCAGCTTGAACGTGGCATTCACACCCACGCTCATGTTCGGCGCAAACACCACGGCCACGCGCTCGGCACCCGCCGCCAGACGCGCCTTGTCGGCTTCCGAGAATCCGGTCGTGCCGATGATCATCTTGACACCGTGCTTTTCGGCGGCAGCCAGATGCGCCAGCGTGCCTTCGGGACGCGTGAAGTCGATCAGATATTGTGCGTTGGCGAGCGCGACATCGAGATCGGCGGTGATGTTGACACCCGTCTCGCGCCCCAGAAAGGCGCCGGCGTCGTGTCCCAGCGCCGGGCTGTCCTCGCGGTCGAGCGCACCGACCAATTCGGCGTCGTCGGTGGCCAGTACGGTTTCAATCAGCATCCGGCCCATACGGCCGGAGGCGCCAGCAATCGCAATCTTCATCATGGAATTCTTGACTCTTCAGACAGCTTACTTGGGCATCGAGAACAGGCCACCGCCGGAAGTCACCCGCGGCGACGGGACAAGCCCCGTGCCCGTGGCCGTCGTCGCACTGCCCGAAGCGCTGTCGCCAGCGGTGGACTGTGCGTTGGACGCAGGGGCCGGTTCGGAAGCGGTAGCCGCCGCAGCGGTCGACACGGCCGCGACGTCGGACGCGGCGGGCGCGGCAGTCTCCGCGGTCGCGGCACTCGCCGTCGACGGGGCCGAGGCGTCGGTCTTTACGGTCTTGCCCTTCTGACCATCGATTTCCTGCACCAACTGATATTCGGTCGGCAGATTTTCTCCGCCTTCCCAGCGCGCCAGCGTGTCGCCGTCGAAGTACACCTTCAGGTGACGCTCCTGAACCACCGACGCATTGCCGCGCTTGAAATAGAAGACATAGTCCCAGCGATTCGCGTGGAAGATGTCCGTGAGCAGCGGCGTGCCGAGCAGTTGACGGACCTGATCGCGCGTCATGCCGGCTTTGAGCTGCTCATAGGCCTCTTTCGAGACGAAGTTGCCTTGAACGATGTTGATTCGATACGGCGTGACCACGCCGATCACTTTGTCGGTCACGCTGTCATACGTCGAGCAACCGGCCAGGGCCAGGAATGCCGCTGCAGCGCAGACGGAGAGCGGAAGGGAGAGATAACGACGCAAATCTGACTCGCTTTCAAAAAAATCGACCTTGAATCCGGCACGCCGGGCGCGCCGCCACATCGCCCCCGTTGACGGCACAAACCGTCCCGATTGCCCTGGTTTGCGCCCGGGCAAGGCAAAAAGGCATTATTATTGCGGCTGTATTGTACTCTAGGGACGTAGAGCGATGCCGAATCCCGCCGATCTGAAAAATATCGGACTGAAAGCCACGCTTCCGCGCCTCAAAATTCTGGAGATTTTCCAGAACAGCGAGAGCGAGGTGCACCATTTAACCGCCGAAGACGTCTATCGTCATCTGCTCAACGAAAACCTCGATATCGGTCTGGCCACGGTGTACCGTGTCCTGACGCAGTTCGAGCAAGCGGGCCTATTGTCGCGCAGCAACTTTGAGTCCGGCAAGGCCGTTTTCGAGCTCAACGAAGGCCACCACCACGATCACCTCGTGTGCCTCGACTGCGGGCGTGTCGAAGAGTTCTTCGACGCCGAGATCGAACGCCGCCAGAAAATGATCGCCAAGGAACGTGGCTTCGCGCTCCAGGACCACTCGCTCGCGATGTACGGGAGCTGCACGAAAAACCCCTGCCCGCATCGCCAAAAGAATTAAGCGTTGTTTTGGCATAATGTCTTCTGATGAAGACATTATGGGATTCCCCCTAGCTTCGGGTCTTGAAGCGCTGAGCACGGCTACGCATCGTCGGCAAACACCCCGTAAGCAGCGATGAGAGACTGCAATCGATGCCACCACCATGGTGCCAGCGCATTAAGCGTTGCGGATGGGTACGCGCAGCCCGAAATAGCTGCGGTTATCGCCTAAACACCGGCATCCCTCACGACGTAGCGCACCAACGAAAAAGCCGCTGTCTCACGACAGCGGCTTTTTTACGACTGGACGTCAAACGCGATTACTTCGCCGACATGAGTGCAACGGTCGTGTCGAGCATGCGGTTCGAGAAGCCCCACTCGTTGTCGTACCACGAGCCGACCTTCACGAGGCGGCCCGACACCTTGGTCAGTGTACCGTCGAAGTTCGACGAGGCCGGGTTGTGGTTGAAGTCGACCGACACCAGCGGTGCCGTGTTGTACGTTGCGATGGCCTTGAGCGACCCCTCGGCTGCTTCCTTCAGAATCGCGTTGACTTCGTCAACCGTCGTGTCGCGCTTGGCAACGAACGACAGGTCGACGATCGACACGTTGATCGTCGGAACGCGAATGGCGTAACCGTCGAGCTTGCCATTGAGTTCCGGCAACACCAGACCGACGGCCGACGCGGCGCCCGTCTTGGTCGGGATCATGCTCATCGTGGCCGAGCGCGCGCGACGCAGGTCTTCGTGATAGACGTCCGTCAGCACCTGGTCGTTGGTGTAGGCGTGCACCGTCGTCATCAGACCCGTTTCCAGACCGATTTTCTCGTGCAGCGGCTTGACCAGCGGCGCCAGGCAGTTCGTGGTGCACGATGCGTTCGAGATGACCGTGTCGGTCGACTTGAGCACGCCTTCGTTCACGCCGAACACGATCGTGGCGTCGACATCCTTGCCGCCCGGCGCCGAGATAATGACCTTCTTCGCGCCGCCCTTCAGGTGAGCGCCGGCCTTTTCCTTCGTCGTGAAGAAGCCCGTGCACTCAAGCACGACATCCACGCCCAGCTCGCCCCACGGCAGTTCGGCCGGGTTGCGGTTGGCCAGCACGCGAATCTTGTCGCCGTTGACGATCATGAAATCGCCGTCGACCGACACCGTGCCCGGGAACTTGCCGTGCGCCGTATCGTATTGCGTCAGGTGAGCGTTCGTCTGCGTATTGCCGAGATCGTTGATGGCGACGATTTCGATGTCGTGCTTCTTACCACCTTCATAATGGGCACGCAGCACGTTGCGGCCGATACGGCCGTAGCCGTTGATAGCGACGCGAATGGTCATGGGGGTTTCTCCGTAAGGTCTAACGAAATCAGCCAAGCACGGACTTGACCGTCGCGACCACGTGGTCGACGGTGAAGCCGAAGTGTTTGAACAGCACGCCGGCCGGGGCCGACTCGCCGAAGGTGTCGATGCCGACCACGCCGCCTTCCAGGCCGACGTACTTATGCCAATACGCCGTCACGCCGGCTTCGATCGCCACGCGCGACACACCGCGCGGCAGCACACGCTCGCGATACGCCTTGTCCTGACGGTCGAACACATTGGCCGACGGCATCGACACGACACGCGCCGCGATGCCCTCGGCAGCCAACGCCTCGGCGCCCTTGAGCGCCAGCTCGATTTCCGAGCCGGTCGCGATCAGCACGATCTGCGGATTCGCCACGTCGCGCAGCACATAGCCGCCACGACGGATATCGGCAATCTGCGCATCGTCGCGCGAGACGAACGGCAGGTTCTGACGGCTGAGCACCAGGCTCGACGGACCATCGTGACGTTCGACGGCCGCCACCCAGGCGACTGCCGTCTCCGTCGTATCGCAGGGACGCCACACGTCCATCTGCGGGATCAGGCGCAGGCTCGAGACGTGCTCGACGGACTGGTGCGTCGGACCGTCTTCACCCAGGCCGATCGAGTCGTGCGTGAACACGAAGATCGAGCGCAGCTTCATCAGCGCCGCCATACGCAGCGCATTGCGGCTGTAGTCCGAGAACGTCAGGAACGTTCCACCGAACGGGATGTAGCCGCCATGCAGCGCCATGCCGTTCATGATGGCGCTCATGCCGAACTCGCGCACGCCGTAGTTGATGTGATTGCCAAACTGCACGCCTTCCGCGTTGGCGCGCACCGCCTTGCTGGCCTTCCAATTCGTGAGGTTCGAGCCGGTCAGGTCGGCCGAGCCACCCAGGAACTCCGGCAATACGGCGGCCAGACCTTCGATCGCAAGCTGCGAGGCCTTGCGCGTGGCGACCGTCTCGCCCTTCTCGTTGGTCTTGGCGATGAACGCGGCGGCGGCCGACTTGAAGTCGCCGGGCAGCTCACCCTTCATGCGACGCTCAAATTCGGCAGCCTCTGCCGGGAACTGGCTGCGGTAGGCGGCAAAGCGCTCGTTCCATTCGCCTTCGGCACGCTGACCGGCGACCTTGGCATCCCATGCGGTGTAGACATCGGCCGGCAGCTCGAACGGCGGCAGGTGCCAACCGAGCGACGCGCGCGTGGCGGCGATTTCGTCGGCGCCCAACGGCGCACCATGCACATCGTGACCGCCCTGCTTGTTCGGCGCGCCCTTGCCGATCAGCGTCTTGCAGCAGATCAGCGTCGGACGATCCGAGGTCTTGGCCTGGGCGATGGCGGCGTCGACCGCGTCGACATCGTGGCCGTCGATGTCGCGAATCACGTTCCAGCCATAGGCTTCGAAGCGCTTCGGTGTGTCGTCGGCAAACCAGTATTCAACGTCGCCGTCGATCGAGATGCCGTTATCGTCGTACAGCGCGATGAGCTTATTCAGACGCAGCGTTCCCGCGAGCGAACACGCTTCGTGCGAGATGCCTTCCATCAGGCAGCCGTCGCCGAGGAACGCGTACGTGTAGTGGTCGACGATATCGTTACCCGGGCGGTTGAATTCCTTGGCGAGCAGGGCCTCGGCCAGCGCGAAGCCCACCGCGTTGGTGATGCCCTGACCCAGCGGGCCCGTGGTCGTCTCGATGCCCGGCGTGACGCCCACTTCCGGGTGCCCCGGCGTCTTGCTGTGCAGTTGGCGGAAGTGCTTGAGCTCTTCGATCGGCAGGTCATAGCCCGTCAGATGCAGCAACGAATAGATGAGCATCGAGCCGTGGCCATTCGACAGCACGAAGCGGTCGCGATCGAACCAATGCGGGTTGACGGGGTTGTGCTTGAGGTGACGGCCCCAGAGAGCGACCGCGATATCGGCCATGCCCATCGGCGCGCCAGGGTGACCGGAGTTGGCCTGTTGGACCGCGTCCATGGAGAGGACGCGAATGGCAGAGGCCATCAGCGCAGGCGTAGCAGAAGAGGAGTTCGTCATGGTGAACAGCCGGAAGAGCGGGCGTGCCCCCGTTGCCGCGAGCTGCCGCGCGAAATTCGAATGCGGAATAAAGTCCAAGATTTTACCAGATACGGCCGTTGCCCGGGTCGCTCGCGGCGAACTTCCCCAAATGACGGGAACGTGGAATCATGCAAAGAACAGGCATGATCGCCACCCATTAGAGGAAGTTGCCTCGCCAATGCCCGCCAAACGTGACATCAGCGACGACCTGTCGACCGCCGCATTGCGCCCGTGCACGGCGCCGCTTGGGCCTTGGGCCAGTTATACGTTCGCCGCGCGCCCGGTATTCGCCGCCACGTCGGCCTATCAGCGCATCGAGGTCGTGGATTTGCCGGCATTCGGGGCACTTGGGCGGGCCTATCGACTCGACGGCCGGTTCATGGCTTCGCTCGCCGATGCGCATATCTGCCACGAATGCATGGTGCATCCGCTCTTGCTTGCGCACGGTAACGCCCAGCGCGTGTTGGTGCTTGGCGGGGGGGATGGCGGCTCGGCGCGCGAAGCCTTGCGTCACGCGAGCGTGCGCGAGGTTGTCGTCGCCGAACTCGATGCCCAGGTGCCTGCGACGATCCTGAAGTACATGCCGACGTTGGCGGACGGCGCATTCGACGATCCGCGCACCACGCTTGTCATCGGCGACGCCCGGGATCTCGTCGACGCCGCGCTGGCTCGCGGAGAAGCGTTCGACGCCGTGATTTTCGACCTGACCGACGCTGACGGCGAGGCGGCCACGCTGCATGGCGCACCGTTCTTCGCCAAACTCCGCGCACTACTCGGCCCACGCGGCGCTATCGCCCTGCAACTGGGGGCGCCATGGTTCGAAGCCGATCAAGTCGCGCGCATGCTCGATGCCCTGCGCTCGGTGTTCAAATTTGTCCAACCGATAACCACGTATGTGCCGCTGTACGGCACGTTGTGGGCGCTCGCGTTCGCCAGCGATTCGCTCGACGTGCGTGGCAGCGATGCAACCGCGGCCACGCAGGCTCTGCTATCGCGAGAATCCCTGCGCCACTATGCGCCGGCCCGGCGTGCCGCGCTTTTCGACATCCCGCCGGAACTGATGGCCGTCCTCGGCGATCGATAACCAACCGCGCGACGACGAGATGACGCGACGCAAGTGAATCAAGCCCGCATTCCTTGTATATTGAAAACTCATCGCAACCGTTGGCGGCGGGCCGTTCGCGTATTCGTGCGTCAGGACGAGACTGCTTTACCCACAGCCGACGCTCATACCGGAGCACCGTCATGCCCGATCCCCGCCCCGCCCATGTGCCGTGGTTGACGCCCTACCTGACCGTGCGCGACGCCAAGGCGGCGGCGACGTTCTATGCGCAGGCGTTCGGCTTCTCGGTGCATGACATGGTGAACGACGACGGCATCGTCATGCACGTCGAAATGTTTTATCAAGGGCAATTGATCGTGATGTTCGCCCCCGAGGGCGCGTTCGCGAGCACCGCGCGCACGCCGCGCACCTCCGGTGTGGAGGCGTCGCAGAGCTTCTATGTCTATACGGAAGACGTCGATGCACTATACGCGCAGGCGACCGCCGCCGGCGCGAAGGGGCTAACGCCTCCCAGCGACCAATTCTGGGGCGACCGCTTTTGCCAACTGGAAGACCCGGACGGCTATCGCTGGGGCTTCGCCCGCCCCGTCGCTCCGCGAAGCTGAGCCGCTTCTCCCTCTGACGTTGGGGTATGCTTCTGTCCCCGGCGCCACGCCCGACCGCGCCCTTTCGACTCCCGTCCGTATGCCTCGCTTCTTTATCGATGTGCCGCTGCACGCCGGCGCACTGCTTGATCTTCCCGAGACGGTGGTGCGTCACGCTCAGGTATTGCGCCTGAAGATCGGCGATGCGCTCACGCTTTTCGACGGCACGGGCGGCCAATATCCGGCCGTGCTCACGACGCTGGAAAAGCGCCACGCCACGGCGCAACTCGGCGAACGGGAGGTGCGCGAGGTGGAGACGCCGTACCGCGTCACCCTGGCACAGGGCATCGCCGGCGGCGACAAGATGGACTGGCTGATAGAAAAGGCCATCGAGCTAGGCGTGGCGGACATTCAGCCGCTGATCACCGAACGCTCGGTGATCCGGCTCGACGGGGAACGTGCGGCGAAGCGCGTTGCGCATTGGCAGGCGCTGGCACAGGCCGCTTGCGAGCAATGCGGCCGAAATCGCGTGCCACGCGTCCTGCCGATTCGCCCGATCGGCGCTTGGCTGCGCGAGCAAGGCGCGGTGACAGACGACGGATGGCGTGTGCTATTGTCACCCAGAGCGGACAGCGGTTTCGACTCGCTGCCGCTGCACGCACCGTCTCAGCCAGGCGTTTTGCTGTTCGGCCCGGAAGGCGGACTGGCACCGCACGAAGAATCCCTCGCGCGGGAGGCCGGTTTTATGGCGATTCGCCTGGGCGAACGCATCTTGCGAACGGAAACGGCGGGCATCGCGGTCCTCGCGGCATTGGCCGCGCGCTGGGGCGGTTGGTAAGCCTCGACGATTTGCACATTGGCTTCACAAGCCTAAAGGAGTCATCCCATGGGTATCCTGGATTCCATTCTCGGCGGCATTTCTGGCAATTCGGCCGATGGCGGTAGCGGTAGCGGCGGCAATACCAAGATGTTGCTGCTGATGGGTTTGCTGGCGATGATCGCCAACCGTTCCGGCAACGCGCAGGCACAGGGCGGTCAGGGCGGCGACCTGATTGGCTCGTTGGGGGGCGCACTCAGCGGGATGCTGGGCGGTGCGGCGGCGGGCGGCGGTGGTGCCGGCGGTCTTGGCGGTTTGCTGGGCGGGCTGCTGGGCGGAGGACAAGCACCGCAGCAGGATGCCGCCGGCAACCCCGCGACGTCCCCTGGCGACCTGGTGGGCGCGCTCGGCGGACTGGGCGGACTGACGCAGGTGCTGGAAAATGGCGGCCTGGGCGATGCGATGCGCTCGTGGGTCGGCACCGGCAGCAATCAGCCAGTGTCGGCCGATCAGGTGGCCCAGGCGCTTGGCCCGGGAGGACATCTGCAGCAACTGGCCGATTCGGCGGGCGTCAGCCCGGATGAGGCCGCACAGCAACTGTCGTCGCTGCTGCCCGAGGTGGTCAATCACCTCACACCGAACGGTGATCTACCGCAAGGCCATCTCGACCTGGCAAGCCTCGCCCAGCAATTCCTCGGTGGACGGACCGGCTGAGGCAAGGCCATCCAGGAATCCGATAATCGCCGGCTGAAAACGTAAAAAGGTCCGCAATGCGGACCTTTTTCGTGAGGTTGACGTGACGCATGTTCGCGTCGGGGCGAGACCGGTGACGTCAGACGATGTTTCCGAGGTCACTCACCGACGATTCGCTTGGTGGTCCGTCAGGCAAACGAGTAAAAGACGCGGAACGTGATACGACGCTCAGCCCAGAACTCGGCGGCATCGCGGAACACGTCCAGCAGGGTTTCGCGACCGTCCTTATCGAACTTCGTCGCCACCGGCAATCCCTCGAGCACGACGACAAAACCAGGCTGCGGGCCTGCGTGATGCACCAGATCGGTCAGACAATCGTGCAAGGCGTCGTAATTCTTTCCGAAATGCTTGGGAAACAGGAACGACGTGGCGATCGTCTCCAGCACCTCGGCCTTGCTCTGCGCCTGCGAACAATTGGCGTAGAGGAAGTGCTGCCCGAGTCGCTCGGCCTCTGCGGCCAATTCCGGCACGCGGAATGCGCGGATCGACTGCACGATATTCGGCCTGACGGTCTTGAAAAGACTCATATCTCCCTCTTCCGATAAGGTATGGCGGCGGCCGGCCCGCGCGACAGCATGCAGGCCCAGCACCTGCTTGAACAAGTTGCCCTCGCCCGCACCGAATGGATCTGCCATACGATCTTTCCCGCGTTCCTGTGCGAAAACCGGCTCACTCATACTGCTGTCATTCCCTTATGCGTCTAAAGCTGTTGTAGTGATCTTGTGTGTAGTAACAAGGATCGACCGCCCGCTGGTCCCCGCCACAGATGATGCGCCTGGCGCCCCGATTGCGGGCACCGGGGGTCGGCACCGTGTATTCATGGTAATAGCCACGCCGCATTTTGGGCAGCTGCTTTTCGTAGTTCCCGAACACAACGCCGTCTTTGGCGTAGGGGAACGGCCCGCCCTGGGCAATCAGCGTCAGCGTGCGCTGCGCTTCGCGAGGCAACTCGGCAACGGACACTGTGACCGTTGAACCCGTGACGTATGGCGCGGTTTCGCGCGCCACAGCATTGGACCACAGAAACACACTACCAGCCGCCGTCAGCGCCACGATGCTCCGGTGAAGCCAACGTGCCATGGTCATAGCTAGCCTGTCGCCCGACGTCGTATTGCGCCGCGGGCTTGTTCTGGTGGTTGAAGCCGTAAGGTTATCGCTATTGGTCCAGAGAATCAATGTCGGCTTACATTTTGCAACGAAACAACGCGACAAATTATTGAAAATAAAGGATTTTAAAGAGAGTGAGCGCACACATGACGGTGTGAGCGTGCAAAATGTCTCGCCGGAATGCAAATCGCCGCCCCCAAAAGGGGGCGGCGATTTGTCGTTAACATGTGTCGAACGGTGGCGAACCGCCGCGCGCTCGCCAGACGTCAACGCGCCTGTTGTTGCGCCGCCGCATCGGCCACCACCAGCGCCACCATGTTGATGATGCGTCGCACCGTGGCCGACTCGGTCAGGATATGCACCGGCTTGGCAGCGCCCAGCAGGATTGGCCCGATCGCCACGTTATTGCCCGCCGCCGTCTTGAGCAGATTGTACGCAATGTTCGCGGCGTCGATATTCGGCATGATGAGCAGGTTCGCAGCACCGGTCAGCGTCGATTCCGGCATGATGCGTGCGCGCAGTTCCGGGTCTAGTGCGCAGTCGCCGTGCATTTCGCCGTCAACTTCCAGATCGGGCGCACGTTCCTGCAGGATCGCCAGCGTTTCGCGCATCTTGCGGGCGCACGCGGCGTCGCTGGTACCGAAGTTCGAATGCGACAACAAGGCCACCTTCGGCTGGATACCGAAGCGGCGAATCTCCTCGGCGGCCATCAGCGTGATTTCGGCCAGTTCCTCTGCGCTCGGATCCTGATTGATGTGCGTATCGACCAGGAAAATCTGCCGGTTCGGCAAAATCAGGGCGTTCATCGCCGCATAGACATGCCCCCCGGCCCGCTTGCCGATCACGCGATCGATGAAGTGCAGATGACGGCCCGGTGTCGACACCGTGCCGCAAATCATACCGTCCGCTTCGCCCTTGCGCACCAACATGGCGGCAATCAGGGTCGTGCGGCGACGCATCTCGACGCGCGCATAAGACGCCGTCACGCCCTTGCGGTTCGTCAGCTGGTGATACGTTTCCCAGTAATCGCGATAGCGCTCGTCGTGCTCCGGGTTCACGACGGTGAAGTCGACACCCGGTGTCAGGCGCAGGCCATATTGCTGCACGCGGTGCTCGATCACGGCCGGGCGCCCCACCAGGATCGGCGTGGCGACACGTTCATCCACAAGCACCTGTACGGCACGCAGCACGCGCTCCTCTTCGCCCTCGGCAAACGCAATGCGTTTCATGTTCGCAGGCACGCTGCGCGCAACAGAGAACAGCGGCTTCATCAGACCGCCGCTGTGGTACACGAACTGCTGGAGCGATTGCGCATAGGCATCCACATCCGCGAGGGGACGCGTGGCGACACCGGCGGCCATCGCCGCTTCGGCCACCGCGGTCGCGACCTTGACCAGCAGACGCGGATCGAACGGTTTCGGAATCAGATAGTCGGGGCCGAACGACAGGTTTTTGATCCCGTAGGCCGACGCCACGATATCGCTCTGCTCCTGACGCGCCAATTCCGCCAGCGCATTCACCGCCGCGATTTCCATCGAGCGCGTGATCGTCGTGGCGCCAACATCGATCGCACCGCGGAAGATGAACGGAAAGCAAAGGACGTTGTTGACCTGATTCGGGTAATCGGTGCGGCCCGTCGCCATCACGCAATCCGGACGCACTTCCTTCGCCAGTTCCGGTGTGATCTCTGGATTCGGGTTGGCCAGCGCGAAGATCAGCGGTTTGTCGGCCATCGTCTTGACCATTTCCGGCTTCAGCACGCCGGCAGCCGACAGCCCGAGGAACACGTCGGCGCCGCCAATCACGTCGGCCAGCCCGCGCGCATCAGTCTTTTGCGAGAACCGGATTTTCTCCGGATCCATCAATTCGGTGCGGCCCTCGTACACCACCCCCGCCAGGTCCGTCACCCAGATGTTCTCGATGGACAGCCCCATGTCGACGAGCAGGTCCAGGCACGCAAGCGCGGCAGCGCCCGCGCCGGACGTCACCACCTTCACGGACTTCAGATCCTTGCCGACGACCTTCAGGCCGTTGATCAGCGCCGCGGCCACCACAATGGCCGTGCCGTGCTGATCGTCGTGGAAGACCGGAATCTTCATGCGCTCGCGCAACTTGCGCTCCACGATGAAGCACTCGGGCGCCTTGATATCTTCGAGGTTGATGGCGCCGAAGGTCGGCTCCAGCGCCGCAATGATGTCGACGAGCTTTTCGGGGTCTTTCTCGTCGATTTCGATATCGAACACGTCGATATTGGCGAATTTCTTGAACAACACGCCCTTGCCTTCCATCACCGGCTTGGATGCCAGCGGGCCGATATCACCCAGACCCAGCACGGCCGTGCCGTTCGTGATCACGCCGACCAGATTGCCGCGCGCCGTGTAGCGCGATGCATTGAGCGGGTCGACGACGATCTCCTCACACGCGGCGGCAACGCCCGGCGAATACGCCAGCGCCAGATCGCGCTGGTTGAGCAACTGCTTGGTCGGCGCGATGGCGATTTTGCCGGGCGTGGGGAATTCGTGATACTCGAGCGCAGCTTCGCGCAGTTTCGGATCGATCGGCGTGGGCATGAGGGGAGGCTCTTGACGAACAAAATGGGGTCGGATTTTCAGTGCAAATTGTAGCCCCATTTATTCACGCCACTTATGCAAAAAGCGAATAGGGGCTGCACCTGCGCGGTACGGCTTCCCCGCCGATAGTGGCCAAAATTCCTGGCGATTTCAACGCTGCGCTGCACCATCGCCCGCCTTTTCGAACCACGGACGTCTAGCCCCGTGGGGGGGATCCGAGACGGGCATGGGAATCCGTCTGAATTCCGGGCGTCCGTGCTTTGTTCGCTTGGGAAAGCCCGGGTCGCCTCTTAGAATAGGGGCTTGCCTGTGCATCACCGCAGCCCTTTACTTATTGCCCACCGCCTAATGCTCCCTGGCGTCACGCGTTGCACCGGAGTGGTCCCGCAACGCGATGCGCCCGGTCAAGGCGGGCAACCGCGCCGTTGCTCATGACCCTGACGTCTGCCTCAACTCCACCGCTGTCCGAGTTCTCGCTGATCGACCGCTTCTTCGCCCACGCTACCCGGCCGGGCGAGCATGTGACGCTCGGCATCGGAGACGACTGCGCGTTGCTGCGTCCCCCCACCGGCGAGCAGCTCGCGATTTCGACCGACATGCTCGTGGAGGGCCGCCACTTTTTTGCCGACGTCGACCCGCGCGCGCTCGGTCACAAGACCCTTGCCGTCAATCTGTCGGATCTCGCGGCCATGGGCGCGCGGCCCATGGGCTTCACATTGGCGATTGCCCTGCCCGACAGCGACCCGGCCTGGCTCGCGCCCTTTGCCGAGGGCCTGTCGGCGTTGGCCGACCGTTACGCCTGCCCGCTTGTCGGCGGCGACACCACGCGCGGCCCACGCAATCTTTGTGTGACGGTCTTCGGCAGTGTGCCCGGCGCCCAGGCGTTGCGCCGCGACGCCGCGCAGCCCGGCGACGACATCTGGGTCTCCGGCACCCTCGGCGATGCCCGGCTGGCGCTCGGTGCGATACGTGGGGAATGGACCTTGTCGGACGTCGATCTCGCCCTCGCGCGCCGCGCGCTGGACTGGCCCGAGCCGCAGGTGACGCTCGGACTGGCGCTGCGCGGCGTGGCGCGCGCCGCCCTCGACATCTCCGATGGGCTGCTGGGCGACCTCGGCCATATCCTGGAGCGCTCCGGTGTGAGCGCGACGGTGAACGTCGACGATGTACCGTGCTCCGACCTGCTGGCCGCGCAAACGCCGGTGATTCAGAGAATGTGTGCGCTGGCGGGCGGCGACGACTATCAACTGGGCTTCTGCGCCGACCGTGCGCAACGGCCGCATATCGAGGCGATCGGCAACGAACTCGGCATACGCCTCACGCGTATCGGTACAATAGCGCTTCCCGACGCGCGCCTCGCCCGGCTGCACCTCCAGGACAAGACTGGCGCGTCCGTCGCTGCCGATTTCAAAAGTTTCGACCATTTCCAATGAGCACTGATCAACCGGCCGCCGTCAACTCGGGCAGCGGCCCGCGCCGGCCGAACTCGCGGTTCCTGCTGTCGCACCCTGCCCACCTCTTTTCGCTCGGCTTTGGCACGGGCCTGTCGGCGTTCGCGCCGGGCACCGTGGGCACGCTTTTCGGATGGGCATCGTATCTGGTGCTCAATCTGTACCTGACGGTCACGGGATGGGGCGTGCTGATCGTCGCGTCCATCGTTGGCGGCATCTGGATCTGCGCCTACACAGCGCGCAAGCTTGGCACATCGGATCCGAGCCCCGTCGTCTGGGACGAGATTGTCGCGTTCTGGATCGTGCTGCTGCTCATTACGCCGGCGAGCTTTGTCGGCCAATTGGTGGCCTTCGTGCTGTTCCGATTCTTCGACGCCGTCAAGCCGCCGCCGATCCGATATTTCGACCGCACGGTCAAGGGTGGCCTCGGCATCATGCTGGACGATCTCGTCGCCGCCTTTTGCACGCTGCTCGTCATTGCGCTGTGGCGCTCGATCTGATCGACCGGGCTTGCCGCCGCGCGATGGCGCAAGCCGCATCATGACGGGTGCCTCGCTGGCGCCGTTCCCGCGGGTACGCGCACCGATACCCGTGACCTATTCGTTGCATTGACTTATTGAAGGCGTCGTCCCGTGGTCTCCGAACAAAATCTTCTGGCCCAACTGTCGGTCAAAGTCGGCAATCGTCTGCGTGACGAACGCCTGATGCTGACCACGGCCGAGTCATGCACCGGCGGCCTCGTTGCGGCAGCAATCACCGACGTTTCCGGTAGCAGCCAATGGTTCGAGCGTGGCTTCGTGACGTATTCGAACCAAGCCAAGTCCGAAATGATCGGCGTTCCGCCTGAATTGATCGACAAGCACGGTGCCGTGAGCGAACCGGTGGCACGTGCGATGGCCGAAGGCGCACTGCTGAACAGTCGTGCACAGATCTCGCTGTCGATCACCGGCGTGGCCGGCCCGGGCGGCGGGTCGCCCGAAAAACCGGTGGGTATGGTGTGCTTCGCGTGGAGCAACCGCGTCACGACCCTCGTCGAGACGAAGCGCTTCAAGGGCGATCGCACACAGGTGCGCAGTCAGGCCGCACAGCACGCGCTGCGCGGCGTCATCGAATTCCTCGACCAGGCCGAGACGTAATCGTCGCGCCGCCCTGCGACGTTTGACGACGATCCGCGCATCGGCACGCGGACCGATCAGCGATAGGCGTTGATGCTGTCGCGCGTGTTTTGCGCAGCGGCGGCAGCCGCCGCGGCGAAGTGCTCGTCGCGACCGGCGTAGATGATGGCACGCGACGAGTTGATCATCATGCCCGTCCCGTTCGCGGTGCGACCGGCTTTGACCGTCGCTTCGACGTCCCCGCCCTGAGCGCCCACGCCGGGAATCAGCAGCGGCATGTCGCCGACGATGCTGCGCACGGCAGCGATTTCTGCCGGGAACGTCGCACCCACCACCAGGCTGATCTGCCCGCTCGTATTCCACGGCCCCGCGGCCAGGCGCGCCACCGTCTGATACAGCGGCTTGCCATCGACATCGAGGAATTGCAGATCGCTGCCGCCCGGGTTCGACGTACGGCACAGCACGACGACACCCTTCTCGGCATGCGCCAGATACGGCTCCAGCGAATCGAAGCCCATGTAGGGATTCACCGTCACGGCGTCGGCACGATAGCGCTCGAACGCTTCGCGCGCATACTGCTCGGCGGTGCTGCCGATGTCGCCACGCTTGGCGTCCAGAATCACTGGCAGGCCCGGATGATCGGCGTGGATATGGGCGATCAGCCGTTCGAGCTGCTCCTCGGCGCGATGCGCAGCGAAATAGGCGATCTGCGGCTTGAATGCACACGCGTAGGGGGCGGTAGCATCCACAATCTGGCGGCAGAACTCGAAAATCGCGTCTGGCTGCGCTTGCAGATGCGCGGGAATGCGCGACGGCTCGGGATCCAGGCCCACGCAAAGCAGAGAATTGTTGCGCGTCCAGGCCGCGTTAAGTACTTCGGTGAATGTCATGACGGGGTTCCGGCGGGGTTCCGGCGGCGGTATTCCGACGGCGGGTGATTCGAGACTGATTCCTTCCAGCAAGGCCGACATTTTACCTGCTCCGCGCGCCGGTCGAACCAATCCGCGCGCTTCGCGTCAATCTTGATATCGGTGCTCTCGGGCCCCCATCAACACGGAGAACCCCCATATGACTGAGGTTACCCCCCCGCTCGCGTCCTTCGACGCCGTGATGGGCTTTCTCGCGGCCAACGCCGTCCGCTACGGTCTGTCGCTCGTACAGGCCGTGTTGATTCTGTTGATCGGCTTCTGGATCGCGAAGCGACTGGCGCGCTTCGTACACCGAACGTTGAGCCGTTCGCCCCACTTCGACGCAACGCTCAAACCGCTCATCGAGTCGATCGCGCTCTGGTCGGTGCGCATCATCACGCTCGTTGCCGTGCTCGCTCAATTCGGTGTGCAGACCGCCAGCATCATCGCGGTGCTCGGCGCGGCAGGCCTGGCCATCGGGCTGGCCCTGCAAGGCACGTTGCAGAATATTGCGGCGGGTACGATGCTGCTGGTGCTGCGCCCGTTCCGCAACGGCGACTACATTACGGCCGGCGCGTCGGTGGCCGGCACCGTCGATGAAATCGGCCTGTTCACCACCACGCTCACAAATGCCGACGGCATCTACGTCTGCGTGCCGAACAACCAGATCTGGGGCCAGCCGATCACGAACTTCAGCCGCAACGCCACGCGTCGTATGGAGGTCACCGTGGGCATCGCGCTCGACGACGATCTCGATGCCGCCATGACAGCACTGCGCGCCCACGTGGCAGAAGACGCGCGAGTGCTCGACAAGCCGGCACCGGAAATCATGGTCAAGCAGGTCAGCGACAACGCCGTGATTGTGAACGTGCGGGTATGGTCATTGCTGGGTAACTACTGGGGCCTCTATTGGGACCTCCAGCGCGGCGTCAAGGAGACGGTCGAGGCCGTGGGTTGCTCACTCCCGTATCCGACGCGCACTGTCATGCACGTGCCAGCACAGCCGATACCGGACGCGGCCCCCTCGCGACACTAGCCCCACACACGCCCGCGCGTGCTCGTCGTGCGACAGTCCACGCGCGGGGGGCTATCCGCCTATTGTGGCAACTCCGCCGCCCCCATGCGACGCGCGATCACGCCGGCGCGTTGCGCAAGGTACGGCGAATTGCGATGGGCATCGAAGTAGCGCGGACGCGGCAACATCACCGCCAGCCGCGCCGCCTGCCAAGCGGAGAGCTTCGAGGCCGGAATGCCGTAGTAGTGCCGTGCCGCAGCTTCCGCGCCGAACACGCCCTCGCCCCACTCCACCGAATTGAGATAGATCTCGAAGATCCGCTGCTTCGTCATCCAGAACTCGAGCATCCACGTGATGCTCAATTCTTCGGCCTTGCGCAGGTAACTTCGCTCGCTCGACAGGAACAGATTCTTCGCCAGTTGCTGGGAGAGGGTCGAGCCGCCCGCGACGATGCGCCCCTTCTTCTGATTCTTCTCCCATGCGCCGAGCATCGCGTCGATCTCGAAGCCATCGTGATTGACGAAGTTCGCGTCCTCGCTCGCGATGATGGCGCGCTTCAGATGTCGCGAAATCTGGTCGTACGGCACCCATTGGTGCTTGAGCGTCGCCGTCGGATCCGTTTCATGCAATCGCGCGGCGGCCGCGCGCATAAACGCCGTCGACGACGGATCGAAACGCACCCACCAGCCAATCTGCACGAAGTAATAGAGCTGCGTGGCAAGCACGCCCACGAAGACCAACGTGACAACGTAGGCTGTCCACTGCCACGCCCCCCAGCGGCGATGGCGAGTCGTGCGCGAAGCGCGTCGCGGCGCAGCCATCGGCAACGTCAACCTTTCGCTGCGAGCCGGGCGCGCAAGGCGGTTCGCACGGCATCGGTCGACGGCCGCACGCCGCGCCACACCGCGAACGCTTCGGCCGCCTGCTCGACGAGCATGCCGAGACCGTCGGCCGCGCGCGTCGCCCCGGCCGCCAATGCGTGCGTCATGAACACCGTTGGCTGCGCGCCGTACATCATGTCATAGGCAAGCGCCCCTTCCGCATAGACGCCCGCAGGCAGCGGCGGTACGTCGCCTTGAAGGCTACCGGCCGTGGCGTTAATGACGACATCGAACGCCGCGGGGACCGCGTCCCATCCGCCACCGGCGAGCGCCACGCCACGGCGCTCAGCGGCGTTGGCGAACCGTGCGACGAGTTCGTCGGCGCGCGCGGCCGTGCGATTGGCGACAAACAGCGCCGCCGGCCCCGCCTCGATCAGCGGCAACATTGCCCCGCGCGACGCACCGCCTGCGCCGAGCAGCAACACGCGCCGGCCCTTGAGCGATACGCCCAGCGGCCCCTCGATATCGCGCACGAGCCCCACGCCGTCAGTGTTGTCGCCCGTGATGCCCCGCGCGTCGAACACCAGCGTGTTGACGGCGCCCGCCGCCTGCGCGCGTTCGGTCAGACGATCCGCCAACGCGTGGGCCTCGAGCTTGAACGGGACGGTGACGTTGGCCCCGCGAGCACCGTTGTCGATAAAGGTGCGCACGGTGGCGGCAAACCCATCGAGCGGCGCGAGCAGGCGCTCATAGGTGAGATGCTGGCCGGTTTCGCGCGCGAACTCGGCGTGAATGAACGGCGACTGGCTGTGTTCGACGGGATGACCGATCACGGCGTAGCGATCGGCCTGCAGTTCCCCGGAGGGCGTTTGGTTTGTCATCGTTGTCAAAGACGCGGCGCCTGGCTTTCGCCCAGGCGCCGCAATTACTTGCGTCCACGTGCATCAGATACGGTGTTTTGCCGTGACTCGGCAGGCATCGGTCGCCGGAAACCTTCATATCACGTTGCCGACAAACCGCGCGAATGTCATCGAATAGTACACGCAGCGTCCCTGTGGCTTCGGGCGTTTGCCGACGATTCGCCCGTGGCGCCCTACCGCGCCGCGGCGACCGACGGTGACGCAAGCGTCTCGGCCTGCACCCCCTGGCGCGAGAAGGTCATCCGCGTCACGATCTCGAGAATGTCATAGCGCTGCCGCATCTCGGGCGAGAAGTCGCCAAACGGCGCACTGGCCTGTACGATCGCCACCGCGCGGCGGTCGAGATCGCGATTGCCAGAGCTTCGCGTGACTTCCACGCCCGCGACATTCCAGCCGTCCTTGTGATAGCCGAGCCCGCCCCGCTGATTGACGTTAAGCGTGACGATCAGCTCGCCATAGAGACGCTCGTTGCCGATCTGGGGAAAATGCTCCGTGCCGTAGCGCTCTACGCGATGACGCAGCGTGTCGAAATAGCGCGCATACGCCACTTCACGGGTATTGGCTGTGACCTGGCCGCGTTTCGGACGGGTCTGATAAGCGCGCAACTGCTTGTCGATTTCCGCCTGCAGACGGGCGATCTTCTGGTCGACGTTCTGATCGTCGAGTCCTTGCCCGCGCTGCGGCGCGTCGGCGCGATGCCGCTGCGACGCCGGCGTGGCGGCGTATTGATTGCGCAGTTGCGTCAGCAGCTTTTCCTGCGTCGCTTCCAGTTCGCTCACGTTGCGCTGGATTTGCGCGATGGGCGCGCCGTCGCGATCGAGCGCGCGTGACGGCAGCGGTGATGTCGCACGCTCGCCGTCGTGCTCGCCGCCGCCCACGAGGTTGGCCTGCGCGAGCGCCGTGGCCTTGTCGGGGGCGTTGGCCGACTTCGCGTTGACGAGGACGACATCGAGCGGCGTGTCCGCACTATGCAGTCGGAAACTGTCGGGCGCGACGAAATGCACCGCCAGCGCGAGCAGGTGGACCAGCGCGGAAAATGCCAGGCCCGTGGCAAGCGGATGCTCGCGCATCAGCGACCCGCCGCGGCGGCGCGCCGCGCGCAGGTTGCCTGCCGCGAGAGCGGGTTTCAGCACGCCGAACCGGGAGACGCGTCGCGCCCCCCCGCCACCATCAGCGCGGCAGCAAGCGACGAAGTGCCGGACGCAACATCAACGGTGTGCGACGCCGCGGCGGTGACGTCGGCCAAGGCCGAGGCGACGTCGTCGTCACCCTGGCTTTCGTCGCGGCCGTCGCTTTCGGTATCGTTCGCCCCCTCCGCATCGTTGGCGCCATCGGCATCGTCGGCCCCTCCCGCGTCGTCGCCACCTTCGGCCCCATCGCCTCCATCGTGCCCCCCACCGCCGTCTCCTGCACCGCCGGCGCCTTCGTCATCGTCTTCGCCCAGTCCGTTCTGGCTGGCGCCCAACACCTGCGCGACACGTACCGAGATGCTGAGCGTGACGACATCGAGCGAGAGCACGTCGAGCATGATCTGCGTACCGCGCGCGTGCGGGCCAAGCCCCAGAACGATCAGCGTCAGCGGAATATCGTTCAGGCGCACGGTGTCACCCTTGAGCACGCTCGCCTGGACCTGCGACTTGTTCTCCTGAATCAACCAGCGCAGGCACCAGTAGCGCTCCATCCGGCTCTGGTGCTCGGCATAAGCCGCATAGGCGGCTTCGAAGCTCGACACGGTCACGTACAGGTCGGCATCCTTGGGCTTGAAGGGTGCCGCCAGCTTGGCCGTCACGCCGTGACGCACGCACGCAAGCAACTGCCACTGGTTGACCAGATCCACATAGCGACGCAGCGGCGAGGTGCTCCATGCGTATTGCTCGACACCCAGACCTTCGTGCGGCGCCGGCGATGTCTGCATGCGCGTGCGATTCACGCCGTAAGCACGCTGCGCGCGGTAGATGCCGGGCACGCCGCACTCGGCCAGCAGGCGTCCCCACCGGCTGTTCGCGAGAATCGCCATCTCGGCGACGATCAGGTCCAGCGGCGCGCCGCGCATACGCTGCTTGATCGTGACCTGCTCGCCTTCGACGTAGAAATTGAAGTCGGTCTTGTTCTGCACTTCCGGACGCAGGCCATAACCCACGCGCGCGGCCTGACGTTTCTCGTAGAGCGACTGCGCGAACGGCCACAACAGCCGCAGCGCTTCCTTGTGCGGATACTCGCCGCTGCCATCGGCCAGCGTCTCGGCCGTGATGATCGCGTCGAGTTCGTTGTGACGCAGGTTTGCCGAGATCGGCACCCGCTCGGCATGCGTTTCCGTCGCCACGATTTCGTACGTGTCAGCCTTGACCACGACATACAGCGACAGTGCCGGACGCGCGCCGCCCTCGGCAAGCGTGTACGCCTCGACTATCGCATCGGGGAGCATCGTGATCTTTTCGCCCGGCGCATAGACCGTCGACAGACGCGCGCGCGCGATCTCATCAATGGCGTCACCCCGCGTAATGCCGAGTGCCGGCGCCGCAATGTGGATGCCGACACGCAACAGCCCATCGGGCAGTACCTGCACCGAGAGGGCGTCGTCGATCTCGGTCGTCGTCGAATCGTCGATGGAGAACGCCTGCACGTCGGCCAGCGGCAAGTCGTCGCCGGGTACCGGGATCGGCCCGAGTTCCGGGAAGCCGGTGCCGCGCGGGAAGTGTTCGTAGAGGAACGCCGCCTCGTGATACGCGCGCGGCGACGAAATGCCGCCGCAGGCGAGCATCACCTCGGCGTGCGTCTTGCCCAGCGCCATGGCGGCGGCGTCGAGCGCCTTCCACTCGATGGTGTTCTTGTCGGGACGGAACAGCAACAGCAGTTCCTTGCCCTTGAGCGCGTCGGGCAGCGTGCCGGCGATCAGTTGATCGGCATACACGGCCTGCAATTCCGCCTGCTGTTGCTTGCGGGCGAGTCCCGCGAGCGCGGCCTGCAGTTGTTCCTCCGGCGCGCGTTGGTACTGACCGCGGCCTTTTCGGCGGAAGTACACTGGCGAAGCCTGCAGCGCCAGCGCGAGCCCGGCCTGTTGCGCAACGCCGGCGCCTTCGCCGAAATACTCGGCAGCGAGCACCGGGAACGCGAACTCCTCGGCAGGCGCGCATTCCCACAGGAAACTCATGTCGATGTCCTGTGCGGCGGCCTGCGCCTGCGTCATCAGCTCCGCGGGCGACGGCGACTCGAAACGCAGCAGCACGTCGCGCCCCTTGATCTTGCTGCGGCGTCCACCGGGCAGCTCCACCTGGTACGACTCACCTTGCTGCGACAACACCGTGCCAGCCTTGAAGCCGCCGGATTCCTCAAAAAAAATATTCATGAAACAGCCATCGATCGCAATAGGCGACATTGTAGCCCGCCAACCTGCGGCGGTTTAGGGCGGAAGGGGCAAACGCGTTATTCGCCCGCGAACGGACCGGCGGCACCGGGCGAGGGGGGAACGTCGATGCCGGCGAAGCGCAGCACGTCGTCCATATAGTTGGCGAAATCGGAAATGCCGTGGTCGCTGCCGTCGATCACCGTGAGCTTCGCCCCCGGAAACTTCGCCACCATGTCTCGGTAGTCGAGGGTCTGGTCGCCGGTCGCGGCCACAAGGTAGTAGCGCTCGGGACGCGTGATGTGGGCCACGTCGATCATGCGCAGCTCGTCCAGGTGACGCGGCTCAACGACGATAGTGCCGCCGCCATGCCACATCGGCTGCTCGCCGAGCCACTTGCCCAGATCGTCGTACGGGCGCGTGGCCGGGTTGAGCAGCACCGCGCGGCAACCGAGCTTCTCGGCCAGATACGTGGCGTAATAGCCGCCCAGCGAGCTGCCCACGATGGTCAACTCGTCGGCCTTCACGCCGGTGAGCAGACGCTGCGCGTCGACGACCGCGGCCAGCGGCGACGGCGGCAATTGCGGGCAAGCCCACTCGCGCCCCAGGCCGAGGCGGTGCATGCGCGCGGCCATCAATTGCGCCTTGAAGGAGCGCGGCGACGAACGGAAGCCGTGCAAATAGAGAATCATGTGAGCCCCGATAAAAGCTGGTCAGTACCCGGACACCAAGGCGTGCAAATCAGGCGCGCGCCGCCAGTGCATCGAGCAATTTCTGGTGAATGCCGCCGAAGCCGCCGTTGCTCATCACCACGATCTGGTCCCCCGGACGCGCTGCCGCGCTCACCGCGCGCACCAGTCCGTCGATGTCGCTGAACGCCTGCGCACGCGCGCCGAGCGGAGCGAGCGCCTCGGTCAGATTCCAGCCGAGGGCGTCCTTCCCGGACGGCGCGCCGTAGCCGAACACCAGGTCGGCATCGGCAAGGCTGGCCGGCAATTGCGCCTTCATCACGCCCAGCTTCATCGTATTCGAGCGCGGCTCGAGCACCGCCAGAATGCGGGCGGTGCCGGCGCGGCGTCGCAGTCCGGCCAGCGTCGTCTGAATGGCGGTCGGATGGTGCGCAAAATCGTCGTAAACAGTGGCGCCGGCCGCTTCGCCGCGCACCTCCATACGACGCTTCACATTCTGGAACTTGCCCAGCGACGCCGCCCCCTGCTCCGGCGGCACACCCACGTGCCGTGCGGCCGCCAACGCCGCCAGCGCGTTCATCCGGTTGTGCTCGCCCTGCAGCGACCACTTCACTTCCCCGGCGGCCATCGCCCCATGGTGGGCCCAGAACGCCTCTTGCCCCGCCGCGAGTGTGTCGTTCGCCTGGGCGACATGCCAGCCGTCGGCCACACCGAAGCGCTCCACCTCGCTCCAGCAGCCGCGCGCCAGCACGCGCTCAAGCGCAGCCTCACGACCATTGACGATAAGGCGGCCCTGGCCCGGCACGGTGCGCACCAGATGGTGGAATTGCGTCTCGATCGCTGTCAGATCGGGGAAGATATCGGCGTGATCGAACTCAAGATTATTCAGGATCGCGGTGCGCGGATGGTAATGAACGAACTTGGAGCGCTTGTCGAAGAACGCCGTATCGTATTCGTCGGCCTCGATCACGAAGAAGTCGCTGTCGGTCAGTCGCGCCGAGATGCCGAAGTTCATCGGCACACCGCCGACCAGGAAGCCCGGTTGGTAGCCCGCGTCTTCGAGAATCCAGGCGAGCATCGATGTCGTCGTCGTCTTCCCATGCGTTCCCGCCACGGCCAACACCCACTTCTTCGACAGCACGTGCTCGCCGAGCCATTGCGGGCCCGACGTGTACGGCAGATTCCGATTGAGGATCTCTTCCATCAGCGGGTTGCCGCGCGACACCACGTTACCGATGACGAACAGGTCGGGTTTGAGCGAGACCTGATCGGCGTCAAACCCTTCGATCAGCCGAATGCCCTGCGCTTCGAGCTGGGTGCTCATCGGCGGATAGACGTTCGCATCGCAACCGGTGACGGTGTGACCGGCCTGCCGGGCGAGCACCGCGAGACCGCCCATGAACGTGCCGCAGATGCCAAGAATATGAATATGCATGGATGGGGAGCGAGGTGAGGACGGGCCGAACCCGTGCGGGAAATGGGGGAGGCCGAACAGCCAGAATCACCATTGTACCTGCGGCGGGAAGCGCAATGCCTTTCGGGTATCATCGTGCGCATGACACGCAAATCCTGGTCCGACGCCCAACGCCTGCGCGAAGAAATCGCTCTGGTGGCCGCCCGCCTCATCGCCGAGGAGGGCGCTGACTATGCCACCGCGAAACGCAAGGCGGCGAAGCAAGTGACCGGCGAGGCGCGGATTGCGGGTGAATTGCTGCCGGATAACGACCAAATCGAAACGGAAGTCCGCGAGTACGTGCAGACGTTCCTCTCGGACACGCAGCCGGCTGAGCTGGCGCATTTGCGTCAGGTCGCGCTGACGGTCATGACGGCACTGGCGCGCTACCGGCCTTATATTACTGGTGCCGTGTACAACGGCACGGCAACGTCACTATCTGATATCTATTTGCAGGCATTTTGCGACAATCCAAAGGAAGTCGCCATCGATCTGTTGAACCGGGGTATCGATTACGAGGTCTCGGAAAGTCGCCACTTCAATGGTCGCGGCATGGTCGAGACGCTGAGTTTCCTGTGGCGCGAGCGGGGGCAGCGCGGCGAACCCGCCGGCGTGCACCTGTCCTTGTATTCCCTCGACGACATGCGCGGCGCACTCAAGGCCACCGACGGGAATGGCCGCCCCGTGCGCGTCGATGCGCACGGCCTGAGCACACTGATCGACGGCGCCGAGGCCATGGAGCAGGCATCCAACCACTGACCTTCGCCCGAATGTCGGCAACATGCCCATCAACCTGTCGCCATTCTCCGTAATTGCCATCCGTCTAACGTCTATTTCCCGCCACTTCCGCCCCATCCATCATGGTAAAACGCATCGTTCCTCTGCTGATTCTGGCGCTCGTGGGGCTGGCGGCCGGCTTTTGGTTCGGCCATCGAAACCAGGCGCCTGCAAACGCGCCCGATGCCGCTGTCGCCCAACTGCTCGCCACGCGGCTTCCTGACTTGGCGGGCAACGAGCAGGCCATCTCGCAATGGCGTGGCAAAACGCTGGTCATCAACTTCTGGGCTCCATGGTGCGGGCCCTGCGTGGAGGAAATGCCCGATCTCCAAGCACTTTCGAGTGAATTCAAGGGAAAAAACGTCCAATTCGTAGGAATCGGCATTGATACTGCCCCGAACATGATCGCGTTCGAGCAAAAGGTGAAGGTTGATTACCCGCTCCTCGTGGCGGGCTACGCAGGCACCGACCTCGCCCGCGCACTGGGCAACAAGGCGGGCGCGCTACCGTATACCGTCGTGGTTGATCCTCAAGGCCGCTTGCACTACCAGAAGCTCGGCCGTATTACGTCGGATGAAGTGCGCTCGGCCCTCAGGCCGACGCGCTGACATCGCGCCGTCCAGCCGGGCGCGCGGGAAGTCCCGCCAGACGTGACCGACGGGGCTTCATTTTCACCCCACTGGACAAAATCCACCAACTGGCGTTTAATTGCGCCCAATTTCGTGAAATTTGATTCGCCGATGCCTCACCGCATTCTTGTGCTCCACGGTCCCAATCTCAACCTGCTCGGTACTCGCGAGCCGGCGGTGTACGGTCGTACGACGCTGGCCGACATCGACGCGGCGCTCGAGGCGCAAGCCAAGGCGGCAGGTGCTGAGGTGACGACATTCCAGAGCAATCACGAAGGCGCACTGGTTGACCGGATTCAGGCGGCACGCGACGCGTCGATCGACTTCATCGTCATCAACCCTGCCGCCTACACGCATACCAGCGTGGCGATGCGCGACGCGCTGGCCGGCGTGGGCATTCCGTTCGTCGAGGTGCATCTCTCGAACGTCCATGCCCGTGAGGCCTTTCGGCATCACTCGTACTTTTCCGATATTGCGCAAGGCGTGATCTGCGGCCTGGGCTGGCGCGGCTACACCTTCGCACTCGAATTTGCCCTGCGGCGACTCGCCGGCGGGTAGCCGTCTCATCCCCTATTTCCCCTCGCGGGGGGTGCCCCCGCGTCGATACCGAATTAAGGAGCTTCCTTCATGGATTTGCGCAAACTCAAGACGTTGATCGACCTCGTGGCCGAATCGGGTATTTCCGAACTCGAAGTCACCGAAGGCGAAGGCAAGGTCCGCATCGTCAAGGCGCCGCCCCAACTGATCGCCGCCCCGATGCAGATGGCCATGCCGGCAGCCTACCCGCAGGTTGCCGCGCAAGCGCCGGCGGCAGCGCCCGCCGCACCGGCACCGGTTGCCCCGGTCCTGCCGCAAGGTCACATCGTCACGTCGCCGATGGTCGGTACCTTCTACCGCGCCCCGTCGCCGGGCGCCGATCCGTTTGCGCAGGTCGGCGACTCGGTCAAGGAAGGCCAGACGCTGTGCATCATCGAAGCGATGAAGCTGCTCAACGAGATCGAGTCGGACAAGACCGGCGTGATCAAGGAAATCCTCGTCGAGAACGGTCAGGCCGTGGAATACGGTCAACCGCTGTTCGTGATCGGCTAATGCCGGTTGTCGGACGCCCCGCCCGCGCGGCCAAATGCCGCCCGGCGACACGAGGCGTCCGGCCCCGCTCCTCTCCCCCTACGGGCAGGACTGCACATAATGTTTGAAAAAATCCTCATCGCCAACCGCGGCGAAATCGCTCTGCGCGTTCAGCGCGCGTGCCGCGAGATGGGCATCAAGACCGTGGTCGTCTACTCCGAAGCCGACAAGGAAGCGAAGTACGTCAAGCTCGCGGACGAAGCCGTCTGTATCGGACCGGCGCCCTCGCCGCTGAGCTATCTGAACATGCCGGCGCTCATCAGCGCGGCGGAAGTCACCGACGCCCAGGCCATCCACCCGGGTTACGGCTTCCTCTCCGAGAACGCCGACTTCGCCGAACGTGTCGAGCAATCGGGCTTCACGTTTATCGGCCCACGCCCCGACACCATTCGTCTGATGGGCGACAAGGTCTCGGCCAAGCAGACGATGATCAAGACCGGCGTGCCGTGCGTGCCGGGTTCGGAAGGCGCGTTGCCCGATGATCCGAAGGAAATCGTGCGTGTTGCACGCCAGGTCGGCTATCCGGTGATCATCAAGGCCGCCGGCGGCGGCGGCGGTCGCGGCATGCGCGTGGTGCACACGGAAGCGGCACTGGTGAACGCGGTCAACATGACCCGTGAAGAAGCCGGCCGCGCCTTCGGCAATCCGGAAGTCTATATGGAGAAGTTCCTCGAGAACCCGCGCCATATCGAAATCCAGATCCTCGCCGACAAGCACAAGAACGCCGTCTGGCTGGGTGAGCGCGACTGCTCGATGCAGCGCCGTCACCAGAAGGTGATCGAAGAGGCGACCGCCCCGCTGATTCCGCGCCGCCTGATCGAGCGCATCGGCGATCGCTGCGCCGATGCCTGCAAGAAGATGGGCTACGTCGGCGCCGGCACGTTCGAATTCCTGTTCGAGAACGGTGAGTTCTACTTCATCGAAATGAACACGCGTGTGCAGGTCGAACACCCGGTCACGGAAATGATCACCGGTGTCGATATCGTGCAGGAACAGATTCGCATTGCGGCCGGCGAGAAGCTCGCCTTCCGTCAGCGCGACATCCAGTTCCAGGGTCACGCGATCGAGTGCCGTATCAACGCCGAAGATCCGTTCAAGTTCACGCCGTCGCCCGGTCGCATTACCGCCTGGCACATGCCGGGGGGCCCCGGCATCCGCGTCGACTCGCACGCCTATAACGGCTACTTCGTGCCGCCGAACTACGATTCGATGATCGGCAAGCTGATCGCCTACGGAGCAACGCGCGATCAGGCCATCCGTCGCATGCGTGTCGCGCTGTCGGAAATCGTGATCGAAGGTATCCAGACGAACATTCCGCTGCACCGGGAACTGATGCTCGACGCCAAGTTTGTCGAAGGCGGCACGAGCATCCATTATCTGGAACACAAGCTGGCGCAGAAATCTGCCGTCGGCGGCAACTGAGCTGTTCATCAGCCGTTTATCAGCAGGAAATCACTCGCCATGTATCGCGAACTCGTCGTAGAAGTTGCCCGCGCCCAAGCCGAGGCCCTGTCGGACGCCCTGCTCGATCTGGGCGTGCTGTCGGTCTCCGTGGAAGATGCGGATGCCGACACGCCCGACGAGCAACCGATGTTCGGCGAGCCGGGCCTGACCCCGCCCGACACCGCGTGGCAACACTCGCGCGTGGTCGCGCTGGTGGGGGAAGACCAGGACGCCGCCGTGCTGCTCGCGGCGGCCGTCAACGAATTGGGGCTCACCGAGTCGCCCGCGTTCACGTTGCGCGACGTAGAAGAACAGGACTGGGTGCGCCTGACGCAATCGCAGTTTGAGCCCATACAGATCGGCCAGCGTATCTGGGTCGTGCCGTCGTGGCACGACGCCCCGGACGCCGATGCGCTTATCCTCGAACTCGATCCGGGCCTCGCGTTCGGGACCGGCAGCCACCCGACCACGCGGCTGTGCATGGAGTGGCTCGAACAGCACGTTGAGGCGGGTCAGTCGTTGCTCGACTACGGCTGCGGCTCGGGCATTCTGGCCATTCTGGCGCGCAAGTGCGGCGCCGATCCGGTCGTCGGTATCGACATCGATCCGCAGGCCGTCGAGTCTGCCCGCTATAACAGTGAGCGCAATCACGCGAGCGTCGAATACGGACTGCCCGCCGACCTGCGCGACGGTCAATTCAATATCGTGGTCGCCAACATCCTGTCGAATCCGCTCAAACTGCTCGCGTCGATGCTGACATCGCGCGTGGCACCGGGCGGACGGCTCGCGCTGTCTGGCGTGTTGGAGCGGCAAGCGGACGAGGTGATCGCCGCCTACGCCCCCTATATGAAGATGTCGGTCTGGCGTGCTCACGATGGCTGGGTCTGCCTGCACGGGCAGGCCGCCGGCTAGTCGCCCACGACGCGCCGAGTCTTCGGGTCCTCGCCCTCGAATCCCCCGATGCCCTCGACTCCCATGGCCCAGTCCTCGCGCGTTCTCGCTACTCGCTGCCCTCACTGCCATACCGTCTTTCGCGTCGTGGCGGATCAGCTCAAGCTGCGCGACGGTCTCGTGCGCTGCGGCAACTGTCGTGAAGTATTCGACGGACATGCCTACCTGTGCGAGCCGCCCGGCGAGGAGAACGAGGCGGAGGCCGCGCCCGCCGAACGCCCCCCGGTGCCCGAGATGCTCACGCCCACGGCGATCGCTGCACTGCTGGGCACGCCGGACGAGAGCCTGGCGCAGATGCGACATGGCCCGGGTCGCTACATCGATGACGACGATGCCACAGTTCTTGTGGCGCCCACTGCGTCCATGACGTCGTCAGCTTCCGTCGCGTCTGCCGACTCGCCGACGTCCGTTGCTCTTGCCGGACAGGCACGTCGCCCCCGCGTCGGTCGCGTGATCTGGCGTGCGCTGATCGCGCTGGCCGTCGTCGGTCTGATCGCCCAGTGGGCGTGGGTCGAGCGCGCCGCACTCGTCGATCGCGTGCCGGCGTTGCGCGGCGTGTTCGCGACGCTCGGACGCCCGATGCATGTGCCGATCGCGCCGCCGCGTCAGCCGGACAAGGTTCAGATCTCGAGCGTGACGCTGGTCACCGACGCGCCCGGCACGACCGACGCGAGTGACGCGAGCGACGCGACAACCGGTACGCCAGCGAGCGCCCCGGCCTCAGACGACGCCGTGCCAATGACGCTCACCGTGTTCATGCGCAATCAAGCGGACTATGCCGTGGCCTGGCCGTCGCTCGAACTCACGCTGTCGGACATCGACGGCAAGCCGGTCGTGCGACGCGTGTTTTCGGCGAGCGACTACGTCACCGATACAGCGCAGCATGACGCCGGTCTGGCGCCACACAACGAACGCACGATTCGGTTACGATTGACGGCGCAGGCAGCGCTAGCCAGTAACTATCGGGTGCTCGCGTTCTATCCGTGATAGCGCTGTTGCACTCAACCTAGGAGATATTGATGTCCCAAGTCACACTCGGGGGCAACCCCATAGAAGTCGACGGCCAGTTCCCGCAAAAGGGGCAGACCGCTCCGGCTTTTTCGCTGGTCAATGCCAAGTTGCAGGACGTCTCGCTCGACGATTTCGCGGGCAAGCGCAAGGTGCTCAACATCGTGCCGAGCCTCGACACGCCGACCTGCGCCACCTCGACCCGCAAGTTCAACGAAGCGGCGGGCAAGCTCGAGAACACGGTCGTGCTCGTGATCTCGGCTGACCTGCCGTTCGCCATGAGCCGTTTCTGCGCGACCGAAGGCCTGAACAACGTGGTCACGCTCTCGACCATGCGTGGCCGCGAGTTCCTCAAGCATTACGGCGTGGCAATCACCACCGGCCCGCTCGCCGGCGTGTCGGCCCGTGCCGTTGTCGTGCTCGACGCCGATAACCGCGTCGTCCACGCCGAACTCGTGCCCGAGATCAAGAACGAGCCGAACTACGACGCCGCGCTGGCCGCGTTGTCGTAAGCCATCGCCCCTCGGCGTATCGCTGGCCCGCCCGGTAAAACCGGTGCGCGCCAGATGGCAGTTCCCGTGCCGGTGCGGCAAATGCACCGGCCCGTTTTTAGCATGACCTGGCAGCGCGACTGGCCAACCGTCTGCCCTCCCAGATTGGCCCCGCTTACCTTTCGCAAGGATCTCCCCCGTGACTACCGTGATCTGCGGCTCGCTCGCCTACGACAACATCATGACGTTCGAAGGCCGCTTCGGCGAGCACATCCTGCCCGATCAGGTACACATCCTGAACGTCAGCTTCCTCGTGCCGACGATGCGCCGCAACTTCGGCGGCTGCGCCGGCAACATTGGCTACAGCCTGCATCTGCTGGGCGGCTCGCCGGTCGTCATGGCCACCGTCGGCGAAGATGGCGCGCCCTACGTCGAGCGCTTCCAGTCGCTCGGCATGACGACGGAATTCGTTCGCGTGGTCGCGGACAGCATGACCGCCAATGCGATGATCACGACCGATCTGGACAACAACCAGATCACCGCCTTCCACCCGGGGGCGATGATGTTCTCGTCGCGCAACCGCGTGGCCGATGTCAGCGGCGCGACGCTCGGCATCGTTGCCCCCGACGCCCCCGACGCCATGCTCACTCACGCCGAAGGCTTCGCCGCCGCCGGGGTGCCGTTCCTGTTCGATCCGGGTCAGGGCCTGCCGTTGCTCTCGCCTGAGGCCCTGCGTCGCATGGTGGAACTCGCCACATACCTCGCGGTCAACGACTACGAAGCCAAGCTCCTCTGCACGAAGACCGGCTGGTCGATGGACGACCTCCAGTCGCGTGTCGAGGCGCTGGTCGTGACGCGCGGAGAACACGGCGCGCTGATCTTCGCCGGCGGCAAGCAACACGACATTCCCGCCGTCAAAGCCAAGCGAGTCGTCGACCCCACCGGATGCGGCGACGCCTTCCGGGGCGGGTTGCTGTACGGTATCGAAAAGGGCCTCGACTGGCCCACCGCCGGCCGTCTGGCGAGCCTGATGGGTTCGCTCAAGATTGCCGAGCAAGGTCCGCAGACTTACGCGCCGACGCGCGCCGAGATCGAGGCGCAATATGAAGCCGCGTTCGGCTACCGCTTCGTTTGATTTCAGGATAAACACAACGATGGCACGACTGACCACACCCTTCCTTATTCTCACCGCCGCAGCGTCGCTCTCCCTGTCCGCCTGCACGGCGTTCGGTCCGAGCAATTCCGCGAGTGTCTACAACAGCCGCCAAGCACAACGCGAGCAGGTGGTGCGCATGGGCACCGTCGAATCGGTGCGCCCGGTCACGATCGATAGCAGCAACGGCGATCCGGGGATTCTCGGCGTGGTGGGCGGCGGTGCGCTGGGCGCCGTCGGCGGCAGCGCCATTGGTGGCGGTCGCGGCTCGATCGCGACGGGCATCATCGGCGGCCTGTTGGGTGCGGTTGCGGGGCAAGCCGTCGAAAACCGAATGAGCAAGAAGGCGGGCCTGGAGATTACCGTGCGACTCGACAACGGCGAGCTGCGCGCCATCACACAGGATGCGGACGAAGCATTCCAGCCGGGTCAGCGCGTGCGTCTGCTCTCAAGCGGCGGCGTCACGCGCGTGACGCACTAAGGCCGCATGAAAAAACCCGCTGCGACGATCACTCATCACAGCGGGTTTCGGATCGAGTAGGCCTACTCGATCAAAAGACACCTAAGTGCCTTGGTTCCTGCTTCGGCACTCGAATTACGGACGGCTGCCGGTCGGGAACGGCCATGCCGCTGCCGGATTCAGCGCCGTCTTCGGTGCTGCTGCCGGTGCTGCAGCCGGGGCCGCAGCAGGCTTGGCGGCGACCTTCTTGACGGCCGGCTTCTTCGCCGCCGCAGCAGGCTTCTTCGCCGCCGGCTTCTTCGCCGCAACCTTCTTCACGGCAGCCTTCTTCGCGGCCGGCTTCTTGGCGGCAACCTTCTTCACCGCTGCCTTCTTCGCAACCGGCTTCTTGGCGGCAACCTTCTTCACTGCTGCCTTCTTGGCGACCGGCTTCTTGGCGGCAACCTTCTTCACCGCTGCCTTCTTGGCAACCGGCTTCTTGGCGGCAACCTTCTTCACCGCTGCCTTCTTGGCGACCGGCTTCTTGGCGGCAACCTTCTTCACCGCAACCTTCTTGGCTGCCGGCTTCTTGGCGGCGACCTTCTTCGCTGCCGGCTTCTTGGCGGCGACAGCCTTCTTCGCTACCGGCTTCTTGGCGGCAACAGCCTTCTTCGCGACAGGCTTCTTGGCGGCGGCAGCCTTCTTCGCTACCGGCTTCTTGGCAACAGCCTTCTTGGCTGCGGGTTTTTTCTTAGCAGTAGTAGCCATCACTTTGCTCCTTAACGTGAGAGATCACTCAAACAAAACCACCTGAGAAGGAAACCCGACCACCATGCGGCGAACCGCCGGCGAGCGGGCTATTCATCGGCGTACGCATCGGACTTCGACGGCTTACGCTAATGAATTCGGCGCTGCGCGCATGACGCTGACCGTGAGTGGTCACGCGCGCAAAAAAATTGCCGGCGACATTGCCGCCAGCAATTCGATTGTCTTGAGAAAGGGGATTCGCCAGATTCTTCGGGGGGTAGCTTGCCTGTCCCGTCATCGGGAGGGAGGAGATTGCGATAGCGGATAAGCGATACTGCTTGCTATGCACCAAGGTTTTTACGCTCCGTAACTACCAGCTCTCTGTCGCGGGAGGAAAGCAATGTGCTTTCGTGTGTTCATCGAGACTGCAATTTATTTGAGCGAATCATAATTCTTTTGTGATGCGATGTTAATACTTTGCGCGTAAAAAATCGCACAACGTTCGCAACGAAGAAGTCAATCTGTTGTATTTGATGCACATGGTGTTCGCATGTCGACGCGTGCGAAGCGAGCGTAACGACGTGCGAGTGAGGATGATGTGCATGACGCGCACAGTCTCTTCGACTTGTTTTGCTGGCGCTCACGCGCGCCACGCGCGCTCACACCATCCTCTCGAAACCCGCATGGATACTGGCTTTGCAGCCAGCATCCAAATTTCACTTACTGCTTAGTCCCAGCTCAGCGCGCCACCAGTCTGGTATTCGATCACTCGCGTTTCGAAGAAGTTGCGCTCCTTCTTCAGATCGATCATCTCGCTCATCCACGGGAACGGATTTTCTTCGTTCGGATAGAGCGCCTCGAGACCAATTTGGGAACAGCGACGGTTCGCGATGAAGCGCAGATAGCTCTTGAACATGCCCGCGTTCAGACCGAGCACGCCGCGCGGCATCGTATCTTCAGCGTAGCGATACTCCAGCTCGACCGCCTTCTTGAACAGCTCGCGAATCTCTTCGCGGAACTCCGGCGTCCAGAGGTTCGGGTTTTCCAGCTTCACCTGGTTGATCAGATCGATGCCGAAGTTGCAGTGCATCGACTCGTCGCGCAGGATGTATTGATATTGCTCTGCAGCACCGGTCATCTTGTTCTGCCGACCCAGCGCGAGAATCTGCGTGAAGCCGACGTAGAAGAACAGCCCTTCCATGATGCACGCAAACACGATGAGCGAGCGCAGCAGCTTCTGGTCGGCTTCCTGCGTGCCGGTCTGGAACGACGGATCCGCCACCACTTCGATGAACGGGAGCAGGAATTCGTCCTTGTCGCGAATCGACGGCACTTCGTGATACGCGTTGAAGATCTCGCCTTCGTCCAACCCCAGGCTCTCGACGATGTACTGATAGGCGTGCGTGTGGATCGCCTCTTCGAAGGCCTGACGCAGCAGGAACTGGCGGCACTCCGGTGCGGTGATGTGGCGATACGTGCCGAGCACGATGTTGTTCGCCGCGAGCGAGTCGGCCGTCACGAAGAAGCCGAGATTGCGCTTGATGATGCGGCGCTCGTCCTCGGTCAGACCGTTCGGATCTTTCCACAGGGCGATGTCGCGCGACATGTTGATTTCCTGCGGCATCCAGTGGTTCGCGCAACCGGCCAGATACTTCTCCCAGGCCCACTTGTACTTGAAGGGCACCAGTTGATTCACATCCGTGGTGCCGTTGATCACGCGCTTGTCGGAGGCGCTCACGCGACGCGTCGACTGCGAGGCGATCACAGTCGGGGTTTCCCCTTGCGTGCCCAGCACGTTCGACGCGGCAACCGGAGCCGCGGTGGGGGCAGCCGAGTTGGCCGTGGTGGTGTCTTCTTCCCAGTTCAGCATAGGGTCTCAGTCCGTTCAGGTTGATGCGATGCACACACGCGCGCACATCGCCGAAGTGACAGATCAGCCGTCCGCGTGCGAAGGCTGACAAAAAATTTGCGATCCGGCGGCCGGCAAGCGATCACCGGGAGCACGAAGTCCACCGGGAGCATTGCCATATTTCGGGGGTGATGCAGATGCGCAATTGCGCAGTTTTGAACAACAACGCCGACGCGAGAGCTGCAACAACATCCTGACCTCCCGACGTCGAATGGAATGCCTCCAATTTAGCACAATTACGTCACTCGTTCCAGCATGCAACACTATATCTAGTGCCGCACTGCACGATGACCACTATACCTAGTGTTTGGCAACATCTCCCGAGTGCCGGGCGGCCGGGCTTGCGGGACCGGCATCTTGCCATGAAACGGCGCCGCACGACAGCGCTGATGGTGCGTCGAGGGGGGGCGCTGCGTCGCATTGGCGTATCCTGTCGCGACGGCGAACCGGAACGACAGATTCCGGCGCACGCCACTTCTGAACGTCGATGAAGGAGATACCGACGATGACATTCCCAGGCGCCGACGGCGCACCGGCGTCGGCCGGTTCGTCAGGCCCGACACCGCTCACGCTCACCCCCGGCAAACCGATCCGCCTCGCGGCGGGCGCGCTCGTGGCCGAGGTTCAACCGGGCTGCGGGGCGCGGCTCGCACGACTGGCTCGGCGCGACACGCACGGTGACGTTTTCGACTACCTTGTGCCGCTCGGCAACGACCCATTCTCGTCGGACGAATGGCCGAAGGCCGGCGCCTTTCCGATGCTGCCGTATACCAACATGCTGCGCGACGACACGCTGCACTGGCGCGAGCGCGCGATCGTCGCTCGCGAGACGCCGGCCGCATCGAGTTCGCTGCACGGCTGGGGGCTGCGTCGCGCGTGGGATGTCGTCGACGAGAGCCCGCACTGTTGCGTGCTCCAACTCGACAGTCCCGCGCAACCCGAATGGCCGTGGCACTATCAGGCGTATCTCTCGGTGACGCTCGACGCACTCGGCGTCGACATGCAACTGTCGATCACCAATCTCTCGACGCAGGATATGCCCGCCGGGCTCGGGCTACATCCCTACTTTCAGTGGCCTGCCGGCTCGCGCCTGACGTTCGAAGCGGAGGCGATCTGGCGTTCGCCGTCGGAGGACATCCGATGGCCGAGCGAGCAACGCGTTCACGTCGGTGAGATCGAGGTCGTGTCTGTCGGCGGCGGACTCGATACCGAGGGGCGGTCCACCTGGTTCGCCGAAGCTCCGGTCGAGTCGGGGCGATTCGACGCGCGCCTCGACTACGCCGGCGGCCTGCGCTCGGCCACGGTGCGCAGCAGCGACGCCAGCTGGCTCGTGGTGCACTCTCCCGCCGGACGTCCCTACCTCTGTCTGGAACCGTCGACGCATCGGGTCGGCGCGTTCGACGACGATCACGTAGTCGTGGCGCACGGGCAAACGCTCGATCTGTCGATGCGTATCGATCTGGCCTGAGGACTAGGCGACAGGCGTGTCGCCTCCCACCACGGCGCGCAACGTGTCCGCAAAGCGCTGCGCCAGCAAGCTTTGCGGCGCGTGCAGCGGTCGCAGCAAGTGCGTCGTGAACGGCACGTCCGGCACGAACCGCCGATAGTCGAGGAGGCCGCGCCCCGCATAGGCCCGCGCGACCGACTCGCTCACGATGCTCACACCCAACCCGCCAGCAACCATCGCGCACACCGTCGCTTCGTACGGCGTTTCAAGTTCCTTGTGACGTAGCGTGACGCCTGCCTCACGAAAGCGTTGATCGATCCTCATGCGCGTTCCGTCGACGAGTGACAGCGCGATGAACGGCTCGTATTCGAGATCGGCAGGAGTGACGATATCGCGCTCGCCCAACCGATGCCCGGCCGGAAAAGCGCAAACACCGGCCACGTCGCGAATCGTCGTCGCCTCGATACCCGACACGTCGCGGCTGACATAAGCCACCACGCCGAGGTCGCAAAACTGAGACGCGACCCATTGCGCCACGCGCGGCGAATCGTTGGTGAGCAGCGAGACGGCCACGCCTGGATGCGCTTCGCGAAACCGACGAATGACCTCCGGCATTTGCGTGAGCGCAATCGACGGCACCGCGCCGACGCGCAACCGGCCTGTCCCCGAGCGTCGAATCTGTGCAGCCGAATCCTCCAGACTCTTCAGACTCACGAACGCACGCTCGACGTCGCGAAACAACTCGGCGCCCTCGTCCGTCAGCTGCAGCCGCCCGTTGATCCGCTCGAACAGCCGGAACCCGACGCTCTGCTCGAGTTGCCCGACCAAGCGACTGATATTCGGCTGCGACGTATGCAACGCATCCGCCGCCGCCGTCATCGACCCGGTCTGGATCACCGCCCTGAACGCTTCCACCTGCTTGAACTTCATTGTCGTTGGCTCTCGACTGCCCGGAAACACCCGTGAATGCCGCGTGCCCGGGGGTATATCAGGAATGTATGGACTCGTATTGTATTGTGATTTTTAAGAATGCAACCGTCTCGCTACACTCGTTGGCATCCCGTCCGGGCACCGTCAAGGCATCGTCTCTCACCGCCCACGACGCCCTGGCCGTCCACGTGCCGTTCCGCTTGAGGAGCTATCGATGTCACGCCTGCGCCGTTCGTTCTTTACCGCCCTTGCCGCCTCCGCCACCGTGATGGTCATGTCAACCATCGTCGCGCGCCCTGCCCGCGCCGCGCCGGGCGACTTGCCGACGCTGCCGGCAGACATCAAGGCGCAAGGTCAGTTGCGCGTCGGCGTGCGTTGTGACCAGCCGCCCTATGGCTACCAGGACAGCAGCGGCGCATTCGCAGGCGTCGAAGTCGAGATGGGCCGCCAGATCGCCGAGTGGGCGTTCGGCGCGAAGGACAAGGCCGTATTCACCTGCGTGACGGCCGAGAACCGTGTCCCGCAGTTGCTCGGCCGCAAGGTCGACCTGCTCATCGCCACGCTCGGCGTCACTCCCGAGCGCGCCCGCGTGATCGATTTCACCCAACCGTACCGTTGGGGCGCCAGCGACGTGGTGGTGCGTCGCGACGGCGGCATCCGGACGCTCGCCGACCTCAAGGGCAAGACGCTCGTCGCGCTCAAGGGGTCGGTGCAGGCGAAGTGGTTCGAGGACCATATGCCCGACGTCAAGATGCTCCGCCTGAATACAGCGGCCGACGCCATGCAGACCTTCCGCCAGGGTCGTGCCGACGCCTACACGCACGACGCCGCCACGCTCGTAGTCGCAGCCGCCAAGGATCCCGACGCCAGATTGCTCGGCCAGTACTTCCAGATTTCCGACGCGGCCATCGGCGTGCGCAAGAACGAGACTGCCTGGCGCGACTATCTGTCGGCCGCCATCGCGCGCATGCGCTACGAAGGCCGCTTCGTGCAGTGGGTCAAGCTCAGCGTGCCCGAATCGATCCGCAGCTATTACCTCGCGGTGTTCCAGCAGGGACGCCCGAAGGAAACCGCGCAATAAGGCGGCCCCCATGGATTTCGACGTCGCCTATCTCATCGCTCAATGGCCCGCGCTTTGGCGCGGTGCACTGATGACGCTCGAAGTGTCGGTCATCGCCATCGTCTGCTCGGCGCTGATCGGCATCGCGGGCTGCGCCATCCGGATCTTCCGCGTGCCCGTGCTCTCCCCCATGGTCACCGGCTACGTGGAGCTGATGCGCAACACACCGATCCTCGTGCAGTTGTTCTTCATCTTCTATGGCTTGCCCGCGATCGGCCTCAGCCTGTCGTTATTCAGCTCCGGCGTGCTGTGCCTGTCGCTGTGGGCCGGGGCCTACCAGATCGAGAACCTGCGAGGCGGCATGGCGGCCGTCGGGCGGCGCATGTACGAATCGTGCCACGCCCTCTCGCTGCGACCATGGCACTACTTCACGCTGATCGCACTGCCCATCGCCGTGCGACATGCGCTGCCCGGCATGCTCAATACCGCGATCTCACTGCTCAAGAACTCGTCGTATCTGCAGGCCATCGGGCTCATGGAGCTGACGTTCGTCGCTGTCGACCGCATTGCCACGGACTTTCGCCCGCTCGAGATGTTCAGCGCCATCCTCGTGCTGTACCTCGGCATGGTCGCGGTGCTCGCCCTGCTCGCACACCGGCTCTCGGCCTGGCTGCAACGGCCGTTCCGAACCCATTGAGGCCAGTGATCCACCATGAATGTCATTCTTGAAAACTGGCTCGTCATTGCCAAGGGGCTACGCATGACGCTTGCGCTGGCCGGCGCGGTGCTCGCCTGCACGACCGTGATCTCGCTCGTGCTCGGCGTGCTCGCCACGCTGCCCAACCGCTGGCTGAAGCTCGCCATCCACGGCTATGTCGAGCTGTTTCGCTCGATTCCCCTCATCGTCAACGTGTTCTGCGTGTTCTTTGTCGCACCGATGTTCGGTCTCGACCTGAGCCCGTTCGTCGCGGCCACGGTCGGGCTGTCGCTGTGGGGCGGTGCCAACGGCACGGTGGTGGTCTCGGGCGGTATCGCATCGGTGCCCCCGCATCAGTGGAAAAGCGCCGCCGCGCTCGGCTTGCGACGCTGGCAAATCTATCGCTACGTGATCGGCCCCCAGTCGATGGGCGCGATCCTGCCGGCCTACACCGGACTGCTCACGCTGCTCGTCCAGTCGACCGCACTCGGCGCGTTGATCGGCGTTGGCGAATTCCTCAAGGTCAGCCAGAACATCATCGAGCGCGCCACGATCATGCAGGGCCAGAACCCCGCCTTCGAGGTCTATGGCCTCGTGCTCGCCGTCTATTTCGTCATCTGCTCAGCGTTCAGCGCGCTGTCCCGTTACCTCGAACGCCGCCTGCAACGCGAGCGCGTTCGCCCGCTCTCTACACAAGGTTGACCATGTCCATATCGAAAGTCAGTCGCCGGCTCACCGAAGCCCTCGCCCCGGAAGTCAATGACATCATCTTCAAGCCACGTCTGGCCGGCTTCGACGAGACGTTCGTGCCGCTCGGCGATATCAACAAGGCACACGTGGTAATGCTTGCCGAGCAGGGGCTGATCCGCCCCGAGCACGCGTCGGCGCTTGCGCGCGGCATTCTCGCCATGGAAGAACAAGGCCCCGGGGCCGTGCCGCTCGACCCGAGCCGTGAAGACGCCTACTTCAACTACGAGGCGCATCTGATGAGTCTCGTCGGCGCCGACATCGGCGGCCGGCTGCATACCGGCCGCAGCCGCAACGACATCCTGGCGACGCTCGATCGCCTGCGCGGACGCGCCATGCTGATCGAGCTGATCGACGTGCTGTTGCGCGTGCGAACCACGGCGCTCGAACAGGCCGAGCGCCATGCCGAGGTCGTCATGCCAGGCTATACCCACCTGCAACCGGCCCAGCCGATGACCTACGGCTTCTATCTGGCTGGCGTGGCGCAGGCACTCGAGCGCGACAGCCGGCGCCTGATGGACACGCTCTCGCACATGAACGTCTCACCGCTCGGCGCGGCCGCGTTCGCCGGCACGCCGTTCGCGATCGATCGCCAGCGCACGGCGGGGCTGCTCGGCTTCGATACGTACATCGACAATGCGCTCGATGCCGTCGGTTCGCGCGACTTCCTGCTCGAAGGCATTGCCGATCTGAGCCTGCTGGCCGTGTTCTGGAGTCGCGTGGCGCAGGACTACTTCGTGTGGACCACGCATGAGTTCGGCTTGATCGAGTTCCCCGACAGCGTGGCGACAACGTCGAGCATCATGCCGCAGAAGAAGAATCCCGTCGTGCTCGAATATCTGAAGGGCCGCACCGGCCAGATCGTGGCCGCGCTGATGGCCGGCTCGATGGCGATCAAGGGCACCCACTTCACCCACACGGGCGACGCGAACCGCGAAGGCACCCTTGGCTTCTGGGACGCCGCGCGCGAGACGCTGCGCTGCCTGACGCTGCTCGAACTCGTACTGCGCACGGCCCGTCCGGTCGCCGCGCGCGCAGGCCGCCTCGCCGCCGAGGATTTCTCCACGGCGACCGCACTGGCCGATCACATGGTGCGCGCGCACGACCTGTCGTTCCGCGCGGCCCATCACCTCGTCGGTGCGGTCGTGCGCGACGCGATGGACCGCGGCGTCCCCGCCGACCGGATTGACGCGGACATGGTCGAGGCGGCGGCACGCGAACAGCTCGGCGCGCCGCTCGGCATCGATGCGCAGGCACTGCGCGCATGTCTCGACCCGACCCGCAATGTGGCCGCGCGTGCTTCGGCCGGCAGTCCGAGCCCGGACACGCTGCGTGCCCACGTGCGCGAAGCGCAGGGGCGGCTCGACGACGCACACGCGTTCGTCGACGACTGGCGCACACGTCTGGCCGATGCCCAGCGCGAGCTGCAAGACACCACCCGCGCACTGGCAGGCCACCCATGAACGCGCTGCTCTCGATTCGCGGTCTGCACAAGCATTTCGGTGCGCATCAGGTGGTCAACGGCGTGGATCTCGACGTCCATCCCGGCGAGGTCGTGGTCGTGATCGGCCCGAGCGGGTCCGGCAAGTCCACGCTGATCCGCTGCCTGAATAGCCTCGAGACGCCCACCGATGGCACCGTCACGCTCGGCGAGGCAGCCACCGACGTTCGGGATCACCGGGCCATGGCGAAGTTGCGCGAAGACGTCGGCATGGTGTTCCAGGACTACACGTTGTTCCCGCACCTGAGCATTCTGCGCAACATCACGCTGGCCCCGGTCAAGCTCGGCCGCATGACGCAGGCCGAGGCCGAGCGGACCGCGCATGCGTTGCTCGAACGCGTGGGACTGGCCCACAAGGCGGACGCATATCCCGTGTCGCTCTCGGGCGGGCAGCAGCAGCGCGTGGCCATCGTGCGCGCGCTGGCGATGAAGCCGAAACTGATGTTGTTCGACGAGCCAACCTCGGCGCTCGATCCGGAAACCGTCGGTGAGGTGCTGGCCGTCATGAAGGATTTGGCGCGCGACGGCATGACGATGATCGTCGTCACGCATGAGATGGGCTTCGCTCGCGAGGTCGCCGATCGGGTGGTGTTCTTCGATCACGGCCGCATCGTCGAGAGCGGTCCGCCGGGCGACTTGTTCGGCGCGCCGCGCGAACCCCGCACGCAACAGTTCTTGAGCAGCGTGCTGCGCTGACGCGACACCTCGATCGTCATTTCGGCGCCAACAATCGCGGCGCCGAAAAAATTGGGGGCCAGTGCCGAGGCGCAAACCTCGGGACTGGCCCCCAATCTCACCGCAAGCGCAAGCTTATTGGCAAGCCTCGCACTCGTCGAAGCCCGGATCGCCCGGACGCATCGTGCACACCGCGCCTTCAGCGTCCGGCATCGGCTGCGCCAGCGGCGAGGACGGCTCGGCCGAGAAGCTTCCGCCCGGCGTCACGCCCCCCGAGCTCACCGCATTCAGCGCGCCGTGGCTCACCGTCGACTTCTCGACGTGCGTCGCGGCCATCGTACGCAGGTAGTACGTGGTCTTCAAGCCACGCGTCCAGGCCAGCTTGTACGTCTCGTCGAGCTTCTTGCCCGAAGCGCCCGCCATGTAGATGTTGAGCGACTGCGCCTGATCGATCCACTTCTGACGACGCGACGCCGCTTCGACCAGCCACTTCGGCTCGACTTCGAACGCCGTGGCATAGATCTCGCGCAGGTCGGCCGGCACGCGGTCGATACGGGCGAGCGAACCGTCGAAGTACTTCAGGTCGGCGACCATCACTTCGTCCCACAGGCCACGCGCCTTCAGGTCACGCACCAGATACTCGTTGGCCACCGTGAATTCGCCCGAGAGGTTCGACTTCACGTACAGGTTCTGGAACGTCGGCTCGATACAGGCCGAGACGCCGATGATGTTCGAGATCGTGGCGGTCGGGGCGATCGCCACGCAGTTCGAATTGCGCATGCCGTGCGCAGCGATGTGCTTGCGCAGGCTGTCCCAGTCAAGCGTGGCCGACATATCGACCTCGATATAACCACCACGCGCTTCGGCCAGCAACGCCAGCGAATCCTGCGGCAGGATGCCGCGATCCCACAGCGAGCCCTTGTACGACGAGTACTGACCGCGTTCCTTGGCCAGCTCCGACGACGCCCAGTAGGCGTAGTAGCACACGGCTTCCATCGAACGGTCGGCAAATTCGACGGCGGCATTCGAGGCATACGGCGTGCGCAGCAGGTGCAGGCAGTCCTGGAAGCCCATGATGCCCATGCCCACCGGACGGTGATGCAGGTTCGAATTACGCGCCTTCGCCACCGCGTAGTAGTTGATGTCGATGACGTTGTCGAGCATGCGCATCGCCACGCGTACGGTACGTTGCAGCTTGTCGTGATCGAGTTCGTAACCGTTCGCGGTCTGCTTCATGTGAGCCACGAGGTTGACCGAGCCGAGGTTGCACACCGCGATTTCGGTCTCGCTCGTGTTGAGCGTGATTTCCGTGCACAGGTTCGACGAGTGCACCACGCCCACATGTTGCTGCGGCGAGCGGATGTTGCACGGATCCTTGAACGTGATCCACGGATGGCCGGTTTCGAACAACATGCCCAGCATCTTGCGCCAGAGCGCTTGCGCCGGCACCTTCTTGAACAGCTTGATTTCGCCTCGCGCGGCCTTGTCTTCGTAGGCGGTGTAAGCCTGCTCGAATGCCTTGCCGTACTTGTCGTGCAGGTCCGGGCAGGTGGCCGGCGAGAACAGCGTCCACTCGGCGCCTTCCATCACGCGCTTCATGAACAGATCGGGAATCCAGTTCGCCGTGTTCATGTCGTGCGTGCGGCGGCGGTCGTCGCCCGTGTTCTTGCGCAGCTCGAGGAATTCCTCGATGTCCAGATGCCACGTTTCCAGGTAGGCGCACACCGCGCCCTTGCGCTTGCCGCCCTGGTTCACGGCCACGGCCGTGTCGTTGACCACCTTCAGGAACGGCACCACCCCCTGGCTCTTGCCGTTCGTGCCCTTGATGTGCGAGCCGAGCGCGCGAACCTGCGTCCAGTCGTTGCCCAGACCACCGGCAAACTTCGAGAGCAGTGCATTTTCCTTGAGGGCTTCGTAGATGCCTTCCAGGTCGTCCGAGACCGTCGTCAGGTAGCACGACGAGAGTTGCGAGCGACGCGTGCCCGAGTTGAACAGCGTCGGCGTCGAACTCATGAAGTCGAAGCTCGACAGAATCTGGTAGAACTCGATCGCACGCGCTTCGCGCTCGACTTCATTGAGCGCCAGCCCCATCGCCACGCGCATATAGAACGCCTGCGGCATTTCGATGCGGTGACCGTCGATATGCAGGAAGTAGCGATCGTAGAGCGTCTGCAGGCCCAGATAGTTGAACTGCAGATCGCGCGATGCGTCGAGCGCGGCGCTCAGCTTGGCCAGGTCGAACGAGAGCAGTTGCTCGTCGAGCAGTTCGGCGTCGACACCCTGCTTGATGAAGCGCGGGAAGTACTCGATGTAGCGCGCGGCCATTTCGCCCTGCGGCACTTCTTCGCCGAGGATCTCGCGGCGGATCGTGTGCATCAGAATTCGCGCCGTGACCTGGCTGTACGCCGGTTCCTTCTCGATGAGGGTGCGCGAGGCGAGGATCGCCGAGTCGTAGACCTGCGACAGCGGCACGCCGTCGTACAGGTTCTTGAGGGTCTCGGTCACGATCGGCTCGGCCACGACTTCGTCGCCGAGATTTTCGCAGGCAGCCTGCACCACGCCGCGCAACACCGACATATCGAGCGTACGCACCACGCCGTTGTCGGTGACATTGAGCACCGGGCCATCGGGCGTAGCCGCTTCTTGCGTGGTCTCGACCGCGTGCGCGCGCTCTTGCGAACGCTTCTCGCGGTACAGCACATAGGCTCGCGCCACGTTGTGCTCGCCTTCACGCATCAGCGCGAGTTCGACCTGATCCTGGATGTCTTCGATGTGGAACGTGCCGCCATTCGGGCGGCTGCGCATCAGGGCGCGCACGACGTGCCCCGTCAACTGCTCCACGAGTTCGCGTACGCGGGCCGACGCCGCGCCCTGGCCGCCGTTCACGGCGAGGAACGCCTTGGTCACGGCGATGGCGATCTTCGACGGCTCGAAACCCACCACCGCGCCGTTGCGTCGAATCACTTTGAAGTCGGCGTTGGTCGCCGGCTCGAAGGCGCCCGTCGTCTGGGGCGCCGACGCACCCGCACCATTGCCGGAAGTCGCGGCAGGCGTCGGGGTCGGGCGGGTGAGGTTTTCGTTAGTCTGCATGTAAAAACTCCCGTTCCAATGAGATGGTGCTGTTAGCGCGTTCTTACCAGGTTACGGCCGGCAAAAATGCGCCCTAGGGACGCCGATGGAGCGAAGTGCTGGATACCGCACGACCGACGGACGGCCAAGGGTTCAGGTGTCCGCTGCACGGCTTTGCTGCTGTGCCGCCCCGCAAAAACGCCGCAGGAAAAGCACGGTATTGATGGCGATTGCATCCTGTGCCGAACCTGACATCAACCACTAGATGTAGTGGTCGGCACCGGAATTTTCACTAAGTATAGTGGAGATGACGCACTCCGCAAACCCAAAAATTTCTCTCGCCGGGAAGGCCCGTGGCATCGCCGTGTCAAGCAAAACCTGTCCCCGGATGGGGATTAGTCGGCCGGCTGAAACGGCAATGTCTGGGGGCTCAGCGCCGCCATCCGACGCAATCGCGGCCACTCGAAGTACGGTCCCGGATCCGTCTTGCGTCCCGGTGCGATATCGGCATGTCCGACCACCGCTTGAATCGGATAATGCTCACGCAACGTTCGCGTGAGCGCCGCCAGCGTGACGTACTGCGCTGCCGCATAGGGCACGTCGTCGGTGCCTTCGAGCTCCACGCCGATCGAAAAATCGTTGCACCGCGTTCGCCCTTCGAACGACGACGCCCCCGCGTGCCAGGCCCGCGCGTTGCACGACACGAACTGCTGCAACGCACCATCACGTCGTACCAGGAAGTGCGACGAGACCCGCACACCGCGGATCTCATCGAAGAAGGGATGCGCATCGTGATCGAGCCGGTTCTGGAAGAACGCGGCGATCTCGCCACCCCCGAATTGTCCTGGCGGCAACGAAATGTTGTGCACCACGAGCAGGTCGGTCGGCGTGCCCGCCGGACGCCCATCGAAGTTGGGTGACGGCAGTCGCTCGGCTTCGCGTATCCAGCCGTCGGTATCGAGCGTGAGCATCGGGACATGGGTCGGCGCGCTCATGCGCCACCTCGCCGCAGCAAGGCACGCATCGTGACGCGATGACACGACCGGAGCGCAGTGTTGGCGCACGCGAATGACTGGGACATGTCGGGCACAGCGGGCTCCCGTAGAGCGAGGGGCGCCATTGTAGCCCACTTGGCGTGACGCCGTCGGCGGCATGCCCGGCGCGGGCAACGCTCAGCCCGTTCACGGGTGGGCGGCGCTTCGTCAACCGTCGTCATGCGGTGAAAGGGGATGCCCAATGAAGAAGCCTCCCGCCTTGCCTGGCCGAGAGGCTTCTGTAGGCGTGACCACGCCCAGGGATGATGTCGCTCGCGTGTCGATCGACACGCTCACCATCCCGCGCCGCTCACAGGTGCGACGCTTTGGACCGTTTCCGGCCGGTGACACTGATCGTCTTCGCCAACGCTGTCATCGCTTTCGATACGGTGCCCTCGCTTATTGCCATGATCGCCATCGATCAAGGAAAGGCAGGAATGGCGGATTCCACCCCTTCCATGTGCGCTTCGGGGTGATGGGCCTTGAGCATCTCGCGAATCTCATCGACGCGACCGTCGCGCACATCCACCATCAGCAGAATCATGCCGCGCTCGAGCGGCTCACGAAACGTCTTGAGTCGCGAGTTCGGCACCGAAACGCCGATCATGCTCGACACCCAGGCGCCAAAGAGCGCACCGAGCGGTGCCGTCACAATCATCAACTCCCACTGGGGACGTGTGCCCACGATGGGGAAAAACGCGGCGACTGCACCGACTGCCAGACCACAGAACCCGCCGATGACGAGCCCAGCTTCGGCGCCGTGCACGATATCGGAAGTCTGTAGCAGGTTAGCCTCGTGCAGTCCCTCCAGGTCCATTTCGTCACGTGCCATAAAGTGGATGTGACGCTCCTCCACCCGGGCGAGCAGTAAATCGCTCATCGTGCGCTGGGCACTCGCCAGATCGGGAAGCAGAAAATACATCCGTCTGCGCATTAGCATATTGCGCCCTCCTGTCGTCGCGCCCCTCGATGATTATTCTATTTGTGAGCGGGGCCGGTTACTGTGTTTTAGTGCATGCAGCAGGCATGCGCAAGCCGGCACGTACAAGTGCCACGGCGCGAAGGACGGGAGAACGAGATCATCGCTGCGCAGCGTGGCCGCGCAGCGCGACTCAGATGCGGTGTTCGCGCATCCGATAGGCGTCGCGGTGTTCACCGCTGCAAAAATGCTGGCCGCCCGCGCCAGCGACGGATTCACTCTCGGGAAGGTAGGTATCGCACTCGCTGCATCGCACCATGCGCTCGGCGGGCGGCAGCGCCTGACGCGCCGACGTGCGCGCATCGTTTGCGCCTGGCGGGCGCGTGCGCTCGGTATTGCGCTTGCGCTCGTTGCTTCGCATCCACCACGTGCCAACGATCAGGAGCACCAGTAACAACAGGATATTGCGCATCGCGCTTCAAGTCTCCGTCATGCGATGCAGCACCACCTCAAGCACGAAGCGAGAACCGACATACGCCAACAACAGCGCCACGAACGACGCCAGAACCCAACGCAGCGCGACCTTGCCGCGCCACCCATAAAAATGCCGTCCCAGCAGCACCGCGCCGAACATCAGCCACGACACCCCCGCGAACACGGTTTTGTGATCGATGCGCACCGCGCGCCCGAACAGCGCCTCGGAGAACATCACGCCGGAGATCAACGTCAGGGTCAGCAGCACGAACCCGGCGCCGATCAGCCGGAACAACAACTTTTCCATCGTGAGCAGCGGCGGCAGCGTCTCAAGCCAGTGCGCCAGCCAGCCGGTCGTCTCGCCGCGTCGCGACGGATGCAGCTGCCGCTCGGCGTAGAGCATCAGCAGCGCGTGCAGCGCCGCCAGCGCGAACAGCCCGTAGGCCATGTTGGCGATGATGAAGTGCGCCTTGAAAATCGGTTCCGCCGCGAAGCCGAGAATGCGTACATCCGGAAAAATCATCGGCAGCACACAGGTCACCGCGGCCACGGGGGTGACCATCAGCCGCAGGCTGTCCAGCGGAAAGAAGAAACTCTCGATCCAGTAGATGCCGACCGAGAGCCACAGCATGGCCGAGAGCATGTACGCGAAACCGAAGTGCATACTGTCCGAGCGGAAGATCGTTTGATGCAGCAACACCCCGTGCAGCACGAGCGTGACGAACAGCGAAAGCTGCATCGGCCAGCGCGACGGCGTGCCCGCGACCGGCGCAGGCGCGACCTGCCCGCCCGCCAGTGCGAGCGCAGCGTTGCGTCGATATCCTTGCCACGAACAAACCGCCAATCCGGCATAGAGGATGGCGGTCAGCGCATACAGTAAAATAGTCATGTTTGAAGTTTACACCAGCCCATGACGGGCGCGCTGCCGTCCCCGCCACCGCCCCCTCCGGGGCCGAACGGCAGGGCGAACGGGGCCGCTGCAGGTCTTACAGGATACGTTTCATGCTCGACAATCTCACTACGCGCCTCGCCAAGGTCGTCAAGACGCTGCGCGGCGAAGCCCGCCTGACCGAGGCCAACACGCAGGAAATGCTGCGTGAAGTGCGTCTCGCGCTGCTCGAGGCCGACGTCGCCCTGCCCGTGGTGCGCGATTTCGTCGCCAAGGTCAAGGAAAAGGCGCTCGGCGAGGAAGTCATTTCCAGCCTCTCGCCGGGCCAGGCGCTTGTCGGCGTGGTGCAACGCGAACTGACCGCGCTCATGGGCGGCGACTACGAAGGCCGCGCCGCCGAACTCAATCTCGCGACCACGCCGCCCGCCATCATCCTGATGGCCGGTCTGCAGGGCGCCGGCAAGACCACCACCGTCGGCAAGCTCGCCAAGCTGCTGCGCGCGCAGAAAAAGAAGGTCCTCACGGTTTCTACCGACGTCTATCGTCCCGCCGCGATTGCCCAGTTGGAGACGGTGACGAAGCAGGTCGACGCCGACTTCTTCCCGTCGCAACCCGATCAGAAGCCGGTGGACATTGCCCGTGCGGCCGTCGACTGGGCGCGACGCCATCACCATGACGTACTGCTCGTCGACACGGCCGGCCGTCTGGGCATCGACGAAGCGATGATGCAGGAAATCAGCGCCCTGCATGCCGAGCTCAAACCGATCGAAACGCTGTTCGTCGTCGACGCCATGCTCGGCCAGGATGCCGTCAACACGGCCCGCGCCTTCAACGACGCGCTGCCGCTCACCGGCGTGGTGCTCACCAAGCTCGACGGCGACTCGCGCGGCGGTGCGGCGCTGTCGGTGCGTCACATCACCGGCAAGCCGATCAAATTCGTCGGTGTGGGCGAAAAACTCGACGGCCTTGAGGTCTTCTACCCGGATCGTATGGCGAACCGGATTCTCGGCATGGGCGACATTCTCGCGCTCGTCGAGGAAGCGCAACGGGGCGTCGACGTTCAGGCCGCGCAAAAGCTCGCCGAGAAGGTCAAGAAGGGCGGTGACTTCGACCTGAACGACTTCAAGGCGCAAATCGGCCAGATGAAGAACATGGGCGGCCTGTCGTCGCTCATGGACAAGCTCCCCGCGCAATTCCAGGCCGCCGCCAGCCAGACCAATATGGATCAGGCCGAGAAGCAGGTGCGCCGCATGGAGGGCATTATCAACGCGATGACGCCGTCCGAGCGCGCCAAGCCGGAATTGATCAAGGCGAGCCGCAAGCGCCGCATCGCCGCCGGTGCGGGCGTTCAGGTGCAGGAGGTCAATCGCATGCTCAATCAGTACGACCAGATGCGCACCATGATGAAGAAGCTCAAGGGCGGCGGCATGATGAAGATGATGCGCAGCATGAAAGGCATGATGCCCGGTATGCGCTGAACGGATCCGATGCCCGGTTGCCCCCCCGTCACGCGGGCGGGCATTCCGTATATACTCCGGGCCGCACATAGCGACATCTCCCCGCAACACGTTCCCCAGGGTCGCCCCATATGAACCGCGAAGAAGCCCTCGAAGTTTTCCGTAATTCCGAAGAGATCGTCTCGGCCGACGAGGTGAGCCAATCCGTCGACACAATGGCCAAGGCCATCAAGGCGGCCGTTGGCGACGAATTCCCGATGGTGCTCTCGGTCATGGGCGGTGCGGCCGTCTTCACCGGCATGCTGCTGCCGCGCCTGGACTTCCCGCTGGAGTTCGACTACATCCACCTCTCGCGCTACAACAACACCACGACAGGCGGCGCGATGCAATGGCGCGTGGCGCCGCGCGACTCGGTGCGCGATCGCGTGGTGCTCGTGCTCGACGACATTCTCGACGAAGGCGCCACCATGGCAGCGATTCGCGATCGAATCCTGGAGATGGGCGCCTCGAAGTTCTACAGCGCCGTGCTGTGCGAGAAGATCCTGACGAAGGACAAGCCCTCGCATCCGGATTTCTGTGGCTTTACGGTGCCAGACCGCTACGTCTTTGGCTGCGGCATGGATGCCAAGGGCTACTGGCGCAACCTGCCGGCGATCCGCGCCTTGACCACGCCGCGCTGAGCGCCGCCAGCGGGACAACGTTCCGTATCCACCATGCGACAAAGCGACAAAGGGGCCTGCGAGGCCCCTTTGTCGTTTGGGTGCGCCGGCGAGCCCTCGCCCACCGGCATGACACCCGATCAGATCGCCTTGGCGGCGCGCACCTTATCGACGACGACATCCGCCACGGCGGCGACGTCGAGCAACTGCGCTTGTGCGTCGCGGCGGCCCTGATACTCGAGCTTGCCTTCCTTCAGCCCCCGGTCACCGATCACCACGCGATGCGGCACGCCGATCAGCTCCCAATCCGCGAACATCACGCCGGGACGCTCGCCACGGTCGTCGAGAATCACGTCGACGCCCGCAGCCACCAGGTCGTCATAGAGCTTATCGGCCGTCGCACGCACGGCGTCGCTGCGGTCATAGCCCATCGGGCAAAGCACGACTTCGAACGGCGCAATCGATTCCGGCCAGATGATGCCGCGATCGTCGAAGTTCTGTTCGATGGCCGCGCCAAGAATTCGCGTGATGCCAATGCCATAGCAGCCCATTTCCATCGGCGCAGGCTTGCCGGTCTCGTCGAGGAAGGTGGCATTCATGGCATCCGAATACTTGGTCCCCAACTGGAACACGTGCCCCACTTCGATGCCACGGCACAGGGCAATCTCGCCCTTGCCATCCGGCGACATGTCGCCAGGCACGACGTTGCGCAGATCGGCCACGACTTCCGGCTCGGGCAGATCGCGCCCCCAGTTCACACCGGTGATATGGAAGTCGACCTCGTTCGCGCCAACCACGAAATCGCTCATCTTAGCGACCGTGCGATCGACCACGAGCTTGACCGGCTGCTTCGTACCGATGGGGCCCAGGTAGCCCGGCGGTGTGCCGAACCGATCGACGATCTCGGCCTCGCTCGCGAAGCGGAAGTCCGCCAGTCCCGGCACCTTGCTCGCCTTGATCTCGTTCAGTTCGTGATCGCCGCGCAGCAACAGCAGCCAGACGGTCGTGCCGGCCTCTTCGCTGTCGGTGGCAAGCACAATCGACTTGACCGTGCGCGCCAGCGGGATCGAGAGCAGTTCCGCGACGGCTTCGCACTTGGCCTTGCCCGGTGTGGCCGTCTTGGTCAGCGCCTCGGCGGGCGCGGCGCGCTCGCCCTGCGGGGCAAGCGCCTCGGCCATTTCGACGTTGGCCGCATAGTCGGACGCAGGGCAGTAGGCAATGGCGTCTTCACCGGTATCGGCGATCACGTGGAATTCGTGCGAGCCGGACCCGCCAATCGAGCCGTTGTCGGCCACCACGGCGCGAAACGCCAGCCCTAGGCGCGTGAAGATGCGCACGTAGGCGTCGAACATCTTCTGATAGGAAACCTGCAGGCCGGCACGGTCCTTATCGAAGGAGTAGGCGTCCTTCATGATGAACTCGCGCCCGCGCATCACGCCGAAACGCGGACGAATCTCGTCGCGGAACTTCGCCTGTACCTGATAGAAGTTCACCGGCAGTTGGCGATAGCTCTTGATCTCGCGGCGCGCGATGTCCGTCACCACTTCCTCGTGGGTCGGGCCGACGACGAAATCGCGGTCGTGGCGATCCTTCAGTCGCAGCAATTCCGGACCGTACTGCTTCCAGCGCCCCGACTCCTGCCACAGTTCGGCGGGCTGGACGGCGGGCATAAGCAGTTCGAGCGCGCCGGCACGGTTCATTTCTTCGCGGACGATGGCTTCAACCTTGCGGATCGAACGCAGGCCGATCGGCAGGTAATCATAGATACCGCCGGCCACGCGGCGAATCATGCCGGCGCGCATCATCAGCTTGTGGCTGACGATCTCGGCGTCGGCGGGCGCTTCCTTGAGGGTGCCGATGAAGAAACGAGAGGCTTTCATGCAGATTTCCGGGAAAAATGAGGGTCAACGGCGCGCACAGCGGTTCGGGGTGTTGCCGGGAACGGGGCCGGGGCACGCCCCGACGTCGCGACGGCGCCCAAGACACCCGCCGGCCGTACGCGCCGCCCCGGTCACCCGAGCCGCCGCCGGCCGCCGCGCCGGTGATTATCTGTTTATAATCGAAGCAATTTTAAAGGATTCAAGGGTGGTTGTATGCTTGACCGTGAAGGCTTTCGCCCGAACGTCGGCATCATCCTCTTAAACGCACGCAATGAAGTGTTCTGGGGCAAGCGGCTGGGCGAGCACTCCTGGCAGTTCCCGCAAGGCGGCATCAAGTACGGCGAAACGCCCGAACAAGCCATGTTCCGAGAATTGCACGAAGAAACCGGGCTAAAGCCAGAACACGTCAAAATCATCGGTCGCACGCGCGACTGGCTGCGTTATGAGGTGCCGGACAAATTCATCAAGCGCGAAGTGCGCGGACATTACCGGGGCCAGAAGCAAATCTGGTTCCTGCTGCGCATGGTCGGTCGCGACTGCGATATCTGCCTGCGCGCGACCGAGCATCCGGAGTTCGATGCCTGGCGCTGGAACGAATATTGGGTGCCGCTCGACGCCGTGATCGAGTTCAAGCGCGAGGTCTACCAACTCGCGCTGAACGAGCTCTCGCGCTATCTGCGACGCTCGGCGGCGCGCGCGCAACAGGATCGGCGACGCTTTCCGCGCGCCGGGGCCCGGGTCGGCGAATTGCCGCCGGGCGCGAGCATTGCGGATGACGACACCTGCGACGGCGGCAGTTGTGTCGACGAGGCCAGCGAAATGGCAGGTGCCGCCAGTGTCGGCACACCGCCTCGGGAGCACTGAACCGGGCCGCCGCCGGCGTGTCCCATCATCGGTCGCGGGCACCATGCCCGCGCCTTCCTTTTGACCTGGCATCCTCCGGGATGCCGCGCGGATCGTCCGCTATCGTTGATCCGCCGCCCAACCGACTTCTCGATCCCATTCCATGCGTCTTTCCCTCGCTCGCCGCGCCCCGCGCCTGACCGCCCTGGCCCCTTTGGCCGCACTGGCGCTGATGACCGCCTGTAGCGGCATGATGCAGCCCGTCCAGGACTACGACGAATACATCGCCCAGCAGGAAGCCTCCAAGGGCAAGTGGAAGGAAGCTGAATTCACCCTGCCGGCGAAAGCCCCGCAAGACGCCGATCTCGTGAGCTTCCCCACCCTGCCGAGCGCCACCCTCGACTACGCCATCGACACGAAGTCGGTGCAGGTGACGGACGACGGTGTAGTCCGCTACGTTGCCGTGATCCGCAGCAAGCAAGGGGCGCGCAACGTCTCGTTCGAAGGCATTCATTGCTCGTCGTTCGAGTCGCGTCTGTACGCAACGGGCCGACCGGATGGCACATGGGTTGCGGCGCGCAACAGCGAATGGCGTCCGATTCGTCCGTATGGTGCAACCGCCTATCAGGGCATCCTGTTCCGCGACTATCTCTGTCGGGACAAGGCCCCATTGGGTGACGCCAAGGAAATCGTGCAGAACCTGCGCTACCCGAAGTTCGATCAAAACCAGAACTATCGTTAAGCCGCCGACGCACGGTCGATAACGATTGACCGTCGAGATGAAAAACGCCGGTCACGCAGTTCAAATGCGTGCCGGCGTTTTGTCTGTCAGGCGCGAGGCCATCGCCCCGCCGTGCGGCTCAGCGCAAGATCAGATTGTCGCGATGGATCAGCTCGGGCTCGTTCGCAAAGCCCAGCACCTGCTCGATGTCGCTGCTCGGGTGACGCCGAATCAGACGCGCCTCCGAGGCGCTGTAATTCGACAGCCCGCGCGCGACTTCAAGGCCGCCCTCGTCCACGCAGGCAATCACTTCGCCGCGAGCAAACGTGCCTTCGACATCGATCACACCGATCGGCAGCAGGCTCTTGCCCTCTTGCGTCAGCTTCTTGCACGCGCCCGCATCGATCACCACGCGACCGCGCACCTGCAAATGATCGGCCATCCATTGCTTGCGGGCGGTGAGCACGGCCGTGCGCGCGACCAACTGCGTGCCGATGGCCTCGCCGCTCGCCAGACGCACAAGCACGTCGTCCTCGCGCCCCGACGCGATCACGGTATGCGCGCCGCTGGTCGCTGCGCGCTTGGCCGCCAGGATTTTCGTCAGCATGCCGCCGCGTCCGATATTGGTGCCCGCGCCACCGGCCATCGCTTCGAGACGCTCGTCACCCGCATCGGCCTCGTGGACGAACTCGGCCTTGGGGTCCTTGCGCGGATCGGCCGTGTACAGGCCCGACTGATCGGTCAGGATGACCAGTGCGTCGCCGTCGATCAGATTCGTCACGAGTGCGCCCAACGTGTCGTTATCGCCGAACTTGATTTCGTCGGTCACGACCGTGTCGTTCTCGTTGATGATCGGCACCACACCCAGACGAAGCAATGTGAGCAAGGTCGTTCGCGCGTTCAGATAGCGTTCGCGGTCGGCCAGATCGGCGTGCGTGAGCAGAATCTGCGCGGTGCGCACGCCGTGCTCGGCGAAGCGCGTCTCATAGACCTGCGCGAGGCCCATTTGTCCCACGGCCGCCGCCGCCTGTAATTCGTCGATGGCGGTCGGACGGCGCGCCCAGCCGAGGCGCTGCATGCCCTCGGCAATGGCGCCCGAGCTGACGAGCACCACCTGCTTTGGCGGACGACCATCGCCACCATGCCGCAGCGCGGCGATCTGTTGTGCCCATCGCGCAATCGCGACATCGTCCAGCCCGCGACCGTCGTTGGTCACGAGACTGGATCCCACTTTCACCACGAGCCGCTTGGCATCGGCGATGACCGAACGCATGGAACTGGATTCTCCTGCGAATGTATTGGGAAGTCGGCGCTATCGCAGCCGGATCGCTGGCATTGGCGCGATGACAGGCAGCGCCATCGCCAGCGTTTGAGTGAGACGGAGTTTACGCCTTTGGCGCGTCGTCCGGGGGCGTCTGCGGGGCGACGTCGGCCGCCGGGGCGGCACTGCCCGCGCGAAAACGCGGATCCTGTGCAGCATCTTCCATCGCTTCTTCCACGGCACCGCGTTGTTGATACAAATACTCTTGCACGGCCAGACACAGCTTCTCGCAACCTTCGCCGGTCAAGGCGGAAATCTCGAACGTCGGACCGTCCCAGGCGAAGCGCTTCTGGAAGTCGGCAACGCGCTCGGCGCGTTCCGCTTCCGGCACCATGTCGACCTTGTTGAGCACCAGCCAACGCGGCTTCTGGAACAGTTCCTCGTCGTACTTCTGGAGCTCAAGGATGATGGCCTTGGCATCCGCCACCGGATCGACACCCTCGTCGAACGGCGCAATATCCACGATGTGTAGCAACAGGCCCGTGCGTTGCAAGTGACGCAGGAACTGGTGACCGAGGCCGGCCCCATCGGCCGCGCCTTCGATCAGGCCGGGAATATCCGCAATCACGAAGCTCTTGCCCGGCGCGGTGCGCACGACCCCCAGATTGGGGTGCAGCGTCGTGAACGGATAATCGGCGATCTTCGGGCGCGCGTTCGACACCGAAGCGATGAACGTCGACTTGCCCGCGTTGGGCATGCCGAGCAGACCGACGTCTGCGAGCACCTTCAGCTCGAGCTGGAGCATGCGACGCTCGCCCGGCTTGCCGTCCGTCTTCTGACGGGGCGCGCGGTTCGTGCTCGACTTGAAATGGAGGTTGCCCAGACCGCCCGCGCCCCCTTGCGCGAGCACGACTTCCTGACCGTGTTCGGTCAGGTCGGCAATGGTCTCGCCGGTGTCCATGTCGCTGATGATGGTGCCGACCGGCATGCGCAGGTAGACATCCTCGCCCCCCTTGCCATAGCAATCTGCGCCTCGACCGGATTCCCCGTGCTTTGCGAGGTGTTTCCGCGCGTAGCGGTAATCGATCAGGGTGTTGATATTGCGATCCGCCACGGCAAACACGCTGCCGCCGCGACCGCCGTCGCCGCCGTCGGGTCCGCCGAACGGCACGAATTTCTCGCGGCGCATCGATGCCGAGCCGTTGCCGCCGTTCCCGGCGATCACCTCGATACGCGCTGCGTCAATGAATTTCATGGGGGTCCGTTCCGCTCAATCGACCGTCCGCAGACGATCCTAACGCTGTGTAATGGCCCGACCGACGCGCAAAATGCTCGCCGCGCTCCGGCGGGAAAAACAAAAAAGGCTCCGCATGGGAGCGGAGCCTTTTGGTGGCAAAAGGCTTAGCTTACGCTGCCGGCACCACGCTAACCACTTGCTTCTTCGCTGCGCCCTTGATGGCGAATTGCACATGGCCGTCGGCCAGTGCAAACAGCGTGTGGTCCTTACCAATACCGACATTTTCGCCGGCATGCATACGAGTACCACGTTGGCGAACGATGATGCCGCCAGCCAGGATCGCCTGACCGCCGTACACCTTCACGCCGAGGCGCTTCGACTCTGAATCGCGGCCGTTACGGGACGATCCGCCTGCTTTTTTGTGTGCCATGACTTAACTCCTTACCTAGCTCGATCGATTAGCCGTTGATGCTGTCGATACGCAGCTCGGTGTAGTTTTGGCGATGGCCTTGACGCTTTTGGTAGTGCTTGCGACGGCGCATCTTGAAAATCTTCACCTTGGGGTGACGACCCTGGGCGATAACGGTGGCCTTGACGGAAGCCCCACTGACCAACGGCGCACCGAACTTAATCGATTCGCCCTCGCCTACGGCGAGAACCTGGTCGATGGTGATTTCAGCGCCAATGTCAGCCGGTATCTGTTCTACTTTAAGTTTTTCGCCAGCAGCAACCTTATATTGCTTGCCGCCGGTTTTTATGACCGCGTACATTGTTGAACCTCACTCATAAACAAGAGAATTTTTCCGCGCAGGCCGAGGGTCCCGAAAGGACTCGACTTACCAGCCCATCGCACCGCCGCAGACCGTCATACCTAGGTATTCCCGGACTTGTCGCAACGAATGCGCGCACGAAAACCGGAGATTATACAGACTTTCTCCTTTTGCGTCAAAGACTTCCGTGAAACCTGTCAAACCGCGGGGCTGGTCCCCGAAAGTCGCCGCGCCCACTATATAATTTGGGGCGAAATTTTCCTCACCCGAGCCTTGTCTTGACTGCTTCGACTTCTTCCCAGAACGTACTGGCCGCCATCGCCGACGACATGCGTGCCGTCGACCAGCTTATCCGCCACCGGCTGGCCTCCGAGGTGGTCCTGATCAATCAGATCTCGGAATACATCATCAATTCGGGCGGCAAACGGCTGCGCCCGGCGTTGCTGCTGCTCGTGTCCGGTGCGCTTGGCGTGAGCTCACCGCATCGCTTCGAGTTGGCGGCGGTCATCGAGTTCATTCATACCTCGACACTGCTTCACGACGACGTCGTCGACGAATCCGACCTGCGTCGCGGCAAGCAAACGGCGAATGCGCTGTTCGGCAACGCGGCTTCGGTATTGGTGGGCGACTTCCTGTATTCACGCTCCTTCGAAATGATGGTGAGCGTGGACAACATGCGCGTGATGCAAATTCTCGCGCGCGCCACCAACGTGATTGCCGAAGGCGAAGTGTTGCAGTTGCTGAACATGCACGACCCGGACGTCGACGAAGCGCGCTATCTGCAGGTCATCCAGTACAAGACGGCCACGCTATTCGAAGCGGCAACGCAACTCGCTGCCGTGCTCGCCAACGCCGACGCGCAAACCGAAGCAGCCGTGCGCGAATACGGCGGACGTCTCGGCACCGCATTCCAGTTGATGGACGATTGGCTCGACTACGCAGGCGACACCGACGCGATGGGCAAGAACGCCGGCGACGATCTGCGCGAGGGTAAGCCGACGCTGCCGCTCATTCACGTGCTGCAACATGGCACCGACGACGAGCGCGCACTCGTGCGTGAAGCCATCGAGAATGGCGGCACCGACAAGTTCGAACCGATCCTCGCCGCGATCACGCGCACGGGCGCGCTCGATTACACGCTGGCACGTGCCAAAGAAGAAGCCGACGCTGCGGCACAAACAATTTCAGCGCTACCCTCTTCCCAATACAAAAATAGCCTGCTAGAATTGTGTTCTTACTCGATAGCGCGACGCACTTAACGGCGAAGTAGCAGTATCGAAAGCGGGGTGTAGCTTAGCCTGGTAGAGCGCTACGTTCGGGACGTAGAGGCCGGAGGTTCGAATCCTCTCACCCCGACCAGAATTACCTTTGCTTGCGAGCAAAGCAAAAAAACCGCCGGACGTGTCCGGCGGTTTTTTTATGCCTGTTGCACGCATCATCGGCGCATCATCGCGATGCGTCCAGGCCTCGAATCGCTTGGCGTCCAACGCATCAGGCTTGTACAGCGCACCCGGTGCCCGACGCGGCCGACCGCCGCATCCCCCTCTGCTATAGTGGCAACTCATTGCCACCCGCCCGTGCCATTTACGCACCCAAACGCTTGGAAGCCCTGCCCTTGTGGGCGCAGATTTGCGCCGTCGCCCTCCTGATCATCTGCTCGGGATTCTTTTCCATTTCCGAAACGAGCATGATGGCGCTCAACCGCCATCGCCTGAAACACCTCGTCCGGATGAACGCGCACGGTGCCAGGACAACGCAAGGCCTGCTCGCTCGCACCGAAGACCTGCTCTCGACGATTCTCGTCGGCAATAACGTCATCAATACCGTCGTCCCCGTGCTCACCACGTCGATCGCGGTGCGCTACTTTGGCAACGACGCAATCACGCTCTCGGTCGCAACGGCACTCATTGCGCTGCTCATCATCATCTTTGCCGAGATCGGACCGAAGATCGTCGGTGCGACGTATCCCGAACGCATTGCACTGCCGACGAGCCGATTGCTCAAGCCGATCGTGACGCTGGCCGCGCCGCTCGTGTGGGTGCTCAACGGCTTCGTGCGCGGCATGCTGCGCGTGCTGCGCATCGACACACGTCGCGCAGCCGGCGAAGTTCGTCTCACGACGGAAGAACTGCGCACCATCGTGCTCGAGGCCAGCAACTACATGCCGACCAAGCCGCGCAGTGTGCTGCTCAATCTGCTCGATCTTGAAAACATCGCGGTCGACGACGTGATGGTGCCGCGCGCGCGCATCGAGGCACTCGACATCTCGGCACCGCTCGACACGCTGCTCTCGCAGCTAGCGACCTGCTATCACAACAAGCTGCCGGTCTACGACGGCGACATCGATCGCGTCATCGGCATTCTGCCGGTGCGCCGCACGCTGGCCGCCCTGCAACACCCGGACGATCTCTCGGCCGACACGTTGCGCGCGTTGCTCGTCGAGCCGTATTTCATCCCGAGCGACACGCCCGCGTTGCGGCAACTGCAGTATTTCCAGGAGAACCATCGGCGCATCGGGCTGGTCGTCAACGAATACGGCGAAGTCGAGGGACTGCTCACCACCGAGGACATCATCGAGGAGCTCATCGGCGAATTCACGACGAGCATGCCGGGTACGGGGGGAAGCCGGTCAGGCTGGACCTCGGATGACGATTGCCTGGTCAGCGGCGGCGTAGGGCTGCGCGACCTGAATCGCCGACTGAACCTGCATTTGCCGACCGACGGTCCGAAGACGCTCAATGGTCTGATCCTCGAAGTGCTGCGCGAGATTCCCGAGGCCACCGTCAGCCTCGAGATCAGCGGCGTTCGCATGGAAATCGTGCAAATCGACAATCAGGCGATCAAAATGGTGCGCCTGTTCAAGCCGGGCACACGAACGCCGTCGCAGGATTGAAACGCCCTCGCTCACTGCACGTGACACCCGCCCATTTTTCGGGCAATTCCGATTGAGCCGCTCCAGGGTTTTGACGAGACTGACGTTTCACGCAGCACTCGTCAGACCCTGTCATGTCATTTCATTCTTCTGAATTCTCGGCCACGGCGACAACGACCGAGCCGCTCGCGGCCACGTCGCGCGCACCGCTCGACGCCACCACCCCCTTGCAGTTTCTCGAACAGATGCTGGGCGAGGCGGTTCGGGCTGGCGCGTCCGATGTGCACTTCGAGCCGATGGCACAACGCTTTCGCATTCGACTGCGGATCGACGGCCATCTTTACGAGCACTGCGATGTGCCGCTGCCGTGGCGCGACATGCTCGTCTCACGCCTGAAGGTGCTCGCCAATCTGGATATCGCCCAGAAGCGTCTGCCGCAGGACGGGCGCATGGTGTGGCGCGAAGCGGGCGAACCCGTGGAGTGCCGCGTCAGCGCATTGCCCACGCTGCACGGCGAGAAGCTTGTCGTGCGCCTGCTCGATGGCGCGAAGGTTCCGCTCTCGCTGGAAGGACTCGGCTACACGCCAAAGCAGTACCTCGCGCTCACGCGCGCCATTGCCCGACCACACGGCATGATTCTGCTGACCGGCCCAACCGGCAGCGGCAAAACCGTCTCACTTTACAGTTGCCTCAAGCGGCTCAACGACACCTCGCGCAATATCGTCACCATCGAAGACCCGGTCGAAATCCGCTTGCCAGGGGTCACGCAGGTCAATCTCAACGAGCGCGCCGGGCTCGACTTCGCGACCGCCTTGCGCGCGTTTCTTCGACAGGATCCGGACGTGCTCGTCGTCGGCGAGATTCGCGATACCCAAACCGCCGAGATCGCCGTGCAGGCGGCACAGACCGGACACCTCGTATTCGCAACCGTCCACGCGAACGACGCGACGAGCACACTCGCCCGACTGTTCGATCTCGGGGTCGCACCGTTCAATCTGTCATCGACGCTGCTGCTCATCAGCGCACAGCGCTTGCTCAGGCGTCGGTGCCCGGCGGGTTGCGAACCCGGTCGCGCGCCAGAGGACATCGCCCGGGCCGGCCCTCCCTGCATGCGCTGTCACGGCACCGGATTCGCCGGGCGCATCGGTGCGTTCCAGGTCATGCCGATCAGCGCGACGCAGGCGACCAACATTGCACAGGCCCGAAGCCCGCACGCACTCGCGGCGCAAGCGCAGCGCGAAGGTGTCATGACCCTGCGCGAAGCCGGTCTCTGGCATTGCGCGACAGGCACCGTAAGCGAGGAGGATGTCGATGCGACGACGCCCGCCTGATGCTCATCTACCGCGCGCGCGGACTAACACGTCGATGCCATCGGCACATGCCGCGTGCCAGGCCGCGGTAGGGTCGAGCCGCCTATCGCCGCGCGTCACAACGCGCAGGGGTGAACCATGTCGCGTATAACGCAGCCCCGCCGCTGGCACTGGCAAGGTCGCGATGCCCAGGGGCAACGCCGGCGCGGCGAGGTGCTCGCCCACGGTGAAGCCGCCGCGCGTTTGCTGCTGCGCGGCCAGCCCATGACGATCACGCATTTGCGGCCGGGTCGCCGGCATACGCCCTCCGGACGCGTCGGAACGGCAGATGCCACCGATCTGGTTCGACGCCTCGCCACGTTGCTCGGTGCAGGGGTGCCGCTCACGTCAGCCCTCGACGTACTCGCGCGTGGCGCCCATACGCGAGGGCTCAAGCGGCTCGCGTCCGATATCGGACTGGACGTCGGGCGCGGGCATCCGTTGGCACACGCGATGGCGCAGGCCAGCCACCGATTCAGCGGCGTCGACTGTCAGTTGATTGCCGCCGCCGAACTGAGCGGTCAGCTCGGCCCAACGCTGGCGCGTCTGAGTGCGCACTACGATCACACACGAACGGTGCGAGAGAAGCTCCAGCGCGCGCTTGCCTATCCGCTGACGGTGCTGGTCGTCGCATTGGCCGTCGTGATGGCGCTGCTGCAGTGGGTGATCCCGGAGTTCGAGCGCCTGTTCGCCAGCGCCGCCGGTGGCGGCATGCCCCTGCCGCCGCTCACGCGATGGCTCATCGACCTCTCGCGAGCGTCGCTGACAAACGGGCCGTGGCTGCTGGTCGGCCTGGGCACCGCCGGGCTGGTCGTCGCGGCGGCATTGCGCCGCAGCCCCCGAACGCGGCGTCTCCGGGATCGCCTGCTCTTGCAACTGCCGGGTGCAGGACGCATCCTGTGCATGCTGAGCGCTGCCCGGTGGGCCAGAACCCTTGGCACGTTGCTCGACGCGGGCGTCGCGCTTCCCGACGCGATGGACGCCGCTGCGAGCGCATGCGGCAACCTCGTCATGCAGCGCGCGGCGCACGACGTGCACCGGGAAGTCGCCCGAGGTGCCCGTCTGGCGACCTCGCTCGAGGCCAATGCACACTGGCCCCTGATCATCGCGCAACTGACCGTGATCGGGGAGGAATCGGGTACACTCGGGCGCATGCTCAACCAGGCCGCCGGCCTGCTCGACGAAGACGCTTCGCACGCGCTGGTCAGTGCCTGTGCGGCGCTCGAACCGATAATGATTACGCTTCTTGGCCTGCTGATCGGCGGCATGGTCCTCGCCATGTACCTGCCGATGTTCCAACTCGGATACGGTGTCGCATGAACGGTTACGCAGAGCTGCTACGGGTCGATTGGCTGGCGGAACTGGCACCTCACTGGCGCCTTGCGCTGTTCGCCGCCTTGGGCGTCGTCGCCGGGCTCGGTCTCGATGCCGTCGTGCGGCGCGTGCCCGCGGCGATCGAACGGGCGTGGCTGGAAGAGATGCAGGCAGTCGATGCCACGAACGCATCGGCCCTGCGCGCTCCCTTTCATCAAGCTGCCCCGCCGTCCGCCTCGATAGCGCTCACCGCCCCACTCGCAGCACCTCCCGCCCCGTTGGCAGACGCCGCCGCGCCTCGCCGCTGGCAACTCTCACTCCTCAGCGGCGCGTTGAGCGTCGCCGTGGCGTGGCGCTTCGGCCCGACCTGGCAGAGCCTCGGCGCACTCGGACTCGTCTGGACACTCATTGCGCTCGCGTACATCGACCACGATACGCAACTCCTGCCCGACATCCTCACGCTGCCGCTGTTGTGGGCAGGCCTGCTGTGCAACCTCGGGCACTGGTTCGCCGCGCTCCCGGCGGCGGTCGTCGGGGCCGCGACCGGCTACCTGAGCCTGTGGGCGTTGTATTGGGTGTACTGGTGGCTGCGTCGGCGTGAGGGCATGGGCTTCGGCGACTTCAAGCTCTACGCGGCGCTGGGTGCGTGGTTCGGCTGGACCGCCCTGCTACAGATTCTGCTGCTCGCCTGTGCGCTCGCCATCGTGATCGCCGGCACCGCCTGGCTCACCGGACGGCTGCGCAGCGATCAAATGTTTCCTTTCGGCGCCTTTCTCGCCGCCGCAGGCATCGCCACGCTGTTTGGCGGTAATGGCCTGTTGATCTGGATTGGAGGAACGCCATGACTTACGCCATCGGCCTGACCGGCGGCATCGGCAGCGGCAAGACGACGGTCGCCAACCTGTTCGCCACGCACGGCATCGCCATCATCGACACCGACGCCATCGCGCACAGCATCACCGCTCCGAACGGCGCGGCCATGCCCGCGATCCGGCGCGAGTTCGGCGACGCCTTTGTCGCCCCGGACGGCTCGCTCGACCGCGCACGCATGCGCGACGCCGTCTTCACGGACGATGCGGCCAGAGCGCGTTTGGAGGCCATTACCCACCCGTTGATTCGCACGGAGTGCGAGCGTGCCGCCAGCGACGCCCAAGGGCCCTATCTGATTTTCGTCGTGCCCCTGCTGGTGGAATCCGGGAAGTGGCGAGAGCGCGTGCAGCGCGTGCTCGTCGTCGATTGCACCGAGCAGACGCAGATCGCGCGCGTCATGTCCCGTAATGGCTTCACGCGCGACCAGGTGCAGGCGATCATGGCGCGTCAGGCAAGTCGGGCGCAGCGGCTCGCCGCCGCCGACGACGTCATCGACAACGATGCCCAGCATGCCCCACTCGCCCCACAGGTCGACCGTTTGCATGCGGCATATCTGAAGTTTGCGGCGCAGGCCGAAGGCCGTTGATCAACGGCGGCGCTCACTTGAACAGCGCCGCTCGCACGCCCTGCCTTCGATTGAGCGCCCACGCGCGTTGCGCCTCGACAGATTCCGGCATTAGAATGTCGCCATTACGCTGAAAAGCGCCAACTTCTGGGCCAACGCGCTTGATCCTGTACGAATATCCGCTCAACGAACGCATTCGCACGCTGCTTCGGCTGGAAGAGCTGTTCGGGCGCTTTGCCTTTTTCGTCGGGCAGGATCAGCCGCTCGATCATCACGCGGCGCTGATCACGATGTTCGAGATTGCCGACATCGCCGGACGCACCGACCTGAAGAACGAACTGGTCAAGGAACTCGACCGGCAACGTCAGACGCTGACCACCTATCGCGGCAATCCCGATATCGCCTCCGACGCACTCGAACAGTTCATCGGCGAAGTCGAGTTGGCGATCGCGAACCTCAACCAGATTCCCGGCAAGCCCGGCCAGCATCTGAACGACAACGAATGGCTAGCCAGCATTCGCAGCCGCTCGGTGATCCCCGGCGGCACGTGCCGCTTCGACCTTCCGTCGTATTACGCGTGGCGTCACAACGATGCCGAGCAGCGCCGTCAGGACATCGATAAATGGATCGGCCCGCTGTTTCCGATACGCGACGCCCTTGGCATCGTGCTGGGGCTCGCCCGGGAGTCCGGTCACGCCAGCAAGGCGATGGCGCAGCAAGGCAGCTACCAGCAGATGCTGACCGGCCGTGTCTATCAACTGATGCAGGTGAGAGTGGCGCCCGAGTTGCGGGTCATTCCCGAAGCCAGCGCCAACAAGTACATGCTGTGGGTGCGCTTCACCACACAGGACGGCGATCTCAAACCGCGTCCGGTCGACAGCGACGTGCCGTTCCTGCTCACGCTCTGCAATCTCTAAATCCATGACGACCGTCGTCAACTGCCCGACCTGCGGCAAGAAAGTGGTTTGGGGACCCGAGGCGAAATTCCGCCCGTTCTGCTCGGAGCGTTGCAAGCAGATCGACATCGGCGCTTGGGCGGCAGAGAAGTACACGATCCCCGCCGACTCGCCCGACGATCCCTCGCAAGACGCCCCGCTCGATCCGACGCAGCGCTGATGCCGCACAGCGCGCACGGACGACCCTCATCCCACCCAACGCAAAAGGCACCCTCGCGGGTGCCTTTTGTGCGTCTGGGAGCGCGCTCGGAACCGCGGCGTCACCGGTCAACCGGTCAATCGATCACTCGGCAGCGTCGCGACTGGCCGCTACGGCCGCCCCCGACGACTTTGCGGCGAGCTCCTCCGAGAGCCAGCTCAGCGGCGGCAGCGCCGCCGGCAGCAACGGCTCCACGCTCACCGGCGGGCGCTGCCATGCCAGTGCCTGCCCTTCCTTGCCGTGCGGCTCGCCCTGCCATGCGGTGACTTTGCAGAAATGCAGACGCACATAGGCATGGGGGTAATCGTGTTCGAGGACGCGCCACGGCGCGCAACGCTCCACCGTCACCCCCAGTTCCTCGTGCAGTTCACGCGCGAGCGCCGCGGCGACCGACTCGCCCGCCTCCAGCTTGCCCCCCGGAAACTCCCAATAACCCGCGTACGGCTTGCCCGCCGGACGCTGACCGAGGAGCACCGAGCCATCCGCGCGCACCATCACGCCGACGGCCACTTCCGTGATGGGACGCCCATCGGGCGCATATCGTTTCGACACTGTCATAGTCCTTCGCCATCCTTGCGCCATCTGCGCACTCTGCGCTGCCTGCGGATTTCCCGGTCGAACGGTGCATGTCATGGCCGATGGCCCACGGCGCCCCGCTCGACCGCACGTTACGAGGCGTGTGACGCACTCCGAAGCTTGCCCGCCCAGTCGCGAGCGAACTGGAAAGCCACGCGCCCCGAACGCGAACCGCGCTCGAGCGCCCAGATCAGGGCTTCATGACGCGCCGATTCCGTTTGATCCGCCGGCACGCCAAAATGCTGCAACCAGTGGCCGACGATCGTCAGGTAGTCGTCCTGCTTGAACGGGTAAAAGCTCACCCACAGCCCGAATCGCTCGGACAACGAGATCTTCTCTTCGATCACTTCACCCGGATGAATCTCACCGTCATCGGTGTGGCGATAGCTTTCGTTGTCCTTCATGTACTCGGGCAACAGATGACGGCGATTCGACGTCGCGTAGATCAGCACATTGTCCGACTGCGCGGCCACCGAGCCGTCGAGCGCAACCTTCAGCGCCTTGTAGCCCGACTCACCATCTTCAAACGACAGGTCGTCGCAGAACACGACGAAGCGCTCGGGACGCTGCGAAATCAGATCGACGATATCCCCCAGATCGACCAGGTCATCCTTGTCGACTTCGATCAGACGCAGGCCTTCCGAGGCGTACTGATTCAGGCAAGCCTTGATCAGTGACGACTTGCCCGTGCCGCGCGCACCGGTGAGCAACACGTTGTTGGCCGGCTCGCCATGCACAAACTGACGCGTATTCTGTTCGATCAGCCCTTTCTGGCGCTCGATATTCTGCAGATCGCCCAGCGTGATCGTCGACACATGCGCCACGGGCTGCAGAAATCCGCGCCCCTGTTTCTTGCGCCAGCGAAAGGCCACCGCGGCGCTCCAGTCGATCTCGGGAGTGGCCGGCGGCAACATCACCTCCAGCCGGGCCAGCACGCCTTCCGCGCGCGTGAGGAACTGCTCCAACTTGTCCATGCTTCGAAATCCCCGCGCCGCTCACGGGCGCTTGTGTCGATGCTTCGTCGTGTTGTCGTTTCCTTTCGCTGCCCGCCGCGGTGCTTTTGTCACCTGCCGGCGATGGGCCGATACTGCCGGCCAGTGCCGCTGACGCAGGGCCGACGCCGATCGGGCATCGACACGCGGCGCCCCCGGTGGGAGGCGCGCGGCGCTCGCGTCAGGGCTTAGGAACGGTAATCCGCGTTGATGCTCACGTAGTCGTGCGAGAGGTCGCACGTCCACAACGTGGCGGCGGCGTCGCCGCGCCCGAGCACCACGCGGACCGTGATTTCGCTTTGCTTCATCACGCGCTGTCCCTCTTCCTCGCGATAGTCGGCATTGCGGCCGCCCGCGCGGGCGACCAGCACGTCGTCGAGATAGAGGTCGACCTTGCTGACGTCGAGGTCGTTCACCCCCGCATAGCCGATGGCGGCCAGAATGCGGCCCAGATTCGGATCGGACGCGTAAAACGCCGTCTTCACCAGCGGCGAATGCCCGATGGCATAGGCGATCTGACGGCACTCCGCCACATCGCGGCCGCCCTCGACCGTCACGGTGATGAATTTGGTCGCGCCTTCGCCGTCGCGCACGATCAATTGCGCCAATTCCTGCGAGATCGACAGCAAGGCGTCGCGGAACGCGGCAAAGGCAGGCGTGTCCGTGCTGGCAATTTCCGGCAGATCGGTCTGACCCGTGGCCGCGACGATAAACGAATCGTTGGTCGACGTATCGCCGTCGATGGTGATGGCGTTGAACGAACGATCCGCCACGTACTTGACGAGCGCGTCGAGCACCGGCTGCGCCACGCGCGCGTTGGTGCCCACAAAGCCGAGCATGGTTGCCATGTTCGGCTTGATCATGCCCGCCCCCTTGCTGATGCCGGTGAGGACGAGGGTCTTGCCTTCGATCACGATCTCACGCGAGGCGGCTTTCGGCAGCGTATCGGTTGTCATGATCGATTGCGCTGCCTCGTACCAGTGCGCAGACGCCAGATTGGAAATGGCTTGAGGCAGACCGGCGACCAAACGGTCAACCGGGAGCGGTTCGAGGATCACGCCGGTCGAGAACGGCAAAATCTGGTTCGGATTGACCGACAGCAGCTTGGCGAGCGCGTCGCACGTTGCCCGCGTGGCGACCATGCCTGGTTCGCCGGTGCCCGCGTTGGCGTTGCCCGTGTTGACGACAAGCGCACGAATGCCCGCCTGCGCGGCCAGATGGGCCTTGCAGACCGTCACCGGCGCCGCGCAGAAGCGGTTCGTCGTGAAAACGCCTGACACCGTGCTACCGGAGGCCAGTCGCATGACCAGCACGTCCTTACGGTTCGGCTTGCGGATATTGGCTTCGGCCCAGCCCAGTTCGACGCCGGGCACGGCGCGCAGTTGGGAGGCTTCGATCGAGGGGAAATTGACGGCCATGTGGGTTCGCCCGCGAGAGATGAGCGTTACAGCTCCCGCCCTGGCGATGTCGGCACGACACTCCGCCGGGGCGGCGGTTGATCGGTGCGGCCGGTCGAAAAACCGGCGCTACAAACGACGCGGCGCCGATCCTGAGTCGGCGCCGCGTCGATCGGTTCACATCTTAAGACAGTTTGCCGTGGCAGTGCTTGAATTTCTTGCCACTGCCGCACGGGCAGGCATCGTTGCGACCAACCTTCGGCAACAAGTCGCCGCCGGCCATCGCCGCGCTTGCCGCCTGGGCCAGCGCCGAAACCACCGGACGCCCCGCGTCTTCGTCGATTTCGCCGTCGCCGCCCACCGTCTCGAGTTCGTCGTGCTTGAACTCGACGTTGATCAGACCGCCCGCGCTGTCGTCGAGCGCTTCCGTCGCCTGCTCGAGCTCCTCCTGCGACTGGATACGCACGTTCATGATGACGCGCGTGACTTCGAGCTTGATGGTCTCAAGCAACTGGGCGAACAATTCGAACGCTTCGCGCTTGTATTCCTGCTTCGGATTCTTCTGCGCGTAACCGCGCAGATGGATGCCTTGACGCAGGTGATCCAACGCGGCCAGATGCTCGCGCCAGTTGGAATCCACGCTCTGAAGCATGACCGAGCGCTCGAACCCCGAGAACGACTCGCGTCCCACCAGTTCAACCTTGGCCTGATACGACGCTTCGGCGGCGTCCATCACTTCCTTGAGGATGTCCTCGTCGTCGATTTCTTCCGAGCCTTCGATACGCGACTGCAGCGGCAAATCGAGCTGCCACTCTTCGCGCAGCACCGTCTCCAGCCCCTTGAGGTCCCACTGTTCTTCGACCGTACCGGCCGGCACGCAGGTGCGCACCAGATCCTGGAACACGCTCTGACGCATGCCGGCGATGGTGTCCGAGACGTCTTGCGCTTCGAGCAGTTCATTGCGCTGCTGGTAGATCACCTTGCGCTGATCGTTGGACACGTCGTCGTATTCGAGCAGTTGCTTGCGCACGTCGAAGTTTCGCGCTTCGACCTTGCGCTGTGCCGACTCGATCGAACGCGTGACAATGCCCGCCTCGATGGCTTCGCCTTCCGGCATCTTCAGCCGATCCATGATCGAACGAACGCGGTCGCCGGCGAAGATGCGCAGCAGCGGATCTTCCAGCGACAGGTAGAAACGCGACGAGCCCGGATCGCCCTGACGGCCCGAACGGCCGCGCAACTGGTTGTCGATACGGCGAGATTCGTGGCGTTCGGTACCAATGATGTGCAAACCGCCTGCCGTCTTCACCTGCTCATGCAGACCCTGCCATTCGTCCTGCAATTGCTGGATGCGGGCTTGCTTGTCCGCGTCGGACAGGCTCGCATCCATTTCGATGAAACCCGATTGCTTCTCGACGTTGCCGCCCAGCACGATGTCGGTACCACGACCGGCCATGTTGGTGGCGATGGTGATGACGCCCGGACGCCCCGCCTGCGCGACGATCTCGGCTTCGCGCGCGTGTTGCTTGGCGTTGAGCACCTGGTGCGGCAGCTTCGCGCTCGTGAGCAGTTGCGAGAGGTACTCCGACGTCTCGATCGACGTCGTGCCCACCAGCACCGGCTGACCACGCTCCACGCAATCGCGGATGTCCTTGATGACCGCGTCGTACTTTTCCTTGGCCGTCTTGTAGATCTGATCCTGACGGTCGATCCGCTTGGGCGGGCGGTTGGTCGGGATCACCACCGTCTCGAGGCGATAGATCTCGTTGAATTCGAACGCTTCGGTATCCGCCGTCCCGGTCATGCCCGAGAGCTTGGCGTACATGCGGAAGTAGTTCTGGAACGTGATCGAGGCCAGCGTCTGGTTCTCATGCTGGATCGAGACGCGCTCCTTCGCTTCCACCGCCTGGTGCAGACCTTCGGACCAGCGGCGACCGGCCATCAGACGGCCGGTGAACTCGTCGACGATGACGATCTCGTCGTTCTGCACCACGTAATGCTGGTCCTTGTGGAACAGCGTGTGCGCGCGCAGGGCGGCGTACACATGGTGCATGAGGGTAATGTTCTGCGGCGCATAGAGACTGTCGCCCTCGGCGATCATGCCCCACTCGGCGAGCAGTTGCTCAGCCTTCTCGTGGCCGCGCTCGGTCAGGAACACCTGACGCGCCTTCTCGTCGAGCGTGTAATCGCCCGGCACCTCGACGCCCGTGCCGTCCGACTTCTCTTCACCGATCTGACGCTCGAGCATCGCCGGCAAGCGATCCATCTTCACATACAGCTCGGTGTGATCTTCGGCCTGGCCGGAGATGATGAGCGGCGTACGTGCCTCGTCGATCAGGATCGAGTCCACTTCGTCGACGATGGCGTAGTTCAGCGTGCGCTGCACCCGCTGCTCGGTCTCGTAGACCATGTTGTCGCGCAGGTAGTCGAAGCCGAACTCATTGTTCGTGCCGTACGTGATGTCGGCCGCGTACGCTGTCTGCTTCTCGTCATGCGGCATCTGCGACAGGTTGATACCCACCGACAGGCCGAGGAAGTTGTACAGACGTGCCATCCACTCGGCGTCGCGCTGGGCCAGGTAATCGTTGACGGTCACAACGTGCACGCCCTTGCCCGAGAGCGCGTTCAGATAGGCCGGCAATGTCGCAACGAGCGTCTTGCCTTCGCCCGTGCGCATTTCGGCGATCTTGCCGAAGTGCAGCACCATGCCGCCAATCAGCTGAACGTCGAAGTGGCGCATCTTGAGGACGCGCTTGCCGGCTTCGCGGCACACCGCAAAGGCTTCGACCAGCAACGAATCCACGCTCGCCCCCTGGGCGATACGTTGCTTGAATTCCTCGGTCTTGCCGCGCAGTTGCTCATCGCTCAGCTGGGCGATCTGCGGCTCGAGGGCGTTGATCGCCGAGACGGTTTTCTGGTACTGCTTGATAAGCCGCTGGTTACGGCTGCCAAATACTTTTTTAAGAAGACCGGGAATCATCGGATCACTGGTTAGGGCGGCAAATGTCGTTCGCAATCGTGCAGTCGGTCGGCAAACTTCGCAACGCTTCAGGGGTTTTGCCCCACGCGTGCCGAATCGCCCAACGCGCCTGCGCGCTGCGGGTCACCGGTGTTTGGCACTCAGGCCTCTCGCCGGTTCGATACCTATACAAAAAAAGGATTCTAGCATGCTGTCATGGCGCGTCCCGCTGGCCTCGGACGCGGGCCGTCCGGCGTTTTCGGCGTTCGGACCGAGGTGACGCCCGATGGCGGGGTAAAATACGCGGCAACCTCTGTCTCATCATATGAAACGACCCAAAGCTCCCCGCGTTGCCCGCCCGCTCACCGATCTGCTGTGCGCCTCCGACGGCGCCGGCTCTTTGCTGGCCGCCGCCGAACAACTGGGTCGACTCGAGCGCGACGTACACGCGTTGTTACCCGCCGCGCTCAGCGGCAGCGTCCGGCTAGCACCGCCGCGCGAGGGCGCCCTGGTCTTCCTCGTCGCCAATAATGCACTGGCGGCTCGGCTGCGCCAGCAAACGCCGTCACTGATCGAGGGGCTGGCGACACGCGGTTGGCTGATTCGCACGATCCGGATCCGTGTGAGCATCACGGCGCCCGAACCCCAGAAGCCGCCCAAGGAGGCGCGCCTGTCCCGGCAGGGCCTTGTCAGCCTGCGCGATCTGCGCGACGCGCTGGAGCCATCCCCGCTTCGCGATGCCCTGGCTCGCCTGGTGGCCCGCCATTCCTACGGCGGTCCGCGCAAGCCTTGAATCCGTCGGTCGCCATGGCGCGACGCATTCAAGCGCAACGCCGATTTGGCACGCGCGTCAAATAAAAAAGCGCCGCAGAGTCGGCGCTTTCGTTTTGTTACATCCGCGCCCCACCCGCCGGCGCTTCCTATGGCCTGCGCGATTTACGCGAACTGGGTCTGCGGCTCGAACTGGAAGCCGCGCGGTGCGTCTTCGGCGTGCTCGAACGTGACAATCTCATAGGCCTCTTGTGCGAGTAGCTCGCGCAAGAGCTGGTTGTTCAGACCGTGCCCCGACTTGTACGCCGTGTAGGACGCCAGCAGCGGATGGCCAATCACGTACAGGTCGCCGATGGCGTCGAGCATCTTGTGCTTCACGAACTCGTCGTCGTAACGCAGACCGTCGTTGTTCAGGATGCGGTACTCGTCGAGCACGATGGCGTTGTCCATGCTGCCGCCGCGCGCCAGGCCCAGTTCGCGCAGCATCTCGACCTCATGCGCAAAGCCGAACGTACGGGCGCGCGCAATCTCCTTCGCGTAGGACGTATCGGCAAAGTCGATCTCCAGCGCCTGACCGGTACGATCGACCGCCGGGTGACGAAAATCGATGGTGAACTTGAGCTTGAAGCCTTCGTACGGCTCGAGACGGGCGAACTTGTCGCCTTCGCGAATCTCGATCGGCTTCGTCACACGAATGAATTTCTTGGCGGCCGCCTGCTCTTCGATGCCCGCCGACTGAATCAGGAAGACGAACGTTGCTGCGCTGCCGTCCATGATCGGAATTTCTTCGGCCGTCACATCGACATACAGATTGTCGATGCCCAGCCCCGCGCATGCCGACATCAGGTGCTCCACAGTGGAGACCCGCGCGCCCTCTTTCTGCAGCACCGACGCAAGACGCGTGTCGCCAATCGCCATCGCCGACGCCGGAATCTCCACAGGAGGATTCAGATCGGTACGGCAGAAGACGATGCCCGTGTTGGGCGGCGCCGGACGCAGCGACAACTCGACCTTGCGACCGGAGTGCAAGCCGATGCCGACTGTCTTGGCGATGGATTTGAGAGTGCGCTGCTTGAGCATGCTATTTATTTAAACTATCAGACGCTAGTGACCATAGATGCAATTATACCAGATGGAAGCCTTCATCGCTGTGCCACAAACGCAACGCTTCGTTACTAAACATTCCGAATTCTGCCGCATCGATTCGTCCACATCCCTATCGCGACACGAAATAGGCCGTTTCAAAAATCGACATCAGGCCAAAGCCCGGGCGTCGCCCATCGTCGGGGCACCCCGGCCGCCGCGACGGAGGCATGCCGCAGCGGTCGGGGGACAGATCCGCGAGACCGGGTCAGGGATCCGAACGCTTACCCGTAACGTTCGTGACCTGTGAAGGGTAGACACCGCTTGCGATGCTGGTTGTCGCAGCGATACGGCATCTCGCGTCTTCACAACCTCGCCGTATCGTCATGCGGACTCGTACTGCGGCGCGCCATCCCCACGCCACACGGCATGGTCGTTGGAGCGACGACGAATCCTCACGACGACCTGCATAGGCCTCGCGATTCCCAAGGTGCGGCGGCACCAGGCACTGGCACCTGGTCCGCGCGCGACCCTGTCAGTCGGCTTGCTTGCGCAGGAAGGCCGGAATGTCGTACGTGTCGACACCCTTTTCCTGCAATGCGGCAACGTGCGACGCCGCGGTCTCGCGCGTGCTGCGCCACACGGCCGGCGTATCGAGCGCGCCGTAGTCCGTACCGCCCGCCTGACCGACATTCGGCACGTGGCCGGTGGCGATCGGCATATTGTCGGTACCGGTCTTGAGCAACGTCATCGGTGCGGCAGCCTTCTTCGCGACAGCGCGGCCCAGGCCGGTTGCCACAACAGTCACGCGCAGCGCATCGCCCATCTTGTCGTCGTAGACGGTACCGAAAATCACGGTCGCGTCTTCGGCAGCGTAGCTCTTGATGGTGTTCATCACTTCACGCGTTTCCGACAGACGCAGCGAACGCGATGCCGTGATATTGACCAGCACGCCACGCGCACCCGACAAGTCCACACCCTCGAGCAGCGGACTCGCCACGGCTTGCTCGGCCGCCAGACGCGCACGATCGACACCTGCCACCGTCGCCGTCCCCATCATGGCCTTGCCTTGTTCGCCCATCACCGTCTTCACGTCTTCAAAGTCGACGTTCACCAGACCGTCGACGTTGATGATTTCGGCGATGCCGGCCACGGCGTTATGCAGCACGTCGTCGGCGCACTGGAAGCACTTGTCCATCTCGGCGTCGTCGCCCATGACTTCGAACAGCTTGTCGTTGAGCACGACGATCAGCGAATCGACGTTGTCTTCCAGCTCCTGCGCGCCCGTCTCGGCCACGCGCATGCGCTTGCCGCCTTCGAACTCGAACGGCTTCGACACCACGCCGACGGTCAGAATGCCCATTTCCTTGGCAATCTGCGCCACCACCGGTGCCGCGCCCGTGCCCGTGCCGCCGCCCATACCGGCGGTGATGAACACCATGTGCGCCCCACGCAGGGCGTCGGCCACGCGCTCACGGGCTTCTTCAGCCGCCGCACGTCCCATCTCCGGCTTGGCGCCTGCGCCCAGACCGGTCTTGCCGAGCTGGATGCTCACGCTGGCCTGCGAGCGGCCGAGTGCCTGAGCGTCGGTGTTCATGGCGATGAAGTCCACGCCCTGCACACCCCGGTTGATCATGTGCTGGACGGCATTGCCGCCAGCGCCACCAACACCCACCACCTTGATGATGGTGCCGTTGGTTTCCGTTTCCAACATTTCAAAGTTCATAGCGCCTCCAGTGATATAAAAGCAGATCCGGTATTGCGGGTCACGGGCAGCTCGGGTAAGCCACGCGTGTTTTCAACACCGAATCCACACCCCTCAAAAAACACCATTAAAAATTGCTGAAGAACCAGTCGCGCATGCGCGACCAGACCTGATTCGCCTGCCCCGACTGCACCGCGACCTTGCGCCCGCGCATGCGTTGGGAACGTCCTTCGAGCAGCAGCCCCATCGCGGTCGCGTAGCGCGGGCTGCGCACCACGTCGGCCAGGCCGCCCGCATACTCCGGCACGCCAATGCGCACCGGCTTGAGGAAGATGTCCTCGCCCAACTCGACCATGCCCGGCATCATCGCCGCGCCGCCGGTGAGCACGATGCCCGAGGACAGCAGTTCTTCGTACCCCGACTCGCGCACCACCTGCTGCACCAGCGAGAACAGCTCTTCGACGCGCGGCTCGATCACCGCCGCCAGCGCCTGACGCGAGAGCGTGCGCGGACCGCGCTCGCCCAGCCCCGGCACTTCGATCATTTCGTCCGGATCGGCCAGCGACTGCTTGGCGATGCCGTGCGCAATCTTGATGTCTTCCGCATCCGGCGTCGGCGTGCGCACCGCCATCGCGATGTCGCTCGTGATCTGATCGCCCGCGATCGGAATCACGGCCGTGTGACGAATCGCGCCTTCGCTGAAGATCGCGATATCGGTCGTGCCGCCGCCGATGTCGATCAGCACCACGCCCAGTTCCTTCTCGTCTTCGGTGAGCACCGAAATGCTCGACGCGAGCGGTTGCAGAATCAGGTCGTTCACTTCGAGGCCGCACCGGCGCACGCACTTCACGATGTTCTGCGCCGCCGAGACGGCGCCGGTCACGATATGCACCTTCACTTCAAGGCGGATGCCGCTCATGCCGATCGGCTCGCGCACGTCTTCCTGACCGTCGATGATGAATTCCTGCGTGAGGATATGCAGCACCTGCTGGTCAGTCGGGATGTTGATCGCCTTGGCCGTCTCGATGACGCGCGCCACGTCGGCCTGCGTCACCTCCTTGTCCTTGATCGCCACCATGCCGCTCGAATTGAAGCTGCGAATGTGGCTGCCGGCAATGCCCGTGAACACGTTGGTGATCTTGCAGTCGGCCATCAACTCGGCTTCTTCGAGTGCACGCTGAATGGACTGCACCGTGGCCTCAATGTTCACCACGACACCTTTTTTCAGCCCGCGCGATTCGCTCTGGCCGAGGCCAATCACTTCATAGCGGCCTTCAGGGCGCAGTTCGGCCACCACCGCCACGACTTTCGACGTGCCGATATCGAGGGCGACCAACAGATCCTTGTAATCTTTGCTCATAGCGTGTGTAAGTCCTGAAGTCTCACTGGCTTCGCTTCTGCCGCGCGGCAGGTTGTGCAACGGCCGGCTTTTGCGAATCCCGCTTTTGCACCGGTGCCGCGGCAAGCTTCTTGGCCTGGTCTTCGCTCAAGAAACGCATGCCCGCGGCACGCACGGCAAAACCGTTCGGGTAACGCAGATCGGCATACTCGATCTGATTTCCCCAGCGCGCCGCTACCTGCGGATACGCTTGTACGAAACGCCTGCTGCGTGTGGCGAGGGATTCGGCGGTTCGCTCCCGTCCCAGCGCCAGTTGCACTCCCCCGGAGAGCCGTACGCTCCATGCGTAACGATTCGACAGCGTGACCGCTTCGGGTTTCATTTTCAGCGGCGCGAACCACCTCACGAAGTCGTAGTACCGCGCCGTCACATCCTTTTCGCTGCCCGGCGGGCCGGCGAACTCGGGCAGCTTGCCGTCGTCCTCGGCTTCGGCCAGATTCGCCGCGAACAGCTCGCCGTCCACACTCACCAGACGGCCATCGTTCCACGTGGCCAGCGGCTTGTATTCCTCGATCGTCACCGAGAGCCGGTTCGGCCACACACGTCGCACGCTTGCATGGCGCACCCACGGCACGGCCTCGAACGCCGCTCGCGTGGCGTCCAGATCGATCGTGAAAAAATTGCCCTTCAGGCGCGAGACGGCATTCGCGCGCAAGGTCGGACCGTTGATGTGAGACACGTCCCCATCGATCTGCACCGCCGTCAGCGTGAAGATCGGCCGCTGAATCAGCCAATGGCCGCCCGCAGCGAGCGCCGCCAGCACGACGAGTGCGACGAGCGCACTCGCGATGGCGTTGAGCAGGCGTACGTTTTGCCACATGGCGATTTGCTTTCCGTATCGGGGCGTTCTTCAACGCGTTCAAGGTTTTACTCGGGTTTCCACTGCGCGTTCGGATGCAGATCGAGCGTCGCGGTGGCCAGGATTTCGACAACCAAGTCTTCGTACGACAGCCCCGCCGCGCGCGCCGACATCGGCACCAGCGAATGGCCCGTCATGCCCGGCGAGGTATTGATCTCCAGCAGGAACGGCTTGTTGTCACGCTTGCGCAGCATCACGTCGGCGCGCGCCCAACCACGACAGCCCAGCGCGAGATAGGCGCGCAGCACCAGGCGCTGCACCTCCTCCTGCAACGACACCGATAGCGGCGGCGGGCATTCGTAGCGCGTATCGTCCTTGAAATACTTGTTCTGGTAGTCGTAGTTCGCGTCTGGCGCCACGATGCGGATCACCGGCAGCGCACGCGCGGCCGCCGCGCCCTTCGTGCCCACGCCAAGCACCGGCACGGTCAGTTCGTCGCCATCGATGAATTCTTCGGCGAGGACGTCCGGATCCAGGGCGACTGCCTTCTCGAAGGCCGCCTTCAGTTGCGACGCCTCGGTGACCTTTGTCAGGCCAATCGTCGAGCCTTCGCGCGACGGCTTGACGATGAGCGGCAGGCCGAGATCGCGGGCCACGGCATCGAAGTCGCTGTCGGCGCTCAGCATCGCGAAGCGCGGCGTCGGCAGCCCTTCGTTGATCCATACGCGCTTGGTCATCTCCTTGTCCATCGCCAGCGCGGAGGCCAACACGCCGCTGCCGGTGTACGGAACCCCCAGATGCTCGAGCACGCCTTGCAGCGTGCCGTCTTCGCCATAGCGGCCATGCAGCGCGATGAACACCCGGTCGAACTTCTGCGCGGCGAGCGCCGCGAGGTCGTGCATGCCGGTATCGAACGCATGCGCATTCACCCCGCGCGCGCGCAGGGCTTCGAGCACGCCATTGCCCGAGATCAGCGAGATCTGACGCTCGGCCGAGCGCCCGCCCATCAGGACGCCCACCTTGCCGAAACGTTTCGGATCGAAAGCACTCACTTCAAACTCCTTGCTGAACTTGCAACTTGCCGGGCACCGCGCCGATCGAGCCGGCACCCATGGTGATCACAACGTCGCCCGCACGGGCGACTTGCAGAATGGCATCGGGCAGTTGCGCAACGTCTTCCACGAAAACCGGTTCCACCTTGCCCGCCACGCGCAAGGCGCGCGACAGTGCGCGACCGTCGGCCGCCACGATGGGCGCCTCCCCGGCCGAATAGACTTCGCCGAGCACCACGGCGTCAGCGTCGGACAACACCTTCACGAAGTCTTCGAAGCAATCGCGCGTACGCGTGTATCGATGGGGCTGGAAGGCCAGCACGATGCGACGTCCCGGGAACGCGCCGCGGGCCGCCGCAAGCGTAGCCGCCATCTCGACCGGGTGATGTCCGTAGTCGTCGATCAACGTGAACGTGCCGCCGCCGCTCGACTTCGGCAGCGCGATGTCACCGTAGCGCTGAAAGCGCCGGCCCACGCCGTTGAATTCGGCCAGCGCTTGCTGGATAGCAGCGTCCGGCACCTCAAGTTCGGTCGCGATCGCAATCGCCGCCAGCGCGTTGCGCACGTTGTGCTCACCCGGCAGGTTCAGCGTGATGTCGAGGGGCGCGGCACCGGCGCCGAACCGGCGCAGCACGGTGAAGCGCATCTGGCCGGCGTCCGCACGCACATCGATGGCGCGCACCTGTGCATCTTCCGACAGGCCGTAACGCACGATCGGCTTGGAGACGAACGGCAGGATCTCGCGCACGTTCGAATCGTCCACGCACAGCACGGCGATGCCATAGAACGGCAGGCGCTGCGTGAACGCCACGAACGACTGCTTCAGACGCGCGAAGTCGTGCCCATAGGTGTCCATGTGATCGGCATCGATGTTCGTGATGACCTCAATGACCGGATTCAGGTTCAGGAACGAGGCGTCCGATTCGTCGGCCTCGACCACGATGAAGTCGCCCGTGCCGAGCTTGGCGTTCGCGCCGGCGCTGTTCAGTCGGCCGCCAATCACGAACGTCGGATCGAGCCCGCCCTGCGCAAGCACGCTCGCCACGAGACTCGTCGTGGTTGTCTTGCCGTGCGTGCCGGCGATGGCGATGCCCTGCTTCAGGCGCATGAGTTCGGCGAGCATCAGCGCGCGCGGCACGATGGGGATCTGGCGGGCACGCCCCGCGAGCACTTCCGGATTGTCCGCCGTGATGGCGGTGGACACGACGATGGCGTCCGCTCCTTCGATATGCTCGGCCGCGTGGCCGCGGGCCACGCGCGCGCCAAGACTGACGAGGCGCTGCGTCACCGCGTTGTCGCCGAGATCGGAGCCGCTCACCTGATACCCCAGGTTGAGCAACACCTCGGCAATGCCGCTCATGCCCGAGCCGCCAATGCCGACGAAGTGAATGTGTTTGACGATGTGTTTCATTTCAATCCTTGGCCAGAGCCGCGCACACGCGCGCCACTTGTTCGGTGGCGTCCGGCTTGGCGAGCGCCCTGGCTTTCTCTCCCATCGCGAGCAGCGATTCGCGCGTCTGACGGCGCAACCACTCGGCCAGGGTCTCGACCGACAGCTCGCGCTGGTCGATCAGCGTTGCCGCGCCCTTGTCGGCGAGGAAACGCGCATTGGTTGTCTGATGGTCGTCGACGGCATGCGGGAACGGCACGAACAACGCCGCCACGCCCGCCGCCGCGACTTCGGCCACCGTCATCGCGCCCGCCCGACAGATCACCAGATCCGCCGCCGCGTAAGCCGCGACCATGTCGTCGATGAACGGCACGGCATCGACCGTCACCCCCGCTGCCGCGTAGTTCGCCTGCAGCGTCTGAATATGTTTAACGCCCGCCTGGTGCGTGACTTGTGGACGCGCGTCGCGCGCCAGCTTCGCCAGCGCCTTGGGCACGATCTCGTTGAGCACCGTCGCGCCGAGGCTGCCGCCCACCACCAGAATACGCAGCGGCCCGGTGCGCGCGCGGTAGCGCTCGGCCGGCGGCACCATCTCGTCGAAGTCGGCACGGATCGGATTGCCGACCCATTCGCCGCCGGCGATGGTGTCGGGGAACGCGAGCAGCACCTTGTCGGCCACGCGCGCAAGGACCTTGTTCGCCATGCCGGCCACCGAATTCTGCTCGTGCAGCGCGAGCGGACGCCCCAGTAGCGACGCCATCATGCCCGCCGGGAAGGTGATGTAGCCGCCCATCCCGAGCACCACGTTCGGCTTGACGCGGCGGATCGCGCGGAAGCTCTGCCAGAACGCGCGCAGCAGATTGAGCGGCAGCAGCAGCTTGGTCATCGGGCCCTTGCCGCGCAAGCCGCCGAACTTCACGAACGCCATCGGAATGTCGTACTTCGGCACGAGCGTCGCTTCCATGCCTGCCGCATTCCCAAGCCACACCACGCGCCACCCCTGCACACGCAGGAAGTTGGCGACCGCGAGCCCCGGGAAGACGTGACCGCCCGTGCCGCCGGCCATCACCAGCAGCGTGCGCGTCTTCGTTTCCGGGGCCGACATCGCGGTGGCGCGCTCGGTCATACTTTTCCTCCCCGCATCAACACGCGGTTCTCGTAATCGACCCGCAGCAGAATCGCCACGGCCACACAGTTGAGCAAGATGCCCGAGCCGCCGTAGCTGACCAGCGGCAGCGTGAGGCCCTTGGTCGGCAGCAAGCCCAGATTCACGCCCATGTTGATGAAGGTCTGCGAAGCGAGCCACACGCCCACGCCCTTCGCGAGCAGGCCGGCGAACGTGCGTTCGAGCGCCAGTGCCTGACGGCCGATCTCGAACGCGCGGCGCACCATCCAGTAAAAGAGCAGGATGACGACCAGCACGCCCACGAAGCCGAACTCTTCGCCGATCACCGCGAGGATGAAGTCGGTGTGTGCTTCGGGCAGGTAGTGCAGTTTCTCGATGCTCCCGCCCAGCCCCACGCCAGTCCATTCACCGCGTCCGAACGCGATGAGCGAATGCGTAAGCTGGTAAGCCTTGCCGAGCGCGTAGTCCTCGCGCCACGGATCGAGATACGCGAAAATCCGCTCGCGACGCCACGGCGACAACCAGATCAGCATGGCGAACGTGCCCACGGCCGTGAGCGCCAGTCCGCCGAACAGGCGACCGTTCACGCCGCCGAGGAACAGCACCCCCATCGCGATGGCCGCGACCACCATGAAGGCGCCCATGTCCGGCTCGAGCAGCAGCAACATACCGACGAACACAACGGCGATGCCCATCGGCAAGAAGCCCTTGCGGAAGCTCTGCATGAATTCCTGTTTGCGAACGGTGTAGTTCGCGGCGTACAGCGTGACCGCGAGCTTCATGATTTCCGACGGCTGCAGATTGAGCACTCCGAATGGAATCCAGCGCTTCGAGCCGTTCACGCCCTTGCCCAGGTGCGGGATCAGCACGATCACGAGCAACATCAGCGCCAGCAGAAAGACCTTGGGCGCGAGCTTGTCGAGTGTCTTGACCGGAATACGCAGCGTAATGAGGGCCGCGACCAGTCCGATCGTCAGCGAGACGATGTGACGCACGAGAAAGTGGTACGTCGTGTATCCGCTGTACTTCGGCGAGTCCGGCAGCGCGACCGATGCCGAATACACCATCACCAGCCCCAGCGACAGCAGCGAAATCACCACCCAGACGAGCGCGTGATCGTATTCGAGCATGCGTGAGCGGGTCGGCTTGATGCTGCCGAGCGTACGGCTCGCGGCATGGGTCGCGGCGCCCGGAGCGGCCGCCGTACCTGCCCCGGCAAAGCCGGCCTGACGCTTCTTGCTGAAGAACGACTTGATACGGTTCATAGCATCACCCCCGCGTCGGCGGCCAGATCAACCACGGTGTCGCGAAACACTTGCGCGCGATGCTCGTAGTTGCGGAACATGTCGAAGCTCGCGCAGGCCGGCGAGAGCAGCACCGCGTCGCCCGGCTGGGCCAGCTTCGCAGCGTCTCGCGTGGCGGCTTCGAGCGTCGGGGCATCGATCAGATCGACGCCCGTGTCGGCCAGCGCTTCGCGCAGCTGCGGCGCGTCGCGGCCGATCAGCAACACGGCGCGCGCGTGATGCGCCACGGGGTTGGCCAGCGGCGAGAAGTCCTGCCCCTTGCCGTCGCCGCCGACGATCAGGAGCAACGTCTTCTGCAGGCCGTTGATGGCCGCAACCGTCGCGCCCACGTTGGTGCCCTTGCTGTCGTCGTAATACTCGACTTCGTTGATCGCGCCGACGAGCTGCACGCGATGCGGCTCGCCCGGGTATTCGCGCAAGCCGTGCAAGAGCTTGGCCATCGGCAGGTCGATGGCGCGCGTGAGCGCGAGCGCCGCCAGCGCGTTGGCGGCATTGTGCTGACCGCGGATGCGCAGCGCGTCGGCGGGCATGAGGCGTTTGCCGATCACCTCGAGCGTCGCCTCCACGGCACCGGCCTTGCGGCGCTTCGGCGCCGGCGGGGCGTCGTCGCGCGAGAAGCCCTCGACCAGCCACGACATCCCGCCCTCCATCTCCAGGCCGAAGTCGCCCACGGCCTCGGGCTTGCCGGTGCCGAAGGTCACGACATTGGCCTCGGGCGTGGCGAAACCCATCACGCGAGCATCGTCGCGATTGAGCACGCGAACGGTCTGCGGGCCGAAAATGCGCGCCTTGGCCTTGGCATAGGCGTCCATATCGCCATGCCAATCCAGATGGTCCTGCGTGATATTGAGAATCGCGGCCGCATCGGGCGCGAGAGAATGCGTGGCCTCGAGCTGAAAGCTGGAAAGTTCGAGCACCCAGACATCGGGCAACGTGGCGTCGGCGATGCATTCGCTCAGACGGTCGAGCGCCGTCGGGCTGATATTGCCCGCGACCGCCGTGCGCTTGCCGGCGCGACGGCACAGCAACCCCGTCAGACTCGTGGTCGTCGTCTTGCCGTTCGTGCCGGTAATGGCCAGCACCTTGGGTGCGTAGCCGCTCGTCGCGTGCATGTGGCGCAGCGCCTGCGCGAAGAATTCGATCTCGCCCCACACGGGAATGCCCCGCTCGGCCGCCACCGCCAGCAGCGCCGCCACATCGGCGGAGAGCGGCGAGAGGCCTGGGCTGATACCGATCAGTTCGATGTCGGCGAGCAGCGTGTCGACCTGAGCCCCGAACGCACCGCCGACGAATTCGGCCTGCGCGGCGTCGGCACGCAAGGCGAGAACATTCGGCGGTGTCTCCGACGACGCAAAGCGCGTGTCGGCCGCCCGCACACGGCAGCCGTAACGCGCGCACCAACGTGCCATCGCCAGGCCGGACTCTCCCAGACCCAGGATCAGGACACGCGGTTGCCAGGATTCACCAAACTTCTCGCCGAACACGTCGCTCATTCCCTTTTATCGATTCACACCACCGACGAATGCATCACCTCAACGTCGCCGATATTCCGCTATCGGCGCGAGCGGCCTTACCTTGAGTCCTGCTTTGCGAAAAGGCGACATTGTCATTTCACAAGGTCGCCTTTTCGCGGGCCCCGGGCCTCGTCAGCGCAGCTTCAGCGTCGACAGACCGATCAGCACCAGCATCAGCGTGATGATCCAGAAGCGAACCACCACCTGCGTTTCCTTCCATCCGGACAATTCGAAGTGGTGGTGCAGCGGCGCCATCTTGAAGATGCGTCGCCCTTCTCCGAAGCGCCGTTTCGTGTACTTGAACCAGGTCACCTGCAGCATCACCGACAACGTTTCCACCACGAACACGCCCCCCATCACGAAGAGCACGACTTCCTGACGCACGATCACGGCCACCGTGCCGAGCGCGCCGCCGAGCGCCAGCGCCCCCACGTCGCCCATGAACACCTGGGCCGGGTGTGTGTTGAACCAGAGGAACGCAAGCCCCGCGCCCGACATCGCCGAACAGAACACGAGCAATTCGCCCGCGCCCGGAATATGCGGGAACAGCAGGTATTTCGAGTACACGACGTTACCCATCACATACGCAAACACGCCGAGGGCCGCGCCGACCAGCACGACCGGCATGATGACGAGACCGTCGAGACCGTCGGTCAGGTTCACCGCGTTGGACGAGCCGACGATGACGAAATACGTGAGCGCAATGAAACCGAACACGCCCAGCGGGTAGCTCATCGTCTTGAAGAACGGCACGATGAAGTCGGCCTTCGGGGGCAGATCAAGCGGGAAGCCATTACGCACCCAACTGATGAACAGCTCGAAGACCTTCAGATTGCTCGTCTCCGACACAGAGAACGCCAGATAGATCGCGGCGAACAGGCCAATGATCGACTGCCAGAAGTACTTCTCGCGCGACGACATGCCGCGGGGGTCCTTGTAGACGACCTTCCGGTAATCGTCGATCCAGCCGATGATGCCGAAGCCCAGCGTAACGGTCAGTACGATCCAGATGAAGCGGTTGCTCAGGTCCGCCCACAGCAGCGTGGCGACCGTGATACCGATGAGAATCAGCACACCGCCCATCGTGGGCGTGCCCGACTTCACAAGGTGAGTCTGCGGGCCATCGGTACGCACCGCCTGGCCCACCTTCATTTCGGCGAGCTTGCGGATGACCATCGGCCCGAACGAGAGCCCGATCACCAGCGCCGTGAGGCTTGCCATCACGGCCCGAAACGTCAGGTAGTTGAACACGCGCAAATAGCTCGCATCCGCTTGCAGCCATTGCGCCAACGTCAGCAACATTCCATCAATCCTTTTTCACTTGGCAGGGGCGTTGCCGCCCCCGCTTTCACTCGTCGCGCGCAACTGCTCAAGCACGCGCTCCATCCGCATGAAGCGGCTTCCCTTGACCAATATCGTGGCCGGCGCGCTCAACGTGGCATTCAGCTCGGCCACGAGCGGCGCCACATCCGTCACGTCGGAAAAATGCTCGCCGCCGTCACCGAAGGCCGCGACACTGGCTGTCGTCTGGTCGCCCATCGCGAGCAAACGATCGATACCGCGCTGGGCGGCGTACTCGCCCACCTCGCGGTGAAACGCCGGTCCGTTGTCGCCGACTTCGCCCATGTCGCCGAGCACCAGCACCCGTGGGGCCGGCGTCTGCGCCAACACGTCGATCGCGGCGCGGACCGAATCGGGGTTCGCATTATAGGTGTCATCGATCAATGTGACGCCCGCGAGCGGCCCCTTGGAGAGCGTTGACACCTGGAGACGGCCTTTGACGGCGGAAAACCCTTCGAGTGCCCGCACGATCGAGCCAATGTCGACATGCGCACCCAACGCACAGGCCATCGCAGCCAACGCATTGCGCGCGTTGTGCTCACCGAGCAGCGGCAATGCAAGCGAAAACTCACCGGCCGGCGACGTTACACGCAGTACGCGCGTTGCGACGTCGTAGCGTCCGGAGACAGCGGCGCGGCCATCGAGCGCGAAGTCGAGCACACGGCGCTTGCCTGCGATCTCGCGCCACATCGGCGCAAATTCGCTCTCCGCAGGGAATACGGCAACCCCGTCGTGGGACAGCGCTGCCAGCACGGCTGAATGCTCTTCGGCGACAGCGGCCACGCTCACCATGAACTCTTGATGTTCTCGCTGCGCGTTGTTGATGACGGCCACCGTCGGTTGTGCAATCGCCGCGAGGTACGCCGTTTCGCCGGGGTGATTCATGCCCAGCTCCAGCACCGCCAGCTTGTCGCTGCCGTTCAGACGGAACAGCGTGAGCGGCAGGCCAATGTCGTTGTTCAGGTTGCCGGCGGTCGCCAGACGCGCCTCGGCCCCCACCGCCTCGGCGAAGATCGCCGAGATCATTTCCTTGACGGTCGTCTTGCCGTTACTGCCGGTGACGGCGACCACGGGAATCGCGAAGCGGCGGCGCCACGCAGCGGCCAGCTCGCCCAGCGCGATGCGCGTGTCGGGCACGATGAGCGCCGGCGTCGCGAACCCTTCCGGCACGCGCGACGCGACCACCGCAGCCGCCCCGGCACGCGCCACGTCGGCCAGGAAGTCGTGCGCGTCGAAGCGCTCGCCCCGGATCGCCACGAAGAGATCGCCCGGCTGCACCGCGCGGCTGTCGGTCACGATGCGCGCAAAGGCGGTCGCTGGGGCGCCCGTCACGTGCGAATCGCGAACGGCGGTCTGGGCATCGCTCAATTGCCACATCATCGTCATTCGCCACCTCCGCGCACGGTGGTCGCACGCGCGGCGAGTGCCAGACGCGCATGCTCCTGATCGGAGAACGGCCTTTTCTTACCCATAATTTCCTGCGTACTTTCGTGTCCCTTGCCGGCGATGAGCACGACATCGGCGGCTTGCGCACCGCGCACGGCCTGCAGAATCGCGCTCGCCCGGTCTTCGATGCAACGTGCCGCGCCCGGGTGCGCAAGGCCCGCGGCGATTTGCGCCATGATGTCGGCCGGCACTTCCGTGCGCGGGTTGTCGCTCGTGAGCACGACGGCGTCGGCCAGGCGCTCCGCCACCGCGCCCATTTGCGGACGCTTGCCCGTATCGCGGTCACCCCCGCAGCCGAAGACACAGACGAGCTTGCCGCCACGCGCCGAGGCTACCGGCCGCAACGCGTCGAGCGTCTTATCGAGTGCGTCGGGGGTGTGCGCGTAGTCGATGACGACCAGCGGCTGCCCCGGCTGTCCGATTTGCTCCATACGCCCGGACACGGGGGTGAGCGCGGCAAGCCCGGCAATGGCGGCGTCTTGCGGCGCCCCGGCGGCGAGCGCCGCACCCAGCACGGCGAGCGCGTTGCTCACATTGAATTCGCCGATGAGCGGCACAGTGATCTGCTGACTGTGATCACCGAGATACAGCGTGAAGCGCGTACCTGCAGTGGTCGCGCGGATATCCTCGGCGCGCAGCACAACGTTGCCATGCGCCGACTTCGCGTCGCCATGCAGGCCGTATTCATAGACCGGCGTCTTCCCGGCCAGACGCGCGAGCAGGCGTTGCCCCATCGCGTCGTCGCGATTGATGACGGCCGCCTTGAGGCCCGGCCAGTCGAACAGACGCGTCTTCGCCGCCTCGTACTCGGCCATCGTGCCGTGGTAATCGAGATGGTCTTGCGTCAGATTGGTAAAGACAGCGATGTCGAAGGCCACGCCGTTCACGCGTCCCTGATAGAGACCGTGCGACGACACCTCCATCGCGACCGCCGCCGCGCCCTGCGCCCGCAGGTCGCTCAGGCTGCGCTGCAACTGGACCGCATCGGGCGTGGTGAACCCGGTCACCGTCAGATGCCCGGGAAAGCCGCTACCCAGCGTGCCGATCACCGCGCTGCGCTTGCCCGCTTTCGACAACAGTTGCGCGAGCCACTGACTGCACGATGTCTTGCCGTTTGTGCCGGTTACGCCCAACGTCGTCATGCCAACGCTCGGCTCACCGCACCAGAGCGCCGCCAGCGGGCCTGCCAGCCAGTCAAGTCGCGGCACGCCGAACGCCGGCACGTTCGCGAGGCTGGCCAGCGACGCCGGCCAAGTGAAGTCGTCGCTCTGCCAGAGCACTGCGGCAGCGCCGCGCTCCACGGCGTCGGCGATGAAACCGCGGCTGTCGGCGCCTTTGACGGCGTACGCGACGAAGACATCGCCCGACGTCACGCGACGGCTGTCAGCCTGCAGCGCTGCACCGGCCGGCACCGTACGGCGCAGCCAGTCCCACGCCTGCGTCAGCGTGGCGCGCTCGGCGGCGTCGGCGATGAGCGCGAGCGTGGCGGGGTTATGCGGCGTCGGGGTCACGGTGCCCATGGCTCGCTCTCCTCCACCTTGTCGCTCACGACGAGCTTCGTTACCGGCGAATCCGGCACCACATTCAAGGCGCGCAACGTGCCGCCCACGATCGCCGCGAACGCCGGACCGGCGGCCACGCCGCCGTAGTGCGACCCACGCCCCGGCTCGTCGAGCGTGACGGCCACGATGATGCGCGGCTCGGACATCGGCGCCATGCCAACGAACGACGCGCGATATTTGCTCTTGTCGTATCCCTTGCCCGACTGTTTGTACGCCGTGCCGGTCTTGCCGCCGACGCGATAGCCGATCACTTGCGCCCGCGTGGCGGTACCGCCGGGCGACGTCACCATTTCCAGCATCTTGCGCACTTCGCGGGCCGTCGCGGGAGAAATCACCGGCGTGCCCTTCACGACGCTGCCATCTGTCTTGTAAATGGAGATCGGCAGCAGCTCGCCGTCATGCGCGAACACGGTATAGGCACGCGCCAGTTGAATCAGCGACGCCGACAGGCCATAGCCGTAGCCCATCGTCGCCTGCTCGATCGGACGCCAGCTCTTGGCCGGACGCAAACGCCCCGCCACCGCGCCCGGGAAACCGATCTTCGGCGCTTGGCCGAGGCCGACGCTCGTGAACATGTCCCACATTTCCTGCGGCTTCATCTGCAGCGCGATCTTGGCGGTGCCGATATTGCTGGACTTCTGGATGACGCCCGCCACGGTAAGCAGACCGTAGTCGTGCGTGTCCGTGATGTTCGCGCCGAAGAAGTTGGCCCGGCCGGTCGTCATCACCGTCGACGTCGGCGTCACGTGCCCATTTTCGAGGGCAGCGGCAATGGTGATCGGCTTCATGATCGAGCCCGGCTCGAACGTGTCGGTCATCACCCGGTTGCGCAACTGCGCGCCGGTCAGGTTGGTACGGTTGTTGGGGTTGTACGTCGGCAGGTTCGCGAGCGCCAGCACTTCACCCGTGCGTACATCGAGCACCACGGCGCTGCCGGCCTTCGCACCCGTGCGCTCGATGGCGTCTTTCAGTTCGCTATAGGCGAGGAACTGGATCTTGCTGTCGATCGAGAGCGTGATGTCATGACCGTCGCGCGGCTGCGCCAGGATGTCGACACCTTCGACCACCCGGCCGAGACGATCCTTGATGACGCGACGGCTTCCCGGCGTGGCCGCCAGATCCTTCTGCATCGACAACTCGACGCCTTCCTGCCCGATGTCTTCCACGTTCGTGAAGCCGACCACGTGGGCCGCGATCTCGCCTTCCGGATAGAAACGCTTGTATTCCTTGCGCTGGTACACGCCCGGGATGTCCAGATCGGCGACCTGCTTGGCCACGTCCGGCAACACCTGGCGCTTCACATAGACGAAGCTCTTTTCCTGATTCAGCTTCCGGCGCAGATCCGGCTCGCCCATCTCGAGCAGACGCGCGAGCTGGCGCACCTGTTGCGTCGAGATATCGTCGGGCACGTCTTCGGGAATGGCCCAGATGGCCTTGACGGGCAGACTGGTGGCAAGCACCTGTCCGTTACGGTCGAACACTTTGCCGCGCGTGGCGGACATCTCCAGTGTGCGTTCGTAACGGCTCTCACCCTGGCGCTGATAGAAGGCATTGCCCGGGCCCTGAATCCAGAAGGCGCGCGCGACCAGCGATCCGAACGCACCGAATATCACGAAGACGAGCATCTTCGATCGCCACATCGGCAGACGCACGGACAGGACCGGGCTGGCAGAGAACTGCACATCCTTGGTCTTGGCCTTGGCGTCCTTGCGGCGATTCATCGCTTGCCTCCGCTCTCGGGCGCGGACGCGGCACTCGCGCTCGGCACCGGCACGTCAACCATCGCGCCGGCGCTACCGGCCGGTGCGGACAGATATTGCGTGCGACCGGGCGAGACGGCCTGCATTTTCAGGTCGTTGCGCGCAACGCTTTCGATGCGGGCACTCTTGCTTTGCGCGCTCTGCTCGTACTGGAGGCGATCCCAGTCCTGCAACAATTGATGCTCGAGCGCCTGCTCGCGATTGAGTTCGACGAACGTACCGCGTGCCCGATACTGGGCATTGATCAGCGACAGCGCGCAGCCGATGAGCAACACGAGCAGAAGCGCATTGAGCCGGCTCATGGTGACACCCGCTCCATGACCCGCATGATGGCCGAGCGCGAACGCGGGTTCGCCTCCACCTCGGCGGCGGACGGCTTGATCTTGCGGCTGGCCTTGAACGGCGGTTCGGGAATTTCGTGGGCACGCAAGGGCACGCGGCGGTCCACCACCGGCGCACTCGAGCGCGCTTGCATGAAGCGCTTCACGATGCGGTCTTCCAGCGAATGAAAGCTGATCGCCACGAGTCTGCCTCCCGTTTCGAGGACATCGGCCGCTACGTCGAGGGCTATCTGCAAGTCCGCAAGCTCTTGATTGACGTGAATCCGTAGAGCCTGAAAGGTGCGTGTTGCCGGGTCCTTGCCCTTCTCACGGGTCTTGACGGCGCCCGCCACGATCTCGGCAAGCTCGCGTGTGCTGACGAGTGGACCGAGGCGATCGGCGTTTGCCCGGCGAGCAACAAGCGCCTTTGCAATCTGAAAAGCAAACCGTTCTTCCCCATAGTCCTTGATGACCTCCGTCATGTCTTCCAGCGTTGCCCGGGCCAGCCAATCGGCGGCCGACTCACCGCGCGTGGGATCCATGCGCATGTCGAGCGGGCCGTCGAAACGAAAACTGAATCCGCGCGCGGGGTCGTCGACCTGCGGTGACGACACGCCCAGATCCAGCAACACCCCCGACACCTTGTCGATACCGCGGCGGGCTAGCGCCTCGCGCAACGTCGCAAAGCTGTCGTGTTCAATCGAAAATCGCGGATCGGCAATTTTTGCCGCCTCCGCGATCGCTTGGGGATCCTTGTCGAACGCGATCAGCCTCCCCTTGGCGCCCAGCCGCTCGAGAAGCCTGCGACTGTGCCCGCCGCGGCCGAAGGTGCCGTCGACGTAGACGCCGTCGTCGCGCCACAGCAAGGCATCCACGGCCTCCTCAAGCAGGACCGTGCGGTGCTGCATAACCGTTTCCACCGCGTGCGTCATGCTCGTCGGACCACCTGATCTGTCAAAAAGTGAAGTTTTTCAGTGCATCCGGCATGCCTTGCGCCATTGCCGCCTGTTCCTTGGCGGCGTACGTCGCGGCATCCCAGAGTTCAAAGTGACTGCCCATGCCCAGCAGCATGACTTCCTTGTCCATGCCCGCGGCCGCGCGCAACTCGGGCGCCACCAGGACACGTCCCGCCGAATCCATCTCGACGTCGGCAGCGTTGCCCAGGAAGATGCGTCGCCACCAGTGCGCGTCCATCGGCAGTGCGGCGATCTTGCCGCGGAAGATTTCCCATTCGGGACGCGGGAACAGCAGCAGACATCCGTCGGGGTGCTTGGTGATTGTCACCTTGCCTTGCGCGTCGCCTTGCAGCACGTCACGATGCCGGGCCGGAATCGACATCCGTCCCTTCGCATCCAGTGAAAGTGCCGAGGCTCCCTGAAACACATGCGCTCCCGTGAGGTTTCGTCCGCCTGCCCGTCATGCCGAACGAGAAAGATTTTGTGCTCTACACCACACAAAAATACACTTTCTCACACTATTTCCCACTTTAGAGGAGAGTGTTTGGGCGGTCAAGCGTTTCACCCGATTTTCGGAGGGAATTTGTTAGGCAGAACAATGACTTAGCTCACTTTCCTAAAGCCGGAAAACGGAATTTTGTCAGGAAAATTAAAGACATAACTGCGATAGTGAATGTGGAACCTCAAACTTTAGATACTGCCTCGCGGGAGGCCCGCCAGCACTATCGCTAGCGAGTAGTGCGCACTTACGCCGAGCCAAGGCGCGGCAACTGCCGGTTGGCACGCGCCACACGAGGGGAAGATCGACACGGGAGGTGGGGGTCAATCGAGGAAACGCTTCAGGGGCTCTATTCAAGTGCTCTATTTCGGGCGCGCTATTTCAAGTGCTCTATATATAGTAGGCCGTCGTCGTCATGACTTTCGCGGCCGCGCGCATTACGCGCTGTACCGGGGCGGGCAGATCAATCCCGCCGGCGTCGCGCGCCGCCTGACCGTGCTCGATCTCGTCCCGGCGCATCTGGTCAACGATGGCGCGCGAGCGCACGTCGTGCGGTGGCAAGTCGTTGAGGTGGCTATCAAGATGGTGCTCGACCTGCCGCTCCGTCTCCGACACGAAGCCCAGGCTGACTTTGTCGCCGCACTTGCCCGCCACGAAGCCGATGGCAAACGCGCCGGCATACCAGAGCGGGTTGAGCAGGCTCGGGCGCGAGCCGAGTTCCGAGAGACGGTGCGCCGTCCAGGCAAGGTGATCTTCTTCCTCCTTGCCGGCGCGCTCGAAGGCGGAGCGCAGCTCCGGACGCGTTGTCGCCAGCTTCTGCGCCTGATAAAGCGCCTGCGCGCACACTTCCCCCACGTGATTCACGCGCATAAGGCCCGCAACATGCCGCCGCTCTTGCGGCGTCAACGCGTCGTCGCCGATCGGTGCGTCACTCAATATAGTAGAGCGGGAAGCATCGACAGCAGGTGTCGGGCGGGAGGCTTGCGTAACGCCGGCGATCGCTCGCAGGCCGCGGTCAAGTTCAGAGATCAGGCTGTCGGAAAACATCGTACTTTCAACTCACTTCGATTTTTCACAATGTGGGACGCCAGACGATTGCGTCACGTCCGTCACGGATGATACGCGCCTTTGTCCGGCGCGCCTTGCGCGGGCGCAAAGGCATGAAAGCCCCGCTGGACGCCGGTTTGCGGGCTGTTGCGTAAACGAAACAAAGGACGCCGCAAACCCGCGCAAAACCGGCCTTTTCCTTTGCCGCCCACAGTGAATTTGTTACATTACGTCCAACTTCTCGCGAAGTTGATTAGCAAGGACGTTATCACTAGTGACCTTGTTAAACAAATCTCACAATCCTTTGGAGATCACTCAATGAAAAAGTCGCTTCTCGCTCTGGGTGTGCTCGGCGCATTCGCTGGCGCTGCTCACGCTCAAAGCAGCGTGACCCTGTACGGTATCATCGACGGTGGCTTCACGTACGTGAACAAGACGGGCGGCAACGTTGCCGGCACGGGCAACGCCACCAAGAACATTTCGCTGAACAGCGGCAACCTGCAAGGTTCGCGTTGGGGCCTGAAGGGCGCTGAAGATCTGGGCGGCGGCCTGAAGGCGATCTTCGTGCTGGAAAGCGGCTTCAACGTCAACAACGGCATGTCGGCTCAAGGCGGTCGCCTGTTCGGTCGTCAAGCTTACGTTGGCCTGAGCAGCGCAACGGCTGGCACGGTGTCGATCGGTCGTCAGTACGACTCCGTAGTTGACTTCGTTGGTCCGTTCGCTTCGGGCAGCCAATGGGCAACGTATTCGGGCGCTCACCCGTTCGATAACGACAACCTGAACAACTCGTTCCGCATCAACAACTCGATCAAGTACACGACCGCCAACTACAACGGCTTCAGCGCTGGCGCTCTGTACGGCTTCTCGAACTCGGCTAACAACGGTTCGACGGGCACGGGCTTCGCGAACAACCGTGCATGGTCGGTTGGTATGGGCTACGCCAACGGTCCGTTGACCTTGGGCGCTGGCTACTTGTACCTCGGCGCACCGGGCAGCAACTCGAGCGGCGTGCTGCTGAGCGGCGACCAGAACACGGCGATGACCGCCGGCGGCCTGGCCTCCAGCGACAAGGCATACATTGCTTCGGCAGGCGGTTCGTACGCCTTCGGTCCGGCTACGGTTGGCCTGGTCTACAGCCACAGCAAGTATGACTACATCGGCGGCGGCAGCTGGAAGTTCGACAACGTCGAACTGAACGGCAAGTACATGCTGACCCCGGCCCTGCAACTGGGCCTGGCTTACACGTACACCTGGACGAAGCTGGCATCGGGCACGACCGATATTTCGCCGAAGTACCACCAAGTCAACCTGGGCGTCGACTACTTCCTGTCGAAGCGCACGGACACGTACCTGGTTGGTCTGTGGCAACACGCCAACAACGACGCTCCTGGCGGCGCGTCGATGAACGGCCAAGGCTTCGCGAACAGCACGAACCAGTTCGCCGTTACGGCTGGTATCCGTCACAAGTTCTAAGCTGACAGCTTCTGTCACTTAGGCTTTGACGAAAGGGCACCTTCGGGTGCCCTTTTTTTATCGTGTCGGCGAAGCAGCAACTGCTGCCACCGTTTGCCGGTTGCTGGCATCGCGTGCACCAGGACTTCGTAACGACCCCAGCTTGACCGAGGGTTTATTTCAAACCTAAAATTTCCATACTGTAAATTTTACGTTGCCCACCATGAGCCTCGCCGACGCCGACTCTCTCGATCTCGAAACCCGAGCCCACGATCGCGAGCACGATGCCCTGCGGCTATGGCTGCGCCTCCTCACCTGCGCCAACATGATCGAGACAGACATCCGCTCGCGCTTGCGCCAGGATTTCGATTGCACGCTGCCTCGCTTCGATCTGCTCGCGCAACTCGACCGACACCCCGAGGGGCTGAAGATGGGGGAGCTTAGCAAGCGAATGATGGTCACCGGCGGAAACGTCACGGGTATTACCGATCAGTTGGAGAAGGAAGGCTGGGTCACGCGCCAGACGGTCGCCAATGACCGGCGCGCCTTTCTGATCAAGCTCACGCCACGCGGTAAGAAGGCGTTCTCCGATATGGCTCGTGCTCATGAACAGTGGATCGAGCAGCGCCTGGGAAGGCTGCCGGAAGACAGGCAGAAGCAACTTTATGCCCTGCTGGGCGACCTGAAGTCGGTGATTGCCTGAGGGATGCGAGGCGCCGTATCCCATCTGAAACGGCGACACCGCCACTCACTTTAGATCCGGGATCTCCAACGTTCGACCTGCGCCGCGTTGACGCTCAAGGCTCGGTGTCGCCCTTCGCCCTTCGCGCGTCGAACGCCGGGCTCGGACGCTCGGATCCAGATTCTGCGGTGTTCCTCAGACAGTCTATCGCCGCGCCTGCAACGGCTTGTCGAGCAAGTCGCGCGCTGCGGCGGCCGCCGGGGTGCTGTCTAGCGCGGTGAGCGCTGCAACGCGCTCGGCCTCTGGCCGCTTCGATAAGGTTTTAACGGCGGCATAAAAGGCTGGCAGGTCGTCATGCACCTCCGCCAGCATCGCCATGAACGCCGGCACCCACTGGTTATACGTCGCGAACGATCCGATTTTGGCGTTATTCAAGTGCGAGGCAAACCAAAGGTCAAACCCCTTGTACCCACCCCAGGACGCCTTCAATCGCTCGTAGTCAGCACGCATGCTGGCGAACAGCGCGTCCTTGGTCGCGATCTTCTGCGCGTTCGTTTCCGAGCCGTCGTACAGGGTTTCCAAGCGCTTGCGATAACCCTCCACCAATTGACGGAACTGGCGTCGGTGCGCGTCGTATCGCTCGTATTCCATGGCCGCGTCGGGATGCGCCGTCAGCCAGCGCCGTACGCCCACGGTTTCCACTGTCACGGCGAAAGACTCGTTGAATGCCGTATCGCCTCGAACAAATAGAATCTGATGCGCGAGTTCGTGGAAAATCATCCGCGCCACTTCCGCCCGCGGAAGATAGATGAAAGTGTTGAGCAGTGGATCGTCGAAATAGCCCAGCGTTGAATACGCCGGAATCCCCGCGACGAACGTCTCCCAGCCATCTCGGTGCAACTCGGCCGCATAAGCCTCGGCGGATTCACGAGAGTAATAGCCCCGATACTCGACGCATCCGACGACCAGCAGGCAGGATTCGCGAAGCTTCAACGACAGCGCGGGCGCGGCGAAGACGTTGTAGACGACGAACGGTCGCTTGAGGTCCGCATAGCTACGATAACTCCCGTTGTCCGGTTCACCGAGCGCGGACACCGCATAGCTTCGGATTTGCTCGGCTTCTATCAGCCGTGTGCGCAAATGCGGGGCAACCGATGGGTCGGCAAGCAGATCGGACACCGGCTGCGCTTCATGCAACACGGTGAAGTGCCCGTTAATCGACTGCGCGTAGTAACCGACCTGGCCGCATCCGGCAAGACCGAACAGTACCGCCCAGCCGGCGGCTAAACCCACGGCGGCGCGAAACATCGAACGCCGGCATGCGGAGAACACCGGGAACGGTGTGAGCATCGCAGCAGGGTTACGCATCGCGGGCTCCTCGGCGTCAGCTCGGCATCGGCAGGCGTGACGACCGGTCTTATGCCGGCGCGACTTCGACCAGGCAATCGTAGAACGTTGGCGCTCGTCCCAGATCGGTCAGCTGCTGGCTGGTGACCTCGTTGGCATTCTTGCCGTCCGGAGCGAGTTTCTTCCACCAGATAGACAGACCCACCACGACGCCTTCACGTGCCTTCTCCGTCACCCGAGCCTTTGCGCTCAAGATGCCTCGATCGTTGAAGATTCGCACATCGCCGCCATTCTCAATGCCTCGAGGCGCGGCATCCGCGGGATGAATATCGAGCGTCGGCTCTCCCACCGAGGCACGCAGGCTATCGACGTTCACGAAGCTCGAATTCAGGAAGTGACGGGCGGGCGGTGAAATCATTGCCAGGGGATAGCGTGCCGCCAGATCCGGATTGCTCGCCACCGATTCGTACGGCGGCACCCAGTCGGGTAGCGGATCGAAACCTTCCTGCAGCATGCGCTCGGAATAAAACTCACACTTGCCCGACGGCGTGTAGAACTGCCCGTTCGCAAAGGGCGCGTCCGGCAGATCGTATCGGATCCACCCATCACGCTTGAGGGTCTCCCAGTCACCCCCTGCCATGCGAGCATCGTCCCAGCGAATGGATTGCGCGGCCAATTGATCGTCGGTATCGGAGAAACAAGCCTCCTGCCATCCCATGCGCCCCGCCAACAGACGAAAGATTTCCGAGTTGGGCTTGGCTTCGCCGAGCGGCGCAATGGCCGGATTATTCGCCAGCAGATAGGTATGGCCGTAAGCCTTGTGGATATCCAGATGCTCGAGCTGCGTCGTTGCCGGCAGCACGAAGTCCGCATAATCGGCAGTATCGGTCTGGAAATGCTCCAACACCACGGTGAAGAGATCTTCCCGGGCGAAGCCCGCCGCCACCTTGCCCGACTCCGGTGCCACCGCCACTGGATTGCTGTTGTAGACCACCAGCGCCTCGATCTTCGGCCCGAACGAATCGTCGCCCGGATGGCAAAGGGCATCACCGATCGCGCTCATGTTCACCACGCGGGCCGGCTTTTCCTGATGTGGCCGCAGATCGGGCCGTGCCTGCGCCACCGAATCAACGGGTGCGTAACCCGACGCCGACATCAGCAGCCCGCCCGCCGGATCGCGCCACGCGCCGATCAGCGCCGGCAGGCAGGCGACCGCGCGGGTCGCCTGCCCGCCGCCTCTGGCTCGCTGCATGCCGTAGTTCAGACGAATCGCCGCGGGCTTCGCGTTCGCATACTCGCGCGCCAACGTCGTGATTGTGTCTTCGGAGATACCGCAAATTTCCGCGACGCGGGCCGGCGTGTAGCGTCGTACGCGCTCCTTGAGCTGCGCGTAGCCCACCGTGTGTCGCGCAATGTATTCGTGATCAACGCGATCTTCATCGATCAGGACATGCATCATGCCCAATGCCAGCGCCGCGTCCGTGCCTGGCAGCAAGGCAATGTGCTGATGGCACTTTTCCGCCGTGAGCGAACGATAGGGATCGATGGCGATCAACTTCGCACCGCGACGCTTGGCTTCCTGCGCGATGGCCCAGAAATGCACGCTCGACGTAATCGGATTGCTGCCCCAGATGAGAATCAGCTTGCTGTCGACAAAGTGTTCGACGTGCATGCCGACACCAGCGCCGTACGTGTAGCGCAGCCCCGCGGCGCCGGCGCTCGCACAGATCGTGCGATCGAGGTCGGACGCGCCGAGCTTGTTGAAGAACCTTGCCGCCATCGATTCGCCTTGGACGAATCCCATCGTGCCAGCATAGCTGTAGGGGAGAATTGCTTCGGGCTCGCGTGCCGCAATCGCCCCCAGTCGCGAGGCGATCTCGTCAAGCGCCTCATCCCAACTGACTGGCACGAATTGCCCGCTCCCCTTCGGTCCGACGCGCTTGAGCGGATGCAACAAGCGATCCGGATGATAGGTTCGTTCAGTGTATCGAGAGACTTTCGTACACAAGACACCCTTGGTCGTCGGATGGTCCGGATCGCCCTGGACCTTGATAGCGACGCCATTTTCCACTGTAACGTGCATGGCGCACGTATCGGGACAGTCATGCGGGCATGCGGCCCGAACGACGCGGGTGTTGGTCGTCATGAAACGACTCCTCTCTTTACGAAATTGCCGCGACCGCCAACGGCGCGACGTTGACGACATTGTATTACGTTCCCCCCCGCCTCACCCCGCGCCACGGTCGCTTGCGACATTTTCCAGACGTGTCTGGCGCAGCGATCGGACGTTTCTGCTCCAAGGTGCCAGACCAGGTCATTAGGGGTAAGATGGACCATTGCGCCCCGCAGGAAACCCAAACATGAAGCTCATTCCAGAAATCGACGCCGCTCGTGGCGAACTCCAGACCATCCGACGTGATATTCACGCGCATCCCGAACTGTGCTTCGAAGAGAAGCGTACTTCGGACGTGGTGGCGGATACGTTGACCCAATGGGGTATCCCCATTCATCGCGGACTCGGTAAAACCGGCGTCGTCGGCATCATCAAGCAAGGCAGCAGCGAGCGTGCGATCGGCCTGCGCGCCGATATGGATGCGCTACCGATTCGTGAGGCGAATACGTTCGAGCACGCGTCGAAGCATGAGGGCAAGATGCACGCCTGCGGTCACGATGGTCACACGGCCATGCTGCTTGCCGCCGCGAAATATCTCCAGACGCATCGCCATTTCGACGGCACCGTCTACCTGATTTTCCAGCCAGCCGAGGAAGGCGGCGGCGGCGCGCGTGAGATGATCAAGGACGGACTGTTCGAGCGCTTCCCCATGCAGGCGGTGTTCGGCATGCACAACTGGCCGGGCGCGCCGACCGGTACGTTCGCCGTGACGCCGGGTCCCATGATGGCCTCGAGCAATGAATTCAAGATCACGCTTCGCGGCAAGGGAACCCATGCGGGCATTCCGAATGCCGGCATCGATCCAGTGATTGCGGCTGTGCAGGTAGCGCAGGCGTTGCAGAGCATCATCACGCGCAACAAGCGGCCGATCGACGCCGCAGTGCTCTCCATTACCCAGATCCATGCGGGCGACACCACAAACGTGGTTCCCGATGTGGCATGGTTGGGCGGCACGGTTCGCACGTTTTCGATCGAGGTCCTGGATCTCATTGAGACACGTCTGCGAGAGATTGCCGAATTCGTGGCCAAGGGGTTCGGCTGCTCGGCGGACATTGAATTCCTTCGCAATTACCCGCCGACGATCAATGATCCGGGCATGGCAGCGCTGTGTGCCGACGTGATGCGCGAGGTGGTCGGCAACGAGAACGTCAACGACACGGTGGAACCGACGATGGGGGCGGAGGACTTCTCGTTCATGCTCCTGAAGAAGCCGGGCGCGTACGTGTTCATCGGAAACGGCGATGGCACGCACCGGGACACCGGCCATGGCCTGGGTCCGTGCAACCTGCACAATGCCAGTTATGATTTCAACGACGATCTGCTCCCGCTTGGCGGCACGTACTGGGTCAAGCTGGTCGAGACCTATTTTGGACGCAATCCGTAAGCTGCCTGATCCCTGCGTTCGGGCGAGAATAAGAAAAGCCGGCAAGTATCACTTGCCGGCTTTTTCGCTTTTGATGCGAATGAGATCGCGTTATTTCGCGGCCGTTGTCGTGGGAACACCCTCCGTTTCGAGACGAATGTCACCGTACCATGCGGTAAATTTCGATCGAGTATTGTCGCCGTCGCTCATGATTGCAATACCGATCAGACGCCCTGGAGGCTCGCCAAACGCTTTCTCATAATCCCTGGCGATATCGCGAGAATACGTCTGCCATCTTCCAAGGTGCTCGTCACCGCGCTCGACAACGAGGGAGCGAATACGACCGGTATAAGGATTGGTGACGACATCGTCCACCGAGAATTTATCATCACCCCAGGTGTACATCAGGGTCGCAAACGGTAAGTCACGACCGCTGACCATACGCGCCAATTCGCGATGCAGTTGATCTTGCATGGTCAGTTTTGCGGGATCGCCATCGAACGCAAGGGCGATGCGAACGGGTGCGTCATCGAATGCCTTCGTGCGAATATCGGCACTCGCGGGGATGGCATCCGCTCGCCAGCGCCACGTCAGCTTGGCGCCTGGGTACACAGGAATGTCGAGCGTCTGTGCGATGCCGGACGCAGATTTGTCGACCGAGGCGCGAATCACCGCGATGCCCTGGCTATCGATCGTCTGTTCGTAATGGGTGAGCCGTTTGTTGCGGGTGACGAGATACGTCTCCCAGTGCGGGGGCAAACCCTCCGGATTCACGGCAGCGGAAAGGGGAGCAATGTCATCGCTTTGTACCGACGAAGGCAATGCCGAGGCATGTTTCGACGAGGTTCCCGGCAACGTACATCCACCAATCCCCAAGATAACCATGGCGGTTACAACCCACGCCGCTCCCGCACGCCATCTTGCATGGCGCTTGCTTCGATCCTGATTGACCACCTGTTTCGCTCTCCGAACTTCCACTAACCCCGTGGCCAAATGCTAAGCGAGAAATGGATATCGATCCAGACGGAATTTCCCAGAAAAGCAAAAACCCCTTGCTACACGAGTTAGCAAGGGGTTTTTAAGGGGAGCCTGACGATTACCTACTTTCACACGGGTATCCGCACTATCATCGGCGTGGAGTTGTTTCACGGTCCTGTTCGGGATGGGAAGGGGTGGTTCCAACTCGCTATGGTCATCAGGCATAACTTGTATGTTCTGCTGAGCGAGGCTCAACAAAACCAATTTGGAAGAAGCGTAGTACTACATTGGTTGGGTTGTGAGTTGTATCGGCACACTGCACGACACTCACACCAGGAAAAACACACTGGTTATAGGATCAAGCCTCACGGGCAATTAGTATCAGTTAGCTTAACGCATTACTGCGCTTCCACACCTGACCTATCAACGTCCTGGTCTTGAACGACCCTTAAGGGGAATCGAGTTCCCAGGGAAGTCTCATCTTAAGGCGAGTTTCCCGCTTAGATGCTTTCAGCGGTTATCTCTTCCGAACATAGCTACCCGGCGATGCCACTGGCGTGACAACCGGTACACCAGAGGTTCGTCCACTCCGGTCCTCTCGTACTAGGAGCAGCCCCCTTCAAACTTCCAACGCCCACGGCAGATAGGGACCAAACTGTCTCACGACGTTTTAAACCCAGCTCACGTACCTCTTTAAATGGCGAACAGCCATACCCTTGGGACCGGCTACAGCCCCAGGATGAGATGAGCCGACATCGAGGTGCCAAACACCGCCGTCGATATGAACTCTTGGGCGGTATCAGCCTGTTATCCCCAGAGTACCTTTTATCCGTTGAGCGATGGCCCTTCCATACAGAACCACCGGATCACTATGACCTGCTTTCGCACCTGCTCGACTTGTCAGTCTCGCAGTTAAGCACGCTTTTGCCATTGCACTATCAGCACGATTTCCGACCGTACCTAGCGTACCTTCGTACTCCTCCGTTACACTTTGGGAGGAGACCGCCCCAGTCAAACTGCCTACCATGCACTGTCCCCGATCCGGATTACGGACCTAGGTTAGAACCTCAAACAAACCAGGGTGGTATTTCAAGGACGGCTCCACAGAAACTAGCGTTCCTGCTTCAAAGCCTCCCACCTATCCTACACAGACCGGTTCAAAGTCCAATGCAAAGCTACAGTAAAGGTTCATGGGGTCTTTCCGTCTAGCCGCGGGTAGATTGCATCATCACAAACACTTCAACTTCGCTGAGTCTCGGGAGGAGACAGTGTGGCCATCGTTACGCCATTCGTGCAGGTCGGAACTTACCCGACAAGGAATTTCGCTACCTTAGGACCGTTATAGTTACGGCCGCCGTTTACCGGGACTTCAATCAAGAGCTTGCACCCCATCATTTAATCTTCCGGCACCGGGCAGGCGTCACACCCTATACGTCCACTTTCGTGTTTGCAGAGTGCTGTGTTTTTATTAAACAGTCGCAGCCACCAGTTTATTGCAACCCTTTCACCCTCCTGGCGCAGGCCAGTCAAGCTACAAGGGCGTACCTTATCCCGAAGTTACGGTACCAATTTGCCGAGTTCCTTCTCCCGAGTTCTCTCAAGCGCCTTAGAATACTCATCTCGCCCACCTGTGTCGGTTTGCGGTACGGTCTCGTATGACTGAAGCTTAGAGGCTTTTCTTGGAACCACTTCCAATTGCTTCGTACCCGAAGGTACTCGCCCCACAGCCTTGAATTACGCGCCCGGATTTGCCTAAGCGCCTTCTCCACTGCAGGGACCGGGACTTCCAACACCCGGACAACCTTCCGCGATCCGTCCCCCCATCGCATCATACGACGGTGCAGGAATATTAACCTGCTTCCCATCAGCTACGCATCTCTGCCTCGCCTTAGGGGCCGACTCACCCTACGCCGATGAACGTTGCGTAGGAAACCTTGGGCTTACGGCGAGGGGGCCTTTCACCCCCTTTATCGCTACTCATGTCAGCATTCGCACTTCTGATACCTCCAGCATCCTTCACAAGACACCTTCACAGGCTTACAGAACGCTCTCCTACCATGCGAGCAAGCTCGCATCCGCAGCTTCGGTATATTGCTTAGCCCCGTTACATCTTCCGCGCAGGACGACTCGATCAGTGAGCTATTACGCTTTCTTTAAAGGGTGGCTGCTTCTAAGCCAACCTCCTGACTGTTTTAGCCTTCCCACTTCGTTTCCCACTTAGCAATATTTAGGGACCTTAGCTGGCGGTCTGGGTTGTTTCCCTCTTGACACCGGACGTTAGCACCCGATGTCTGTCTCCCGTGATTGCACTCTTCGGTATTCGGAGTTTGCTATGGCGAAGTAATCCGCAATGGACCCTTCAACCATGACAGTGCTCTACCCCCGAAGGTGATACACGAGGCACTACCTAAATAGTTTTCGGAGAGAACCAGCTATTTCCAAGTTTGTTTAGCCTTTCACCCCTATCCACAGCTCATCCCCTAATTTTTCAACATTAGTGGGTTCGGTCCTCCAGTACGTGTTACCGCACCTTCAACCTGGCCATGGATAGATCACTTGGTTTCGGGTCTACACCCAGCGACTGAACGCCCTATTCGGACTCGCTTTCGCTACGCCTTCCCTATTCGGTTAAGCTTGCCACTGAATGTAAGTCGCTGACCCATTATACAAAAGGTACGCAGTCACCCCTTGCGAGGCTCCTACTGTTTGTATGCATGCGGTTTCAGGATCTATTTCACTCCCCTCCCGGGGTTCTTTTCGCCTTTCCCTCACGGTACTGGTTCACTATCGGTCGATTACGAGTATTTAGCCTTGGAGGATGGTCCCCCCATCTTCAGACAGGATTTCACGTGTCCCGCCCTACTTTTCTCAAGCTTAGTTCCACACCAGGGTTTTCTCATACGGGGCTATCACCCACTATGGCCGGACTTTCCATTCCGTTTTGATAACACCGGTGCTAAATCTTGAAGGCTGGTCCCATTTCGCTCGCCACTACTTTGGGAATCTCGGTTGATTTCTTTTCCTGCAGCTACTTAGATGTTTCAGTTCGCCGCGTTCGCTTCACTAGACCTATGTATTCAGTCTAGGATGACCCAAAGGGCCGGGTTTCCCCATTCGGACATTTGTGGATCAAAGCTTATTTGCCAGCTCCCCACAACTTTTCGCAGGCTATCGCGTCCTTCATCGCCTGTAATCGCCAAGGCATCCACCACATGCACTTATTCGCTTGACCCTATAACGAGTGTGTCTTTCGGCACATTCCCTATAGGTTGAGTTTTCGCGTTGTGCCGTATTCCAAGTCATCTTTCGATCACTTAAATACTAGTTGATACAATCACAACCCGTACAATTTCCACGCGCCATCTCTAACGCGCTTCCGTTGTACTACTACTTCTTCCAAATTGTTAAAGAACAAATACTGCATGACATTGCTGTCATTCAAAAACGTTCACGCTAAATCACTATTGGGATTTACTACAGACGTAAAAGCTTTTGACTGACATCGATGTGCGATCTAAGGAATTGGTGGAGGCAGACGGGATCGAACCGACGACCCCCTGCTTGCAAAGCAGGTGCTCTCCCAGCTGAGCTATGCCCCCCAAATCAGTCTGATGCGGCGTTACAAAAAACCTTGCATACCGATGTATGCGGCGGCCTTTTGTGCCTTGCCTCAGCCAGATTTCTTTCTACCAGGCGTCGGTGGAAAGAGTTTGGTGGGTCTGGAAGGACTTGAACCTTCGACCCCCGCCTTATCAAGACGGTGCTCTAACCACCTGAGCTACAGACCCGACTTAGATCTACGCAGTCAACAACCGATAAGCGTGAACACTCAACTTCCAGTGCATGCTCTAGAAAGGAGGTGATCCAGCCGCAGGTTCCCCTACGGCTACCTTGTTACGACTTCACCCCAGTCATGAATCCTGCCGTGGTAAGCGCCCTCCTTACGGTTAGGCTACCTACTTCTGGCAAAACCCACTCCCATGGTGTGACGGGCGGTGTGTACAAGACCCGGGAACGTATTCACCGCGACATGCTGATCCGCGATTACTAGCGATTCCAGCTTCACGCAGTCGAGTTGCAGACTGCGATCCGGACTACGATCGGTTTTCTGGGGTTAGCTCCACCTCGCGGTTTGGCAGCCCTCTGTACCGACCATTGTATGACGTGTGAAGCCCTACCCATAAGGGCCATGAGGACTTGACGTCATCCCCACCTTCCTCCGGTTTGTCACCGGCAGTCTCCCTAGAGTGCTCTTGCGTAGCAACTAAGGACAAGGGTTGCGCTCGTTGCGGGACTTAACCCAACATCTCACGACACGAGCTGACGACAGCCATGCAGCACCTGTGTTACGGTTCTCTTTCGAGCACTCCCACCTCTCAGCAGGATTCCGTACATGTCAAGGGTAGGTAAGGTTTTTCGCGTTGCATCGAATTAATCCACATCATCCACCGCTTGTGCGGGTCCCCGTCAATTCCTTTGAGTTTTAATCTTGCGACCGTACTCCCCAGGCGGTCAACTTCACGCGTTAGCTTCGTTACTAAGGAAATGAATCCCCAACAACTAGTTGACATCGTTTAGGGCGTGGACTACCAGGGTATCTAATCCTGTTTGCTCCCCACGCTTTCGTGCATGAGCGTCAGTATTGGCCCAGGGGGCTGCCTTCGCCATCGGTATTCCTCCACATCTCTACGCATTTCACTGCTACACGTGGAATTCTACCCCCCTCTGCCATACTCTAGCCTTGCAGTCACGAATGCAGTTCCCAGGTTAAGCCCGGGGATTTCACATCCGTCTTACAAAACCGCCTGCGCACGCTTTACGCCCAGTAATTCCGATTAACGCTTGCACCCTACGTATTACCGCGGCTGCTGGCACGTAGTTAGCCGGTGCTTATTCTTCCGGTACCGTCATCCCCCCGAGGTATTAACCCAGAGGATTTCTTTCCGGACAAAAGTGCTTTACAACCCGAAGGCCTTCTTCACACACGCGGCATTGCTGGATCAGGCTTTCGCCCATTGTCCAAAATTCCCCACTGCTGCCTCCCGTAGGAGTCTGGGCCGTGTCTCAGTCCCAGTGTGGCTGGTCGTCCTCTCAGACCAGCTACAGATCGTCGCCTTGGTGAGCTTTTACCCCACCAACTAGCTAATCTGACATCGGCTGCTCTTGTAGCGCGAGGCCCGAAGGTCCCCCGCTTTCCTCCTCAGAGCGTATGCGGTATTAATCCGGCTTTCGCCGAGCTATCCCCCACTACAAGGTACATTCCGATGTATTACTCACCCGTTCGCCACTCGCCACCAGGTGCAAGCACCCGTGCTGCCGTTCGACTTGCATGTGTAAGGCATGCCGCCAGCGTTCAATCTGAGCCAGGATCAAACTCTTCAGTTTAAACCTGTTACTGTTTTCGGTTTTTCGTGATAAATCACTCGAACCGGTCGCTCTCAAAGTATGCTGACAAGTTAATTACTTAACTTACCTATTACTTATGTGAGCCTCAATAAATTTAAAGCTTATCTGCCGAAGCAGACGCACTATTCATCGAGTGCCCACACTTATCGGTTGTCTAGTTTTTAAAGATCAATCGCATCGAACTTCGCTTCGTCGCACACTTACCGCGCCGTCGCTTCGTTTTTTGCGTCGCTGCATCTGCAGCAGAGAAGCAAGATTATGTCGCAGCTTCTCGTCGTCGTCAACAGTTTTTTTCGCCTTCTTCGCTCGTCGCCGTAGCAACTCACCAGCTCCAAAACCACCAACCACCGGGCTTTCCAGCCCG